>Ga0160449_1000029_pt1 | contig 266543 bp, 211 predicted proteins | sample HID1975I_E1MG_FD_108216 | JGI IMG/M metagenome (GOLD analysis project Ga0160449, IMG submission 108216) | Enriched soil microbial communities from UW Madison campus, WI, USA - HID1975I_E1 MG | ecosystem: Environmental > Terrestrial > Soil > Unclassified | place: USA: Madison, Wisconsin...
TAAAACTTTACATTCTTATGCATCATCGATCAATATAACTCTTACACTGCATACTATTTTTACGTGCCGTATCACCAGACAGCTACGAACACAACACCGGCTGGAAATATGCATCCGTGAGTACAGTAAAAGAGCAAGGCGCCGTATTATCTTCCCCTGCTTATCAGCTATCAGGCTGGAAGCCGGCAATCGTGCCTGGTACCGTGCTCACCACCATCCTGCACCACAAACAGGTGCCCGATCCTTTTTATGGCATGAACAATGAGTTGATCCCGGACATCTATACAACAGGTCTTGATTATTATACTTGTTGGTTTGCAAAAGATTTTAAAGAAGCGTATCCTGCACCAGGACAACAGGTATGGTTACAATTCCGCGGCGTCAATTATGGTTGCGACGTATTCCTCAATGGTCATAAGCTCAATGAAGCTACTCACAAAAGCATGTTCCTGCGGCAACAATACAATATCACTCCCTGGCTCAATAAAGATGGCAACAACAGGCTGGCAGTAATTGTATATCCCCCCGATCCTGTGGGCAATCCCAATGGCGGACAGGGAGGCGATGGTCGCATCGCTAAGAATGTTTCACATCAGTATGCAGCAGGGTGGGATTGGATACAACCCATCCGCGACCGTAATACCGGGATCTGGGACAAAGTATACATAGAGAGAACAGGTGCGGTAAATCTGAAGAACCCGCATGTGGTGACCCTGGTGCCGGGAAAAAGAACACCGGCGGGACCGCAGAATCCCGCTACTATTAAGATGACGGCCGAGCTGGAAAATCCTACTAACAAACCTGTTGCCGGCATGCTGCAATATAGCCTGGCTGGAAAGATGATATCGAAGCAGGTTATAGTGCCGGCCAATAGCACCACGGTGATTACACTACCCAATGCCACACTCGCCAATCCCCGGCTTTGGTGGCCGGCAGGTTATGGAAGGCAGGATCTGTACAATACCGAACTGCAATTCCTGGTCAACGGGAAACCGACTGACAAAGAATCAATGACCTTCGGTGTGCGGGAGATACAGCGTGTGTGGAATACAACTACCCTCAGCAGCCAGTTCAACGTAAACGGCCAAAAGATATTCATCAAAGGCGGTAATTGGATCATCTCCGATGCCATGCTGCGCTTTACCGATGAAAGGTATGATGCAGAAATACGCTACCACCGCGATATGAACCTCAACCTCATTCGCATATGGGGAGGCGCTTTGCTGGAGCGACCGGAGTTTTACAAAGCCTGCGATAAATACGGTATGCTCGTGTTCCAGGACTTCTGGATGTCGGGCGATTGCAATGGCCGCTGGCAGGATCCTAAAAAAGCAGAAGACCAGGCTACCAGGCGCAAGTACCCCGATGATCACGACCTGTTCCTGCGCTCCGTGGCCGATGGTATCAAGCTCATACGCAATCATCCTTCCCTGGCCATCTGGTGCGGCGGCAATGAGATCACCCCGCCCGATGATATACTCGCCGCCATGCGCGATTCCCTCTTACCTCAATTGGATGGTACACGCGTGTTCTTTGATTATTCCAATTCCGACAGCATGTCCATGAATATCCTGAAGGGTGGGGGCGATGGCCCTTACAACATTCAGCCAACCGATACTTTCTGGAAGTTCCGTACTTATCCCTTCAACTCAGAAGTAGGGTCCGTTGGGTTGGGTGATTATGAGTCACTGAAACGGTTCATACCTATCGAGAATATGGCCCCTCCGGTATATACCCCTGCTGCCAATGGCCAGCGTGCCCGTGAGAATGCCGACTCCGTATGGGAATACCACAAGTACATCGGCTACCAGGATTATATCAGCCGCTACGGTCCTGTAAAAGATGCAAAAGACTTTGCCATGAAAGCACAACTGGTCAATTACGACCAGTACCGCGCACTCATGGAAGGATTCAGCTCCCATATGTGGGATTGGTATACCGGTACCATCATCTGGAAAACACAAAATCCCTGGACCGCCCTGCGCGGACAGATGTATGATTACTACCTCGATCCCAATGCCTGCCTCTATGGCCTCCGCAAAGGCGGTGAACCCGTGCATGTGATGTACAATCCAGTTGAAGGTACCGTGATGACCGTCAACAATCGCTTTGTATACAATGACAATAGTTACCTGTCCATAACAGCATACGATATGGATGGAAATAGTATACCACTGCTCGGTTCACGGGTGAAGCTGGATGCCAGTGCTGTCAATACATTTATGAACATAAAAGATACAGTAGATAAGCTCCGCGCAGAAAAAGGGATATTGCTGTCAATTAGGTTAAGCAGCTCCGCCAGGCTTCCTTACAACAGCAGCAACCTCTACTGGCTGCCTGCTGTTAACGGACAATATACGGGCCTCAACGAACTGAAGTCTGCCACACTGGACATTAAAGCCACGATGGTGGAGCCGGGTGAAATGCTTGTAGAACTCATAAATAAGACCGGCGGTATAGTCTTCTTCAACCGTATTTCAATTCTGCATCCCCAAACAAAAGAGCGTATCCTGCCCGCCTTCTATAGCGATAACTATATTACCATCTTGCCCTTTGAACGAAAATTTGTGTCCATAGAATGGAACGACAAGTCCCTGACACCCCTGGTAAACATAGAAGGATGGAATTTGACATCAAAAACCGTTATTCCGCAAACAAGGTCTACCGGCAAATGAGTAGTTTTGTACCCTTATGCATGATATACAGACCCGTGAAGATATTGAGCTGCTCGTAAATGAGTTCTATAAGAAAGTGGTGCCCGATCGCCTGATCGGGCATTTCTTCACCCGCGTGGTCCATTTTACCTGGGAAGAGCATATCCCCGTCATGATCTCCTTCTGGGAAACCGTCCTGTTGGCAAAGCAATCTTACAAAGGCAATCCCATGGTAAAGCATATTGAGCTGGATGCCTTGTATCCCCTCGATCCCCTGCATTTCGATCGCTGGCTTTACCTCTGGCAAGAGACCGTGCGCCAGCTTTTTGCAGGCGACACAGCCAATGAAGCCGTAGACCGCGCCCATTCCATTGCAAAGATCATCAAAGCAAAGATCGCAGCGAGACACCTGCCAGGCTGAGTCTGTAGGCGGGTGGGTCGCCCTCAAAGGGCGGCTCACCCGCCTGCGAATGCGTTATACTTATTTTGTTCACCTGTTTTTGGATATGAATTGGAGGAAAGCACTCATGAGAAGTGTCTTCATCTTGCCATCTACACAAGGAGGGTAAGTTGAGGTGCCATGATAAAAGCAGTTTGGTCCCTATGCATGCTAAGCCTGGCTGGTCTGTATTTATTCGGCCAGGACCTGGAGCCCAGGCGTTATGCCGCATTGCCCAAAGACATGAATGCTGTGGCCTTCGTCTATGGTGTCACAAGAGGTAATGTGGTGAGTGATGCCGCATTGCCAATAGCCGACTTTAAGCTCACCACCAACAACCTGGGTGCAGGTTATGTGCGCACCTTCGGGCTGGCCGGCAAATTGGCGCGCGTAGCCGTCAGTGTGCCTTACACCTTCTTTTCTGCCGATGCTGTTTTTCGCGGACGCGATACCAGTGCCGCCAGGAGTGGTTTCGGCGATGCACAGATTAGGTTAGGCGTTAATTTAACTGGTTCTCCGGCACAGGATAAACGAAAGTTTGCGCTCTACCAGCAGCAAACTATTTTTGGAATGAGCCTGGTGATCAATATGCCTACCGGATTGTATCGTAGAACACAAGTTATTAATACCGGCACCAACCGTTGGGCCTTTAAGCCCGAAGCAGGCATCTCCAAAAGATTTAAGCAGGTATATATAGAAGCTTACGTAGGCGTTTGGTTTTACAGCATCAATGATGAATACCATGGCAGCAAAACCCTGGAGCAGCGGCCCATGTTCAGCACCCAGGCCCATGGATGCTACTATTTTAAGAACCATATGTGGCTAAGTGTAGATGGTACCTGGTTCAATGGAGGCAGAACTGTTGTTGATGGGGTTAATGCCGGCGATCTGTTCGACAATTGGCGGGTAGGAGGTACCTGGTCTACACCCATTGCCAGAGGCCACTCTTTAAAACTACAATTCCATGTAGGCGCCTTTGCTACCCGTGGTTATGATTACAACACTATTTCCCTGGCTTATCAATACGTGTTCTTTTAAGCGCCAGGCATCTTCAACGTTTGTGTGATTCTATAAATTGCTTTGTTTGCTCCGGGTAAATACTGATAAAGTGCGTTCTTATCAGGTTAGGATCCGCTGTGGCTTTTTCTTCCTGCTTCAGCGTGATGGCGCGGGAGGGTAGGGCAGGCATATGGCAGTCGATACAATTCGTATTAATGACATTGGCAGGCAGTGTTGACCCAAAGCTATGCGTTACCGCCTGATGGCAGCTCATACAACGTTGCGATAATACCGTCATGTTTTCTCTTTCCTGTACATGCGGATTGTGACAGGAAGTACAGCTTAAGACATTACTTTTAATATAGCACTGGCTTCCCGTGAGCAGCTGGTATTGATTGCCGTGTACGTCAAGTTTACTGACATCTCCGCCGGTTTTAATGGCTGATGAAAAGTATTGGGCCAATGAATCGCCGGGCTTAAAATTAAAAATGGTATTGTAGGAAGTATGTCCCCCTGAATGGCATTGGGCGCAAAGGTCTACCTGTCGCTGTCTTGATAGATTTTTATAGAGTGCAATATGCTGTGGCTTCTTTTCTTCAGGGTGCGAACTGTGAAAGCTTACATGTTCTGCTGCCGGACCATGACAGCGTTCGCAATCCATTCCATAGATCGTTTTCGTTTTGTCAAAATAATCCACCATCCGTTCCCCTTCCTGCTGAGTGCCCTTGCGTTCAATATATGAACCATGGCACTCAAAACAACCGATATTGATGAGCCGGTCAAACCTCACCTTGTCTGCAGGATAACTGGGACTGTTTACCCAGGCCTTCGCCCATACAGAATAAGATACCGGCAATTGAAATACATTATCATCATACCAGTATAAATAAGTTTGCGCCTTTCGTCCCGATCCCACCACCACACCAAAAGGAAATGCCTGCTTTTCCTGGTCATTCATATAAGCTACCTGGAACAGGCCATTACTTCTTTGCTCCATTGCCACCTTCACATTATCGCGATAATGAAATACATTCTTTCCGGGCTCAAAACTTCCTTTGATGGAGGCTGTAGAGGGACTTGCAGAGGTGTTGCGATGAGCTGTGGTCAGGTAACTTTTGTGGATATCCTTATGGCAGTTGCTACAGGCGTCCTGACCAATATAGCCGGCACCCCGCAGATCAGCCGTAACCGTGCTTTCTTTTTCCGGCACAGAAAGGCATTGTGAAAGCGTGATCACCAGCACGAGGATGATAGTTAAGATGGCAAGACTGTGTTTATATCGCTGCATGTTTATTTCTGAATATAATAATAGTAAAACCCCTTGTAAAAACAAGGGGTTACCAAAACTAACTGCTATATGAAATTATTGTTTGTAGTCCGGATTCTGTTGCAGGTTAGGATTCTTATCGATCTCTACCTGTGGAATCGGGAATAAGATACGCAATTTGCCATCCAGCTTGGGCCGGTGGTTGAACCATATCTTGCGGCTGTATACACCAAAGCGGATCAGCTGCTGACGACGTTGACCTTCGGCAGCAAATTCCCAGCCCAGCTCGTCGAGCATTCTTCCATAAGGAATATCTGCTCCACCCTGCAGATCGGCAATTGTGCCATCTACATTCTGCCAGCCATATTTATAGGAGCTGCCCATTTGCAGTTCTGCGCCGGTTACAGTAGCCTTTGCAGGATTGGTTGCAGCAAAAGCTCTTTTCCGCACATTGGTTACGATTACAGCTGCCTCATCTGCTTTACCTGTGCGAAGCAAAGATTCAGCTTTCATCATCATAATACCTGCCAGGCGGAATACAGGGTAGTCATTGCTCAATCCGCCGCGGGCGCCGGGCTTGATCTCATACTTTCCAATACGGAATCCGTCGAAGAAATCAGTGTTGTCAATGCTGGGCACTTTCTTTACATAAGTAAGGATCAGCGCGCCCGTGGCTACATTGTATTGAGGGCCCTGTATCCAGGTATCCTTCATGCGCGTATCATCCGGATCATAAGTGTCTATAAACTGAGGCACCGCACAGTTACCACCCCAGGGTTGGGCAGCCAGGTCCAGCACGTTACGGTGTGCAGAAGCCAGCGTTTTCATGTGGATGCTGTTTTGCGTAGCAAAGATCTCATCAAAAGGCACTGCAAATACCATTTCCTTGGAAAGGTTATTCGTAGTGGCAAAATTAGCCTTGAAAGTAGGTTCCAAAGAATAAGGTCCTTTGGTCAGGATCTCATCACATTGTTCAATACATTTTGCCCACTGTGCTGTACCCGTGTACACTTCGGCATTGAGGTACAGACGTGCCAGCGTAGCGCGGGCTGCCCATTTATTAAAGCGGCCATAAGTACTATTGTCTACTTTTTCGCTCAACAGGCCGATATTATCTACCAGCTCTTTTTCGATAAAAGCATACACTTGCGCACGTGTACTTTGTTTCGGACGGGCCGTGTCTTTAAAATTGGTTACAATAGGTACATTGCCGTGATTGTCGATCAGCATAGAGTAATAGAAAGCCCGGGCTGCTTTCAACTCTGCAATGAGCGCCTCTTTACCAGTAGTAACCGGAATAGAACCTTCGTCTATTTGTGACAGGATCCTGTTCACCGCGTTTACACCTTTGAAATTCTCATTCCAGGAGTTGATTGGCTGCCATTCTGTAGGCGTCCACTCATGCTTGTGCATGCGCTGGTAAGTACCGGCATCATACCATCCATTGGGGCGTACCGGTGTTACGATGATATCAGCTGGTTCTTCCTGCAGGTCAAAATCTCCCTGCCAGCCTACCATTACTGTACGTAGTACAGTGTAGGCCGGGCCAATGATGGCTGGAATGTCTTTCTCTGTCGGTTTGAACGATGTTTCCAACACCTGGTCATATACTTCTTCGTCCAGCTTCGTGCAGGATCCCAACATGATGGAGATGCCCAGCGCGAGATATATTGTGGTCAGAATTTGTTGCTTTTTCATATAGTGAGTTATAATGCTTTGTTTAGAATGTCAGATTTACACCAGCTGTAAAAGTGCGCATGGTAGGATATTTATCCCTGGAATCAGATCCGGGATCGAGACCCAGGCGGCTCACTTCGGGGTCGATACCTTTGTAACCCGTAATAACGATCAGGTTTAATCCGGAAGCAAATACACGAAGGTTCTTGATGTATTTGTTGCCGCCCGTATTGAAATTATAACCCAGCGTTACGTTGTCGATCTTCCAGTGGTCACCATTCTCAATGTAATGAGACACATAAGCCAGCGGAGATGACAATCTTGCTTTACCATATACTTTGTCAAAGGCTGTTTCCAACATATTGTAAGCCTTCACTGTGGGGTTTTCGTAATACATGCGTTGGAAATTGAGGATCTGGTAGCCAAATTGGCCGCGCATGTTCACAATCAGGTCGATTCTCTTGTAGCTGAAAGAAAGATTCACCCCTGCAGTATGCTTGGGAACACCATTGCCCAGTATTTTACGGTCATCAACAGTGGCGGCAGACAAGAGCTTTGGTTTGCCATCTTTGTCTTCGATGATCCACTTGCCGCTGTCGTCAACATCAATTGATTTGTAACCAAAGAAATTGCCAATAGGCTGTCCTACTTTTACCCGGTGGGTAATGATCTGAATAGGCTCACCGGTATGACCTGCATCAAAGAAGTCATTGGCCAGTTTAAAGCGGTCGTCTGAAGAGATAGACACCAGTGTGTTTTTGTTATAAGACCAGGTAACATTACCCCTGAACTGGAAATCTTTCGTTCTTACAATGTCCACATTCAACAATACTTCAACACCCTGGTTTTTCATTTCGCCGGCATTGGCCAACGTGCTGCTTTGGAAGTTGGGAGGCACAGGTACCGGGAAGTTATACAACATATCCTTGGTGCGGCGCTGATAAACATCAATACTACCACTGACGCGATTGTTCAATATTGCAAAGTCAAGGCCGAAGTTGAACTCCGTTTTCTTTTCCCAACGCAGGTCAGGGTTGCGGTTACGTATAGGCTCTATGGGTTGTATCCAGCCGCCATTGTACAGAAACCTGTTGTTGGAATAGTTAAGGCTGATGAGCGACATGTAGGGATCATTAGGTACAGTACCTGTAATACCAAAGCCAGCTCTTAATTTCAGATCATTGATAAAATCCAGATCGGCCATGAACGACTCTCTGCTGATTCTCCAGCCCAGTGAAGCCGCGGGAAAAGTACCCCATTTGTAGTTGGCGCCAAACTTGGATGAACCTTCATGACGTACGATGGCAGATATCAGGTACTTCTCATCAAATACATAGTTCAAACGGCCGAAAAAGCTAATGAGCTTATTGTTGTTCTTAAAACTGCTCATGCCTACTGCGCCGTTTGCCAGTTGCAGGGCGTCGCCCGATTGCAACCTGTTATAAGAATACAGGTCAGTAGGGAAGTTGGAGTTGTTGGCAGAGAAACCTTCACTCGTTACATCCTGGTAGCTGTAACCACCGAGTATAGTAACTTTGTGCAGGTCCATGATATGCGTGTAATCCGTGGTAAATTCCAGCAGGTTGTCGCGCAGGTAATCCGTACTTCTTGATGCATAACCAGTTCTCCGCAGGGTTTCAGATGCCCGGTGGTTCTTGTTTTCTGCATATCCGGTCAGGTTGGTGCGCTTCACCGAAGACAGCAACAACTTCACATTAAGGTTGCGGATGGGAGTAAACAGTATATTGGCGTTGTAACGCGTTTCGTTTTGAACACTTTCTCCATCCACTTCCTGTATAGGACGGAGGGGATTGTCATAGTTGTACGCATTGGGGTCTTCACGGTAGAAGCCAGCTGAATTGTACACACTATCCGTTGGGTTGCGTATGATCGCCTGGCGGTAAATATAAGCGTAGTTGGGTGCGTCGAAATATTTGCGGTTGCGTCCGATCACATTGAAGTTAAACTTCAGCTTGCCATCAAACATCGAGTGATTAATTTCTGCACGTCCAAGGAGTTGCTCATTTTCTGACCTTTTGAAGAATCCCTGCCATTGCCGCAGGTTTAAAGAGGCTACATAATTGGTTTGTGCATTACCTCCCTGGAAGGAGATATTATGTGTTTGGCTCAACGGCTTCCGGCTGATTACGTCCAGCCAATCCGTAGACGTGCCCAAATCAGTATTGGCAGGAAATATACCTTCCTGAATGCCTTTGCGGTATCCATCCGCATCGAGGAAGTTCATTTTACGGGCAATGGTCTGCACATTCACCTGTCCCTCGTACGTAACTGTTGCAGGACGGTTGCCTTTTTTCCGCGTAGTGATCAATACCACCCCATTGGTGCCCCGCGTACCATAAATGGCCGCTGCAGAACCGTCTTTCAGTACATCTATTGATTCAATATCTTCCGGAGCTACCGTATTGAGCGCGCCGGGGATACCGTCGATCAATACAAGTGGCTGCGTGGAAGACATGATCGTACTGCTTCCCCGCAGGGATATTTGTGTAGTGGCATTAGGGTCGCCACTGGCAGTTACTACAGATAAACCAGCTACTTTACCTTGTATCAATTGACCCGCATCACGGGCAAAACCTTTAGTGAAATCTTCTGATTTTACACTGGCTACAGCACTTGTTACTTCACCTTTCTTCTGTTTTCCATAACCTACCACTACTACTTCATCAAGATTGGCACTGCTTGTCTGAAGTGTTATTGTTAGCTTGGTTTGGTTGCCCACTTTAATTTCCTGTGCAGCATATCCCGTTCCGGAGATCAGGAGCACTGCATCTGTATTTTCTACCTGGATGCTAAAAGCTCCTTTGGCGTCCGTGGAGGTTCCTTGTGGTGTACCCTTTACCTGAACGCTAATGCCTGGTATGGGCTCTCCCTTGGCATCGGTTATCACGCCCGATACCGTAATGGCTACAGGCGCTTTTTCATAGAATGGCAGATCCGGAGCAAAAGCGCTGACTGAGACAGGCGAAAAACATAGGCAGGAAACTATGCCTGCGCCTGCAATAAGCTTGATCATAAGCAATGTGATTTGTTTGTTTAGTGTTTATGTACAATCGTTCACTTACTATGTAAGAGAGGCTACTGTATTTGATAGTCAATCGGGTACCGGATAGGATAATATGGCAATAAAATTCCCCGCCGCTTTAAACAGCCTTGTTATAAATGCATTGATAAGGATGTAACGAAAATATCACATACGGGTAATATCCAGTTTATGGCATTTAACCGTGTCTTGTCAGATATTAACTTTAATTGTTAACACGACAATTATTTATCAGATTGATGTAAGGAAGATATGGTGGTGCCGGTAAGAATTGAATTGTGTTGCCTTGCCTTGCCAACACATCCAGCAACTAGTAATCAATAATCAGTAATAAAGCGTCTTCCGGGAATGCTAAACCGTGATAGTTGGATTTTACTCCCGGTATTTTCAATATATTAGTATCCGGTTGTTCACCTGTTAATGCTATATGTTATGAGATTGCATGCCATCCTTTTGTCTCTTTTCCTCCTGGTATTTGAAGTCGGTACTGCTCAGCAGGTACCTGTCAATCCTGCCTTGCTCAAAGATCACTGGCCTGCCAGCTGGATCACCTGTCCCGGTGTTTCCCTGCGCAGTTACGGCATTTATCATTTCCGGAAGACCTTCACACTGGCCGGTCAGCCCGCTTCCTTCATCGTACATGTATCCGCCGACAACCGCTACCGCCTCTTTGTGAATGGTACACCCGTGTGCAACGGACCAGCCAGGGGCGATCTCTACAACTGGTATTTTGAGACCGTCGACCTGGCGCCCTGGCTCAAGCCGGGAGCCAATACCATTGCTGCACAGGTATGGAATATGGGAGAGGAGGCCGCCGTAGCACAGGTATCCAATCAAACCGCCTTCGTGTTGCAGGGCGATACTGAAAAAGAAAAAGCAATTAATACCGATGCTTCCTGGAAAGTATGGGAGAACAAAGCTTATCACCCTTGCTCCATGGACAATGGCGCCCGCTTGCATACCTACATGGTGATAGGCCCCGGTGATAGCGTACAGGCTGCCTTATTTCCCTGGCAGTGGGAGCAACCGACCTTCAACGACGCCCAATGGCTGCATGCCAGGAAACTGACCTCGCCCGTGCCCGCAGGATATGGCACTGATAACATGTGGACCCTGGCGCCCCGGAACATTCCCCTGATGGAAGAAAAATTACAGCGCATCAATGCCGTACGCCGTGCCAATGGACTGCAGGTGCCCGATGCCTTTTTACAAGGTAACCAGGCATTGACCATCCCCGCCAATACCACCGTGCGTATACTGCTGGATCAAACCTTCAATACCGTTGCTTATCCGGAAATGATAGTCAGTAATGGCAAAGGCGCTGTTATCAGGCTCACTTATGCAGAAGCATTGTCCAACAAGAATGGGAAAGGTAACCGCAATGATATTGAGGGCAAACAAATGGCCGGCAACTATGATGTATTTGAGGCCGATGGCGGAGCCAAAAGACTGTTTCGTCCCTTATGGTTGAGAACCTACCGTTACCTCCAACTGGATATTACTACCCATGGAGATCCCCTGGTCATTGACGATCTGTATGGTATGTATACCGGTTATCCCTTCGAACAAAAAGCTGCCTTTACCAGCAATGACCCCTCCTTGCAGGATATCTGGAACGTGGGCTGGCGTACTGCCCGCCTATGTGCCGGTGAAACCTATTATGACTGTCCCTATTATGAACAGCTGCAGTATGAAGGCGATACCCGCATCCAGTCACTTATATCCTTGTACGTAACCGGCGATGACCGCCTGATGCGCAAGGCCCTGCTCGATTTTTATCATTCCCGTGTACCCGAAGGATTAACACAGGGGAGGTATCCCAGCAATCGCCTGCAGGTGATACCGCCTTTCTCCCTGTACTGGGTATCCATGCTGTACGATTACTTTATGCACCGGTCCGATGAAAAATTTGTACAACAGTTCCTCACAGGCGCTGAAGGCGTGTTGAATTGGTATGAACGCCATATTGATACCTCCCGCCAGATGCTGGGCCCTATGAAATGGTGGAACTTTACCGATTGGAACCATGCTTTTCCCAATGGTGTGCCCGATGGCGCTACCGATGGCAATTCATCCGTGATCACCTTGCAATATGTATACACTTTACAACAGGCAGCCATCCTCTTTAGTTATTTTGATAAACAGCCCCAGGCTGCCAGGTACAGGAAAATTGCGGCCGATTTAAGCAAGGGTACTTACCAGGCCTGTTACGATGCCACGAAAGGTGTGATGGCCAATACACCTGCCCGTAATACCTTTAGCCAGCATGCCAGCATCATGGGCGTGCTTACCGGTGCTATTCCTGCACCGCAACAACAGCCCGTTATGCGAAAAGTATTGTACGATCCTTCCCTTAGCCAGGCTACCTTTTATTACCGTTTTTACCTCACCCTGGCCCTGAAGAAAGCAGCAATGGGCCAGCTTTACTATGCACAGCTTACCCCCTGGCGTGATATGTTGAAGAACGGTCTTACCACTTTTGCAGAGAATCCCGATCCCACCCGTTCCGACTGCCATGCCTGGAGCGCCAGCCCCAATTATGATTTTCTGGCTACCATTTGCGGTATCACCCCGGCAGCACCGGGCTTCAAAAAGGTGCAGATAAAGCCCCAGTTGGGCGAATTAAAGCAGGCCAGTGGTCGTATGCCCCATCCGGATGGGGAAATACAGGTAACCCTGGAGCGGAGAGGCGCGCAGGGCGTACAGGCCGACATTACCTTGCCCCCCGGGCTCACAGGCACCTTCCTTTGGAACAATACCACCCGGTCCCTCAAAGGCGGCCGACAGGTGATCACTTTATAAAAACTGCTGGCTGTAGACCGTCTGTCCAAATACTGTTAAAAGCGATGAAGCTACAAATAGCACGATAAAATGCAGCCCTTGCTTTCATCGTACTATTCCGAAGTTGGTAGTTCTGTGCTCCTGTTGTTTTTTCCCTGTTGCTAATTTACATCGTCAAATTATTCATGTCACCTTAGCACGATAGCCATAATGCAACAGGACATAACAACCATCACCACCTTGCCTGAAACGAACGTGAAAGGAAGAACTGAAAAACAACCCGACCCATCAACACCCGATTATGAACTAATGAACCTCTTTAACCGGCTCAAAGCCAGGGAGCCTGAGTTATTAAGAAGATTATTAAACTCATGTGCTGCCCTGTTGTTGAAAGATGAACAGGATACATCGGGATACCAGGCAGAAAAAGAACGTTTCCTGGTAAAGACTGGCCGCCACCTTACCTCCGTGCACATCAGCCAGGTAGCTTTTTTTTATTGTGAGAACAAAACGGTGTACCTGAAAACGAAGGACGACAGAAATCATATTCTTAAATCAAGTATCGAAGAAATAGAGAGTACAGTATCCCCACGCGATTTTTTCCGCATCAGCCGGCAGATCATCGTGAGCCGGCATTCCATCAAAAAGATCATTATCTGGTTTAATGGCACTTTACGGGTAGACCTCATGCCCGGCGACCATACCAATATTATTATAAGTAAGCTCAGGGCCCCGATGTTCAGACAATGGCTCGGCGAATAAAAAGCCTGATGGGCGCATCTAAGTAAGTATTGTAAGAGTTTTCTCATGTGCAAATTTGGTTTGCTGCGGAGGGCCATTCCTGGTCCTCTTAAGTCATTGGTGCCTGCCGCAATAAAATAAGTCAGGAAACGTTGGCGGCCCTGGCCCCAATTTGTTTTAATAGCCAATTAAACCTTTTACACAATCTTCCGTCTGATTATAAAACCACCCTTTTATGAAAATGACGAGGACTATTCACGGGTTGCTTATATGCCTTAGCATGAATGCTTTATCAATAGCAGCGCAGGGCCAGGCAACATCCGATTCTACCGGGTTGCCAGGCGACAATTTCAGCCTGCAGGGAGCCCTTGAACTGTTTAAAAAGGCAACCTCTCCGGAAGAGTTTGAAAAATTACTCAACACAGCAGAAAATAAGGTCAATAACCTCGATCTCAATGAGGACGGGCAAATTGATTACATACGTGTGATCAATAAGAAGGAAAATGACGTTCAGATTTTTGTATTGCAGGCGCTGGTATCAGATAAGGAAAGTCAGGATATTGCAGTGATAGAACTGGAGAAGACTGCTCAGGACAATGCCGTGGTGCAGATAGCCGGTGATGAGGATATTTTTGGTGTAGAAACCATTATAGAACCGGGCGATGATGACAACGCTTACAATGCTGCAGGTTCTTCCCTGGCCAGCGGTCCCAATATGGAGCCTGCTGAATATACCAATGATGCCGCTATTGTAGTAAATGTGTGGGCATGGCCTTGTGTGCGGTTTGTATATGCGCCTTCTTACAGGTTGTGGATATCTCCCTGGGGCTGGGCTTCCCGTCCTAACTGGTGGCGTCCCTGGAAACCACTGAGCTGGCAGGTGTATCGTCCCATTCGTTATCGTTACCGCCCTCATTATGTAGTAGTGCACACACACCGCGTAGCTTATGCGCCCCGTTTGTATCGCCCCATGCGGGTAACATCCGTCACCGTGAGGACCCGTCATCAGGTCTCTGTTACCAACTATCGCGCTACCAGAACAACCCGCACAGTTACCGCTTCCCGGAATAACAAGCAATACCAGGCTACCCGGAAAACAACTACCGTACAAGGGCCGCGTGGCAATAAGGTAAGCAGGACCAAAACCACCGTTCGCAAGAAAAACAGATAACCACTTAATATCGACTACCATATTACCACCCTCGATGGGGCGTGGTTACCTGACACGTACTTAAAATCAACAACAATATGAGATCTCCTTTCTTGAAAATGCGCACAGCAACCACTTTTGTAGTGCTTACTGTATCAACAGTTTTACTTTTTTCTTCCTGCAAAAAAGACAAAGAAAATGATGAACAGATATCTGAAGAAGAGATGGCAGAAGCTGTAACCCAATCGGTAGTCCCTGCCAGCGGAGGACTTGTTGTTCAAACAGAGTCGGTGGCTACAACAAGTGCCTACACGAACTTAACCTGCGGACAGAGCAAGGATACCACCATTGCAGGCCAAAGCATCCCTGGCGCAGCAGTTACTTATCATTATTCATTTAGTTTCGGTCGTTCGCTTTCCTGCGTTCCGGCTAAGTGGCAGTTTAATTACACTGGTCACGTTGATTACGATGCGCCCCGTATGTCTTCTGATGATAACAGCACTGCGCAGTACACTGTAACAGGATTGGAGCCTGCCAGCAATGCCTGGGTACTCAATTCCAGTTATGTACGCAACGGAACACAGCAGTCTAAGATCCGTCTTAAGCGCTCGTTCAGTAGTGTTATTACCATTACTTCTTCCAACATCACTGTAGATAAAGCGACCCGTAAGGTCGTTTCAGGCACTGCAACCGTTGAGTTTGCCGGCAATGGTTCTGGTGGTTATTCTGTAAGCCGTGCTGCTACCCTCACTTTCCTGGGTAATAACAAGGCTACTCTGGCATTTAAAAACGGCAGTACTTTTACTATTCAGTGGTAGTGCCGGGACTGGCGGAACACCACACAATCCAATTGTTTACCTAAAAAGTATATAGCATGAAAAAGTTATTGGCCTCATTGTTCATTATGGGTATCGCAGCTTTCACCACCTTACAGGCACAGGATGTAGAGAAAGGGGCTATGGCAAAACGTATGACGGATTCTATGACCGTAAGGCTAAGCCTCACAGCGGAGCAGGTGCCTAAAGTACAGGCTATCAATGAAGATTTTGCTGCTAAGGCAGCTGCCATCAAAAGTGAAGGAGGCGACCGCCTCAGCAAGGGCAAAAAGATCAAAGCTGCCAATGGTGAGCGCGATAAGGCCCTGAAGGGCGTATTGACTGATGAGCAATTCAGCGAATACAAGGCCAATAAGAAAGAAAATAAGGCAGAGATGAAACAGCGATTAAGAAACAGGAAGCAACGCTAGAAAGCATATCTCTTCCCAATAGCAACAGTCAGGGCGTACCGGAATATCACTGGTATACCCTGACTGCTTTTATTATAGCATGTATCAGAAACAATACAGGTCCATGATCTTTTTAATGAGCGCTACCCGTTCCCGTATAAAGCGTGTAGTAAAGAAATGCGTGGAGAAATCATCAAACTGATCATAATGAAAGCCCAGGTAAAAGACCCAAAATCCGAGGTTGAGCAAAGGGATCGCCTTGACCTCTTCCGCTGATACCGGCCTTATTTCCCGATAGGCATCCAGGAATACCTGGAAAGCCCTGTCCGATCCCTCCCTGGTATTTTTGCCAAGGATTACATCCAGTGCAAAATGCGTCCAGTAAGTCATGAGGTCGTTGGCGAGGAAACCTTTGCCGGCAAAATCAAAATCAAAGAAGGTAACCTTGTTGTGCTCATCAATGTGAAAGTTCTTGGGCAGAAAATCAAAATGACAATACCCCTCACTAAAGCTGCTCGTATCTAAACTATCCAGCTTTTGTATAATGGCAACAGCTGTATCCTGTAAATATTTATATTCATCCGGCAACTCATGGAAGGCGGGTGCCAAAGCTTCTATGGGGCCCAGCAGCGTGGTCTGGTGATTATAACTTCTTCTTGCATGGCTAAGCTGTACCGTGGAAGTGATATTGTGTACCAGCGCCATCTCCCGGCCGGTATTAGCGATCTGCTCATCGCTGATCACGCCCACCGGTTTTCCCGGCGCATAGCTAAACAATACGCCATAGCGCGTGCCTTCCGCCGCCTCGAAAGATTGGATCTGACCGCCTTCCAGGTCCCTGATAGGGTAGGATATACTGGCGCCTCCTTCGTGCAATGCATTCAGCAATTCGACTTCTCCTTGTATTTCATCCAGCGAGCGGTGCGCATCCCGGTATACTTTGAAGATATAGCGTTTGCTTATTCCCTCCAGCTTATACGTATCACTCACGCCCCGCAGCAGATACCGGCAGCTGATATCGGAAAACCCATACAGGCTTTCAATGGCTTTTCCCAAAGCACGGGCCGACAGCGTAGAGTATTGGGTGGGAAAGATTGCCATGGTTGATTTTTTAAGTGGGGCGCGAAGCTAAGGGATTCCGTTGAGTATTTAAAGCAGCGTAAAGATTAAAAGTGGTTAAGCTATTGTGATTAGCAGGACCGGCCTACATGAATAATGGTAATATTGGCAAATACCCGGTGAAGCAGCATATAGGATAAGTGCCTGATATCGCGGATATTTATCCATATGAAAACAACATTGCCCTCCCTGTTGCTGCTGTGTTCGTCTTTGGCAGCTGTTACCGCTACAGCACAGCAGGCGCCTGCTCCCCTTGTAAAGGAATATGAGCAGGCCATGATATCGCCGCCACCCGCAGCACTGGCGCTTGATACTTTTTATAAGAAACATGCCGATGCATTTGGTATCCCCATTGTTTCATCAAACAAAGTGCCCAATGCTGCGCTGCTGATGGGACGTGATATCGTGAATTACATGCTTTCTAAAAGACCAGACATTCGTGCCGAGCTGGTAAGGCGTAAAGCCCGTGTGCTGGTGATGGCCGAAACGGAAATGGAAACCGATCTGCCCGAACGCAGCAACTGGAAGAAGCCTGCGCGCGACGACAGGCGCCTCACGCCCGGCGAAAGGGATAACTATGATAAGCCCGGCGGCATCGCCAGCATGACCGACCGCGAGTATTGGAACAAGCGCGCCCGTGGTATGGGTGGTAATGTAACCTCTTGTGCGGAAGAAAACCTGCTGGGTTATCCCGGTACCAGGTATTATGGTGAGAATATATTGGTGCACGAGTTTAGCCACAATATGATGGGTGCTCTGCGCAATGCCGACTCTGCTTTGTTTGCAGAGATCCAGCCTGCTTATGAAGCAGCCAAAGCCAAAGGCATGTATAAAGGCCAGTATGCCATTAATACCGTGGCCGAATATTGGGCCGAAGGCACCCAGTGGTGGTTTTGGTCCAACTATGAATTTTATGATGGCGAAACCCGCATTCAAACGCCGGATGACCTCAAGGCCTACGACCCCACTTTATACAGTATTCTTGAACGCGTTTATCCCGGTCATCATAATCCTGCCGATGTGTATTATGGCCTTAATGTAAAACCGGCCCGCCGCAAGTAGACAGGTAATCTTATTTCATTTATAGCTCGCACGCATAAAAAAGAGCATCCCGGATTAATTACGGGATGCTCTTTTTGCTTTACATGATGCATCAGGCCGCCATGCGTAATTGTACATTAGTGTAGGCTATTTGTTGCCGGGGGCCGATAGCTGCTACCCTGAACCAGTATTTCTTCCCTGGCTCAAGATCGGCAATAGTGCATTTGCGAACAGTGGTGAATTGTTGTGTCCATTCGCTGGTGGGCGTTACCGGGTCGGCTGTATATTCATGTATATAAGAGCGGGCGCCTGTTACACGGTCAACGCTGGAAATTACTTCGCCTTCATTCACGCCGTTATCAACAGTAAAGTTGTCGGGCACGCCGATAGGTGGCAGGTTGGCAGCAGGCTTGGCAAGATCAAAGCCACTACTCACAAGGGCTGGCTCACTGCCGCCGGATGTAAAGGTTACGTAACCGGCAAGGTCCATTAATGTTTTTTCCAACAAGCTCCGCATGTAGTTCTTATTGGCTACTTCTGCCTTATCGCGCGTTTGTGCTTTCGACAGGGCCGTGGAGTAATTTGTGATAAAGGCGGTTACAGTTGCGAGTGCCGGAACAGGGGTGGCAAAAAACGTGTTGTCTGTCATAGCCGTTACAATTGCCTGGGCCTTTATTTCAAGATCAGGATCAGACAGCCTTACAAAATCAAGCTTTAAACGAGGTGTTTTCATGATAAATGTTTTTGGTTTTTTAATAAATAGAGGATTGTATTCGCCACTGGGCGATACATGCTACTAAGGGAGGGATTAACCAGTTACTTGTACAAGATTTGAATAATAATAGTACGGAGTGAAATACAGGTGCGCATGCGGGATATTAAATAGTTCCTGGCTTTACGTGTCTTTTTTGCATAACGGTGCCGGTTAAATAAATATTACGTGGGTAAACGATATTTGTATTTATTTGACAAATGTGGGGTTCCTGCTGATTACGAAAGGAAAAAAGCTTGAAAGCGAAGCTTGTCGCTTTCAAGCTTTTCTCCTGGGCTTGCAAAGGGCGAACGCTCCCTTTCAAGCTTTGTACGTTCGGCTGCAAGCTTTCATCGCACGCTTTAAAAGAGAGGTCCTTCCCTTTCAAGCTTTCATCGTGCCCTTGCAAAGGGTGAGCGCTCCCTTTCAAGCTTTGTACCTCCGGCTGCAAGCTTTCATCGACCGCTTTAAAAGGGGCCTCACTCCCTTAGCAGCTTTGTGCGTTCCCTTTCAAGCTTTTTGCTACTTTTCGAAAGGCCGGGCACGCCGACGGCCTCACTCTCTTCTGATATTAGCAGGCGGTAATGGCCTCAGGGCCTGCGCGGTAATTGATCTGAAGCTTTCAGCAGCAATAAATCAGTTACCAGTATTTCGGTCACATTACGTTGGATGCCCTGTTTGTCTGTGTACCTACGGCTGATCAACTTACCCTCAATGGCAATGTCTTTGCCATTGGGTAAGTATTTTCCTACTGTTTCTGCGAACTTACCCCAGGCAACAAGAGTAAACCATTGCGTTTCAGTGGTTCTTTTTCCGGCTGTATCCCAATAGGTTACTTTTGCAGCGAGGCAAAAGCGTGCCCACTTCTTGCCTGCGGGGGTGACCATAACTTCCGGCTTACTACCAATTTGGCCAATGAGCTGTACTTTGTTTCTGAGTGTATACATGATTGTATAGTTTATTATATATAGTACTCAGGTGCCGCAGATCGTTATCATTCACCGGGGGAGGGCAGAGGCCGGGGATCACGATGAGCATGCCATTCAAGGCAATGGTTTTGGCATACCCATTGGGTTCAAGCCCTGCATTTTGCAGCCATACCCCACGCAGGCTGAGCCAGGGCACTGACTTTGGAGGAGATATTCTGCTTTTGGTAGGCACGCCGTTGAGCTTAATGAAACTTTCGCGCTGTAGGGGAAGGCCTTTTTCGAGCATAAATCCCTTGACCAGTTGCAGTATTTGAGCAGGGCTGTGCATAGATGCTGCTTCGGCAGGTAGCGGGGTGATGGTAGCTGCCGCCTGGGGGCATGCCACCGGGACCGGGAATGGTGCTTTTCTTTCTTGTTGCATAATTGTAGGTTAAAATGGTAAATGAAACAGGTTATTGTTTGATTGCCTTAGAGCAGATGATACTAGTGGCCATAAGCGCATGTGCGCCACGATTACAAAAGAGCATAATATCGCTGCGAGCTTTGCCGGTTATAAAATTTTCATGGTTGGTGGTGAGCGCACATTCCAGTAGCTTGGTAAAAAAGAAGCCAATATCAGCCTGTGAATAGTCTTCCCTGAACCGTTTGATTACTTCGGCCGGATCTGGCGGGTAATCATGGCCCATGCTAAGGCACAGGCCCTCAAAGACAATTTTCATCGCTTTCAGTTTTTGTGGTTAAGAAAATAGGTGGCCTGCTTTCATGGCGGCATGAAATGGATCTTTGAGGCAATGGTAATGAGTGATGCCGGGCATTCCTGTACACAGAATGCTTCAGCCGGGGGAGTGAGAGTGATAATTGTATGGAAATGGTAAGCCGGGAGGCGGGCATAAAAAAACCATAGCGCGGGTCTCTGCTTACCGTCCAGAGGCCCTTGGAAGCCCACACACGAATAAGAGAGAACCCACGCTATGGCTCGTGGGCTCTTCACTCTTCATCCCGTGTGTTTGAAATTTCCAAGGTTTCTAGACGAGAATCAAAGCGAATAGCTTCAAATGCTTTTATTGAAGTAGTCGCAAAAGTATAGTTTTACTACTTTATGGCATAACCGTAATTTGAATGCAATATATGTAAAAATATTTAAATGGCTTACATGTGGGCCATAATTATTTTAAATCTTCTCTTACTTCAATAATGCAAGACCAAGAACATATAAGTCTAATCGATCAATACGTAATAGATCTTGTTAGAGAATTAAGAGACAAAAAGGAACTTACCCAACAGGAGCTAGCTGACGCCATAGGGCTTTCTAGATCTTTTATCAGAAGTATAGAAAGCCCTAATAGTAGGGCTAAGTACAACGTTCGCCACATCAATGCCCTGGCCGATTACTTTGGCATGTCCCCCCGTGAATTCCTGCCCGAAAAAGCCTTCCCCGTAGATGGGGTGGAGGAGAAGGTGGTAAAGAAAGCGCCGGTGAAGAAGGTGGCAGCGAAGAAAGTGCCTGTTAAGAAAGCAGCGGTTAAGGTAAAAAGCAAGCCCACATCTACAAAAACAGCTAAAAAGTAAGTACGCAGGGCTTCCCGGGAGCATCCGAAGTCCGGACTAGGGGCATTTTTAGCTTCAATATCCATGTGATATAAGAACTGTATATATTTGTGGATATGATCAAGGAAATCAGGCTAAAAAATTTCTTCAGCTTTGCGGATTGTACTATACCGCTCAATGGGGATGTAAATGTATTGGTAGGCATAAACGGTTCCGGAAAATCAAACCTTCTAAAGGCAATTACTTTATTGAAAGAAGGCGTGGCAGGTGTTGGTCTCAGAAAGCATGTTATAGATGTTTTGGGTGGGTTTGATAATATTTATTTTAAAGCTGGCGATTCCAAAAAAGACAAGCGAATAGAGTTGTCCTTCGTATTTGATAAAAAAGTGCTCAGTAAATTTGGGCATACTTTTTTGGTTGATTTTATTTATACTATTACTTTAATCAAAATAGGTAGCGTCACTAACTATTATGTGTATGAAAAAGTAGAGTCTGAGAAAGGTAATTTGTATTTGTTATTTGAAAATGGAGCTGGGCAATTATTCGAAAACCAGGAAGATAATCCTACTGAATGGAATTCTGTTAAATATCTCAACCTCGTTGAGTCTACAGAATTAGCGTTGTCCAAAATATTTGAAAGTGATAGGTTTGTCAATGTAGCTGCATTGCGCAATGCAATCAGTGATATTATGGTTTATACCCATTTTGATACTACAGTAAACAGTCCTATCAAAAAGCCAATGCTGCCTACCTCAGAAAAAAGGCTTCTGCCAGATGGGATCAACCTGCCGCAAATATTGAATACTATTAAAATAAGCCATAAAAAGAGTTACCAGAAATTAGCAGAAAAACTTAACGAAGTAAACCCTCAGTTTAAGGGTATTGATTTCAACTTCATTGGTGGTAATATTGAATTGATGCTGGATGAAGCCAATCTTAATTCATCTGTGCATGTATCAAATGTATCAGATGGTACTTTAAGATATTTATGTTTGCTTGCAATTTTATATAACCCTGATAGAGGTGCATTGATCTGTATAGATGAGCCGGAAACAGGATTGCATCCGGATATGATCTCCACTATCACAAGGGCTATTTTTGATGCCTCCGACGGTAGTAGTCTTATTATTCCCACACACTCCGATAGGCTATTAAATCATTTTGAAATAGAGCATGTGCGGGTTTTTGAAAAAAACAATCAAAACTCATCTGTGGTTGTGGTACATACAAAAGAAGATTTTGAAGGTTGGTATGAAGATTTTAGCCTGGGCAATATGTGGAGGGCAGGTGATATAGGAGGGAACAGGTATTGAGAAATACTAACGTAATAATTATTGAAGGCACGAAAGATGCCAGCAATGGAGATTTGCGGGAAGGCTTTAATAAACTTTTTGCCCATGACCTGAAAGGCGTTATGCCCCGGATCATCATGGGCGAAGGCAAATCTCAGGCTATCAATAAATTCAGGCATTTGCCGGAAGCTACTCTGCTATGTGATTTAGACAGTACCAATGAGGCTATTATTGATGAAGATTTGCAAATGCATAATATTCTTGACAGGAAATCAGACGTGTTTTACATGATTGCCGAGATGGAGGCCTGGTTCATTTCTCAGCCTCAGATATTGGATGATTTCTTTGCAGAAAAGATTAGCTTAAAAATCATTAAGAAACCGGCTAAGCAATTCCTCAATCCGGATGAATACTTACAGCAATTGACTAAAAATACGAAAAAAGGGACTTATCATAAGGTTAGGCATGGAGTTGAGTTATTAAAACGATTGGACGCTGAGCAGCTTAAAAAGGATTTTCCGGAATATGGAGATCTTATCAGTTGTTTGAGGAATAGAAATTAGTATTTACTTTAAATCTTTCCCTATTCTTGAATCGGTTTACGCCTCAGCTTATTGTCTTTTAATGTAATTTGGCCAAATCTATTATCTTTGGCTATACTATGCTTGATTCATTAGCAATAAAGAATTTCCGCAATCTTAAGGATCTTACAATCCCATCCCTGGGAAAGGTGAACCTGATTACTGGTAAAAACAATACGGGTAAGTCGGCTATTTTAGAAGCAATTGCCATTTATGCTACAAGGGGTAATATAGATTTAATTTTTCAATTGCTTGATGACAGAGGGGAGAACTATAGCGCAACGGGATTGAAAACTAATCCTACCGATGCCAATATACGTTCGTTATCATCTTTATTTACCAATCGCCTTGTTAGTTATGATTCTAAAGATGCTATTTCAATAGGTTGTATTAAAAATACATTACTGGGTACAAACTCGTTAGCACAAAAGCCCGTGACCCTTCAAATTGTAAGATATTTTGAAGATTTACATACTGATAAGCGGGGGAATGTAACATCAAGAATTCAAGACCCTATTCCAAAAAAAGAAATAAAAAGCATTATTATAAATTCCAAAGCAGGGTTTGAAATAGAGGATGAAGAAGATTCATTTATTTTACCAATCGATAAGGATATTACATTCAGTAGCTATGCAGCCTGGATTAATGAAGATAATCTTCAATTTGTGCGGACAGGGAATTTAGAGAGGGAAATAAATGGTAAGTTGTTTGACAAGATAACTCTTACAGAAAAGGAACAATATGTTATTAGTGCATTAAAGATTATAGAGCCTTCCACTGAAAGAATTGCATTTGTTGAAGAAGTTCCAGGTAAAAGAACGGCTGTTATTAAATTGTCAGAGAAACAGGAAGTATTGCCATTGCGTAGTATGGGGGATGGTATTAACCGTATACTTACCGTTATACTTGCAATGGTAAATGCGGAAGGTGGCTATCTATTAATAGATGAATTTGAAAACGGATTACATTACACCGTTCAGGAACGGCTTTGGAGTATTATTTTCAAGCTAGCCCAGGACTTGAATATTCAGGTTTTTGTTACTACGCATAGCGAAGATAGTATCGCTGCTTTTAGCAGAGTATTAAACACACCCAACCAAACGCTCGCGGGAAAGCTAATTCGCCTTGACAATGTAAACGGCACTATTAAACAAGTTGAATACAATGCCGAGGAATTGAAAATTGCTAACAAAAATAATATCGAAACCCGGTAAATGAGCGCTAAAGAAAAGCTTACCAAACAACTTCTCGTAGAGGGGAATGATGATCTGCATGTACTTTTGGCATTATGCAAAAAGTTTCAAATTGCACAAACGTTTGATATAATAGATTGTGCGGGCATTGAAAATTTGCAGGATCAAATTCCCTTACGATTTAAACAATCAGAAGTTGATACAATAGGGATTATTGTTGATGCTGATAGTGAAATAAAGAATCGTTGGGCTTCTATAAGAGCCATAATATCTGCACAAGGGTTTAATATTCCGGAAGATTTACCATCCACAGGGCTGATTTTTAGCAACAATGACAATAAAAAAGTTGGCGTTTGGATTATGCCAGATAACAACCTCAATGGCATGCTGGAAGATTTTATTGCCTTCCTTGTGCCTGCAAGCGATCGACTTTTCCCAATAGCTCATTCTACTCTCAATAATATTGAACAACAGCAACTACATAAATACTCGTCAATTCATAAATCTAAAGCAGCAATTCATTCCTGGCTTTCCTGGCAGGAAGACCCAGGCACACCCTTAGGATTGGCAATAACTAAAAAATATTTGTCTACTGACGCAGAAATATGCTCCCGTTTAATGCAGTGGCTTGAAGCCTTATTCAGCAAATAATTAAAATTTGCTTCCATTGCCGGTATTAACTAAGAAACGAGCTTTAATAAGTAAAGTAAAAGCCTCCCACATGACTGCGGGAGGCTTTTACTTTGCGTTGCTTTTATTGTGTTTGCCTATAGCCTTATTTACTCCTTCTCTTTAATCCACACTGCCGATGCAGCTACCCGGTCCATACGCGCCTGTGGTGGCTCATTGGGTCGGGTGGGCTGAGTCTGTTGTCCGGATGCTGGTAAGGGGGTTGTAGGCACCCTGTTCAGCCTGGCATAGTTGGGAATGGCTATCAGCGGGCTGCCATCACTCCAGGTGCCTTTGATCGTCATCACACCATTCAGGAATTCAGGCTTCCATTCCATGGTCAGGGGGCCTTTACCGATGGCTTTATTGATATCTCCGCCATTATCCGCTTGCTCCACATTATAGACCATAGGACCATAACGCAGCGCTACACGACCTCTGTCGGCTTCAATTCTTTCATCAGCAGTTACCTTCTGTATTTCCATGGGCAATACCACATTGATCTTGTCTCCTGCTTTCCAGGCGCGGCGGATAGCTACATAACCATTCACTATTTTGATGGGTACTGCTTTGCCGTTTACCTGCAGCGATTTCAGTCCGCTTACCTGTGGCAGAGGTTTGTACAGCTCGCTGGTAGTACGGTTAGGCACCCGCACATATACCGTGAATGTTTTGGAAACTTTAGGATTCACCGTGATGGCCACATCGCCCTTCCAGGGATAATCTGTTTTTTGTACCATCTCCACATCTGTACCTACTACCCGTTCTACCTTAATCGTGCTGCCTACATACATATTTACATAAATGCCATCCTCGCCCGTTACATAAGTCCAGGTAGGCACCATCAGCAAAGTGCGGGGAATATTACCTACGCAGCAAGGGCACACGTGCCAGGCATAGCGGCCCTGCGCAGAAGAAAGCGCATTCGTATAATAGAAGTTCTTTCCTTCCAGGTCTATAGATCCCAGCAGTGCATTGTACATCGTTTCCTCATACAGGTCAGCATACTTGGCATCGTGATAAGCCAGGTTCATCTTGTATTGGAAGAAGATAAGGCCGGCGCTGGAGCAGGATTCGCAATACGCATTGTTGCGCAGCGAATAGTTGCCGCCAAAGCCTTCGGAAGTTTCACCGCTGCCAATGCCACCCGTGAGGTAATACTTTTTATTGATCATGTTATTCCAGAGACTCATTACCGCACTCTGGTAATCCACATCACCCGTTTCTGCGGCCACATCCGCCATAGCAGAATAGTTATACGTAGCGCGTACAGCGTGGCCTACTGCTTCATATTGTTGTTGTACCGGCACATGGCTTTGATCATATTCACTGCCATCCTTGCGGTTATCGAGTAAGAATTTGGCCAGGTTAACGTAGCTGTCGCCATGGCTGCCTTTGCCTTCCATATCATTTACGAAGCGGCCAAAGCGTACCAGTGCCTGCTCCATTTCCTGGTGACCATCATACCAGGCATTTTTACCAGGGCCAATATTGGCTACCCAGCAATCGGCCAGTTTTTTGGCGGCATCATACAGTCTTTTATCTTTTCCTTCTGTAAGCGTGTAGTGATTAATGGCGCTTTCTATGAAATAGCCGGCTACATATCCTTCATGGTCGCCACGGTTGCGGGGATTCCACCTTGTTTTCCAGCGGCTGGTATCCCGCAGCGTATAAGCTGTCTGCAGGTAACCATCAGGCTCCTGGGCGGCCAGGATAATGGGTATCCATTCGTCCAGTTTCTTTTTCATTTTCTCCTGTGCAGCAATAATGGCAGCATCACCTTGCGGATCTACCATCAGTGCAATACACATCGATTCTACCGTCTGGTGCACCCAGGCATTAGAGAATACATAACCTTTATGACGGGCATGTGGCTGGCCCTTGATAGCTTTGGCTGCTTCAATGAAATTATCGATGCCGCCTTCGCCCGTAGTAAGATCCGTACGTTCGTTTTGATCAATACAGAAAGGAATCCAGTTTACGATCATGGCTTTGGCACGGTCGCTCCACAGTTTGCTGTCAATCTTATACCTTTTGGTGTACACTACATCCAGGCGTTTTTCTTTCGGTGGCTGGTGTACTTTTACTTTCAGCGTAGAGGCTACCGTATTTTTACCTTCAGTGGCACTCAGCTTTAGCTCATAATTGCCGGGCGTAGTAAATTGGGCTGTAGCATTCTTATCGCTGGTATTACTGAAAGTAACATTGCCGGGACCGGATGCTTTCGTCCAGGATACGCTGCCAACCGGTGTAACCGACTTAATAGTAGCTGCCAGGTAGGTTTTACCGCCAATCATTACATCGCGGTCGATACCCGCCACTACCACTGGGGCAGGTGAGGGAGAGTTGTCAGTTTTATATACCGCCCATTCTACCAGTGTGGAAGTGGCTCTGTCGGCAGAGTCCAGCGCCAGCCGCAACTTCGTAGTCTTTATTTCATCGAAAGTAGTAGCATTGTATTGGTTATTGGCCAGGCCAAAACCAGCGGCATTTTTTACCGGCACAAAGTTGCTGCCATCCCAGTATTCCAGGTGGTAGGCCATGGGCAGGCGGATGCCACTGTTGTAATCCCACCAGTACACCGCAATCTCTTTGGTGCTTACCGGCTGTGCCCATTCATACTGCACCCAGTATTGAGAGCGGGGAGGTTGTGGTCTGTTGCCACCACCGCCACCACGCTGGTTGCCGCGCGGGGTAGGTGTGAGACCATCATTCAGGGCATCAAGAGAACCGCCAAACCGGTTGACGGCGGAAGGGGTGGCAACAATGGCCAGGTTTGGACGCGTATCAGGCGACTTCTCCTGGCTGATGGCTGGCGCAGCCATCATAGCAAGCATTGCTGTAATAGCACCGTTACGTACAGAACGTTTAATTTGCATGTTTCAATTTAATTAATTTAACCTTGGGGTCACTATTCAAATTTAAACAGGTACAAACGATTGAAATACGCATATATTAACCAATGCAGGGTGTTTATTAACCTTATGTCAAAACTTACCCCGTTATGATTTCTGTAACAAGTGTATTAAAGACAATTATCACACTGGGAGCGGTTCAGGGCATAATTGCCGGCATTTTACTTTTTTGGGGAAAAAGGAACAGGAAGCCTAACCGCATCCTCGCTGTCACCCTTTGGCTTTTCTCCCTCGCTTGTCTCGATCTTCGCATGAATCAGGAGGCTATTCTATACAGCAGCACCCTGGGCGGCATGATCGACGCTTTTATCCCCCTTATGATCATCATGCCCCTGGGGCCACTCTTGTACTTTTATATTCGTGCCAGCCTGGAGCCTGATTTTCGCTTACAAAAACAACACCGCAGGCATTTTTTTACCACCCTGCTCGATATACTTCCCCAGTTGGCTGCTATCATATACATCTCTGGTATTATGTTGGGCCTCATAAAAAGAGCCATTCCCCTGGGCTATTATATTGATGTGTACAATCAATATGTAGATATTCCCCGCTGGCTTTCACTCACCATCTACCTGGGCTTATCCGCCCGGTACCTCGCTGCTGCCTCTGCAACTATTAAGGTAGAAAATACCGCCATGCTACGGTGGCTACGCCAGTTTGTACGCGTGTTTCTGGCTTTTCAGTTGGTATGGTTCATCTACCTCATTCCTTATGAAATTCCAAAGTACACCAACAAATTGCTGGACCTCGTAGACTGGTATCCTGTTTTCATTCCCCTCGCCATATTCATCTATTGGCTGGGCATCAAAGCCCTCATCGTCACCTATTCCTTGCCTCTCATTGGTAAAAAGAGTGTCGGCAGCACAGCCCTCCCCACTGATACCGTAGAGCATACCATTGCCGCCCTCAAAAAAGCCATGGAGCAGGAGGGGCGCTACCTCGATTCCGCCCTCAACCTCACCCTGCTATCCCAACATACAGGAATCCCTCCCAAAACTATTTCCGCAGTGCTCAACCAACACCTCCACACCAGCCTGAATGAATTTATAAACGAATACCGTATCCGTGAATTTAAAAGACGCCTGCTGGAAGCCGACCTGCAAATACTCACCATTACCGGCATCGCCTTCGATTGTGGCTTTAATTCCCAGGCTACTTTCCAGCGCGCATTCAAGCAGGTCACCGGCATGTCCCCCTCCGAATACCGCAAGTCCGCCATCGAAAAGCAGGAATAACTGATCATTTTACGCTTGAGTACCATTCAAATCCGGATTTGAATAGGTTAAAGGCCTCTTTTCAAGGTGTTTTGTGGGATCATAAAATACCTCTATATGAAAAGAGCTCTCGTAGCCATGTTGTTTATTATCGCATCAGTTTTAGAGATCCATGCCCAGGCCCCCACCGACCGGGAAGTAGAAAAGTCACTGGATAAATTGCTACAGGCAAAATTTAAAGACCAGGAACCGGGTATCGTGGTGCTAGCCGCCCGCAAGGGAAAAGTCATTTACCGCAAAGCCTTCGGCAGCGCCAACCTCGAATTGAATGTGCCCCTGAAACCGGATATGGTGTTCCGGATAGGCTCCATTTCCAAACAATTTACCGCCATCGGTATACTGCAATTGGTAGAACAGGGCAAACTGCGCCTGGGCGACAGTGTACAGCAATACATCAAAGACTTTCCTTCCAAAGGCCACACCATTACCATTGAACACCTGCTTACTCATACCTCCGGTATCCAGGACTATATGACCATCGACCATCCCGATCCCTATATCCAGCGACATGATTTTACATTACCCTTCCTCATCAACCATTTCAAAAATGCACCCCTGCAGTTTGTGCCGGGTACAAAGTATGCCTATACCAATTCAGGCTATACCTTGCTGGCTGCCATCATAGAGAAGGTAAGCGGCATGTCTTTTCGTGATTATATGCGTAAAAATGTACTGGAGAAAGCAGGGCTAAAGCATACGTATTATCTCAATGAGCAGGCCATCCTGCCTGGCCGCGTAAGCGGTTATAACCATGATAAAGGCTTTTATGAAAATGCCGACTACCAAAGCATTTCTATTGGCTATGGTGCCGGCGATCTGCTCAGCACAGTTGATGATCTCTATACCTGGAACAATGCCTTGCTGGCTGGTAAGCTGGTAAAAAAAAAGACCCTGGATAAGGCCTTTACCGCTTATCGCCTGCCCAATGGCAAAAGCACTGATTATGGTTATGGCTGGTTTGTTACACGTGTGCATGGCGCCCCTTGCATCAAGCACGAAGGACAGGTAAGCGGCTTCATTTCGGAGGAGTATTATTTCCCCGTGCAGGATATATTTGTGGCCGTGATCACCAACCTTAGATCGCCGGAAGATAATACCGACTTTAGCGGCGAGCGCTTCAGGTTGATGTTCCTGTTGCCTCAATTGGTACTGGGCAATCTCTTGCCCAAAGAAGTACCGGTATCCGATGCTGTAATGGATACTTATACGGGTAAATACCAGACAGTACAGGGCTCAAAGACCATTGAAGTGAAAAGAACAGGCCATACATTGTTTGTGGTGGATGGTTCCACCTTGAAGTTGCATGCCCTTACAGAAAGTAAATTCCAGCTAATAGGAGTACCGATAGAAACGACGGTTGAATTTACCCGGGATGCAGGTGGAAAGATAACTGGCCTGAAAGTGGAACAGAATGGCACTTACGAGTGGAAAAAGGTAGAATAGTAAGCAGAAACAGAACAAGCCTGAAGGTGATTTCAGGCTTGTTCTAATATTATAAAACGGTCTATCCTATACAGCAATATCTTCTTCTGCCATCAGTTTGAAAACGGCGCCATCCATGTTTTCATTGATCTGCAACTGGCACGAGAGGCGGCTATTGGGCTCAGCATCCGGAAGCGTATCCAGCATATCCAGCTCCGCATCACTATGCGCGCCCAGGTTGTCCATGCCTTCCAGTACCTGCACATGGCAGGTGCCACACATCGCCATGCCGCCACAGGTAGCCAGCACATTGTATTCATTGGCCTTGAGGATTTCCATCAGGTTTAAACCCATGTCTTCAGGCACTTCCAGCAGCCTTTCCTCGCCTGCCTTGTTGAGTACGGTAATATTGATCATCTTTTTCCTTTCTTTTAAAATGCGTTCACCCCATTCACCGTGGTGTACTTAAAGCTTAGCCGCTGATTAGGATACACATGCTTGAAAGCACTATGCGCCATCAGTGCCGATTCATGGAATCCGCAAAGGATCAGCTTTAATTTACCAGGGTAAGTATTGATATCACCAATAGCATAAATACCTTCAATATTGGTAGAGTAGTCAACCGTATTAACACTGATCGCCGATTTGTCAATCTGCAATCCCCAGTCCGCAATTGGTCCCAGCTTAGGGCTAAGGCCAAACAACGGGATCAGATAATCCGTAGCCATAGCAGTTACCGTTTTGTCACTGCCTTCGATCAGCACTTCATTCAGCTTACCATTGCCATTGATCTTTACAATATTCGATTTCAATACCAGGTTGATCTTGCCTGTTTCCGCCAGGTGGAATACTTTTTCCGCTGAATCTGGTGCACCCCGGAAAGTGTCACTCCGGTGAACCAGCGTTACCGATTTGGCTACATTCGATAAGAAGATCGTCCAGTCAAGCGCCGAGTCACCGCCGCCGGCTAGTACAATATCCTTGTCCCTGAACAGTTCGGGATCTTTCACCATATAGGTTACTCCCTTGCCTTCAAAAGCTTCCAGTTGTTCGATCGCTGGCTTACGGGGCTCAAAACAACCCAGTCCCCCGGCGATCGTAATTACCTTGCAATGGATCTTTGTATCGTCAGAAGTAGTTACAATAAAAGATTTGTCCTCCTGCCTTTCGATGCTTTCCACCCTTTCCCCCAAACTGAAAGTGGGGGAGAAGGGAGCGATTTGCTTCTTCAGGTTATCTACCAGTTCCTGAGCCTTGATCTCTGGAGCACCAGGAATATCATAGATCGGCTTGTAGGGGTAAATTTCTGACAGCTGACCGCCTACCTGTGGTAAAGCATCAACCAGGTGACAGCGCATCTTCAACAAACCAGCTTCAAAAACAGCAAATAAACCTACAGGACCGGCGCCAATAATACAGATATCAGTTGTAATCATTATATATAATACTCATTAATGTAAATGAAAAGAGGGCTATTTACCCTTTTCACAGTGCAAGCATTCGTAGGAAGGTGTAACAATGGTCGTTTTTTAACAGGTTGCAAAATTACGACGCAGACACTTCATTATCAACCGTATTAGGAAAACAAGTTTACGCAATAAGAAAAAATACTCACAAAAGGGCATTTCCCGCTGCAGTAACAACAAAGACGTAAGAATATAGTTCGCTGGTTGCCAGTAGGTTTAGTTAAAAAAGAGATAGCTTGAAAAGACAAAAGGCTTTGGGTTGAAAGACCCAAAGCCTTTGTTAAATCTATTTACCGCGCAAAAGCTCGAAGCTCGCCGCGCACTGCTCCGAAGCTCGTCACTCGTAGCTTGTATTCTACTGGAACATGATCGTGATCTGCTTCACCTGCCCATCAAAATCGATCGTGGAAGTTCCTTTTTGGGAACAACGCGTAGGCCAGGATGATTTGTTGGGAAATAAGTCCCAGTTAAGTTTCACTGCCGAGTTGCTCGTCGTATAATCCCAGTAAGTATTGGTGGAGTTGTTGCTGGGCCCGTATGAGCTTACGAAGTTCTGATAGCTCTGGAAAGTTCCATCAGCTTTGTAAAGCTCCGCATTCATCGTGCCATTAAAAGCGCTGCCCTGACCCCAGTTGGAATTACTGGCACAATCGCCGGTGGGCTTATAGACCCTCACTTTAAAAGTGCCTCTTTTGGGGATCGTGCTGCCGCTGCCGCTACCATTCCCATTGCCGCTACCAGATCCACCTCCTCCGTTGCAGGGAAAGGTGGAACTCTTTATATATTGCGTGGCGTTGTTGGTATTGACCGCCTGCTCAGGAACACCTACCAGCAAGGTATTGTTACTAAATTTCAACGGGAACTTGATCGTATTTCCTTGTATTACGAAGGTCATCGATGGTTCCGAGGCATTAAAGGTGCCTGTTGTCACTACACCATTGGCGCAGGATTGGGCTACTGTGCCGGAGAAGCTGATATATGCGGTTGCCTGGCCATCATTGCGTTGCCAGTAATTCCCGGTGGTGCTGCCACCGCCGCCACTTCCGGTTCCATCTTCGTCCTCATCTTCACCCATATCTTTCGTACAGGCGTTGAGCGATAATAATAAACTGCAAAAAAAGAACGCTTTGAGAACGCAAAGCGTTGTAGAGGTTGGTTTCATTTTCAGGGGGTATTTAGGCCCTCAAAATAGGCACAGCTGCCAGCAGGTAAAATACCCCCAAAGGGGGCTTTTTAAGGCTAATGATATAGAAGAATACCATATATGAGAAAGATTTCCTTTCAAATAAAAGATGCATTCCCGGCAAAAAAATCAGTACTTTATCGAAGAATAGACCTAAACCACTCAAACCGCCCCAACCATGTACTTCCAGATAGCCATGCTCTGTGCTTGCTTAGGGATGCTCATTGCTTTTATTCCCAGGATCGATGTATGGGTTGTTAAGTATAAATTGGCTGCCACAGCCCTTTGGCTTTCCATACTCGTGGGCGTATGTCGTTTGCTGGCTTTATGGGCTACTGCCCAAACCGTCCTCACTAAAACTGCCCTGATGTTTGTCTTCAATTGGGGTAAAGCCGTTTTGTTTTTCCTGCTCGCCTGGCTCACCGTTTTATTGATCCGGTCTGTAGTAGCAAAGGATAGCAATTTGTCTCCCGCTTTCAGGAGAATGGCAGCAAGGATCGTAAAGACAACCATATGGGCTGCTACCATTACCTGTGCCTCCTTCTATTGTATGGTGAGCATTGGTAAAATGAGGAATGCAAAAGAAATGGAAGAATTCTTTGTACAGTCCGGTTATCCCGCTTCCCTCAATTATGTGATCATAATCATGGAGTGCTTTTTTTCTATCGGCCTGCTCCTTCATGCCAAAATAAGAACCGGATTACTGTCAGCCATGGTGCTCCTGGTAGTGATGTTGGGCGCTATCTTTACACATGCGAGAAATGGCGATCCCATCGCAGCATCCTATGATGCTTTCGCACAGCTATTCGTCTTGTGTTTATTGATTGCCTTGTTCCTGGTGGAGAAGAAACACCGGAAAGCTACTGCCTGAAAATAAAATTGACACCCTTAATCATTTTGCTTTCTTACGTATTTCGTAAGGATCACAATTAACTGTCCTTCTATTTTACCTTCAATTTGTTCTGTATTTTCTGGTACCAGCCGGATATTTTTTACTACCGTACCCATTTTTGCATTGAGCGTAGAGCCTTTCACATCCAGCGATTTGATCAGCACTACCGTATCCCCCGTTTGCAGCACATTACCATTGCTGTCTTTGTGCAGGTCCACAGCTGCATCATTTTCATGATCGCCCGTAGCCTTGGCCCAGGCCAGCGTCGCTTCATCAAAGTACATCATGTCCACACTGTCCTGCGCCCAGCTTTCCTGCCTTAACCGGTTCAGTATTCGCCACGACATCACCTGTACACCCTGCACCTCACTCCACATAGACTCTGTCAGACACTTCCAGTGACTACTGTCCAGTTCTTCTTTTTTATCTATTTGTGCCTGGCATTTAGCGCAGATCAATATTACCTGGTCAAGGCTATTGCTAATGGAAGGAGGTACTTCGTATGCTTTCAGCGTACCCGTTGCCTTACAAAGCTCACATTGGCCACCACTTCTTTGCTGCAGAAAATCGTCCTGTTTCATATTTTAAAATGGGGGCGAAGGTAAGGTTTTCTTTTTCACCTCAAACCATAACTACTGTTGTTCGATCAGCTTCACCACCTGCTTTACCCAATCCGATCCGTTGTTCAGGATAGTATCCGGTGCCACTCCGTAATTTTCATAAGGCAGGTATTGTGCGTTATCCCGCATATCCGTCAGTACAGCCCCATATTGACCACTGGGTAGTTTAGCCATACCACCATAGTTCACGCCATAAGTAATCGTACCCATCGTGGTTTGCCCAAAGGTGCTGACAGTGGTGAACTTTTTCAACTGAAGCGTAAATATTTCACCCTGGCTCATTGTTCCATTATTCATCAGCAGGTATACCTTGCCCTTGTTTGCATATTTTTTGATCAGTGCAAAGAACTTGTACGATACTTTATCTGCTCCGCCCGTATTGTTCCTTACATCCAGGATCAGGTGGGGAGCCGTCAACGAATCTTTGATCCTGTCATAAAAGGCCTGCGACTCCTTCATATGATTAGTCATGGCCGAAAAATTGCCCAGCCGCATGTACTGTATCGCAGGGCTAATGCTGGTAAACTGGAATGGTGGTTCACTGGCCGGTATATTGCTATAGTCCACTTCGTAGCGGATCTTCTTGTATACAGCTTGTGATACCGAAGAGTAGAACATTGAATTGATCAGCGAATGATTCCTGAATTTTTCATTGCTGTGAAAGAGCAGGTTCTTATTCAGCGGATGCCCATATACAGCCCGGTAACAATGCGGTGCATATTCATAAAGCCGCATAGCTATTTGCCCTTTTTCCCATTGCGGCAGCGTAGTGTGCAATACCACACCTGAAAGAGTTCCCTGGCCTGATCTGTACACACCTACGGTGAGCAAACTGTCATAATAATATATCCCTTCTACCGAATCCATAGCTTTGGGGGAGAGCACTTGCACTAAAGAATCCAGGTTGATCGTCGTAGCCGGATAATTGTTGAAAAAAGCACTTTGCCGGTACTGTTTCACGGCCTCAACATGATTGTATTCCGACGCTTCCAATATTTTGTGCGGAAATTGGATAAACCCCAAATGATTATCCCGTAGCGGCAGGAACAATTGTACCAGCTTATAATAATTGTCAAATGTATTACTGGTGTGTAAGGTATCTGATCGCAGTAATCGGTATAAGGCTTCGTATGCCGGTTCCTTATCTCCCTTCACCTGGTCCTTATAGGAGGGTGTCTTTTTTAGCAGTCCATACAATGCATCCAGGTCGGCCTGGTAGCTGTTAATTTGGGTTTGAGCAGCCAGGGTCAGGCTGCAGTTCAGGAGAATAAAGAAGAAGTGCCGCATAGTAAAATGGTAAACAGGTTAAGAATGTTTACCAATATTAGTATGTATGGTAGCCGGGCCATTGTCCGATCTGCCAACTGGTTAAAATCGTCTTCCAACCTGCTAGCACTCCGACCGGCTATTTTTTCAGCAACCCGTCTTTCACCAGTTGTGATACCAGCTTTTTAGGATAGTCACGCACAAAATTGTCGATGCTGCCCGGATTCACCGTTTCCGACTGTGCGCTCCAGATCAGTTTTTCAGTCGAAGCATCATAGAGATTTGTTTCCATGAAATACGTTTTATCAGTTGCATAGTAGCCCGCGTCCCACATATTCGGATACCAGTAATTCGTATAGCTGTAAAATCCGCCATACCACCGGTAGTAAGGGTAGGGCGTATAGTATCGGTTATTGCCTGGCACATAGCGCGTCTCACTTTCCTTATTGATAAGCGATACCGTGAGGATGGCATCTACACCGGCTTGTTTGATCTTGTCCAGCATTTCTTCCCGCGGGGGCAGTTTATCATAAAAGGTGGGCGAGAAGTATTCTGTACTTTTTACCGCCTTGATATTACGTGCTGCTGCCTCTGCTGCCAGCGCATTCTCCAGTTTGGTGCGCACTTCCATATTGCGGCTGAGTGAGGCGAGAAAAACACTGGCGTTTTCTTTAGCATGCCCCTTTACCTCAGGATCGATCCAGGAACCCGTTATCCGGGTATTCGATCCGCAGGCAGATAAAAGCGATAACAACATGAGTAGTAGTCCTGGAAGGATGCAGCTTTTTAGGTGCATAATATATGAATTTGGATGTTGAAAGCTGGTTTATGATTGGAATAGAGTGGGGAATGCCGCAAACAGTATAGAGTTAGTATGCCTGGGGCAATGGCTTGCTTTGTACGATAGAACAAATATACATAATCAATATATATCATCCGCATCCTCCTTATATTTAACCCTGGCTTGCCGATTTCCTGTCTCTCGGTCTTCCAGACTTTCGGACTTTCCGGTTTTCCCCTAAAACTATTTCTCCCGGCATTCCGTATATATTATGCATCTGATTTACTAGTCGCTTTTGAAAGGATCACCAACATATACTGAGCAGGAACTGGTTAGTTTACTGAAACAGCGCGCACAGGCGGCTTTTAGCTACTTGTATGATAACTATTCAGCCACCCTCAATGGCGTTATCTTCGGTATACTGCAGGATGGCGAAGTCTCTGGCGATGTTTTACAAGAGGTCTTTGTAAAGGTCTGGCGACAGATAGAACATTACGATCCGGCCAAAGGCAGGCTCTTCACCTGGATGTACAACATTGCACGCACCACCGCCATTGATACCTTACGCAGCAGGGACTGGAAGAACAGTCAACGCAATAATTCATTAACCGAAGAATATACCTTATTACGAGACAGCGACCCGCATCCCGGTGAAGAAATGGGCCTGCGTAAGATCGTTCAACATTTAAAAGAAGATTACAAAGTACTCGTAGAGTTGTCCTATTTTCAAGGTTATACCCAGGAAGAAATAGCAGGAATGCTGAATATTCCCCTGGGTACTGTAAAAACCAGGATCAGGGCAGCAATACTTCAATTAAGACAACAGGTTAAATTGTAAAGTGGATATACAGGCATACATACAAAGTGGAGTTATTGAAAGCTATGTGCTGGGCATAGCCAATGACACTGAAGTGGCCGAACTACAGCGGCTGCGCCTGGAACATCCTGCGATAGACACTGCCATAGCTCAGGCTGAAGAATGGCTGCGCAATACCGCTCCCCAATATGCAGTGCCTGTAGCAGACAATACAAAACAACAATTGATGGCCACCTTGCAGCAGGAGTTCAGTGCCCCTGCGCCAACTGTCATAGCAACTCCCATATCACCAGCCCGCACCGTGTCCATGAGCGCCCGGTACATTGCTGCAGCTTCCCTCATCTTGTTCATTGCAAGTGCAGCCGTTAATTTTTACCTCTATAAGAAATACACCAAGGCCAATAGTGATTACCTGGCACTCCAAAATGACCAAACCAGGCTGCTGGCCGATAACAGGATTTACCAAACCCGCCTTACGGATCTGCACAATAATATGCAGCTCATGGCCGCGCCTGGCATGGTGAAGGTTTCTATGCCTGGTATTGCAGGTAAGGAACACAACCTCGCTACCGTGTATTGGGATACCCACAGCAAAAACGTGTACCTTATTGCCAGCAACCTGCCGCCTGCTCCTGCAGGTAAGCAATACCAGCTATGGGCCCTGGTGGATGGTAAACCCGTTGATGCTGGTATGCTCCAAAACTGCGATGGACTTTGCCAGTTAAAACCCGTACAGCAGGCCCAGGCATTTGCCATCACCCTCGAAAATGCTGGCGGCAGTCCCGTACCTGATCTTACACAGCTCTATGTAATGGGTAAAGTACAATCATAAATAAAATTACTGGTATGTATGTACGCCAGTTCAGATGCAGCGGCCACCTCACAAGGGTGGCCGTTTTTTTATGTCTTCTGTGTGCAGGTAAAATAACATCTCCCTTAAAACTTTTCGAAAGCACACATCGTATATATAATGACACTCACACAAAAGAGTATAACGGCAACGACACAGCTTCCTGGCTGTAGTGACCAGCGATCATGATCGCAGTTTATTTGACTAGGGAAACAATAATTTTTAAATACTAAATTCATCACAAATGAAAAGGACAATGAACCTGATGGCAATTTGCTTGCCCTTACTGATGGCTTCTAAAGGCCAGTTACAGGCAGCTACTACACCAGTACCCGCTATACACACAGTTACGACAGTAGCCGATTGGACCAAGTCTGCCACGGGCACCTGGGCCGGTATGAAAGATGGCACTACCTATTGGTACAAGCTCGATAAGAAAGCAGGCTTGTGGTGGAGCACCGATGGTAAAAAATGGGCAGAGGTAAAAGATGGCGCCTGGGCCGATAAGGATGGCAAATGGTTGAAGATCCACGACAAGAAACTGGTATGGAGCACCGATGGTAAAGCATGGTCTGAAGTACCTGAATGGAAATGGGAAGGCTCTGATGGCAAATGGTACAAATTTGATAGCCACTGGACGCTCTGGGTGAATGGATAGTACGTTGTAGCCTCCAGTAGCGGATAGCCCGTTGAACTTTGTTCAATGGGCTTTTTTCATCTTAATAAATAAACCACCCCGAAGGATGGTTTATTCCCATTGTGTAACAAGGTTGTTCACCGGACATTGGATACTGATAAGGATTGGTTAATGGTACATAACTCGGTAAATAAGGTGTGGTTAATGTTACTGGTTCTGGCAATTGGTGGTCTAAGCGAAATCCTTGTCAAATAATTGAATGATCTTGCTGCAGGCAACATCGAATAATAAACTAATCGCTTTAATGTCTTTATACCTGAGGTCTTCAGGACGCGCTATGATATCATCAATACGACTGGTGTTCTTTCTTAATTCCCGTGCAAGTATTGATTTAGGCAAGGTGTCAAATATTTGTTCAAATCTTGTAATACTCCTGGTATTGATCAGGTCCCTCACAGTCTTATAGCGTACATCCTTATGCATTATCGAAAGTAAAATAACAATATGGATTTCTCTTTTACCGACAGTATTTTCTACAATACAGATTGTAGTAAATTGAATACATAACATAGGTAGAAGAATACGGCTTGTCTTCTTACTATACTGATTGTATTAAACGCACACAGAATGATCCGTAACTATCAATAATACAATCCATCCTTCCATAATTACAGTTCGTAGTACAGCCATAATACTCGCTCACTTTATTACGGGGCAACCATACTTTTCTTAGTGATGCTATTACTATACGATTGCTAAATCCTTTAGTAATTTTACATCGTCACCACATTGATGCAGTAGCTTGTCTCTCCCCGTTCATTAGCTGCATCAGTGCCTGATACGCCAATCCCAATTACATAACATTTTGAATGAACAGGCTCCGGCCTGTACCAGCACCACTTTGCCCCTGGGGCAACAACACATACCCATGTACCTGAATTGTAAAACATATTACAGCTTCAAATACGGCACCTTCAGCACCGAAGGCCTCGTGCAGGAAGCTGTCGAGCAGGGGGTAGCCGCACTCGCCTTAACTAATATCAACAGCACCGCCGATGCATGGCCTTTTGTAAAACATTGCCACAAGGCCGGCGTCAAGCCCATCCTTGGTGCAGAGATCCGCAATGGCAATACTTTATTGTATGTACTCCTCGCTGCCAATAACAAAGGTTTTGAATGGATCAACACTTTTATATCAGGCTTTCTGAAATCACACAAACCCTTCCCGGAACCTACCGCCATTACAGACTTCTTCGATCAAACCGCCGACGGCTATATAATATATCCCCTGGGAGCAAAACCTCTCGATACCTTATTGAGAAATGAATTCATAGGTGTACAGTCTACCGAGGTCAATAAACTATACAACCTGCCGCCCCAGCACCGCGATAAATTCATCATTCGTCAGCCCGTCACCTTTCAAACACCCGATCACCACCAGGTACATCGCCTGTTAAGGGCCATGGACCACAATGTCATTGAATCGAAGTTGCCGGCTGATGCAGTATGTGCACCCCACGAGTACTTCGCGCCCCAGAAACACCTTCTGCAGGCTTTCCAGGCATATCCTCAAATCATTACCAATACCCTACGCCTTATCGATACCTGTTCTATTGATCTCGATTTCAATAGCCACAAAAACAAACAATACTTTACCATCAGCAAAGAAGATGATTCCATATTGCTGCGGAAGTTGGCCATTGACGGGCTGCAGCAACGTTATGGCCACAACACCGCAGCTACTGAACGCCTCAACAAAGAATTGAGGGTCATCAATGACCTCGGCTTTACCGCTTACTTTCTCATTACCTGGGATGTCATCCGCTATGCTAAAAGCCGGGGTTTCTATCACGTAGGGAGAGGCAGTGGCGCCAACAGCATAGTGGCCTACTGCCTCAAAATTACCGATGTCGATCCCCTGGAACTTAATCTCTATTTCGAGCGCTTCCTCAATCCAGAGAGAACCTCTCCGCCCGATTTCGACATCGACTTCTCCTGGCTCGAGCGAGATGAGATCATGGATTACATTGTCAAGCGCTATGGCGAAAAACAAGTAGCTCTCATGGGGGCCTATGTCACTTTCAAACAAAGAGCCGTGGTAAGAGAGCTCGCCAAAGTATTTGGCCTGCCCGAACAGGAGATAGAAGGACTCTCTAAATTACCCTTCGTTACCCCGCTTGCTTTTGAGGCCTGGAAGAAATTGAATGCACGCTCCGCCGCCCTCGACGATTACCACAAAGGCATCGCCTGGTTTCAAACCAGCAGTCGTCCCATCAATTACCAGGCTATCATTACTCGCCTGGGCCAAAAATACCAGCTTACCGATGAAGAAGTAGCTGCACTCGCCCAGTCACCCATCAGTCGCGGTATTGTAGATGATGTTATCTGGAAGATCCTCTACTATAGCCCCTTCATCCACAATTTTCCCAGTCACATCAGCTTGCACGTGGGTGGCATGCTCATCAGTGAAAAGCCTATTCATGCTTATTCCGCTACCTTCTTTCCACCCAAGGGTATTGCCACCACCCAAATTGATATGCACATTGCCGAAGACATTGGCCTGGATAAGCTCGATGTGCTTAGCCAGCGCGGACTGGGGCATATTAAAGAGACCGTGCGACTGGTGCAGGAAAACCAGGATATCCGCATTCACATCGATGAAGTAGAGAAGTTCAAGAAAGATCCCCGCGTAAAAGCACAACTGCAGCAGGTCAATACCGTTGGTTGCTTTTATATCGAAAGCCCGGCCATGCGCCAGTTGCTCAGCAAACTCAGGTGTGATAATTATCCTGTGCTTGTAGTAGCCAGCTCCATCATACGTCCTGGTGTAGCCAGCAGTGGCATGATGCGCCAATACATTTCCCGCTACCTCGATCCCCAAACTACCGAATACCTGCACCCCCTGATGAAAGAGATACTCAGCGAAACATTCGGCGTCATGGTATTCCAGGAAGATGTAATGAAAGTAGGCCATTACTTTGGCGGCCTCAATATGGCTGCGGCCGATTCACTCCGCCGTGCCATGAGCGGCAAATCACGTGGCACCGATCATTTTGCCGCCCTCAAAGATGAGTTCTACAGCAATTGCGCAGCCAAAGGATTTACCAATGAGTTGACTACCGAAGTATGGCGCCAAATGGAATCCTTTGCCGGCTACTCCTTTTGCAAAGCCCACTCCGCCAGCTATGCTGTCGAAAGTTTCCAGGACCTCTACCTCAAAACCTATTATCCCATCGAGTTTATGGTAGGCGTCATCAACAACTTTGGCGGATTCTATAGCACAGAGATCTACTTCATTGAGCTGCGTAAGGCCGGTGGCATACCACACCTCCCTTGTGTCAATTCCAGTTGTTACAATACCACTATCAAAGGCAAAGAAGTATACACTGGCTTTGTGTTCCTCACCAGCCTCGAAAAATACACCGCACAAATCATCATCAAAGAAAGAGAACGCAACGGGCCCTACCTCCACCTGCAGGATTTTGTGGAGCGAACAGCCATCGACCCCGAACAAATGAACATACTCATCTCGATTGGTGCTTTCCGTTTTACAGGCAAATCAAAGAAACAATTATTGTGGGAAGCCAACTTCCTGCAAAAACGACAGCCCACACCCGTCGTCAGTCAGGCCATGTTCAAAGAAAAGCCCATGGCTTTCAAACTCCCCGAACTGGTCGATCATCCTGTCGATGATATGTATGATGAAATGGAGATCATGGGTTTCCCTTTCAGAAACCCGTTTGAGCTCATGAAAGAACAAACCATCCAGCGCCAGTTTTCCAAAGAGTTGCCCCAGAACCTGGGTAAACAGGTGAGTATGGTACTCTATTTTGTAGATTATAAAGTACTCTCCACCGTCACTGGTTCCATCATGGCCTTCGGCACCTTCCTCGATGAACAAATGGATTGGGTAGATACCGTTCACTTTCCCGTTTCTTTCCAGCGATACCCTTTAAAAGGGAAAGGCTTTTACCGCATCAGTGGAAAAGTGGTAGAAGATTTCGGTTTTCACAGCGTAGAAGTATCCTCTATGGAAAAGATAGGTTACAAAGAGCGAACCTATGCAAACCTTTAATCAATATGATACTTGACACACATAGACATATCGCCCATTTTGACCTCGATACTTTTTATGTATCCGTGGAATGTCTGCAGGATGACCGCCTAAAGGGTAAGCCTGTCATCATTGGCGGCAGCAGCGATAGGGGAGTAGTAGCTTCCTGTAGTTATGAAGCTCGCAGGTTCGGCATTCATTCCGCCATGCCTATGAAACTGGCCCGGCGCCTCTGTCCCCAGGCCATCATTCGCCAGGGCGATATGGAAACCTACAGCAAATATTCCCGCCTCGTCACCGATGTGATTGCCGATACCGTACCCTTGTTTGAAAAAGCATCCATTGATGAGTTTTATGTCGACCTCACCGGCATGGATAAATATTTTGGTAGTCAGCTTTTCACTGCCAACCTCAAAAAGAAAGTCGTCAAGGAAAGCGGCCTGCCAATCTCCTATGCATTGGCAGGCAATAAGCTCATCAGTAAAGTGGCTACCAACGAAGGAAAGCCCAATGCCGAAATGTGGGTAGCCTGGGGACAGGAGAAAAATTTCCTGGCGCCTTTGAGTGTTGCCAAAATGCCCGGTGTAGGAAAGGAAACCGCTTTCCTGCTCCTGAAGATGGGCGTAGAGACCATCAAAGTGCTTAGTGAAATTCCTGTAGAAATGCTGTCCAACCTGCTGGGAAAAAATGGCGTATCCCTCTGGCAACATGCCCAGGGTATGGATGAAACGCCTGTAGTGCCTTATCACGAACAAAAGTCCATCTCCACCGAAACCACTTTTCAGCAGGATACCATTGACCTTGATCTCCTGCATGCCCACCTCGTACGTATGACGGAGAAGATAGCTTTTCAGCTGCGTGAAGAAAGTAAGCTCACCGGTTGCGTCACCGTCAAGCTGCGTTATTCCAACTTCGATACGGTAACGAAGCAAAAGACCATTGCTTTTACCGCGGCCGATCACAAGCTCATTAAAGTAGTCCGGGAATTGTTTGATGCCTTGTATGAACGCCGTATGATGGTGAGATTAGTCGGTATACGCTTCACACACCTGGTGCCAGGCAATGATCAGATCAACATGTTTGAAGATACAGAACACATGGTTCAGCTATACCAGGCCATCGATAGCATCAAACACCAATACGGCGAGGGCCTTGTAGGCCGCGCCCGCGGCATACGACCCAACCATTGATTTATTATCGGATGTACATCCCCCTGGCACACAAAAGAGCTTCCTGGTTATTCTCTCGTTGCCTCTATGCCTCTATGCCTCGTTGCCTGCTAAAAGAACCGGCAGGTCCTCATACACAAATGGCTCCGCAGGCTCCAGCGCTTCCCGGAAATCTTTAGCGATGCTATAAGCTTCCATTTCACCAGCCGGAAATTGATACCGGGCTAATTCCGTGATCCGTTCTTCCGTAAGATCACCCAGCAGCCATTCAAAGGCAAGGTCCTCCGGCAATATCGTGGGCATTCTTTTCTTACTGTTGTGTACCTGCTCCATCAGCCCATTAGCGGCCGTTGTAATGATGGCAAAAGTTTCTACATATTCCCCCGTACTTTGATCCGTCCATGGCTGCCATATCCCCGCCATAAAGAAATAAGGCTTCTCCTTTACGGCAATATGATAAGGGTACTTAACAGCTGTTTTCACCGGCTTACCCGTTTTCTTGCTCACGGGAAAGAGGTGCCGCCATTCATAAAACTCCGTTGACAACACCAGGCACCGGCGTGAGAGCGCTGCCTGCCGGTAAATCTTCCGGGGTAGCAACAATTCTTCTGAAACCGCATTCAAAGTCGTAACAGGAGGGTGAAACTGCCCGCTTTCATCCTTATAACCAAACCGCATCTTGCTCACCGATTCGCGGGTTTTCTGGTAAGCAGGGATAAAGCCCCATTCCATCTGCACAAGGTCAAAATCATTACCGTCCTCAGTCTTTTTCAATACCGGGTGGTTCGAATAATTAAATCCTACATGCAGCGGATTGCTGAGAAAATCATAATTGGCGATCAGCTTTTCCAGCTGCTTCAGCCTGATATATTCAATGCGGGTTACCCGCACGCCATTGTAATAACACATATTAATTCGTTTTTTGAAAGTGAGCTTCGATCAGCATGCCAATTTCTTGCGCCAGCTCCTGTTTCCCTTCCGGAACCGAAGTCCAAAATACCTTGCCCCCCGCGCTCGTAGCCGTGGTGATCACCAGCGGCTTGCCATCCTGCATTGGTATCAGGAACATCGGTCTCCCCGAAATGTTTAATTCCCGCACGGCCACCGATCTGTTATTGAAGATAATCTCAAATACTTCATCCGAAGCCCCCATACTGTACTTTTTAAGTGATGAAAACCGTGCATAAAGATACGAAATACTAAATAAATTAGTATGAAAAAGAGGGGATAATAATCTGCTCTGCCTGGCAATGGGTTAAACCTTTCCATGTTTAACAGGTCATAGAAAATAATAATACCGGTTCTTTCCCGTTTTGATGTTCGTCCGCCCAGGTATAAAGTCCATGCAATTAATACCCTATTTATGCAAAAATTGACCATGTGTTTTCTGTTCACAACCGTTTCCATCTGCTTATTGCTTGCCTGCGGCAAGAAGAATGACGATACCCCGGAAGAAAAAGTATACCGGGTTGATGGCACAATTACTATCGATGGACGCGAACGGACCTTCCTGCTAAACCTGCCACCTGCTTATTACACCGGTACCGGTTTTTCTTTGGTCATTGCCATGCATGGCGGCGGTGGATCTGCCACGCAGTTTGAAACCTCCTCCCTGTTGACCCAAAAAGCCAATGCCGAAAATTTTATTGTAGTATACCCCGAAGGAGTAAAAAGCACAGGTCCACTGGGTGCCCGTACCTGGAATGCCGGCACCTGCTGCGACTTCGCTGTTACCAACAACATCAATGATGTAAAATTCATCACCCAGCTCATAGATAAACTGGTGGCTGATTATAAGGTCAACCCCAAAAAAGTATATGCTACCGGGCATAGCAACGGCGGCATGATGTCGTATCGCCTGGCTTGTGAGTTGTCCAATAAGATCGCTGCTATTGCCCCCAATGCCAGTACCATGGTGGTTACCCAACCTTGCAATCCTACCCGTGCTGTTCCCATTTTGCACATGCATTCTGTATTGGATGAACATGTGCCTTACAATGGAGGTACCGGCAATGGCATTTCAGGTGTGTATGCTCCGCCCCTGGATTCTGTATTGAATGTATGGTCCTCCAAAAATGCCTGCGCTACCAAAGCGCAGGTGGTGGTCAACAACAGCAGTTATAAATTCACCCAGTGGACCAATTGCAGCAACAGTACCCTCATTAATTATTATTTGACGAAAGATGGAGGTCATGCCTGGCCAGGTGGTTTACCCGGTAGCCTTAATGGCGATACCCCTTCCAAAGCGATCAACGCCAATGACCTTCTGTGGGAATTCTTCAAACAATACCAGTTACCATAATAACAGAAAGATTTTAGTTGTTAGGTATTAGCTTTTAGCAGGTATCGAAGCAAAAGCCCTAACAGCTAACGCCTAAACGCTAACAGCTAATTCCGAAACACTGAATTGTATTTATCCCTATAATCCACCGGCGTCATGCCCGTCACTTTTTTAAATACATCCCGGAAGGTTTGTGTGTCTGAATAACCTACTGCCAGCATCACTTCTGTAATAGAACGTCTGCCTGCTTCCAGTTGCTTTTTGGCTGCTTCAATCTTCACCTTTTGTATATATTCAGCTACCGTAAGGAAAGTAGCTTTCTTAAACCTTCGTTCAAAGGTGCGGCGTGTTACGTTGAATTGTTCCGCCAGGTGATCTACCGTCAGCTTTTCCTCAAAATGCCCTTCTATAAATTCCTGCGCTTCCTTGATTACCGCGTCATCGTGGTCTTTCAATCCGCTGAATACAACAAACGGCGTTTGCTGGTGCCTGTCCAGGTCAATTACAAAATACTTGGCCGTATGAATGGCGATCTGCCGGTCCGTAAATTTCTCTACCAGGTACAAGAGTAAATTCCAGTAAGCATTGTTGCCACCACTGGAGTATACCCCTTGCTGCGCTGTCATCACTTTTTCTTCTACCAGCGTTACCGATGGATAAAAATGCCTGAACTCATTCGCATATAACCAGTGCGTGGTGCATTGCTTCCCCTTCAGTATCCCGGAAAATGCCATTAAGAAAGCGCCTACACAAAGACTTGCCACTTCTGTACCTTTCTTGTATTGCTCCGCGATCCAAGGCGCATATTCTATATTCTTATACGACGAGCTTACCATATCTCCCGTCATAGACGGAATAATAATGAGGTCCGTATGGTCAATATCTTTAAGCAACACATCCGGGCGTAGTGTGAACATACCATTGTTCAGTTTCACTTCTTCCGTAATGCCCACCAGTTCTACCTTGAATAGCGGCGGTTTGCCCGCCTGCTGCAGAAATTCATTCACCATGGTAAATACATAGCGACTGTCCGCGATCGAGGCCAGTACTGCATTTTTGAGCGCAAGGATCGAAATATGTACCATGGTACAAAAGTAACAGAAATGCGTGTCGCAAACACCCACCTAAGAATGTCGCATTTACACAGTATGAGGAAGGGAGTAGCGCAGTAGCTTTGTATAATAACAATCAAAAACAAGTATAACCATGTTAACAATCACACCCTACCTGCATTTTATGGGCAACGCAGAAGAGGCCATGACCTTCTACAAATCTGCCCTGGGAGGTGAATTCACCATCCTTGGACGGTTTAAAGATGTGCCGGGGGGAGAGAAAATGTCACCTGCAGATCAGCAGAAGCTCATGCACATATCACTCACCCTTCCCAATGGCGGTGTGATCATGGCCACTGATATTCTCGAATCCATGGAGCATACCCTGGTGGTTGGCAACAATTATCACATCTGTCTTCATACGAAAAGCGAGGCCGAAACAGATAAATTCTTCAATGCACTGGCTATTGGCGGCAGGGTCACCATGCCCCTCAACAAAACCTTCTGGGGCGCCTATTTCGGCATGTGCATCGACAAATTCAATATTCAATGGATGATCAATTACAACCAAAATCAACAATAAGATGAAACCTAAGACCACCAAATTACTCTACTGGATATTAACCATTATTTTCGCCCTGGCCATGTTCTTCGATGGTATTGGCGGCGTTACCCAGCAGGAAGCCGGACAGGAAGTAATGCGGCACCTGGGATACCCCATGTACGTGCTGATTATTTTTGGAGTGTTCAAATTGCTTGGCGTAATAGCCATTGTACAAACGAAATACCAGACCATCAAAGAATGGGCCTTTGCCGGCTTTGCATTCAATTTTCTGGGAGCTTTTGCTTCAAGGGCGTTTGCCGGTGATGGCTTTGGGCTGATCGTATTACCCCTTATTATGCTGGCTGTGATGTTCCTGGTTTATGCACTCTGGAAGAAATACCAATTGGTAAAACAATAACTAAAACCTGCTAAATATGAACATCGTTATCATCATCCTTAGTATTATAGGAGGGTTGGTTGTCCTCTTCCTCCTCGTAGCCTTATTCGTCAAAAGCGAATACACCGTTGGCCGTACCATCATCATTAACAAGCCCCGCAACGAAGTTTTCAATTATATAAGGTTCCTGAAAAATCAGGACTATTTCAATAAATGGGTAATGATGGATCCCAACCTGAAGAAAGAATTCAAAGGCATCGACGGAACGGAAGGGTTTATCTACGCCTGGGAGGGGAACAAAAGAGCCGGTAAAGGTGAGCAGGAGATCAAAAGAATTGCCGAGGGCGAGCGCCTGGATGTGGAACTGCGTTTCGTCAAACCCTTTGAAGCAATAGCCCAGGCGCCTTTTGTAACCGAGTCCATAGATGGCAATCAAACAAAACTATCCTGGGGTATGAGCAGCCGCATGAAATATCCCATGAACATTATGCTCCTTTTCATGAATATGGACAAACTCCTGGGCAAAGACCTTGAACTAAGCCTGGGCAACCTGAAAGGTATCCTGGAGAAGCAGTAAGCCTATGAGCGCGTATTGCGATTAGAATAATAACGCTATATTGTCAGGCAGTTGGTCCTCCAACTGCCTTTTTTATTATACAGCCCCTTTCACCATGAAGAAAATGCTCTTTTTGTTTCTAATTAAATACTAAGTAATTTAGCATCGTGAATGGAGAGATTTCAGTACGTATTGAGGGCTTTACGAGGCGCTACCCGGTAGAACGTATTTACGCTACACCGCAAATAGAGCAATTCAGGGTATCCGGCCGCAACGGGTCCATCGTATTCCAGAGTAACCGCCCATTCCTCCGGGGCAATGGCCTTAAAATGAAACGTATCGACTGGAAGCTCATAGAAGGCAACCTCCGCAGCATGAGCGCCAAAGACGCCCTCGCCCAAAGCCTCGATGACTATGTAAAGCAACTTGAAAAAGAAGGCAAACTATAATACTTTGCCGTGTTTATATAATTTTACCATCCTGCCAATCGCCACCAGCACTTGTTCATTCAGTAAGCATTTAAATCCTGCCTGGCAAAGCCTGGATTGCTGGCGTAGATGCCTTCCTCAGGTCACCATGCCAGCTAATTCATAACTAATCTGCGATCATTCAGTCGATAGTGCTATCAGTTCAGCAGCTTTCCCCATATTTCCAGGGATACTTCCGTTACATTTACCCCTTACCAATCTATTAACACGAACATTTGTTAGTTTTTGTGATAAATTCTATTACTTTTGTCCCTAAACTCTAATTAAACAGACAGGCCACATGCAATTCCAGCTCACAGAAGAACACCTCATGATCCGCAATGCGGCAAGGGATTTTGCCCGCCAGGAATGTTTACCCGGCGTAATCGAAAGAGATGAACATCAGAAATTCCCTAAAGAACAGGTCCTCAAGCTCGCCGAACTGGGCTTCATGGGCATGATGGTAGATCCTAAATACGGCGGTAGTGGCTTGGACACCGTGAGCTATGTGCTGGCAATGGAAGAGATCAGTAAAATTGATGCCAGTGTGAGCGTTTGTATGAGTGTAAACAACAGCCTCGTATCCTGGGGACTGGAAGCATTTGGATCAGAAGAACAGAAACAAAAATACCTCACTCCATTGGCGCAGGGGCGTAAGGATGGTGAGCTGTATATAGGCGCTTTCCTGTTGAGTGAGCCCGAAGCCGGCAGCGATGCTACTTCCCAGCGCACAACAGCTGAAGATAAAGGCGATTATTACCTGTTAAATGGAACCAAGAACTGGATCACGAATGGTTCCTCTGCTTCCGTGTACCTGGTAATGGCGCAAACCGATCCTGCCAAAGGCAGCAAGGGTATCAATACTTTTATTGTTGAGAAAAACTGGCCCGGAGTAGCAGTGGGCGCCAAGGAAAACAAGCTCGGCATCCGCGGCAGCGATACCCACAGTATCTTATTCAATGATGTAAAAGTGCCCAAAGAGAACCGCATCGGGGAAGATGGTTTCGGTTTCACCTTTGCCATGAAAACCCTCGCTGGTGGTCGTATTGGTATCGCCTCGCAGGCATTGGGTATTGCCAGCGGTTCTTATGAACTGGCCCTGAAATATTCCAAAGAGCGCAAAGCCTTTGGCAAAGAACTGATGCAACACCAGGCTATTCAGTTCAAACTGGCCGATATGGCTACCCGTATTGAAGCAGCTCGTTTATTATGCCTCAAAGCCGCCTGGGAAAAAGACCAGCACCAGGATTATGCATTAAGCTCTTCTATGGCCAAAGTATTTGCCAGTGAAGTAGCTATGTGGGCTTCTGTGGAAGCTGTGCAGATCCACGGCGGATACGGTTATGTAAAAGAATACCATGTGGAACGGCTCATGCGTGATGCCAAGATCACCCAGATCTATGAAGGCACTTCCGAAGTACAACGCATTGTAATAAGTCGCTCCATTCTGAAATAATCATAGACCAAAACCAACTGCTGAATGTGCCAATGATACTTGCTGTCATTGGCATATTTTTTTATAGTAGTTTTGTTATCATGGCAGTAAACATTGAGCAATATAATTCGATCAAAAAGGAGTTGGGTAAAGATGTAACACTTGTTGCCGTATCCAAAACAAAACCCGTAGAAGATATTAAAGCCCTGTACGATCTGGGCCAGCGGGATTTTGGTGAGAATTATGTACAGGAGCTGGTGGAGAAGCAGATGTTGTTACCGAATGATATCCGTTGGCACTTCATTGGTCACCTGCAATCCAATAAAGTCAAATATATTGCTCCTTATGTACACCTGATCCATGGTGTAGATAGTTATAAGCTCTTGCTGGAAATAGACAAACAGGCTGCTAAAAACCAGCGGATCATTCATTGTCTGTTACAGATGCATATAGCCCAGGAAGAAACCAAGTTTGGCTTCAGCCAGGCAGAACTGGCCGAGGCCCTGGAAAGCTTGCGCACTAGCCAGCAGGCTGGGCAATTGCAGCATGTACAGGTAAGCGGCCTGATGGGAATGGCCTCTTTTACAGAAGATCAGCAACACATTCAAAAAGAATTTATATACCTGAAAGGCCTCTTCGATGAATACTTTCCCGCCCGCACTTCCGAACTCACAACTTCCGCCCTTGAACACCAGACTCCAGACTCCGTACTCAGTACTCCCGACTCTTCAGCTCCCGTCCTCTCCATGGGTATGAGCAGTGATTATCTACTGGCTATCAGCTGCGGCAGCAACATGGTAAGAATTGGCAGCCTGCTTTTTGGTACCCGTTCCAAAGCCTGAGATCGGCAATAAAAGCACTTTCATCCCCCTTTTACGGGCAAACACCGAATAAATTATGTATCCGGTCGTCTGCACGGTATTTTTACTGTGCAATTAAGGATATAAGATAGTGTTTTTCATAGGTTATTGATTAATGGTTAAGGGCTGTTTCTACAGCTCTTTTTTGTATTTATACCCATGACAGTCGAGAGATATCCTTGAGCTTTTCATGAAATCGTCCCCTTTAGTTCATTCATCCCCGTTTCCCCGGCAAACGTCGAATAGATTATACAATGGCCTTTCTGAAGAGTAGCTTTATACTCGTATTAAAGGCAAAAGATAGTGTTTTTCATAGGTTATTGATTAATGAATACAGGGGCTGTTTCTACAGCCCTTTTTTATTGGGGTAATTCTTAATATTCAGGCCAAGTATAATGTCCCTGTTGGCTGTCAGAAGGCCATCTTTTAAAGTTAGTTTCAGAATGCCACTGCCACCATAATTACGTTGCTGCTTACGCTCCTCTGCTGTTAAATAGGGATCATCATCAAACAAATATTCGTCGATCCAGTAGGGCTGCATGTCCGGTTCTTTAATAACCGGGTGAATATGGGCAGGCGTTTTACCCGTAGGATAGGATGCTGGTTTGAGTGTATAGAAGGCATATCGCCCTTCTTCATTCGTACGCATCCAACCACGTATATACCCATGCCGCTTCGCCCAGCCTTTCTCATCGCCTTTGGTAGGATATTCACCTGTTTGATCGGTATGGTACACATACAGGATCACATTCTGTGCTGGAGTTTTTCCATCCGCTTCGTATATGATACCAGTAACCAGCATTTTTGGACCCTTATCATTAAAGTCAGGAAGTGTATCCACCCAGTTCAACTGATTAAGGGGCACCGGGCTCTCAAAAATCGCCTCACAGCCTTCGCATGGCATCCCAAATGTGCCGCGGGCATTGCCTTGTGCACAACCGTTTAATGACAATAGCCATAAGATAGTTGCCAGGAATAATAATTTCATATCGTGTTATTTTAATTGAATTTTACACTATAAAGGTCAATATATCTTACCGCCCTGTTAAAGGAACTTACACATCCCGTAGCCATCCCGTGATGAAATGCATACCATTACAGCGGGTTATCGCAGTTCGTGTAGCACTTCCGGCAGCAGGTGTAAGAAAAAATGACAGCTGCTTTTTGTATATTTATTTTGGGGTATGAACAAGCAATCCATTTTCAGGCGTTATAAACTGGACCACCTGCTGGGCTGGCTGGTACTGTTTGGCGGCTGGCATTTCTTCCGTTACCAGGATTATCCCCGAAGTACAGGTTGGTTGGTTACTGGTCTTAAAGTAGCCGATCTGGCCCTCATGGTTTACATCACCAATTACCTGCTCATCCCTCAGCTCCTGTATAAAAAGAAATACATTCTCTTTGCGCTTACTTTTCTCATCGTAGTCACTGGATTCAGTTGGCTCAAGATGTATTTGGAAGGCCAGATCATGGACCGGCCCTCTTTATTTGATGTATTCAGCGATACCAAACGGCGCTTTTATGACAATGTGATCCCGCACATCTTATTGGTAAGCACAGGCGCCGCTTTTAAACTCCTGATGGATCATGCCAGGGCCCAGCGCAGGCTGGGGGAGGTATCTAAAGAGAAGGCCGAAGCAGAGCTCAACTTTCTGAAGTCACAGATCAATCCTCATTTCCTGTTCAATTCATTAAACTCCATTTATTTTCTGATTGATAAGCAGAATGCTGTGGCACGCCAAACCCTCCTGCAATTCTCCGATCTGCTGCGTTACCAGTTGTACGACTGCAATGCCGATACCATTGAGATTGAAAAAGAGGTGGCCTACCTGCAGGATTTTATTCGTTTGCAACAATTACGCAAAGACAATCATTATGAAGTAGAGGTGCAGGTTGCGCCTGCAGTGAGGGGATTCCGCATAACTCCTTTGCTGCTCATTCCTTTTGTTGAAAATGCCTTTAAACATATATCCCACCATTCTGATCAGCGCAACTATGTACAGGTAACTCTTGCCAAAGAAAATGGCTCTTTCTTTTTTATGGTTGAAAACTCAAAAGAAAACCACCAGCGGTCTACCGAGCCGCCAGGCGGCATCGGGCTAAGTAATGTACAACGGCGGCTGGAACTCCTGTATCCCCGGAAATATGAATTGCAGATCGATAATAATGATGCTACCTTTAAAGTAGCGCTAAACCTTCATTTGTCATGACTCTACAATGCATCATCATAGACGATGAACCGCTGGCCCGAACAGGACTACGGGAATACATCCAGGATGTAGAATTCCTCCAGCTGGCAGGCGAGTTTGACAATCCCATGAAGGCCATAGACCTGCTCATGCAACAAAAGATTGATCTTATTTTCCTGGATATCCAGATGCCGCGCATGACCGGGCTCGAATTCCTGAAAACATTAACACAGCCGCCTATGGTGATCTTTACCACTGCGTATCCTCAATATGCCGTGGATGGGTTTGAATTGAACGCCATTGATTACCTGCTGAAACCTTTTTCCTTTGAACGTTTCTGCAAAGCTGCTATCAAAGCTAAATCACTCAGCGAGCCAACCGCTCACCCCATTGCGCCGGGAGCAGGGGCTGAGCCCGATTATTTTTTCATAAAAAGCGACAATAAGCTCATCAAAATAAAATACGATGAGATACTTTTTATCGAGGCCCTGCAGAACTATGTAGCAGTTCATACTACCGACAAAAAATACATAACCTACCTCACTTTCCGCAGTATTGAAGAATACCTGCCCGCCGGCCGTTTTGTACGCACCCATAAGTCCTTTATTGTGGCTGCCGGCAAGGTAGAAAGCATTGAAGGCAATGATATCCGCATCGGCCAGCACCATATCCCTATTAGCCGTACAGAGCGCGAAGCAGTGCTCCAGCAGCTTCTCCAAAACCGTCTCCTGAAGAGATAATCCCGGAATTTTTCGTAAATTCGCACCTACCATATGCCACGGGTGTCGAAAGACCGTGGCATATTCGTAAATACAGGTATATGACTGAAATTAAAAAAGCAGAAGAAAGAAGCCTCAACTTTATTGAGGAGATCATTGAAGAGGACCTGAAGGCGGGCAAGTACAAATCAATCGCTACCCGTTTTCCGCCGGAGCCCAACGGCTACCTGCACATTGGCCATGCCAAAAGCATTTGCCTCAACTTTGGCTTGGCCCTCAAATACGGCGGCACTACCAATCTCCGTTTCGATGACACCAATCCCGTTACAGAAGACACCGAATATGTAGACAGCATCAAGGCCGACGTGCAATGGCTCGGTTTCCAGTGGGCCAATGAATTATATGCTTCTGATTATTTTGAACAGCTGTATGGCTTTGCCGTCAACCTGATCAAGAAAGGACTGGCCTATGTAGATGATTCCACCAGCGAAGAAATAGCCAAACAGAAAGGAACACCTACCACACCCGGTACAAGGAATCAATATGCTGAAAGAAGCATAGAGGAAAACCTGCGCCTGTTTGAAGAAATGCGCAACGGTAAATATGCCGATGGACAGAAAGTATTGCGGGCCAAGATCGATATCGCTTCGCCCAATATGCACCTGCGTGATCCCCTCATGTACCGCATTAAGCATGCTCATCACCACCGTACCGGCGATGCCTGGTGTATATATCCCATGTACGATTTTGCCCATGGACAAAGCGATTCCATCGAGCATATTACCCATTCCATTTGTACACTGGAATTCATTCCACACCGTCCTTTGTACAACTGGATGATTGAGCAACTGGAGATATTTCCTTCCCATCAATATGAGTTTGCGCGCCTCAACCTCAATTACACCGTAATGAGCAAACGCAAGCTGAAACAATTGGTAGAAGAGAAGCATGTTACCAGCTGGGACGATCCCCGTATGCCTACCATCAGCGCCTTCCGCAGAAGGGGTTACACGCCCGAGTCCATCCGTGATTTCTGTGAGCGGGTAGGAGTGGCCAAGCGGGATAATATCATTGAATATTCCCTCCTGGAATTTTGTATCCGGGAGCACCTCAATAAGATCGCTCAACGTCGCATGGTGGTATTTGATCCCTTAAAGGTCACGATCACCAACTTCCCCGAAGGAGAAGTGGAAATGCTCACAAGCGAGGACAATCCCGAAGATGCCAATGCCAGCCACCGTGAGGTGCCTTTCAGCCGTGAGTTATACATCGAACAGGAGGATTTCATGGAAAACCCGCCGAAGAAGTTCTTCAGGCTGGCTCCTGGTGGTATGGTGCGATTGAAGAGCGCCTATATCATCAAGTGCGAAGAGGTGATCAAAGATGCTGAGGGTAAAGTGACGGAAGTGAAATGTACCTACTTTCCCGATAGCAAGAGTGGTTCCGATACCACGGGCCTCAAAGTACAAGGTACCCTGCATTGGGTAAGTGTGGCGCAGGCCATCAGCGTGGAAGTAAGGGAATACGACAGACTGTTCAAAGTGGAAGATCCTTCCAGTGAGGAAGGGGATTTCAAGGATTACATCAATCCTGATTCTTTAAAGGTTATAGGATCTGCTTATGCAGAGCCGGCCTTAAAGACCGCCCGCTTTGAAGAGCGCTACCAGTTCCTGCGTAAAGGCTATTTCTGCCTGGATAAAGATACTTCCGAAGAGCGCATGGTATTCAACAGAACAGTTACTCTCAAGGATGCCTGGGCTAAAGAAAAGAAGAAGGCATAACACTGTATAACTATTGAAGTCTTTAAATAACAAATGTCAGGCCCCTCCGGCTTGACATTTTCCTTTTTAGCAGGCCCGAATTGGCCATCACCCCAACTCCTTACATACCCACCGGAATCTCCGGTACCATGTCAACTCCCCATCAGATAGCCGGATTTAGTCTCCACCTCCGCAACCACCTCCGCATCCACTGCATCCACCTCCACTGCAACCGCCGTCTCCGCTGCAGCCACTATCTCCGCCACAACCACTACAACCGCCTCCTCCACATCCGCTACCGCCCTCTCCCCGTAAGCGTACATTCGTTACCTGCGCCATTACAATCAATCCTGATATGCCGAAGAGAAAGAAGAAGACCGGATTGGAACTGATTACTGCTGCTATTAAACCGATAGCGATTAGCAGGAATCCGCTGATCCTTTTATGCCAGGGCTTTTTAGGGACGATCCAATGCGTCTCTTTGTTGGCTCTTATAAAATCTGATTCCCCAAACCGTATGCTGGCAGGTGGCCAGATATCGTTAGGAGGTTCGGTGCCAAATTTGTCGCGGTAAAGTTGTAAAGTAGATTCGTAGTAACTGATGAACTTGTCTCTTTCGGCGGGGCCGCCTTCTGTGGGAGTGTGGTGGATGTCTTTTCCAAGGATGTCTCTGCAGAGGTCGTTCCAGTAGGATTTGGTGTACACTAAGTGAAGATGCCAGGCCTGATCTACTTCATCCGAAGGGGTGACTGGCTGGGGACTGATCATACAGAGAAAAATGAACTTTTTGTACTCCGCAATGACCCGCTCCGTGAATAAAGGTGGCCATCCATTTTCCCGGGCCAAACGTTGTGAGAAAGAAAGTACTTCGTAAGGGTTGTCTGGGGAGAAACTTTCCAGTTTGCTCCATAATAGCGATTCGTCAATAATCATAAAGAACTCTTTTACAAAAATAGATCGCCAATATTACCCGAATGTTAAGTGTTTGTATCAAAGCAAATGCCGCACAGCCAGGTTGCAGTGCGGCACTTTTACAATCAATGTTTTATGATCAGAACCCTTTTTTATTGTTCCCTTTTGTATCTCCACCTCCTTTCAGTTTGGCATAGTCAAATACCAGCTGACAAAACCCTTTTACCCCTACATCCAGGCGGCTGTCGTCTATATAAAAGTCAGGCGTATGGTGGGGGGGAGCCTTGGTTTTATCAGCGCCTTTGGGCATGCCGCCAAAGTAAATAAAGAAGGAGGGGGCCTTGGTGCCAAAGAAGGAAAAGTCTTCTGCGCCCGTTACCCATTCCCTTTCTGTTACATTGCTTTTGCCGGCAGCTGTTTCCAGCGAGGGCAGCATCATTTTTACCAGTTCGGGATCGTTATACGTAACCAGGGTTTTGGTATCGATGGTCACTTCAGCTACTGCGCCCATAGCTTCTGCTACCGTGGTAGCTACCTTTCGGATGCGCTCATGTGTTTCTTTTTGCATTTTGCTGTCCAGCGTGCGGATCGTGCCTTCCAGCAAGGCTTCTTCCGGAATAATATTAGGACGTACACCACTGTGGAACTTACCCACAGTGATTACTACGGGTGCTTTCGTCAGTTCAGATTGACGGCTTACAATGGTTTGCAGGGCGCTGATGATCTCTGTGGATACAACAATAGGGTCGATTCCCTTCCAGGGTTGTGAGCCGTGCGACTGCTTGCCTTTTACTTTAATGGTAAACCAATCGGAAGACGCCATAAATGCACCGGATTTGTATTCAAATTTGCCTATCTCAATGTCTGATTCAATGTGCATGCCGAATACAGCATCTACTTTGGGATTGTCCATCACGCCTTCTTTCACCATCAGCGGTGCACCGCCTTCTTCATCACCGGGAGGACCTTCCTCAGCCGGTTGGAAGAAGAATTTTACCGTACCAGGCACATCTTTCTTCATTGCCGCCAATACTTCAGCCGTACCCATCAGCATTGCCACATGGCTATCATGACCGCAGGCATGCATCACGGGTACTGTTTGCCCCAGGTAGTCGGCTGTAACGGTTGATTTAAAAGGAATGTTTACTCTTTCCTGTACCGGCAGCGCATCCATATCTGCCCGAAGGGCTACTACCGGGCCGGGCTTGCCGCCGCGAAGAATGGCAACAACACCCGTTTTGGCAACACCTGTCTGTACTTCCAGTCCCAATGCTTTGAGGTGGGCAGCTACATATTCCCCTGTTTTGATTTCCCGGTTGGAAAGCTCCGGATGTTCATGCAGGTAGCGCCGCCATTCAACCAGCTTGGGTAAGATCGCCGAGGCTTTTTGTTCAATAAGCGTCGATACATTTTGTTGTGACGATCCGGTAAGGGAGGATAAAAGTAATAAAAGACAGAGGAGTTTTGCCGTGAAACGCATGAGCAGTAGTTTATTCTTCAATATAGAGAAATAATCGTTACCGCCAATCCCATACCACCACATTCCAGTTATCTACAATATCAGTATAGGTATGAATGGTCTCAAAACCTACCCGCTTATGGGCCTGCAAGGACCTGAAATTCGAGGAGGATATTTCAGTAATGATAAAATCATAACGAGGGCTATATACCGATTTATGGTGCTGGTACAGCATATCAAACAAGCCTTTTGCCCGGTGTTCTTTTGACACACAGATCTGGCCCATTACATAGAATTGATAATCGTACAAGGGTTTTCCCTGCCATTGCAGTTTTTCAAAATTCACAAACATGGGTTCCAGGTCGGGATAAGCTGTCCGTCCTTCCAGCGTTACTGTCATGGCATAGGCTACCACTTCATCTTCCTGTTTGATAATTACGCTGGGCGCAATGGCTTGTAATTGTTGCAGCATGGGCAGGTGAAACTGCATTGTCAGGAATCCCTGTGCATCTTTTTCTTCCTGGCTGATATGTTGTTTCAGGTTCTGTTGCTGCAATTGCAGTATCTGTTCCAGTTCTTTGTCAGAACCTACTGTAGTGGCTAGGTACATGAAACGAAGTTACTTATATTCTCCATACACTTCCCGGAGCGTATCAGCAATTTCGCCCAGTGTGCATTTGTGTTCTACCGCCTCGATAACCGTAGGCATCATGTTTTCATCACTACTTGCTTTGTCAGAAAGCAGTTGCAATAACTGGTCGCATTTGGCATGATCCCGTTGGCGGCGCAGTGTGGCCAGCTTTTCACTTTGCACCTGGCGGATGGAGTCATCTATTTTAAAAGGAGGTACTGTATTAGCTTCCGTTACCTGAAATTTGTTGACACCCACAATGATCTTTTCATTGCGTTCTATCTGTCGCTGGTAGTCATAGGCGCTGCGGGCAATTTCATCCTGTATAAATCCCTGTTCAATGGCGCTTACACTACCCCCCATTGCATCTATTTTGCCAATCAGCTTCCAGGCTTCTTCTTCTACTTGTTTGGTAAGCGATTCAACAAAATAAGAGCCGGCCAGCGGGTCTACCGTACCGGCAGCTCCGCTTTCAAATGCTACAATCTGCTGCGTACGCAATGCGATGCGGGCGGCTTCTTCTGTGGGCAGGCTCAATGCTTCGTCATATCCGTTGGTGTGGAGGGATTGTGTACCGCCCAGCACAGCTGCCAGGGTTTGAACGGTCACGCGGGCAATATTATTCAGCGGTTGTTGGGCTGTAAGTGTGCTGCCGCCAGTTTGCGTGTGGAAGCGCAGCATCATGGCTTTGGGGTCTGTTGCCCCCAGCTCTTTCATCATCACTGCCCACATGCTGCGGGCAGCGCGGAACTTGGCTACTTCTTCAAACAGGTCATTGTGTGCATTGAAGAAGAAGGAGAGGCGTTTACCAAATACATTGATGTCAAGACCTTTTTCCAGGGCGGCCTTTACATAGGCTTTTCCGTTGCTTAGCGTAAAAGCGATTTCCTGCACGGCCGTGCTGCCGGCTTCCCGAATATGGTAACCGGAAATGGAAATGGTATTCCATTTCGGCAGATCCTGGCTGCACCACTCAAAAATATCCGTAATGATGCGCATCGAAGGCTTGGGCGGGTAGATATAGGTCCCTCTGGCGGCATATTCCTTCAGGATATCATTTTGTATCGTGCCCGTGAGTTTTTTCAGATCGGCGCCCTGTTGTTTGGCCAGGGCCACATAAAAGCTAAGCAGGATGAACCCCGTGGCGTTGATCGTCATGGAGGTAGAAACATCTTCCAGCTTGATGCCTTTAAAAAGCGTTTGCATGTCCTCCAGGCTGTCGATGGCCACGCCTACTTTGCCTACTTCTCCTTCGGCCAGCGCGTGGTCACTGTCATAACCTATCTGAGTGGGAAGGTCAAAAGCTACACTCAATCCCATTACCCCCTGCGACAGCAGGTAATGATAGCGTTTGTTGCTTTCTTCGGCCGTACTAAAGCCGGCATATTGCCGCATGGTCCACAGCTTACCCCGGTACATATCCGGCTGTACCCCACGGGTAAATGGATACTCGCCAGGTGGCGGCAGGGGGGGGATACCCTGTAGACTATTGGCATCGTACAATTCCTTGATCTCGATTCCGCTATCTGTTAAGATCTTTTTCTCAGGCATAAGCACTCATTAATTTCGATGTTCCGGCAGGGCGTATGATCAGGCCATCAGTTTACGCGCTTCATAGCTCAATGCATCAGCCACTACGTTGTGTAAAGATGCTTTTGGATTCTGCATCAGCATTTCCAGTATACTACGGTTCAGGTCCTGGGCGCTGGCCTCGGCGGGTAAGAAAGAGGTGATCTGGTTTACGATCAGCATATTCTGGTCTTTCAGGTTGCGCACCGCGTCCCAGGCGTCCTGCGATACATACATCTGCTGGGTAATATTGTATTCAAATTCTCCTTTGATATTGTGAATCAATCCCGCTTGCATTTCCCGGGCTGTCAGGCCGGGCTCATTGAGCCGGTTGATCAGGTTGGGTAGGGCAATCCGGTCTACCAGCAGAATGAGCCTTTCATAAGCCTGTAACTGCAATTGTTTGGTAGAGTTGATATCAGCAGACTCCTGCTTTTCTGTCTTCTTTTGGACAGTCTGCGCCTGTTTGACTTCCTTTCGTTGCTTCCAAAACAAGTAGGCCAGGGTGCCGCCCAGTGTTAAGGCTATAATTAGTTGCCAGATGAGTTCATTCCAGGAAAGTGACATTCGGGTTAGTTTTTTGAGTCAACAAATGTAGTGAAATGCTTTTTGAGTTCTCTCTAACGGTTTTTAGGGTATTTATAGTCTGCCAGGTCCTATGATTGTCAATTGTTTGTTGGGGGATTGACAGTTCCTGTCATTCTTTGTACTTTTGGGGTAAATATTGTGTAATGGAAACAGTTTTGGCCCCCGTTCAGTTTACGACTAATGCCCACAAAGAGCTTACCCGACTCATGAGCGAGCCTGGATTCGATACCAGCAAATTCCTGCGGATAGGCGTGAAAGGCGGTGGCTGTTCCGGTCTGAGCTATGTGTTGGGCTTTGATGATAAGCAAAACAGTGATGTGGTATATGAGCTGGATGGTCTCACTTTTATCATGGATCAGTCCCACGGCCTCTACCTCATGGGTATGCAGATCGACTGGGAAGATGGCCTCAATGCCCGCGGCTTTTCCTTCACCAACCCCAATGCCAGCAAAACCTGCGGCTGCGGTACTTCGTTTTCCGTATAAAAGAGTGATCTGAAAGATATCCCGGGTTCAACTCCCTAAGGTATCCCCTGGGGGAGTTGAGCTTAACGCAATAACTTTTTCGTATACACCGCACTTTTCTCCACACAGGCCATATCATTGGGCACATAATTATTCCCTTGCTCTACATACATATGTTTGGCGCCAGCCTCACTGGCATAGGTGAGTAGTTTGGTATAATCAATGTCTCCATCGCCCATCGTAGTGTGTAGCTCCGGATTGGTCTTGTCTTTATCCTTTAAATGCCAGAGCGGAAAACGGCCCGGATGTTTTTTGAAAAGCGCCGGAAGGTCCTGTTTCATGTAGGAAGACCAATACAGGTCCAATTCCAGTTTTACGTAATTGGGATCGCTATCCCTTAACAGCATGGCATACCCTGTATCTCCATTGTGTTCTATGAACTCAAAATTGTGGTTGTGATAGGCCAGTTGCAACCCCGCTTTATTGATCCTTTCACCGATCCTGTTGAGGGTGGCCACTATTTCCTTGAATTTCTCAATGGACCGCAGCGATTCATCCAGCCAAGGCCATACAATATAGCTCTGCTTCAGGATCAACGCTCCCTGGATGCATTCGTCCACATACCGGTTGAGGTCGTCAGCAGTTTTACCCGGCAATGCATATTTGTCCAGGTCATAGTGACCGCTGGGACTGGTGAGCCCATTACTTTCCATCAATGACCTGAATTCGGCAGGTGTAAATTTGTAGTATTGCCTGTTGAAGCCATAGGTTTCCACTTCCTGGTATCCGTAGGACGCAATTTTGGCAAGTGTGCCGCGAGTGTCTTTAGCCATCGCATCACGGATGGTATATAATTGCAGGCCCAGCTTGTATTTGGGTTTCAGTACAAAGGATGATCCCATCATCATTGCAGATGCCAGTACACCTGTTTGCCTAATAAAAGTTCTGCGGTTGGTCATGCAATCGGAGGTTAGGTTTCTATTTAATTGGTTAGAAAAGGAAAAGTAACAAGAAAAAGGGAGAATATGCAGGTTCATAAATGTTTTCCAAAACCATTCACCAGTCGTATCAAAACTGAAGATAACGGAAGGCGTCTTGCCTTTTCCTTTTAGATGAATAAAAACGTGAAAACTGTACTCATAATTCAATGTCCAATATTAATGTACAGTATACATACTTTAAATGATGAAATGCAGCAAACTCCGTCGTAGTGACCATTTTGGAGTTTAGACACTGCATTTATCTATGTGCAATTGCCCCTGTATATTGTCGCAGACGCCACCCGTCAATTTGAATTACTACAAGTAAGTTTGCCCTGCCTTGCTTTAAAACCCAAACATAGCTTATGCATAACAAAACCAAAAGCATCGCCCTGCTGATGCCCATCACCTTAATTTGTTTAATTATGAGTACTTCATCAACTGCTTCCGCACAGCAATCCGCTACAAAGGATTTGGTTGTTACCCGCACTTTTGATGCTCCGGTTGAAAAACTATGGAAAGCCTGGTCGGAGTCCGACTATGTAAAAAAATGGTGGCAGCCCGATGGCTTTACCACACCGCTGGCCAATATGGATTTTAAGGAAGGAGGAAAAACATTACTTTGTATGCGTTCTCCCGATGGTCATGACATGTACAATACGTGGACCTATAGTAAGATCGTGCCCAAAGAAAGGATTGAGTTTGTATTGAACTTTTCCGATAAGGATGGCAATAAACTGGACCCTGCCAAGATTGGTATGCCTCCTGGTATTCCTGCGGATGTACGCCATGTGATCACTTTTAAGTCTGTAGGAGAAAACAAAACCGAGATCACCGTTACTGAATATGGTTATACCTCCGATGAAATAGTGGAAATGTCCAAAGCCGGCCTGGAACAATGCCTCAACAAAATGGCCGTGATCGTCAAATAAACACTTGCCTGTTATCAATAGTTGAAAAGCCGGGTGAGAGCCCGGCTTTATTTATTTGATTTGCATAATTGCAACTTTAGGATCAACTTCTACCTGATCGGCTTCAAAGTTGAGTTTGATACGCCATTTCCGTATAGTTGCAGCACCAATAACTACTGATGGATCTGGCTCTGATACGATAAAGAACTCATCACTGAGGAGTATGTCATTAATGTAGAAATCCAGGCAAACCACTTCCTTTACTTCGATAAATTGAGTGCCGCAAGCAATGGTGATTTTCCTTTTCCGTCCCAAGGGCCGGGCTTCAGTGAGATTTTCCAAATAGACGGGACTTATGTAAGACATATTTGCACTGCAGTCAAATAGAGTATTGATTGTTCTTTCCCCCTTCGTTCCTACATATAGCAGTGGTAGTTTCAATGTAGACATAGGTTAAGCTTTACTGTAGATACGAAACAAGAACCGGTCCGGATGTGCCCTAAAACAACAAAAAAGCCGGGCTCTAACCCGGCTTTTCTGCTTTAATATCAGTATCAGAAATTTAGTCAGGTCGTTAAAATAAAACCTTCCAAATTCTGTATTCTGACTTCTATATTCTGTATTCTACTTCAACTTCGCCAGCGCTGCAATGATGCGCTTCCAGGCCTCTTCGATCTTCTCCATGCTATTGGCAAAAGAGATACGTATACAGGTAGGTTCTCCAAATGCACGACCGGTTACCGTACTTACATGTGCTTTATTCAGCAGGTACATACACAGGTCATCGGCATCTTTGATCACTTCTTCACCATCGCTTTTGCCAAAGTACTGGCTTACGGTAGGGAATACGTAAAAAGCGCCATCAGGTTCAGCAAACTTGAAACCTTCGATGCTGTTCATGATTTCCAGTACTCTTTTTTTGCGACGCTCAAATTCCTTGTTCATCTCCTGTGAAGGACGCAGGTCGCCGGTAAAGGCTACAATCGCCGCACGTTGTGTGATACTGTTGGTGCCGCTGGTAAGCTGACCTTGCAATTTCTCACACGCTTTTACCACATCGGGGTGAGCAGCTAGGATACCAAGACGGTAACCTGTCATGGCAAAACCTTTACTCAGACCATTGATGATGATCACACGGTCTTTCAGGTCGTCAAACTGTGCAATGCTTTCATGTTTGCCCACAAAGTTGATGTACTCATAGATCTCATCAGAGAGGATGTATACATTGGGGAACTTGCGGAATACTACTGCCAGTGCTTCCAACTCCTGCTTGCTGTAAACAGAACCGCTTGGGTTGCAGGGAGAGGAGAACATGAACAACCTTGTCTTATCGGTCAAAGCTGCTTCCAGTTCGGCAGGAGTGATCTTGTATTTGTTTTCGATAGAAGTAGATACCAGCTTTACTACACCTTCACCCAGCTTCACAATTTCAGAATAGGTAACCCAGTAGGGGGTAGGGATCACTACTTCGTCGCCTTTGCTCACAACAGCCCATACAGCATTGGCCAGACTTTGCTTGGCGCCGGTAGAAACAATAATATTTTCAGGCTTATAGTCCAGTCCGTTGTCGCGCTTCAGCTTTACACACACTGCTTCACGCAGGTCAGGGTAACCTGCTACAGGCGTGTAGTGGCTGAAATTGTCATCAATCGCTTTCTTGGCCGCATCTTTAATGTGTTGGGGCGTGTCGAAATCGGGTTCTCCCAAACTAAGGTCAATAACATCGACGCCTTTGGCTCTCAGCTCACGTCCGAGCTTTGCCATCTTCAACGTTTCAGGCTCGTTGAATAATTGTAATCTGGTTGATAGTTGCATAATTAATAAGTGTCTGTGCTTGCTTTTTTAACGAATGGCGCAAAAGTAATACAGTTTGTGCAATAAAAACCCTGCTACCGCAAGGTAAGCAGGGCACTATAGGGAAGTAGAAAGGCTTACTCTGTTCTGAGCGATTGTACAGGGTTCGTTAAAGCTGCCTTGAGACCATGGAAGCTTACCGTGATCAGGGCGATCAATAAGGCCAGCAGGCCCGCCACCGCAAACATCCACCACGACAAGCTGATGCGATAATCCCAGTTTTGCAGCATTTGATGCAGCGCCCAGCCACCCAGCGGCGCAGCCACCAGGAAGGCGATCAACACCGGTTTCAGGAAATCTTTCGACAGGATCACCCACACCTGTGACACGCTCGCACCCAGCACTTTACGCACGCCAATTTCTTTGTTGCGTCTTTCGGCCAGGAAAGCCGAAAGACCAAATAACCCAAGGCAGGAGATAAAAATGGCCAGCACTCCTATAATATTAGTCAGTTGACTGGTATAGCGCATGCCTTCCAGGCGCTGCTGGTTCACTTCATCTATAAAATGATATTCAAACGGGGAACCGGGGCTTGCTTTCTTCACCGCCAGTTCTACCTGCGCCATCGTTTTACGCCAGCTGTCATCATTCCGGAGCCGCAGGAACATATGGTTCATTCCGCCCCGGTTCAGGTGAATAAGCATGGGGCCAGGTTTAGCAAGCGGACTGTTGAATACGAAATCCTGTACCACTCCAATGACGATCGAATTGCTTAATTTGGTTCCGACAACGGGCGATTTAAGTCCCATTTTCAGCGCTGCAGCCTGGTTGATCAGGCAGGCGTTTGTATCGGTACCGAATGCCGGACTAAAATCACGCCCCTCCGCCATTTTCAAGCCGGCCGTCTTTACCCAATCATATTGTACGTCTGTGACGGTGATAAAGAAGCGTTGGTCGGCTGTTTTGCCCGGCCAGTCAACTCCATCTGTAGCCCCGCCATAAGAGATGAGGTCATTGGTTCCGCCGGAAATACTTACCACACCTGGTACTTGTGACAATTCATTTTTCAGCAATTGGAACTTCGGCCCCATATCGCCCCGCAGGGGGATCTGCACCAGGTTTTCAGCTTCATAACCTACCGGCCGGTTTTCTGCATGTTGCGATTGTTTGAAAACTACGATCGTGGCCAGGATCAGGAAAATGGATACCACAAACTGGAAGGTGACCAGCCCTTTACGCAATACCGAACCACCTTTGCGGTTTGCGATCACGCCCTTTAATACCAAAACCGGTTTAAAGCTGCTGAGGAAGAAAGCAGGATAGCTGCCCGCTACCAGACCGGTAAATAATACCATACCCAACAACGAAAGCCAGATTTGCCAGTTGGAAAGATCAAGCGTCAGGCTTTTTCCTGTATAATGATTCAGGGCTGGTAAGGAGATCACCGCCAGGAAAATGCCCAGCAGTAAGGATATAAAGGTGAGCAACATTGCTTCACACAGAAACTGGAAAATAACCTGCTTGCGAAAAGCGCCCATTACCTTACGCACGCCTACTTCGCGGGCACGGCGCTCCGACCGGGCAGTGGAAAGGTTCATGAAGTTGATGCAGGCGATCAGCAGCACAAAAAGACCTACCACGCCCAGCAGTAACACAGCATAGATACGGCCGCCCGCAGGTTTACCATTTTTAAATTCTCCATACAGCCACATTTTGCTAAATGGATAGGCAAACACTCCTCCGTTTTCACTATCTGTCTTCTCTTTATATAATTTATCAAGTTTGGTATTGAAGGCGGTGAGATTAATGCCTGGCTGTAATTCCACCCAGGTGGCAATACGGCTATTATCCCATTTATTGATCCAATCACGGTTTTCCTGTTCGTACAGCGAGAAGGGGAGGACCACATCAAAGTGTTGGCTGCTGTTTTCTGGCAGATTCCTGATCACGGCGCCCACCTGCAATGCATACTGATTATTATACCTGATCGGTTTGCCCATGGGGTCTTCCTGTCCAAACAGCTTTTTAGCTATCTTTTCCGTGATTACGACCGAGCCTGATTGCTGTAGTGTTTTGACCGGGTCGCCGGAGATGGCGGGGAAGGTCATCATCCGGAAATAGTCAGGTTCCAGGTAAACCGTCTCTTCATACATTGATTTTTCCCCGGCATTGAAGAGCCCTTTTCCGCCGCCGCCAAACCGGGAAATATATTTCACTTCAGGCAGGTTGGCACGCATCAACTCCGCCAGCGGTCCTGGTACAGATGTGCCGGCATGTACGTCTCCGGACATCTTGTTGGTAACGATCAGCTGATGAATATTGGGCAAATGGGTATGAAACTTATTATAGCTGGTCATATCCAGGATACAGATCATTACCAGGATGCCGATAGCCAGTCCTACAGCCAATCCACTAATGTTGATAAAAGAAGAAACTCTGTTCCTGGACAGGCTGCGCCAGGCGATCTTCAGGTAATTTTTCAGCATAATATGTTTGAGATTATCGGGTTGGTCAGTTTCCGGCCAAGAAAATGCCAGAGTAATAATGGGTTATTAATCAACGGGATAGCTTCGATTGCAACTCAGGCTACTGTCCTTTTTTGATACAATAAGTGTTCATTATTGGTAACTGATTATTATTTTTGCAGTCTTCTCTCCAACTGCCGGTTTATCGTTTGTCCCAATGACCTTAACGCCCGGCTATCCGTATACGCTTGCCGAAACCTTCTATAAGCCTCATTTTCAGGCTTATTTTGCTATTTCGGTTTCTGTTTGAAAACCCTATCTTTGCCAACTCCTAAAAAATAAACAACATTGCAATGAGAGCACTGGTTAGCATTTTTGCTGGATTATTGATCCTTATATCCCTTTACCAGCTATCCTTTACCTGGTTCGTGAACAAGCATGAGAAAAGTTTGGATGCAAAAGCATCTACCTACATCAAAAAGGCATACACTGCCGCCGAGCAAAAATACCCTGGCAATAAAGAAGCCCAGGCTGCTTACCAGGATTCCCTGGACTCTTATAAAGATATTTATCTCGATAGCTTACGCACAGCTACAAAAGACACTAAAATTACCTGGTGGGGTCAGTCTTACCAGAAAGCCAAAGAAAGTGAGTTGTTATTGGGTCTCGATTTGCAGGGCGGTATCAACGTAACGATGGATATCGCATTGGATGGATTGATCAAAGGGTTGGTCAACAATCCCAAAGATCCCCAGATTACCAAAGCCATCGAAGAGGCACAACGTCTGAAGCTCACCAGTGATCAAAACTTCATCAACCTCTTCGTTACTGCATTCAAGAACATTAATCCTGGTGCTAAACTGGCACCTCACTTTGCCAAACCCGGCAACGCAGTGAATGGTAATTCCACCGACAACCAGGTGGCCGACTATATCAGGGAAAAAGCCAATGCCGCCATGTCTCAAACCTACCAGGTATTGAGAAAGCGTATTGATAAATTTGGTGTGGCACAACCCAATATCAGCCTGGACGAAAACAAAGGTATCATCACCGTGGAACTGGCAGGTGCCAGCGATCCTGAGCGTGTAAGGAAATACCTGCAGTCTACTGCCAACCTCCAGTTCTGGGAAGTATACACCATGAATGATGGCATCATGCAAAATGGCTTCGTGAATGCCGATAAAGCATTGGAAGCTTACTTATATGGTACTACACCCAAAGCGGATAGCAATGTTGTTATTCCCGATTCGATCGGAGGTAAAAAAGCTGACTCCCTTAAAAGTGCTGCTGACAGCGCATTGGCGGCTTCACGCTCCAACCCGCTGTTCAGGGTATTGAATCCTGCCCGTCCTTACCAATCAGGCGGATATCCCGGTTATGTGGGTATCGCAGCTTTGAAAGACACCGGTAAGGTAAACGCCTATCTGAATCTTCCTGCGGTAAAAAATAATTTCCCCGGCAATGTTAAGTTTCTGTGGGGCAAACAGGAGCGTGATGACAAAGGCGCCCTCAGTGATATCCTGACGCTGTATGCCATCAAAACCATTCCTGGTAAAGAAACTGCTCAACTGGAAGGCAGCGCCATCGAAGATGCCCGCCAGGAGTTTGACCAAACTACCAACGAGGTACTGGTAACCATGGACATGAATGATGCCGGTGGACGTGTTTGGGCTACGATGACCGAGCGCAACATCGGTAAGCCTATTGCCATTGTACTGGATGAAATTGTTTATACAGCTCCTAATGTTAATAGTAAAATTGACGGTGGCCGTTCCCGTATCACCATGGGTGCCAGCAATGCCAAGAACAGAGCCCTGGTTGTAGAAGAAGCCCAGGATATTGCGAACATCCTGAAATCTGGTAAGGTAGAAGCTGCTGCTAAAATTGTACAGGAGCAGGTTGTAGGACCTACCCTGGGTGAAGAAGCCGTACACGGTGGTATCATGTCTTTTGCCATCTCTTTTGCAGTGATCTTCCTGTTGATGCTGGTATATTATAATACCGCTGGTATTATTGCCAACATTGCCCTGATCTTAAACCTGCTGTTTACCGTTGGTGTGTTAAGTGCTATGGGCGCTACGCTGACTGCTCCCGGTATCGCTGGTCTGGTATTGACCATCGGTATGGCAGTAGATACCAACGTAATTATATTTGAGCGTATCAAAGACGAACTGGCACATGGTAAATCCCATGAGCAGGCTATCAAAGACGGTTACCGCCGTTCATTGCCGCCTGTACTCGATGCGCACATCACTACCTTATTAACAGCCATCATCCTGGCTATCTATGGTCTGGGACCTGTATTAGGTTTTGCCACTACACAGATCATCGGTATCCTGTTGTCCCTGTTCTGCGGTATCCTGGTATCCCGTCTGATCACCGACTTCTATACTAACAAGAACCGTCACTTCAAATATTTCACTGGTCTTTCCAAGCGCATCTTCCAGCATGCCAGCTACCAGTTCATTAAGTTCCGTAAGGTAGCTTATGGTATCTCTGTAGTGGTATTGATACTGGGTATTGCCGCCATCTTCAATGGTTTTGACGAGGGTGTGGAATTTAAAGGCGGTAGAAGCTATGTAGTGAATTTTGGCAAGCCCATCGATGAGGAAAAAGTAAGGGAAGCTTTGGATAAAACATTCCATAAGACTCCCCTGATCAAGACCTACGGTAGCCCTAATAAACTGGAAATCACTACTGACTACCGGATCAATGAAACTGGTTTGACCATTGACTCTGCCGTTCGCAATACCTTATTTGGTGGTCTGAAGCCGCTCCTGCCTGCTAATCTTACTGCAGAAGAGTTTGCTACTACCAAATGGGTAGAAGGTACCAAGAAGGTAGATCCTACGATCTCTGATGACTTGAAAAGCGGTGCACAATGGGCTACCTTCTGGTCGCTCCTGATCATCGCCATCTATATCTTTATCCGTTTCCGCGACTGGCGTTATTCACTCGGTACGATCGTGGCCCTGTTGCACGACGTATTGGTAACACTGGCCGTATTCTCCTTCCTGAAGGGAGTGGTGCCTTTCCCGCTGGAAATTGACCAGCACTTCATTGCGGCTATCCTGACGGTGATCGGTTTCTCGATGAACGATACCGTAATCGTATACGACCGTGTACGGGAGTATAGCCATACCATGAAGGGTATGAATAAGGAAACCCTGATCAATAAGGCCATCAATGATACGCTGAGCCGTACCATTATGACCTCCCTCACCGTATTCCTTACCATCTTCATCCTGTTCCTGGTAGGTGGTGAAGTAACCAAAGGATTTGCCTTTGCCATGTTGATCGGTGTGGTTACAGGTACTTATTCATCCATCTTTGTAGCGGCTCCAATGCTGGTTGACCTGGCTAAGAACAAGCCACTGGGTGAAGCAGATACAAAACCTGGCGCTACAGCCCCGGCTGTAAAAGCCAAAACTCCTCCTGCAGCAGCAGCGAAGAAAGCGTAAGTAAGAATTTTGAACATATAACAAACCCCGTAGCGCAATACTACGGGGTTTGTTGCTTTTAAGTAGGCTCTCGGTGAGTTGTCAGTAGGGAGTTGTGAGTATTTCCCAATTCGTGAAAAGCCGATGGGGCAGAGGATTTACCGGTAGTCACCCACACTCACAACTGACCACTCACTACTTACCGAAAAAAGAAACGTCGTCCACCCACGGACGACGTTCATAAACCCTAACAAAACCGACCTTGCTTTATCGAAAAAGTTACTATGGCTTAGTAGCTGTTTTATCGTGTTTTTTATGATGGTGCGCTGCTTTCTTGGTAGTATCCTTGGCAGCAGGTTCCTTAGCTGGCGTAGTTGTTTCTTTCTTAGCCTTAGGAGCAGGTTTGGGAGTTGTTTGAGCCATTGTCAGGCCTGTTAAAGCTAAAGCCAGTGTGGCTAACAAAAAGACCTTTTTCATTGTATGTATATTTTATGTTGAAAAATGATTACGGAATAAAGCTATCCAAATATTTAGCCCGCACTCAATTTTGGGGTGTGCTTAACCGCTGTTTAACTTCTGTTAATGAATTGTTGATGAGCAGGGGAAACCTTTGTAACTTCCCTTAACGATAGGTTAACCAGATAAAAAGTAAATGATAGATAATGCATAGCAAATTTGCCGGAGGTATTTATATAAACGGTATGCGTTCTTCAACTCTCAGGTGGATCATTTTGCTGGCAACATGTCTGATTGCCCTAATTACTGGTGTCCAGCTATTCTGGCTCAATAAAGTCTATTCATTTGAGCACAAGACCTTTAATACAAATGTGGTAAAAAGTATCAGAGGTCTTTATGAGGATATGGACATAGCCGATACTCCTGCCAACCACCTCCAGGACCTGATAGAGCATCCCACGCCCGACTATTTCCTGTTCAGGGTAGAAGGCACTTCCATGCATTATGATTCCCTGGTCTATTACCTCAAGCATGAGCTGAATGATTTTGATGTACTAACGGATGCGCTCATAGGTTTGTACGATTCAAAGAAGGGCAAGTACGTAGCGGAGCAATACATACCCGCCGCTGCTGCCCGGTATGATCCCTCTCACAACGTACTGCCGGTATACCAGCGTGACCACGATTATGTATTACTGTATTTTCCGCACCGCAATAAATATGTATTGGCCCAAATGAACTTCTGGTTCATCAGTACAGCCATCCTGTTCATAGTGCTGATTGGCCTGGCTGTGATCCTTTTCTACTTTTACAGGCAAAAATTCCTGGTAGAAGTTCAGAAGGATTTTGTCAATAACTTTACCCATGAGTTTAAGACCCCGCTGGCGGTCATGAAAATATCGTCCGAAGTTCTGCTTCAAGATAAGATTGTGAACCAGCCAGAGCGGTTGTACAAATACGCCAACATCATTCAGCACCAAACGGAACACCTGCAAAGCCAGGTTGAACGGTTGTTGCACATCGCCTCCACCGACCGGCGGGAATTGCCCATTGAAAAAGTGCGGGTGCCCGTAAAAGAGATCATTGAGCAGGCCGTGGCCAAGATCCAACCCCTGGTAGATGATAAGGAAGCGCTGGTGGAAATACAAGGTTCTGAGGAGCCCGGTTATGAGCTGCTGGCCGACAGGGTGCACCTGGAGCTGGCCGTGGTTAACCTGCTGGAAAACGCCCTTAAATACTCCACCAGGCCCCATGTGATCATCAGTACAGGGCAGGAGGATGGGCACCTTTTCATTTCTGTAAAGGACAATGGTATTGGTATTGAGAAAAAATACCAGAAAAATTTATTCAAAAAGTTTTACCGGGTGCCCACCGGCGACGTACATAATGTAAAGGGATTCGGTCTTGGACTGAATTTTGTTAAACGGATCATCGACGCCCACCACGGCAGTATCAAAGTGAATAGCCTGCCGGGGATTGGGACAGAGTTCAAAATGCTATTCCCGCTTTAATAAAACTATGCAAGCCATGTTAACAAGAAAAGGCAGGGTATTATTGGCTGAAGATGACCTTTCTTTGAGCTATGTGATCAAAGACAACCTGGTGGATGCGGGGTACGAAGTGACCGTATGCCCGGATGGACAAACCGCTATAGATCAATTTGAAAGAGGCCGTTTCGACATTTGTCTGCTGGACGTGATGATGCCCAATAAGGACGGGTTTAGCGTGGCCCGTAAGATCCGCCAGCACAGCGATGTGATCCCGATCCTCTTCCTCACGGCCCGCTCCATGGAGGAAGACCGCATAAAGGGGTTCTTATCCGGCGCCGACGATTATATTACCAAGCCCTTCAGTATGCAGGAACTCCTGCTGCGAATGGACGTTTTTATGCGCCGGACCAAAAAGCTGGCCGCCGACCATGTACAGCAGTTCACCATTGGCAAACTCACTTTCTCCTATACTGACCTCAAATTAAACGCCCCGGATGAGAGTTTTACGCTCACCCAAAAGGAGGCCGATCTCCTCAAGTTCCTCTGCGAACATGCCAATCATATCTTAAAACGGGAAGAAGTACTCCTCAATGTGTGGGGAAAAGACGACTATTTCCTGGGCAGGAGTATGGATGTTTTCATGACCAAACTCCGCAAATACTTCAAAGCCGACCCCGACGTACTGCTGGAAACCATCCACGGTGTGGGTTTTCGCTTTAATGCCGCTGTTCAGGTACCCGCTTAATACAGCACCTGCCGGGTATGCGATTTGCACTTATATAGTGAATGTATCCCTTTAGCATTCCGCTAACAAATATGAATGATTTGTTATTGACTACCACGTAGTTGGACGGTGGAATGAAAATTGAATCTTATATAGGGATGCACGAATTTATTCACTATAAAGCGCTCTTATATGAAAAAGCTAATCGTACCGGCCGGCATGGCCATCATGATACTCCTTGCCGCTTGCTCCTCTACCCAAGTCACCTCTTCCTGGAAATCGGATGAGGCCAACAAGTTGAACTACCGTCAGGTGCTGGTATTGGGAATGATGCCCAATAAAGACCGTAGCATCCGCATGAACATGGAAAATGAACTGGCCGATGAGCTGAAAGGCTCCGGTGTTAATGCCGTTGCTGCCAGCACTGTCTTCTCGCCCAACCAGCTCAACAATATGAACGAGCAAAGAGCCCTGCGCTTTCTTCGCAACAAAGGATATGATGCCGTAATGACTATTGTATTGCTCGATAAAGCCAAAGAACAGAATTATGTACCCGGTAATGTATCCTACCAGCCTTATGGCGGTTATTACAGCCGTTTCTGGGGTTATTACCGCACCGTTTACGGCAGGGTATACACACCGGGCTACTATACCACCAGCACCAATTATTTCTGGGAAAGCAACCTTTACAGTGTGGCCAACAACAAAATGCTCTATTCGGTCCAATCCCAATCTTTTGATCCTTCAGCTGATAATATCGGTCGTGATTATGCCAAGCAGATCACCCGGGATATGTTGAAACAAGGTGTATTAGTTAAAAAATAAATTGAAGTAAGCATTATAACGAGTAATAAATCAATAAGAATGGTCTCCTGGTTGCAGGAGGCCATTCTTATCTACTGCATCCCGGCAGTGGCGTGCCTATGCCTGCCCTCGTATTCAACTGTACTCATAGCGTGAGTAATCTCCTGTTACTTTAGTTGATATGCTGGTCTTATCAGGCATTAAATAAACTAATACCCCAGACATGTTTCACTCCTTTAAGGAGTGTTATATCTCTAAGATATCAGTGCTATATATCTGGGATATCTCTGGAATATCCTATTATTTGGCATTAGTCAGACAGGAGATTAGGATGAAGTTAAGATGCACTTCTATTGTAATACAAAACCTCAGCTTAACCGCTCTCTGCAATGCCAGAGATCATAAGCTTGAGAATAGGGTTGTGTTAATTATTGAGTATTTAAATAAATAATTGATTATAAATGTTGCATATCTATTTATTGATATTATAATGTAGGTGCATTTATTAAAATTCATACTTACGGGTGATACAAGTAGTTGGTATGGTCTCTTATTTTTGCAGAGGTCTCTTTTCAATCGCTTAAAACTTTTCAGATATGACCAAGGCGGAAGTAATGGAGGAATTACAATCATTGGGCAGCGAAGCAATAAAGGCCATTTTGGTTAAGCATGGCGCCCGTGAGCCCTTTTTCGGTGTGAAGGTGGAAGACCTGAAGAAGGTGATGAAAAAGATCAAAAACGACCAGCCGCTGGCGATGGAGTTATATGAAACGGGCAATTCTGATGCTATGTACCTGGCCGGGCTGGTGGCAGACGGATCCAAAATGACGAAAAAGCAGCTACAGGCCTGGGCAGAACAAGCTCCTTCATCTATGATCAGTGAACATACCGTTCCCTGGGTGGCTTCGGAAAATCCGGCAGGGCATGAACTGGCCCTGGAATGGATCGAATCCCCGAAAGACAGGCTCGCTGCGACGGGATGGTGCACATTGGCTGGTTTGCTGGCCATCCAGCCGGATAGCGAGATTGATATAAAGGAAGTAAAGACCTTGTTGGAGCGGGTGGAGAAAACCATTCATACAGCCTCCAATCGTACAAAATACACCATGAACGGCTTCGTGATTTCGGTAGGGGGCTATGTGCCGGCATTAACGGCACAGGCTATGGCTACCGCCAAAAAGATCGGTATAGTGGAGGTGGATATGGGTGGCACAGCTTGTAAAGTGCCCTATTCGCCAGACTATATCCAGAAAATGAAAGACAAGGGATACATTGGTAAGAAACGGAAAACGATCAGGTGCTGAAGAAGATCTGTTGCCCTGAGCTTGTCGAAGGACAAAACCTGAAGAAAAATACACTTTGAACCAGGCTTCGACAGGCTCAGCCTGACACGAAAAGGCTATTGATGTAGCCTGCCAGTTGATCAGCGGGTAATACCATATCTACATTTACTTGTTGTATTGCCTGCCGGGGCATGTAATCGACTTCAGCAGAATCAGGGTCTTGCACCAGGCAAAATCCTCCATGACTTTTGATGCTCTTCATCCCGTCCACGCCATCGGCATTGGCGCCGGAAAGCAAGATACCCAGGAGAGCGGGGCCATAGACTTCGGCTGCCGATTCAAAAGTAATATCAATACTGGGACGACTGTAATTGACCTTCTCCGATACATCGAGGGAAAAGGTATGATCTTTCTCCAGCAGCAAGTGGTAGTCGGTGGGAGCTATGTAGATGATATGGGGTTCTACGGATTCTTTTTCTTCTGCTTCTTTTACGGGCCATTCGCTCCTTGCATTCAAGAGCTCCACCAGTATTTCATCGTTGGAAGGCTTGCGGTGCGTAACGATGATAATGGCCACGGGCAGGCGGGTATGCAGGGCCGGGATTAGTTTTAGTATAACATCCAGGCTACCGGCCGAGCCGCCGATAACGATCAGTCGGACAGAAGATGTTATGCTATTTTGCGCCATATCCTTTCTTTATTTTCCAGCTGTTTGTATTTGCGGTAAATGCCGGAGTACTTCAGGTTTTCTTTGGCCCCCAATGCCAGGAAACCCAAATTATCCAGGCTGTCATCAAACAATTGCAGCGCACTGTTTTGAAGGTTCCGGTCGAAATAGATCAATACATTCCGGCAAAAGATGAGCTGGAATTCATTGAAGGAACTATCCGATACCAGATTGTGGGTAGCTACCACCATTTTGGCGGCCAGTTTTTCATCAAACTTAGCCCAGTCATATTTGGCGGTATAGTATTGGGAAAAATCCTGTTTGCCACCCGATTGGATATAGTTCTCAGAATATTGCTTGATGAACCGTAAAGGGAAAATGCCTTTGCGTAACCGTTCCAATACTCCAGGATTGATATCGGTGGCATACAGCAGGGACTTCTTCAGCAATCCTGCTTCCTGCAACAGTATAGCCATGGAATACACTTCTTCGCCGGTGGAGCAGCCGGCATGCCAGATGCGTATAAAGGGATGGGTGGCCAATACAGGCAGCACTTCTTCCCGGATGGCTTTGTAGAAAGAAGGATCCCGGAACATCTCCGTCACGTTGACGGTAATCTCTTCCACGAAGCGGCGGAAGTAGGTGCTGTCTGTTTGTATCTGTTTCCGGAACAGTTCAAAAGAAGGGAATTTATCCAGGGCATACAATCTGTTGATCCTTCTTTTGAGAGAGGCTTTGGAATAGTCGGTAAAGTCATACCCATACCTCTCCAGCAGATCCTGGAGCAGTATGTTAATCTCATTGTCCTGTACTTCAAATTCCACAGCTATTGTTTTAAGTATCCGCTATCTGTATCCTTATTTACCGGCATCATACAGCCATACCCGCAGCAGGGATAAAAGCTGGTCGATATCAACCGGTTTGCTAATATAGTCCGATGCGCCGGCCTCTATACATTTTTCCCGGTCGCCGGTCATGGCTTTGGCGGTAACAGCAATTACCGGCAATTTACTGAAAGCCGGGTTGGCTTTGATGCGTTTGGTAGATTCATAGCCATCCATTTCGGGCATCATCATATCCATGAGTACAATATCCACGCCGGGATGCTCCTGCAATTGCTTGAGGGCTTCTTTTCCATCCATGGCGGATACCACTTTCATTTGATAGGTTTCCAGGGCCTTGGTGAGGGAGTAGATATTGCGGATATCATCATCGGCAATCAATACCGTCTTGTCTTTTAATACTTCCTGCAGCACGCCCATATTGTTGGAGGGTCTGCCGGAAGGGGCGCCTTTTTCTCCGACCAGGTGCAGGAACAGTGACACTTCATCCAGTATGCGCTGGTAGGAGTGAGCTGTTTTGATCACAATAGAATCTGCATACTGCTTGATCTTCATCTCTTCGGCCCTTGACAGGTTCTTGCCGGTAAAGATGATGATGGGAATATTTTCCAGGCCAGGCGTTTTCTTCACCTCTTCCAGTGTATCATAAGACCGCTGGTTGGGAATGCCCATATCCAGTATCACACAATTTACCTCTTTCTGCTGAAGCGCCTGTACGCTGCCAATGACGGTGTTTTTGATCTCTGTATTTACCTTGAAGTTTTCCAGGTAATAAGCCAGTGCTTTGGCGTGTTTCATATTCTCTTCCACAATGAGCACTTTGCGGGGATTGTTGGTAAGCATGAATTCAATGCGCGCAAAAATATCCTGCATTTGCTCATAGGCTACCGGCTTATTGATGAAGTCGACAGCGCCTTTGGAAATGCTCTTGTATTTGGCATCATAGGCACTCATCATATGTACCGGTATATGCCTGGTTTGCGTATTGTTCTTCAGGTCTTCCATCACTTCCCAGCCATCTTTTACAGGCAACTGGATATCCAGGAGGATGCCTGCCGGCATAAATTGTAAGGCCAGCGGCAGGGCTTCATCGCCCCGTACACAGACCACGCCTTTATAGCCTTTGTTGCGGGTATAGTCCAGCAGTGATTTGGCAAAGTTGGTATCGTCTTCCACAATGAGGATCACTTTATCGCGGTGGTTGATATTGTGCCGGTCGTCGGGTACATTCTCTGGTATGATATCGCTGATATAGCGTTGGCGTAATTCCTGGTTGGGTACAGGTGAGGGAACCGGTACATGCGTACCCGTTTGGGCTGGTTGCAAGGCAGTCTCGGTGATGGCTGTCCCGCCAAGGTTAGCAATGGCCTGGGATAAAGGTATATGTACAGAGAATTCACTGCCATGTCCGGGTTCGCTTTCCAGAAGTATTTCACCACCCAGCAACCTGGCCAGTTCACGGCTGATGGACAGTCCCAGCCCCGTGCCACCGTATTTGCGACGGGTAGAACCATCGGCCTGCTGGAAAGCTTCAAAGATGATCCTTTGTTTGTCGGGTGAAATGCCAATGCCGGTATCTTTCACGGTGAAGGCAATGGTATGCCCATCGGTGCCTGGCATGGAAATGTTCAATGCTACATATCCTCTGGCGGTGAATTTTAGCGCGTTGGCGATAAGATTCTTGATGATTTGCTCCAGGCGCTGCCTGTCGGTCTCAATAATGCCCTGCACATTATTTTCGACATTGGTCCTGAATGCAATGCCTTTTTCTTTGGCGATCGGTCCGAAAAGGGCCACCATGTCATCGGCAATATCCTGTACTGATACATCGGCGTATTGTAGCTCCATTTTACCCGCTTCGATCTTGGAGAGGTCGAGTATCTCATCGATCAGTGATAGCAGGCCATGGCCGGAGCTTTGTATGACGCGGGCATATTCTATTTGTTCGCTGTTAAGGTTCTGGTCATTGTTTTCAGACATTAACCTCGACAGCAATAAGATGGAATTGAGCGGGGTGCGTAATTCGTGCGACATGTTGGCCAGGAACTCCGATTTGTAGCGGGTGCTTTGTTCCAGCTCTTCTGCTTTCTTTTGTATCTCCAGGTTCCTTTCAAATACCAGCTGGTTCTTTTCTTCCAGCATGCGGGCTCTTTCTTCAAGTTCTCCATTGGCTTCTACCAATTCTTCCTGCTGCACTTTCAGTTCTTCTTCCGATGCCTGCAGCTTTTCTGTTTGGGCTTCCAGTTCACTGTTGATGTTTTCCATCTCATTGTGCTGGGCCTGCAGTTCTTCAGATTGTGACTGTGTTTCTTCCAATAATTCCTGCAAGCGGCGGCGGCTCTCTATGCTGTTGATGACGGTGCCGATATTATGGGCAGCCGATTCGAGGAAGGCAACTTCGTTGGGGGTGTATGTTTTGATGGCTCCCAATTCTATTACGCCCATGATCTTTTTTTCGAAGAACAGGGGAATGGCGATAATATTCTGCGGCTTAATACTACCTGTAGCATGGTTGATGACCACCAGGCCGGCTGGTACTTCCTGCAGGTGGATGGTGGTGGCGCTGGCGGCAGATTGTCCGGCGATGCCTTCTCCGAAGGCTATCCGTTCTTTGGCCAGCTTTTCATCAAATGCAAAACCTTTAATAAAGCGCAGGCTGGAATTATCCTCTGCGAGGTAAAACGCACCTACCTGACTGTTGGTATAATTAGCCACATAGGCCAATATGCCTTGCGATAACAAGGGCAGTTCATATTCTCCCAGCATCTTTTCGTTGAGGGTGGCGATACCTGTTTGCAGCCATTCCTTATCCGCCAGTTGTCCGAAGGAATACTCCAGGGATGTGCCCATCTTATTGAGCGATACACCGAGGCTGCCCAGTCCATCTTCGCCCTTGTCCTGCACACGGACGGTGTAATCTCCGGCAGCTATTTTATTGGCCACATCCTGTATAATATTGATGCGGCGGGTAATGTCTTTGTCTTTTTCAGCCAGTTCTTCCTGCAATTGAGTGGTTTTCTCAAAATCACTATTTACCCGCATAAAGGAAATAACGGTGATAATAAGGGAGAGGGCAGCGGCTATTACAATGAGGATAGGCGTGTAGGTAGAAAATTTGTTCATTTGCGCTGTGCGTGCTGCCAGCAACTGCTCTTCATTATCGATCATGGCATTTACCACCGTCCTGGCTTCGTCCATATGTCTTTTTCCTTGCAGTAATTCTTCGGTAGTGACTGTTTCTCCATTCCTTTTTTGAACGATACGGCGTTCCAGGCTCGACAAGCGCAGCACAACGATCTCCTGCATCCTGTTGGCACGCATTTGCTGTTCGTGGTTATCAACAGTTAATGTTTTCAGGCGAACTACCAGGGCTTTGGCGCTGTCGATAGCGCCGGTATAGGGTTCCAGGAAGCGGTCATCTCCGGTAAGCAGGTAGCCCCGCTGGCCGGTTTCCGCATCCTTGAGGGTGGATATGACTTTTTCCACCAATTGCTTTACGTCATTGGTATGTTCTACCTCCCGGGCGCTTTTCAACAGGTTGCTGATGCTTACATAAGAAGCTACAGAACTTACAATTAACAGAAGCAATGAAATGCCAAAGCCAATGAGCAGGTTCCGTTTAAAGGTTGATTTCATCGAATGATGTATTAGATGCCTTGTTGTAATGTTTATATTTAGTTTATCGGTTATCTCTCACTTATTCAGGTGTCACCTCTCGTTGTCTCTTCTCATTGTTGTTTCACGGGTAATATCATGATAAATGTACTTCCCCTGCCCTCCTGGCTTTCGGCTGAGATGAGGCCATTGTGGGTATCCATGATCTTTTTAACAATGGCCAGCCCAATGCCGGTGCCCTCATATTCCTCCCTTGAATGCAGGCGCTGGAAAATAGAGAAGATCTTGTTGAGATAGATCTCATTAAACCCGATGCCATTATCCGTCACTGTAATGCGGCAATACTTTCCTTCTGGTGAAGGGATGCTGTAGAGGTCTTTGTCTGCCACCAGTACTGACCGGATATGGATGACAGGTTTCTCCTCTTTGTTGGAAAACTTGAGGGCATTGCTGAGTATGTTTTGAAATACCTGCCTGATCTGGGCAGGGATCACCTCTAAGGCCGGGATACTGTCGGTATGGATAATTGCCTGTTTTTCCTGTATCAGCAGTTCCATGTCTACCAGTATTTCCTGGATTACGAGGTTGATATTGGTGGCCTGAAAAACGCCCGATATGGAAAGCCGGGAATAGTTGAGTACATCGGTGATCAGGTTATTCATGCGTTCGGACGAATGGATCAGCCGGTTGATATAGCCCACCGCTTCTGTATTATTGACCAGGAATTTATCTCTGATCATGTGGCTGAATACCTGGATCTTCCGTAAAGGCTCCTTCAGGTCATGTGAGGCTACATAAGCAAACTGTTGCAGCTCGTGGTTACTGATCTCCAGTTCCTTGTTGGCTTGCTGTAATTCCTGAGTGCGTTCATTTACCCGTTGCTCCAGCAGCTGGTTCATCATTTTCTGTTCATGGATATCTGTAAAGATGCCCACCCATTTCAGGATATTGTTTTCTTTTTTAACAGGGGTAAGGGTGAGGAGGTGAGTGCGGTATTCTTCCGATTTCAGTGGCCTGATCCTTACTTCAGTTTCTTTCTGAAGGCCGGTTGTTATCGCCTGTTCAACGCATTGCGCTATAGAGATGAAGTCTGGCGGCGTTTGCGGCAACATCTCTTTGCCGAAAGAATATTGATACCAGTACTTGTTTACAAATTCGATGATGCCGGCAGGGTCGGAAGTAAAAGCGATCTGTGGAATGGATTCCAGTGCGGAGCGTAGTTCTTCCACGCTCTGGTGCAAGGCTTCCTGTGCATATTTTCTTACTTCTATTTCTTCCTGCAGTGTTTTCTGTGCTGCGCTCAATTCCCTGGTTTGCTGGTGCAGCCGGTAAAAGGTCTTCACTTTCAGCAACAGAATATCCGGATCAAAAGGCTTCGTAATATAATCGATAGCGCCGGAGGTGTATCCTTTGGTGATGAATCGCTTTTCAGTATTTACGGCCGAGAGGAAGATGATGGGAATATCTTTTGATTTACTGTAGCCGCTAATGGCTTCTGCTACCTCGAAGCCATCCATGCCAGGCATTTGTACATCCAGTATGATAAGGAAGTAAGCGTTCTTCAATACTTTGCGCAACGCCTCTTCTCCGGATGCGGCAGTGTCCACCCTGAATTGGTGGATCTCAAGGAGTTTTTGTAAAGAAAAAAGGTTTTCTGGTCTGTCATCTACGATCAGTATCATAAAGAGCTAAGTAAGAATAATTTGTCCAGATTATAACAGTTGGAACAAAAAAGTGCCTGTAGATTTATGTCTACACAGAGTGGAGGAATTGGCACTAAAAAATCATGCCAGCAAAAGAGGGAGTATTTGCGGGAGGGTAGATAGGAAATGTAAGCCGAAATTACCAGCCTACGGGTACTTCATTCACTTCCATATAGGTGTTCATGAAGAATCTTTGGTGGAGGTTTTGAATAGCTGCTGAACCTGCCTGGCTATCCATTTCGATGTATCCGCAGCCGAGGGAATGACCTGTTTGGTTATCCATGGCGATACGAACGGAGTTTACTTTACCAAATTGAAGAAAGAGTTGAAATAGGTGTTGAGCGGTGGTTTTTTTGTTGAGGTTGCCAACAAATATGTTCATAAGAGTGGTTTTAATGTGTACAAATAGTACGGCGGGAGAGGAGTTGGGGGGATGTAAAATGAAGATAACCAATTACTATTCATTGACCTAATTTGTTTTTGAGGTAGAAATGGGACTGGTAGGTCTATGGGTGCTGATAATTAATCAGTTAACTATTAAAATTAAAAATCGTACCTTTGCAGGATCAAAAAAAATCCCAGCCTGTTATTCAGTGTTTAAATTGGGTAGCGGGAAGGGCAGATAGGGTTAAGGTTTCCGGCAGGAACAGCCGGTTATTATGTTCTTTAAAATTTTTAACAGCAGATGACAAACGATCAGATTGAAAAGTTTCTCACAGACAAGAATCCTGACAACGCACCTGTAAGGATCGGTTTTAAAACACGCAAGCCTTTCATTGGCATTTTTATTAAAACGCCTGACTATGCGGAGTTGAAGTCAAAGAATTTCTGGGCTATTGTTTGGGAGTCAAATATTGAGACTTATCAGAAGTCAAAAGATGCCAAATTATCCCGTATATTCAATGGTTCAGAAATAACCAAGCTATCGCCTTTTAAGAAGGGAAGCGAAGATTAGGGATTAATTTTTTGCAGTTCCGGAGACAATAATTGTAGATCATATCTCAGCGATGTTGAATATGGTGTATTAATTAGCGCGGTAGTATTTTGTCGTACATATTTAACCATGCTGTTGCACTAATGCAAAGATCAATCATTACGGGTACCGGAAGTTATATTCCTTCTGTTATCAAAAAGAACAGTGATTTTATTTCCAATAGCTTTTTTACAGAAGACAAACATGCTATAGACCGCCCTCAACAGGAAATTGTAGACAAATTCAAGCAGATCACCGGCATTGAAGAAAGGCGTTATGCGCCCGAGAACATGACGGCATCTGACATGGCCATTCAGGCCGCTCTCCTTGCCATCAAAGACAGTGGCGTAGATCCTGAAACACTGGACCAGGTCATTGTGGCGCACAATTATGGTGATGTGCTGGCCCATACTACGCAAATGGACGGCGTGCCTTCCCTGGCATCGCGCATTAAACAGGGACTAGGCATCAGAAATCCTTCCTGTATACCTTACGATATCTTATTTGGTTGTCCGGGCTGGCTGCAAGGACTCATACAGGCCGACCTTTATTGCCGGGCAGGTGCCGCTAAAAAATGCCTGGTCATAGGTACTGAAACCCTGTCGCGGGTAGTAGATGATTATGACCGGGACAGTATGATCTTTTCTGATGGTGCGGGCGCCTGTATCATGGAATATAAGGAGGCTGCCGACGAGCAGTCCGGCATACTGGGTACCAGTACACGGTCTGATTGTGTGGACGAAGCCGGGTATATCTATTTTGGAGAATCCAATGCCCCGGACGCAGACGCTCATACGCGCTATATTAAAATGAAAGGCCGGAAGGTATATGAGTATGCCGTAAAATATGTACCGGCTGCTATGAAAGAATGCCTCGACAAAAGCGGCATCGGTTTTCATGAACTGAAAAAGATCTTTATCCACCAGGCCAATGAAAAGATGGATGAAAGCATTGTGCGTGCCTTTTATCAATTGTATGGCGCACAACCTCCCCAACATATTATGCCTATGAGCATTCACTGGCTGGGCAATAGCTCTGTAGCCACCATTCCCACTTTATACGACCTGGTTCGCCGGAACCAGCTTCCGGAGCATTCATTACAACCGGGTGATGTTATCCTGTTTGCATCAGTAGGCGCCGGGATGAATATCAATGCTGTGTGCTACCGTTACTGATCTGGAGATTCCCTTGCCCCGAGCTTTGATGTTTTGGCTATCTTTGCCGAAAATATACCACTATGGGAATTGCAGATAAATTGTTCCAAATGAAGAATGAAAAGGCCGCGGCTAACCTGAAAGCGGGCGAAGAATTTTTGGAAGCCAATAAGCAAAAGCCGGGTATTGTAAGTCTGCCCAGCGGACTGCAGTACGAGATCATTACAGAAGGCACTGGCGCCAAACCTGTTGCCACGAATAAAGTGACCTGTCATTACCATGGCACGCTGATCGATGGTACGGTATTCGACAGCTCGGTAAAACGCGGTCAGCCTGCTACTTTTCCGCTGAACCAGGTGATCAAAGGCTGGACAGAAGGCGTACAATTGATGCCCCTGGGCAGCAAATGGCGTTTCTTCCTTCCTGCTAACCTGGCTTATGGCGACAGGCAGGTAGGTACGCATATCGGACCCAATAGCGCCCTTGTTTTTGAAGTGGAATTGCTGGGTATTTCTTAAGCTACTATTTCTATTGACCGAATGGTGAAAATAGCTATTGAACAAGTCGCATAAGTCTTTATGCGATTTTGTTGTTTTAGGTAACTTCGGCGTTAATCAACATCTACCTATGTTTGATCAAATAGATGCCTCTGTAGCCAAATATGTGCAGCTTACTGAAGCAGAGCTGGAAGTGTTTCATTCATTGTTGAAGCATAAGAAGGTAAAGAAAAAGCATTTCCTGTTGCAGGAAGGAGAGGTGTGTACATTTGAGACCTTTATACTTAAAGGCTGTATCCGGCTTTATTTTATTGACAAGGAGGGCGTGGAGACGATTCTTTACTTTGCGGTGGAGAACTGGTGGGTGAGTGATCTGGCCAGCTTTATGGATCAACAACCCTCCAACCAGTTTATTGAGACGCTGGAAGATTGTGAACTGTTGATCCTGGATTACCGGTCCAAGAATGAGCTGCTGGAAAAAATCCCTAAAATGGAGAAATATTACCGTATACTTCTGCAAAGGTCAATGGGGGTACTGCAACAGCGGTTCTATGCCAATGTGTCCCAAACAGCTGAGGAGCGTTACCTGGCCTTCATAGAAAAATACCCGCAAGTGGTACAGCGGGTTCCGCAGCACCAGATTGCCAGGTATATTGGTGTATCCCCGGAATTTCTCAGTAAGGTGAAAAGTACTTTGTATAAGAAGCATTAATTGCTGAATAAGGTAACTTGCTATAAATCAGCTGTTTTGATAAATCAGCCAAAAATGGTAAATTTGTTACAAAGGTGAAGCACATGGCAAAGGCATTGGACCAGGAATTACTTCAATACATCCTCCAGCTTGATGAAGCAGAGAAAATGTCCGTATTGCAAATGCTGAAAACATTTGTAAAAGGCCGGGAAAAAAAGGCTAAGCAAATTAGTGTTGAGCAATACAATAAAGAGATTGACGAAGCAATTGACAGAGTTGAAGCTGGTGAGTTTTACACACAGGAGGAAGTAGAACGGATGTCAAAAGATTGGTAATGAAAAAAAGGAAGATCAGCTGGGACAAACAAGCTATTAATCATTTTCGTGCAGGCATTCAGTATATTCGAAAAGACTCTCCCCAAAATGCCGACAAGGTCAAGATGGAAGTTCTTGAAAAGATCAGTGAACTCTCCATACGGCCTGAAATACACAACCCCGACAAATACAAAGTCAATAATAACGGAAATTACCGGGCGTTCGAGCTTCATCGTTTCCGTGTTGGTTATTTGGTGAAAGAAGATGAAGTCATTATCGCCCGAATAAGAAACACTAGCCAGGAACCTCTCGATTATTAAGTATTTCCTTCTAAACCTTCCTTTGTTAAGTCTGGAATAAAACTGTTTCTTTCCTGCTATTCAGCGCCGCCAGTATCTCATTCTCCAACAAACCGCTGCCACCGCCATAGTGCCGGATCACGATGATCGCGGGATCTATGTGCTTCAATGCTTCCCTCAGTATATTTTCCTCTTCGGTATTGATGCCTGCGCATAATAAGACCAGGTCAAAGGATGATTGTTTGGCTGTTGCTATTGCTTCTTCATTGGTGATGACGGCCGTGCCAATCCATTTCTCCGGCACATTGATGAGCCGCTGCATTACCTGCATAATCTCAGCATTGCGGCCAATGGCCAGAAGATTGAGTATTTTCTTTTCCATAACGGTCCTGTTTAATTCAGCAAGGAAGTAAATTCGGTTAAGGACTTACGGCTGCGGGGACTTATTTCCCTGCTTTTGTAAGGCTCCTGTAGTTTCTCGGCCACATCGGAATAACCCAGTGCAATCACGCTTACTACTTCTTCTGTAACTGGCAGGTCGAGCAGGTCTGCCAACTTATGTTTATCAAAGCCAGCCATCACGTGACCGGATATATTCATGGATTGGGCCTGCAACAGCATGAAAGAATGAAACATGCCGGCATCATGCATGTAATATGCATTCTTTTGTTGGGTATCGGGCATTTCCTTGATACCAATGCTTACTACCAGGGCCGCTGCGTGTTTTGTCCAGGGTTGATTGCCGGGCAGCAAAGTGCTCCATATTTTCTCAAATCCTTCGGTTCCATGGAAGGCATATACCTGCCGCCAGGGTTGGGTGTTGTTGGCACTAGGGGCCCAGGAACCTGCTTCCAAAATGGTGAGGAGGTCTTTTTCGGATAATGCTTTATCTGAAAAGGAGCGGGGGCTCCAGCGTTTTTTGATGAGGTCAATAACGGGGAATTGGGTGTTGGCTGTTTTTATAGTGTTCATCTCTGTTTGTTTTGTGTTTTGAAATGTAAAGTTACCACGTAGGGTAAGGATGCTCCATTAAGGTAGATTAAGAAATCGGCAGTCGGGAATCGGCAATGCGTTTGCTTCGACAGGCTTTCTTAGACGGTTTCGACAGGCTCAACCTGACATTAATTAAGGTTCATGGGGACATCGATGATGAGCAGTTGGGCGTTGTCTGTTTCTGCTATCAGATTCAAGGTATCCGGGTTTTCAATAGCCAGGGCATCGCGCTGTTGCAATTGATGACCATCTACAGTGAATGATCCATTAATAACGAAAGCATACACACCATTGCCTTTTTGTTGAATGTTATAACTGGTTTGTTGTCCTTTATTGAAAATACCCATGCTAAACCAGGCATCCTGTTGAATGGAGATCCCTTCGTTGTTTGGAGCCGGTGCTATGAACGGCAGGAGTTTGTTCTGCATCTTCTCCCTGGGAAGGGTGATCTGGTCGTAACGGGGAGTAATGTTCAGCTTATTGGGGAATACCCATATCTGCAGAAAACGGGCCTCCTTATCGGAGTAATGATTATATTCACTGTGGAATACACCAGTACCGGTGCTCATCACCTGTACTTCTCCCTCGCTGATCACTTTGGTATTGCCCAGGTTATCCTTGTGTTCCAGTGCACCACTAAGGGGAATGCTAATGATCTCCATGTTATCATGTGGGTGTGATCCAAAACCTTTTCCTCCTTCTACTACATCATCATTTAAAACACGTAATGCGCCAAAATGAACGCGTTCGGGATTGTAATAGCCGGCAAAGCTGAAGCTTTGGTAACTGTTGAGCCAGCCATGGTTGGCATGGCCCCTGGTTGCTGCCTTATGTAAAGTATAGGTTGTCATGATCTGATTTTTAGATGCTTATACGATTGTGTTGACCACACAAAAGTAGACAGGAGCAGCGCCATGGACCATTAATGTAGTTTAAGAAATGGTGTTAATAGTTGTTAAGAAGCGGTGATAATTACCCGCAGGCATGCAAGGGCGTTGCATAAGTGTAACTCTATAGAAGGTTGTTTGAAGGTATTATTTACGAAGGTATTTCAGTAGGATTACGCATGGGCGTTATACAGAATGATTGTACTTTCATAATATTGACTAAATTCCCGACAGTTTATTTACCTGCCCTACTAAACCTTATCAGCTATGAGATCTTCACTACTGACAGCATTCATGCTGTTACATTTAGTATTTGACCCACCACTGTTATTGGAAAAGATTTAATAGTTGAAGTAGTAGGTTATATATCTGCGGTTGATCGCTATGATCAACTGTGGACCGGAGCTTTATTTTTTTACAATTAATGAAAGTTGACAATGGCATGGAATCTTCAAATACATCATATTGATGTAGGACAAGGTGATTCAACACTAATTGTTGCGCGTGAGATCCCTCCCTTGCTGGGAGTTGCTCCTTTAATAAGGTCGGTATTGATAGATGGCGGTTTGGCTGGCCAGGCAGGTACGGTACATAATTATATTACCGGTGCGGCCGGGGCCAACCTGGCGGCATTGAATGTGCTGGTGGTGACGCATTATGACCAGGATCATTTTAATGGGGTTTCTCAATTGGTCAGGAGTAATGCAGGCACCTATGATAATACGATCTTCTTTGATCAGGGCTGGCCAGGAGGCGGATTGGAGAACCCTTATATCAATTATGTGCGGGCTATTAATGGGCGAAATCCCGGTGGGGCACTGAACGCTGTTTTTGGAGGCATAGCCCCTGCCGGACGGGCACGTGTTACCAACAGGATATTAAGCTGGGGTGTAGCACCCACCTTAGGGGCTCTGGCAGGATACGCGGGCACGGCAGGTGTTCCTGCGGGTGTGCCAGGTAGTATTAACCAGCCTGCCAACTGGCTGGTAGGCCGGGAGGTGATGTGGACCAATGGCGCTGGTGCTCCCACTGCAGCGCTTTGGGGAGGCATGGGCGCTCCTGCGCCAGGCACTGCAGGAGGGCCACCATCATTACTTTGTATTGCTGCCAATGAAAGGGTGTTACAGCCAGGCGGCGGCACGGTTAATATTCCCAGTGGACTGAATCCTAACTCTGCCCGGGGAAAGAATGCCAGAAGCCTTGTTTTTCTATTGCGGTTCGAAGGATTCCATTATTATATCGGTGGTGATATACTTTCCTTGCAGGAGGATCATGCCAGTGGTATTGGCAATTACCTGGTGAATGTGGCGCCGGCAGCCATTCCTGTTCATGCCATGAAGGCAAGTCACCATGGCAGCGGTGAAAGTACTTCCAATGCTTTTTTAGGTCAGCTTCAACCCAATGGGGTATTTATATCCTGTGGCACCGGTAATAACCATGGCGCCAATCCGGCAATAGGTGGTAATGGACCCTGGCCCAACGGGCATCCGCAACAAGCTTTGCTGCAGAACCTGCAGGCCAGCGGGACAGTCATGCGTTATTATATGACACAGGACCGCAGTAATATTGATTTTTGCCGCCGGATAAACCAGGGTACTGGTATATGGCCAATGGGTTATACGGCGAAGGCCAGGGTGGCCGGGGCCTGGGGGCCTCCACAGGCTATTTGGGGTGGAGCCGCTGCTGGTGCAACCACTTGTAATGGCCAATGGCCCAATGACACCGCTCCGGCACCGGTAGAAGGTCATGTACGGATCATCACCTGGACAGCCATCGCTCCTAATTATTGGGCAACCAGAGTACGGCCAAGGCTTACGATGCCCATACTCAATACTGCATTATCGCTACCAGCTGGGGTGATCTGGCCGGCCGGACAGGCACTGCCTCCCAATACGCAATTACCATTGGGGGCTGTTTGGCCCGGTGGTGTACAAGCTCCGCTAACGGGGGCAGTCAATGCGCCTGTGCCCTTTGTACTGGCAGCAGCCCTTCCCTGGCCCAATGGGCAGACGATGGGTCAGGGCGTGGTGATGCCAGGCGGCGCGATGAATATGAACGGTTTTACCCTGACAGGACTTACAACATTACCGGCCGGGGTGATGTGGACAAATGCAGTGCAATTGCCAATAGGAGGTGTTTTGCCAACAAGTACGGTTATCCCTTTGGGTTGGGTTTCGCCCAATACCCCTGGCGTGGTAGCCGGATCGATTTTGGCAGGGCCTCTGGTATTGCCGGCAGCCGTTGCCTGGCCCAATGGAGTGGCGCTGCCAACCAACACTATATTCCCGGCTGGTACTGTATTTCCTGCTGCTACCACCTGGCCCGCTGGTATTGCGCTACCCGCGGGTGTACCACCCTTCGGCACCAATATTCCGGTGGGCGCTACCTTGCCTCCCTTTTTTGCTTACCCTGCGGGCACGCTTTGGCCTGCAGGCGCCGGGCTACCCCAAATCATGATGCCCGCTGGTACGATCTGGCCTGCCGCGCAAGCGCTACCACTTAATACAAGATTGCCACTAGGCGGTAGCCTGATACCGGGTATCCAATGGCCGATAGGTGTGGCTATTCCTGTACCAGCCCTATTTCCAGCAGCTACTGGTATTGAACTTAACCCACATTGACACATGGAACTTTCAGCATTATACACAACGCTTAACAATAGTATCCAAAACAAGATACTGACGTTAAATACAACGCTCATTGACCAGGGGAATATCAGTCAGTTTATTGGCACCCTGCCGGGCGCAGCCCTTACGCTGGAGGAGGCAAACCTTAGCTTTTCCAGCTACCCACCGCTTCACCTGGTGATAGAAGGGGTAGTACAAAAAGGGTGGACCTTACAAGCGGTACGTAATGCCGCTTTGAGCCAGGTGCATGTACGCATTGCATTCACACAATACAGTACCAGCAACATCAAAGGCACTTTGGAGATCACCAGCTGTCATCTCCTTACAACCAATAACCTGGGCGTGAACCTGAAGGGAGAGTTGCGTATTGATAATTTGCTGCACCTGATGCTCCCGGATGGATCAACTGATACGGTATCACTGGCCTCTGTGATCGATTTTGCCAATAGTAAACAACTCAATTACCTGATCCCTCCCTTGCCTGTTTTTCAAAGCGGCGCCATGGGAGCATTTGAGCTGGCATTTGGGTTTAATGCCTCGGCGCATTATACCTTTCAATTCAGTACCAAGCCGGCAGGTAACTGGCCCATTGCGGGTGATATGGCGATTAAGGATGTAGGGGTATCATTTGGTACTGAGAATCAAACGCCATTTGATCCCAAAGCGCTTCCTACTTTTCATGGATATATTATAGGCAGCTTTCACATAGAACAGGATTTTACAGTGCTTGTAGGTCTGGAAGGCGGTTCCCTCCTGACACTGGAGGTAAGGCCTGCCAATGGCAATGTATTGCCCGGGTTGGATGCGCTGGGCAAGTTAATTGGTGGCGCTGCCTTGCAACAAACGATTAAGCAGGGTATTCAAGCGATGAAGCTGGAAGAGATAAGCATTGATGATGTACGGGTAGCTTTTGATTATGAACTAAAAAAACTGGTGGCTATTGCTATTAAAAGCCATCTTACGATTGCGGGCATTCGCGTGAATGTTGGTATTAACCTGCCCGATTTTCAACTGGCAGGCACACTGGCTCCAGGTAGCAAGATCTCGATCAAAACGATCATCCAGGATCATTTTGGCGCATCGGATAAATTCCCGGATATCGATATTGATAAACTGGGCATCTTCATTCATCCCGGTAAGGGGATATATGCGTTCAACTTCACCATCACCTCCGATTGGTTGTATGAAATAAGTCCAGGTAAGGGGTTTGGGCTTGAAAAACTGGAGGTTGACATTGAAAAGGCTCCAGGGGGTGTTACGGGCAGCATCACTGCTACGCTGATGTTGATGGGAACGGAATTGACGGTGGCGGCCAAAAACTCCAAAGACAATGGGGTAAGCACCTGGTTCTTTGAAGTAAGCACGGTAGGCAGCGAAGAGATCCCTATTGGCAAACTGGCCGATGATCTTACCAAACTGTTTGGTATCAGCCTGCCGGATTCATTAAAGGATATTACGCTCAGTAATCTTGATATTACTTTCAATACGGGTTCGGGTGATTTCACTTTTAGTGTTATGGGGCATATCCCTTTTTCAAGCGGAAAGGCTGATGTAACGTTTGATATCAAACTAACGAAGGGTGTTGGCGGTGCTTATACCAAGGATATTATGGGTAAGCTGGTGATCGGCAATAAAGATTTTACTTTCCATATTAAGAATGATAATACAGCCACGCATTTCCTGGCCACGTTTGAACAGAAGAACAGCGCTTTTTCTGTGCATGATGCGGTGGCGCAATTAAGTCCGGATATAGCAGAGCTGATCCCCAAAGGCTTTACGATTTCTATCAACAATGCTGAAATAGCGATCCTGAATACGCAAGCCACCGGCACCATTTTCCTGCTGGGTATAGGTCTTGGCTTATCAGCCGACCTGGGCAGTATACCGTTGATCGGATCGAAACTGGCAGCGGATCATACGCTGAGTTTTGATGGACTACAATTGTATTTTGCTTCGGCGCTGTTTACTGCTGCGCAACTGGCGGAATTCGCCTCTCCTTTGTTACCCAGTAAGGATACGGACAAAGGATTTATGGTGACGGCTAATCTATCACTCGGTGGCAGCCCAACGTCGTTATCACTGCCGGTAGCGGCTACGCCGCCACCTGCCACACCTACGGGTGGCAACAATCCGCCACCTCCCAATAACAACAATGCCGCGCAATCGTCGGTACGGTGGTTCCAGATTCAACGTACGTTGGGGCCTCTATCGTTCCAGCGCATCGGGGTACGGTACGAATCGGGCAGTATCTGGTTCCTGCTGGATGTAAGTGCACAAATGAGTGGTCTTACCTTTTCACTGCGTGGATTGGCTGCGGGATCGCCGCTGGATCACTTTGACCTGAAATTCCACTTGTCGGGTATGGGACTGGGTTATCACAATGGCCCTATTTCCATTGAAGGCGCTTTCCTGGAAGTAGATCCTTCCAAGGATAAGGAGGAAACATTCCATTATGACGGGGATGCGATTTTACAATTCCCCGATTTTACTATAGGCGCCATCGGATCGTTGAGTAATCCCTGGGGTAAGCCGTCCATGTTCATCTTTGCTGAGCTGGATGCGCCCATTGGCGGACCGCCTTACTTTTTTGTTGACGGATTTACGGGCGGCTTTGGTTACAATAGCCGCGTGAACCTGCCCAACCAGGATGAGGTGGTGAATTTTCCCTTTGTACAAGGATTGAAAGGACAAACGGACCCGATGTCGGTGCTGGATATCCTGGAAGGACGGAAGGGAGGCAAAACCTGGGTAGAAGCGCAGATTGGCAATAACTGGCTGGCGGTAGGAATTCATTTTACTTCCTTTGAGCTGATCCAGGGCAAGGCGCTGCTGATCGCTGAATTTGGAGAGCAATTTGAGATTGCGTTATTGGGAATCATGTCGGCCAAATTTCCGCAGAATGCTGAACGGTTGTATGCCTCTGTTGAGCTGGGCCTGATGGCGAGGTTCAATCCTTCAGAAGGCTTCTTTGGTCTGTCGGCAGTGATCAGCCGTAATTCTTTTGTGATCGATCCGGCCTGCCGGCTTACGGGCGGCTTTGCTTTATACACGTGGTTTGGCAGCAATGACCATGCGGGTGATTTTGTGATCACGCTGGGCGGCTACCATCCACAGTTCAAGAAACCTAAATGGTATCCTGCCGAGGACCGGCTGGGCTTTAGCTGGACGGTGAGTAACCTGGTATCGATCAGTGGGGAAGCTTATTTTGCGTTGACGCCTTCCTGTATCATGGGTGGCGGTGGCCTGAAAGTATTGTTCCATGATGGCAACCTGAAAGCCTGGTTTATTGCGGGGGCCAATTTCCTCATCTACTGGAAGCCATTCTCCTTCACTGTTGATTTTGGCGTAAGCATTGGCGTATCGTACAGGGTCGACTTTTTGTTCATTCATAAAACGTTTGAGATCGAACTGGGCGCGCAGGTGGCTATGTGGGGGCCTCCTACAGGCGGCAAGGTGCATATCTCCTGGTTCATCATTTCCTTTACGGTACACTTTGGCGACCAGGATCAACCAGGTGGCGGAACCCTGGTCTGGGATGACTTTAAAACGATGTTGCCTGCCAAAGAAGATGTATGTAAGATCCGGATCAGTACGGGTCTGCAGCAGGAGAAAGAAGAACAAGATAAAAGCAAGCGATGGATCGTTCGGGGCGATGAACTGGCATTTACTTCCGAGTCGGCCATTCCTGCCTTGTCTATTCAAACCAGTTCGGCTTCGGTAACGATGCTGGCAGCAGGGGCACTACCTACATATAATATACGCCCCATGGGGGTGACAAATGCCAACTCGCAGCAGCAGTTTTATATTGTAGGTCCCGATGGGCAGGAAATAGATGTATCGAAAGCAGGGTGGGGGGTGAATACGATTACGCGCAATGTGCCTGAATCATTATGGGGTAAACCATTGGTGGGAACACCACCGCCATCGGCCAACCTGGTGCCGGATAATAAAACGGGACTTTCACTGCAAGCGCCGCCACCTACCCTGGGTAGCTCGCCCGGAGCTATCGATATGGAGAAAGACCTGAGTTATGAACCACTCGATCCACAAGGACAACTGCCACTGAATCCCGCAGCTAAGGTCGATCCGACAGTACCCGTTAGCTCGAAGACAAGTGTATCTGTGATCTTCAAAAAATTAACTGATAGCACCGTACAAAAGAACAGGAATGATATTTACCAGTTGCTTAAGAATGCGGGTATTTACAGTGGTGGCAATGATGCGCTTACTGCGACCCGTGATCATGCGGGCAGCAATTTTACTGAAGAACCTTTATTAACATCATCCATTTAATTTATACAAAGATGTCAGATCCGGTTAATGATACGATCCTGCATTTTTACGATGATTATCTACCTGCCCTGGATGCAGGTGATTATACGATCTACTTCAACCATAGTTTATCGGTAGCGCCTCAGCGGTTTGAATCCAAACAGGTATTTACTGTACAAGGGCCGCAGATCGATTTGCCTGCCGGTGATGTGGTGAGTGTATTTCCACCGGCCAATGCGACGGGCGAGTTTGCCAACGACCTCCCGCATATTGTATTCTCCAAAAGGGTAATGCCCTGGGAGCGTAAGCTATCTAAAGAGGAAAAGAATACTCCCTGGATGGCGTTGCTGAGCTTCAGTGAAAATGAATTGCTGAATGGGGTGAATAAAGAAACGCTGTCGATCTCTGTTACTGCGGGAAGCCTGAGTACGCAAGAGAACGGGATTGTAAAACCGGCCTTTAAACTGGAAGCGGATATAGCCCCCACTACGATGTGTAATGTGATACAGGTAAGCGGCGGTGTGTTAAAAGCCATTCTTCCCAATGCACGGGAAGCAGGATTGCTGGCGCATGTGCGGCAGGTATCGATGACAGGCAAGGAGGGACTGGATGAAAAAGACAGCGGCTGGTTTTCGGTGGTGATTGGTAACCGTTTTCCGGCGACTGATAGTGCTACGGGTATCACACGCAACCTGGTACACCTGGTATCGCTGGAAGGATGGGAAGCATTGCTGAATGCACCGGACGGTATTGATACGACCAAGATATACCAGCTTACGTCTCTGCATGGCTGGTCATACAACTGTCAATCGCACAAGGGGGAGTCGTTTGGCGCGCTGGCCAAAAACTTTGTAACGGGCGATCAAAACAAGCCCGCCATCACGGCCTTACAATTGCCCCTGGGTGTGGATACGGGCGCTCCCGAAGGGGAGGTGGTAGCTACGCGTTTGTTACGTGGTTTTGTACCGCTTGCTTATAGAACGCGCCAGGGGGAAACTACTTTTAGTTGGTACCGGGGGCCATTGACACCGCAGCCTACTACTTTATTTGCCGGCAATAGTGCTTTTTTGAGTTCTTCGGCGGCTACCATTTTTGATCCGGTGATGGGCTTATTCGATCTATCGTATGCTGCAGCCTGGCAGGTAGGGCAATCGCTGGCCCTTGCGGATAAGACCTTTGCACAAACTGTTTTCCGCTTCCGTAAACATGGCAACCAAATGGTAGACCTGATGGTGGAACGTCGGCGACAAGACCCGGGTGTTCCTATAGCGCAATTATTGGAAGGTTCGCCACATGTTCGCAGGCTGACGCAATTCTTACAAAATAAACCACATGAAGTATTGAGTGCTTTTGCAGTCAATCCCAATAAACAGGCAATGGCAGGCAGGGTACAACAACTATTCAATAGTAATGGTGGCAAGGCTATCGCAGCCAATGAAGTGGTGAGCACACCTGTTGCTAAAACGCTGATGCAGGAACCAGCGGTACCCGGTACAATCGCTGAAGAACTGGCGGATGAACTGAGTTATATGGGAAGCTGGCTAGCCGATCTGCATGAGTTGCGCAAAGTGCCTTTTGACCACCTGGTGGCGGATGAAAGAATGCTGCCATCGGAATCGCTGCGCTTTTTTTATGTAGACAATAACTGGATTGAATTGTTGGTGAATGGAGCTTTGAGTCCGGGTATGCATTCAACCCGGGATACTGCCTTTATTGACATGATGATGGGGAGTATCCGGGCTGCCATCGATGCTGCTTTGCAAACGCGGTGGAAGGCCATCACGGGAATGGACCTGATACCACCAGTCAACACGGATGTATTTGACCTGCCGGTATCGGGTATCCTGATGCGGTCGGCCATGGTATCGGGTTGGCCCGGCCTTGTGGTACAGGCTTTTCAAAAAGGCGCCATGCTGAAGAATATCCGCATGGAAAGATTATCGCCCACGGTACTGCTGTGTTTGTTCCTGGGAGTACCTGATACGATCCAGGTGGATGAGCCGCAGCATAGTTTGCGTTTTGGTGTGGATGACAATGGCAATACGGAGTTGCGGCAATTGACGGATCCAGTAGGTAAGCCATTGGATAAAACGATCAAAGTACGCAATACGGATAAGGATACGGGCAAAGATTATATGCGCAAAGATGCGCAGGGCAAGGATACGCGCACGATCAATATTGCTGCACCGGATGGCAAGAGTGGACTGGAACCTGACCTGCTGCCGCTGCTGAATGTAAGTGCGGATCATTTTGGAGCTGCAGCTATGGCTATTCAGCTGGTACAAGCGCCGGAACAATTGATTTTCAAAACTCCTCTTTAATCTTTTATACATGAATGAGGTCAATAACTTACTGGTGCCGGTAGAACTGAGTGCCATGGTGGTGAACGAGCAGGTGCGGAAGTTTGAGAACTTTCGCCGGTTTGGATACAATTTCCAGAACCTGGCCACTTTTACCAGTCCGGAGCCGCAACCTTTTGGCGGCGGGGTAACGGACTTTTCCAAACACGATTATTACCAGGGTATTTACCTGCACTGGAAATTACCGGCTGCGCTGCGGCATGGCACGCAACAACCCGATGGGGATATTAAATTTCCGTTGGTGCCCAACCGCTGGCTGGTGATCCGTTATTCGGGGGCCTTGGAAAAACGGGTAGCTACGGCCTGGGTGGTGGAAAGTGATTTTTTAGGAAATGCCGGAGGTACCAGTCCCTTTCTGGATTACCGGATACCTTATAATCCTGATACACCGGTAGCGGGGCAAACGCTTATTGGGCGAAGTGTAGCGCTGAGTACACCCAACCAATGGAAGGAAACGAATGATAAGGCTTTGTTCCTGACAGCCATCGGGCCGGGGGATGCTACTTTTTCGGGTTATGAACCCATTGCAGAAAATGTATTTTCTTTTCACGATACGCTGGATAATATCATAACTGATAACATTAGTTACCTGGTATGTGGCTGGTATTCGGATAGCAGCCAGGATATTTTGCAGGACTGGAAAACGCCGGATGATTTTACGAAGCTATTGGCTTCTCTCAACTGGCAGGTGGCAAACAAGGTGGAGGCTTCCAGCAAACAAAGTCTTTATCATGGTATGGTATTCGGCATTCCCTGGAACCTGAGTGGCCCCAGCCCAACGCCTGCACACAATGCCTCTGGCATATTTGTAACGATTGGTAATACGGCTGCTGATGCCTTGACAGCATTGATCACGAAGCTGCAGCAGGATCATCCGGAGGGCGGACCTATTAATCCCCGGATCATTGAAGCGTTTCAATATAGCCTGATGCATTACCTGGAAGAAAGGAATGGAGTAGAACGACTGGAACAGCGCATCCATGAAGCCTGGTTTGGTTCTGTGCCGGGTGGGGTAATCTGGGAGATCATCGACAACTCAACGGATGATGATGCCACGCTTACACCTGATTATTTCAAGCAGGAAGCCAAGATACTGGCGCAGTTAAACGCTAATCAGCAAGCTTATGAACAAGCGCTGTTTGCGGTAAGGCGGATGCAGGCAGAACTTTTTGCGGCCTGGTGGAAATATTACCGGGCCAAGAACATGTATTTCCCGCCACCCAGTGTGCCTGATCCAACAGAAATATTTAAGCTGATCGATAGCACCAACGCGGGCAGTCTATACAACCAGGTGGCACAACAACTGGTGGTGGTACAGGCTGCTTATGGCAAATTGCCGCAGATCACTGCTACGGATGGGCCGGGCATTGCGCAGCAAATTGCCAGTTTTGCCAGGAACAATGGTATTTCGGATCTGCGACAGCTGAAGCGGGGAGAAGCACGGCGTTTCTGGCAGGCTACTGACCCGGTGATCTTAATTAATGGAGCCAATTATCATCCTCCTGTATTAACGAATGAAACGTTGCCGATCCGTACAGCCGATCAATTGGTGACGGCCATACAATATGACCAGTCCACAAAAATTGATATATACATGCTGCAAGCGGCGGTGCCCACGCTCAACCTCACCAATCTGCCGGCAGGTATCCAGGGACTGATAAATGAGTTTTTCTTACTGGACCCCACGAATGCAACGGCGATTGTAAAGCTAGTATGGGGCAATAGTGATGCTGCCATCATTAGCAAGCTGACTGGGATAATGAAAAGCCATACGCAAATCAATGGCATTACGCCGGCTTTTATTCCTGGCGACTGGAGCCAACCCTGGGAGCCTATATTCATGGAATGGAAGGTGGCCTGGTATCCCATCCCTTTCAACCAGGTCAATTACCTATGGCAGTTTGATGGAAATGATTATGAATGGACGGGGAATGGGAAGATCACCACCACGCCATATATGATCAGTGGCAGGACCTTCCTGACACCACAGATCACTTATTCGTTCCGCTCGAGGCTGGAACAGTTTCTGCAGGATTTTCCTCAGGCAGATCTGACTGCCTTGAAAAACTTTATAGGAGATGTAGCACATTGGGATTTCATATCACAAACACTTACGGGTTTTTCGACACAATTGAAAAAAATGGATCCGTTGTCGAATGTGACACCGGTGGGTCCTATCAGCAAGCTGATCCAGGACGCCTATTCGTCGGTGCCAGCTCCTTCAAGTGTTATTCCTTTTGATGGAGTACGCTGCGGTCAATTTGTGATCAAGCAATTGAAGTTGTTTGACCGGTTTGGGCAAGCGCTTGAAATAGTAGAAGACCAGGAAAGTACAGGCCCTACCAGTAGTGATAATTTCAGACCGATCATTTCAGAAGGATTGGTGCCGGTGCATTTTGTGGAGCAAAAGAATACTTTCCGCTTTGTGCAGTTATTGCCGCGGCTGCTGCAACCTGCCAGGCTTAATTTTAATTTCCTGGATGCCAGGAACGATGCACTCACGATTGATACAGCGGCAGGCGCCAATCCGGTATGTGCCTGGCTGTTGCCCAACCATATTGACCAGGCGCTTATGGCTTATACGCCCGAAGGGATAGCGCTGGGTGAATTGCGGGTAACGGTAAATGTGGACAATGTGGAGGAACTTAACTTCTGGTCTTCGCCCCATAGCCCCGCAGCTACGATTGATGGCCTGGTTACTTCCTGGCCACACCTGGGATATATGTTCCAATCGCTGAAAGCACAGGGGCCTGCGGTCTTCACGGATTTCATGACGATTATTGACAGCACCTTATGGACTACTGATCCGCTGGGTGGCAGGCATGATGAATATTTTTCGGTATTGATCGGCCGCCCACTGGCATTGGTGCGCAGTTCACTGGACTTTGAACTCTATGGCGGCCCCTTGCGTGATCCCTCCTGGGAGAAAACCTTCGATACGAGTGCACCGCCCTTTGTAAAAGACAATTTTCCCATCAAGCTGGGTAATCAGGCTTTGAGTAATGACGGATTGATTGGGTATTACCTGGGCCAGGGGAAGGATGCTTACAAGGGTTTCTATTATGCGCAGGAACCGGGAGGTAATAATAGTCCTGATATCACTGATGGATATATACAGCCGATCAATAAGTCCAATTTTATTCAACTGGGCCTCACGGGTAATAGTAAGGCCTACTTGTCGATGTTGATAGACCCCCGGGCAGCGGTACATGCGGTGACGGGTATACTCCCGATTACCACGCTTGGACTGCCTGATCATTTCCTGGCGGATGCAATGGGGGTGATGGAAATGACCTTCCGCGCGGGACCGGTGCTCACAGAAGTAGCTGCCGCCGGACAGCAAACGATGCAAGGGGCTGCAGTAACGGCAGGTATCAATTATCCTCCGCCGGCAGCCAGCAGGCAAGGCTGGAGCTGGATCGAGCAAGACGCGAATGGCAAGGACTGGAATACTTATGCTATTGCAGGAGGAGATCAGAGCGCCCGGCTTTCTACGGTGGCCTCCTCGCTGCGTGACGGTTGGATGGTATTAAAACCTGCCGATAATAGCTCCGAACAATAATTGTAAATCATTCTATTCAACACTTAAACCTCTAAATTATGCAAATGCTGGAAGCGGCCGACGCTACTTTATTAACGTATCTGCCTACTACGGACCCCGCACCGTTACAGATATTTCCTGCTCATGGAAAAATAATTATTACGATTCCCGTACCCAAAACTACGGTGTATTGTAACCGTATTGTGTTGGGGGTTCCTTATGGTACGGATGAAGGCAGCCTCACGGTGAACCCACTCGATACTTCCAATATTGGGGTCAATCCATCGACCAAATGGCAGGTAGGATTGGGCAATGCCAAGGACCTGGACCTGCCGGCCGATGTGACGGCTTTTGTATTGAGCACGATCGGCGCGGGTAATGAGCTGATTAATTATGGGATTACTATTACGATTGATGATTTTGTGGTGAATGATGTGCCAGGCGATTTCCTGATCCAACTGATTGAAAACTCAGGCACGGATGGTGTGAAGTATTCGCCAAAGAATTCGTTCATTAAGCTGCATAAAACGGAGTATGATGAATTCTATGTTAAGAATTTCAGGGCTACCAGGCCCGATGGTAGTGGGATAGCAGTGGCCGAGGCCAATTACAATACGGCGGTGATCCTGAATTGGGAGGGAAGTGATAACCAGTATACGATCACTTATAACCAGAACCCTCCTGTACCGCTGCAAGGCAATACCAGTTGGCAATCACCTGCCTTGAAAGAGGATACGGTATTCATATTACAGGCCACTCAACAAAGCTCAACACTGAAAGATGCATTGGGTGATCCGCAAACCTTGTACCTGTACCAGACTATCGTAGTAAAGGTGGCAACGCCGGATGTGGTACTTAATTCAGCCACTGTCAATCATGACCTCCAGGTAAAGGGTATTATCAGTGGGATAGGCATTATTCCTCCCGGAGGTATTATCATGTATTCGGGTGACCTGAAGGGCTTCAATAGCAATGGTACAGGGCTGGATGGTACTTTGTACCAGGGCTGGCAGTTGTGCAATAGTTACAATAATACACCGGACCTGAGGGACCGGTTTATTGTAGGTTCCGGAGGCGCTTATTCGATTGGCGCAACAGGTGGGGCAGCTTCTGTAACATTGACCAAAGACCAGATGCCGCAGCACAATCATGGCGGAGGCACTGCTGGCGCTGCTCCTTACCTTAATTATTGTGGCGTGTATTATAATAGCCAGGGGGTGAGTAAGGGCCTGATGTATAACAATGGCATTGCAGATCCCAATGGCAACCGGCCCAACCTGTTAACTACGCGTGGGCTACCTGAAGTACAGGTACAGAATCACGGACATGGCATTGGCAATGATGGAGGTGGGCAGGCACACGAAAACAGACCGCCGTATTATGCCCTGGCGTTTATAATGAAGTTAAAGTAGGAAGATCACGAATTTTAACGAGTTACACGAAATAGAAGCGCAGATTACGCTGATCACAACAGATTGTGCGGATTGATATCATTGGGTGACCTCTGTATCAGGTATCATAAATTATTTTATTCATCCATTTAAAATAACAGTTATGAACATCCAGAAAGAGGTCGATCCGACTTTATTAACGTATGTGCCTACTACTGCTCCTGCGCCATTGCAGACAGATCCTGCTCATGGCAAAATAATTATTACGATTCCCATACCCAAGACGACGGTTTATTGTAACCGTATTGTATTGGGTATTCCTTATGGAACGGATGAGGGCAGTCTTACGGTGAATCCGCTCGATACATCCAATATTGGCATTAACCCATCGACCAAATGGAAGGTGGGGCTGGGCGATGCCAAGGACCTGGACCTGCCAGGTGATGTAGCGGCTTTTGTATTGAGTACGCATGGAACGGGTAATGAACTTATTGACTATGGTATTACCATCACAATCGATGATTTTGTAGTGAATGATGTGGCAGGGTCTTTTATGATCCAGCTCATCGAAAACTCGGGCATAGATGGCGTGAACTATTCGGAAAAGCATTCCTTTATCAAGCTGCAGAAAACGGAGTATGAAGAATTCTACGTCAGGAATTTCAGGGCTACGCGGCCGGATGGAAGTGGTATAGCAGTGGCCGAGGCCAATTACAATACGGCTGTGATCCTGAACTGGGAAGGTAGTGATAATCAATATACGATCTATTATAACCAGAACCCTCCGGTACCGCTGCAAGGCAATACCAGTTGGCAAACGCCTCTATTGACTGAAGATACGGTATTTGTATTGCAGGCTACTCAGCAAAGCTCGATGCTGAAAGATGGATTGGGCGATCCGCAAACCTTGTACCTGTACCAGACTATCGTAGTAAAGGTGGCAACGCCGGATGTGGAGCTTAATTCAGCCACTGTCAATCATGACCTCCAGGTAAAGGGTGTTATCAGTGGTATTGGCATTGTTCCTCCCGGAGGTATTGTCATGTATTCGGGTGACCTGAAGGGATTCAATACAAACGGTACTGGTTTGAATGGTACTTTGTACCAGGGCTGGCAGATGTGTAATGGCTACAATGGTACGCCAGACCTGCGTGACCGGTTCATTATTGGCGCGGGACTCAATTACCCGATCGGAACAACTGGCGGTGAAGCCGTTGTAAAGCTGACCCGGGACCAAATGCCGTCTCATAACCATGGAGGATGGAGTGGCGGCAGTGCTCCTCACCTGAATTACCATGGGGTTTATTACAAAAGCAAGGGGGTTAGTAAGGGACTGATGTATAATAACGGGGTGGACGACCCCAATGGAAATCGCCCTAACCTGTTAACCACCCGTGGCTTACCGGAAATACAGGTGCAGAATCACTCGCATGGCATTAACGCGGATGGCGGTAATCAGGCGCATGAAAACAGGCCGCCGTTTTATTCGTTGGCGTTTATGATGAAGTTAAAATAATCGCTGATCACAAGGGGCATTATGGATAGACAGGTCGATAAAGGAAGGCAAGCAGGCATAAAGGAGGGAAATTATGGCGTTAGAAGGGGCTGGCATGATATATTTTAAAAAGTCCCCGGCATGCGCCGGGGCTTTATTTTATAGGGTTAAGTTCTCCCCACAGTGACTCCGAAAACGTATTCGAAAACGTTTCAGTAAATAAATTGTCTGTTTCTGAAAACGATTCCAGCTTTTTTTATCAAGTTTGAGTTAGCTATATTCTAACACATAAACTGATTGCTTATGCCACAGACTCTCTATCTGCGGACAAAGGTCCCTTTGTCCGTAATCCAACTACTTTTAATACTCTTATTATTCCCGCTTCTTTCGCAGGCACAACTGAAAACGATTTCAGGTACGGTAAAAGATGAAACAGGCGCTCCGCTGCCTGATATATCTGTTACGGTGCGTGGCGGATCTGCCGGGACTAAAACGGATGACAAAGGCGCGTTCTCCATCAGTGCTGCTACCGGCGCAACGCTGCTTTTCTCTTCTGCCAACCATGAAACCTTCACACTGACAGTGGATGACCGCAATGAGTACAGCATTGCGCTGAAACAAAAAGTGACCTCCATGAGCGACGTGGTGGTAGTAGGTTATGGACGGCAAAAGAAAGTAAACCTGGTAGGCGCTGTATCTACTGTAACGGTAGATGAAAAACTTACAGGCCGGGCGGTGCCCAACGTTTCAGCAGGCCTGAGTGGCCTGGTGCCCGGGCTGGCAGCTACTCAATCATCTGGTATGGCTGGCCGCAATGGTGCAGCTTTGCTGATCCGCGGCCTGGGAACGGTCAACAACAGCAGCCCGCTCGTAGTAGTGGATGGCATGCCGGATGTTGACATCAACCGGGTTAATATCAACGACATTGAAACGATCTCTATCCTGAAAGATGCTACTTCGGCCTCTGTGTATGGATCAAGGGCCGCCAATGGGGTAGTATTGATCACTACTAAATCGGGCAAAGGAAATAAGAAGACGCAGATCAATTTCTCCAGCAATATGGCACTTAATAAGCCGGTGAAGGCTTATGATTTTATGGCTGATTATCCCAGGGCGCTCACCTTGCAGCAGCGCCGGGCGGCTACGAATACGCTTCCGGGCAACCAGTTGTTCAAAAATGGTACTATTGACCAATGGATGGCGCTGGGTATGATCGACCCGCTGCGTTATCCCAATACGGACTGGTGGGATGTTATTATCCGTGATGGTGCTTTCCAGAACTATAATCTTTCAGCCTCGGGTGGTGGTGAAAAGTCGAATTTCTTTGTTTCGGTGGGCATGCGCGATGAGCAGGGCCTTCAGATCAACAACGATTACCAGCAGTACAATGCCCGGTTCAACTTTGATTACAAAGTGAAGGATAATATGAATACGGGTGTTAAGTTCAATGGTAACTGGTCGAAGATCACTTATGCACTGGAAGAAGGGTTTACTGATCCGGACCCGGGGAATACAGCGGGCTTCGATATGCAGTATGCTATTGCGGGTATTACGCCTTATGATCCGGTTTCGAACAGATTTGGCGGTGTAATGGCTTATGGGGAAGATCCGCAGGCTTATAACCCTTATACGGTTTATACGAATATGCTCACGCGTCAGAACAGGCAGGAAGCGAATGCCATGATGTACTGGGACTGGACGCCGGTAAAGGGATTGACAGCTACTATCGACTATGCGCTGAACTATTATAACCAGTTTGGCTACAATGCCAATATGCCTAACCAGGCTTTTAACTTTCAGACAAATAGTTTCGGCAGCCGGGTATATGTAGGTCCCAATGCGCCGATCGTGAACAATACGAACACAGGCTACAAGACGATGCTGAATGGCCGGTTGAATTATCACACGAATATCGGCACGAACCATGATATCAGTGCACTGTTTGTATACAGTGAAGAATATTGGTTCGACCGTTTTCAGGGTGGTTCAAGAAATGACCGGTTGAATCCATTGCTTCATGAACTGGATGCATCATTAACGGATATTCAGAGTACCGGTGGTAATTCCAGCACGGAGGGGCTTCGTTCCTATATCGGCCGTGTGAATTACACAGCTTTTAATAAATACCTGCTGGAGGCTAACTTCCGGGTGGATGGTTCTTCGAGGTTCCTGCCTGGCAGCCAGTATGGCTTCTTTCCGTCTGTAGCCCTGGGCTGGCGCTTTACGGAGGAGTCTTTCATTAGCAATGTCACGGAAAACTGGCTGAGCAATGGTAAGTTGCGGGTGTCTTACGGAACATTGGGTAATAACAGTGGGGTAGGACGTTACGAACAACAAACTACTTTATCTGCCAACCATTATTTCACAGGTACAACGGTACAACGTGGCCTGGTGAACAGTAAACTGCTCAATGCGGACCTCTCCTGGGAAGAAACAGCGGTATTGAATGTTGGTTTGGAACTTGGTTTCCTGGACAATCGTCTTACTGCTGAATTTGACTATTATGATCGCCTGACTACGGGTATGAACCGCCCTTCTGACTTATCTATACTGTTAAGTGGCGCTTACAATGCGCCCCGTATGAATATCGGTGATCTCAGGAACAGGGGTGTTGAAGCTACGATCTCCTGGAAAGACCGGGTAGGTGGTTTGAACTATGGCTTAACATTTAATGCATCTTATAACAAGACGAACCTGGAAAAATGGAATGAATTCCTGACCAGGGGCTGGGTATTTCTTGACATGCCTTACCATTTTGTATATACTTATGAAGATGCTGGTATAGCACAAACATGGCAGGATATTTATAATGCTACTCCGCAAGGGGCTTCTCCCGGTGATATCCTCCGCAAAGACCTGAATGGTGATGGCCGCATCGATGGCAATGATATGAAGGCGGATGATAAGAGTCAGCGTGACAGACCCTCTGCCTATTATAACCTGAATGGATATGTATCCTGGAAAGGTTTTGATGTGGGCTTTTTATTGCAGGCTGCTACGGGACGTAAGGATTACTGGTTGAATGCCTTTAATAACGTAAACTTCAGTGCATCGCGCTATGCTTCTACCTGGAATCACTGGAACAATCCCTGGTCACTGGATAACAGGGGTGGTCTGTGGCCGCGCCTGGGTGGCAGTGGCAACAATACAGCAGAAACCAGTTTTTGGCTGGATAACCTCAATTACATGCGGTTGAAAAATATACAGGTGGGTTATTCTGTACCTGGTACGGTACTGCGCAAGCTGCATGTGAATAGTTTGCGTATTGCAGGATCTGCTGAGAACATCGCTACTGTAACGAATTACCGTGGCCTTGATCCTGAAAAAACGGGTAACAACAACAATATGTACCCGCTGGTGAAATCCTATTCTTTGTCTGTTCAATTGGGCTTCTAAACGCTGTAATATGAAAAAAGTAACAATTCATTCAACTATATTGGTAATGGCTGTACTGTCGTGCACGTTATTACTGCCTTCCTGCCGGAGGGACTTGCTGAAACAGGATCCTACTACGGAGGTGCTTGCAACAGAGTTCTGGCAAACTGAAAGTGACGCGATGGTGGCGCTGATGGGTGCTTATGCTGCTGCCAGACCTTGCTTTGACCGTGATTATTATTTTGATGGCCAGGCTGAATATGTGCGGGCCAGGGGTACGAGTACTACCAGTGGTAATTTAAGGCTGGGAGATGCTTATAATGGGGGTAACTATAATCCTTCGGGTTATGCTTCGAGCTTTGATAAAATGTACCGTTACCTGTATGGCGCTGTAAATCGTGCCAACTATGTGATCGATAATGTAAACATTATGATCGCCTCCAATATTGGTAACCGGGAAGCGCTTGAAGTAATCCTTGGAGAAGCACGCACGCTTCGTGCTTTGTGTTATTTTAAGCTCATCAGCATGTGGGGTGATGTTCCTTACCTCAGCAAGATGGTGAGTAATGTAGTGGCTGAAGCCAATGCGGAGGTGTCGAAGCTGTCGAGGCTTCCTATAGCTCAGGTAAAGGATTCCATTCTGACGGATCTTAGTTATGCTTTTGACAAGGTAGCGCTGAAGCCTGCGGCGCTGGGACGTATTGCCAAGCCTGCTGTGCTTGCGCTTCGTGGTAAGGTACAACTGTACTGGGCTTCCTGGAAAAAGAATGGCTGGCCCGAACTGGAAGGGTTTACGCAGGATATCTCTGCAGCGAATGCTGCCTATACTGCAGCAGCTGCTGATTTTAAAGCTGTCATCGATAACTATGGTCTTACGCTGTATCAGAATGGAGATCCGGGCATGATCAGTGCGCTCGGCGGTGCTGATACGCTGCCCAATTATTTTCACCTGTTTACGCCCAAAGCCAATGGTAACCCGGAAATGGTCTTTGTATTTACGCATGGCGGTACGGGCAGCAACCAGGGTGAAGAACTGATGCGTGATTTTGCAGGCCGTTCACATGAAGGATCGCAGTGCTGGGTTTCTCCGAGGTATGAACTGGCGGACAGGTACCAGTCGCTGACCACGGGTGATTTTGCGACGAAAATGGTGCAGCTCAATCCAACCACGAATCCGAATGCGCGGACGACATTGAATTCAGCGGTTAACCCGGCTTCTTATGCCAACCGCGACTACCGGATGAAAAGTACTATTGAGTGGGACTATGAAATGAGTGTTGGTCTGGCCTCCCTGCAATCGACAGGATGGTGTCCGTTCATCTATCAAACCTGGGCAGCGAACGTGACGATCAATGGGGTTAAGTATATCACTTACAATACGGATGGTTCGAACTCGGGTTATGTATTCCGCAAGTTTGTGCGCAATTATCCGGGACAGGGACGTAGTGATGGGGACTTTGCCTGGCCTGTGATACGCCTGGCGGATGTATTCCTGATGTATGCAGAAGCGACGAATGAGGTGCTGGGGCCCCAGGCGGATGCGATCGACCTGGTGAACAGGGTTCGCCGCCGTGGTAATCTGCCTCCATTGGATGGGGCAAAAACGGGTACGAAAGCTGATTTTTTCAGCGCGATTGAACAAGAGCGGATCGTGGAACTGGTAGGAGAGGGACAACGTTCGTTTGACCTGCGCCGCTGGAGAGCGATTGAAAGGGTATGGGGCGGACCGGGAACGGCCGGTGTATGGCGTCGTGATACCTGGGGTGCTGACAAGGACCGGTATTATCAGAATGCATCAGACAGGACGTATGAGCAGAATTATATTTTCAGGATACCGCCATCTGAACGTGATCGCAATCCTAACCTGACTCAAAACACGCCGTGGCGTTAAAGCTAATGTGATAATGTGGTAATTTGATAATTTGAAAATGTAAAGCAATGAAGCAATCAATAAATATATTATTTGCACTTCTGGTGATAGCATTGATAGGAAGTGCCTGCAAGAAAGATAATCCCATAGATGAAGATGGCCTGCTGATCACTTCAAGGGCTGAATGTGCTGTAACGAATTTTGAATTGTTGGGAACTGATTTTGTAACTGTAAGAACAAAAGCTGCCGCGATAGACACGACGGCGCAGACTATTACGGTACAAGTGATGTTTGGTACGGACCTGAAAAACCTGTATCCGCAGTTTACGTTGTCTCAGGATTGTAAGCTGGATCCAAAGATCACGGGAAGGACTGATTTTTCTGACCTGGCCAATCCACGTGTGTACACGGTGGTATCGGGTAACCGGCAGATAAGAAAACCCTATAAGGTGCTGATCAGTGTTCAGCCGCGCTAATCCATTCTATTATTATTAAATGAGCAATCATGAAACGAACATCAAAATATATTCATCCCTTAGGGCTGCTGGCGATCCTGCTGGTGGTGATGGTAAGCTGTGATAAAAAGGATTATGCACTGCCTACGGCTAAGGACAAGCTGCAGAACGATGCGATCAAGCGATCGCTGGGACCCAATATTGTGAATGATACGATTGAATTTGTGTATGCCATGGGTATCCTGCCCTCGAAGGGTAAACTGGTTTCGGCGGAAGTAGAAGCTTCTATTGAAGGTGGAACGGGCACTTTCCTGGAACACCGGTCGTACTATACGAATACCAGTGGTGTGGATGTAGGGGTTCAGATAGGAGACCCTTCTGTAACGTCGAAAGAAAAAACAACGGTGACCTTCACGAAGGATACTTCAGCTGCTGCCCTGCGGTATATTTATATCGTTCCGGAAGCGGCCCGGGGAAAGACGGTTTCTTTCACCTTTACTGCGAAGAGCAGCAATGGCGAAACGGCTACTTATAAGCTGGGGCCTTACAATGTATCGAAAATGGATATGAAGCGGCTGATCACGGTTGTGAATGGTGGTAATGCCTATATTTCGATTGAAGATATGGCGGTGTACAATGATGCGGGAGCTGCGGCCAATGCGAATAAAATTGACCTGGTCTATCTTTACCGTACGTATACTACCAGCACGTTTACGCATGCATTGGTAGCGCCGGCAGCTGATGCGCAATACCTGCCGGATATTACGTTGCCTGCAGGCGTAAACAGGAATACGAAGATACAAAGGGTATTCAGTTTGCAGGATTATGACCTGGCGGCCTCTGCGGTGGGTGTGTATATTGACGACAAGGATTTCCAGGACCTGGATATTTCGAATGCACCCAATTTTGCGGTGAACCTAAAGGCGGAGGCAGGCATTTGGGTGGAAACAGCGGATAAAAAATACCGGGCGTATGTGTATATTAATTCGGTCAACAACGGTGCGAAGAGTGCGGTGATTAGTATGAAGCGATATGCGTTGTAGGAGTAGAGCAGGCAACGAGGTAACGAGGCAATAAGGCAACGAGGCAACAAGGCAACGAGGCAACGAGGCAACAAGGCAACGAGGTAGGAGGTAGCCAGGCGTTGAGAAAATCAGGCAGCAGTTAGTTATTCTATAGCGTGTACTACAAGGAAAGCCCCGGCAGGGGCTTATCCTTTTTTTAGTACGGCCTTACATTATTAAGTGTTCTAATCCGAATAATATGAAAAGGTATCATTGTATGAAGAGGAATATAATAGTATTGGCAGTTATTGTTCTATTGCCGCTGAGTATGCTTGCGCAGGCATTTGTGCATCCGGGTATTGATCAGTCGGCCAGAGACCTGGCTTATATGAAAGAGCAGGTAAAGAAAGGGGCAGCACCCTGGAAAGGGGCTTTTGACAGATTGAAAGCTGCTACGGATACTGCTTTTACGGCAGTGCCTTACACGCATGTATTAAGGGGACCTTATGGTAAGCCCAATATTGGCGGTAATGACCTGTCGAAGGGTGCAGCCATGGCTTATAACTATGCGGTGGTATGGTATATCACGGGTGATAAAAGTTATGCGCAAAAGGCCATCGCTATATTGGATGCCTGGTCGCCGGTGTTGTGGCATTTCGATTACAATGATGCGAAACTGTTGGCTGCATGGACAGGTCATGCGCTTTGTAATGCAGCAGAAATACTGCGTTATACGAATGCGGGCTGGAAGCAGGAAAGCATCAACCGGTTTTCAGGTATGCTGATGAATGTGTATTATCCTTTGATGCGTTTTTATTACCCGCAGGCAAATGGCAATTGGGATGGGGCGATCATTCATTCTATTATGGCAATGGCGATCTTTATGGATAACCGGCCTATGTTTAACAATGCAGTAGATCATTTTCTGCATGCTCCTTCGAATGGCAGTTTGTTCAAATACATTTATCCCAGTGGACAATGCCAGGAAAGCACCAGGGACCAGGGACATGTGCAGTTGGGGCTGGGAGAGTTTGCCGGTGCTGCGCAGATCGCTTTTACGCAAGGGGTTGATCTTTTTAGTATCGGGAATAACCGGCTGGCGCTAGGATATGAATATACTGCGCGTTTTTTATTGGGCGATAAACCGCATTGCTATGGGGTTATTTCGGAGCGGGAAAAAGGGATACGGGATGATTATGAGGCAGTGTATCGACATTATGCAGCACAGGGTATTGAGGTGCCTTTTACGAAACGGGCGGCAGATAGTGTACGTTCCAAAGCATCACGCAGTGTGTTGACTTCGGTGCGTGCGCCTTCCAGTAAAATAATAACCAAGGGGAAGACGCCTTTGCCTGACAAAACAGGGTATATAGCTGGAGCATTGTTGGCTACTACTGCTAATAATATCCCTGCAGATGCCATTGTAGTGGAACCGGGTCAATCGATACAGCAGGCATTGGATGGGGCTGCAGGAAGCAAACGTTGGGTAGTAGCTAAAGCTGGTATACACACGTTGCCTGGTACTTTAAAAGTTCCCAATGGTACAAGGCTGGCAGGAGAGGGATTGGCGACGGTGTTGATCCTGGACCCAGCTTCGGGTGCCCGGGAAACGATGGTCAATGGAAGCGATGACCTCCATGACGTTGTTATCCGTGACCTGGTGATTGAAGGAGCGCCTACTACGGTGGTACCACAAGACCCCAACAGTGCACGTTCTTACCGGGGAGGATACAATCGCGGAGGGATCGTATTCAGGGCGCAACGGACAGGGCAGATGAAATCGATCAAGCTGCTTAACCTTACGGTAAGGAACAGTACGTACAGCGGTGTGTTTATCAGCGGAGCAGATGGGATAGAAGTAATAAGCTGTGATCTGAATGAAAACGGGGTGAGTGTGCCGCCGGGACCCAGGCTGTTGCACAACCTGTTGCTGACGCATTGTCAAAACGTGGTGGTTAAGGATTGCCGATTGGCTACTTCGCCCTTCGGAAGTGGAGTAGCCCTGGAGGCTTGTAATACAGTAAGTGTGGATGGCTGCGAAATATCCCGTAACGGGTATTACGGGGTATTGATCACTGAATGTGATAAGGTAACGGTGAATGAAAACCTGGTAGAGGGCAATGACCGCAGTGGGGTAATGGTAGAATACTTATTCAAGGGGTCTTCGCATATAACTGTCACCAACAATACGGTGCAATACAATGCCGGCTATGGGGTGGAAACCTATGGAGCTACGAATACCCGTGCTGAAAAGAACAGGTTTGCCGGCAATGGTAATACGGTTGAGCAACAAAAGATCAGTACAGCGAAAACTATTTTGATGCAGTAAGGAATACAAATAAGAAAAGCCCTGTCAGGGGCTTTTCTTATTTGTACTAATATGTGTTTAATAAATTACCAGGTTGGAATTATTTTGATAGAATCCCAGTAAAGTGCATTACCGAGGTCTGCCCGGCATAGCCTGCACTGGGTAAGACAATGCCGATGGTGCTGGTGTTGGTGCTCTTATCCCAGGTGGCGGCCCAGCGCTTGCCCGCTGCTCTTGTTTTGTAGTTAACCAGTTTTAATTGCAGGGAAGCCAACTTTTGGGTTGGATCGGCTACGGCTATTTGTTCAATGATCTTTCCTTTGGTCTTTACCATCACAATGCAAGGGTTGGCAGCTTCCAGCAGGACGTCGTCATATATTTTAATAACACCGGCTTTGTAAAAGACGACCTGGGTTCTTTCGAGTGCTGCATGTTTTACAGCCTGCAGATCGGGGGTATTGACCAATATGGTGACGGGGGATTGCTGGCTGTACTTTTCGGCTGAAGCGGCATCGATACCCGGTACTACGATCCAGGAATAGCCAGCATTTTTCGGCTGTACACCATGGTCGAGCCAGAGGGTGAATACATTTTTTCTTACGGTCTCTTCGGTGGCCCAGGCCTGGTGGTTGATCTGCCGCCAATTGCCGGTAGCTTCTCCATTACTGATGTTGACGGTGGTGGGCTGGGGGAAGATATAAGCTACGCTATCGTGGTAAACCCAGGAGGTGTTGGCTAAAGTATGGTTACCTGCCGATAAGGTAGTGCTGTTGCTATTGTCTTTTACGGTGACGGGTCCATTCAGTAAACATTGGTTAAGGGTAGTGGCTACGCTTACTGCTGTGTCGACCTGGATGCCTGCACCGAGACAAACGATCTCGTTATCAAAAAAGAACCAGGATTTGTGTGCTTTCAAGGGATCGTGCACGCTGGCAAAGTCGAAAGCTGCTACACCAAACCTTCCATCGCTAACGCCACCGGCAAAATCGGTGAGGCCCTTTTTCGCCAATTGTTTCCAGTGGGGGAAGTCGTTTTTTTGTACAATGGTAGCGCCGGGAATTTTGCGCCAATCCCACACGGGAAAAATATTAAAGTATTCATGGCCTGTGCGGGAAATGAAAAGGGAACCATCGCCATAGTAATGATTTTTGATGCCTTCTTCATTGTGGGGTTCTTCCATATTATTGGCCCGTGCGGAATGCATACGTACGGATGCATAATAACCGGGGCGCTGATGGGTATAATAATGGGAGTGCCAGAAGTAGCGGTCTCTGGTGATCACGGGTTTGATCTTCCCTTCGCGAATTGCTATAATTGCTTCGAGTTCTTTGGAGCGGTAGTTTGATGCCTTGAGCAGGTTCTGTGGCAGGGAAATGTCTTCTGCTTCCAGGGCGTTCTTGCGGCTGATATCGCGGTTCATGGCGCCGGGATCGGGGTAAGTGGCATATACCAATGACTGGCAGATGCCATCGAGGAAATAATCAGTTACCAGTAGCAGGGCTGAATCGGGAAAGGAGAAACCTGCACCCCGGATCTTGGCGGCCCAGTAAGCAAAAGAGCTGGCATAATTGGAGCCATAGGTAAGGGTGGATATCACATTGTCGGTGCGGTGATGAAAGCTCTTATCGGGCTTTAATCCCCTGCCGGTGCTGGTGTGGATGTCGGCAGCCATGGCCTTCAATGCTTTTCTAAGGGTATCTGCATTTCCTAGAAACAATCCCTGTTTGGCGAACATGCCGGCAATGGGCATCAGGTCGCCGCCGGGCCGGGCGCCAAAGGTTTCCATATTGGCACGGTGGGCGATGAGCAAACCTTCCTTCTTTTGCTTCTCTGTAAGGGCATCATCCATTACCAGCAAGGTATTGATCATGAGGTTGGGGGTGCCCATTTCATTCCACCACCAGTTGTCGCATCTGAAATCATGGGCCAGCCAGAAATCAAGTGCTGAAGAAAAGGCAGCCTTGACGGGCGGTGCTGCAAATGTGGTAGTGCCTCTTTTTTTGTAAGCCCTGGCCAGAGCAAGCATATTATCGAGGTGTTGCTTGTGCTGGAAGCCGGTGCGGGAAACGTCTTTATAATCGATACCGGGCCAGGTGCCGTCGGGATTGATTGTTTTTACGAGTTGTGCTATTTCTTCCGTGTTTACAGATGGCGCCAGGAGATCATCCACTACGCGTTTTTTGATAGTAGATATGTCCTGTGCCTGGGTGATTACTGATGCCAGGAGGAATAGCATGATTGACAGGAAGGGGATGCGTTGTTGCATATAGGCTATTTTGCGGCGATGGTAAAGTTGATCTTGTCTTTGGTTTTGGGTGTAATGACCTTGAAGGTGATGCGGTAAATATTGTCGCCCCACCTGTCGAGTACGCCTTTGTCTTCTACGGCGGTGAGGGGCACTTTTTCAATGGCCACGCCGAGTTGCTTAGGATTGTACCTGATCACAAAATCTTTTGGTGTTCCCTGTTTGGGTGCATAATGAATGGTCAATTCACCGGGTGATGTGATGGCGGCAGGGTAACAGGTCATGAGGTTTTCCACGATGCTGTCGGCTTTGCTGAGGGCAATGATGTCTTTTACTTCCACATTCTTACCGCGGTTGAGGCGGATGGATCGTTGCCAGGTGTTGATGCCTGCATTCTCAGGGTATGATTTGGCAATGTCTAAAGACAGTTCTGCAAAAGTCTTGTCTTCTTTATAAGCTACATTGGTCGCTTTGAATGTGGCGCCGGGTGACTGGTTGACCCCGTTGACAGAAGGAACATTGTGGTATTCGGAGCAGTTGTACCAGATCTCATAGCGTTTACTGCTGAATGTTTTCCGGGTATAGGTGCCGCTGCCCACATCGATCAAAAGGGGCAGTCCATTATAATACACTACATAGTTGCCAATATCGTTGTGGTTGTGGCTTTCGTCATTGTGTCCGCCTTTGGCAGCCACAAAGAGGCCATTGGTGCTGCCTTGCTGATCGCGGGCGATCATTACCTGAATATCCGGCAGCCATACGTTGGCGGGCAGGGGAAGGCCCTGTGGTGCTTTGCGAAACTCATCCTGCATGAACAGGGAAAAGAAATTCCTGAAGTAATGGGACCCGCCTGTGATGCCATCAACGGGCTTGCGGTAGAACGCGCCAAACTTCACCATATTGGTATCCTGGATATCCTTGCCAAAGCGATAGATCATATCGGCTGACATGCCGGGAGTGGGAGAGGCATCAGCAAAGTTGACAAAGTATTGGGGTCCGATCTGTGCGCGGTAAATAAAGCGGCCCATGTTCCTGATCTTCTCATCTTCATATACATACCGGAAGGCATTGTTGGAGGCGAGGTTGAGCAGGGAAATATTATCATAGAGGGAAGCGGCTGCTGCGCCCCAATAGCCGGGACCTTCATCGCAACCACCATCCTGGGGATAGGGGTTTACAAATTCATCCAGCACGGTCAATAGCTTAGCTACGGCTGCGGCTCTTTTGGTATCATTCTTTTCGAGGAGTAAAACAATATTGAGCCAGTTGGAACAGATCCAGGGATTCCAGTTATTGGGTGGTCTTCCGTTGATGTTCTTCGACATCCATCCATGTTTTTTGGTCATGAGTGGTTCGAGGATGCGGTAGTTGGTTTCGTAGTAGATGCGTTTTCTGATCTGCGGGGATACGGCATCGAGCTTATCGCCGAGCAGGTAATCGACCCAGGCGAGGAAGGTGCCTGTTTCGGCACTGAAGAGGTCTACAAAGGGTTGCGATACGTCCATGAGGCCGGAATACTCTTTGGTTTGCGGCAGGTGGGCGGGTACACCCCACCATGATTCTTCACAAATGGACCATACGCCATTGATGATGGGATCGATAAAGCGGCCTTTGTTCTCATAAACTTCTGCCAGTATTAAGGTGCCCAATACCTGGCGTTTCTCAAAACTGATGTTCTGGTATTCGTTGCGATCGCCGGTACGTTCTATCAACAATGACTTGGTGGCAGGGATGGAAGGCCAGTTATAATTGATGAGGGTATTGGCCCTGGTGAAGATGGCTTTCATAGTAGGGGCATCTGCTTTGGCCCAGCCAGCGCGATCGCTGGTTTTGGGAAAAGGCGTCCATTGGGCCTGGGGGATCAATACAGTTTTCAGCTGGGTGGCGTTGTATTTTCCACTCATCAGGTTTTGCTGGGCAGCAAGCTGGCTGCAGCAGGCGATAATAACCAGGGTCCAGATCGTTTTTTTCATGCGTTGTTATTGAATTGATCAGGTATTGTAAGGTTTATGGCAAGGGTGCAGGTTTGGCTGTTTCGGTATCCATTGTATAGGGTAGCACAAATGGCTCTCCTTTATCGTTGGTAAAATACAAAACAGATGGAGATAATTTATCGGCATCTCCATCGGCCCAGAAACCATAGAAATCAGGTTGGGCATTTAATGGCCGGCGTACATAGGAATGATTGCGGGTGCTGTGTTGTGTAAGCTGCTTTGTCTTTTTCCAGGTTTTGCCTTCATCCGGACTATCCCATAGTGCGATTTCTCCACCGGTGCCCCATTGCTGTGGGCCGGTTTCGGTGGGGCCAATGATCTGCCAGTGATTGCCCTTGATATAGAGGGAACCCATATCATAATTGTGGGTGGAGGTGCAGACTTTGGTCATATTCCATCGCCCGTTTTTCCAATGCATGGTTACCCATTCGCGGGGATTGCCTTTGGGGCCGGGTGCAAAATCATTGCTTACCACGGCCAGGATAACGGGATTGCCAGCTGCATCGAAATTGAGGTCGTTGAGGTAGACGAGTTTTCCTTCGGCTTCATAATCTTTCACGATTGCGTTGCTGTGTTTATCTGCAAGAGGGAGGGATACGGGTTTGCCTTCTATGGTGGTCCAGGTTTTGCCCATATCGGTTGTTTGCAGCAGGTAGCAGTTGGTTCGTTTGTCTACATTGCCATCGGGATGGTAGTTGAATACGGTGATTAGTTTTCCCTTGTACATATTGGATACCTGGTAATGGCCGCCCATGCCGGCTAATTTCTTATCGGGTGACCATTGACGGCCATCGGGGCTTGTGGACCAATACAATTCCCTGCCTTTGGTGTATTTGGTGAAGAGGTGAATGAAACCTTTGCCAGGCACATACCAGGGCTGGGGATAGGTAATTTCGGTTTCTTTGATCTGCTCAAAATCGTTGATGTTATAAGGGGCTTTGCTTTTGAAGATGAGGCCCAGGCGGCTGGTATTTCTGCCGCTTACGAATACCCAAAGATAACCCTGCTCATCTATGGAGAGGGAGGCATTGTCGTGGGGATCATCAACGCCCTGCTTGTCATATACGATCACGGGCCTGGGTACTTCCTTTTTCTGGTGATCGTAGTATGATAACATAATAAGGAGGTGGCGGTCTTTTGGGCCGGTGGTGCCTCCGTATACGAAGAAGGTTTTGTTGACCTGTTTTGCATAGATAGCGATGGGCACATGGCTGGAGGTATAGGTGCCTAAGCCGCCGGAATATTTATCGCCATAAGTAGAGAACTGGCCAAGGGTAAACCATATTCCTTTGTATCCGTCGGCACGGGGCAATTGCCCCAGGGCAGTAGTGGCCTGGAATAATAAGAGCAGCAAAGGGACAGATAACCATTTATAACGCATAGGCATGTGTTAATCGTTTTTCCAATTGTTGAGGGGAGCCAGTTTGTCAATGGGTTTGCCCGCTGCTTTTTCGGGTTTGAGGGCCACGGTGATGGTAGCTTTTGTATTGGCCGGTAATGTTAGTTCAAAGCCGGTAAGGGTAGTGCCCGGATTGGGGGCATCGTAGGTATTGGGTGGATCGGTAGACCAGGTTTTCATGGTCAACTTGCCTGGAGCTGAAACTTCCACTACCAGTTTCTTCCCCTCTTTGGTAAGGGTTACCTGGTTGTTGCCGGTAATGGTGACGGTAGCTGGTGTTAAGAGTGTCCAGCGGATGGTGGTTTCTTCGTTGAGGGTTTCCACTTCATCCTGTACCACTACATAAGCTTTGTTGACGATGGCAATACCGCGGTTGGCTTTTGCCAAAGCGCCTTTGTATACAGCGGATATATCGGTGACGGCGTGCATGAAGGCGGGGGCGGCTGAAGAAGCGGTTATGGGTGCATAACCTTCTACAAGCTGGTGCTTGTTATTTACAGTAAGGGTATTGTGTACGAGGTTGGTGTAGCGGAATACGGTCCAGCGTTGTGCATCCTGGGTTCGTCCGAACAGTTTAATGCCTTTGGATTCGAGGGATTCATAATCCTGCATACCAAAGTCCATGGCCCAGCGAATACCATCTGCTTCCATTACAAAAGAGCCAATATCCATATGGGCATGGTTTACGGATACGGAGCCGCCTTTCATGCCTACAAAAATAGCAGCGGGATCGGTCCAGGAAGTGCGCATGAGGGCAACGGGGTTCTTTCCTTTGCCTACCCAGCTACCGGATGGGGGCGGGGTTATTTTATCCATGTGGGTACCGGCTCCCCACAACATGATGGCGGGCAGCAGGCGATCGCCTATCAATGATTTGGGCTCGCTATTAAGGAGCCGGCCTTTTTCCACCCAGAGAAGGGCAGGTGATTTTTGTTTATTGGCAAACCAGAACATGGCGGGCTGTAGTCCTCCTCCGCCACCGGCATCGGAATAATTGAAAGGTCTGCCGGAAGGTCCGGTCATATTCTCCAGGTAAGCGGCTGTTTGCAGGAAACCTGGTTTTTGTGAGAGGCCAAAGTCTTTGCCAAATAGTTTTTCAACGGCGCTGATGAACATAACGTTGAAGCTTGTGCCATAACCCCAGTAACCATAACCTTCGGGATAAGCGCCGTTGGGTGCATAGTCGGCCATGGGCAGTACGATGGTCTCGATGGCGCGGTTAATGACCTGTTTGGCGAGATCGGGCTGGTCTTCGTAAATAGCCATGGCGCCATAGGTCATGCCGGCATTACAAACCTGGTTCCAATTGTGCTCTACCTTGAGCCAGCTATTGTATTTGGGATCGAGGGAGGGTTCAATTCCTTTTTTCAGAATGGCTTCTTTGATGGCGGTGCGGGATGCGGGAGAGAGTTGATCATACAACCAATCGTACCCAATGGCCATGGCCATGGTCATTTCTGCCACATCGAGGAAGTGGGATGGGTTCCAGTCGCTGAAAGCGGCAATGGCCAGCATTTCCTTTTCGGCACGTTGCTGGTAAGTAGCTTTTCCGGTAGTGCGGTATGCATAAGACAGGTAGAATAGCCTGCGGATGGCTTCGCGTGATTTATCCAGCAGGCGGCGGCCGATCTGTATGCGTTCTATGGGTGCTTTATTGAGGAGGACATCAGACTCGGTGAGGATGGCCTGGTGTACTTTATTCCAGTTGTTATCGGCGGCAATGGTTGTCAGAATGGCTTTCTCTTCGCCTTTCAGCAGCAGTATGCGGGGATGTGCGGGTATTTGGGCTGCTGTACCAATATGATCTGTTTGGGCGATGGCGGTATCAGTGCAAAGCAGGAAAAGGGCCAATAGCCCGGGCAACAGGTGTTTTATTCGCATATGGCAACAGGTTTTCGCTTTTAATCTCTATATTGGTGAACGGGCTTTCGCAGTTGGGCCACCAACATCTACAGGAAATTAGACATCTCTGCCTTAAGAATCCTGTGCTGCAATGGTTTATTTCTACGAAAACGTTTCAGTAAATAAATGTATTGATTCTGAAAACGATTCCAGCTTTTTTCATCAAGTTTGACGAGGTTATCTTTCTCCACCTAAAACGAATGCTTATGCCAACCCTTTCGCCAACTGTGAACAATGCCGTATTTGTTTGCTCCTCCATTGAAAGTCCCTGTTTGACGCCTTCCTCCTAAGTATATTGGAAACGATTTCAGTATGATGCAACTAACCCATGACGCTGTTGTCTTTTCCCTATATGCCTGCCATCTATGAAGAAGAAACCCAACAAGAAAAACTCTATCCAGGATATTGCTGCTGCCCTGCAATTGTCGCCAGCGACTATTTCACGTGTATTGAACAATCATCCGCATGTACATGAGTCTACCCGCAGCAAGGTAATGACGATGGTAGAGCAGGTGGGCTATAAGCGAAACTTTATGGCTTCGGGATTAAGGACGAATAAAACGAATACGATTGGTTTGATCGTTCCGCGTATCTCGATGTTTGTACACACGGAGATCATTACTACTATTCAGAACGGGCTTCATGGGCATGGTTATAACCTCATCATTTGTCAGTCGAATGATTCGCTGGACATTGAAAAGGACCTTGCGATGACTTTGTACGCATCGCGGGTGGATGCGGTGATTGTAGCCTGTACGTTGTTTACTTCAGATTTTAGTCATTTTGATATACTAACGCAGAATAATATACCGGTCGTTTTTTATGACCGGGTGCCGGTAAAGCCTTACCCGGCCTGTATTATCAAGGGGGATGATTTTAGAGGGGCTTACCTGGCCACCTCACACCTGATAGAATTGGGAAGCCGGAACATCGCTTATATATCAGGGCCGATCGGCTGTAATATCTATATTGACCGGTATGCGGGTTTTGAACAAGCGATGCAGCAGCATGGCATACCGGTGCAGAAAGACCGGGTGCTATACCAGGAACTAACAGCGGACAATGCACGGAAAGCGATGCATAGCCTGTTTGCACGCAAGCCCTGGCCTGATGCGATACTGGCGGCCAATGACCTCACGGCGCTGGCTGCGTTGAGCTTTGCCAAAGAAAAAGGAATTGCTGTGCCACAGGAATTGCGGATCGTAGGGTATTCGAATGATCCGCGCTCTTCTATAGTAACACCTTCTATCACTACGGTGGAACAGTTTCCGGGGCGCATGGGTACGGTGATCGTATCGGAGTTGTTGAAATTGTTGAAGAATGACCGGCAGGCGGTAGCGATCGATGCGCCGCCGATCATAACGCCGGTGGAGTTGATCAGGCGGATGTCGACGTGAGGGGGGAGAAGAATACAGAATACAGGAGACAGAATACAGAAGAATACACTTTTGCTTCGAGGGCTTTTGCTTCGATAGCGGATTTCTCACTGCGCTGCGTTCCGTTCAACATGACAATAAAGCTTGAGTATACTATATGAGAAAGTTAAACCTTGTACTGGTTTTTTTGATGGTGGTGGGTGCTGTGGTGGCGCAGAACTCAAAGACGGAGATGCAACAACTGATCGATGAGGATATGCAGTATGCCGCACAGCAATACAAAGTGCTGGCCAGTAAAGTGCCGGCCACTGAAATGCCCCGCTCTTATGTGGCAGGGAAAGACCTGCTGGTAACCAGTGATACTAAATGGTGGTGCAGCGGATTTTATCCCGGCACGCTTTGGCTCATTTATGGCCATACAAAAGACGCGGCTATTAAAGCAGAAGCGCTCAAAAGACTAGCGATCCTGGAAAAGGAGAAAACGTATACAGGTAATCATGACCTGGGTTTTATGATGTTCTGCAGTTTTGGTACGGCTTATGACATCACTAAAGAACCAGCCTATAAAGAAGTGATCTTTACAGCAGCGCAATCGCTGTCTACCAGGTACCGACCTTCTATCAAAGCGATCCAGTCGTGGGATTCGAGCAAGAACTTCAAGTGCCCGGTGATCATTGACAATATGATGAACCTGGAACTGCTGGAATGGGTGACAAAAAATGGCGGGGACAAAAAGTTTCATGAGATTGCCGTAACGCATTCGAATACTACGATACAAAATCATTTCCGTGCGGATAACAGTTCGTACCATGTGCTGGACTATAACCTGGCTACTGGTGGGGTGTCGCGTAAAGTAACGCACCAGGGATATGCTGATGAATCGGCCTGGGCCCGTGGTCAGGTGTGGGGACTATATGGCTACACGGTGATGTACCGCTTTACGAAAGACGCGGCTTACCTGAACCAGGCGAATAAGATTGCTGCTTATGTATTGAATCACCCGAATATGCCTGCTGACAAAATACCTTACTGGGATTTCGATGCGCCGAATATTCCGCAGGCAAAACGGGATGCTTCGGCAGGGGCTATCCTGGCTTCTGGCTTGCTGGAACTGGCGCAATACACGAAAGGCAAACAAAAGACGGATTATATTGCCACTGCGGAAACGATCCTGAAGGCGCTGTCTTCTCCCGCCTACCGGGCTCCGCTGGGCAGCAATGGAGGATTCCTATTGCTGCACAGTGTAGGATCGCTACCGCATCAGTCGGAAGTGGATCAACCGCTGACGTATGCGGATTACTATTTTATTGAGGCGCTGAGCCGGTATAAGAAATGGTATTTGTAAAAGGCAACAAGGCAACAAGGCATTGAGGCAACAAGAAAAGCTTTCCTGCCAGTGGCACGGTCTCTTTAGATCAGGGTGAGCCGCTCTGGAAGGGCGACCCACCCTTCGATTGGCTTCGACAGACGCCTTTTGAAAACGTTAAGGATTGCCTCCTGCTTATGACGGGACAAGCTCTACAGGGCAAATGAATTTTGTCTACGTTCGTTTCTACAAAGCTATAGCCTACCGCTTGTGGTGGGACAAGCTCTACAGGGGCATGAATACGCTTTTGATACGATCATCTCTTTTGATACGATCTTTATTTGGCGGTGGAGGTGCGCTGGATGAGGGAAGACTTGAAGATGATGTATTCGTTGGTGAGGGGGGCATTCTTTTTCTCCAGTGTGTTTAATAAGCGCGAGGCGGCTTCTTTGCCTATATCAAAAGCAGGCTGTGTAATGGTGGTAAGAGAGGGATTCAAAAAAGCTGCAATGCGCAGGTTGGAAAAACTGATCACTTTTACATCACGCGGAATCTGCAGGTTGAGGAGTCCACAAACTTCATAGCTGGCCATGGCATAACGTTCAACGGCTGCAAAGATGCCATCGGGTTTCTCCCGGATAAACATCTCCCGAATAAGCTCCAGGTCTTTTTCGTCCTCGTTGGTACACTCCACGATCAATGATTCGGAGAAGGGTACCTGGTGATCTGCCATGGCCTGGAGGTAACCGCGCTTCCTATTGTTGCCAATAGACAGTTTGCCTGAGATGGCCAGGTGGGCTATCTTTTTGCAACCCTGCTCAATGAGGTGCTGTGTGGCGAGGTAGCTGCTTTCATAATCATCAGTTGTTACTTTGAGGGTGTCAAATTCTTCGCATACTCTGTCGAAGAATACAATGGGCAGGCCCATTTGCTGTAATTGTTGCAAATGAGAATAGTCTGTAGTAGCTCCGGAAACGGATATGAGCAGGCCATCTACGCGGCCATTGTACAATTCTTTGGCCAATGACACTTCTTTCTGGTAATCCTCGTGGGTTATATAGATGAGTACATGGTACCCTTTTTCCTGGGCGACGGTCTCGATGCCGTTGATGGCAAGGGTAAAGTAATTGTTGGCTATCTCGGGAATGATGACTGCAATGGTTTTGCTTTTGTGCTTTCGAAGGCTGCTTGCATGAGGGTTGGGCTGGTAATTCAATTCTTTCGCCAGAGCTACTACTTTTTCTTTGGTCTCTTTGCTAATATCGTAGCTGTCGCGCAGGGCTTTTGACACTGTAGCGATCGACAAATTCAGCAGTTGTGCGAGTTTCTTGATGTTAACTGACTCCATAATTGGTACTACGATGATAGCTACGTAAGCTAAGCATCTTTTTCATATGTATATTATCTGCAAGGAGGGATGTGGAAAACAAATAGTGTTTCTTTAACGTTTAAAAAACTCAATAATGGCGGAGGAGAATTGTGGCGTGGATGCTGCGTTGTTGTGATTGCCGGGTACGGATGCTAAAGTGGCGTGGGGAAAAAGGCGTGCCAGGTCTGCTGCTGATCCATTGTCGCTGTCTTCTGTGCCGCAGATGACCAATATGGGTTGTTGTATTTTGCCCAGTACTTCTTTGCTGGTGGATGGTTGTTCTTTTTGCAGGAGGGCCAGGGCTTTTTGATCGAGGCCGGATTTCTGCACATATTCTACTACACCTTTCAGTTCGGGGATTGAATCGCCGGATAGTGCCCGGTAAAACATGATACGGCGGGGCCAATCGGGATTGGTGAAATCGGTACCCATGCCACCCAATACGGCTTTTTGAACGCGTTTATCCAATACGAGTAAACGAGCGGTAATAATAGAGCCCCTGGAATAGCCGATGACCTGGTATTTATTGATGCCAAGACTGGTGAGGAGGCCCATGATGTCTTTTGCTTCTGCGTCGTTGGCGTAGGCAGCTGCTTCATGTGGTTTGTCGGAAAGTCCATTGCCGCGAAGGTCGAGGGTGATCACTTTGTAACCTGCTTTTTGCAGGTCGGTGTAGATGGCTGCTTTTTTCCAGGTACTGCTGTTGACGATGAATCCATGTACGAGGAGTACGGGTTGGCCGGCGCCTTTGACTTCATAATAAATCTTTGCACCATCGAAAGAGGTATAATAGCCGGAAGTGTCGGTTTGGGCAGTGAGCAGGAGGGAGCAGCAGATGACGGGGACAAGGAGCAGTAGTTTTTTCATTTGTTGGGCAATATTCGTCCTGAAAGCTACAGAAAAGAATACAGAATACAGGAGACAGCATACAGAAGAATACACGTTTGCTTCGATTTTCGTTTGCTTCGGATCTTTTGCTTCGGACCTTGCCGCGAGGAGGGACAAGTTATGCTTCGATAGCGGATCTCTCCCTGCGGTCGAGATGACAAAGAAGGGGAGTCGATGACAAAATAGGAAAATCGATGGTAAAGAAGAGGAATCGAGATGGAAAAGAAGGGAGGGGCGAATGGTAAGAAAGAGTGGAAACGTGCGATGTGAAATAAAAGTGAGACGGGAGATGGGGGAGCAATGGAAGTTCTTCCAGGTGCTTTCAGGAGGGAAATAAGTGGTAAACCGGGGAAGGGGAAGGCTATTGGGGGGTAGTGTCTGGGTAGGTCTGGGTAGTGGCGTGTACGGGGCTGACCAGGAGCAGGGTCTCGGTAAAGTCTCGATAAGGTCTCTAAAAGGTCTCGCTAAGGTCTCGATAAGGGTGTCAGCTCAAGAAGCAGTTTTTGTATGTGTTTTGATCTGGCCAGTTTTTTTGTGTCCTTCCGGCGGTGTCAACATGCTATATAGTGTCTTCTAATGGCTCTCTGCAAACATATAAGCCGGGACGTACAAAATCCAAATTTAAAATGCTAGTGGTAGATTTTTTTTGCGTGTCTCATTAAGCAATTGATTGGTTTTTATATAATTATGTATGTGATGCTTAAAAATATACAAGAAAAAATTTGGAAACGGGTATCGGCAAGTTGTATGTTTGTTTTGAACAGATCGACTATGTGGACGAGGCCTCTAAGCATGGTCGATGAAGAAGAAGTGTTGTGCAACACTTGCTGAATACAATCCCGACCTCGCTACCGCTCGGTCGGGACAAGGCTGTTAGCTGTTAGCGGCTAGCTTTTAGCCGTTTGCAATTAGCTGTTAATATTTAGCGGTTGACTGTTGGGTATCGGCGCTGGTTGGTTATCTGCCAGCTGAGGGCTATTGCCACTGGTTATTCAGGTTTCCCGTGCTCGTTGACATCTCCGGTGAACGCCAGCCACCTAGTAAAAGTGAGATAGGGATCAGGACGCAAAGGGGAGACATAGCCAGGTTTTGGGTGGTAGATCTAAGCAATCAGCAATAAACCGATAGCCTGGTTCAAGCAATTCAATTAAAAACTTTAAAACGAATATTATAGAACAAGGATAAGAAACGATATCTACTGGTGCTTAACTACTGAAGTTGATCAGCAGGATTAGTTGTATCATAAGATAGTGCTTGTTTGAAAGACAAGGAGCATTCTATGGTAAAAGTCCCTAAAGATCATCACTTCGGGTAGGTAAGCGATACCAGGTACGAAAACGGAGGGCAGCTCAAATGAGGTGCCCTCCGTTTATTTTAAAAAGGTATTGGCGTGTAGCCGGTTACGGTGTTCGTTTGGAGTGGGATCACGGGACAGGTAATTGGACTTCCTCGTGATAATACCGGAGTAGGGTATCCTTTGGATTGTTGAAGGGAAAATACATGCGCTGGCGGTTCAGGTAAAAATTAGTGACCACGGCATTGAACAGTAATTCCCTGTACCTGTCGTGCTCAACGGTGCTGTAAGCGGTTATTTCGACGACATCATAATTGAGGTAACATAGGGCATTCCGCAGGTAATGTTTCCTGATCGACGGGCTGTCGCTTTCTACTGCCAGCTCTAATAAAAAAACCGAACCTCCCGCGGTGGGCAACCTGTACTGTTGAAGTTTAGTGATCTCGGCCTTTGGGGTTTGGAACGCTTTTCTTGTAAATTGTGTAAAGCGGTCCATTTTCATTGAATCTTTATCAGGAGGGTTTATTGAAATATTGAGCTCTAACTTTCCCAGGGGCGTGGTGAAAGTAAAATCTTTACAATGTCCTCCATTTAGTATGGGACCGAAATGGGGGAAAAGATTGGTTTCGAAGTGTAAGTCTTTGTCGGTGTAATGTGTCCATTGGATCTCTTTTACGTTACCCTGGTTGTAATAATTCCATGTTCCATCCCGGAAGCCATCTTTGTATACGCCGTCTTCATAAACACTGTCTTTGCCATGGGAGAACAGGTAGCGCCCATTTTCCAAACGATTGATCAGGTCTTTGGGATTGTCTAATTCTACACAATATTTGTCGGTTGCATCCACATAAATGGAAGCGCAAGGATCATTTGTATGGCAGGCTATTCCGGTAATTACCAGGGAGAGCCAAATTGAAGTGATCATGATTTTGTTACTGACGGCAGGCATTTGATAAGGGTTTATGGTCTTTAGTAGGTGGTGGTCTGTGAACAGGCGAAAAGTGTTACCACTGGTATTCATTTGTCTTAGCGGACTGCCCATCTGCTATGGTGGTTTGAATATAAATAGTCGTATTCTTTCTTATTATTTGCTTTACCTGTTGCTGAGTAATTTGTTCAATTGCTCGCAGGCGATGAGCAGAACAGAGCAATTCGGGTCCAAGGAAGTAAGTGTCTCCTTTTTTCAGCAATGCCAGGCCAGCCTCGGAACTTGCCCCCACCGGCTCGCGGTTGGCAGTTGACCATACTGTTTTTGGCAGCAGGGTATCTTTGTAAATCTTTACTTCACCGCCATCTTCCTTCGCTGTATAATAAGCCAGGTTTAATGATACATTGTTGAATGAAATTTCTTTTTTGAAGTCGAATCCAATATTCAATTGTTGGTGCTCTTTAAAAATTAAACTGTCTGTCTTAAGGTCATACCTAAAATAAAGCAGGGTGTCGATGGTGTTATTTTTCTTGTAGTACATTATCTCATCAACAAATACATCTTTAGCGGGTACTGAAAGGGTCTTCATTTTCTCTTCCTGCGGACTGCAGGAGGTCATTAAGAGCATGAGTATGGCTATAATGCCAGGCTTATTGTTCATATACCGATTCAGGGGGCTTGGTTTGGTGGTTGTGAACTGTGGTTACAAGATAATCAATAAAAACATTGCACCAAAGGGAGGTAAAAGGGAAATGAGCTTTAAGAAGTGGCATTAAAAAAGGCAAACGCAGTGTTGCCACCGGTTTGCCTTTTTCTTGTTTTCAACGGGAGCGTGATGCGGAAAACGCATTACGCTTAATTATTTAACAACAACTCTATCTGCAGCTTTAATTTCATTTCCACATCGGGTCCTTCATAGCCGATATTACTGAACTGGATATTGCCTTCCTTGTTGATGACATAGGTAGCCGGTATGAGGGTAAACTTGAATTTGTCGCCTACTTCGGGATCGGTATTGAAGAATACGGGGAAGCTGTATTTCTTATTGCCATTCCATCCCTGGGCATCGGCCAGGGTATTGCGGGCGGCGCTGTTTACGATCATGAACTGTACAGAAGGATTGTTCTTGTATTTTTCATACAGCTTCTGGATATAGGGCATCTCCTGCATACAGGGTACACACCAGGTGGCCCAGAAGTCAATGATCACCACTTTGTTTTTATATACTTCCGGCGGCACGGGTTTACCGGTAAGGTCTACAAAACTAAAGACGGGGGCGGGTCTGTTGATGCGCTGGGTCTTTACTTTGTCCAGCATTTTCTTTTCGCGCAGGTCCTGTAGTTGTTGCAGCTTCGCGGTATTGCCTGTTTGCTGGTAAAAGAGGGCCACATTGTCGAGGGTCTCTTTGTCGGAGGCTTTCTTCATGGCTGCTTCCATATTGGCTTCGGCATCGCTGATCCGTTTCTGCTTCATGGCTATCAGGCCCAGCATTGACAGCAAATTACCGCTGGCTTTTTCATAAGCAGCCTGGCGGGTACTGTCGTCGACATATGGAAATATATAACCTGTTTCCGGGAAATAACGGATCACACCCACGGGAAACTGATTGGACATGCTGAGGGCTTGTTCGGCATATCCTCTCGCAGAATCCAGGGCGAGCTCATTATCCAGCAGTGTTTGGGCAATGCCTTTCAGGGTTACAGGCCAGTAAGGATCATCGGTTTTGCGGGCAGTTTTACGCGCATGGTACAGGGCTTTGGCTGCATTCCTGCGGGCTGCATAAATATTGAACAGGCGATCGTGCATTTCCACGAAAGACTTTTCATTCTTCGGGGTTTCCTTTTTAAGCGCCTTTTCAAATAAAGAGATCTGTCCGGCGGTGTCTTTTTCCTTTGCAATGAAGCCGGTATACAATTCACGTCCCAGTTCTGTATCGGGATATTTTTCTCTCACTACGTTACGAATAGAGTCGAGCCGGCTGTTCTCACCGATGATCAAATACCCCATGGTGACTTTATTCATATTGCCGGGCACGGTAGGGGCCTGGTTAAATTTGGCGGCAATCACCTGCAGGGCCTGCTGCCTGATCTTTTCTTTCTCTGCGCCACTGGCTTTGCTCATCTGGTAATTGAGTAGGCGGAGCCGGGCTTCGTAATTATCAGGATAGAGGTTAAGCTCTTCCTGAAATTGCTCTGCTTGTTTAGCGCCCAGTTCGGGTGACTTACCCATTTGGGCACTGAGGCTATATCCTTTGTAGAGGTGACCATCCCGGATGGGTGTTTTGCCGGTATAGACAGCCAGTTCATAATGTTTGTTGGCGGCTGGTTTGTCGATTGCCTCACCGCTTTGCAAATAGAAAGTAGCAAAAGTGGCATAACGGGCCAATACAAAACTGGTGGTCCAGAGGTTGCCTTTCTTTTGCATGTTTACACGATAAGCAACATCGTACAGGTTGGAATAGGAAAATACCAATGTTACGGATGTGGCATCGACAGGAATGGCAGCGCCCGGCGTCTGAGGATCATAGGTGATGGTGACAGTCGATCCGCGTTCCGGGTATTGTGGTGTGATGGTCACCCTGTCCTGTGCCTGCATGTTCATGCAGGACAGGGCAAGGATGATGACCATGGATATAAGTCGTGTTGATGGATGGTTCATTATTTGTATCCTTCGTTTTGTTCGAGGTAAATATTTGTTTTGATCGCATCTGTAGGGATAGGGTACAGGGTATCGGTAGCTTGCCAGAAGGCGCCTTTGATGGGACCTAATACGGCTGTGGAGCGATTGGTGCGTTTCAGGTCGAACCAGCGATGGCCCCATTCTGTAAACAACTCTACTTTACGTTCCTGTTCTACTGCGCGTAAAAGGGCTGCTTTATCGAGATTGGTGGGCAACACAGTGAGCCCTGCACGAAGGCGGATAGAATCCAGATCGGCCCTGCCTTCATTGAGTTTATCCTGTTGTATCCTTGCTTCGGCGCGGATGAGGAATTGCTCGGCTGTGCGCATCACCATGGAATATTCGGTGAGGGTAGTTACAGTAGTTGGGTTGGTACGCACCTTGTACTTATAAGGGAAATACACGGTGGCGCCCGTTGTGAGTTTCCGAAATCCTGTCCAGTTGGCAAGGCGCAGGTCGCCTGTTTCAAACTTTGCGATGAGGTTGGTGGTATCGAGCCTGAAGGCAGGATTTGCCGTAGGGGTGGCCGGGGTAGCGGTAAATCCTTCCCAGGTATTGCGGCCGCCTGCAACGTTTACGGGCTGCAGCTGCCAGATGGCTTCGCGGCTGTTGGCCAGGAATACGCCATTGAGGTCTTTCAGCAGGGAGTAAAGGCTGTTGTTCACTACGAGTGATGCTTCTGTTTCGGCAGCAGCCCATTGTTTGGTATACAGGTATGCTCTTGCCAGCAGGGCAGTAGCGGCCGCTTTATTGGGACGCACGCGGTTAACAGAAGGATAATTGTCAGCCATCAGTTTTTTAGCAGTGATAAGGTCGCTAATGATGGTGTCGTACACTATGGCTGTTTTTTCACGGGGCTTCACATTGTTTACCAGGTAATCGGTGGTGGTAATAAGGGGCACATCGCCATACATATTGACCAGGTAAAAATGAAGGAAGGCCCTCATGAAATGGGCCTCACCCAACAACTGGTTTTTCACAGCAGGTGAGAGCGTGGTAGCTGCGGTAAGTCCTTCTATACAGGCATTGGCATGATAGATATAGGCGTACTGGTCTTTCCACATGCTTTGTACATATTGGCTGGAGGGCAGGAGGCTGTTTTGCCGGAACACATCGTAATTGGCAAAAGTGGAAAGATAATAGAGCTCATCGGCCTGCATGGCGGTGAGGTAATTCATGAGCACATTGGCATAGAAATAATTGAATGCGTTCATGTCGCTGTATAAGCCTACCATGGCAGCGGTGGCTGTTTTGTCGTCGGTAAACACCAATTCAGATACGAGCTCATTCTTGGGCAGTGGAGTGTCTACATACTTCTTGCAGGAAGCGGCAGCGATCAATGCCAGGCTTAGTGTTAATATATGGATGCGTTTCATTGTCGTTTTTCTTTTGTCTGTCAAATAAGAGTGTCGGTTAAAAGGTAAATTGAACACCTGCTGTAATGGTCTTTAAGGGTGGCATTGCCAGTCCCTGGGTTTCAGGGTCCAGTCCATCATAATGGGTGATGGTGAGCAGGTTTTGCCCCAGTACATATACATTGAGGTTATTCAATTTGTATTTCTTCACAAACTTCGACAGGTCGTATCTCAAGGAAATATTCTTCAGGCGTATATAAGAGGCGTCGCCCCATACGGCTGAAGACAAACGGTATTGGTCATAATTTACATTGCCAGATATGGTAGTGGCTTTGGGGACAGCGGCAAGGTCACCTGGTTTTTGCCAGCGGTCATTGGCGCTCACATCTTTGTTTTTCAAAGCACCATATAAAGTGGAAAGATAACCATAGTTAATACCGGGGCCTTCCTGTTTTACAAACTGAAAGAGGAAGTCGAGTTCAAATCCTTTATAGGTAAAGGAGTTTTGAAAGCCGCCATAAAAATCGGGCATGGTTTTGCCAAGCACTACATAATCATCGTTTTCAGAGATGGCGGGGTTGTTATCGATATTGAGGAAGGTGGCTTTACCGGTTTGTGGATCAACACCTGTGAACTGGTAACCTTTTACGATGGTGAGTGATTTGCCGATCACATAGGTATTGGCATAGGTAGAAGACTCAAAGTTGGGGTATTCCTTCAGCTCATTCTTGTTGAGGGTCATGTTGAACGAAGATTTCCAGCGAAAGTCTTTGTTCTGAATATTGGTAGTGGTCAATTCAATTTCTATACCTGCATTCAGTACGGTGGCGGGTAGGTTAGCAGTATAACTTTCGAACCCTGTTTGGGGTGAAAGGGCATAATCTACCAACTGGTTGGTGGAGATATTGCGGTAGAAATTGGTGTTGAGCAATATTCTATTCTTAAAGAAGCCCAATTCGAGGGCAGCTTCCAGTTTGCGATTTTCTTCCCAGTGGTAATCGGCATTGGGCAGACGGGATACGCTCAATCCTGGCATGCCATCATAAGGATAGGAGGTAGAAGCCCAGCTATTGAGGTATTGGTAATCGCCTATGATATCATTACCAGTAGTGCCATAGCTACCACGCAGTTTACCAAAGCTGATCACATCTGTAGCGGGGAAAAAGGATTCATTGGTGAATACCCAGGCTGCACCTATGGCGCCGAAATTGCCAAAGCGGTTGCCCGGACCAAAACGGGTAGAGCCATCGCGACGGAAAGTGGCGTTCAGGATATAACGTTCATCCCAGTTATAATTTACTCTTCCGAATACGGATGTGTAACGATAAAAGTTATAGGTTGTAGGGCGGGCAGTGAGCTTGCCGGCTGATTTGATATCTTCCAACAAAGCATCGCTGGAGAAGTTTTCGGCTGTGAAGCCTTCTCCTTCGCGCAGGCTTTCCTGCCAGGTAGCACCGGCCATTACTGACAGGGTTCCATCGGCAATGGTGCGTTTATAATCCACCTGTGGTTCGATCACATAGGAGGATGCGCTGGCATTACCAAAATAGGTAAAGCTACCGGTTGCCGCGGTTGGGTTTAATGATAGGTTGGGGTATACCTGAGTTTGATCCATCGTTGTACGGGTATATCCCAGGTTTACTTTTGCATCGAGACCAGGTATAATGGTATACCGGATATTGGTATTTGCCACCAGGTTGTTGGTGCGGTTGTTGGATTTTCTCAGGAGGTAGGCGGCAGGATTTTGTTCTGTCAGGAACCAGTAATATTTACCATCGGCATCGTATAGTGGATAATTGGGCGCCAGGTTGTAAAAGGAGGTAAGGTCGCTGGCGATGGAATTGTCTTTTGCACTGGAGTAATTGACGGAAGCGCTGATGTTGAATTTACCGTCGAGGCCGGTATGATCTACATTCAAATGAACGGCTCCGCGCTTATAGGCCAGGTCATTGGGCATGACGGTAGTCTCTCGGCGATAAGTGCCGCTCAATAAGTAGCGTGTTTGCTGATTGCCACCAGACACAGAACCCTGTACTTCTGATACGCTGGCCGAATGGCCCATCATATAATCCTGCCAGTCGGTTGTTTTGTTTTGGTCCCAGGTGGTGAGATCTGGTGCATTACCTGCATTGTAGGTGAGGCCGTCATTGGCATAAGCTTCTTTGCGCAACTGGATGTATTCAGGGGTGCTCAGCATATCGAGGGTATTGACGACTTTGCTGGCGCCGGTATAGGCATTGAAGTTGAATCTTGTGCTGCCGGCTTTTCCTTTTTTAGTAGTGATGAGAATGACGCCATTGGCGCCTCTTGAACCATAGATGGCTGTAGCGTCGGCATCTTTCAATACGCTGATGCTTTCAATATCTGAAGGGTTGATGGCTGCGAGGGGGCTTTGGTTGCCATTGGCGGAGGTGAACTGGTTGAGGGGTTCGGAATAAAAAGGCACTCCGTCAATGATGTATAAGGGCTCGTTGCCACCGCTGATGGAATTTTGTCCACGCAACATCACTTTGAAACTGGAGCCGGGCAATCCATTGGAAGAGGATACAAAGAAGCCAGGTACGCGACCTGCGAGGGCGGCCAGTGGATCCATCACGGGCTGTGAGGCAATGTCGCGACTCTTTACACTGGATACAGAACCTGTATTGCTACGGCGGATGGCTGTACCATATCCAATTACTACGGATTCGTCGAGTTCATTGCTGGCAGGGGTCAATTGTATATTGATAGAAGAGGTGCTGCCTACTTTCACTTCCTGGGACTGGAAACCAATAGAAGAAAATACGAGCACTTGTCCGGGATTGGCCTGCAGGGAAAACCTGCCATTGCCATCGGTGGTTGTTCCGGTATTGGTTCCTTTGATGGTGACACTTATGCCAGGCAATGGCGTATTGCTGGCATCGGTGACGGTGCCGGTAATTTCCTGCCTTGCTGCTGCCAGTGCTGTGGCAGGCTGGTAATTACCAATGGCTGCTTTTACGGGAGCTTCGGGGCTGATAATGATGGTTTTCCCCTCTATGGAATAATCCAGGGGCTGGTCTTTCAGTATCTGTTGCAGGAAGGTTTCCAGGGGAAGATTGACGGCCTGCACGTTTACTGGCTTTAATCCTTCTACCAGTTTGTAGTCATAAAAGACGACAAAGCCGGTTTGTTTTTTAATAGCGGTGAATGCTTTTTCCAGGGGTGCCTGTTTGCCGGAAAAAGTAATGGTTTGTGCAGTGCCTTTGGCGCTTACATTCAGGAGAGCTACTGTGAGTAAAAGAATAGTCAGCTTCATCACGTTCAACATTTGTTTGGTGACCGGGCCAGCAGAAAGGGCTGCGGTAGAGGACTTACCCCGGTGAGCGGGCAACCATGAGCTACCTGTTGGGGCCTGATCAAAAAGAGCCTTTAATTGCATACTTTCGTTGTGTTTTGGTTTTAACAATAAACAATCCATTACAGTCCCGATTCGATCGGGATAATGTTTAGCCCGCCATTCTTTGGTGTTACAGCGGGTCACTGTTAAACTGAACGATCCCCGGAAAGTGCCGCGAACACTTTCCGGTTTTTTTATCAGTTAACTTTTTTGATGGCACGTGGTTATCTTATTCCGGCAGCCATGCCAGGAACAGCAATGTTGATGAGCTTTCTTAGGATAGTTTGCCAGCTCGTTGATGGAGTACGGGACTAAGGTTTCAGGAAGACTGTACAATTAGTTTTTTGCCTTCGATGGTACATTGTACGCCCATTTTGCTCAATATCTTAAGCACTTGCGATAAGTGCAGGTTACGTTCTATTTCTCCTCCAAATAAGCGGCCGGGCACAGGGCCCTGGTACACCACTTCCACATCATACCAGCGGGATAGCTGTCGCATGACGGCCGGGAGGTCGACTTTATGAAAGTTAAACACGCCATTTTTCCAGGCTACTACGGCCTCGACGTCGGCTGTCTGAACCGGGATGGTGTGGGATTGATTGGATTGATGGGATATGGGTGGTATGGTAGCTTGCTGACCAGGTTGCAGGATCGCAAATTGTTCTGAAGCATTGATGACTTTCACGCTTCCTTCGAGCAGGGTAGTCCTGATGGAGGTCTCGTCGTGGTAGGCGTTTATGTTGAAATGGGTGCCTAATACTTCTATGGTAGCCCCTCCTGATCCCGCTTGTGGTGCGGGAATAAGAACGCGGAAAGGGATCTTCTTACCTGTTGTGCCTGCAGCATAGGCAGGGGCTACTTCAAAGTAGGCTTCTCCGGTAAGGGTTACTTTTCTTTCATTGCCTGTAAAGGCGGTAGGATAGGTGAGGGAAGAGGCGGCATTGAGCCAGACTTTGCTGCCATCGGGTAATACCAATTGAAACTGACGACCGCGTAGGGTGGTGATGGTATTGAAGGCAGCCTCCCCGTGACCCGCTCCGGTGGAAGGGGAATAAGTCAGCTTGCCACTGTCTGTTTTTATAAGATTGGTGCTTCCTTGCTGTGCCAATGTTCCATTGGCGGCGCTGTCGAGAACGATGGTACTACCATCGGCCAATGTGAGCAGTGCACCGTTCTTACCGGGGGCGGCATCATAAACGGGGGAAGGCTGCCGCCCCTTGCCGGTAATATCCTGATGTTTTTTGGGGCGTAAGGTGAGCAGGGCTATCATGCTGGTGAGCAAGAGGAGGGCTGCAGCGGCGACCCACCAATAGCGTTTGCCAAAGGGGAGTTTATGAACAGGGGCGGGTTGTTGAATACTTTGCCTGATCTGGTGCAGGATGATCTCTTTTTCCCCTGGGGCAGGGGTTCCCTGCGGGCCGCTATGTAAAAGCTCATCGAGCCTGCCGGCCAGGAGACTATCATCTTCTCTGATCAGTTGCAGGAATTCGGCCAGTTCTGCTTCCTGTAGCAGTCCTTGCTGGTAACCTTTCCAAAGTGTTTCAAATCTGTTCATACGATGTGCTGCTAATAAAGACGTGTTTTAAAGAAGGTGGTATGACAAGGTTTAAAAATATTTTTTACAGGAGGGCAGAGAGCAGGCAACAGGCCAGCAGGATGCCCTGGGCATGATTTGCCAGGAATTCCCGAATAGCGGTCAAGGCGCGGGCCATATGGGTTTTGACGGTGTTTTTGGACACCTGCAGGTGTTGGGCGATCTCTTCCTGTGTCCAACCATTTTCGCGGGTGAGCAGGTATACCTGGCGTTGCTGTTCGGGTAAATTAGAGACGGCCTGGTGGATGAGGGCCTGGGATTCATGGTACAGGAGTTGTTGATCGGCCTGTATGGGGCTTTCTTTGAACCAGATCTGCAATTGATCGGTAAAAGGATCTTCTTTTACTTTCCTGCGGAGTTCATCCAGTATATGGTTGCGGGCAACTATGAAAAGGAAGTTGCGGAAGTTGTCTTTCTGTGGCAGTTCTTCGCGCAGGAGCCATATTTTAATGAATATTTCCTGTACGAGATCTCTGGCAGTTTCGCGTGATTTGGTGAGGGTGAAAGCTACCTGGTAGATATTGTTCCAATAGGCATCAAAGAGTTGTTCGAATGCAAGGCCGTCGCCGGTGGCAACGCGCCGCAGTAATTCCTCTTCATTATGTAATGATGTGACTGGCACGGTCTTTTGGGCCCGGATTTATTATTATGCTTGATTTGTGGGCTAATATAGGAAAGGTTTAAAGTAATGGGTAAAGATATGGAAAAGCACTCATCAGATGTCGATTAGGGTTGACATGGCGGGCTTTAGGGTGGTATCTGTATAGCTGATCTTATCGCTTATATACCATCGATGGAAGCTTTAAAGGGGAGGGATTTTCCTGAATTTGAAAATATGATACAATGTTATACTCCTTTATTCAATTCTCTTTCAAATTCTTCTATGGTTGGTATGTTGCTCTTCAATTCTGCAGGCAAAGCCTGGGTAGTTATGAATTCGCTAACGCCAATTGGTTTATTGATTCCCCGGAGGGCGTATTCTACTTCAATTCCTCCCTTGCCTTTACATAGAATGATGCCAATGGAAGGTTGGTCAAATTGCTGTTTTAATTGATCATCTACCACTGAAAGATAGAAGTTCATTTTGCCCGTGAACTCGGGTTCAAATGCTCCTGTCTTGAGGTCAATGACTATAAAACTTCGCAGGCGGATATGATAAAATAGCAGATCGATCCTGTAGTCTTTGTCACCTACTTGCAAAGGATATTGTCTGCCAATGAAGGCAAAGCCTTTTCCCAGTTCGAGCAGGAACTTGGTAATGTGTTCGGTGAGTTGTTTTTCAATGTCGAGCTCCTGTACCTGGGGTTCCAGGGTCAGGAATCCAAAATTGTAGGGGTCTTTGAGTATTTGTTGAGCTATCAGGGCCTGTTGCTCCGGCAGGGTATTTTTAAAGTTGTTGAACGCCTTTCCCTGGCGGGCGAAAAGATTTTGTTCGATTTGGAGGGTCAAAACTGCCCGGCTCCAGTTGTATTCAATCGTTTGCTGGAGGTAAAATAAGGCCTGTTCGGGGTCTTTGAGCTTATTCAGTATAAGTAAGTGGTGACCCCAGGGAACCAGTGCAACAAGCTGCTGCACTGAGCTAATGCTTTGATAACCATCAGGGTTCAGTGCGGCAACTTGCCGCACTGAACGATTTAGTGAGTGTTTTTGTGTCGCTTGAACTTCGCTCAGATAAGGTTTTCCGAAACTGCCCAATTTGAGTGCGGCAAGTTGCCGCTCTGAAATTGGGCTATATAGGAGGTAAAATCTCCTGACATCGAAAAGATTCCTTTTGGAGAATCCAGTAAGATCAGGAAACTCCAATTTTATATCTGTTGCTAATTGTTCGATGTAGTTATTTCTGCCCTCAAACAGTGCCTGGTTATTGGCAATCATCTCACCAATATTCCAATATAAATGAATGACTGCGGAGTTTACAGATAATGCGGCTTTGATATGGCTGGAGCGGATGTGTTCCCTTACTGCAATCAGCAGTTCCCTGTAATGAATTTCGTTTGTTAACATGGTTTGACATAGAATAAAGATTAAATATACTTGAATATTTTAATGTAAAAATGAGTAGGGCCTGTATTAAAAATGGGATGAAAGGTGACGCAGTTTGCTAATTGCGCTGTTTTTTTTGCCTAATTTTAGAGCACTCAAAATGAAAACCTTATGGCCAGTTTTAAGCTAACCATCAATGGAAAACAACAGCAGGTGGATGTAGATGCGGATACGCCCTTGTTGTGGGTGCTGCGCGATAGTCTGCACCTGGTGGGCACGAAGTTCGGATGTGGCATGGCCCAATGTGGCGCCTGCACGGTGCACATGAATGGGGCGGCGGTGCGTTCCTGTATACTTCCGGTCTCTGCGGTAAAAGCGCCGATCACTACGATCGAGGGTTTATCGGCCAATGGCGATCACCCGGTACAACAGGCCTGGGACGAAGTGGATGTTCCGCAGTGTGGCTATTGCCAGGCAGGACAAATGATGACGGCTGCGGCCTTCCTCAAGACCAATCCTCATCCTACGGATGCAGAGATAGCAAGCGCCATGCATGGCAATATTTGCCGTTGCGGAGCTTATCATCGTATTCGTGAAGCGGTAAAAGTAGCCAGCAAAAAAATCTAATCTATGCAAACAACAGCTAATCATACAGGCAGAAGAGACTTTCTGAAATGGTCCGCATTTACAGCCGGCGGACTGGTACTGGGGTTTAAATGGTCAGATGCGGATGCGCAAACGGCTACGGTATTTACAGAGGCGTTGGCGGATGCCAACATTGCCATGAACCATTATCTTACAATTGGCACGGATGGTATTGTCACGATATTTTCACCCAACCCGGAACTGGGTCAGAACATCATGACTTCCTTTCCAATGATCGTGGCGGATGAACTGGATGCGGATTGGAAAAAGGTAAAGGTGGTGCAGGCTCCGCTGGATAACCGGTTTGACCGTCAGTTAACTGGTGGTAGCGGCGCGGTGCCTCATTCCTGGCCGCTGTTGCGGAAAGCAGGTGCTACAGCACGGTTTATGCTGATCGCCGCCGCAGCGCAACGCTGGGGTGTACCTGCTGCGGAATGTACAGCAGAAGAAGGGTTTGTATTACACAAAGCCAGTGGTAAAAAACTGGGCTATGGTGAGTTGGCAGAAGAAGCGGCCAAAATTCCAGTACCTGCCACGGTGACGCTGAAAGACAAGAAGGATTTTAAACTGATCGGTACGGCGGTTAAGAACGTAGCGAATAAAGATATTCTCACGGGTAAGCCCCTTTATGGACTTGATTTTTACCGGGAAGGGATGCTGTATGCGATGATCCAACGGCCACCGGCCTTTGGTACGAAAGTGAAATCATTTGATGCGGCAGCAGCTAAGGCGATACCAGGTATAATAGACGTAGTGCAGGTAAAGAACGGTGTGGCAGTGGTGGGCAAATCTACCTGGCAGGTGATGAAGGCTAAAAAGGCATTGAAGATCACGTATGAAAACAGTGGTAATATTGAAAGTACGAGTGATCACGATAAAATCTTTGCGGACCTGTTGAATAATGGTAAGGCCACGGTGCGCAGAAAAGATGGGGATGTAGATGCTGCTTTTAAGGATGCCGCTAAGGTAATCAAGGCAGAATATCAGTGTCCTTTCATTCCTCACAATCCACTGGAGCCAATGAACTTCTTTGCGCATGTAAAAGAAGATAGTGTGGAGTTGGCAGGACCTTGCCAGATACCTGGCGGGGCGCGCACGGCGGTTTCCAAAATGTTGAATATTCCTGAAGATAAGATCACGCTGGAGCTTACGCGCCTGGGTGGAGGCTTTGGTCGCCGGTTGTACAATGATTATGTAACTGAGGCGGCAGAGGTTTCTTCATTGGTGAAAGCGCCTGTAAAAGTGATCTGGACCAGGGAAGATGATATGACAGGTGGTACATACCGACCGGCAGTTCGCTATCGTTTTGAAGCGGCACTGGATGCCGGCGGCAATATGATTGGCTTTAAGTTGCGGGGCGTGGGCATTAATTCCGGTAATCCTACACGGGAGAGTAATTTCCCGGCCGGCGCTGTTGATAACCTGCTGATCGATTCAGTGGAACATCAATCGCCCATTACTACCGGGGCCTGGCGTGCACCGATCACGAATTTCCTGGCTTATGCTGAACAGGCTTTTATAGATGAAGTGTCGCAAGCTGCCGGTAAAGACCCGATCCAATTCCGGCTGGAGTTGCTGGAGAAAGCAAAAGCGAAACCTATTGGGCAGCTTAATTATAATGTGAATAGAATGATCAGTGTGACGAAGCTGGCGGCAGAAAGGTCGGGCTGGGGCACTAAGAAAGGTACTATACAAGGCTTCAGTGTATATTTTTCTCACCGTTCTTATGTAGCGCAGGTGGCGGAAGTGGTGATGGAAAAAGGCAAACCAGTTATTAAGAAAATATTTGCGGTGGCGGATTGCGGGCAGGTGATCAATCTGGGCGGTGCGCAGCAACAGGTAATGGGCGCTATCGTAGATGGTATGGGCCATGCGATGTATGGCAAGTTATCATTCAAAGATGGCGCTGCCGAGCAAAGCAATTTCCATAATTACCGGCTCATCCGTATGCGGGAGATCCCTGAGGTCGATCTTTTCTTTGTGGACAGTGGCTTTGATCCTACGGGCCTGGGCGAACCAGCTTTACCACCAACGGGTGGCGCGATCGCCAATGCTATCTATAAGGCTACGGGCAAACGTATCTACCAGCAGCCATTCCTGGACAGTGAGGTGTTTGGTGGCAGTGGGAAGAAGACGTTTTAGTCTCGCTGCATTCGTAAACTATGGAAGAATTTCTTAAGAAAATAAGTGAGTATACCACGCTTAGCCCTGAGGCTGAATTGGCCTGGGTGAAGATCATTCATGGCCGGAAGTATGCTAAAGGAAGTTTCCTCGTCAAGTCGGGCGACCTTGCTAAAAAAGTAGCTTTTGTGTCTAAGGGATTGTTCTCTCAATATGCACTTACGGAAGACGGCAATATGGTGATCAAACGCTTTTTTTCAGAAGGCTATTTTGCCGCTTCCATACCTTCCATGCTAGGTAAAGTTGCCAGTGCCACGGCGATCGAAGCGCTGGAAGATTCGATGGTGTGGGAATATGATTTTTGGGAATTCAAAGGGCTCACAGAAAGATACCCGGATATTGCAGCCTTTTACATCAAGTATATGGAGCTGCATTGGATCATCGAAAAAGAGCCGGAAGAGATAGCGCTAAGACAGTATACAGCTAAGGCCGGTTATGAAGACTTCGTGAAGAAGTATCCACATCTGATCAAACGTATTAAAAAGCAACATATAGCGGCCTACCTGGGTATTACGCCTACGCAAATGAGCCGCATCTTCTTTGCTAATAAATAACGGACCCACTCTTTTCTCCATCTTCGTGGTCATTACAGATATTACTTCTTTCCTCAACATTTGTTGAGGCATTGCCCCGCTATCCTTATTCTTCTCAACATATGTAAAATGTATGACCAGGGCCATGTTGCACCTTTGTTCTATCACTAAACAATAAAACAAAATAACATGGCAACTAAAGTATTCCTCAATCTGCCGGTAAAAGATCTTGAAAGATCAAAAGCATTCTTTACCGGCCTCGGGTACACATTCAACCTGCAGTTTACTGACGAAAAAGCCGCTTGTTTAATCCTTGGCGAGAACATCTTTGCCATGCTGCTGGTACATGAGTATTTTAAGACGTACACGAAGAAACAGATCTGCGACGCACAAACGCATACGGAAGTATTGATAGCGTTGGATGCTCCTTCCAAAGAAGCATTACGTACAACCATTGATACAGCTGTTTCATTGGGTGGTAAGCTATACGCGGAACCGCAAGACCATGGCTGGATGTACCAACATAGTTTTGCCGACCTGGATGGGCATCAGTGGGAGTTTATGTATATGGATGAAACATTATTGCCCAATATGGAATAGGCAATGCCGGCTGGTTGCCGGTCAGGCCTGCAGGGCGATTATTTCATATTACAAAACACAACAACGACAAATCATGTCTAATAAAGCAAAAGTAGATGAGTTTTTAGATAAGCTCGAGCATCCGTTAAAAGCTGAAATGAAAGCAGTAAGAAAGATCATTTGTGAAGTGAGCCCTAAAATTGAAGAAGATGTAAAATGGGGTGGACCCAGTTTTGATTACAAGGAGCCCATGGCTACATTCAGTCCAAGGGTAAAGGATTGTGTCGCTATTATCTTCCACAAAGGAGAATTAATCAAAGACAAATCCGGTCTTTTAGAAGCAGGTCCTAAAGGGAAGGCTTATGTAAAGCTTGCTTCTATGGCGGCGGTAAAAGCCAATAAGGCGAGTCTTCAAGCTATTGTAAAGGAATGGATAAAGATAATGGGTTAGGGGAACGCCAAAGCTCAAAACAAGGTGGCAGAAATGCTACCTTGTTCGTTTCTGATAAGTCTTGCTTATACTGCCACTACTCTTGCCCGATCAATGTCGGCACTGTAATACAACGTTTCGGGAATCTGCGCCAGGGTAGAGTGGTGCACCTGTTCACCAAGGCCATAGAATTGCTGAAAGCTCATGATCAATGGCCGCCATTTATCGGGATCGACCCGGTTGGTATGTCCTTCCATAAGGATTGAAGTGTCAAGATAAACACGCTGTATGCGCATTTCAAAGCTTATAATGTTGCCAGCCTGTAATGGCTCATCATTTCCTACCAGGTGTGTAGCAACCAGTTTTGCTTCCATATGTACCGGGCATTCTTTCACCCGGGGTGCGGCCACTGTTTCCGAATCTATAGAAGTAAGTGCTGCCAGTTCAAATTTATTTGGTTCATAGCGGTAACCTTTCTTTATTTTCCCTGCCGGAACAGGGTCTCTTCCGGTAGTACGTGCCAATCGGTTGACAGCCCCTGCCTGATCTACAGAAGGGAGATTCAACACACATTCGCCGGTCCTGCGGATGTTTTGAACAGTTTGTGAAGCAGTGCCCAGTCCCAACATACAACGCCACCCCAACCAGAAGACGGAAGACATAGGCGCCAGGTTGAAAGACCCATCTTCATTGACGGTACTGATCAATACCACGGGTGTACCGAAGTATAAAATAGCGGGTTCGCTTTTTATATGCATAAGTTCGTTTTATGAATGCTTTGAATAAATGACATTACAAAACTAGGCGTAGTAAAAGGGAGGGAAAACCTGATTCTTGCGTTTATAAGGTCGTACCTTTTATCGGGCCAATTGGCCATTTGTCAAACAGGAAATAAAGATTCATGATAATATGTTTTTGTTTTAGGGCCTATAAGCAGCAATAAATGTGTTTGTTAGCCTGGTAAGTAAAGTTGGTTCAAAGAACTATTCATGTTCTTAAGAACCCGGAGGGCAATGGAACTATTGTTCCTATCCTCCAATGCAATCAACAAAAAATACTGCTACTATTTCCTGCCTGTTGCTGTATTGAATTACAGCGTAAACTTTTCTCTTAATTTTCAATAAACCTTTCCTGATCTGTTTTTAGCAAAGTAATAAGGCTTCGTGTACCCGAAATGTCTGGATAATTTCAAGGTAGACAAAAACTAATCTTTATGAGAAGAGTTCTATTCTCTCTCGTTACGGCCTTATTATGCTTTGGCAGTTTGCGCGCTCAAACGCACGCTGTAAGCGGGAAGGTCACGGATGCAAAGACGGGTAATCCTATACAAGGCGCCACTGTATCTGTACAAGGTAGAACGGTAGCGGTTCAAACAGATGCAGCAGGCAGGTATATGCTGAGTAATGTTGCCCCCGATGCTACTTTAGTCTTCAGCTTTGTAGGTTATAGTCCCAAAGAATTAAAGCCAGGTAATTCGCTTACGCTGGATGCTGCACTGGAAGAGGGTGCCACCCAATTGAATGAGGTGGTTGTTACAGCCCTTGGTCAGTCGAGAGAAAAGAAATCATTGGGCTATTCCACTACTACGATAAAAACTGAGGACATTAACCGGGTAGCGCCGGTGAGTATGTTTGATGGGCTGCAGGGGAAAGTAGCGGGGGTAGATATTTCAAATGTAAGCGGTAATCCCGGAGGCTCTACGAAAGTGATCCTGCGTGGGTATAGCTCACTGGGCGGCAATAACCAGCCATTGTACGTGGTGGATGGGGTGCCGATCAGTGATGTGCGACCGGGATCGGAAGGAATAGATCCGGATGGCGCCAATAATAAGGGCACGGGCCAGGACCTGGTGGGTGTGCCCGGTTATGATTTTGGCAATACGGCCAATGATATTAATCCGAATGATATCGAAAGCATGACGGTATTGAAAGGAGCAGCCGCTACTTCTTTGTATGGGTCGAGGGCCAGTAACGGGGTGATCATCATCACTACGAAAAAGGGAAAGAGTGGGAAGGTGAAAGTGGATGTTACTTCTTCTGCGCTGTTTTCTGATCCACTCATACTACCCAAAATGCAGGAGCAATTTGGCCAGGGATGGGAAGCGCAGTTCATCCCTTCGGAAAATGGGAGCTGGGGGCCCAGGCTTGACGGTGTGAACCGCTTGTGGGGAGCGCCGCTCAATAATTCACAAATGCTGAAACCTTTTTCGTTTGTGAAAGATAATATCAGGGATGTATATGAAACGGGCCGGGAATTTAACAATACGGTCTCCTTCAATGGAGGCAATAACAATACTACTTTCTTTTTCTCCTATGGCAATGCGTACAGTGATGGCATTGTTCCTTCGGACAACGACTCTTACCGCAGGAATGCGCTCTCGCTGCGGGCCACTACGCGGCTGGACAAATTCTATGGGGAAGGCTCCTTTAACTATGTCAATAAAATGCAGCGCTTTGTGGAAGTAGGGCAGTCTGCTTCGGGTGTAGGGGGCTCTTTCTTTGAGCAGTTGTTACAGGTACCGGTAGACATCCCGATCACAGATTTCAGGGATTATAAAAACAGGTTTTTCAATGTTGACAATTATTTTACACCTTTTGCTGAAAACCCCTACTACACGTTGTTTGAAAATGGCGGCCGCAGCCGTAATGACCGCTTCTTTGGTAATATCAATCTTCAGTACAAGGTATTAGACGGTGTAACCTTACAATTGCAGCAAGGCATAGATAATACGAACAGTACAACGAAGACCTGGCGCAATAAGAATGCACCTACGCCGGGCAGCTGGAATGCCGGCAATAATCCCGAAAGCGCTGCGCGCTCTGCGGATATTGGGAGTGTGCAGGAAGGTGCCCAGAAGTATTATGAATATGATTCAAAGCTGGATGTATTGATCAAGAAGCGTCTTACTGATGATATTGACCTGGATGCCATTGCAGGCGCCAATTACAATGAAAGGGGCAGTGATGTATTGTATACGTATGTGGAAGACCTGGCACTGCCGGGGTTCTTCGACATCTCCAACGGAGTGAACCCTCCTCAAAGCTCACACTATAAAAGCAAGCAAAGTATTTTCGGTGTCTTTGGTTCGGCCACGCTGGGCTATAAAGATTATCTCTATCTGACGCTTACAGGCCGCAATGACTGGAGCTCTACGTTGCCCAAAGGAAAGAACAGTTACTTCTATCCGAGTGCCAATGTTTCTTTTCTCGCCTCCAATTTCTTTGATCCCAGCATTAAAAGTGTGATCAATTATGCCAAGATCAGGGCCAGCCTGGGCAGAACGGGTAAGGATGCGCCGATCTACCGGGTATATGATGTGATCTCATCGCAGGTCGTCCTATTACCTTTCGGGCAGATCAGCTTTCCTTACAATGGGGTGGCCGGTTATACCTTGAATGACAGGCTGGGTAATATCAACCTAAAACCGGAGATCAGTAAGGAATGGGAACTGGGTGGTGAATTCAGGTTCTGGGATAGCCGGATCAGTTTAGATGTTGCTTATTATCATAAACTATCGGAAGGGCAGATCATTAATGTGCCGATTGCACCTACTACAGGTTATACTTCGGTAACGCTCAACTTTGGTAAAGTATTGAATCAGGGCATAGAGTTGAGTGCACAGGTAACACCTGTAAAAGCCAGGCATTTTACCTGGGATATCAATTACGTATTCACGCGCAACCGCAACAAAGTATTGGAGCTTCCTACGGGCCTGGATAAAGTGACGCTGAACGCTGCCTACGATGCTAACCTGGAAGCCAGGCTGGGTCAGCCGCTAGGTGTTTTCTATGCACCGACGATCAGAAAGGACCCGGAAGGGCATGTGATCGTTGATGCCAACACGGGCTACCCGGTAGTGACGACTGAAGATGCTTATTTTGGTACGGCGCAAAGGGATTATACGATGGGGCTGACGAATACTTTCACGTATAAGAATTTCCGCCTGGGCTTCTCTTTCGATTTTCGTAAAGGAGGGGTATTCTATTCCAGTACTTCTGAATTACTGTTGTTTACAGGTAATCATTACAGAACGGTGTACAATGGCAGGAAGCCTTTTGTGATACCGAATTCTGTGAATGAGTCGTTTGATGCAACGGGTAAACCGGTGTATACAGAAAACTCCACGGTGCTGGATGAATCGCACCAGGACGATTATTATTATCAAAACTCCAACCGGGCTATGTTCTATGACTGGACGATCCTGGATAAGACATTTCTCAAATTAAGGGATGTAACGCTGAGCTACACTTTGCCTGATGGCTGGGCTAAGAAGATCTCTGCGGAACGCATTGTATTGACGGCGATCGGCAGGAACTTATGGGTACGGTTGCCTAAGAGCAACCGGATCATCGATCCGGAATCCTCCAATTTCGGAAGGGATATAGCCAGTGAGTTTGGTGAATTCAGGGTAGGACCCACGCCACGATCTTATGGCGCTTCTTTACGCATCTCGTTCTAATCAAAAAATCAATGTATGAAACTGATCCAACAATATGCAGGCTGGCTGTTGATGATGGCGGTAATGGCCACGCCGGGTTGCAGCAAGATCACGGATGACAATATTGATCCGAATAACCCTTCAATTGATAATGCTTCTCCGCAGTTGTTGCTTCCCTCTGCATTCATGTGCTCTGCAGGACAGATAGGCGGGGAGTATGGCATTACGGGCGGCCTGTGGTCGCAATACTATACACAAAGTGCTTTTGCCAGCCAGTATCGTACAATCGATGCGTACAGCATGGTGTCGTCTGACAACAATACGGCTTACCGGGAAATTTTTCGGAATGCGCTGATCGATTACAAAAAGATACAGGATCTGTCGAACGGATCAGCCAACTGGCCTTTTTACCTGATGGCTACGGTGATGAAAGCCTATACGTACCAGGTGGTGGTTGATCTGTATGACCAGGTGCCTTATTCAGAAGCTTTAACAGGGTCGGCCAACTTGCAGCCTAAGTTTGACGATGGTTATTCTATTTATAAGGGGCTGTTGGCGGAGATCGACGATGCTTTGTCGAAGGCGTACAATGTAACCTTAACGCCCACGGATGCGCTGAGTGATATCATCTTTGGCGGGAATATGAATAACTGGCAGCGATTTGCCAATACGCTTAAGCTGAAGATGTACCTGCGCATGATCAATAGTAAAGGGACTGAGGCGCAGCAGGGTGTTACAGGGCTGTATTCGGCCAATGCTCCTTTTCTCGAAACAGGGGCAGGCATCACGAGTTTCCAGGACCGGCCCAATTACAGTAATCCTTTTTATGAACAGAATATACGCCGGTTAAATACGAATGATAACCTGCGCGCCAGTGTGACTTTTGTAAGCTGGCTGCAGAAAAATAATGACCCGCGCATTGTGGCTTATTTCGGCTCTGCTAATCCCGGCGCTATTCACCAGGGTGATTATACCAGTAACAATCCGGCGTATGGAGCAGCAGCTGTATTTGTGCAACATGCTACGGACCCGGTATGGTTTATCTCTAAAGCGGAATCCTACTTCCTGCAAGCAGAAGCGCGTGCGCGTTATTTTGGTGGCGCAGGCGCCAAAGCGCTGTATGATGCCGGTGTAACGGCAGCTTTTGCGCAGGTGAACCTGACGCCCGGGGCTTTGCTCACGGGGGTGTATGCTTTTCCGGATGGCGGCAGTATAGAGCAAAAGCAGGAAGCGATCAGTATGCAGAAATGGGCTTCTTTTCCGGGAACGCATGACCTGGAAGGTTTTTTTGAGCGGAACCGTACGGGCTACCCCAAATATAGCCCGGTATACTCTACCAGTCCGGCTTATGTGGCAGGGCAGCTGGCTTATTCGGCCAATGGTGTAACGGGCGGACTGTTTCCAAAGCGTTTACTGTTTCCTGAAATAGAAAGGAGTCGCAATATCAATACGCCTGCAGAAGAACCGTTAACGACAAAAGTATGGTGGTCGAAGTAATCACAACAAACAAGATGTATGAAACAACTGACAACACAAATATGGGTAATTATCCTGGGGGTAGTACTCTTACCCGCTTGCGCCAAAGAACCTTCTTTTGATTATCCGGAAGGGTATGTGGGGCATTCGAAAGTGGTCAATTTCCCCTCGGTGGCAATCAAGGGTGAGCGTCTTATTATCCAGGACCAGGGTGTAGCTTATACAGAGGCTGGTGCGGAGGCATTCTTACAGGGGCAGCCGGTGACGTACACCACTACGGGGGCGGTGAATATCAATGTGCCAGCGGTATATGAACTGACTTATACAGCCAGTTCTCCGGATGGCTATTCTGCCAGTGATTTCAGAACGGTAGTGATCATGTCCACAGCTGCGGATGTTACCAATAATAATTTTGCCGGCACGTACCACCGGGAGCTAACGGGGCTCAATAGTACCTGGACAAAAACAGGCAGGGGATTGTATGAGGTGGAAAATCCCGGCGCTTCTGCGGCGGGAGCAGGTTTTGTAGTAAAGCTGGTGAATTATAAAGGAACCAGTATATCGATACCTAAACAACAGGCGTATGATCCTTCGATCGATGGTTTGAATGTTATTAAATCGACGGGGGAAGTATACGGGGCAACGGCTGTTCCGGTTACGCTCGAGTGGATATTGCTGGCAGGAGGATATGGCAATGGCTTACGCACTTATACGAAACTTTAAATCTTTAGTATATGATGGTTCGAACTATTAAACTATTGCTGCTGGTATTTACAATAGGCATTATAGCAATTGGTTGCCAAAAAGATGAGGATATCGGGGGCACGGCTGTTGAGAAATTAGCAGGCGAGTGGTGGGTGCAGCTTTCTGTTGACGGGAACCTGGTATCGCAGAACTTCTTTCCGCTGCTGACGTATAATACGGCAGATAATGCAGGGAATAAGATGTGGCTAGATGATGAGGAAGCGATCTGGCCTTTCAAATTCAAGGTGGATGTGAATGGGGCTAATCAAACATTCTCTGCCACAGGGGCGGAAAGCCTGTACAGTAATATTACAATCAACCTGCAAAACGGTAAAGTGCTCACGGGGGTGAGCAAGGGTCCCGTTTCGCAGGCTGTTACTGATAGTATTTATTTTGAAGCGGAATTCTCAGATGATCCGGGTACTGTTTATCAGATACATGGTTATGCCCGTACCCGGTATGTGGAAGACGATCATTAAGATCAGTTTCTTCCTTTGGCCCATATATCGCGAATGGTATCTTCATCGCCATGGCCATTGGGTACGGCTTCACTTTTATTGTTGGCATCATACCATTTCTTATCGGTGAGCCTGGCTGTTTGCCGGCTGCCTGGCATTTCGAGGTGTGCACTGGGATCGGTCTTTGCCAACCAGTCATAAGCGTAGCGTAACCAATTGCGCCGGTATTCGGGTGTTTGCTTGGCAAACCAGCTGATCTCATCGTATCCCCATACCCAAAAGGGACCCATGTTGGGCTGGCCGGGTTGTTTGCTGGCGCCGTAATTATCTAATTCTACAAGATAGGGTAGGCTTTCGCAGGTCCATCCACTGGGGGTGATGCCGCCTTTGCTGCGGCCATACAGGGCATCGGTATAACCTACTTTCAATATAGCTTCTTCCGGTTTTTCGGGCGTTTCCATAATCCGCAGGGGAAAGGCATGAACATCCATCAGTAATTTTCCATCTTTCACAAAGCCGCCACCGGGTACATGTGAGTCGCAAATGATCATTTTGCGGCGTGCATGTTTAGCGGCATAGGCTCTTATGAGGCCCAGCACCTGGGCGTAATGATCGAGCTGTTGGTCGTTCTTATTCATCAGCTCTACCTGGCCGAAGTGGATGCCCTCAATGCCGAGGTCGATATAGGAAGCTGCCAGGTAATAAAACAGGAGTTTGGTTTCGGTGCGGCTGATATCGGGCACGCCGCTCTTGCCCCAATGGTTGTTCATTCTGCCATCGGCATACAGAATGTCCTTATAGCGAAAATTTCGCTTCTCAACGGGCAGGTTCAATGCTTTAAAAGCCCAGGCGGGTATTTCAACCTGTTCTACTTCGGGTGTTACGATCTCGAAAATACAGGCCTGAAGAATGATCTCCGGATCCATTTTATGTACTTTAGCTGCCAGCTCTTTTTCGATAGCAAAATTCTTCAGCAGGCTGGCTTCTCCGCCCCATTGACACACGGCGCGTCCGATAAATTTGGCGCCGATGTTTTTCATCATGCGCAGGTTGTCGTCAAAATTCCCTTCTCCGGTGAGCATGCGTTGCATGGTAATGGACCGTTCGAGGTAGTTTTCCAATACTTCGCGGGAGATCTTCTTGCTGAACTTGTAGTTGGGTGTTTTGGCTGGCTGCTTATCCGCAGGCGTGTGTTGGAAGCCGGAAATGCTGATAATAATAGCGGTAGCGAGTACTAATCTTACTGCAATAGTCATATGGTCCATGATTTTTAATGGAGGATGTTATTGGCAGTGAGCGCAATATAGTAAAAAGGTCAATATTATGTATATTTAATCCTGCAATGAAACTATCACTTAAAGATCCAAATACAGGCGGCGACCTGTTGCTTTTGAAGGGAGAACAGGAATTTGACCGCTTCTTTTATGGCCGCGACCGTGGAAATAAATATTTTACGATCATCTGGAATTATGGGGATGCGCAGACGGTAACGATCGATGGGGAGCAGCATAGCTTTTTACCTCAGACGGTTCTTCCGCTTATGTTCAATCAATCATTCCAATTTGAAAATGCCATAGATATGGTGGCCTGGCAATTTAACCGGGAGTTCTATTGCATTGTAGACCATGATAAAGAAGTAAGCTGTGTGGGCTTTCTTTTTGGTCTGGGCGACAATTTGTTTATCAACCTCGAACCACAGGACCAGCAGAAACTGCGTTTGTTACTGGATGTATTTATAGAAGAATTTAACACTTCGGACCATATCCGGAATGAGATGCTGCTGGTGCTGCTGAAAAGGCTCATTGTCAATATTACCAAGCTGGCCAGGTCGAAGTATATACCTGAGCAAAAAATGCAGGAGGATAAATTCCATATTGTTCGTCAATTCAACCTGCTGGTGGAAGGCAATTACCGCAAGGAGCATTCTGTAAGTTACTATGCAGAACAGCTGAACAGATCTCCCAAAACACTTTCCAACCTCTTTGCTATTTATAATCACAAAACGCCGTTGCAGATCATCCAGGAGCGGATCATAATAGAAGCCAGGAGGCTATTGACGTATACGAGCCAATCGGTGAAGGAAGTATCTTATGAGCTGGGCTTTGAGGATGCGGCCTATTTTTCTAATTTCTTCAAGAAACACACTACCTTTTCGCCTGTTGAATACAGGAATAACAAGCATATTCTGGAGCCCGGGAAATAATTACAAGTCTTCGGGAAGTATGCTCATTCTCCAGGGGCCGGAACCGGCGCATCTTTGTATCGTTGAAACATTAATAAACAAATCAACATACAAAGATCATGAACACGCAAAACTTAAAGAACAAAATTAAAGGTAGTCTGTTAGCTACCGCGATCGCTTTATCAGCAACTGGACTGTCTACTGATGTACAAGCCCAAACGGTAAAAAACGTGGTGTTGGTACATGGGGCTTTTGCAGACGGTTCAGGTTATAAAGCGCTCTATACTGAACTTACTAAAAAGGGATACCATGTTACGGTGGTCCAGAATCCGTTGACTTCGCTGGAAGATGATGTGGCTGCTACGAATGCAGTATTGGACAAACAGGACGGACCTGTGATTCTCGCAGGGCATTCATGGGGTGGAACGGTGATCACGGAAGCAGGCAATCACCCTAAAGTGGCAGGACTGGTATACATAGCTGCTCTTCAACCTGACAAAGGCGAAACTACGCTGCAATGGTTGCAAACAGCGCCTCCTGCTCCTGAGAATGGGGTATTGCCTGCCGATGAGAAGGGTATTGTGTATTATTCAAAAGAGAAATACCATGCGGGCTTTGCCGCCGATATCAGCAAGGAAGAAGCTGATTTTATGTATGCATCACAGGGAGCTTTTCATGCCAAGGGATTTGTAACACCCCTTACGCAGGCAGCCTGGAGAACGAAGCCTGCTTATGGTATCGTGGCTACGGAAGATAAAAGCATCGTTCCTGACATCCAACGGAATATGTACAAACGTTCCAACACGCAGATCACTGAAATAAAAGGCAGCCATGTGGTCTTTATGTCGCAGCCTAAAAAAGTTGCCGCAGTAATAATAGCTCTTGCCGAGAAAGTTTCAAGCGGGAAGTAAGTAATTGATATTTAGTTAATAAGAGGGCATCTCATATGGGATGCCCTTTTTGTTTTGAAAAAATATCCGTCGGTGTGTGATTTTTTTAAGGCTCCTGCGAATAATGAGGAAAGCAATGATTCAAAACATGAGCAAGTATTGTTCCTTAACAAAATGCTGTACCCCTGTTCTTTTCTTTAATTTGCCTCATCGGGAAGCTATGCAGGGCATTAAGGCCTGGATCTCAAAACATCAACTTTAAAAGGATGTCTTTGCAAAGAAATGCTCAAACTTTCCTGGCGGTCATAGAAGCAAATAAGGGAATTATTTACAAAGTAGCCAATTCCTATTGCAACCATGAAGACAATAAGAAGGACCTGATCCAGGAGATCATGATCCAGCTATGGCTATCGTTCCCTAAGTATGATGAGCAATACCGTATCACTACCTGGATGTACAGAATTGCGCTGAATGTATCTATTTCATTTTACCGGAAGGAAAATCGCCGGGATGCCATCAACCATCCGCTGCCCGGGGAAATGCTTTACCTGCAAGAAGAAGAGGCGGGAACAACAGCCGATGCCATCGAACAGTTGTACCGGTTTATCAGGGAACTAAAAGAAATTGACCGGGCTATTATGCTGCTTTACCTGGAAGGTAGTCCTCAGCAGGAGATCGCCGAGGTTCTCGGGCTCTCTGCAACGAATGTATCGACGAAAGTATCCCGGATCAAACAACAACTTAAAAAAGAATTTTCAAACATACTTAATTAACAGACTATGGAAGATGCTGAAATATTGGATCTGTGGAAGTCTTATGATAAAAGACTGCAGGAAAGCCTGGTGCTGAACAGGCAGCATGCAGAAGATATCACTAAGTTGAAGGTGCAATCGTTCCTGGCTTCGATGCGCCCTCGTAAGCAATTCACGGTTTTAGGAGGCATTATTTGGGTAGCGCTAATTGATCTGTTAATAGTGAAACTGTTCTTCATAGCCAGTCCTTTTTTTATCATTTCCATGGGTATCCAGGTACTGCTTACGAAGGTGGCCATTGTAGTTTACCTCTACCAGTTAATGCTGCTTCGCCAAACAGATATCAGTGAACCTATATTGGCTACGCAGGAAAGAATTGCCCGTTTGCGATCATCCACGCTGTGGGTAACGCGGCTGCTATTTTTGCAAACACCGGTATGGACGACCTTTTTCCTGAGCAAACAGATGTTTATGACCAGTAATGTGTGGTTGATCTTGCTGCCAATAGTGATCACGGCCATCTTTACGTATGCGGCTGTATGGCTTTTCCTGAACATTAAATACGAGAACAGGCATAAGAAATGGTTCCGCCTGATCTTTAGCGGAAAAGAATGGGACCCCATGATGAGGTCGATGGAATTACTGGACCAGATCAGTGACTACAAAAAGGAGTAGTGGCGTGTTAATGAATGACGTATTATAGCAGTGTTTGATATACTTTCATTACGCTGGCTGCACATTTTTTAGGTGTAAAGTGCAGCACCTGTTCTGCTGCATTCCGAATGCTCTGCTGTCGTATGGTTTCATTGGTGGCTGCCCTCCACATGGCATCGCATAGGCCTTCCAGGTCATAGGGTTCAAAATAGAGGGCTGCCTTGCCACCCACTTCGGGCAGACTGGAGGCGTTGGTGGTAATGACAGGTATCCCACTATTCAATGCTTCCAGTACGGGGATACCAAACCCTTCAAAACTGCTGGGGTAAATGAATGCGGTGGCATTCTGGTAAATGGCAGGAAAGTGAAGACCTGATTGATAGCCGGGGGAATTCCTCGCGGCATCGGTTTCGGAGAGGAATATAACCCGGTTGGAAAGTCCTTGCCGTTCAAGCCATTGCTGCACCTCCTTTTTATAGGTTTTCCCTTCACCGACAACTACCAATGGTATGTCTAACCTGTATCTCATAAGATGCAGGGCTCTGGCAATCATCATCAATCTTTTTCTTTCTGTAATGGAGCCCACATACAGGAAGTAGTTGGCAGGCAGGTTGTATTGTTGCCGGATGGCCGATAATTCGGCCGATGGTAATTTTTCCCAATAAGCGGAGGTGCAACTCTGGTAACAAACATGGATCTTATCTGCAGGCACCTGATAGAAGTCAATAATATCGTTCTTTGTTTGCTGGCTGGTGGCGATGATGGCATCTGCCTTGCGGCAAGCCTGTCTGAACTTTCTTTTATACATCCATACTTCCATCCTGTCGTATTGATGGGGATAGCGTTCAAAGATGAGGTCATGGATGGTCACTACAGATCTAATGTTTGTGGATTCAATCCCTGCGGGTATTTCATTACTGAGCCCATGATACAATTGAATGCCGGTCTTTTTCAAGTCGCGGGTCATCCACCAGCTTCTCCAGAGGGAGGGGAGTTTTTTGGCGGGTTGCCATTCAGGTGTGATGACCTGGAATGATTGGGGGCCGTTGGTATTAAATAATGACGATTCTTTGGGAGCAAACAGGAGGTATTGGTGTTCTTCAAAATAATTATTCAGGGAATGTAATAAGGTGCGGCTATAATTGCCTAATCCTGTTTTGTTCTGAAATGCTCTTTTTGCATCGTAGCCAATGATCATGAAGTGCCTGATTTGGGGTGTGGGCCGCAAAATACAGGCAGGTGTATAGGGAAAAGGTTGTTATCCGACGAATGTGATCAATAAGCGATGAATAACCTAATAGTACTACAATTGACCGATACGGTGACTTGTCGGATTGCAGGAATTAATTCAAGTAAAACAAATGGCCAAATTGTTGGTGGTGATCTGCCAGGTTAAAATGCATATGCGATAAAAAACATTTAACTTTCCTGTAATAAGTCATTCCTAAATTAAAAGTTATGAAGCGAGTAATTATTGCAGTTGACTTTAGTCCCATCGCGCAAAAGGTGACCGAGCAGGGGTATGCAGTGGCGAAGAGCATGGGGGCAACGGTATGCCTGGTGCATGTAGTTGCCGATGTATCTTATTATGCCATAGAATATTCACCGCTGATGGGCTATACTGGCCTCGGAGGTGACAATGCCCGGCAACTGGCAGGCGATATGAAGGAGGAGGCGCGCCATTTCATACAAGCCACGGCCCAACACCTGGGTGGACAAGATATCGAGAGCGTTGTATTGGAAGGGGATCCGGCAGATGCTATTCTTGACTATTCTGTTGACTGGAAGGCTGACCTGATCGTGATGGGCGCCCATAGCCGGGGAGCATTGGATATGCTGGTGGGTAATGTAACGGCGGGTGTACTGAAGGGATCAAAAGTGCCGGTACTGGTGGTGCCGGAAGGTTGATCATAATATCATTTTAAAAGGCAGCCCCGAAGGACTGCCTTTTATCTTTTATGCCAGCAAGTAGTTGTGTGCCCGGAGATACTAATCCTGTTTCTCGAGTACAAATTTGAGTTTCATGGCTTCTTCTACCGGCACTACTGTTAATGTCTTACCTTCCAGGGTATACCTCATTTCCTTTTTAGATTCATCTCCGAGGGCATTCTTTGAAACTTGCGTAAGCAGCTTTTTCTCAGTGTTAAAAGTATAACTGCCTTTTTGTTTTATTTTCTCTCCCTTTATTTCGTCGTAAGTGCCATCAGCCTTGAAATTGAAGTAATAGTCTGCAAATTGTTTGATCATTCCCTGCAGGAATCCCATGGTGAAAGCACTGTCTTTACTGCCCGACAGGGAGGCTTTGGCTTCTTCGGAGAGGCTGGTAGAATCTTTCTTAAAGTCATGGTAAATACCGGCATCCACGATCACGATCTTCCATTTCCCAACTATCGGGGAGGGTGACTGGCTAAAACTTGCTAATACAAAGAGGCTGCAAAGAACGGAGAGGGCTAATTTTTTCATAAACGGTTAGTATAAAAATAGGTTAGGCACAAACGTAATGGATTTTTAATAATTTTCCATGAGGCCGTCTGTGCCTGTTTATTTTTTTCTATTCGGCAAAACCGTTTATTGTGCTTCCACCAGTTGTTTGATCTGCACCAGGATGGGATTCCAGCCTTCTCCATTGTTTGAGGCTTCCTGGTACCTTCTTTCGCCTTCGGCTACTTTGGAGTAATCGCCCTGGGTAACGGTGAGTACAGTATGGCCGTTCTCTGCGGCCAGGTCGTATGTAACGGTCAGGTAGTTTTCTGATGTATCATCAATGCCGGAATGGGGGTCGATGGTGGTATAGGAAAGGAATTTGCCGGGATTGATCTCCACAATATGGCCTTTTACAAAAGTCATTTCCTTGCCTTCATATTGTCCTACCCAGTCCAGGGTGCTGCCGGGCTTCCAGTCAGAAACGGTTTCACAACCAAACATATATTTTTTGGTTTGCTCAGGATTTACCAATGCATCCCATACGATGGGGGCAGGTGCATGGATGGTAATTTCATTCTTTACAAATAATGGCTGGCTCATGATGTATTGTTTTTAATGACAATACAAACGTAGGCAGATTATCATACGGGGGATTGCATTTTACGGATTATTTCTTACAGAAGCCGGAGTGAAGCCAAATTTCTTGCGGAAGGCATTGCTGAAGTGCTGTGGGGTGGCATAACCCAGCTCATAAGATATTTCTGCTGCGGTTTTCCGGGTATCCTGTAGGTAACGGTGGGCAAGGTGCAGCCGTTGCTCGGACAGGTAGCCAAATACGGTATTATTGAATACTTCCTTAAAGCCGCGCTTGAGCTTGTATTCGTTGAGTCCTACGATACGGGCTATCTGTGTGAGGTTGGGCGGATCCTGTACGCGTTCATTGATGAGGTCTCTTACAGCAATGAGTTTTTCTTTATCGGCCTTGTTTTTAACGAACTGTTCCTGTCCGGTGTTTTGATAAGCTTCGGAGCAGAGTACCAGGAGTTCGATGCTTTTGGAGAGGAGGAAGAGCTTTTTCAGGGCGTCATTGTATTTGCAATGGATGATCTGCTGCAATACCTGCTGAATAGGGGAGTCGATGGCGCCCCAATGTTCGGACAGCATTACATTCTTGCCATTCAGGATATCTTCTGCAAAACGCTTGAGGGAATCGCTGGCGTTCTGCGTGAATTGTATGAATAAGGTCGTGGGAAACTGGATGCCGAAGGTTTCCAGTACCAGTGTTTTGTTGTACACGGTAATGTCAAAATCTTTCGAATACATGATGTTGTGGTGCCCACCTATCAGGTCATAGGTTTTGTCGAGCTGTTTGTAGGTGAAAGCGTAATTGCCTTTCATGCCAAAATGCATTCGCACCACATCGGCCTGGCTGCTGCCTGAAAAACTAATGAGTTCTTTAAACGTAGATACGGCATGCCCCAACAGGATATCATCACACTGCCAGGTAATGCTTGTGCGGGTACCCTGTTCGTTGGAGATCGTTTTTTTCTCTTCCATAACAGGGGCAAAGGTACTTTGCCTGTGGCAAATTATATTACCCTTCCCATATAGGGGTCTGTCTTGCTGTGTGCCCCTGTTTCTACCCTTCCGGCATATCTGCGGCTGAATGATGCATGGCCTTTAACGGTTATGGAAAAGTCGTACCAGCCATGACTTTTGGCTGTATCAATGATGACCAGGTTTTCGCGTGCCGGCTGGATAACCACTGTCTTTACAGGAGCTTTATACGCATTGTCGGTGATGATGATGGTAAGTCCTTTCTTTTCACCATTGGCAATGGTGAGGATCAATCTGCCGGACAACCGGGAAGTATTGGTGTGAACGGGCTGATACGTAGATCGTATGCCTGACAGCGGTTCCTGTCCGCTGCCGGTAAACTCACGGAAGAAACCATTGGGACCATATACCTGCAAATGGTAGATGCCTTTATCAAAATCCTGCAGTCGCCAGCTGTCGGTTAATGCATTTCCAGCGGCTACTGCATAGTCGCGTACGTTCACTTTTTCTGCTTTATAGATACCAGGTGCATATACCTGGAATGGCGATCCTGCAGCAGCATTGCCAAATATCCTGTTGCCTGTTTTCAGCACCAGATCGAAGGATTGTTTGTCGTTGCTGAGCAAACCTTCTGCATATAATTCATAGGGCAGGGCATTGGCATCCCGGATGCCTTTTTCCTGCACGGGTATAAAAGCAGCGGAAGCAGGCTGCTGATTGGCCTGAGCTATTTCTTCTTTGGTGAGCTTGCGGTAATTGGAGGGTAATCCCTTAAACTGGGCTTTGTGGATGCTTTCCACGAAAGGGTCCCTGGGTATAGGCGCCGGGCTGGTGATCTTTTCGCCGTTGTACGGTCTGAAGGCAGAGGTGAGGTCGCCGCATACGGTGCGCCGCCAGGCAGAGATATTAGACTCTGTGATAGGGCGACCAAGTTTATTGCTCAGGAACTTTTCCAGGAATTGTAAGGAGGAAGTGTGGTCGCAAACCTGTGAATTGACCCAGCCGCCCCGGGTCCAGGGGGAGGCGATCACCAGGGGTACACGGAAGCCTAAACCAATGGGGCTTTCCCGGGCATCTCTTGCGTCAGAAGATTGCTGACTGGTAGTTACGTATTCCACTCCGGTAGGTATACCTTCTGTGGTAAAGCCGGTTTCCTTTTTATTGGGATGCGGGGCTACAAAGGGCGGCACATGATCAAAATACCCATCATTCTCATCGTAGGTGAGTACCAGGATGGTCTTTTTCCAAACCTCAGGATCTTTGGTAAGTATATCCATCACCTCGCTGAGGTACCAGGCACCATACCAGGCAGCGCCGGGGTGGTCGGAAAAGTTTTCCGGCGCTACAATCCAGGACACGGTTGGCAGTTTGCCTTCATTTACATCGGCACGAAACTGGTGCAGGATATCGCCCTTGGGCAATTTCATTTCGCGTTCGGTATCTCCGTCTTTGTACTTCAGGGTATCGAGTTGGTGATAATAAGGATCATTGCGGTTGGTGGAAAATGCTTTGTCGTGCAGGTTCTTATCCCGCTGGGGTAGTTGATCGTACTTTTCCCTGGTGTATATTTTCTGGTCTTGCTGATTAAGGGCCAGTGCTTTTTTCAAAGCATCAATTCTTCTTGTTGCTCTTTGTGCTGTATCGGAACCAGCCGTCAGGGAGGTAAGCTGCTGTTCCTGCCTGCTGATCTCTGCTGCCAGTTTCTTTTCGGCTGCGGGCAGGTTGGCAATGTATCCGGCGGATAATTTTACATTGTATTGAGAGAAGAACTCCAGGGGATTGTCGGTAAAGTTGGCCAGCCATGCATCTTCCTCTCCTTCAAATCCCACGCCTACGCTGATCTCATTCTGGTACACTTTCCAGGATATGCCGTTGTCTTCCAGTCTTTCGGGAAAAGTGGTCCAGTTGGCCCAGTTGCCATAGTCGGCATCACCGTTCCATACGCGGGCCATTACATTTTCATGAGGCTTTTCGCGGATGGTGCCGGACCAGAAGTACAGGCGATTGGGGGTAGTGCCGGTAAGGGAAGAACAGAAATGCTGGTCGCATACGGTGAAGGCATCGGCCAGGGCATAATAGAAGGGGATGTCCTCGCGGGTATGGTAACCCAGGGTGAGGGGCATCTCTTTATAGGCTTTATTTCCGGATGGCTTGGCCTGCAGCCAGCGATCGTATTTGCCATTATTGCGGGCATCTACCTGGTTGCTCCAGGAGTGGGGCAGGGAGTTCATCCAGGTAGCTTTAGTGTTTTTGATATCCAGGTGAAAGGGAGCGTAAGTTTCACCAGCTGCATTGGTTTGCAGCCAGACCTTATTGTTATCGGGCAGGGTAATGGCACGGGGATCATTGAAGCCCCGGACACCCTGCAGGGTGCCGAAAGTGTGGTCGAAAGAACGGTTTTCCTGCATCAGGAAAACTACATGTTCTGCATCTTTCCAGGTACTGCCGGCTGCCGGGTTAATAGCCATGGCTTTAGCTATGGAAGCGGGCAGGGCCTGGATCAGTCCGGCGCCGCCTGATAATATTGAAGCTTTCTTTAGAAATGATCTCCTGGTCTCCATAAATGGGATAGCAATAAGTTATTGAATGGTTGGTGCACTAAAAGTATTGGATAAGGATCGAATAGTTCCGGGACAAGTTAAGATTTAAAAGGAATGTAACACTGCGCAACCGTTAGACCATCAATATTTTATGTACGCCGTATAAAATGCGGCCAATACAGGGGAAGTTAGTATTTAATTCGGGGCGATCTATGGTGTGTAAATAATTTGCGAAATATTCTGCATTATTCAGAATATTATTCGGAATAATTGTAGTTTTACGGAAATTAATTCTGTATGGTGGTTGAATTGGATGATATTGATCTGCAAATTCTGGAGCTGATGCAGGACAATGCCCGCATTTCGAATGTGGACCTGGCCAAGGAATTGTCGATGGCCCCTTCGGCGGTATTGGAGCGGGTGAAGAAGCTGGAGCAGAAGAAGGTGATCCTCCAGTATAATACAGCTGTTAACCCGGTTGCCCTGAACCAGAAACTGCTGGCCTTCATCTTTATTAAAACAAAAGAACTGGAATCTGATGCGAAAATAGCCACGATGCTGGCTAAGATACCGGAAGTACAGGAAGTGCATATTGTTGCGGGTGAAGACTGTTTCCTGGTGAAAGTGCGTACAGAAGATTCCGCCTCCCTCATGGCCATGATGCGTAAATCGATAAAACGTGTTCCTAATGTTCTCTCCACCAAAACTACGATCGTGCTTGAAACAGTGAAAGAACAACAACAATTGGTCATTCGTAAATCTTAATCTCATGTCGTTAGCCGAAAAACAAAAACAAGCCTCTCCTTTAATGATCATCATAGCTTTTGCTACGGTGTACATCGTTTGGGGTTCCACCTATTTTTTCATTGCTAAAGCAGTAGCCCATATACCGCCATTTATATTGGGTGCTCTCCGCTTTATTGCTGCAGGCTTATTGTTACTGCTGTGGTGTGCCCTCAAGAAAGAAAAATTATTTAATCTTCAACAGATCAAACATGCGTCGGTAACGGGTACCATGCTGTTGTTTGTGGGCACTGGTGCGGTGATCTGGGTAGAAAAAACATTGCCCAGTTCATTGGTAGGCGTATTGATCGCTTCACAGGCACTCTGGATCGTATTGCTCGATAAGGCCAACTGGAAAGTAAACTTTACCAGCCGTAATACCATCATCGGGTTGCTGATCGGTTTTGCCGGTGTGGTGCTGCTGTTCTTTGAAAGTGTGTCCGGAGTAGTCTCTGATTCAGGGGCTACCGCTACGGTGATCAGTTTTCTGATCCTGCTGGTGGGTATGCTCAGCTGGTCTAGTGGATCTATCTATTCCAAAAAACATTCCACGGGTTCTACCACGGTCAATTCGGCCTGGCAGATGCTGGTGGCCGGCGTGGTATTTATTCCTGCCAGCTTTATCAATAATGAGTGGGCAGGTTTCGATTGGCAGGCTGTACCGGCCGAGGCGTGGTACGCCACACTCTACCTTGTGGTATTCGGATCGCTGGCAGCCTTTAGTGCTTATGTGTGGCTGTTGAGTGTGCGCCCGGTGACGCAAGTGAGCACGCACGTATATGTGAACCCGGTGGTAGCGGTATTGCTGGGTGTGTTGTTTGCCGGCGAGCATATGGGCTGGCTGCAGGTAGCAGGATTGACAGTCATCCTGACCAGTGTATTGCTGATCAATTTATCAAAATACCGTAATACAAAAATAGTTTCCGGGGAAAGTAAGCCATCGAATACAACAGGAAAACCAATGCTGGCAGGAGCCGGCAAGCAGGCAGTGTGTACTGAAGGTTAAAAGAAGCCTGCTGAATTATTGAATCAGGGTGAGACGCCCCGCGCTAAGGCCGGGACTGCTCACCCTGATCTTTTTTAAGTATTTAGACGCCTTCGACAGACTCCTGACAGTTATCTCCCTCCCGACAGCATATAGGCCATTACAATATTGCGGATATCATTGACCAGCTGGTTTTGCCGAAAAGCATTGGGCTTGCAGTAGCTGTATTTTTCCAGGAATTTGAGGTTGTCTTCTCCTCCTTTGGCCACAAACTCAGGCAATAGTATACAGTATGTTCTTTGGGGCTTCATACGTTTGCCTTTGATATACCATTTTCCTTTCTTTTTAGTGATATTGGCGCGTTGAATATAACCTCCGGCGCCCCGGTTGAGGTTGTCGCTGATAGAAAGTATGCTGTCGATCTGCACGCCTGAAAGAGCCATCACCACCATGGGGCCTCCATAGGGCAGGGACCTCAATACATCGTATTGGGTAATATCACCTGCCAATTCATCATCCAGCCGCAGGGAACCACTGTTGTATAGGGCCGCATCTACATAAGGTGCGGCATACACCAGGGAGCGACTGATGAGGTTGGTATAATTGGTGGTATCATTCCGTATCATACTTTCCCGTCCGTCGAGGGGTATGGTGGCAGTCATTAATTTTTGTTCTGGTATAAAACCACTCTTGCGCATAATACTGTCGGCCCGCTTTATCCATTTATCCACGATCTGGTTGGTAGATGGATCAAACGGGATGGATTCATCCACCATCTTCAGGGTTGACTGAATAGATACCTGCTTAGTGGCGGGTGTGAAACTGACCTGGTGGATGTAGACGGATTTTACATTGGCATCAGCTTTTACCACATTGATATTGCCCGCCGGCACTTTCATATTCTCGTGCTCGTGGCCTCCCATGATCATGTGCAGTCCGGGTATGCGGGTGGCAAGGGTTGAGTCGGCTCTTTTGGACAGGTGGGTCAGGCCCAATACCACATCACATTTGTTTTGTATGCTGTCAAAAATGCGTTTGAAAGTCGTTAGTTCCTCATCGTAGGCTACATAATCTTTTTTAGTGAAGTCAATGGTGCAGCCAATAATGCCTACTCTTACTGATTGTCCGTCGGGGAATGCAATGGTGCGGATAACAGCAGGTGGTATGATGGTCGTCTGGCCGTTCTGTGTTTTGGTGAAGGGTTGTCTTATGCCATTTTGCACCAGGTGTACATTGCTGTTGATCCAGTCATATTTCGATTCATTGATGCGCTGTTGCAGGTCACTGAAAGAAATATCAAACTCATGGTTGCCGAAGGTGACGAGGTCTACGCCCACATTGTTGAAGACTTCTGTCATATGCTTGCCGGCGATGGCCACTTCGGCGCCGCCTGCCGGATCTTTGTATTTAAGGGTGCCAATGAGTGAAGGGCTCAGGAAGTCGCCCGCCAGTACCATAAAGGTATTCGGGTCCTGCGCTTTTAATTGCTGGCGGATGGTGGCCACTCTTGCGAGGCCGCCTTCTTTGCCATTGGCCATCGGTCCTATTTCATATACATCATTGATCTGGAGAATGGTAAATGTGTGTGGCTTTTGGGCCGGATCCTGTGCCGACAGGGAAAAGCAGCAAGATAGGATGAGCAGATAGCTGAGGCAGGCAGTGCGATAACAATATTTTAGATCCAAAGGCATGATTGAATGTTTTTATGAACAGTAAAGGTTACACAAACATGTGGGAGCAAAAATAATCATCAGGTCCGGGCATGGGCGGACAGAAATAATAGCCGCCATCTACTGTTTCCAGTACACCTTTTGCGTACATGGCGTCGATGCCTGTACCCGCTTCGGGGAAGCCGGCGTTCATTTGCCACATGTTGGTGATGTGTTCAAACTGGTGTTGTATGCTGCGCATAAAAGCTACAAACTGGAGTCCGTTCACAAACTCGCCCTTATCATTAATACCTTCAAAAAAGGGGTAGGGCCTTCGCAGGAAGCGCCTGTCGGTATCGGCGATGCCGAAAATATCAGTACCGGGCCGCCGGGGCTGCACTTTCCGTATATGGGCGGTAAAAGGAGTTTTGCCGGGATTGGTAGCTCCTCCAAAATCCGGCGCCTCATCTTTCGGGTATCCTGCTGAGGGCGATAAAGGTTTGCTGGTAGCTTTCTCGCGACCGATCATGGATTCCTGTGTTGGGGTAGAGAATGCTTCCCAGATGGGCAGTTTTTCCCTGATCTTCCGATATACCATATAAGTGCCATTCACACACCAGGAAGGTTCAGGATCGGTAGGATTTACAAATACCAGTTTTTCCAACTCTCCTTTGATGCGCAGGTTGTCAACGCCATCATCGAAGCGCAGAAACTCACGTCTGTCGGGCCGGCCAAAACCTTGCTCCACATCTCTGATGTGCAATATCTTAAATCCCGCGGGGTAGCTGAAATCTGCACAGAAAGCTGCATTGAGCTTTTCGGTGATATCTCTTACGATGGCAGTATTTACATAAGGATGGTCGCTGCAGATCATGATGAGCAGATCGCTGGTATTATTGGATGCCTGAAAGTTGGCTGCATCACCGGGAAAGGTGGGCATGGGTTTCAGGAACCGGGGTTTCTGTGAATGGATGCCAAAGCGGTCGTAGCCTGTATGATCCAGGAAGAGGGTGCTGCCCAGCGCCAGGGTAACGGTTACACGGTAAGTGATAGGTATGTCCTTTTCAGAAAAAGGAAGTACATGTGATTGGGATGGTTTGGTATCTACATACCAATGAAACCGTTTGGTGAGCAGCTGTAGCAGCTGCTGTAGCTGAACTTTATCATGGGAAAGCACATCCGCCCGCAGGAGTGCTACGAACTTCTGGGGATCTACACGGCCGGAATAATAGATGCCATAGGTTTCTTTATCGGCTTCGCTCCAGTCTTCGCCTGGTTCAAATGGCCAGAAAGGATCGGCAATACCATGCTGGTAAGGCCAGTCATAACGGGTAACAGGCACTGGATGCTTGAGGTCGGGAATGCGTTTGGTTTCCTTAGTCGGCATACATTTAAAAATTTAATGGGGAAGGAATACGGGCCGGCGTTGGTGCTGGGCCTTATGGTCTGGAAACAGGGTGATGAAAAACTCTGTCCAACCGCCCATGCGCACGCGCAACAGGTCGTATTGCTCTGGCGAGAGCGCTGCCTGGTACATCGTTTTTGGATTGGCGGTAGTGATGGTCATTACATTGCTGCCCTGACCGTTGGCAAAGGACTGCAGCACTTCTGCCAGCTTTTGCTGCGGAAAATTTTCCGGTATATTGAAATCGGAAGGAGCGCCATCGCTCAGGTAGTTGATGGCGTTGTGGGAATAGCTTTTTAAGGCTTCGGCCAGTATGCCGGTGCGTACAGGATCTACCTGTGGGTCGGCAGCGGTACCGGTGACGGTATAGGCCGGCTGATCGGCTGGTATGGGAGCGGGTGACAGGTCGGAGGCAATAGGCGTGAAGGCCAGTCTGCCATCCGGAGTGGCGCCTGCAAAGGAGCCGCCAAATACATATTGCTCAAACGTACCTACGCCGGGGGCAAAGAGTATTTCGAAAGGCTGGCCCGGAATATCATAGCGGGCTTTCAGGGCTTTCCATTGAGGTTGGTGTATGGGCGCCTGACGTGCTTCTTCCATACACTGGTAGAAAGTATCAATGAGTTCCCAGCTCAAGGCATCCACGGTCTCATGTCCATAGCCAAATTTGGGCTGCTGGAGGCACAAGGCGCGTATCTGTGTAATGCGTTCTTTGCTCAATTGCAGTCCGGTGAGCAATGGATTGTTGCCCCAGTTGCTGCGCAGGCAACTTACGAGTTCTTCCAGGGAGAATTGCTTTTGCTCAAATACCAGGTATTTGATGATGTACAGGGAGTCGGTGGCAGTACTGATGCCGGTCATCAGGGGAGAGAATAAGTGATAACGTGCGCCACCTCCGGCGAGGTCTCTTCCTGATGCTACACAGCCACCAATGATGGCGGATAAGAGGGGAGAAGGTGATACGTCTTCTTTGATACCGTATTGTGCCAATATACCATAGAGGAATTTGTGACATCCCATTAGTATATGGCTGCGCAATATTTCCTGGAATTGTGCAAAGCTGGTAATGGCGGCGGCGGGCGGTGTACGCCAGCTTCCCTTCATACCGCGGAGGTATACGGGACCCGACATGGAGAAGCCGGCACCACTGTTGAGCGCTTTTTCCAGTACATCGAGTGCGGCCACAAAGCCAAAGCTGAATTCTGTTTCTCCGGCAAACAAGGTTTCATAGCAGCCATCGCAGGCATAGTTGCGGGCGCTTTTCAATTCAACGGTACCGCCGGTTTTGTGTTGAAGGGCGGGAATGATCTTGTCGTCGTTGAGTAATACCGGATGTGCCCCACCACTCAGTAAAGCGGCGGCTGCCAGATCCAGTACTTTAGCGGGTGTATTGGTATGCACGCGCAGGTCGAGGGTAGGACTGTTGAAGGGCAGTCTTCTCGCGGTTTCCAGGCATAAGTAGGTAATCTCGTTGGTGGCGTCTTTGGCCTCCGGTTCGTTGTCAGCTATCAGGCCGCCAATGGTTACCTGCTGCATCCATTGGTTGGCCAGGCCACCCTGGTCGAAGTTGCTGGCAGAGCCGGTACCGAGAAGGGCGCCATCGGAAGAGGTGAAGCGGTCTTCCAGGTGACGGGCATTGAGTATGGTCTTTTCATCGAGTTTGATCCACAGGCATTCCAATACTTCACGTGCCTGCTCTTCTGTGAGCACGCCATTTGCCCGGTCATTTTTATAAAACGGATAGAGCAACTGGTCCAGCCGGCCCAGGGGCACTATTTCTCCGGAGTAATGCAGGGCGCAATGTACCAGGTAAATGCATTGCACAGCCTCTGTAAATGTGCGGGGCGCCAGGCGCGGCACTTGTTCCAGTCTTTGGGAGATAGCGATGAACTGTGCATGTCTTTCTGCATCGTTGTGGAATAAGTGGGCTTTTTCTTTGGCAAGGGTCGCATAATTGGCTGCATAAGCCAATACGCCTTCCAGGGCCAGGATTACAGAGGTATGGAAGGCTTTCTTTTTAGCATCCTCCGTTTCGCTGATCTTTTGCCGGCATTCAGCAATGATGTGATCAATGCCGTGGTCCAGTATCCGCTGATGATCGGGCACGATGTGACCAAATGGGGACCATTCATTGAGGTACCTGATCTCATAGTACAAGGCTTCCTCATCGGTGAGGTAACGCATGAGCTCCTTGCCCTGGCCTACGGAGTAGGGAGGAAGGGAACCGATAATGAGTTCATCGGGGTGCACCTGCATCAGCCCTTTCCTTACAGCAACGCTGGTATCTGAAAGTTCGGTGAGCATGTGTTTGATGGCAAGGCCCTTTCGTATGGCTACGGGTTGCTGGCGGATGGTGTCCAGTTCGGTACCGGAATACCGGTCAAACAGGTGCCCCATCTGTCCCCAGTCGGGCCAGGCGGGTTTGTTTCTCCACTGTTCGAACAAGAATTGTAGCAGGCGGTTGGTCCTGGGTCCCAGCTTGTCGGGATGACCAGACGGCAGGTTTTCCTGCTGTTGCCAGAAGGACAGGATATTGTATTGCATAGTGCTTGTAGGTAGTAATTAGGATTAAGCAAATAGTTGACGTTCTGCTGTTTTACGCACGTTCTTTCCATAAAAATTGTCGGTCCATTTATCGTCTGGATAGAGGTAGGCGGTGTCCACGGTTGTTTTGCTAGCCAGGCGGTTGGCGATATCGCGGAAAAAGAAATGGTGCCATAAGCGCATGAATTCGCCGAGGTAGATATCTGCCACCAGGGTATTGCCTCTTACCAATAGCATGTTCTCATCGTTGTTCTTAGTAGAAGCATCGCTGAAGTTGGCCGATCCGCTCACTACTATGGGATCGTCGCCCAGGGGATCTACCATCAGGTATTTGGTGTGGAGGTATTTTACATTCTTGTTGAGGTTGCTCAGTTCTTCTTTCAGCCAGCGCTGGAAGATGGTATCGCCTACTGCTTTAGGATTCAGCACAGCGCCCAGGGCTACAAAGTTGTTGCGGTTCTTATTAAAGTCGGTAAAAGTATTGCCTTCCTTTTCCAGTATCAGGTAGCGGAAGTTCTTCTTGTTTTTTGCCAGTATGGCGGCGATGGTTTTATTGACCCCAAATGCGGCGGTGAATCCGATCGATTTGGTGGCTACGTCAACCTGGTTGGCATACCAGTTTAGTGCACCCAGCGAGGAGCGGGGGCTGAAGATCTCTGTGATGCCTTTCTTTAATTCCTCCGGATCGGGGTTGTTTTCACTGTTCCAGGGCCGCAGTTCTTTGGCATCGGTATTGGCGGCCAGTTGTTCCCAGTATTCCAGGTAGCGGGCGGCTATTTTGGGATCGCGCACAATATGTACCACGTTGGACTGACCGAAAATACCGCCTTCTGTAAAGTTGGTGGAGCCGGTAAGTACCTGCACGGGTTTACCTTTGTCGAGCAATACGATGAATTTGTTATGGGAGATATAGGAGGGGTTGGCCGTGCGTTTGATCATCAGTTTGCTGATGCCGGCTTTTTTTATCACGGCATTGCTGGTCTTCTGTGGCTGGGGTTGGCGGCAGTCATATACGATCTTTACATCGGCGCCGCTGGTGGATGCTTTTTTGAATGCTTCGAGTACGGGCAGGTAGCTGAATTCATAGACGGCTGCCCGTATGCTGTACCGCTTGCCCTTTGCCTGTCCTATATATTTGAGCACTGCTTCGAGTGCGCCGCGAGATAACCAGTCGTAGGCTTCTTTGCCTACTTCTTTGGGCTTTTTATCGCCAAACTTCCTGGTATAAGCCTGGCTGCCGGCTACGCCCCGGTTGAAATAAATGGCATGGGTACCATTGTCCTCATCTTCCGTTTTGATGGTTAGTTCTGCCGGTGTGCCGTATTCCAGATTTTTGGGAGTGCCATACACAGGTACTACTTTATAAACGTAGGTATGGTTGGTTTTGGCGGTATAATCACCCCACACAAAACCCTGTACCGGGTGCTCGTGGGTGGAGATCAGTGTGCCGGGGGCCGGATCGGGTGCTGTATCCTTGAAGGTCCGGAATCCCAACAGCCAGTATGCTTCTTTTTCTGTTTTGTCGGTGCGGTGGATGGCAAATCCTAGTAGTCCTTTGCGGGCCTTGGGGGTGGCGTCCATACCTAATAATACTACATATGTGCCGGCAATCCCGTTTACGGAAATTCCCTTGCCATTGTTAACTCTCTTTCTCATATAGCGTGAGGATTTAGTTTTGTGATAGTATAATAGAGATCATTACTGACTGGATGCAGTATGAATCAGGGAAACATCAGAAACTATTGTACAAAAAGGTGCGAATACTAATCAGAAGCTACTGTGGTTGGGTGCAGATAAAAGCAGGGCAGGTCTTAACAATTGCAAGGTTCTAAATAAATCCCAGACTAAAAAAGGGTATAAATACCTTTTTTTATATGCAGTACATCGTCCTTTTTTACTACTTTCACTTTTTAATGGTCACGCCCCCGACCCATTTCTTAGCCAGCGAATCCAATTGACAAGAAAGCATTGGCATTTTGTTTCCCTTTATTCGATGGATTACGACAAAAGCTTTTACAAAGCGTACAATATCCCCTGAAAGAAACAGTTCTGTACTTTTTCTTGATGTATGTATATTCCTCTCCTTATGGGACTACGTTTCCGTGTATTATCAGCCATCCTTGTATTGAAGCCAACAGGTAACCTTCATAACCTGCCCTGGTGGTGCTATTTATAAGGATGCTGCCCGATATAGCAAATCTCCAATTGTTCACTTTAAAATCAGGTTTATGAGTACTAATGGATTAACCGCAGCAGAAGCACAGACGGCCAAAGTTGCGCCACCCGCTCCCAAGGGCTACGCCAAATGGTTTGATGTAGAATTCAAGAACATTATTTTCGACCCCTCCATCCTTCACCGCAAGGAAGCAATAGAAGGGTATTATATCGGTTTTATTACCGCATATAATGTGATCAAGGTTAAAAAATATTCTGTTCTTTTTGAGTGGACAGAAGTGCCCAGCAAACTGGCCAATCAAAAAGATTTTACGTTGCATGTGTATGTTACGCCTCCGCCTACAGTAATAAAGGCCGGCGCACAGACCGCATCGTCCAACGTAGCATTGGCAGCCGCAGCGAGAGAAGATGGTGGCAGCAGCGACAAGATAGATCCACCCACGCCGCCACCGCCACCGCCGCCCACTATGTAACCGGTATTTAGAGTTAAAGGCGAATAGTAAAAAGTCCTGGCAAATCAGCCTGTTTACAGGCTGTATGCCGGGACTATGTGTTTTATATTGACTAACTTTAGCAGCCATGTTAAAGAAAGTCTCCCTCCTGATTGGTAGCCTGTTGCTGATGGTATGGCTGAAGGGCCAATGTCCCAACAGGGATTCCCTTTGGCGGCAGATCAATTATTTAAAGGATTATTCTCCGGTTTCCGCCCAGGAAACCAGGGCACTGTTACTACAACTGGAAAAAAAGATAGCGCCCTGTCCTTACAGCCGCGATTCTACGCAGGTACTTTTATTGCGGGCCATCGCCACTACTTATTCCAGGGAGGGTAATTCACTGGGAGTGATCAGGTACCTCACGCAGGCGGCTGCACTTATCAAACGCATACCCAATAATCCTGCTATGAATGAGCGGGAACTATTGCGAATAAATTATTATATAGCCGTCGCTTACCGGGGGGTGAATAATGTACCCGAAAGAATGAAGGCGCTCGACACCTGTATTGCAATCAGCAGGCGGCTCAATTATATTGACCGGTCGGCCCTGTATGCGCTATTTGAAAGGGCTCAGTATTCTTTTGACCTGGGCGATTACTACCATGCCATCGGTTATTCCAGGGAATGCAATACGAAAGCTTTTCTATACCTGCCGGGCGCCATCAATGCTGACGACAGTGCAGGAACGATTTCCTATGCGCTCAGCAGTTTTGTGTGGCAGGTGAATTCGCATATCCGTTTAAAAGAATATGATCAGGCAGAGGCGCTTTTAAAAAGCCAGCTTAGCCAGGTGGGTATCAACAGGCTTACTGCTTACCAGGGTACCTTCTATGGCATTAGGGCAGAGATGGAAATGCATAAAGGCAATTATGATCAGGCCATTAAAAACTTCCGGCAAGCCCTGGCTGTAGAAGTCAGGCCACTAAGCCGTAAGCAATTGCTCAATACCATGGCCACGGAGGTCTATTTCAAACATTACAGGAATTATGATAAAGCCATGTCGCTGTTTAAGGAGGCGCTGGCCTGTATTAATAAGGACAGTCTGAAGTACAAGTATGATTCGATCGAATCGCTGAGCATATGGTCTACCATGGGGGAAGTAAATGTGCAGAAAGGCCAATATGATAAAGCCTTTAGTTGCTTCCGCAGGGCGCTGGACCATATCAAACCCGGGATCAGCATTGCTGAGATCATCAGCAGTCCGCCTGCCGATTTTGTAACACAGAAAAAGGTCCATTACCTCACGGGGCTGTTGATAGAACAGGGCAATGCCTGGAGGAAAAAATATACGCTTACGCACAACATGGATGACCTGCGCAAAGCCATCGATATTTATAAGGAAGCAGACCGGTTGGTAAACCGCCTTAAAGGAGAGCAGGCTAACCTTAACTCGAAATTGTTCTGGCGCAGCAACAGTCATGGCTTATATGAACATGCGCTGGAAGCCTGTTATACTTCCGGTAATATGGAAGATGCTTTTTATTTCTTTGAGAAAAGCAGGGCCGTATTGTTGAATGATCAACTTACTGACCAGCGCTGGATGGGAGAGCAGGATATCCTGCAGCAAACGCAGGCCATGAAAACGATCAATACGCTGAGCAGGGCGCTGGACAGTAAAAAGCTTACGCCGGCAGAGCGTGTCAAAATGGAAGATGAAAGAACGGCCAACCAACAATTACTGGCGAGATTGACAAGTGCGATCAAAACCCGCAACCCTTTTTATTACCAGAGTTTCCTGGATAGTAATTTCATCACGCTGCAGCAGGTAAAGCAAACTACGCTGAAAGATTACGGCGCGCTGGTGGAGATTTTTTCTGGCGATAGTGCGGTGTATGTGATGATCGTTGCAGCCAATGATACACGCTTGCGAAAGATCAACAAGAAGGCCTACGATAGTCTGGCTGGCTTGTTTGTACAATACATTACCAACTATAATTTGCAGAACGGCCATTTTGAAACCTTTACACAGGTTTCCAATCAACTCTACCAGCTGATCTTTGAGCAAGGTCCTGTACCAGCCGGCCGACTTATCATTTCCCCGGATGGTCAGTATTTTCCTTTTGAGGCCTTGCTTACCAGGGCGGATCAATCCTCGTATTTGCTAAAAGAGCATGCGATCAGTTATACGTACTCAGCACGCTACCTGTTGAATGATTTTACTTCTATCGCCAATAAAAAAGCCAAAAGCTTTATGGGGTTTGCTCCGGTGCAATATGCTGGTACGCAACTGCCGGACCTGAATGAAAGTGACCGTTCGCTGGAAGCATTGACCACTTATTTCAGCGGGGCGGATAACTATATCGGGAAGAAGGCTTCCAGGGGTAATTTCCTGCAGCATTTTATGGATTACAGGATCATCCAATTGTATACGCATGCCACGGATAACCGGGATAAAGGGGAGCCGGTGATCTACTTTGCCGATTCGTCGTTGTACCTGTCGGACCTGGTAAGCGATAAAAAGCCTGCTACCAGCCTGGTCGTATTATCGGCCTGTGAAACCGGTACGGGAAGAGTTTACGAAGGGGAAGGGGTCTTTAGTTTTAACCGCGGATTTGCGGCGCTGGGCATTCCTGCTGCGATAACCAGCCTGTGGAAGGCGGACAACCAGAAAACCTACGCATTGACGACGCTGTTTTATAAATACCTCTCAACGGGTGAGCCGGCTGATGTGGCTTTACAACATGCCAAGCTGGAATTTATGGGATCTGCTACCAAAGCAAATGGGCTGCCCTATTTCTGGGCAGTACCGGTGCTTACGGGTAAAGTAACATTTATGCCGGCGCAAACAACGATGGGATGGTGGCTGGTATTACCGGCTATGGCCGTGGTGATCATCTTGCTGATCTTTGGTTATCGCTGGTGGCGTAGCAGGCGGACGGCAGGCGCTTTCCGGCAGCAGGCTGTAATTGAATAATGCTATTTTGCTACGGGGGCTATTTTTCGTAACAATTCCTTAATGGTTATGATCTGTTTGCAGATGGCCAATATCTCACAAGGGTGTTCCAACAGGTTTAGCCGGTTCAACTCCTCTTCCAGCAGCCTTACCCTGGCCAGGTGATAGGCCTGTTTGGTTTCCCGGGAGTCGTACGGCACTGTATCGTCAAGCATATGCATGTTTTGCACTTTCATAGAAGATAGTCTTATGGCTATGTTGGTTAATGTTTTCCCAGGCAGTTGACCAGGGTCATGTTTTCATTGCGCTTAAAAGGGCTATAAAGCCCCTCGCTGAAGCGGGGGCTTTATGAAATAGCACTGCAAATCCCTGCCGCGCAGTTATTTTAAAATCAAATGATCAGGTTTAATGGTGTCTACAGGTTTAAGCTATAGTAACGGAACAAATCCAAAGGTTTCGACCATGTAAAAAGCGTACCGGTAACAGGTTCTCCTATGGAAATGACAAAACTGTTACAAAAAAATAGCACGGTTTCGCATGGAGTGGATAAGTGCTAATGGTAGAGGGTTAGTGTGTTCTTATTCTATTAGTCGTAGCATGGTTATTGCGGGGAAACAACCTTTGTGAATTATTTTTGGGTGTATTTTTGTTATATTACATACAACTGCCACTTTCTATAATGAATGAGTCAAAACATTTACCTGCCGCAGATCTCCGGATCATTGAAAATCTCACGCTAGGCGGTATCCACAGAAGAAAAGGCGAGGAGGAGCTGTTCACTACCTATATGTATTTCATACATGAAGGAATGCGTAAGTACCCGCTCACTGAAGATGAATCTTTTGACGCCTATTCCGATACGATTCTATCGGCTATTGAAAAGATCGCCAACGGCAGTTTTGAACGGGCTTCTTCCCTCAAAACCTGGCTTTATAAAATATTTCAGAACAAAAGCGTTGACCTGTTGCGCAAAAAAGCGACTAATAAGAATAAGGTGCATCAAACGGTTTCAATCACAGACATGTTGGTACATGTTTCGGATGCCGCCAAATCCATCGTTCAAAAGCTTTCAGATCAGGCAGATGAGAACCTGTTGAAGCAAAGACTGACAGAGGTAGGGGAGACCTGCCACCAGTTATTGCAGCTTTCAGCAGAAGGCCATTCAGACAAGGAAATAGCATCCATGATGGAATATAAGACAGCCGATGTGGTAAAAACAAGCAGGCTCCGTTGCCTCGAAAAATTGCGCCGATTATACAATCCGACATAAAGGTCACATGAAACACCTGGCATACATAGACGATTATTTCAAAGGAACCGATACGGCTTCCCATAGCAAACAATTCGAGCAAAGGTTACTGGATGATCCCGGCTTTGCTGAAGAAGTAGCTTTTTACCTGACTACCCAGCGATTATTGCAGGAGGAAGCCAGGACGGAAAAAATAGAACGTTTCAGAAAGTTGTACGATCAGCACCCTCCTGCCTTGCAGGTAGTAAGGCCATCACGCCGTATCTGGAATTATGTAGCAGCTGCTGCTGTTCTCTTTGGGATTCTTTTCACGCTCAACCTGCTGATCCCCCCCTCCAAACAACAAATGGCCGATAGTTATATCAGCAAGGAGTTGAACGACCTGGGCGCATCGATGAGTGGAACCGTAGATAGTGTTGAATTGATGCGCGGCTATTATAATAAAGGCAGGTTTGCCGACGCGCTCTCTATTTCAGAAGCGATCATCAGCCATGATGCCAGCAACCAAAAAGCGCTGGAATATGCAGGCGTTGCCAACCTAAGGCTGGAACAATACGACAAAGCCCTTACCTGGTTCAAACAACTGGCAGCCAACAAAGGCTATTCCAACAAAGGCACTTTTTACCAGGCCCTCACGCTTATCAAACGTAACCAGGCAGGCGACCTTACCCTTGCTAAAGCACTCCTTGATCAGGTTGTAATAGAAGACCTGGAAGGCAGGGAGATCGCCAAACAATGGCTGGAGAAATGGTAAGGGGTATTGTCCCTATGCCAGTGACTTAACAGGTTGTATCGCTTCCTCCTTTGGGCCATATATACCAGCCGCTATTTTTTCCACAAACAGCTTCGGGAAGAATTTAGGAAAGAAAGCATGTAGTTTATTGTTGATGCCGGGAATGATCTCCGCTTTGCGTTTGAATAATCCATTGACAGCAATAATGCCCACGGCTTCCGGGCTCATGTTAAAACGCTCTGCCGTTTTTTTGGTGGCCTCGCTCATATTGGCCCGTTCCACAAAATTTGTATCTGTACTGCCAGGAATCAAACAGCTTACAGAAACGGTGGAATTACGTAACTCAAACCGAAGCCCTCTTGTAAAGGATAACACAAATGCCTTGGATGCTGCATAAATAGTAAGGTAGGGTACTGACTGATAAGCCGTTGTACTGGCTACATTCAAGAGGTAGCCCTGTACATGTTTGCGTAAGACAGGAATATAAAGATGCGACAGGGATACCTGCGCTTTGATATTCAGGTCTATAATATTGAGTTGATCTTCCAGCTCCAGCTGCTCAAATGCTCCATTGAGGCCATATCCGGCATTGTTCACCACTACGGTCAGTTTATCGTGCCAGTTTGCCGTCCAGTCAATCAATTGCTTACCGGCGTCGGATTGTGTAAGATCCAGCGGTAGGGTATGGACTATTACATGGTGCCTGGTGGTTATTTCCAGGGCGGAAGCGGCAAGGCCGGTTTCGTCAATGTCGGCCAGGAGGAGATTGTAGTTCCTGCGGGCCAATTCGGTGGCAATGCCTTTGCCAATTCCTTTGGCTGCTCCTGTTACTAATGCGTAAGCCATATCTGATATGTTTTATTATAATGGGTAATAGGGGTTATTAAGCATTTACATCCGACAATTTCTTCTGTTTCCTTTTCAAGGCTACGGGTAATAGCTTACTGGTGTAACCGGAGAGTTTTATCTGGGCCAGTTTGTGATAAAAAGGTGTTGGACTTGCTTCGTGTTTGGGCTGATAAGCACCGGTGACAATAGGAATGTACATCACCCTGCGACGGCTTTGGGCGCCAAAATGGGGTGACTGCTGTACGCGGTGCCATAAACGGCCATCATGCACGGTGAGGTCTCCGGCTTCAATATCGAACCCTATTTCTTTTTTATCGGGGTTATTGTCTATAAAGTATTTCTTCCTGAACAGTAAGCGGAACAGGCTTTGCTCGTGGGTGCCAGACAATACACGCAATCCGCCATTTTCATAGGAGCAATCATCCAGGTGCAAGCCTACATTGAGCATGGGCAATATACGGGAGCCCAGGAAAAGATCGCGTGGGCTATCGGTATGCCATCCCATTTGCCTGAATTGGCTGAATGGCGTATTGACATAGTGATTGACTACCAGGCCATCTTTCTCATATTCTCCGATACGGCCCTCGAAAGGTGATAGTAACTGGATAAGTGTTTGCAGGCGTTTGTCTTTCAGAAAGTCTTTCAATACCTGGCTATAGTGAGACGCAAAGGCAAAACGTTGTATGATGGGTTGTCCATATTCGTCGCTGCCAAACTTGAGCGGAATGCCATTAACCTTCTTAATGTCATTGGATATCAGGTAATCCTGTACGCTGTTAAGCTCTTTTATAAACTGCCTGACAGTATCTTTTTCAACAAAGTTTTTGAACTGGATAAACCCATGCCTGCGGAAAAAGGAGATATGGGCAGGGGAAATGCTTTCTTCCAAGCGGAAAATGTGCTGATCAAACTTCTTCATGTGTAGTATTTTTTTCAGTGAATAAATAAGTACTACAATGATCCCGCAGCGCGTGATTAACGCTGTCAGGTCACCGATTGCATCGCAGAATAAAATGGAAATGAAAATCAGAAGACTGTATTACAGGGCTGATAAAAGAACCGGAGGATGGTTCATTGCATAGTGCCCGGTAAAGATGTAGTATTTAACAACAACAGGAATGGCGGAAAGCAAAAGCATGCATGGATGGCGTAGGGTGGAGATGCCTGGCGCAGCCTGCCCCTGGGGTGAAGTTTGTCATGTAGTGATCATTTTATTTTATGAATACGGGAAATAATCCCTTTGCACCGGTACATCAGACCTGACATATCTATTTAAAAAAACAATGATCTCTTTTTCAATGGCCTCAAATTCCAGGAGGAAACCATCATGCCCATACAGGGAGTTGATCACGGCCAACCTGGCTCCCGGAATATGCTTTACCAGGTATTCCTGTTCTGTTATGGGGAACAGGATATCTGTTTCAATGCCAATAACCAGGACTTTGGCGGTAATGCGCTGCAAGGCGCTTATAGCATCCTGCCGGTTTCTGCCAACGTGGTGGCTGTCCATACTGGCGCTCAGCCGGTGATAACTGAATGCATTAAAGCGTTTGGCCAGTTTATCTCCCTGGTATTGCTGGTACGAGCCTGCTTTGTAGTTCCCTGTTTCATAAGGCGCTTCATCACTTTGGTACAGGTCGTAGGTTTGATAATGCCGGTAGGAGAGCAAGGCAATACTACGGGCAATTTTCATTCCTTCTATCCCGGCTTCCGATGAATTGGTTTGCCAGGTAGGATCTGTTTCAATGCTCCAGCGTTGGGAGGCATTGAATGCCTTTCCCCAGGCAGAGTGCCAGGCATTGGTAGCAATGGGTATGATATGCTCAAAGGCATCCGGTTCATCAATAGCCCATTCCAGCAATTGCTGTCCGCCCATCGATCCGCCAATACCAATATGAATGCGGGCAATGCCGAGTGCGTGGCGCAGGTGCTGGTACATGCGCACCATATCACGTATGGTGAGCTGGGGAAAGTCGTGATAATAAAGTTCCTCACTACCCGGTTTCTTTTCCAGTGGTCCGACACTTCCATAGCAACTACCCGGCATGTTGACACAAACAATAAAATCCCGGGCCGGGTCAAACAATTTGGCCGTGCCCACCAGTCCCGGCCACCAACTTACTACATCACTATTGGCTGTAAGTGCGTGGAATATCCATACGACGTTGTTGACGGATGGATCGAATGTGCCGTAGGTGTGGTAACCGAGGTGAAAACCTGGCAGGGTAACACCGCTTTCCAATACAAATGGATGGCGGTGTTCAAATAAATTATAATCGCTCATGTACAATCGCTGCGTTACAGGATAAACAACCATCCCGCAAAGAAAATGCGGGATGGAAGTGGCACCTTTTATTATGATACGAGTTCTTTCGCAAATACTTTGTCAATAGCCTGTTCAAAATCAGCGATGATATCGCTGATGTGTTCAATGCCTGTACTTACTCTTACCTGGTTGGGTAGTACGCCGGCAATTACCTGCTCTTCTGCACTCAGTTGCTCGTGTGTTGTAGAAGCAGGATGGATTACCAGTGTTTTAGCATCGCCTACATTGGCCAGGTGGCTTGCCAGCTTCAGGGAATCGATCAATTGACTGGCTTTTTCCTTGCCGCCTTTGATCCCGAAATTCAGGATGCCGCCAAATCCATTGGTGAGATATTTGCCTGCCAGTTTATGATAAGGGCTGGACTCCAGTCCGGGATAGTCTACAAACTCTACCAGTGGATGGTTCTTCAGCCAGGTGGCAAGGGCCAGGGCATTATCTACGTGGCGTTGTACACGCAATGACAAGGTTTCAATGCCTTGCAGTAACAGGAAAGAATTGAAGGGGCTCAGTGAAGGGCCAAAGTCGCGCAGACCTTCTACCCGGGCACGGATCGCAAAAGCAATATTGGGCAGGCCCAGGGGATTGCCTTCTCCAAATACATCCCAGAATTTCAGGCCATGGTAACCTTCAGAAGGCTCTGTGAATTGGGGGAATTTGCCATTGCCCCAGTTGTAATTGCCGCCGTCTACCACTACACCGCCAATGGTGGTGCCGTGTCCGCCAATCCATTTGGTGGCCGATTGTACGACAACGTTGGCGCCATGCTCCAAGGGGCGGAACAGGTAACCTGCTGCCCCAAATGTATTGTCTACGATCAGGGGCAGGTCATATTCTTTGGCCAGTTGCGCAAACTTCTCAAAATCAGGGATATTCAGACGAGGATTGCCAATGGTCTCCAGATAGATAGCCTTGGTGTTTTTGTCAATGTGTTTGGCAAAATCGTTGGCATCATCACCATCTACAAATCTTGCTTCAATGCCCAGGCGTTTAAAAGCTACTTTAAACTGGTTGTAGGTACCGCCATATAAATAAGAGGTGGAAACGAAATTATCTCCTGCCTGCAAAATATTGCTCAGGGCAATGAATTGGGCAGCCTGTCCCGAACCGGTGGCTACAGCAGCTACGCCTCCTTCCAGGGCTGCAATGCGCTGCTCAAACACATCGGTAGTAGGGTTCATGATGCGGGTATAGATATTGCCAAACTGCCGCAGGCCAAAAAGGTCGGCAGCGTGGGCTGCATTGTCAAACCCGTAGGAAGTGGTTTGGTATATGGGTACTGCTCTTGATTTGGTGGTAGGGTCAATCTGTTGACCGGCATGCAACTGTAAGGTGTCAAAGTGCCACTGCTGACTCATAACGATACTATTTTATTAATGATGGAATAAAGAAATAAAGACAATTAATGGAATTGGATGGGCGTGCTGATTAGCAGGAACAACCCATGCTAGATTGGTCGCTACAACAACACGAAGGATAATATGTATGTACTGGTAGCAGGAGATTATCTTATTAGTCCACAAATTAAGTGGGTTATTAGATTTCTCCAAATTAATTTTGGTAGCGCGGTGTTAAAGGTAGGTTACAATAACGGGGGGCTGATGCAGGTTTTGAGTTTACAGGGAGGCTACTTGAGTGAATGGGCTTGTTTTGTGAGTCTTACAAATGTATCGGCGGCAATCCCTGCTTGCGCAGTTCGCGCTTGTAGTGTTTGAGGTATCTCCTGTTGCTTTTGGCGCCTACGCTCGAGCCGGCGCCGCTGAGGAGCATCTTGATCATATAATTGAAGACGGAGCGGTCGCGCAGCCGCTCGAAGTAGATAATGCCCGTTTTGTGTGTGTTGCGGGTTTTGATCACGAAGGTATTGGCAATGAAGGTGATCATCTTGGTGACAAAGCTTTTCCGCTGCACATCACCGCCCTGTAAAATTTCCACATTCAGTTTGCGGTACCTCATTTGCATCTCACCATAAGATATATATTCCCTGCCGATGGCCCGCAAGGTGAGGGTATCAAGTTGTCCTGCCCGGATCCTTACGGAAGCCAGGGGCTCTACCACCTTATTCAGTATCATGAGGTTGGCCGGACCTATGCGTGTTGTCATCAGAAAGGCTGCCAGGGAGTCCATATAAGATTCGTGCAGGCGCAGGTTCACATGTATGGAATCCAGCAGGTAGGCGTCTGCCTGCAGCTTCAGACTATCCTGCTCGTGAAGATCGCGGCTCCTGATATTGGTCAATGAAGCCTGCAGCCTGGAAATGCTGATCACGCCCGACTTATTGGTCTTCTCACTGTGTTCTTCATACCGTACACGGCCATTGTGCACCAATACACTATCTGCTATCAGGTTAAAAGGAAGCCGCTTGATCATATCTACGGGCAAGGGTCTGATCACATTGGGCTCCCGCGGTGGTCTTTTATCGCGATACACACTGATGGTGGGCTCAAAGATGGCCAAGGCACCAATATGGATCAGTGTGTCTTTAAAGAAACTGTTCAGGTCGGGACGATGGATATTGATCCTGCCTGTATTCAGTTGTATATAATCTGTTTGGTAAGGATGTGCTGCGATATAGGCATCCCTTCCGGCCATGGGAGTATAGGAAAAAGAATCTATCGACAACAGGCGCTGGCGGTGATGATAACTGAGTTGTTTCCAGCTCAAATAGTCTTTGGTGGTGGTGAAGTCGCCGGAAAAGTCGCGCAGGGCAAGGTTGGGACTATTGTTAACCCATTCCTGGTGATGTTGGTTGGCCTGTAGGGCCAATTGCTCCACTGTTAAAGCCGTTAGGTTGAGCCGGCCACTGTCTTTGCCGATGCCATCGATCTGCATATCCCTGATGGCAAACCTTGCGATGATGGTGGACCAGGGAATAGGGTGGTGTTTACCGGTAGCTAGTTTCGTAGGGCCCAATTCCAGGGCAATGCTTTGTGGCTTCAGCAGGATCATTTTTTCTGAATGCTGAGTAAAGGATACGTCCGTTCCTGTTATACTGGCTTTGTCGATCGTGAGTGGCGCAGCGCCATCATGCCTGATATTGTTGAATACCCATTGGTTGTGGGCAGGTGTAATGCCTTTGTTCCAGGCGAGGCTGATGGTATGGTTTTCCAGTTGTTGTTGCAGGTGCAGGGTTGGCTGTTCAATGGCCAGCTTTTTAATATGCATTACGGGCAGTGGCTTGCCCGGTGATGCTGATTGAGGGGCCTTGTCGGCGGAGGCCTTCACCAGAAGGGTTGGCTCCTTCAGGATGATCTCTTCGGCATGGAGGTTGCCGGCCAGAATGGCTGTCAGATCGGGCACCAGCTGCACCTGTGGAATGGAGGCGGTGATGGTATCATGAGGGGTATAACGGGTAAACCGGATATCATTAATATGGGATCGTACCATACCTGCCAGGGCATAATCACCGGTATTCAGCAGCATGTCTTTGCCGGTGTATTGCAGGTTCGATCCCTTTACTTCCAGGCCTTCCACTTTCCACGCTCCTTTCCCGGAGGGGTCACTGGGGCTGGCGTCTTTCTTTATCGAAGCGATGGAAATTGTATTGATAAAAGTATTGACCGTACTGTGTGGACCTTTCAGGGAGAAATGGGTTTTACTGCCCTGCACATTTTTGACCGATAAGGAAAGCGGTGACCGGCCTGTGGCAGGGGGCTGGGTAGCAGGTGTACGGAGTGACAAGGTGGCTTCTTTCCAGCTGGCCATATCGATGCTGATATGGTCGCTGCTGTCATCAAAGGCCAGCCCTGCCATGTGTATGCCCTTTGCCTTTACCGTCATGTTGCCGGAGAGGTCGCGGATGGTGGCCTCGTCTGCCCTCAGTACCGTACCATTGCCTGTAAAGCTGCCATTGCTGATGGAAGCCTGCAGTCTTTTGGTCCTGATACTTCCTTTATAAAAATGCAGGGAGTCTACCGCATCGCCGATCATGAAGGTGGAGCGTGCTGCCAGCAGCTGATTGGTCTGTACGGTGAGGTCTACCTGTTGCAAAAGTAACTTCGTATCGGGGTTGGGAACATAGGATATATTGCCATTGATGACCCGTATCCTTTGCAGCGACATGGCTTTGTCGAGAGAATTCAATACAGAATACATCGATACCTTTTTGCCAGGGCCTGCCCTGGTATTCTTCACATAATCGATCTTCGGGCCATACAATACGGCTTGTTGAGCTTTGATATGACGGTCAAAGATCAGTTCTTCCCAGGAAAGGCTGTCCAGCTCAAACAAAGGAAGCTGGTGATGCCGTATGACGTTGGCCTTGGCAAGGCTGTTGATGGAAAAGTTATTTAGCAGTATACTGGAGTTCACGATCCTTATGCTATCAAACTTAAAGCGGTAGGTACTGTCTTTGTTGAGACTGGAATAACCACGGATGGCCATATCAAATCTGCCTACCGACACGGGTTCTTTAGCGCTGCGGTCAATGACCAGTTCCCGCATTTCAAAATCATCGCCCCGGGTGCTGAATTCAGCAGATTGGCCATTTTGAACAGTGACCACTGAGGTGCTGATATTCTTTACCCCCATGTATTTGAGGTTGGTATTGATGCCCAGGTGCCGCAGTAGCGTATCCATATGAACAGGGGGTGCATTTTTCTTGCGTGCGCTGTCAACCGTCACATTCAGGTTGAGCAACGGATTGGTGGCATACATCGAATCGGCTTTTAGCACACCGGTAGCATACAGTGCCGGGAAATCGAAATTGGAGAATTTGAGTTTATCGAAGAAGAGGCTCAGGGCCAGGTTTTTCTGCCGGTTGCCAATAGAGATGATCGAGCAGCTGTCCAATGCGATGGACCTATCCTTTACATGGATCCTGAAATTGCTGAAGGCCATCCGGTAACGCCCGTCGGGGAAAGTGATCTCCTGGTGGTCGGTATTGAAAACGATGTCCTCACTGAAGTGGAAGGCTGCGCTGTCGACTTTATCGCCTCCTACTTTGATATTGTTGACGCGGAAAAAGATGTTGGAGATCGTAACCGGATGCCAGTCGGCCCTTGCCCGGTTGGCCAGTGAGAACCGCCCATTGTCGATGCGGAAATGCCCTACCGAGAACAAGGAGAGGGCTTTGTGGATGGAATTGTACAGGTCGCCGATCTCATGGGAGAGCGAGCCATGCCTGTGTTCCAGTGTATCGGATTTCATGACGCTGATATCCGGGTTGGTGATGAGGATACTGTCAATGACCAGTTGCCGGTGCAGGATGAGCGGGGTGAGCTTATGCAATTGCAGGCTGAGCCGCTTTACCGATATCCGGTAGGCTGTTTTGGTCCGGACGGAGTCGGTATTGTAGATAACGGCTTCTTTGAGGTTGAGGCGGCGCTGACCAAAGTCGTAGGTGATGCTTTTGAGTGAGAGTTCTACCGTGCCGTTGGACTTGCTGCGGACGATATCGCGGATAATGCTTTCAGCATGGTGTACAAACCACACATAGACCACCACCAGTAATACCAGCAGTATGCCCATGACGATACCGGTAATCTTCAACAGCTTCCTTACCAATGGTTTAACGGCCATATTGTAATATACGCCATTTTATGCTTTCAGGATGAGGAGCTGCTTATTATCAGGGTATTACCAGGTTCGTTCCTTGTTCGTCAAGCCCAGGAAACAAAACCCTTAGTAAATGCGCATTAACCCTTAACAAGAACCGGACAAGGGGCGAAGGAGAATACAGAGAAGGGCTTCTTTTTAGCATTTACCTCCTCAATGATACCTTGATGGTTCCTCACATTCTCCGCTTTGGGTTCTCTTTGCTTTCGCGGGGCCCGGGGAAGCAAAGAGGCGGAACCGGGGAGGCAAAGAGAAGGATTCGAGGACCCAAAGAGGAGAATCCGGGAAGAAACAGGGCGAATCCGGGGAGGCAAAGAGGAGAAAATGCGATAACTGTGTCATTCGTCCCTGAGTATGTACTGTTCGTCCCTGGTTTTGGAGAGGGCCATCCCAATTTGCCAGGTGTTTTGGAGAAGAAAATGCTGTTCGTCCCAGGTTTTGTCGAAGCCCGTCCCAGGTTTCCGACAAGGCCGTCCCATTTTTGAAAAACGGGGAAAGAACTGCTATAGATTTGCTTTTAACGAGTAATGACTTGAGAAAGCGTTATCAACATATCAACTTACCGCCTGAACTACAGGAGTTCTGGAAAAACTTTCTGGCCGCGACAGAAGTAGAAGGCACTTTGTTTGATCTCATTACCTGTTACCGGATGTATGGCCAATTCTTTATGCGCAGTAAAAGTTCCCTCACCGGTAAGCGGGTAAAGAAAGACAAGTGCTTTCTGCGCACCATGCACAATGCAAGTGTAATGGGATTGGCTGCTAAATATGTAACACCCATTTACAACAACTTATCGGAAGACTGGCGTTGCCAGGACCTGCAGCGTAAACTGGTAGGGATTGCCGTGAAATTGTTGCACCAGGGCAAAACGAAAAAGGAAGTAGTGCAGGCTGTTCAAGTTGCATTGGAGCAACTGGGCTACCGGACGGAGTGGCCGGTATGGGAACTGCCGCCTGAACTAGAAAAGTGGGTGGAGGAGGAGCGTGCGGAGTCTGGAGTATTGAGTACGGAGGCGGGAAGGGCTGAACGAGATACTGTTCATACGAATACTGAAAATGCTGAACAGATGTGGGTAAATGAGAAAGGGGAGCTGGTTTTTGTGGGGCGCACTTCACATGTTTCTTTGCTTCTCAATTTTGATATTACTTTTATTATCTGTGAATGCATTCACTGGGGGAGTGAGGTGGCGAGGGCGCCGTGAGAGGGAACTGTCTTTGATTTCACTTGGTTGAATGAGCATTAGCAATAAAAAATAAAATCGCATTCAAATGTATCCACCGCTTTCTGTAGTTTATCCAAAAAATAGAATTAAATCGGTCATCGTCCTTTCAGATGGTACTCAAAATGGAAACGAGTTTTCAATAGCTAAATTACTACTACATGATGGTTCAATAGCACTTGGGATAAGATGGGATTTCAGCGAGTGGTCCCCTGATCCTGATAAAGGCTATCCACTTATTAGAGGGCAATTCCCGTGCTGGTTTATATTGCCAAATGCTCAAAGGTTAAAAGATGTTTTCAACGAAATTAATATTGAAGATTTCGTAGCACCTGATAGTTCTAAATAGAGACAGATAACCTTGCACAGACTTAAAGAGACCGAATTTGCCCCTTGTAAGGGAACCTGACAAGGAGCAAATCCGGCTATTCATCTTTTCTTACTTCAATAACTGTTTCGTATCAGCTATCAGCTTTATGACGCTAACACTATCCGTAGCATCATAGTATCCACGAATGCGGCGCACCCGGTCCAGCAAAGCTACCTTCTCCGTATGGATAAAGTCTTCTGGTTTTCCGGCAAGGGAGGTGTCTTCCACGGAGAGAAAATATTCCTGCCTGGCAGCACTGTACAGGGCTTCCTTGTTGCCTGTTAAAAACTCCCAGTTCGCAACCTCGGCATTTAGTTGCTTTGCATAAGCGGCCAGTACGGGTACGGAATCTCTTCCGGGATCAACAGTATGCGACAATATTACAAACCCGGGCTCTCCTTTAAAGGTGTTATAAACCCCGACCAGGTTTTTATTCATGATCTTACAAATACCCGGACAGGTAGTAAAGAAATATTCCACGATAGTAACTTTTCCCATTACTTCTTTTTCTGTTACCTGCTTTCCCTCCTGATTGGTAAAGGAAAAGCTGCCTGCAATATGATCCGGCTCTCCCAAAACCGGAAGTGTATTCTTTTTTACGATGCCCGCCCCTATAAGAAAGAGCAAACCAATAATTGAAATGCTTACAACTACCAGGGTCACGATCCTTGAAAGTGGTGTCATGGTATATTATTAAAATAGTAAAGGAATGTGCATCGCCGCGGCAATACAAGTCAGTATGATCTTCTTTATGCCTGTGGCTTTTACTTCGCTGATGCCGGCAGGGTGATCTTAATTTTCTCCCATTCCATATTGATCGTCCCGGAAGTGTCAGACAGTTTGGCCACAGAATAATTCAATCGTTGAACGCTCTTGTCGGATAGCGTAGGCGTGATTTCAAACCTGGCCACATCCTCCTGTTGGTTGTACTGATCTGCCAGGTGCTGGTCAAACCGGGTATTTAAGATCACGATCCATTTATCCTTTCCGGGAATGGTAAAGAAGGCATAGGTGCCGGCTTTAATAGGCTGCCCCTGTATATTGATATCCCTTGAAAAATTGATGGTAGTAGCGCTGTGAGCGCCGGTAACCCATACGGTTCCATAAGGCACCAATCCGCCCCATATAACCCTGTCTTTAGTGCCTGGAGAACTGTATTCAATATGGACGTGTGACTTCCCGATATTGGCCATCGCCATCCTGGCGGGGCTTCCTTTCAAGGTATCCTTCTTAATGTAGCCTGCATTAACACTATCGGCATAATCCAGCTTACCATCCGCTGGCTGCATGGCAGCCTCCTCATGATGCTGATGGCCACCGGCAGTATCGGATTCCTTCTTCACTTCCTGACTGCCACAAGCGGCCAGTATCATTAAAGCCAGGGCCGTTCTTACTAATTGTTTCATAATCGTATTTTATTGTTCGGAAAATCTTTTGTCGCTGATAAACTCCTTGTCATTAAGCGTTTTTAAAAAAGCAAGGAGCTGTTCCCGCTTTTCTGTTGTTAAAGGTATCCCCAGTGTGTGTTCCTGTTTTAGCTGCGCATCCAGGTTGGGCGTATTTTGCACCTGCCCGGTGTAATGCTCCAATACGGCCTCCAACGTAATGAAACGGCCATCGTGCATATAGGGTGCCGTATAACTAAGGTTCCGAAGTGAAGGTACTTTAAACTTATACTTGTCCCTTTCATTCAGTGTCACTTTATACCTGCCTTCATCGTTATTGTTGCCAATCTTAATACCATTGTTACGAAAGGAATTGTCGGTAAACAAAGGCTCTGTATGACAGGAGTTGCATTGTTGTTTAAAAATGGTATACCCGGCTTGTTCTTCAGACGTAAATACCACCCCTTCTTTTCGCATTACTTTGTCATACTTTGAATTGGCGCTAACCAGCATGACCATAAACTGCGACAAAGCCTTCATCATTCTTTCGGTATTGATCTCCTCCGATCCAAAGGCTTTCTTAAACAGGTGCGGATACTCCGGATGCGCCTGCAATTTGTTCATCACATTGCTCATGGTCTCATCCATTTCCACCGGATTGGTGATCGGAACAAGGGGCTGCAGGTCAAGATCAAATACGCCACCATCCCAGAAGAGTGTTTTGCTCCAGGCCAGATTAACAATTGCGGGGGAGTTACGGCTGCCCAGCCGGTCATCTATACCATGACTTACATCATGGCCATGCTGGGTGAAACCGGAAGTCTGTATATGGCAACTCCCGCAGCTTACAGTATTGTCTCTTGACAACCGGGGTTCGTAGAATAATTTCCTTCCCAGTTCAAACTTCGCCTGGGTTACCTGGTTGGTGGAAAAGTGATAGACGGGTGCAGGGAAATTAGTCGGTGTCTTAAACCCTATGAATGCATCAACGATTCCTGTGGCACTGACAATGAGTGTTACGCCAAGCAGTATAATAGTAATCCATTGCTTTTTGTACATACCGCTTAATTTTCTGTGTGATCATGCCGGAACATAGTAGCATAGTTATCAGCCACACGCGCACTGAATGCACTAAACATTACGGTGCTATTGGATGCAATACTTACGTTGGTAGTGGCGGCGAATGCTTTGGCGATATCAACCTTGAGGTGGATATTGCTTTTACGACCACCTCTTACTTTGGCTATGCCGCCAGGGGTAAGATCGATAGTAATGGCCCGGATATTGTTGATCGTAGGCGCTGAGTAACCGCCAAAGCCACCTATATGATACCTGAACTTATGCTGCCCGCCGGGATCAAGGGGCGCCTGTGGTGAAATGCCTTCCAGCTTAAAGAAAATATAACCGCTGTTCCAACCCCAGTACATGCCATCCATACCGCCTGAAGGATCGAGCACTCCTTTACGCTGACTGATATCCATGGTGCTGCGCAGGCTGTCTACCCCCAATACGAAGCTGAGGGAAGTATAATCGCCTTCCGGCACATTGACTTTGGCAAACCTGGTATCGCGGTCGTTTTCCCTGATCAAAAAATAACTGCTGTCTTGTGGTACAATGTATTCCGACCCATCTTCTTTTTTTAACCTGATATTGCTGATAAAATACTGCAGGAGCGATACCGAGAAACTGTCGCCGGCAGCATTGGTATAAGCGCCGGTATTCAGTTGCAACTCCTGATCTCCAATGATATTGTCAAATTCGATTGATAGGGGAGCATTGATCACCTGGTTGAGATTAGCAGCTGTTTCCTCCTGCTTAGAGATTGTCAGCATGATCATCATTATAATAGCGGATATTCCTAACATGGTTGAAAGTTTGATTTGTATTTATTAAGCAATAGAATTTCAGGCCCCTAATCATGGCTATGCCAGGGGCCAATAGCTAAATGCCTTTTACTGGTGTATCAGTTTACTTAAAAACGTAATTCAGGGCACGCAGTATTGTCTCGTGCTGCAGGTATACCATGGCAAGCACCACCAGCCAAAGGGCTATGGTAACGCGCAGGCGAACCTTTTTCAGCACAGATGGATCCTGCCATTTGTGATGGCTAACCATTTGTGTAAATTTTAATGATCGATAGTAATAAGGCTGCTGTTGCAGGCTTTCAGAAAGCATGATATGTTATGCCAGGAGAGCAGGAGGATGAAATACATTTCCCTTGTACCCTGCAGGGAAAGCCTCCGCCTGGTAGATGGCAAAGGAGGGAGAAACTGATATGGTAACAGAGAAAGTGTAAGCTTTGATCTCTTCGCAATAATCTGCCGGCGGCATTTGGGTAGCGCCCTTTTGATTCTGTGCGTCACCGGTTTCGCTGGCTTTTGCCAGTTGCTTTTTTAACTGGCATTTGCCACTACAATGCATGGCAGGCTTGTCTTTATTCTCGCAAAGGTTGGCTGCTATATACGCTTTATTCAATACATATTGCAGATACACAACAGGCATCGCCAGCATCTTAACCAGCATCAGCAATGCGATATAGCCTATTGCAATATGGTGAACGAATTTTTGCATGAACGGGACAAAGGTACGCGCCGAAGGATCAAATACTACAAAAAGCGCTAATTTTTTAAGCGGCAGTGGAAACAGTACCTGTACCTTAAATTTATTACTTTTATTCCATGGAACACATGGGTTCTTTCCTGAATCGCTTTAAGCAAAACGATAAATTATCCATTCGAATTGCTGCTCCTGCTTTTGGTCAGCCTTCAGCAGATATGATTGACGAATATGGATTGACGCAACGGACTGCCTTCTATTGCTTTCTTTTTATGATAAAGGGCAGCACTTCACACACGGTTGACCTCAGGCAATTCGAGACGTCTAACAACGAGCTCCTATTTATTCTGCCTCATCAGATGCTTGAACTGCCAGACACAAAACAGGATGCAGACTATTTTAAAATTGCGTTTGACGATAGCTGTCTTGGCCAGTTGCCAAAGCAATATTCCTTTCTGATCGACCCCTTAAATAATCAAAAGATCAGGTTCTCCACAACTGCCGCCGCAAGATTACGATCAACCTTTGAAATACTGCTGGGCTTGTTAAGTATCATGGACACCGATCCCGAGCTCATCCTGGCACACCTGAATAGCCTGCTTACAGAAATTAATACTGCTTATTTTGTTGCAGACAAGAATCCGGCTGACAGCAAGCTTTCAAAATACATTGCCTTCAAAATGCTGGTTGAAAAGCAACTTACCGATCAGCTGATGGTGAGTGATATCGCTGAAAAGCTTGGCACCAATTCCAACGGCTTATACCAAATTGTCAAACACTATTCCGGGCTTTCTCCCAAGGAATATATAACCAACCGGTTGATCCTGGAGGCAAGGCGTAGATTATACTACACTGAAACAGCTTCTATCAAGGAACTTGCCTTCGACCTTGGATTTAACGACCCCGAATATTTCTCCCGCTTGTTTAAAAAGGTTACTGGTAAACCTATTTCCCTGTTCTTGCAGGATTTGTCAGGGAACTAATGGCTTTTGTCCGGCTCTTCCTGTGGCGTTCTGTTCATCTTTGTTTTCACAAAGAATAAACTATGAACAGAAAATTAGGAACAAACGGCCCGTTGGTGTCCGCAATAGGTTTGGGGTGCATGGGCATGTCGGGCGCTTACGGACAATCGGATGAGGCAACATCTATCGCCACCATTGAGCGGGCGCTTGAACTTGGTCATAACTTTTTAGATACTGCCGATTACTACAATGCAGGGCAAAATGAGGAACTGATCAGTCAGGCCATCAAAGGTAAGCGTGATAAGGCATTTCTATCGGTTAAGACAGGGCAACTCCTTACACCTGGCCCCAATGGTGGCATGGCGCCAGGGCCTGTATGCACCCGTCCAGACTACCTGCGTAACGCAATAGTATACAGTCTGCGCCGGCTTAAAACGGACTATATCGATCTGTACACTCCGGCAAGGGTTGATCCCAATGTACCTATCGAAGAAACCATGGGTGCTCTCGCCGACCTCGTACAGAAAGGAGTGATCCGTTACATTGGATTATCGGAAGCATCGGCTGCAACGATCCGCAAAGCTGCCACCGTACATCCCGTGGCTGCGCTGCAGATAGAGTATTCGCTGTGGAGCAGGGATATCGAGGTTGAGGTACTGCCAACCTTACGGGAACTCGGTATCAGTCTGGTGGCCTATGCTCCATTAAGCCGGGGCTTTTTAAGCGGAGCGTTCAAACAACCAGCAGATATCAAAGACAGCCGTGCTCATATGCCGCGTTATCAAGGAGAAAACTTTTATAAGAATCTCGAACTGGTAGAAAAGATCAAAACCTTAGCTGCTCAAAAAAGCTGCACGCCGGCACAGTTGGCTATTGCGTGGGTGATCGCACAGGGCGACGACGTGATCACCATTCCTGGGTGCAAACGCATTGAACACCTTGAAGAAAATATTGCAGCCGGGCAGGTACAGCTTACCCGGGAAGACCTGGAAAGCATTCATGCTATGATGCCTGCCGGCATTGTATCCGGCGCACGGTACCCTGAAAAATTCCTGGATGCATTGGGCCGTTAAATGATAAATATCAAGTCTGCACATCACTGCAAAAAAAGCATCAGCAACGACAAATATTTCAGCATCGTTATGGGTCATTTGAGATAAGTTTTTAGTCATTTAAGGTGGTTTTCAGACCAGCGCAGACAAGCCATTCGTTTGAATAGCTGTCCCGGTTATATTCTAACAGACCGACCCTATCCAACCTTTCTATCTCACACAGATAGCTAAGTCCCCGTGCGCAACCCCTTAAATGCTCAACTATATGTACACCCGAACTGTATTGATCCTCCTGGCCATCGCCTGCAAAGGAATGGCCCAGGCCCCGGGAGGCGTAACCCCACAACTTAAAATGTGGATCAGGGCTGATCAACCCGGTACTATCACTGCTACAGCCGGCAAGATCAGCGCCTGGCGTTACCTCAACGATGCCACCAAAAGTTTCACTGCTTCCGGCACAGACCAGCCCGACTGGCAAACCAATGGAATCAACTTCCAATCTTCGGCACGCTTCTCCGGTGAACACATTATGAATGGACCGGCAGGCGTCAATGCGCCCATTCCGGCCGGCGATGACGATTATTCACTTTTTATCGTTTGGAAAAGTTCCTATACGGGCGACCAGGGTGAAAGGCTTTGGATGCAATGGAACTGCGTAACACAAAAGAATGGCTTCTCGCTCGACACTTATTACAATGGCAACTTCTTCTATGGCGGGCAATTTGAGATCAGTCCTTACAACCAGGGTCTCAAACAACCATTTACACCCGGCACCTGGAACATTAGTCAGCTCAACCTGCAAAACCTTGCCACCAAAGATTTTGAGATCATCGATCAGAAGAACCTGACCACCACGCCATTACTTCTCTCCAGTAATGGCACCAGCAGCAATACTGCCCGCAACATTCTCACCAATTACCAGGTACTGGGCGCCAAGTGCGACAAGAACGATCAGGGGTTTCACGGCGATATCGCGGAAGTGATCATCTACGACAGACCTATCTCCGGACTGGAACGAACGAAGGTCTTCTCTTATCTCGCGTTGAAGTATGGCGTATCCCTGCCAGGATTTAATTACCAGGCCTCCGATTGGAATGGTACCACGGGCACGATTTTCTGGCGTTCGAATGCCACCTACAATAACGACATCTTTGGGATTGGTCGCGATGAATCAGCTACCGGCTCCCTGCTCAATTTGCCACAATCCAATAGTCTCAATACAGGCAGTGGCAACGGAGCCGGACAAACGGGTAAGGGCAATGTCATTCTATCCGCCAGCCTCGATAATGGAGATTATCTTATGACAGCGCACAATGGCCAGGCACTCACGCAGACCACGGCCGGACTTCCTTCCGCACTTGCCGGCACGAAACGCCTTGCACGGAAATGGCTGGTACAAAATACCGGAGATGTAGACGCCATGGGACTCACCTTTGATATCAACGGACTCACGCTCTCGGGTGACCTTACCAATCCGCTCAATTTTGTAATCGTGGTAGACCTGGATGGAGATGGAGATTTCACCACGGGCAGGCTCAGGTATTTTCCCGCCAATACCATTACCGGCAGCCAGGTATTTTTCCCCAACATTTTCTTCCCTAATGGCGTGGTATTTACGATCACCACGCAGTTCCCGATCCAGTTGCTCAGTAAGCCCGAGCCTCCCGTCGCAAGGCCTGGACCTTCTGCCGGGGAGCAAGTGTACCCCAATCCATTCCGGAATGAAACGCACCTCAAGCTGGTCTTAAGTGGCAGGCAAAAGGTTGCATGCCGGCTCTTCAATGCCAATGGTTGCCTGATGCGGGAATGGGGCCTGGAAGGTCGCAACGGTAACAATGCCTTCGTGCTGGAGCAACCTGGCAACCTGCCTGCCGGTATTTATTCGCTCATGGTTTACTATAACAAACAGCTGCATGTATATAAACTGATAAAGGAATAGGGGGGTGTGCATATTTTCCCCAATTTGGGGTTTGGCAATGCTATTGCTTTCGGTATTGATGCGTATCAGTAAATATATCAATACTAATGTCAAAATTCGCATCAATGCCCCGTCCAAACAAGCAGAAAATTGATAACCAATTAGCAAAGAAACCCACTGGTATTACTGGTTTTGATGAAATAACAGGCGGAGGCCTGCCGGCAGGCAGGCCCTCCCTGATCTGTGGAGAGGCAGGCGCCGGTAAAACGCTTTTCTCCATCGAATTCATTATCCGGGGAGCCTTGCAGTACAATGAACCGGGCGTTATCCTGGCTTTCGAAGAAAAAGCAACAGACCTGGAAACGAATGTGGCCTCCCTGGGATTCGATTTGAAGAAATTGCAAAAAGATAAACTCGTTTGGATAGATCATGTGCACATCGATCGTTCTGAGATAGAAGAAACGGGCGAGTATGACCTCGATGGTTTGTTTATACGTCTAGGATACGCCATCGACTCTATTGGCGCAAAACGGGTAATGCTTGATACGGTGGAAAACCTGTTTGGCGGCTTGTCGAATGAAGGTATTCTGAGGGCCGAGATACGCCGTTTGTTTACCTGGCTAAAAGATAAAGGGGTTACTACGATTATAACGGGTGAAAAAGGGCAACACACCCTCACCCGGCAGGGCCTCGAAGAGTATGTGTCCGATTGTGTGTTGTTATTGGAGCACAGGGTGATCAACCAGATATCCACCAGGCTGCTACGGGTAATCAAATACAGGGGTTCTGTACATGGCACCAATGAATATCCCTTTCTGATTGATGAGGAAGGGATTTCAGTCTTGCCTGTTACCTCACTCAAGCTAAATCACGAAGTATCTTCCCAGCAGGTATCTACCGGCATTCCAACCCTGGATAGCATGTTTGAAGGAAATGGGTTCTTTAGAGGCAGTTCTATCCTCGTATCGGGCACGGCAGGTACCGGGAAAACAAGTATTGCGGCCTATTTTGCCGATGCTTCGTGTAAACGAAAGGAGCGGTGCCTCTATTTCGCCTTTGAAGAATCGCCCAGGCAGATTGTCCGTAATATGCGTTCCATAGGTATCGATTTGCAAAAACACGAAGACGCAGGTTTATTGCAGATCCATGCTGCCCGGCCTACTTTGCAGGGATTGGAATTGCACCTGCTGGCCATTCATAAACTGGTGAGAAAATTCAAGCCCCGGACAGTTATTCTCGATCCCATTACGAATTTAATAACCATTGGTTCGATGTCGGAGGTCAAGTCTATGCTGATCCGCCTCATCGACTTTCTGCAGGTAGAAGAAATTACCGTAATGTTTACGGCTCTTGTTTACGAAAAAGACAATACTGTCCAGACTGATGAAGGAGTTTCTTCCCTGGTGGATGCCTGGATATTGGTAAGGGATATTGAATCCAATGGTGAGCGCAACCGGGGTATTTACATCATGAAATCCCGTGGCATGAAGCACAGCAACCGCGTGCGTGAGTTTGTGATCAAAGACACTGGCCTCGAATTAGTAGATGTATACACTGGCGCCAAAGGCATCCTGGTCGGCTCTGCCCGCGAAGCGGAGCAATTAAATGAGGCTACAGGTGTGGAATTACGTACTCATGCGCTCAACAGGATAGACCGGGAATTGGAGCGAAAACGTACTGTGCTGGAAGCTAAAATTGCCTGTCTCCGGGAAGAGTTTGAATCTGTGGAAGAAGAACTCAACAAAAGTTTCCGGGAAGAAGACCTTATGAAGGAGATCATGGAAAGGAATCGCCGGAAAGATATAAAAAACACAAACAGCGGTAACAAGAAAGATGGCAAAAGCAAGTAAGACAATAATGGCCCCTGCAAAGTCAAAGCCCAATGCCCGGGCAACAGCAAAGCCGGTTCCAAAATGGCAGTTAAAACTATATATAGCCGGTAATACCCCCAAATCAGTAGCAGCCCTTGCCAACCTGAAAAGGTACTGTGAGCTGCATCTTCAAGACCAGTATGAAATAGAGGTAGTAGACTTATTGGTAAACCCCCAATTGGCAGCCGGTGACCAGATCCTGGCCATTCCAACGCTCGTTCGAAAGGTGCCTGTCCCAATCCGGAAAATTATAGGGGACCTGTCGAATGAGGAAAAAGTATTGGTGGGCCTCGACATTAAACCTGTAAAAAAGTAGCATGAAAAGAAAGGGAATAGAAGGTGATAAGAAGTCTGGTAAGCCTGACTATGTATTTAAATTATTTATTACCGGAAATACTCCCAATTCGACCCGTGCCATACACAATATTCAGCAAATTTGCGAAGCCCACCTGCCTGGCAGGTACGAGCTGGAAGTTGTTGATGTTTACCAGCAGCCTGCGCTGGCTCAACAGGAGCAGATCATTGCGCTTCCCCTTTTGATTAAGAAATTTCCCTTGCCGGAAAGGAAACTGATCGGTGATCTGTCGGACACGGAAAAAGTTATGAAAATTCTGAGTTTGAGTTTTTAATATGCGGAAACCCTCTAAAATACAGGAAGATCTGTTGCAGGAGTTGGAAGAAACACGCCGGCAACTGATGGAAGCAGAAGAAACCATTGAGGCCATACGCAGCGGTCAGGTAGATGCGCTTGTTCTTCAGAAAGGCGATACCCACGAGTTGTATACTTTGGAATCGGCCGATCGTGCTTACCGTGTATTCATTGAAAAAATGAATGAAGGAGCCGTAACACTCAATAAGCAGGGAATTATCCTGTATGCAAACTCACAGTTTGCCACCATGCTGGATCGTCCGCTTTATCAGGTCATTGGTATGCCATTCGATCAGTTTATTGCCCCGCAGTCACAATCCATTTACAAAAAATTAGTGAGCGCATGCTGGTCCGGCGACTGTAAAGGAGAGGTAGAGATTGTGCAAAATGACCAGTATGTTCCCATACAGCTATCCCTAAATGCATTGGAATTATCCGGTGGTATTTCTATTAATATTATACTGACTGATCTTACCCTGCAAAAGAAGACGCAGAAACAGCTGGAAGACAATAACCGGCAACTGGCATTATTGAACAAAACACTGGAAGAGAGCAATCACGACCTGCAGCAGTTTGCTTCTGTCGCTTCCCACGATTTACAAGAGCCATTACGCAAGATCCTGATGTTTGGCGACCTGATCAAAACCAGGGCTGGGACGCAGATGGATAGCAGGGAGCAGTTATACTTTGATAAGATCATCGGTTCGGCCAACCGCATGAAAACGCTGATCGTCGATATCCTTAATTATTCCCGGTTGTCAGTCAATGATGGTGAATTCGCCCCCGTAGATCTGAATGAACTCGTGAAAGAATTACTGGACGATTTTGAACTGGTAATTGAAGAAAAGAAGGCCCGGATCATAGCAACTGAACTTGCTGTGCTGGAAGTAAACAGGGGACAGATAAGGCAGTTGTTCCAAAACCTGGTATCCAATGCGCTTAAATTTTCCAACCCCGGTATTATGCCTGTGGTAAAGATCACAGGTCGATATCTGGCAGAAAAAAGCTTCGGGAGCCCTGAACAGGAAAACGGTCCTTTTTACCTGATCACCATTGAAGACAACGGTATTGGGTTCGAAGAAAAATACATTCCCAATATATTTGCTCTATTTGAGCGGCTTAATGCAAAGGAAAAATATGAAGGCACAGGTATTGGCCTGGCCATCACAAAAAAGATCGTTGACAAGCATGCTGGCATCATTTATGTCAAAAGCAAACCAGGGGAGGGGAGTGTATTTCAGATTATCCTCCCTGTTAAACATGCTCAAGAATAGCTTATGGTGCCAAAAAAAATTCTATTGGCTGAAGATGATGCAGATGACAGTGAGATGTTTGCTGCATTTCTTACCGAACGCGCTGATGCTGAATTGACATTCCTCGTTGAAAACGGCGTGGAAGTGATCGACTCACTCAGTAATATACATATCTCCGGCAACTTGCCCGATCTGATCATCCTCGATCAGAATATGCCTAAACAGAATGGGTTGCAGACCCTGAAAATATTAAAGGATAGCGGGCATTACCAAAATATTCCTGTATTCGTTTATTCCACATATGCCGACAGGTCCCTGGAAATACAAAGCATCCAGGCCGGCGCCATTGCAGTATTCTCGAAGCCTTATACAATAAAAGGATACCATGAGATGCTGAACAATATGCTTGAGCAGTTGGAGCTGTAAGATTCGTACATCAGATCATGATACCACCACCTATTTCGATGCGTTGCGCGTTGACAAACCGGCTATCATCAGAAAGCAGCGAGGCCACGAAAAGACCAATATCGTCTGCCTCTCCAAGACGGCCTAATGCAGTCATCGCGGCGATTTGCTGCCTGTGGCTTTCATCACCTTTTCCGCCTCCGAACTCTGTGTCGATGGCGCCGGGCGCTACACTGTTTACCCTGATCCTGCGTTCAGCATACTCTTTGGCGAAATACCTGGTTAATCCTTCTGTGGCGGCTTTTAATGCGCCATACACAGCTACGCCTGGAAATGCAAACCGGGCAAGGCCGGACGAGATATTAATGATCTGCCCGCCGTCGGCTATTATAGGCAGCAGTTGCTGGGTGAGGAAGAATACGCCTTTGAAGTTTACATTGACCAGCTGGTCAAACTGTTCTTCAGTAGTGTCTTTGATCAATGTGCGTTGCGCTATCCCGGCATTGTTTACCAGGTAGTCGAAGTTTTCGCGGTTCCATGCTGTTTTAAGCACCTGTGCAACCTGATCGGCCAATTGGCGGATGGAATCCATATTGGAAGAGTCTAGTTGCAGGGCGATTGCTTTGCCGCCGTTACGGCGGATCTCTTCAGCTACCGCTTCTCCCTGTTCCGGTTGACTATTGTAAGTGAGTATAACGCCGAGACCGCGTTTGGCAGCATTTAAGGCGATGCTTTTTCCTATTCCGCGGCTACCGCCGGTTACCAGGACGATTTTTGATGGTTGATCGATCTTGTTCATATTGTTACGTTTTATGAACACAAAGTTCTCCTATCACAAGTCCGCCGACTTATACCTTTAACGGCAGGATTTATACATTTGGGATATTTAATAAAATGTACCGCTTGACATGGCTGTCATTGTTCCCCCTCATACCCACAAGTTTTCCCTCAATTCTCCGTTATATAGAGAAAAGTTATATCTTAATCAGTAGGTTTATCCCTTCCAGGGGGTAACAAATGGTCCAATCCGTTGATATAACCACAGAATACCTTAAACGGCTGAACTTATGAACGCATCCCGCCACCTGCTGTCTGTACTGGCGTTACTCCTGGTAACCCAATGGGCAGCAGCGCAAGTCAACGATACACTGCCCGCTGTGGTAGAGCCACAGGTAGACAATAACCGCGTGAAATTCACCTCCCAATTACGTCCCCTGCGGGGCGTGGCCGGAGCGCCTGCTCCCTTTTATACCTACTTCTGGGAGTTTGGCGATGGCAGCTACAGCTTTGAAAAGGAGCCGGTACATATGTACAAGGATACCGGCGATTATCCCGTTCGCCTCTGGGCCACCAATAATTACGATGATGGCAAAAAGCCACCTACACGCCTCAAAAAGATAAAAGTAGAGAAGAAGACCATGCTGGCGGCCAATACATCACCCGCTTTTTTCAAGGGTGGCGGATCTCTGGAAATGATCACCAACCAGATGCCCCGGCCGGGAGAAGACATGGTATTGCTGCTGGGCTACCGCAATAAACCGGGTAGTCACACGGCCTCGGTAAGCGGTTCCGTCATGCTCCTGTACAACGAAAAGCAGTTTGGGCAAAACAGTTTCGATCTCGCAGAGGCGAGAAGCTACCACCAGGAAAAGAACATCGGGCTCGATTCCCTGCTGGCCTATGCCCCCGCCGAAGAATGGAACATGCCCGCCCAGGCCACACTGGCTGGCGAAGGAGATAACCGGGGTAGCGGATTGTTTACCGCAAGCGCCGGCAGCAACCTGCCCATTGCCGGCAAGCCACAACTGAAAGCCTTCCTCAAAGAACAAATGGACGGGTACCGTCAACACCATATCTGGCGTATCAACCAGGTGAAGCAGGGCGAAGAACAGTTTATGTTCCTTTCCCTCAATACCCTGCCGGAAATGATCAAAGACACCAATGCTGTCGTCACCATCTCCGGTCTCTTCATTCCCGACGATCCTTCCATGGATGTAGAACGGTTTGCACTCGATCTGCAGATCGTGGCTTCGCACGATCCCAACCGGATCATGCTCAAGAACCGCCGCCTCAATTACCGTTTTACAGGAAAGAACAGGGAGAATATTTATAAAGTACAATTTCAGAATACAGGCAAAGGGCCCGCCAAGAGAGTGGCTATCACCGTCACCATTCCTGGCATGCTGAACACCGGCACGGTAGAAGTGGTAGATATGAAGCCGGCCTGTAAATGGTGCGACTCTGCCTATGCCAACCAAAGTTGTATTGACACCATCGTTACCAAAGACAGTATACAATTCATCTTTAAGAATATCTACCTGCCGGGTACTCAGCAGGACGGCATCAGTGATCCTGACTCAACGATGGGCTTTGTGCGGTACAAACTCCGGTTTACCCGCAAGATGAAAAAAATGCCTTTTACCAGCCGGGCATCCATCGTATTCGATAAGAACGAACCCATCTACACCAATCGTTCTGTAGGGCGGTTTAAGAAAGGGTTATCACCCGGTATCATCATTGGATACAATACCATCCCCGGTAAAAAGCCGAACGATATACTGCCACAGAATTATGTATTGGGATTCACCTTGTCGGAGTATGCGGCCTACAAGAAATACTTCCAGTGGGAGATCTACCTGGAGAAATCACGTACCTATGAATCTTACGAAGGCCGCCGCATTGGTGGCGATACCATGGTCAATGGCGTAGCATATAAGGTAGAATACCGCGACCTGTACCGGCAACAAAAAGTATTGTCCCTGGAAGCTGTGCCCATACATTTCCGGTACAATATCAATTCTTATATGGCGGCAGGCCTGGGCGCCCTGGTAGGAGTAGATGTGGAAAGATCGGTGACACCCATAGTGGAGACCTATGTGCAGAGACCCAATGGTCAGGGCCTCGCCATGGACAAAGGCGTCTACAAAAAACAGTTGGAATCCTTTACCAACTGGCGGGGAGCTTTGTTTGCCGACCTGCAGTTGGGTATAGTGCGGGCAGGTCCCGCAGCCGGTATCCGTTTCCTGCAATACATGAATCCTTCGCACCAGCGGATCTTTCTGTATGCAAGCTGGAAACTTTAAGTACTTTTAGTCAAATTACAATCCTGATGGCGCACTGCCTGTACAAGGTAGTTATACAGTTTACCATTTATTGCAGTTGCTTCTTTGTAACCTCCTTTGCATCGCCCGACAGTACCGGCGTACCTGCCTCCCTTCAACAGCGGTTGCAGGCATTACAACAACAAGACAGTCTCGAACAATGGCTCTATGCCCGTATTGATTATGTAGATGCGGCTCCTTTTGAGCGCATGAATTTCCTGATGCAAACCCAGCAGGCCGCCTGGAGAAGTTATGCCACCTACGACGAAAGAGTGGCCTGGTTCAACCTGCTGATATTACAGGGGTACTACCAATTACAAACCGGCAATATCATTTCCTCCATCAATGCTTATGAAGCTGCGCTGGCCTTCTATGAAGCTTATCCCTTGCCCGATGCCGATAATATTGCCTATGTATTGAAACCCCTCGGTAATAATTATACCCGGCTGGGCGATTACCATACCGCTTTATTCGTGCACAGCAAAACCCTGGCACTGGCTCAACAGCGCAAAGACAACCGTGAAATTGCCGCCACTTACAGCAATATGGCTATCTGTGCCCGCTGGAAAGGCGATCTGTCATTGGCCATGCAATACAGCAAAGCGGGTATTGCAGCAGTGGACAAACAAGCCCCTTTGTATGGACTGCTGCTGAGCTCCCTGTCCGATGTGTTGACAGAACAAGGAAGCTACGATACTGCCAGTCGCGTGATAGCGCAGTCCCTGGCACATTTACAACGCTACAAACATGATACCGATGCTTTGTATTGGTATGGCAGTGCCCTGCAAATGGCTTCGCGTATCGCCATCGCACAAGGCAGGTATGCCCCTGCATTGCAATATGCAAGACAGGCCCTGCAATTGTTTGACCGTTATTTTCCTGGTGCCCGCCAGCGGGAAAAAGCCCGGGTAAATGAACTGTTGGGCAACGTATACCTGAAAACAGGCCAGCCACAACAGGCCTTACAATACTATCAACAATCCCTGGTATGGCTATTGCCCTCCTGGCAGCCGGCATCCATAAAGGCCGTGCCGCCGGAATCATTGTTGTATGGGGAATCTATATTCACCGATGCGTTAACAGGAAAGGCAGTCAGCCTGCTCCAATTGGGCAACAAGGATGCTGCACTGGATCATTATACCGCCGTGTTTATGGCCAGTCATAAATTGCAGGCCACTTTTTTCTATACTGAATCCAGGCTGAAAGAATTGCAACTGGCCAAAGGACGTGCTGATGCTGCTATGCAACTGGCCTACGGCTTATGGCAGGACACCCATCAAAAGAAGTATGAAGAACAACTGTTGCTGATTGCCGAACTCTCCAAAGCACAGGTATTGGCCCATGAAAGAGCGGCCCGCTTTTCCCGGTCCGGCGACTTCCATCCGGCAGACAGCAATACCCGCAAAGCCCGGCAGCTACAGGATGCCATTGTGTACTACCAGCGCGAGCTGATCAATACCCCCGGTAATAAAAATATACCCGATCTGTTGCAGGTGGCAGAGTACGACCTTTCCCTGCTGAATAAAAAGACCCGGCTACAGGATGAAGAAGTGCCGGAAGCAAAGATGCTCAACCTGGTACAATTGCACCATTTCTTTGAGCGTATACCTCCACAAGTAACCGTGCTGGAATTCTTTGCCGGCCGCGACAGTAGTTATATGATCGAGATGGATACAAAGGGAATTGGCGCCATCCACCTGATCACCGGGAGTAGCCGGCTACAGGATACCCTTCAACATTTCATGCAACGATGGTTTATGCAGGGGCCTGCAGCGATGATGAATGCGCCTAAACAATTTTATCAACAGTGTTATGATATCTACGCAGCGCTTTTTTCCCGCTATCAATGGAATGCTGCCCGCCGGTACCTGCTGATACCCGATGGGATGTTGAGCTACCTGCCTTTCGATGCACTCGTGACCAATGAAAAGTTTACCAATAATTACGGCGAATGGCCTTTCCTGTTTAAACAGGTAGCTTTATCACAGGCTTATTCACTGCAAACATGGTATCAACAACAAACAGGTAAATACCCGGCCCATAGTTTCACCGGCTTCTTTGTATCGAAGGGCAAGGACAAGGGGCAACCGGTATTATCGGTGATGCAGGAATACCAATCCCTGCAAGGAATGATCAAAGGGAATTATTACCTGGATTCAATGGCCACCTGGCAAAATTTCACTACCCATACCAATGGCATGGGCGTAGTGCATGTGAGTAGCCATGCCGTATCTTCTGCCCAGGACTCCTTTCCTTACCTCCAATTGTATGACCAGCCTTTTTATTTGTTTGATCTGCGCTACCGTTCCTTTGCTCCCTCGCTGGTGGTATTAGGGGCCTGTAAAACCGCTGATGGCGCCTGGTTGGCAGGAGAGGGCGTTAATAGTTTGAGCCGGGGTTTTACCGCCGCCGGGGCAGGTGGAGTGATCGCAGGTATCTGGAATGTGAATGACGAATCGGCCATCGGCATTATGCAACAGTTTTATCAGCAATTGCAACAGGAAAAAGATCCCGCCCTCGCTTTGCACGATGCCAAATTGCAATGGATGCAGGCGCATACCGGCAATGCCACCCTGCAATTGCCCTATTACTGGGCGGGGATCGTATACAGCGGTCACCTGCTGCCGGTAATACTGGAGCAGGAGCGTGGAAGTTGGCTGTATTATGCAGCAGCGGTTTTCTTGTTAACAGCCATTGTTGTCATATTGATGAAATTGATCCGGCGCAGAAAGCAACTATCCTCCCGGCGCTAATCAATTCATTTTGCCTTCTCAATGATCTTTAAGACATCACTCATGTCAGCATTGGATAAAAGAACATCAGGCACCAATTGGTTGTCCTGCTCCTTGCCTTTACCCGCTGGCCTGATCCATTCTTTCACGCCAAAACGTAATTCGATCCTGGTGTTGGGCAATTTGGTATTGTACATCTCTCCAAAATGATTGGGATGTCCGTTGGTGGGGATCTGTCCGATGATAGGGGCGATCTTGTTATCCTTGATCAGCGTGGCAAACAGGATAGCGCTGGAAAAAGTATGTTGCCCTACCACCACCGTCACTTTCCCGTTAAAGGGATAAAGTACTTCCTGTGGTGTGGTTGTGCTGGCGTCGAAATGAATAATATTGCCAATGGGTGTATTGGCGTACAATTCATTCTTAATGCCCCAGGATTCATACAGTTTTTGGTATTCTGCACTACGTTTCCAGTTGCACTGGTAATTCTTGTACGGCTTTTTATAAAAGCTGGCGATGAGGTATCCGCCTACAGCCGAATTGCCGCCTTCATTATTGCTCACGTCGATCACCAGCTTTTGAATGCCGGCATCCTGTATAAGTTTAAAGATGCTGTCAATCTTCTTAAATATAGCATCTAATGTGAATTCCCTATCGTTCTTTACATCGAAGGAGCAGGCATTGATATAGCCCGTTTTACCGTATTGCTGGTAGCTGATCCGCTCCTGGCAACTTGTTTTTGCCGCTTGTGCAGGTTGCGGCGGACCAATAAAAGCATGTTCATCGCCAAGGTGGGCAATCACAGGTTTTACCAGCAGGAGGAAGTCCGTAGTGGTGAGCGGTGTTGTCAACTTTGCATGTATGCTGTTGAACAGTTGCTCATACTGCTTCGCTGAAAACTCAGTATAGGGATTGGCATGAACCTGGTTGAGCTGTTGCTGTAAGTAAGCCAGGTCCTCCTTCAAATGCGCCACAGAATACAAGCTGTCTTTTGAGGCCGTTTGTCCATGGCCAATAATAAATCCCAGCTGACATAATAAAAAAAGAAACTTTGTTTTCATTGGAAAAGAGAAATGAGGGGTTTGCAATAAAGTTATTGCAGAAAGTCGCTGGCCAGATAAAAATGTTGCAGGCATTTCCCTATTTCGTCATCGGCCTGCTATATCCCTGCTTACGGTATTGCTCCAGCAGGGTTGTCAGTTCTTTTACTACTTCCGGATGGGCGCTGTACAAGTTGGTAGTTTCCTGCGGGTCTTTTGCGAGGTCGTACAAGGTGCCGGGCGCTTCACCGGGTTGAGGTTGTATTACCTTGGGCGTGCTGAAGCCACCAGAGCCCAGGCTCGTCGTTAATTTCCAGTTGCCTTTGCGGATGGCGAAAAAGCCGTCAATTGAATGATGGATAGTAGCCTCGCGGATAGGTTTGTTATTGCCGGGTTTTACAAATGCTTCCAGCATATTGTAACTGTCTTCACCGGCATTGGCAGGGAGTGACTTTTGCAGGATGCCTGCTACCGTGCTTAACAGATCGGTGGTGCACATCGTTTGGTGTGAGGTGGAACCGGCTGGTATTCTACCGGGCCAGCGGGCGATAAAAGGTACACGGTGGCCCGATTCATAAATATCTGCTTTGCGTCCTTTATAAATATAGTTGGCCTGGTGTTGCGTAGCCCTAATATCTTCCGGCTTCCAGTCCGAGCCGTTATCAGAAGTAACAATGATCAGCGTATTGCCAGTCATTCCATTTTGCTCCACAGCTGCCAGTATCCTGCCGATCATCTTATCTACCTCCGCTACATAATCACCGTATTTGCCTGCCCTGGAAGCTTGCTCATACTCCGCCACAGGCAGCCAGGGTGTATGCGGAGCCGGTAAGGGAACATACAAAAAGAAGGGTGACTTCTTGGCAGCAGCGCCGCGTTCATTGATATAGGCAACCGATTTGTCGATGAAGTGCGGCAGCACCTGGAAGAAATCAAAGTCGGGCGCCATATTGCCCGCCCGCCAGAATACCCCGCGTTCCGATGATTTGCCGGGTGTAAAGGCCGTGGCCCCTTTCACTGCTTTGTTGTTTTCTATATAACAATAAGGATTCATATCCAGCGAAGCGGGGATAATATAGGAATAATCAAAACCATGATTGGCCGGACCATCCAATACTGGCAGGGCATAATTCACATTGTCGTTCAGGTCGGGTGCTGCTGCATCCGTTTTCGTATTATTGACAATAGGCTTCGAAGGATCAGTTTTCTGCCAGTCCAGGCCCAGGTGCCATTTGCCAATGCAGGCCGTGGTGTAACCATTGTCTTTGAGGAAGGAAGCTACTGTTACACGGCCGGGTTCAATCAGTGCAGGAGAATAGCCATTGAGCACCCCTTTTTTGAGCGATGACCGGAAGGCGTACCGTCCGGTGAGAATACCATAGCGGGTGGGCGTACAAACCGCCGAATTGGAATGCGCATCCGTGAATGCGATACCTTCCCGTATCAGCTTGTCCATCACAGGCGTATTGATCTTTGAATCCTTGTTCAGGCTGGAGAGATCACCATAGCCCATATCATCGGCAAGAATATAAATAATATTGGGTGGAGTAGTGGTCTGCAGGGGTGTAGGCACTGGTTCCTTCCTGAAGGCAACCATGCATAGTAAACCTGCTGCGGCAAGGGCGATGCTTCCTTTGATATATCCGTTTTGTATTCCTTGTCCTTTCATATTATATAAAGTGTTGTACTGACAGTCAAATAATAAAGGCAATGTACCGACCTGCTTTATACCGGCATTATCTTATCTGAGCATTTTAATAAGCCAGCTAAGCAGATATGGAGTATTATTGTACAAGATAATGCTCCCCCATATGAAATTTGTAAAACCACTCTTGCTATCCCTTGCTTTGCCGGTCATTGCGCGGGCTCAACAATCTTCTCAGAAGTTGTATCCTGTCAATTTTTCACAAATCAGTATTACCGATCCTTTCTGGAAAGGCCGTATGTACAGTGTGGCCACCGGCACCCTTAACGCCTGTATTTTGTATACCGAAAACAAAACAGGCCGCATTCGCAACTTCGAAAAAGCCGCGCAACGCAAAGGCGCTCATGAAGGCATTTATTACGATGATTCCGATGTATACAAAGCCCTTGAAGCCATCGCTTATTCCCTTCGCAACAATCCCAACCCCGCCATTGAAAAAAAAGCCGATGAGTGGATTGCGAAGATTGGTGCCGCCCAACTGCCCGATGGTTACCTCAATACCTATTACACCCTCACCGGTCTTGAAAAGCGCTGGACCGATATGGAAAAACATGAAGATTATTGCGCCGGCCATCTCATAGAAGCAGGTATCGCTTACCACAATACAACAGGTAAAAAAGAGCTGCTGGATATAGCCGTTCGTTTTGCCAATCATATCGATTCCATGTTCAGGCAGCAGAACCGTCCCTGGGTGAGCGGACACCAGGAAATAGAACTGGCCCTCATGCGCCTCTATCACCATACTTCACAACGCAAATACCTCGAACTGGCCCAGTGGTTTCTCGAACAAAGGGGACATGGTCACGGTAAAGGTGTGATCTGGGACCAATGGAAAGATCCTGATTATTGCCAGGATGGCCTGCCGGTAAAAGACCAGCGTAATATAACCGGTCATGCTGTGCGTGCCATGTATATGTACACTGGTGCTGCCGATGTAGCTGCTGTTACCAACGACCAGGGCTATGTAAAAGCCATGAGCGCCATCTGGGATGATGTGGTGGGACGCAATATGTATATTACCGGCGGTATTGGTGCACAGGGAAAAAATGAAGGTTTCGGCGTAGACTATGACCTGCCCAATGAATCTGCTTACTGTGAAACCTGTGCTTCTGTAGGCATGGTATTCTGGAACCAGCGCATGAATATGCTTACCGGAGATTCGAAATACGTTGATGTGCTGGAAAAAAGCCTGTACAATGGTGCATTGGATGGCTTGTCCTTAAGCGGGGACCGCTTTTTTTATGGCAACCCGCTGGCTTCATCTGGCAATCACCAGCGTCGTGAGTGGTTTGGTACTGCTTGCTGCCCTTCCAATATTGCACGCCTGGTGGCTTCCGTAGGCAATTATATCTACAGCACTTCTGCCAATGCCGTATGGGTAAATCTCTACATCGGCAGCCAGGTGGCCGTACCCGTTCAAAAGCAAACCCTTGCTTTATCCCTGCAAACCGGTTACCCCTGGAAAGGGGAAACCTCCATTGCTGTAACAGAAGCTCCTAAACAGGCTGTACAGTTACGGTTGCGGATACCAGGCTGGTTAAATGAGGCCGTACCTGGTGGATTGTATGCTTACGAAAAAAAGGAGCCTGTTAAAATGACCATCACCGTAAACGGTAAAGTGGAGCCCTTCAGGGAAGAAAACGGTTATGCCGTCATTGAGCGCAAATGGAAGAAGGGTGATGTGGTAGGGATCAATACCCCCATGGAAGTACGCCGTGTGCTGAGTCGCGAAGAGTTGAAGCAAAACAATGACCGCGTAGCTATTCAATATGGCCCCATGGTATATTGCCTCGAAAGCGCTGATAACAATGGACAAGTCTGGAACTTCATTGTTCCGCCCGTTACCGCTTTCAATGTGCAGTATGAACCAGGCCTGCTGGGCGGTGTCAATACCATTTCCTTCACCGTAAAAGAAGCGGCTGGTACAGCAGATGGTCAGGCCATACAGTTGCTGGATAGATCCGTAAAAGCTATTCCCTATTTTTCCTGGAATAACAGGGGCGCCGGCGGTATGCAGGTGTGGCTGCCCACTGCTTTCCGGCAATTCCGGGTCAATCCCTGATAACTACAGGGAGCTATATTTTCCCCGTAGTCGATTCCCGCGCTATCAGTACCGAAGGGACTACAATGGTTTCTGATTTCAACTGGAGCTGCGATTTCTTCAGGCTGTTGAATAAAACGGCTGCCGCCATTTTACCCATTTCAAAGGCGGGTTGTGTGATCGTAGTAAGCGAGGGATTTAAAATAGGTGCGGTCGATTGATTGGAGAAACTGACCACTTTCACCTTGCCAGGAATGGTGACCTTTAATTCTTTACAGGCAAGGTATACCGCCGCTGTGAGTTTTTCAACCGAAGCGATGATGCCATCGGGCCCGTTCTTTTTTTCCAACAGCGCTTTGATGATGGCGTAGTTCTCTGCTTCGTCGTCCGTGCACAATACCAGGTCGCTTTCCCGGAAAGGAAGCTGGTGAGCCGCCAATGCCTGCCTGCAGCCCATAAGCCGGTTCCTGCTGATCGAAAGACTTTTGGAAATGGTGAGGTAGGCAATGCGTTTACAGCCTTGCTCTATCAGGTGTTGAGCGGCCAGGAAGCCACTTTCTTTATCGTTGGTGGTGATGCGGGTGGTAGCTGTTTCTTCACATACCCGGTCAAAATATACCACCGGTATGCCCCGCTGCATCATTTCAGTGATATGTCCGTCGCTGGTCGTCTCATTTGATACCGAGATCAGCACACCATCTACCCGCCCACTTTGAAAGTCGGTGAGGATGGCTTGTTCACGCTCCAGGCGTTCGTGCGTAAGATATATAAGTACATGGTATCCCTTTTCCCGGGCTACCGATTCAATGCCGTTGATGGCTACCGAAAAGAAGCTGTCTGCCACCTCCGGCAATACCACTGCGATCGTCTTGCTTTGCCTTTTGCGCAGGCTGCTGGCATAAGGGTTGGGTACATAATTGAGCTTCTTGGCCAGGGCAAGCACCTTCTGTTTCGTCTGCTCACTGATCTCATGGCTATCTGTAAAAACTTTAGAGACTGTTGACACCGAAAGCTTTAATTCCTTAGCCAACATTTTCATGCTGATATTTGCCATATGGTCTTGAGTATGACCCAAATGTAGCCAATTCCCCGCAACCGGTTTCGTAAATAAATATCGTGCAGGATGAGCAGGTAAACTTAATTCGGTGCAAATTAGAGGTAGCGATCCGGACGTTGTTTATTTAAAAACAGTTGTCAGGCTGAGCTTGTCGAAGCCCTTCGCCAGGCTCAGGGTGACATCCTAACTTAAGTAGCGATCCCGCCTCATTATCCATTAAATTGTAGCCGTATGACTCCAGTCAACAAGTTCTCACAAGCCGAAATAAATCCACTCCAAAGTCTTGACGAATGGGAAGACGATGTATTGGAACGTTATCCTGATCCCGAATCTATTGCTACTTCCAAAAAAACAGAAGAATACAGAAACTATGAAACACCGGTACGCGATACCGTACGGGAGTTTTACAGGCTCAATCATACTTATCAGACCTACGATTTTGTTCAGGAAAAGAAAGCCAATTACCTCAAATTCGATAAAAAAGAAATGCCCGTCTGGGATGCTTTTCAGTTCCTGAACCAACTGGTAGATGATTCTGATCCCGATACCGACCTCGATCAGTTTCAGCACTTGCTGCAAACTTCCGAAGCCATCCGGGCTGATGGTCATCCTGACTGGATGGTAATGGTAGGTCTCATGCATGATATGGGTAAAGTGCTTTGCCTCTTTGGCGAGCCCCAGTGGGCCGTAGTAGGCGATACCTTCCCGGTAGGATGCGGCTATTCCAATAAGGTAGTATTTCCTGAATTTTTTGCCAACAATCCCGATTATTCCGATAGCCGGTTCAATACACAATTAGGTATTTACCAACAAGGCTGTGGCCTGCGCAATGTAGATATGTCCTGGGGCCATGATGAGTATGTATACCAGATGATGAAGGATTACTTGCCTGAACCTGCCCTGTATATGCTGCGTTATCACTCTTTCTATGCCTGGCACCGGGAAGGAGAGTATAGCTACCTGCTGGATGATCACGACAGGGAGATGCTGAAATGGGTAAAACTGTTCAACCCATACGACCTGTATTCTAAAAATCCAACACCGCCGGACTGGAACCAATTGCGTCCCTATTACCAGGAACTGGCGAATAAATATTTACCCGAACGGTTAAAGTTCTAGGCGATAGCCTTTAGCTATTAGGTATTAGCTAACAGCCAAATTCAAAAAGCTAAAAGCTAATACCTAACAGTTAACTCCTCAAGATTTTTCACGTCACATCAGATCAACGAAACTGAAGGCCAAAGTACAGCAATAAGTTTGTTACCTTGTTGCTGTACAGGCCATCAGTAATACTGCTTTATGAATAAATTACAAACCGCAGACTATATAGTCTTCCTGGTATATTTTGTCCTTGTGTCATTGTATGGATTATACATTTACACGAAGAAGAAAAAAACGACTACCGATTCCAAAGACTTTTTCCTGGCCGAAGGCTCCCTTACCTGGTGGGCTATTGGCGCTTCTCTCATCGCTTCGAATATTTCTGCAGAACATTTTATTGGTATGTCTGGTTCGGGTTATGCCCTGGGGCTTGCCATTTCTACCTACGAATGGATGGCCGCAGCTACTTTGATCATTGTAGCTGTTTTTTTTATACCGCTGTACCTGAAAAACAGGATCTATACCATGCCCCAGTTTCTGGCGCAGCGGTACAATGATAAGGTGAGCACCATCATGGCTGTATTCTGGCTGCTGGTGTATGTATTTGTAAACCTTACCTCCATCATCTACCTGGGTGCCATTGCTATTACTTCTATTACCGGCATCGGCTTTGGCTGGTGTATAGCCGGACTAAGCATTTGTTCTGTCATTGTTACCCTGGGTGGTATGAAAGTGATTGGCTATACCGATGTGATCCAGGTGCTGGTGCTCATCGCAGGGGGATTGATCACTACTTACCTGGCCCTTACTTTATTGTCCGAGAAGTTTGGTTACGGCGCCAATGTATTGAAAGGACTTTCTTTATTGCGGCAGGAGGCCGATTCTCATTTCCATATGATCTTCAAACAAGACCATCCATATTATAAAGACCTGCCCGGAATGTCCGTACTGATCGGCGGTATGTGGATCAACAACCTGAGTTACTGGGGATGCAATCAATACATTACCCAAAGGGCCCTGGGCGCTGATCTGAAAACGGCCCGCAATGGGATACTGTTTGCAGCCTTTCTCAAATTGCTCATACCCGTGATTGCTGTATTGCCGGGTATTGCTATGTATGTGATGCACAAGCATGGTATGTTTCAACAGGAGATGGTGGATGCTACCGGTGCCGTAAAGCCCGACCATGCTTATCCTACCTTGATGAATTTGTTGCCGGCAGGTTTGAAAGGAATGGCTTTTGCCGCCCTCACTGCCGCTGTGGTGGCTTCCCTGGCGGGCAAGACCAATAGCATTGCAACCATTTTTTCATTGGATATTTATAAGAAGTTCTTCCGGAAAGATGCTACTGAAAAACAGGTGGTGCGTACAGGCCGTTGGGCCGTTATTATTGCGATGTTGATTGCAGCCGTGGTAGCGCCCGCCCTGCGTTCATTGGATCAGGCTTATCAGTTTATCCAGGAGTATGTAGGGTTTATATCGCCTGGTGTGCTGGCTATTTTCCTGCTAGGCCTCTTCTGGAAAAAAACAACCGGTGCTGCTGCTTTGGCAGGTACCTTATTGACCATACCTGTTTCCACCTTATTGAAATTTCTTCCATCCTGGACCAATGGCGCTTTCCCGGACTATCCCTTCCTCGACCGTATGACCATCACCTTTGTACTCATTGTAGCGGTGATGATCCTGATGAGCTTTGTGTGGCCGCGCAAAGAGGGTAGGGAACAACCTGTTATTATTGAGAAAGGTATGTTCAATGTATCACCCGCATTCATGGTGGGTTCCGTCATCATATTGGGTATACTGGCTGCGCTGTATACGGTGTTCTGGTAAACAATTTGATAGAGGTGACACCTTTGCCCTTGCGAAGCAAACGAAAGGTGTCACCTTTATGCGCTGTTTCCTCCCTCTTTGTCATCCCGACCGTAGGGAGGGATCTGCTATCCAAGCGTAGACCCTCTATTCACTATTGCCTGTGCCACTCAATTCCCTGTCGACGACGCCGGCTTCGTAAGCAGGTCATCATTGTTCACCCCTTTCTTTTTCGACACATTTTCAGTGAGCTTGCCAAAGTTCCAGGTGAGTGCCAGCACGCCGCCGCGCCTGATCTGTCGGGTGATATTCGTATTGTAGAAATTCTTGTCTTTGGTCACGTTTTTGAAGTCATGCGTTTTCTCTGTATAGTTCACTGCTCTTAAAGAGATATTGATCTTATTCTTAAATACTTTGTAATTGAACGCCACATTGTGCCAGGTGTTGAAAGGGTAGGTAGTTTGGATCGTCTGCGGTTCCTGCCATAAGCCAAGATAACTGCTGATCGTAAACTTATCCGAGAACCGGTAACTTGTATTCAGGTTGAAATTGCAGCCGAATCCGTTGTTGGTTTGCGATGCATCAGAATTATTTGTTACTGTAGTATAACGAAGCGACCCATTCACAAAGAGATTCCATTTGGGAGTGAGCTTCGTACTGTAATTCAGGTTCAGGCTCGATTGAAATTCCTTCCCGATATTCAGGCTGGTGGTTTTGGTGATGCCCGATTGCGGATCAAAGGAAGAATATTGCAGTATCTTATTGTCACTATAGCTTCCTTCGATATTGATACCGGCAAAGGTGTTCCCCTTGGCCAGTCGCAGTTGTGCAGAAAGCGCATGAGCCGTTTGTGGACCCAGATCAGGATTGCCGAAGGTGATATTCAGGGAGTCATTGTTGTATACAAATGGGTTGAGGTCCCAGATATAGGGCCGTTGCAATCTTTTGGTGTAGGTGAATACCAACGTGGCTACCTGGCTTACCCGGTTGGTGAATTGGATGTTGGGTAGCAAGGTGGTATAACTATTATTGACCTTCGTTTTAGAAGAAGTAAAGTCCCCGTTTATATTGGTGTATTCCACACGGGCGCCAATACGGAAACTCGATTTCTTGAGCCGCAGGTTATACATGCTGTAAAGACTGATCACATCCTGGGCATATTTAAAATAATCAGTGTTGGTGAAGTTGGTTTTGTAACTATCTCCCTCGTTGTATTTGATCAGACTTTTGAAGTCAGAGCTGGCCCGGCGTAAGATTGCTTTTAATCCTCCTTCCAGTTTACCGTTCTTTTTTATCGGGATGCTGTTGTCGGCCTGTAACGTATATTGATTGTTAATGGCATAGCTGTTATTGATGAGGTAGCGATCCGTGCCGGGGTTATCCTGGAAGCTATTGAGCTGAGCGTCGTTCTTTCCAAACTCACCCAGGAAACGCAGACTGAATTCCCGGTCTTTATTCTTCCTAAATTTCTTTATATAATCACTTCCTACATTGATACCAGGGTTATTGACTTTGTTGTTGAGGCTATAATAGCTTGTAGTTGATGGCATATTCGAAAATTCAGTAGTGATCGTTTGATCGCTCACCGTTTTGTTCATCCAGCTGTCTATATTGGTGTACAGGCTGATCGTATTGAGGCTGTCTACTTCCCAGCTTAACTCTGCATTGCCAAAACTCCAGTTGGAACTGGCGTATTGATCGCCATCCAGCGTTCTTTTGCTATAAATATTTTGGGTCGATGGGATAGTTGTATTGGTATTATGCTGTAAGGTTGGATCAGCGAACCCCGTATTAAAGAAGAGGCTAAGGCCCACCTTGCCAATCTTTGCGTTGCCATTGATAGAGAAATTATTCAACTTGTCACTGGTCCTTGAGAAGGTGTTCAGCGAACCATTATAACCCGCCACCTTTTTCTTTGTGATGATATTGATCAGTCCGCCGATCCCTTCTCCGTCATATTTAGCCGAAGGGGTAGTGATCACTTCTATCTTTGAGATCAATGCGCCGGGAAATCCCCTTAATGCTTCTTTTACATTCCTGGCAAACATGGAAGTTTCCCTGCCATTGAGCAGCACCCTGAAATTGGATTTGCCGTTTATTCTTATGTTGTCTTCGCCATCTACCGTGATAAAAGGCGTTTTGCGCAGGATGTCGATGGCTGTCTCTGTTTTGTTGGTAGGGTCATCTTCTACATTGAACACGATCTTATCATCTGATTGTTCCACCATTGGTCTTTGTGCATTGACCACCACTTCTTTCAGTACCCCCGTAATCCTCGATAACTGAACAGGCCCGATCTGCATATCGCCTTCCTTTGTTGCAACATTGATCCTGATCCGTTTTTCTGCAAAGCCCATATGCGTAAAGGAAAGCGTATAATTTCCCGTATCTGGTTTATTGAGCTGGAAGCTGCCGTCCTCCTTTGATAAAGTCGTTTGTAAGGCACTCGTGTTATTGTTTTTGAAAATGCGTACCGTGGTCAGCGCAAGTGGCTTGCTGCTGTCTGATACGCTTCCTGACAATTTTAGAGTGGTTTGTGAAAACACATACGCGGGCAGAATGAGCAGCATAACTGCCCGGAGGATGGGAAGAAAATACTTTTTCATGGCTGTAGCTTTGCAGGTTACAGCATAAAGGTTAACGAATTAATTCGTACTTGTGAAATCAATGTGATGAAAGGCGGCTTGAAAATGATGTAGGGTACTCAGATGTGACACATTTCGTCCGTGACAAGCGAAAGGTGTCACATCTCTTGGGCAATTCACAATCCCTTCTTCCCATCCGCCCAATACGCATCTGTACGTATTTGCCTGGACTCAACCCCTTTGTTCAACAGGTATTTCCGGAACCGGCTCACCGACATTGCCCTGCCGGCCAGGTAGAAGGTGGCGCCCTTCCAGTTGGCCCAGCAATCCGGGTGCATCTCTTCCATCCAGTTAATGGCATTCACCGCAGGGGCATCCAGGTGGGCATCCACATTGTCGATCAGGATCTTTAGACAACGCAGCGCTTTCTCATGTTGAGGTTGCAACTCCAATATACCAAAGTACTCATGGTTGCAGGCCAGCGCCGTCGTTTTATACCAATTGTACAGGCCAATCGTTGTCTCATCGCCAAAAAAGAAATGATGACGGCCCTGGTCATTGTACTTTAGTTTACCCTGGCCGGCACGAAACTTTACTTCCATGCCTTGTTCCAGATTGGCCGCCCAATGACTGCCGGGCCCTTTGCCATGCAGGTAAAACAATACAGAACACTGGCCCTGCTGCTTATTGAAGGACGCCAGCGTATAATGTCGGAAATTGGTATCGTCCACCCTAAACTGTACTATCTTACCTGGTAAAAAGTTTTCATGATCAAAGTCTCCTTTGAATGTGATGAGTTTCAATTCATCCGTTAGCATCACCGTTTGTGAAACCACTGCGTGGCGAAGCCAGGGGTTGGCAACAGCCAGCATAATATCTGCGAGGTATTTGGGGATCTGCGGCATTGTAGGATAGTATTTATGAACTGAATATTAACTTTACAAAACTATCTGCCGGCCGGTTGGTTATAGTTATACCAAACGGATAATGATTTACACCAAACGGATTTTATGGAGATCAGTATAAACTACGGCGCGGGAGAACGATTTGTCATGAGCGATACTTTTTATCGTGACAATGTAGGCCGGCCTTTGGTGACAGAAAAGCGGGAAGTCTTCAGCTTTCCCTTTGGCGATGCTGAAATAGTGCGACTGGCATTCTCCGGCATCTATATCGTGTATGGGGATATGCAACTGTATGAATCCCGGCGGCTGCATTTTGAAGTACAGGAACATGACGACCTGGTAGAAATGCATTTTACTTTATCGGGCTCCGGTACCATGACCGATGAAATATATGGCGGTCAGTATAGCTTTAACGAAAATGAGCACAACCTGCATTACATGCCCCGGTTTATTGGTAGTGGAGATTACCAGCACAAACAACCCTATAAATTCTTCGAAGTACATTTTACCACTCAGTTCTTCCTGGAACTGGCCCAGTCGGGCAGTCCGGGACTTCGGCGTTTTGCCGATATCATAGCCAGTGGCAATGTATCCCTGCTCAGCCAGGAAAACCTGCCCATCTCCTTTGCCATGCACCAGTGCATCCGGGATGTTATGCATTGTGGGTGTGAAGGCGGGTTGAAACTGTTGTACCTGCAATCAAAATGTATTGAATTGCTATCCCTGCAGGCCCAGATGTATGAGGAGGCCGGTGCTCCGTCTGCTGGTCGCATCTTTACCTCACCACAGGATAAAGACCGCATTTACCATGCCCGGGAGTACCTGATCGAGCATGCTATGCAGCCACCTTCCCTCACCGAGTTGGCGAAAATAGCAGGGATCAATGAGTTCAAACTGAAACAGGGATTCAGGCAGGTATTCAACAATACCGTATATGGCTATCTAAGCGATTACAAGCTCAACCAGGCGCGGGAATTATTACTGCATGGCAATATAGCCATCAAGGAAGTGGCTGACGATCTGGGCTACTCTTCCGTACAGCATTTCAGCAATGCTTTCCGCAAAAGGTTTGGCGTGCCACCGGGTAAAGTGAAGCGGTGAGAAGTATGTTTTGTCGAGTCTGCTAACCGCGTTAATTATCAAAAAAAAACTGTCTAATGTCTTGTATATTAGTTGATTTTGAGGGTTAGAGGGAATAGTGTAAATTTGAGTTAGTTAATTTAATAAACGTAAGAATGTCAGCAGTTCATCCATTAAGCAATCTTCAGCAGGAATTACTGAAAATCTACTCTTCCGATGTCTCGGAACCCGATCTGCTGCATATTAAGCGCTACCTGGCAAGATATTTTGCAATAAAAGCTATTGGCGAAGCAGACGAGATATGGGATCAGAAGAACTATAGCAACGATACAATGAATCAATGGTTAAACGAAGAAGAACCACCTCATGACAATAAAGACAGTCATTGATACAAACGTCTTGGTATCTTCTTTATCTTCAAAATCAGAGTATCACTGGATAATCGACTTGCTACTTGAGGAGAAAATTGAGTTATACCTGACAGACGAAATACTGCTGGAATATGAGGAAATACTTAGGTCAAAGTATTCCGAAACCGTTGCTTCAAATTTCCTCATAGCACTGAAAGAGTTACCTAACGTATATTTTACCCACATATATTATCGCTGGAACCTGATAAAAGATCCTGATGATAATAAATTTGTAGACTGTTACATTGCCGCAGGTGCTGAATACCTGGTTTCAAATGATGCTCATTTTTCTGTTCTTAAAACAGTTAATTTTCCCAAGATTATTGTTGTTAAACTCCAGGAATTCGAAAAGGTGCTAAAGCCAGATGATGAAGGTTGGGTTTAATAATTTTCAACGCGCCTCCGGCTCATTGGCAAAAATGTAAAAGCTATCATCCGTCCAGGCATACCTTTTTACTCCATAGATCAGCAGGTTATTTAATATGCCAACAAACTCCCCATAATTAATGCCTTCGCCCAGTTCTATTTTCAATACCGAGTTGGTATCATGGGTAAACGTCATTCGTTCTATCTCCCTGCGTACAAAGTCTAGTTTAGCATCTTTCGTATATTCATCAAGCTTTCCATGTGGTTCACGGAAAAATTGCACTTCTATAATCTTTTTGCCTTTGGCGGCTTCCCATACTGCATACTTTGAAAAGTAAGTTATCTCATTATTATGGGGTTTGTCGTCACTTGGCATAAACATCCTGAGTACGTATTGCGTCTTCTCCAGAGGGGCTACCAGGTATAAAATGAGCAGGGGAAGTCCTAATAAACTGATCAGGCCAGGGGTATAGAATAACTTGGGAAGTCTCATGTAATTGAGATGCCGGAGCCTACGGTTTCCATAGAGGGTTATTCACAAGTCACCGGATAACCATCGTTTGTAGGTGATAATAATCACCGCCACAAACCGCTACCTTGTAGATGCCTGTACTGAGCCTGGCAGGTAAGCAAATCGTATGTGTAGAGAAATGCTCCTTGTGTGCCAGGAAGCCTTTAAAAAGCAGCATGCCGCTTAGTGTATAAAAGTAAATGGTAAATACACCCCGCTCAATATTATATAGTTGTAACCAAAAACGCTTCTCTGTTACGAGGTTAGGATACAGCGTGATCCGTTGGGACAGCTGCAGGAACCGTGTTGCAGGTAGTAATGGTAGCATCATAGGAACGGTATTGTAATGGTGATACGGATGCCATGCTATCCGGCCTAACCGGTGAAAGATGGCGGTGATAAAAGTAGTCCCTTTTGCAAAATCAGTCAATAGTAGAGTTATGAGCCCCGTCGGTATTTTTACCAGACAGAATCACCCAGGCTACCTACCATGTAGTAAAATGGAAGACGGGAAAAATGCCTAAAGCAGGCAACTGATCGGAGGAAACCGGACTTTCGTCGATACCAACCCGTAAAGCCAATCCATTAACGTCTGTTTAATTTTTTATCAATTATCTTAGCCCCCAACCGTTCCTGGCCTCCGTTCGTATCGTATCCAGGAACCTGCAAAAGAAATGAGGGGATCTGCTTATGTTCAAATTTTCTACTATTTGCAACGATAACCTGTTTTCGCGGGTCAATAAGCCTATGCAATGGAGAGTTGTTGTACTGTCACTGATCTTATTGTTATCCAACCGCTTATTAGCCCAAAACTGCACCACGCTGGGGCAATCCCCTTCCACGGCTTTCCCCGTTTGTGGTTCTTCCGCGTTCAGCCAGGCCAATGTTCCCATCTGCGAATCCCACAACATCAATGTTCCCGGCTGCGGTACAGGCGGTTATTCCGATAAAAATCCTTTTTGGTACAAGTTCACCTGCTTTACTGCCGGCTCCCTCTCATTCCTCATCACACCCAACGACCTGGGCGATGACTATGACTGGATGCTCTACGATATTACCGGTCGCGATCCCAATGAGGTATTTACCAACAATAACCTCGTCGTTACCGGCAACTGGGCGGGCACTTATGGCCTTACCGGTGCTTCGGCCAGCGGGGTCAACAGTATCCAATGCGGCTCCGATCCTACTGAAAACAAGCCCACTTTTGCCAAATCGCCCAACCTCATCGAGGGACATACCTATCTGTTGCTGATCAGCCATTTTACCGATTCCCAAAGCGGTTACAAACTGTCTTTTGGCGGCGGAACGGCCGTGATTACCGATCCCAAACTGCCCGCCCTCCAAAGTGCTACCGCTGCCTGTGGTGGAACAGTACTGCGGGTAAAACTGAACAAGAAAATGAAATGCGCCAGCCTGGCCGCCGATGGAAGCGACTTTACCCTCGCGCCGGCTGCAGGCAATGTAATAGCAGCCGTAGGGATCGGTTGCACCACCGGCTTTGATATGGACAGCGTAGTGCTCACCGTAGACCGTATCATCGCACCCGGCACTTACGATATTATTATGAAAATGGGTAGCGAAGGCAATACCCTGAGAGATATATGCGACCGCGAAATACCGGCGGGAGAAAAAGTACCGGTTATGGTGTTCCCCATCGTGCCAACGCCCATGGACAGTATTAAACCCGTGGTCTGTGAGCCCAACGAGCTGCAATTGGTCTTTAAAAACAATATGCGCTGTAGTTCCATAGCCGCCGATGGCAGCGATTTTGTCATCAATGGCCTGCCCGTAGGAATAAAAGGCGCTTCCGGTACCTGCACCGGTGGTCTTTCTACTATTATCAAAATACAGCTCACCGGCCCCATACAAACCGGTGGTACCTGGAACATACAGCTCAGGCGCGGCAGCGATGGCAATACCATTATTGACGAATGCGGTATGGAAACACCTGCAGGATCCAACCTGAATTTTGTTACCTACGATACCGTTAATGCCGATTTCACTTACAATATATTATGGGGGTGCCAAAAAGATACCGTACAATTTTTCCACTCCGGCGCCAACAATGTCAACGAATGGTTGTGGCATTTTGACAATGTGGGCAGCAGCAGGCAGCAAAATCCCGAATTTATATTCCCCACCTTCGGAAGTAAGCAGGTATCACTCGTTGTTAACAATGGCATGTGCTCCGATAGCACCGAAGCTGTCATAGTCCTCGATAATGCTATGGATGCCAGGTTTGGTTATCCTGAATACCTCTGCCCTGAAGATCCCGCTGTATTTACAGACAGCAGCGTCGGTAAATTGGTTTCCTGGAACTGGACCTTTGGCAATGGCAATACCAGCCTGCAGCAAAAGCCCGATGAACAACGTTATGCGCGTCCGCTTGCCAGAACAAAATTGTATACCGTACGCCTGATCGTTGAGAATGATAAGCAATGCTTTGATACTGCCACCCACCAGGTAGAAGTAGTGACCTCCTGTTATATAACTGTACCCAGTGCCTTTAGCCCCAATGGTGATGGCAACAACGACTTCCTGTATCCCCTCAACGCATTCAAAGCTACCCAGCTTGAATTCAGGGTGTACAACAGGTATGGGCAAATTGTTTTTGAAACCAAAGATTGGAAAAAACGCTGGGACGGTACCTTCAACGGACAAAAGCAACCATCCGGTACCTATGTATGGATGCTTAATTTCATTCACAGCGAGACCAAAGAAAAGGTCTTCCAAAAAGGCGCTACTACCTTGATACGGTAGCAAAAAAAAGGAGCCATATGGCTCCCTTCGTATTTCAAACATTACAGCACTAGTAAAAGTTGGATCGGCTGGCCTGGTCATCCCGGCGCCTGGCCTCATTCACTTTCATCACCCGGCCATCAACAGCCACACCATTCAGCTCAAGAATGGCTTTTTCAGCCTCCCTGTTCTCCGGCATATCGATAAAAGCAAAGCCACGGCTGCGGTTGGTGATCTTATCCATAATAATAGCAACAGAAGCTACAATACCATAAGTAGAGAATAATTTTTTCAGGTCTTCAACTTGTGTGCTGAAGCCTAAATTCGAAACATAAATGTTCATGTCAAAATATTTAGAAGTAAAATTTATCTGAGAAGAAGCAGGAGGTAAAGGAAGACTGGTGGGAAGAATTCTTCATTCAATTTACGAAGTGCTGGTAAACTCAAATCATTAACTGCCTGAAGGTAGCTGTATTTACTCATCTTTCCTATTATATTAAAAGTATGGCATTTAACATATGATCGGTTACCTTCACTCATTAGTACTTCCTCACATAACTCGCTCCCTCCATGAAATTACAGGTTAACAGAACAGGCATCCGATTGAATCCCGACTTTACGAAAGTGATCCCACGGTTTTTTAATACCGGCGAAGAACGATCCCAGGTCCTTATTAACAGAGTCCTGCAATTGAGCGATACAGCAACCAGTGAATTATTGCAGCGTGTATTGGAAGAATTCAGCGCACGCTACCAGCATATGGGCCCTATTTTCGAAAAGCATTTTAACCTGATTAAGCACCTCGTGCCTGAAAAGAAGCGCCTTAACTTGACAAAAGAAAGAAAATGGCTCTTAGGGTCTTATTTCACCATGGAATATGCGCTCGAAGCTGCTGCCTTGTTTAATCCTTCCATCGTAGAAGATCCCGATCAATGGGGTACTGCAGAAGGTGAAAAAAACGTGATCATTAGCCTCAGGGCTATTGGTGAAGGCCATATTTCATCCCTGGTATTCAAGCGTGGTAAGCTCGATGAAAATTCCAATATCACATTATCGCCCTCCAGCAAGTTCGTGAGCGAAGGAGTCGTTACCGAAAGAAGGGGAAATAACAAAGTGGTGTTTGAAGAACTATTGCTTCAGGTGCCTTTACCCCCGTACCTGCGCCTGGAGATCCTGCTTCAACTGAGCGATACCTTCTCTTATAAACACCTGGAGGCTGTTTTGAGAACTGCTTTACGCCAGATTGATTCTCCTACAGAAAGAAACAAACTAAAATACGATATCCTCAGCATGGTGAATACCAGCTATGAAATTAACTTTCCTGCTGGTTCACTCATTTCTGAACGGGTTATCTTTCCCGTTACCTTTACCGAGAAAAATGGTATTGAAGATGCACGTTTTGTAAAGTTTACTGCAGAGGATGGCGCCATTCGTTACATTGCCACCTATACCGCTTACGATGGTTCCTTTATTTTGCCTCACCTCATTGAAACCAAAGACTTTTTACGCTTTAAAATGTCGCCCCTGCATGGCAAAGCAGCTATCAATAAAAACCTCGCTTTGTTTCCCCGGAAGGTCAATGGTCATTATGTAATGTTGTCGCGTATTGACGGGATCAATAACTATATTATGTTTTCCGATGACCTCTACTTGTGGGAAACTGCCCATGTATTGCAACAGCCCCGGGCTACCTGGGAGTTTGTGCAAATGGGCAATAGCGGCTCACCCATTGAAACTCCGCAAGGATGGCTGGTGATCACCCATGGAGTAGGGCCGATGCGTAAATATTGCCTGGGCGCCAGTTTATTGGATCTAAACGATCCTGCCCGTGAACTAGGACGATTAAAAGAGCCTTTATTGATGCCTAATGAAGATGAGCGGCATGGCTATGTACCCAATGTGGTATATTCCTGTGGAGCCTATGTACATGGAGACAGGTTATTTATTCCTTATGCTGTATCCGATTATGCTACTTCCTTTGCTTCCGTTTCATTGCAGGAGTTGCTGGATGAGATCATGAATGCCGATAAAGCTGTACTTACAGCCCATTAGCATGTTGCGTTATTTTTTTATATAATTCCAGGTATTGACTGGCCATTGCCTGGCTGCTGAAATGCGTCAGTGCATGTTGCCGGCAATCACACCTGTTAATGTTTTTGACATGGCTTGTAGCAGCTACCGCCTCTTCAACCGTGCGTACCAGGAAACCCGTTTTACCATGCAGGATCAATTCTTCCATCGAGCCCCGCTCAAATGCGATCACCGGCGTACCGCACATCATCGCTTCCACCACACTCAATCCAAAGGGTTCTTCAAAACTGATCGGGTGCAATAGCGCCAAGGCATTTCTGAACAACTCATTACGCAGTTCCGGGCCTACATTGCCCTTATACACGATCGTCGTATCATTGAGGTAAGGAGCTACCCGTTCCCTGTAATAGCTTTCATCCTGGATGAGCCCGCAAAGAATTAATGACTTATTGGCTTGTATAGCTATCTGGATCGCCTCATAGGCCCCCTTGTGTGGATGTATCCGGCCAAAATACAATAGATAACCTCCTTCGCCACTGCCCGGTTGAAACAACGCTTCATCTATTCCATTGTACACCGTGGCCAGGTAATCCAATGCCGGATGCCTGTCGCTATCACTGATCGAAACATAAAACGAATGGTTATTGTATTTTTTGTACACCGGTACAATTGCTTCTGAAGAAAACCCATGGATGGTGGTAATAACCGGCGTCTTGATCAGGCGGGAATAGGTGAGCGGTAAAAAATCAAAATGGTTGTGTATTACCGAAAACTCCGAAGCCCGCTCCATAAGGTGGGAGATATGCAGGCATTCAATTACCTTGGCATCACCTGGGTATTCACCCATCGGAACTTCACAAACCGATTGCAGATTTGCCTGCGTTACAGAGTCGCCCGTGGCAAATAGAGTAACATCCTGTCCAAGCTTTACCAGGCCTTCTGTTAATACAGAAGCTACCTGCTCCCAGGGACCGTAATGCCGGGGCGGAGTTCTCCACGTAACCGGCGAAAGCATTGCTATTTTCATTCTGTCAGTGCTGAGGCTACCACTACATGCGATATCCAATAGGAAAGCGTGCTTTCTGCACCCTGGTTCAGGTTGATCCCTTCACTGTGCAAACCGTCTGCACAACCTCCCGTAGAAGGATCATACAACGCTACCCCCAGATCATTGGCGCCCAGGAACCATTGAAAACTTTTATACATCCGCGTCAGGTATTGTTGTTCACGCGTCAGCCGGTATGCCTGCTGGTAATAAAGCACCATTGCCATTACATCGATTCCTTGCTGGTCAAATTGGGCTGGCTTGCCACCTCTTTTCAACCACCCATCATTACCAATGGGTCGCAGGATATCCTTATGAAATACCTTCGATTCAAGAAAGCTCATCGCTTCCATAGCTACCCTTAGATATTCTTCGTCCTGCGTCACTTCGTAAGCGTTCAGCAAAGCCAGCGGTGGTATTGCATTGTCATAGGTAAGAATAGGTTCAAACCAGTTCCAGCCTTCCTCCTGGTTATCCTTGTACATCTCCACCAGCTTGTTGGACAATTTAATGACCATATCCCGCTTCACATCATCCGGGAAATTGAATTTAATATACTGGCAAATGCCGATAATTGAATTGGCAATAGCACGGAGCGAGATCAGACCATTGACATGCGGATACGCTTTATTGAAAATGTCGATACCCGTCTTAGTCAGCAGCGGAGTTCCACATTCATTGATCAAAAATCCCAGAGCCATCATCGTTCTTCCAAAAGAATCTTCCGATCCTCGGTCTTCATGCGTTACTTTGGAATAACTCATAAAGTTGAGGAAATACCCATCCTTCGATTGCATATAATGGATAAAACTAAGGTACACCGGAAGCAGCGAGATCACCGGTTGCTTTTTCTTCTGCTTACTCACCCACAAGGCCAGCAACAATGCGCGCGCATTGTCATCGATGCAATACCCCTCTTTTCTGTTGGGCATCGAGAAAATGGCATGTTGAATAATGCCTGTCAGGTCTGTTAGATTATTAATATGCTCAAAATTATAAGCCGGCAGCTGAGCTACACTAAAAGAGACCGGTTTAGAAGGACGTTGTATTGTTTTCGTTTGCATAAATTCTTTTTTATTTATTAACCCGCTACCGATGTCCGCGCATCCGTAGCGATAGCAGCATGTCCAAGGATAGCGTTAAACAACCGTGTGTGCAATTGCCCCACGTTTTTCCAGGTGGTATCCCTTGTTTTGATAAAAGCATTTTGCCCCATTTGCCGCCTTATTGGCCTGTTTCCAAGCAGTGAGATAGCATGTTCTGCCAGCTCATGCACACTGTCACCTTGCAGAATAATGCCCGTTTCCGCATCCAGCATTTCCTTGGCCAGCACAAATGAATTGGAGATAATAGCGCACCCTGCACTCATGGCATAGAGAAATGTGCCACTTACTGCCTGGTTTGGGTCTCTGGAAGTAAACAGATAAATATCCGTCAGCGCGAGGTAGTCCATCAGCTTTTTTGTAGGCACATATTCATTAACCAGCATCACATTTTTCTGTAAGTCATTGTCGTCAATAAGCTGTTGCAGATAGTTTCTGTACTTTTCGCCTTCCTGTTCCAGTAGATTAGGATGCGTCTGGCCAATCACAACATACACCGCTTGTGGAAACTGTACACTGATCTCCCGCATAGCCAGGATACCTTTTTCAATGCCCTTATTCGGACTTAACAAACCAAAGGTGGTAAGCACCAGGTTGTTTTGCAGATGGTATTCCTTTTTAAGCTCCTGGATAGTTGAATTATTTGTTTGGTGCGTGCCATGCGGTATAATGATGATCTTATCGACTGCTATTTTATAATCTTCTTTCAGTAAGCGGGCAGAGTTTTTTGTCATGACGATCAGTTTGTCTGCCAGCAATCCGATACTCTCTACGATCTTCAGTCTTTTGGCGTTGGGGGCAGGTAATACCGTATGGAACCGGATAATAAATGGCTTTTCGAGCAGCGCCAAAAAACCTAATAAATACTCGCCCATTTCACCACCAAACAAACCAAACTCATGTTCTATACAAACCAATTTTATATCACTATCCTGGTTGATGCGGCGGGCAGTTTCAATACAGGAATCCAGCTGATGACCATCCATCACCATACTAACCGGTGTATTATACGATCCTGCATGTGATTTTTTATCCAGCGCACAAATGCTAATGGAGAAAGATGTTTTACTATCCAGGTTAATAGCATTTAGCAAGTCCTGTGTAAAACTGGCAATGCCACACTTTGCTGGCGGAAAAGTGCTGATGAAAAGAATGGTAGATGTTGCCATAACTATTGTTAATGCTTTAAACGTGAATAATAAATAACAGGCAATACAAGGTGGCCCTGGCAGGCCAGGTGTGCATCTGATGTCTCCTGTGTGGCAAAAAAAACTAAGTACAGAAAGCTGGTAAGATTGGCTTACTAAACCGATCGTCTACGGAAGAAGGAATGATTGCGGAAAGTATGACTTTCAAACACAGTGAAGGTAGTTGAATTAATCCGTGATACCTATTTAATTATGCAATAGACTGGTTACAAGGAAGGTAATGACTTGTTAAGAAACTTATGCGCATTAGATAAAGGCAGTTGCGCAAATTTTAATCCATGCCCTGCAAAGTCCTGTAAAATTGTACATTTGGAACCTGCCAGCCGTGGCACAGGCAAACACATGAGCTCACTATGACACACAAATCGCTACGATTATCCTTTTTAATGCCAGCCCTTTTGCTGGTCATCTCCTTGTCTGCAAAAGCACAGGTCAAAGTTCATCCTGATTCCATACGTTCCAAAATGCAATGGTTTGCCGATGCCAAATTGGGTATTTTCATCCATTGGGGAATCTATTCCGTTTACGGCGTGGATGAAAGCTGGAGTTTTTATAATAAAAAAATTAGCCATGCCGATTATATGAAGCAGCTGGACGGATTTACCGCCGCCCGGTACAATCCGGATCAATGGGCAGCCCTCATCAAAGAATCCGGCGCCCGCTATGCGGTGATGACCACCAAGCACCACGATGGCGTAGCCCTGTGGCCTACAAAGGGCAACCACTACAGTGTTGTAAAAAACACACCTGCGAGGCGCGATGTATTAACCCCCTTTTACAAAGCACTCGAAAAACAAGGCATTAAACGCGGCGCTTATTTTTCCCTGATCGACTGGAGCCATCCCGATTATCCGGCATTCCTGCGCGATAGTACCCGCTACAAAATTGATAAAGATCCCCAGCGTTGGGAGAGATTCAGCAAATTCTACCAGGCCCAGATCAATGAACTCAACCTGGCTTATCACCCCGACCTCTGGTGGTTCGATGGAGATTGGGAGCATTCCGCTGCAGAGTGGGGCGCCCAGACCGTACGCAGCAATATCTTGAAAGAAACTCCGGGAGCTATTTTAAACAGTAGGTTACAAGGTTATGGTGATTATGAAACCCCCGAGCAGAACTTTCCCGTTACAAGACCCGCTTTCAATTGGTGGGAGCTGTGCATGACCATCAACAATAACTGGGGCTATCAGCCACAGGATACCGCCTGGAAAACACCTTATGAGGTTATTACCATCTTTGCCGATGCTATCAGCAATGGCGGCAATCTCTTACTGGACATTGGTCCCAAAGAAGATGGAACCATCCCCATCCAGGAAGTGAAGCTGCTGAAAGAGCTCGGCAAATGGAATAAGAAACACGCAGAAGCCATCTTCAATACATTGGGAGGCATTCCCCAGGGCCATTTTTACGGTCCTACTACTTTGTCAAAAGATTCCGCCACCCTCTATTTGTTTTTGCCTGCAAAGGCCGGAGGGCAGGTGATGATCAAAGGGCTCAAAAACAAGATCAAAGAAATTCAGGTAGTAGGTACCGGCAAAACAGTACCCCATAAAATAGTGGGCAAGATTTCCTGGAGCCCCGTACCCGGACTCGTATACATCCCCGTGCCGTCAGATGTGCAGGACGAGTACATGACCGTACTGGCTGTGAAGCTGGAAGGCCCTGTACAGCTATATAAGGGGCATGGCGGCCTTCAATAACAAAGGATAGTTACTATCTTCGCCGGTAATAAAAAACAGCCTATGACACCCACCGCAAAGATCAGGGCCATTGTTACCGGTGCTACCGGTATGGTAGGAGAAGGCGTATTACATGAATGCCTCCTGCACCCCCTCGTAGAGGCCGTGTTGGTGATCAACAGGAAACCTTGTGGTGTGGCGCATCCCAAACTGAAAGAAATCATACACGCCGATTTCTTTGACCTCTCGTCCATTGAAGGCCAACTGAAAGGCTACAATGCTTGTTATTTCTGCCTGGGTGTCTCATCCGTAGGTATGAAAAAGGACGATTATTTTAAAACCACCTATGTGCTCACCATGCATGTGGCCGAAACCCTGGTGAAGCTCAACCCCGACATGACGTTTTGTTACGTATCGGGCGCCAGTACCGATAGTACCGAACAGGGTAGGGTAGCCTGGGCCCGTGTAAAAGGCAAAACCGAAAACGACCTCATGAAGCTTCCTTTTCACAAAGTATTTCCCTTTCGGCCAGGTTTTATGAAGACCACCAAAGGATTAAAAAATACCTTGCCCGCTTATAAATACATCAGCTGGATCTATCCCATTGGCCGCGCCTTATTCCCCAACGGCTTTTGTACCCTCCGCGAAGTCGGCCTCGCCATGATCCATTCTGCTGAGCTCCCCGACAACAGGAAGATTATACATGGGAGAGATATCATTGAGCTGGCGAAGCAGGGGTAAAGCAAACCTGGCAATTAATTTTTTAGCAAAAAGCCCCGCACACTTGTGTACATGGGGCTCTATACTAAGTTTCCTCTTAATCCTTTAAATCCTCCCAATCCTGGTTCAGACAGCTGTCTTTATCCTCCTTCCGATAACAATCCGGAAAATAAAAAACAAACAAACCGTTACAACAATCACTCCTCCCGAAACCAGGTAGCTGTTCAGCGAACTGGCATAACTGCCCACAAACGTATAAATAAGGGCCACCGGCAAATGCCCCGAAAAAGAGTAGATAAAGAATCTTTTGAATGAAATAGACGTAGTTCCGGATAAGAACGATACCGCCTCACTCAATACAGGAATGCCCTTCGAAACCGCTATCGACAGGTCCCCATACTTGTCAAACATGGAATTGCCCAGTCTTATTTCCTTAGCTGAAAAGAATCGGTTGAAACCATTGGTAGCCGTGCGGCCTAAATAAAATCCAATCGAAGACGACAACATAGAAGCAGTCAATGAAAGTATTGCCCCGCCTGCAAAGCCAAGCATTTTCCCGTTCAGGATCATTACCAGGCTCGATGGGATGGGCAATACGATATCAGCTACTAAAAAAATAAAACTAAGCGCCGAGTACGACGCGATCTTTTGTTCTTGTCCAAGCCGCCTATTGATCGCTTCCTCCAGGTTCGAAAAAAGAAGAAAAGCAATAATGATAGTCGCAGCAAAGAATACGAATAATGATAGTAGTTTTTTCATTAGTTCTTCATAAAGAAACACCAGATGAGTAATATCAACAGGATCAGGATCACCCAGATATACCAGCGACCAAACAGGCCACCGCTATTATTAGCGCCGCCATCGCCATTGGTATCCGGTTTAGTTCCTTCATCCTTATTGTCGATCGTACTTTTCGTTAGTTCGAGTTTTACAATGGCGCTGCTGCTGCCATGACTCACTTTATTGTCTTCAGGTATATACACCGCCCTGATATAATGCGTGCCCTTATCCAGTCCTTTTACTTTCCACCTTGCCCTTCCCCGTGCATCTAAAGGCACAGCATCACCAACTGCCTTGTCATCTGCATAAAACACAAGCTTTCCTTTAGGTGCCGGACTGTCTGGTACAGTAGAGGTTACCGTCGCCTTGATCAGTTTACCCAACGGGCCTTTGATCGGTGGCTGATCCGGTTCCACGGGCTTACGGTCCGGGTTATTAGGCAGGTCCATGGCATAAATGTCAACCTTCGTGCTGTTGCGCCTGAGCTCCTGTTCAAAGAGATACGTCTTGGCAAAGCTTTCATCTCCCGTGGTTGCCACATCAAACACACAATGCTTATGCAGGTCATCGTCCGTTACCAGCTTACACACCTGTTCTGCCTTTTCTATCGGCATACCCTCCAGTATCGGAGCGCCGGGTATCTCAAATTCAGGTTTCATCTTGCAAGGCGCCTGCAGTGCCGGCCAGTCAGGGTCCGTGAACGTTTTCGTAGAAGTGCCGGCCGCATAAACAAACAGACTTGTGCTGTCTTTCACACGCCAGGAATCTGCAAACGTTTTGTAAAGCATATTATACCGGTCTTGCAGGCTGGCAGGCTTTGGACCAACATCCTCGCCATTGCGCAACCTGGGCAGCCAGCTTTTACCTGGTATATGCCCCATGATGCCCTCACTGGCCAGCGTATTCGTTACGCTCACGTTCATATACCATATATTATACGGATTCCAGAACGCCGGTGTCACCGTTACCACACTTTGGTCCTGGTAATACACGCGTAGCCCCGTCTCTCCATTGGCGTCAAACGTTGTTACCCAATGTCCGTTCAGGTTAAGCCCCTGTCCTTGCGTAGGCAATTGCGCAGGTTTTCCATCCACGAAGAATTGTAACCTTTTTTCCCTGCCCGGCCCCGGTTGATATGCTATCCGGTGGGATCCTACCCGTATGCCCACCGCTGTATTCAGGCTCACACAGGCTGTTAGACCACTATGCCCATCCGTCACCGGGTTGGCAGCTGCTACCGGTGTTTGCCGCACCTGCACTTCCATCCTGTTACCATCTTTCAGCAGCGTAAATTCACCCACTCCCTGGAAATCATAGCTGATGCCATTCACCGTCTTCACGTGCGGGTCGCCAATATGGTTGCCCGTCATCATCGGCGTGCCCTTGAATGTTCCTTTATGATGACCGCAAAGCTCGTCTGAGTGGAACGCAAATGGGCGCCATACAAAATCGAAGGAGAAATATTGTCGCAGGTAGTCGACCACACTCGAACCTCCTGGTAGTGCATGGAGATCTGTGTCTACCTTTCCTGTATACACTTCCCTGAAATCCCAATTCGGTGCAATAGGCCCGCCCCCGTCAAAGTCTACCGTTAGCGTGCCGCCCCGTACATTAAAAGTGGCTGGATAGGCCGCCTGCACAGCTGCCCTTTTAGTGGTGCTTACTGCACCCAGTAAATGACTGATACGGCGCCGCAGGTTCCGGCGTGTCGTAGAGTCGCCCGCAGGCAACGCGTCCCAGTCAAGAAGCAACAGGTCAATCCTGGTTTCACTGAAAGTAACTACATCGGGCAGGCCAAACTCCGTCATTTCTGCCGCAGGTACCTGTACGATGCCATTGGCAATTGGACGTCTGTCAGGAGTACGGGTATGCGTATCCACAGTGGTCGACTTGGCTACAAAAGGACCAACCGTTGATTTCCCCCTGAAATATAGCGAGGGATTCCCCAGCTTGAACTGGAATAAGGCCATTGGCTCTTCCCCCGCATTCCAAAACTCCTCTGGTGTTGGATCTCCCGGCTTAAAAGGATTCAAGGGATCACCTGTATAATTACCCGCAAAATAGGTATCAGGGCCAAAGTCAACTGGCTGACCGATCAACGCATCACCTGTAGTAAAGACCTCAGTGCCTGAAGCTGTTTGACCTGAGATCGAATTCACAGTCGATACCACCGGTGCTGCATGAGAACGCAGGGATATCGGATTGTTGAGCCGTATTGCACGACCCAAACCAGGCGTGTCGAGGTTTTCCGGTACAGCCGCTGCCGGTACAAAAGGGGGTTCTCCTTCCAGTGCCCAGGTCCAGCCCCGGGGAGCAGGGATCACATCTACAGCTGCAGTATATTGTGGATTCGAATTGAACCAGTTATTATCCGTCGCAAAGCGCACCTCAAACCGGCCTTTGAAATTAATAGTTGGATTTCTGATACTGGTCACTGCAAAACTGGCTGCTACCACAGCTCCTTCCAGTACCTGTATCGTCGTATCTCCGCGCGAGCTGCTTTGCATCATCGCATGCACCGTTACGATCGTTTCAACTGGCGTGATCGTGATTGGCCCCACTGTCGAAAATACAAGCCCCGCAACATTCGGTGATGCTTGCAGTGTTACAGTGGCCGTAGGCGTTGCCGGATCGGTTTTCAGCTTGATCGTGGCTTCATAGGTTGAATCAAGCGGCGCCAGCAGGAAACCGTCGCCCGCTGCATTATCATTGAGACTGATTAGAACTGCCATAGTAAAATGAATTAAGGATTACAGAATGATAGTATAGTTGGTTGCAAACAAATTATCTGATATAAACACGCCTTGTTTCACTTTCAGTAACACCGCCCTGGCCGTCTTCCACAATCACTTTCCAGAAATAAGCCTTACCCTGCTGCAGATCTTTCATCTCTTTTGAAACCTCCTGTTGCCCCATCTGCTGGCCCTTGCTCTTCAGGAAGTAAGCGCCAATTAATATAGCCAGTAGTATCAACACCAGTATCACCAACAGCCCACGTCTCTGCTTCATCAGCGTAAAGTAGAGTAGCACGAACAACAGCGCGATCAGCCCAACTATCCAGTAAAAAAGGCTTCCACCGGCTAAGCCGGATGATGAGGAAGAGGAGAGGGGCAGTGCCTTATTGAGATCTGGCAGCTCATTCACCGGCCACACATGCAGGCCGTAGCTAAGTTTATCACCATCCTTATCTGTTGATTTATTCCATTTAAAATCAACAGGCGTGGTGCTTACACTATCAAAGTCTGCAGGATATATAAGCACAGGCGCATCAGGTGCATTGTTTCGGTTGATCTTATCTGCCAGTAAATAAGTTCTGGCAAAAGTGGAATCTCCTGTTGCCATCAGGTCTTTGATCGCATCTTCCCGGTGGTCGGGCGCCGTAATGCCAGCTGCAAGTTGTTCCGCCACCTGCCGCGTAAAAGGAGCACGCGGTTTAATATCCCCGTTCTGTCCTGGCACTTTACAGGATTGCGCATTGTTGCCATTAGGCCAACCCTCCACACTAAACGATTTGGTAGAAGTGCCGGGGGCATAATCAAACAGACTCGTAGAATCCGTCACCCGCCAGGCATTCCCAAATTTGAAATAAAGATCATTGTATCGTTGGTTCAGGTCACGCGGCATAGGACCCATAGAATTTCCATCGGGAAGCGCCGGCAGCCAACTGCCCGGCGCAAGAACGCCCATCAGGCCCATGGTAGCCCTTATCTTCCGCGTATCCAGGTTCAGGTACCATACTTTATAATGATCCCACCAGCCTGGCGTAATCACCAGCACCGTGCCCCCCGTCGCTTCTACTTGGATGCCACCGGGCGCACTGGTAGGCATGATACGTCCGTCAACCCCCAGCGAAATACCTGTTCTTTCAATAGACACCAGCTTGCCATTTACCCTCAATTGCATGCCCGAAGGATCAGGTTCCCCCTTGATATTCGGCTGATACGTGATACGGTGACTCCCTGCTTTTATCGCAATAGCTGTATTCAGACTTACACAGCTCGTTAGTCCCGTGTGTCCATTAGGTCCCAGCGCGCCATTGGTTTCCACCGGCGTATGCCGCGCCTGCACTTGCAGGTTCTCCCCACTCAATAATATATACTCCCCGGCAGCCTGGAAATCATAACTCACCCCATCAACCGTCTTGATATGAGGATCTCCATTCGTATAAGGCTTTCCACCCTCTATCCACCGGCGGATCGTTTCAATATCTGTCTTGGCAAGCGAAGGCCCCCCACAGGGCATCATCCCCGAGGGACATTCCTCACTGGTGCGTGTAATGCGCTGGTAAAGTGGCGTCAACAAACTGGCCCCAAACGAAGAAGCAATAAGATGAGAATTGGCCAGGCGGGGACTTGCACCCGGAGTACCCGTCCCCATGGGATTTTCATTCTCCGTAAAGTTCACCGCCGTGCCATAATTGCTATAGGGAGGATAGTCTAGCCCACCATGACACTCAATGCAGGCTTTATTAAATATCCTTTGTACGTCAGTAAAAGTTGGTACTTGAATAGCTGTGGGCAAGGTGGCCAAAGTGCTGTTCACCGCCCCCATCAACTGCGTTTCATCATTGGCATTCGTCAATCCCGCCACCGGCCGGTACCGCGGATCAGCCGGGTTATCAAGACTGGGCTTCAATTCCGTATCAAACACATTGATATAAGTATTAAAACCATTGGCAAACGTATACGTCCTCGACCGGCCCCGCACACCCATCGACCACTTATCCACCGACACACCAAGCGGTTGCAAAAAATAGCGGAACAAAGTCAGTTTATCCAGGCTGGCCGTGTACAACTCCTGGTCTACATATTTACCTCCCATCACCGTTACATCTGCCGTTCCCCCACCATCAATAGGTCTGCGAAATACGTCTTGCCGTATCCTGCTCATTATGGTAGAAGTGCCCGCGGCCGTATTGCTACCATAAGTTTGTATCAGGCCACCTGTTGGTATCGTCTCGAGTACACTCAGGTAAAGATCACCCGTACGATCCAGGTTTATTTTCTGAATATCCGCCCGACGGCGTGTAAGGCTTTCCGACCGCGTCTTCGTATCGTTGTAAATTTCATTGATCGTATTCGCGTTCCGCGCGTTGAAGAAACCAAGGTCCACAGTAAGCGGCACCGTACTCACAATAGCCGTTTTGGCTGCATTCAACTGAATAAAACCTTTGGAGATGGCAAGCGCTATCGGCCGTACATCGATGGGAAAATTGCTCGTGGCAAAGCGGTGGTTGATCAGTTCATCCGATATACGTTTTTGATTAAGCGTGCCGTCAAGACCGCCCAGCAGGTCAAAAAATTGTACCCCTCTTCCCTCCACAGCCGGCCCCGTTGTTGCCACATCGCTGGAATGGCGGAGCGTAACGTAGGCCCCGCCCGTGATAACAGGTGTGCCCGCACCGGCGCCAGGCGCATTGTCAAAATTATAGTTCGAAGTAGTGCTCGTACCATCCCCAACCGGAGCAGGTTCAGTAAAAACAGGAGCCAGAATGTCGAAGGCAAAATTGATATGCCCGTCATTAATACCCCCCACCGTACGCGTGATTGCATCCGAAACCGGCACACCGGGCGGCTGAAGCTGTAGCTGTTCTATTAGCGCCCTTACAGAATCATTCGTACGCCAGTTCCACAGGTTAAATATTTTTCGGATAGCAGCTGCTTCTACCGATCCGTTATAGATACGGTCCCGGTTAAATGGCGTCATACCACCCCAGCTGTCATTGGGGTCCCAGTTCGGTTTGTTCTTGAACTTCACCGTACCCGGAACAATACCCGTTGTGCCGGGGAAAGCAGACAGGTTGATAACATTATTCGTAGAGTGGCATTTGCCACATTTACTGTCATCTGGTGAAACCATCCTTTCCCTGGCTGGCACCACACCCCGCGGATCGATGTGGGCCAGGATGATCTCATGGAAACGAAAGTTCTTTTCTCCTTCATCCCATTGCATATACTCGATCGCCTTGGGATCAGACCCTGGATAAGATTCATGCACCACCTGCCCGATAGAAAATACATACCGTGCATCTGCACTCGGAAGCAATAAGCGTGGAAACTCTGCTGTACCCGTTTGAAGACTCTCAGATCGGGTCATCAATATCCAGTTCTGCTTATATTCATCCGGCAACGCCTTTAAGAACAAGGCAGGGGTATTTACATGGAGGTTGGCATTCAGATAGTTTTGGATGCCCGTAGGCGTGAAGTCAGTAATTAATGGGATTGGCGTAGACAGATCAAATACAGCCCGCACAGAAGCATTCGCTCCCAACGTTACCGTAATCGGATTCGTGGACCCCGTTACATCTCCTTCCCACCTCACAAACACAGAGCCTGCATCATTGATCGCAGTGAGCGTTAGCGGGTCCGTCGATTCATAAGTCCCATCACAACTGCCCCCGCAATTGAGACCTGTCGAAGTTGTGACCACCCCTGCGCCAGTACCCATTTTCATGATCCGGAGTGTGATCGGCGGAGGAGGGCCCGCAAATATTACACAGGTTACCAACACAATGATACAGAGTAAAACTACTTTGTATAAAAAGGGCACCCTTCCCGGGAAGCCAAACTGCATAGATGTTGCTTTCTTCATAGTGTAGCTTTTGAATAGCGGGTACCTGATCTCACAGGAAAGCCACAACGTTCCATACATATGGAAAACGCTCGCTCCCTTGCCTATAAATTGCTATTAACTCAATGATTTACACAATACCCTGTCAGTACAATCTGTTGTACAGGTTGTAGTTGCTCAAACAAGTAAATGCCTGAGCCGTCATGTTTCACAATGACAGGGAACGTTTTGTTAGCCTTGACCTGGAACTCAAAATTGGTGAGGTGCGGAATTGCAGACAATCAATACGATACGACTAAACGGTACGACTAAAAAGGAAAGACTACTGATCTGAGACCTTATTGGTAAAGAAACGTGCTCATGCTGCCACATTTCCGGGAAAAAAAGAGAATACTTCAATGAAAGCCTTTATTTACATTAAAGATAGTACTATACTTGCTGATGACAATACCACGATAGTAGTATTTCAACAAGAAAGCCCCGCACACTTTCGTGCACGGGGCCATTACTATTACACTTTTCGGTGCTTACAAAATAGCATCAGCTACCAGATCATGGCCTGCGAACGGAAAGTATTGTGCAACATAGACAGCATCACCCAATGCGCCATGATTACGGCTTCACGTTTGCATCTGCCGGTTGTTCCAGCATCCCGGCTGCCTGATCCTGTAATGATTGTATTTGTTATCCTGTATTCATCGTTTGTGCTTTTATGTTGAAGCGAACACACACGTGTTGCAACACTTATCATCTGATAACAATGCTTCGGGGCCCCGTCCGCACTGCTATACGCTTCCGCTCCAACAAACATACAACTTCGGGATACCCGTTTCCAAATCGGTCCTGACAGTTTCCGAAATTATCGTTAGTTTCCAGTCAAAATGGTTGAAAAAACAATCATTATACATCGAAACTGACGAAGATTTCGGTTTCAATCAAACCACATTTGGATTTGGCATATTCTATGTTGTAAGTTTGCAGGAGAGCTAACAGAAGACAAGGTGACAGGAATAAACTGCCAACAATAGCTAGGAAAGAGCAGAGCATGGAGTAGCCGGTAATCAACGGCCAATGATCAATAAACAGTAATTAATGATCAGCTTCCCCTTCCGTATGGCTTTAGCATACCTTCAGTATGGATACAGTATGCTAATACCCTGAAACGCCAAAAACACCTGTTTTTACCCAAAGCAGATCCATACCCCATGCTATCTCAGCAACGACACCACACCCTTCCGGTACACCGTGCCACAGGTAGTCACAGCCTTTACCTGGTAGATATAACCGCCATTGGGTTGTAATACTCCTTTATAATAACCATCCCAGCAGGAAGACGCATTCGTAGCAGAGAATACCCTTTCTCCCCAGCGGTTAAAAACTTCAAACTGCAAGGCCGATACCAGCCCCCAGTATTTTAAACCAAAGCAATCATTGTTGCCATCATTATTAGGAGTAAAAGCAGAAGCCATTGAATATTGATGTTTGTCTGGCTGTAAATTCACCGCCACCAATACCGAATCTTTGCGCGTACAGCCATTCCAGTCCGTCACCCGCACATAATAAGTGGTAGCGACCAAAGGCATAACCACAGGATTAGCAGTATTCAGTTGAGTAATGCCCGGAAGCGCATCCCACTGATAACTCCTTCCGCCTGTAGCATGCAGCGTCGATTGCCCATTGCCACAGGTTATCTCATTGGAGCTTCTCACCGTTGTCACTGGCAGCTCATTGACTGTTACCGGTATATTAAACAGCGTAGAAAGTTGACAGGTATTTTCTTTGATCATTACTGCATAATTCGTAGACGTCGTCGGATAGACCAGTAAAGTAGTCACATTGGTGGCAAGGTTATTATTGCCCGATGACCAGACATAGTCATCTCCTCCTGATGCCTTCAATACTATTGTATCACCCACACAGATAGTGCCTTTGTCCGGAGTAACCGAAAAATCAGCTATCGAACGAACACTGACCGTAACTGAATCTTTATTAGTGCAGCCATTGGTTCCTTTTACATCCACCAGGTACTTTGTATTAACAGCGGGACTGGCTACCGGGTTACTGATGGTGGCATCACTAAGTCCCTGTTGCGGCCACCAGTTGTAAGAGATCGCGCCCGGTGTAAGCGCCGATAAAGTAGTAGTAGCTCCCGGACAGATCAGGGCGTTTGCACTTATACCAATCACTGGTTTCACCTTCGTCATAATGTCTACCGTATCTTTCGCTTCACAACCCTGCGGATTCGTACCCGTCACAATATACCTGATAGGTTGTTCCGGTGAGGCAATGGGGTTGGCGATATTTTGATCACTTAGATAAGTATTCGTATTCCATACGTATTGATGCCCTCCTGTAGCTTGTAAAGGAACCGGCTCTCCCGCGCACACCGTCGTATCTGCGTTCGTGTTCACATCCATCGTACACCAGACTTCCGAGGCAATGAAATAGTCTTCTACCTCTCCATCCCGTGCGAAACCTGTTGCCTGAGAAGCCAGCGCCGCCTCAGAACTTAACCGTAGCCGGAATCCATAACCGGTCATAGTGCCCGGAGTTAAATAAACAGGCAATCCTGTCCAGGTCAGCGTAGCCGTCGTTGCATTGGGTTGGACCGTCACCGTAGCAGCCTCACCGGGGCCAAACACACCATTCCGGTTATAATCAAACCACCCTGTTAAAAAAGCATTTTGTGCCGTGGTATTGTGTACCGGCACCTGTATCTGATACCTGCCCGATCCGTCGTAGATCGGGAACAAACTTGCACTTTCTTCATCTGCTCCCGAACCATTGTCATCCAGTGTTTCACTCCCATCAGCATCCGGAGCACTACTGCCAATATACAAACCCTGAAACCGGCTCACCGATGGGAGCGGGGGCAGGAAATTACAGCTATTGTTAGCAGTATATAATAACCGGTGATGCGCCACTCCATAGGAAGCAGGCAGATCACCACGGTCCACAGGCGCAAATATGCCAAAAGCTACAGCCATACCGCCTGCTACACCATGCCGGTCAAACTCTGTTTCAATTGTCAATGATCCGCTCCCTGCATCCGTGGCCACCACCGGGTTTTGCCCTGTTACAGGTGCGTATCCATACGTTTGATTAATAGAGATCGAAGGCGTATTGCAACCTGTTACCGGATTGGTAACCTGCGAAGAGTTTCTAAAGAAATCGATCGTTTGCCAGTTTCCTCCATTCGTTTTCAGGTTGATCACCTCGTCAATAGTGCCTGCCTCCGCGTCGGCCGCCACCAGCGTAAATGCCGTAGGTAGCCCCCCACGTGTAGCTGTGATCTGCATCGTAAACTGACAATTGCTGGTCGTCCTGGGGCTGAATAGTGCTGGTTTAATACCAGGATTGGCAAAATTGTACAACAGGTGTAGAATAGCGCCACTCCAGGTGTTCATAACTTCGGGCCCGGGGGCAGTGGAGGAAACCTGTGAGAATCTTATCGTAACAAGCAAGCCATCTGATGTTGTAAAGCTGCGGGAAGCCCCATTGGAAAGCGTAAACCCGGCCCAGTCAAACCACCATATTTCATTACGCAGGCCGCCTGTGCCAAGGTCGGCATATTGCGATATTGAATTGAATGTGCAATGGAATAACACCATTGCTAATACGAAACGCCTGATCATGCAAATTGTGCCGGGTTTAAAGGGGTAGGCACGAGAGTTACAAAATAGAAAAAATAATGGAATATCTATATTATTAAGCCAGGAAGTCGGAAAAGTCTGTTAGACCGAAAGAAAAACGGCAATCTATTACTGCATCACTTACAGACTTGTCGTCCTGATAGCTATCGGGATGAAAGTCGGACTATTCTTAAAACCAGGAAGAAGTTGCCTCATTGATCTCCTTACGCAACTCTGATAATTTAAGCGCATAGGCCTGAAGCTTTTGTTCCTCCTCCGTTTGCGGCACCCAGGCCGGTACCGGCACCGTCTTGCCCTGCTCGTCCACTGCCGCAAACACGATCACACAATGCGTCGTCTTTGTTTCTACTTTCGTTCTGGGATCGATGGCTTTAATATCTACCGCAATATGCATGCTGCTCCTGCCCGTATAGATGATCCGGGACTGCACTTCTACTATATCACCAATATGGATAGGATTGATGAACCGGATGCCGCCCACATATACCGTCACACAATACTGGCTGCTCCAGTTCACCGCGCAGGTATAGGCCGTTTGGTCTATCCATTTCATCACCGCCCCTCCATGCACCTTACCACCAAAATTCACATCCGAAGGCTGACTCAAAAAACGAAACTTAACAATAGGATCTGTCATCGGTCTCTCTATTTGAAGTGGAAGATAAGCAGATTCCCTTTAATCAATAGGTCATCGTTTGCTATGCGTACGTGGGAACAGACAAAAAAAAGGTCGCTGAGTGATCAGCGACCCACGAATCAATAATAAAGTATTTAATGAAACAGTATCCTCCAAATCCTTTCAATCCAACAGATCCTGGTTCAGACCTTACAGCTTGATCAGCTTCACCGTTTGTGTATTATTACCCTGTTTCACCTGCAGGTAATAAGTACCCGCCCTGTAATTCGAGCCCAGCGTAAACAGCCCATTCGCTGCCAGCCCGCTTCTCGTTTCAATCGTCCTACCCGTATTATCCGTCACCACGATCGTCAATGGTTTCAGCGAGGTACTCAATGTGATCACATAGAACTGGCCCGGAGATGGGTTCGGGAATGCCTTCACCGTCAGGATGCCATCGGGGAACGGATCATTCGGTACCCTGGGCACCGTCACCTGCACATTTTGTGTAGTGCTGTTCCCCGCTGTATCCGTAGCCTTGATCGTAATTGTGTAAATGCGGCCATTACCCAATAAGCCACGCTCAGCCCGCAGCTTCACATGATGCTGATCCACGATCACCCAGTCTGGCGAAAGGTTGCCGTACAATCCACCCGATACCGGCTCATTGCTGGTAACAGAAAGTGTGGTGCTCACAGGACCGCAATTATCCGTAGCAACATAGTCAACCGTTACATCCTTCATTTGAAGCGTGGCAGGCCATATCTCTGTTGGATTCACCGCCGCATTCGTGATCAGCGGACTTTCCTTGTCTGCTACTTGTACGGTATAGCTGTAGCCTGATGCGTTTCCGGCATCATCCGCTACCGTCCAGTTCACCAGCGTAGCGCCAGGCAGGAATACAATACCCTGCAGACTGCTGGCGGCCACAGGAGCAGCAGCAACACCCTTATAGGTGACTACATAGCTATAACTAAGCGAAGTGTCGCATCCATCCGTAGCCCTGATGTCCAGTTGCGTGCCTGCAGTAAACTGGCAGACTGCTGAATCAGTATTGAATAGTTGAACACTGCCGTTGGTAAGAGCAGGATCAAGTGCCGTGATCAAAGGTGTCAGGCTGTCTTTCACAGTAGCCGTAAACTGGCAGCTGCCCGCATTACCGCCTGCATCTGTAGCCGTCAACGTGATTGCCACATCCTGGGCGCCATTAATGATCGTACCGGCGGCAGGAATTTGTGTAACCACAATACCCGGTGCAGCCACTTGCCCGTTCACCAACCCTTGCGTCGTATAATCAGGCAATGCTATAGAGCAGCTTGCATCTAAGTACAACGTTTGATTCGCCGGACATTCAATAGCCGGTGCTAAGTTGGAGGCCCTGTTCGATACCTCACTCTCATTGTGAAAGTGATCCAGCGCCGTCACCGTATAATAATACGTAGTGCCGGGTACCCCCGTTTTATCCGCATAGGCCGAAGTATCCGTATTTGTAATGGCCAGGATATTATTGGCATTGCTGATATCGATCGTGCTATCTTCCGACCGGTAGATCACAAAGCGGATCGCTTTATCCAGTTCGTCGGTTGCTACCGGTTTAACCCAGTTTAGCGCAACAGAGTCTCCGGGGTATTTTACAACCGTTAAAGCGGCAGGCGCTGCCGGTGCTACACTATCCTTCCACGGCATCCGTGGTAATAAGGCTGGCTTCTGGTAAAAGAACAGCCGCAGCGAATCCCGGAAGCCCAGTTTTGTAGTGCTGCGCATACTGCTCGTATTGTAAATAGCTTCTCCCTTAATATTAGGATACAATGCATCACGGTTCAGGCGCATTTCATTCGGTATCATCGAAGGGTTGGCCCAGTTCACACCCTGCGCCGGGTCATTCACTTTATAACCTGCCATGCCAATATAGATATGCCTTCCATTTGCCTGGTTATTCCACCAGGGTACGATTGCCGCATAATTGGCCCCGGGTTGCCCGATATACCAATACACCTGCGGTGCGATATAATCTACCCAACCTTCCTGCAGCCATTTTTTTGTGTCAGCAAAAAGCGTGGTATAATGTTCCAGTCCACTCGTAGGTGTACCGATGGCAGGATTCGTACTGTTGCGGTAAATGCCCGATGGCGATACCCCAAACTTCACCCAGGGTTTCAACACCTGGATCGTATCATTGAGCCTTTTGATCAGCAGGCTCACATTATCACGGCGCCAGTCGGCCCGGACCGTAAATCCCCTTGGATCGAGCGTGTAGGAAGAGTCATCGTTATAAGGCGTAGTACCTGCAGGAGCAGCAGGTGGATAGAAATAATCATCGAAGTGAATGCCATCTACTGCGTAGCGTTGTACAATATCAGTGATCACACTCGTGATATAATCCCGCACCACCTGCAAGCCCGGGTCCAGTACCCGCAGCGTGCCCTGGCTGAGCAGCCAGTCTGGATGCAGCTTGGCCACATGATTGGCTGCAAAGCCCGGAAGGTTGACCGTGTTCGACACCGCCCGGTAAGGATTGATCCACGCATGAAATTCAATCCCGCGCTTATGGCATTCGTCAATCATAAATTGCATCGGGTCCCAGTCGGGACTAGGCGCTTTACCTTGCGTACCTGTAAGGTCCGCCGACCAGGGCTCAATGCTGCTGGGATATAGTGCATCACACTGGCTGCGTACCTGGATGTACAGCGTATTAAGTCCTGTTGCTTTGTGGTGATCAATGATCGTAATAAAAGCCGCGCGTTGTTGAGCGGGCGTTTGTGTGCGATTGGGCCAGTCGATATTGGAGAACGTTGCGATCCAGGCCCCACGCATCTCCCGCTTGGGTGGTTGCTGGCCGGGAACCAGCAGACTGAGGCCAATAAATAATACGGCAAGTAAAGATCTCTTCATACAGTATAGTTTGCAGGTTTATGCTCCAATTTAGTAAAACACCTGCAAAAATCTGCGACTTTAGGCCCTTGTGGATATTAAAATAACCTGCAAAAACACGCATGCCTGGACGTTGTAAAATTGGCTATCGTCAGGTTAATTTACCGGCAGGCTGATCTTATTGACCCACAATAGCGTCCGGTCAAAATAGTGGAGGAACTGCTCCACCATAAAAGCCCGGTCAATACCCATTTTCTGATGATATACCTCCTTACCATTAATGATCACTTTCACCGGTTGCGATAGGTCTACCATCATCAAACTAATGTAAAGCGTAATACTATCTGTTTTATAAGTGTCGATGGTAAAGGTATTGCTGCTGTAGGTAGCAGTCGTTTGCGAAAGATCATTCCCATATTCAATGGCTATTTTTTTAGTGCCGTCCATATCAAAACTCCGGAGAGTATCTGAAAAATGCGCCTGGGCGTCCTTGCGTAAAGTGTCTATATGTACCTGCAGCCAGTCACAACGCGAAAGAAAATTGCTACCCGTAAACCAGGTTATTTTGTTGTTGGGGAAATGCCGGCTGACTGTTTGCATATTCTCAATGATCAATGGTAATACCTTTTTTGCATAAGGATAATAAAAATGCCCTTCACCTGCAACCGTCCTCAATACCCAGTTGGCGCCCAGCTTAAGGGCAAATGAGGCCCTGGTTTTAACAGACTGGTTACTGTAGAAATCATGTTCCCCTGAAAATGAAAAGACAGGCCTGTTCGTATAATTCATATACGAACCCTTACCATTAGGCCATCCATTAATAGCATAGAATTTAGCAAACTGCGTAGGATTGCCCGTTGCGATATTGTAAGCACTGGAACCTCCATCCGAAAAGCCGGCCAGGAAAACCTTGTTGTCATCTATATTGAATATTTTCTTGGTTTGTATTACTGCCTTTTCAATGTTAATATATCCTTCATCCGTATACAGTGCCACCGAGCGGTTCACCACAGGAAATATTTCAATCATATTAGAGCCTTCCAGGTAAGGGTAGGTAGGATTCTCAAACTGATAACCTTTTTTTTCATCCCTGGGTAGATTGGCCCTGGCCCACCAGCCACCAGGTATATAAACCAGCAAGGCAGTAGGTTTACCGGCGTCGTAGTTTGTTGGAATGTACACGAAGTAAGGTATATTCAGCGTGTCGTTGATGCGCGTATAATATTTCACCACCATTCCTTTCTTGCGGGGAACAGGGTATGCCCTCCATTGCCGGAGTAAAGTATAAAGAGAATCATCCTGAATGCTGGTGTCAGTCTGCCAGCTGGTAATTTTTTGAAGCTGGTCATTTTGCTGTACCCCATGCAAGCCCGGCTCTATGCTTTTCAGAAAAAGGAGTTTCTCCTGGTTGATGGCTGCTTCAAAAGGCTTCCATCGTTTATCCGCCTTCAAAGACGATATCAGCGTGTCTGTATTGATATCTGTTATGTCAATCCATCCCATCTCCTTACAACGCTGCAAATACCTGAATGCAAGATCATGATCTCCTGTATAGGCGAAACAAGCTACCCCATTCAGATAAGTGAAATAGGAGGGATAAGGAAGCGGTTGTTGAAATGCTTTTTCATAGAGTGCCGCTGCGGCAGTATACTCTTTCTTCTTAAAATGGAGTACCGCCGCTGAATCCAGCAGTTGATTCACTGTTTGCGCAGAGGTGCTTATAAATAATAGGAAAAGAAGAGGAAGGATTAAACGCTTCATGGCCTTTTGAGACTAAAATTAACGGCCCCTTACCTGCTAAAATTGTACTCATGCGACAGTCACCTTTTGGGGTGAAACTGCCACCAGGTGTCAGCCTGCCCTACGTGCTTTCCTTCCCTGAAAAAGGCTGCCGGCGTAAGCCCCGTCAACTTACGGAAGGTTTTGATCATATAGGATTGATCCAGGAAGCCGCCTTCATAGGCCAGCCGCGTATAGCTCTCTTTATTATCGTGCAATATACGCTGGTCTACTACATAGCGAAACCGCGCAATCATCCGAAACAATTCGGGAGAAATAGACAGGTGGTTTCTGAAATGCCTGTTTAACGTCCGGGGATGCAGCTTATTTTTTAGCGCTACCTCTTTTATGCTCAACAGATGCTCCGGATCACTCAGGTCTTGAATAGCGCCATTCAATGCTTCATACGGATGTTCCCGGTAAACAGATACAAGAAATGATTCCAATAATGAAATACGCTCCGTAAGACCTTCCTGGGAAAAACATTGCGCTACAACGTCGTCCCATAAAGCCATTTCTTTGGGAATAAAGTGCTGCACTTCCTGTGGGGCCAGTGCAGAATAGGGTTCTTGTGTAAAATGGTTCAATCCCAGTGGAAGGAATACAATGCCAAGCTTATCCACCTTGCCCTGTTGCACCACCGTTTTTATACTGTGCTGTCGGGTGAGTAATTTAACAGTCGGCGCCCCATCAGTACAAGTGATATGAGTTTCACCATTCAACTGCTCAATGATAGCGTGGCGGTAAAAAGACAGCGTAGTTTTGGTATGCGGAAAAAAGGAGTATTTGTTATAGTAATGCTCATGCCCTGTCCTGTCGATATAGAAATAGGAAATATACTTTCGCAGGAGCGGATGTTGTGGTAAATAGGTGCGAAAGAAATGGTCCATATCCTTGTTCACTATTCTTATTCAATGCTCGTTTAAAGCTTCAAGATATGAAAAATCCCACTCACTATTGACTATTCACTACACCACCGTTTCCGCCAACTCCTTCGGCGCATCAGCTACATACTCATTCAGTCCCGTATCCTCCAGGAATTTATTGGCAAACAACTTCGCCGTCTTTTCATTCAGCAGCGCGCTGCGGTGCTTCTTCCAATCAGTAGCCTTATTGCCATACATATGTTCTACCAGTCCTGGGAATGCCCAGTCCGCATTCTTGCCCCAGTGGATCGTGAAGGGAATATTATTCGCCTGTAATACTTCAATCGTACGGGTACAGAATTCCTCCAGGCTGATCATCTTGTTCTTCTTACCCTTCCAGATCAGTCCATCGATCTCAATCATACAAGTCACCGGAAACTGTGTAAAAGCCAGCGTGGCTTTCGATTGCTTCACAAACCGCATTGCATAGATCCCCGGTATCGGACCTTTTTCCCGCGCCAGTTTGGTGAGCAGTTCAAGCGCTTTCGGCGCATTCGTATGATCAACACCTACTGCAATAGCATAGGCCGGACCCTGGTAGGGCGCATCCCAGAAGATCTCTGCCAGCGTGCCTGTGGCTTCCAGGTCTACTGGGGGCAATACCGAGGTGCCCAATAGTTTGATCAGTTTGGGAATACTGTTCTTGTGCTTTTCAGCTATTTTGGTAAACAGCACAATGAGGTCACGGTAGATAGCTGTTTTCATCCGGGGCAGCGGATCAGGATATACCGGCACATAGGGCTTTTTGTAGATCGCTTCCACTACATAATCCGGATCATCTACATAAGGATTAATAAACACTTTGTAATGAAAGGGCGTGTTCCCTTTTCCCTGTGCATCCGTTTCACCAGGAATCGTAAAAGGCGAATTGGCGAAGTCAAGCGTTTTTGCCAGTTCCAGCGCCAGCTCTTTATTGATCTTCTTTACATAGCGTTTTAATAAATAGCGGTCTTCCGTTTCGATCACCACACCATGAATAAAGCCAAAAGCGCCAATGCCTACCAGCGCTGCATAGAAAAGTCCATCATTCCGTATCACCCTTGCCTTGATACGCTGCACAAATACATCCGATAGGGCCGGCGCTGTATGCCGTTCCAGGTAAACAATATCGTCTGCGCCGGGACCAATGATCAGGTTCAGTCCTACCACACAATCCTGTACAGCCCCTACACCCAGTGCCGATCCGTGTACGCCCGTAGACAGACAGCCTGCAATCGTTTGTCCATTACTCGCTCCCGTAGCTTGCAACGATTTACCATGGTCAAAAACAAACTTGTGGATCTCCTTGATCACATTGCCGCATTGTACAAAGAATAGATTGGCCTGTTTGAAAGTGGAAGCCGGATGCATTTCATCGTCCAGGATCGCTTTCTTCAAGTTCATCTCAGCATTGAAGTGCATATTGTCTTTCTGATGCGCAATATGGTTCATAGACCAGGCCGAGCCATAGGCCCTGAATCCTTCCTGCTTGTCCAATGCCTCCTTCAGTAAACGTTGGATCTCTGCTGCCGCATCATTGTACCGGTCGATCAAAGAAGGCATATTGCCTTTGCCTTCCAAAGAGGTCTTGTATAATACCTTGGTAGCGAAGGGGCCATTGTTATGGAAGGTGTCCCAGTTACCTATTTCATGTTTCGTTGTAGTTGCCATAGCAATTCGTTTTAATCCGTGAAATCAATTCAGGTCCATATAACCCGCAAGATCAACCCAAATCCGGGTGATCCGCGATTGTTACTGTTCCTTTAAGCATACATACTTGATCTTCACCTTGCGCTTCTTTCCAAACGTGATGGCGCTGAGCAGCACCCCGCCAAATGTCACCCGGTATTCAACAGAATAAAATCCACCCGAAGGACATTTTTCGATCAGGAAAAACTCTCCTTCCTGCAGCTTTAAGGAAATCGTAGTATCAATTACATGCACTTTTTTGCCCTTATAGAAATTGCCCGAGTTGTTAAGCGGATCAGGTTCAGGTGTTCCTTCCTTATTCACGATCCTTACAGAATAACAGGATGAGAGAGCGATAATAATGAAGATACCGGCCAGTAAAGCAGGGAAGTGGCGGCTTGTGCAAACCCTTTTGTTCATGTTGTGGCAGTTTTAGTAGTGGCGGTTATTATCCTTATACAGCATGTGCCGGATGCATAATCCGGTTGAATCATTAAATTTCCGCATTATTTTAATACCTGCACATACCACAAAGAGGTGATACCTGCTATGCATCATTGCCACCTGAACTACCAAAATATAATGTTGTAAAGCAGTTTTTGGGGCAAATACCCCGTTGAGGCGGGCTAAATGGACGCTCAATAGGGGCATTTTGGACAATTTAAACCCGTAACTTTAAGGTCAAATCATAGCCATGAAGCACATCTCCATCCTCGTGCCCGAAGGAAAGAACAATGTAAGCAGCATTGTGGGGCCATATAAATTCTTCCTCAAAGCCAACGATTATTGGCAGCGCCTCGGTCATCAACCTGTTTTCAAGGTACAGGTGGTAGGCCTTTCAAAGACCATCGAGTTGTACGATGGATTATTTACAATAAAACCACATGCCACCATTGGCGGGATCACTCATACCGACCTTATCATCATTCCGGCCCTCAGTGGCGACTTCGCTTCCAAGATCGCCTTCAATACAGATTACCTTCCCTGGATCAGGGAACATTTTGCAAATGGCGCCGAAGTGGCAAGCATTTGCACCGGCGCATTTATATTGGCTGCTACGGGTCTGCTCGATGGCAAACAATGTTCTACACACTGGAACGCTGCCAGTTCCTTCCGCAAATTATTCCCCCAGGTAGAGCTCGCTACCGAAAAGATCATCACCGATGAGCAGCGTATCTATACAAATGGTGGTGCTTATTCCTTTCTTCACCTCCTTGTCTACCTCGTTGAAAAATATTACGATCGTGAGACAGCCATCTATTGCTCAAAGATATTCCAGGTAGACCTCGACCGGTTCAGCCAATCGCCCTTTACCATCTTTTCCGGTCAGAAAGAACATGATGATGAACTCGTAAAACAGGCCCAGCTATACATGGAACAGAACATGGCCGAAAAAATATCCATTGATCAGATAGCTGCCCAACTCAATATTAACCGTCGCAGCTTCGACAGGCGTTTCATCAAAGCCACCAGTAATACACCACTTGAATATTTACAACGTTTAAGAATAGAAGCTGCAAAGAAAGCGTTGGAAACCTCCCAGCATTCCGTGAATGAAGTGCTTTATGAAGTAGGCTATGCCGATATAAAATCCTTCCGCGAAGTGTTTAAGAAAATAACAGGTTTATCACCCCTGGAGTACCGCAGCAGGTATCATAAGGAAGCAGGCGCTACCCGCTTATTGGAAGAAAATTGATCTCCTGATCCGCACAGGCTAAAATAGATAGAGCAGGAGCGTATCGATGATCAGGAGGGCCTGTCCTTGGTGCTTTTAATAAGTCCCACCCCGGCAAAAAAGAAAACAGCTCCCAGGATGGAATAAATCACGATGCTCTTAACATTACGGGTTCCCCCACTGCCATTGATAAAGTTAATCGCAGCTAATATCAACCCTGCCGCTCCTAGCAAGGAAAAAATAATACCCAGTATACGCTTTTCCATAACGGCTTTTGAGTACATGATCAAATCACATGCCCGGGCCTCGCTGGCCCGTTTCGCCCGCTAATATCCGCATTCACCCGAATGAACCAGGCAAAATAACCATTGGCCAAACAAATAAATATTTAATACAGATCCTGCCGGGACATTAAGTAATATGTCCGTTCTACATAAAGGGATAATTGATGGCTCCAGGTGGTTATTAAACTTAATTCACATACATAGGCTTTTTCATTTGCTTAGCTCCTTCACGCATAAGGTAGTTGTTACTGTTATTAAAATAAATAATAAAAAGTGATGATAAATTTTAATTTTCAAACCTCAGGGTTGTAATTATAAGATAGAGTTGTTAGGGTGTTTACCCGGATACTTTCAACAGCGACCAATAACCTTAGCCATTAGACCTATCCCTACTAATCATTTTTCCCCTTTTCTTTTGGGTCGTGTGTGCCAGACACATCGACATGATCCAACATCTTTTGATATCTAAACCCAATTAATGGCTTAAAATTACCTGTAATGGAAATTGAAGAATGGCATGTCCTGGCGCTCAGATCCGGTGACCGGAAAGTATTTACTACAATTTATAACGGCTTTTACCTTCAACTGATCTTCCATGCACAAAAACAACTGCTGGATAAGCAGGATGCATCCGAATGTGTAGCCGATGCGTTTATTGGCCTCTGGAATTACCACGAAACCATCGAGAGCCCTTCACACCTCCAACGTTTTTTGTACAAGGCTGTCGACTGGAAGTGTATAAATGCCAATAAATCCTATGTGGTCAGGACTGCCCATCTTAAAAAATACCAGCAGCAAACCGCTCAGCAAAAATTGATAATCCATCAGCAACACTACGGCCTTTGGAGACCAGAAATAAGATACCGGCTAATAAAACGATTGGAGCAGTTGCCTCCCAGTGAAAAAAAAGTACTGGAGCTCTACTTGTTGGAAGGCAGGACCGAAGAGGAGATCGCTCAAATACTCAATAAATCAACCAACAATGTACAGGCCACCAAGATACAGGCACTCAGAAAGCTGAAGTGGGATTGGTTCATGATCCTCGTTTTCGCAAGCTTATGCCTGAGATTATTCCGGTGGACAGTCACTATTTCTTGATCAGCAGAGAGTTTTTCCGGGCCTGATCAAAAATAAATGCCTTTTCCTTTAATAAAGGCAGCGCAGAGTTGTACTTATTAATAACCACCTACAGGTAATATAAAATTAACCTTTCTATGTCCGATGCATCAGACCATATTCTTGATCTTATCACTGGCTATCTGATGGGTGAACTCAATGCCGGTCAAATGCAGGAGTTGGAACAGTGGAGACTTTCATCTACTTACAACAGGATGCTGTTTGAACAACTAACAGATCCTGCTGGTATAAAAAATGACCTGCTGCAGATGGGTAGCATCAATGGCCAGCCCGTATGGGATCAGATCAGGCAGGAAATACCCGGCCTTCCCGAACAATTTAAAGATGACAGTCTTGAAGAAACCAGCACCCGTAGGCTGAAAACAGTTTCCTGGTATTGGTGGGCTGCAGCCGCCTTAGTGGCCATCATATCAGTACTGGCCTTATGGTTCTTTGCTCCCGATAGCGGCCAGCCACCTCCCAGGGAAAAGAGGAAGGACAGCCCCCATCTCACACAGCAGTCTGTTCCCATTGATTCCGTAAATATCAAACTTATACTGTCCAACGATTCTGTGATCGCATTGACTCCTATGCAAGACGATATACCACGGGTAGAGTCCGGTACCCTTATTACCAGGAATAATAAAGGCATAGCGTACAATACGACTGAAGTAAAAAATTCCCCGCAGGATCCTGTTTATTATAATACCATCGTAACTCCGCCCGGGAAAACATGCCACATTATTTGGGCCGACGGGAGTGATGCCTGGCTGAGCGCCGGATCTGCATTGCGCTATCCTGTACAATTTATGCTCAATGAACGCAAAGTGGAATTGATAGGTGAGGCTTTCTTTACCGTAAAGCCTGTAAAAGACCAGCCATTCCTGGTAGTGGCCAAGGGTACCATTAACATTGTACACGGGACCTCTTTCAATATAAGTGCATATCCATCAGAAGAAGGGGTAAGAACAACCGTTGAGCAGGGTAAGGTACTCGTGATAAATAAAAAAGACAGTGTCTTTGTTTTGACAGGAGAAGAGGCCCGGCTTACAGCAGCAAACGGTTGGAAGGTATCCAAACTTACCAATGCCGCCAACGCAGGCAGTTGGAGATTAGGTGTGTTAGAGTTTGATCAGGCCCCATTAGAGGAAGTGCTGCTTCAGGTAGCTGAATGGTATACCTATAAGATCCAATGGCAGCCCGGTGCATTCAGTAAAGAACGAATGACCGGTAGGTTGAACATCACCGATCCAATTACCGATGTGGTGAAAGCAATAGAGAAAAATTTCATGGTCCGTATCGAAGTTGATACGCCTGATAAAATATTAAGAATATACCAGTAACTGTTATCCATTGACCTTTTCCTTCCATTAAACCTCGTCCTCATCGCTGAAGGCCATTCATAAAATGGCCTGTAAATTCCTGCACAACATGGCAGGCTGGTAATCATGAATGCCGGCCATGCCATGATCGCAGGAACTATCGTTAAGTGTTAAAAGATTAGTTCAATGGTCAAGGCCAAGATTTCACCAAAACGATTGTTATGGTGCCTGCTGATTAGTATTGTGTCCATAACGACTGCTCCTGCTCAATCAAACCTGACTATTTCCCTTGCAGTAAAAAATAAAACTGCAAAGGAAGTGTCCGATATTTTATTTAATAAGTACAGGCTCTACCTTACAGCCAATTTCCCCCTGGATCGCGTTTATATCAATGTAAAATTGAAGAACGTCCCGATCGATGAAGCCCTTAAAGCCTGTTTTGCAGGCTTACCAGTAAAAATTACCCGCAACGGCTACAACGTTACCATCATATCCGCCGGTGAGTTATGGCGCTCCATCAACGGAGTGCTAAAAGATAACTGGTTGCATCCACTCGAAAGTGGTACCGTCAAAGCCCTGCCCGGATTTCAGGTGGCTACCACCGATCCCAATGGTAAATTTGAGATGCGGATCCAGGCAAATGCCGATTCCCTCGTATGTACCCATGTACAAGTCATTCAAAAAACGGTAGCTATTACACCGGAACGCTTTATACAGGTGGTTTTGGAATCAAAATCAAGTGACCTTGAAGAAGTACAAATCAAATCCAAACGGCCCAACGCAAAAGGCATACTCGGCCTGGACATGGGGAGCCTTGAACAGATCGAACTTCCCAGGAAAGATGCCCACTTTGTTTTTGATGTCAATGATGTCCTAAGGGTAGCGGGCAGCAGCCTTCAGGTAAACAAAGACCGCTATTATATCCGCGGCATCAGCACCATCAATTCCGATCAGGCCCCCCTCATTATTTTAAATGGGTTTATTTATGAAGGCGACCTGAAAAGCATCAATCCTGCCGATATTGAAAAAGTAACTTTCTATAAAGATGCCATTGCTACTTCTATCTGGGGTATCCGCGCCAGCAATGGCGTTATTGCCATTCAAACAAAGAACGGAAATTACAACAGCCCCTTGCAAGTGTCTTTTACCGCCAATGCTGCTTATACCCGGAAGCCCAATATTTTTAAAGGCCAGAATTTCCTGTCAGCATCCGACATCGTCGATCTTCAGAAAAGGTTATTTGAGTTTGGATTTTACGACGCAGCCCTCCAGAATACCGTTGATTTTCCCGCCATACCCGTAGTCGCAGAGATAGAGGAACAGGAACGACAGGGTTATATTACACGTTCACATGCCGACCAGTTGCTGGATTCATTAAGGAGAAACGATGCGAGAAAGGACCTGGACCGTTATTTTTACAGGAATGGCTTTCAGCAACAGTATGCCATAAGCCTGCAGCAGGGCGATTCCTCCTATCACTTTAACCTCTCCGTCGGGTTTGACTGGCAACGTCCTGTTTTAAAAAATAACCTGCTACAACGAACTACCATATCCCTTAACCATGTACAGAGAATACCTAAATACAAAACAGAGATCGGTACCTCGTTAATGGTGGCCGTTCACGAAGAACACAACAATAACACCGGCCAGCCTCCTTCCTTAGCTCCCTATCAACGCCTCGCAGATGATAAAGGAAATCCTTTACCCGTGGCCATGGATTATCGCGAGAGCTTCACCGATACCGCAGGCGGCGGTAAATTACTGGATTGGAAATACAGGCCCTTACAGGAATTGAATGAGGCAGATAACTCCAGAAAATCGAATGAGATCATTGCTGCATTACAAATATGGCAGCCTCTATTGCCCAGGCTGCGTATTCAGGCCTCCACACAATTTCATATCGGCACATTGACCCAGGAAGACAAAAAAAGCCCGGAAACCTATTATACCCGCAACCTCATCAATTTATATAGTCATATAGCAGGCCCCAATGTAATCTATCAAATACCTTATGGTACCATCCGCGATGTAAGCAATGGTAAAAAGCAGGCCTTTAACCTCAGCTTTCAATGCCAGTATACCGATACCGCACTAGGCCGTCATCGAAAGGTCAAAGACTGGCTCTCTGTTTCATTGGGCGCCGATCTTACCCGCAGGAAAGAAACAAGTACCTTATCCCGTGACTACGCCTGGAGAAAAGACAATCCTCCCGTATTCGTGAATACCCACGATGAAATGCCTCTTTACCTGGGCGATCGGTCAGCACGTATTCCCTCTGTTCGCGATTATAATGTTAGAACCAATACCAACTATCTTTCTGCCTGGCTCACCGCTACCTGGTTTCTAAGAAAGAAATGGTCTTTCTCCGGAACCCTGAGAAAAGAATCATCCAATTTGCTGGGCGAAAAAACCAATAAAGCCATCAAGCCATTGTATGCAATGGGGGCAGGGTGGCTCATCAGCAATGAAAAATTCTTTCCTTTTAAAAAGGTAATACCTCACCTGAGCCTCAAATTCACCTATGGCATTTCCACCAATATCAATAAAACAGTATCCGCTTTAACCACTGCCCAGTCTATTGGTTCAAATGGATATGGCCAGCCTGCTGCTGCCATTGTCAGCCCGCCCAATCCTTCTTTGCAGCCTGAAAAAACAGCCACCACCAATATTGGCATTGAAATGTCCACCCGTGCAGATGTCTTCCAGGTTAAATTCGACTATTTTGTAAAAGACTGCCGTGATCTTATTGGCGGCGCCCCATTGGATTATACGTCTGGTCTTTCATACTATATAGGCAACACGGCCAATATGGTGGTCAATGGATTTGAATTGAATCTGATGTCCCGGTATGGAAATGGGCCTGTACATGTTACCCACAACCTCTTATTGAATAGAGTTGTTGACCGCATCACCCGCTACCTGAGCGTCCAAAGTATTGTAAGCAGTTATTTACATCCCGGACAGGTGAATCCCTTGCAAGGGCGGTCATACTTCGCCATCAATAGCCTCCCGGTGGTGGGCCTTGATCCCCAAACCGGTAAATTATTGGCATTGGTAGATGGCCACCCTTCTGTTGATTACAACAAGGTATTACACTCTCCCGATCTAAAGCGGTATTTACAGGTAAGCGGATCAAGTGTGCCCACTGTATATGGAAGTTTCTATACAGGCATCCATTGGAAGGGCTTCACCCTTGCTGGAACCATTGGCTTCAGAACAGGATATTATTTTCGCCGGTCTTCTGTTAGCTATCCCGGCTTATTACTGGGACAGCAGGCCCACCAGGATTATCTGAAGCGTTGGCAGAAACCTGGAGATGAATTATTGACCAACGTGCCTGCCCTCGAATATCCACCCGATGTGGGTATGGACGCCTATTACCAGGCCTCCGGCCTCCTCGTGGAAAATGGGTCCCATATACGCCTGCAGGACTGCTCACTCAATTACCAGTTCTCCGACAAGGCCCTGGAAAAAACAAAGTTCAGTCAGATACTGGTCTATCTCTATGGCAGCAACCTCGGCATCTTATGGCGGGCAAACAAACTTGGTATTGATCCTGAATTTCCGGATAGCAACGCCCCGGGATGGTCACTCGGCGGCGGAGTAAAAATAAAGGTACGCTCAAAATAATGATATGAGAAAGCAGAGAAAAAGCCCATTATTGCCAGTCTTGTGTACAGTATGTCTTTTACTGACAGCCTGTACTAAAATGGGGCTCAGCGACAACCCCTCTACCAACAACTATGTTCCCTCCACCCTCGATGATTTTATGGCCTTGCTGCAGGATAACCAAACGATGAACCGAAGCTCCTCCCTGGGTGAAGTTTCAAGCGATAATTTTTATTTGCTCTATTCCTTCTGGATAACCCTGCCTGTAGCGCAAAAGAATGCTTATATATGGGCGCCCGATATATTTGAAAGCCAAACTGAAGTGGAAGATTGGAAAACCGCCTATACACAGGTGCTGAACGCCAACGTTATTCTGGATGGCTTGAATAAGATCAGCGTTACTGTAGCCAACAACCGAAAATGGCATGAGATCAGGGGCGCCGCTTTGTTCTTCCGGGCACATGCGTTTTATCAATTGTCACAGCTCTTCGCTCCCTGTTATGATACCATATCCAATATTCAACCGTTTGGCATCCCTTTAAGACTTTCCGTGTCTAAGGATATTGTGCCACGATCCACGCTTAAACAAACCTATGAAAGGATATTGACCGACCTGCAGGAGGCTGCATCACTACTGGGGCCATTTACTGATCAGCATATTAATTTACCATCACAGCCCGCCGCTTACGCGTTACTCGCACGGGTTTTCCTGAGCATGAATAACTATGAACAGGGATTACTGTATGCAGATAAATGTTTGCAAACTGATTCCGTACTCATTAATTATGATACCCTCAATGTCAATACCATTAACGTATTCAGGGGACGCAATCCAGAGATCCTTTTTCACAGTGAATTTTATACTTCTGCAGCTGCCATAAAAGGCGTGGTGGCGGCTGGCACCATTATAGACTCAGTATTGTTTGCCTCGTACGATAACAATGACCTGCGTAAAAAAGCCTTCTTCCTCATCAATGCAAACGGAGCTCCCAATATAAAGTATGGCTATGCCGGAACTATTTATCAATTTTCCGGCATAGCTACCGATGAAGTATGGATCACAAGGGCTGAATGTAATGCCAGACTGGGCCATACCACACAAGCATTGTATGATCTGAACAACTTGTTGCGCCATCGCTGGAAGGCAGGCGCCTATACCCCGGTACAGGAAGCCGATCCGCAAAAACTGCTGACCCTGATCCTCGACCAAAGAAGAAAAGAATTGCCCTTCCGGGGACTGCGGTGGACAGACTTACGCCGGCTAAACAAAAGCGGCATCAACCATACACTGGTACGAAAACTGAGCGACAACTCTTTTTCATTGGAGCCCGGTAATAACCGCTTCACACTATCCATACCCAATGACATCATTGGCATGACCGGTATGTTGCAAAATCCACGTTAGAGCAACCTATTGATTGGGGATGGGCCAATAATATCCCGACTTGCAGGCTACGTAATAATTGGGCTGCCACACAGGATTGGGCCGGTAATAAGTACAGGTGCCGATGGGTTCATACCAGCAATCATAATCAACCCCCATCACCCCCTTTACAGGCACATAGCTGCTACCAGATTTGTAAAACTGAGGGCTGTAAGTACAAACACTTTGCCGGGAGGGACGAAAAGAAATAAGCAATACGATGGCAAAGAAAGCTGCTGCAATAGGCATGTTGATCTTTTTCATGAAAAACGGTTTAATGGTGTATAAAACAGGGACTGTAAATCAGGTATGATCTACATCCCAAACAGGCAAGTAGCGGAGATAGGGAGGATTATAGCTTCTATTGCAGAATTCCTGGTTTAAAGGTACAAAAATCATTCCCCCTGACTTTACGGGTGGGAGCACTTTTGTACTTTTTTTTGTTGAGTAGTACAGAATAGGATAGATTTGTTGCGTCTACAACGATTTACCCATATGGATGATGTATATAAACAGATCTATGAGATGGAAGGTGTCAACAGCCTGTCCAAGCATGAACAGCTGGTTAATGGTATACTGAGCGCTATCCAGAACAAAACCCTGGCCCAGGGCGATATGCTGCCTTCTGTCAATAACCTCATCAATGAATTTGGCTTTGCCCGCGAAACCATCGCAAAAGCCTATAAAGACCTCGTAAAACGTGGCATTGTAGAATCAAAGAACAGGGTAGGCTTCTTTGTCTCCAACAACAATATCAAACAACACCTTAAAGTAGCCCTGGTCCTGTTTGCTTTCGATGCCTTTCAGGAAACCTTCTATAAGGCCTTCCGGTCAAAACTGGGCAAAGGCGTTCACATAGATGTTTTCTTTCACCACAACAATATAGACGTACTCGAAAGTACTATCCAGAGCATCCGTGGCCGGTACGGTATGTATGTGGTAGCACCCATTCCCCACCACCGTACCGCATCCATCCTGGAAACCCTGCCCATGGATATGTTTCTCATGATCGACCGCTTCGAAAAGATCGGGGCAGATCATTCTTATGTGGCCCAGGAATTCAAAGAGTCCTCCTATAAAGTATTTGCAGAACTCTGCGACACTATTAAGCAGTACGATGAGATGATCTATTATCACCGTCCTGCTGCCGATACACCTATAGAAATACTGCAGGCATTCAAAGCTTTTGTAAAGGATCACGATATCAACCACGAAATAAAAGCTGAATACATACCCGGAACACTGGAAAAAGGCAAAGTGTATTTTACCATCAACAATACCGAGTTGTGGAATATGCTGAAGGATTGCAAATTGATGAAACTGAAGCCTGGAAAAGACGTAGGCATCCTTTCTCACAACGATGAGGTAGTAAAAGAACTCATCTTCGATGGCATCACTACCTATGCCGCCGATTTTAAGGTAATGGCCGAAAAAGCCGCCGCCTTTGTGTTGAAGAGAGAGAAAATACAGGAAATAATACCAACCGTACTCATCAGGCGCAAGTCGCTTTGACGATCTGATACACCATGAATCTTACAGGATTTATCTGCTTTCTGCTGTTCCTGGCCATCGTGGCTGCCATCTCCATTGCCAAAACAAGGAAGATGCGCATGAATACGACTGCTGCTTATTTTATGGGCAACAGAACCCTGGGCTTCTGGATGGTAGGCTTCTCCCTCTTCCTCACCAACCTCAGCAGCAATCAGTTTGTAGGCGAGAATGAATTTGTATACACTACCGATATGACTGTGATGGCCTGGGGCATGAGCTCCATATTGGCCATGCTCATCGTGGCAGAATTTATACTGCCCATCTACCTGAAAATGGGTGCCGTTACTACCCCCGATTTCCTGGAACACCGTTTTGGTCCCCGCCTTAAAAAGATCGTATCACTCATCTTTCTTATTAGTTACCTCGTTACACTGATACCCACCATCCTGTACGGAAGCGCCGTGGCCCTGAATGGCATCTTTCACATAGACGACGCACTCGGCATCAGCTATTTTTCCGCCATCTGGCTACTCGTAGTGATGGTAGGCATCATTGGCTGCTGTTATACTGTTTTGGGCGGCTTCAAAGCTATCACCGTGTCCGATCTTGTGCAGGGAGCTGGACTGTTGGTCGGTGGCATTGCCCTCCTGTGGTTTGCCCTGCGCTACCTGGGCGATGGCAGTATGCTCACCGGTATTCAAAAGATAATAGGCTCTAAAAAAGAACACCTCAATGCCATCGGAGCGGCAGATGACCCCATTCCTTTCAGCACACTGTTTACAGGCATGTTCCTTATTAACCTTTATTACTGGGGCATGGAGCAATACATCATGCAGCAAGCCCTGGCAGCAAAGAGCTTGTCTCAGGGACAGAAAGGGATGTCCCTGGCCTGCGTAGGCAAATTGATCTCTCCCTTGTTACTCAATGTACCCGGGTTGATCGCTGTACACCTGTACCCGGGTCTTACCAATACAGCTACCGTTTTTCCCCGGCTTGTAAGCGATGTGTTGCCTCCCGTCATGACCGGATTCATAGCAGCCATCATTTTTGGAGCAGCCATCAGTACCTTCAATGCAGGGCTCAACAGTTCAGGCACCCTGTTCATCATGAACCTGTACAAGCCCTGGCGCAAAGACGCTACCGATCGCGAACTGGTAAAAGCAGGCCGCACCTTCCAGCTCACCATTACCATCATAGCGATGTGTTTTTCTCCCTTCATTCTTTTTTTTGACGGAGGCTTTTATCACTATATACAGAAAATATCCAGTTTCTTCAGTGTGCCCGTATTTACCGTTATGATCGTAGGCTTTACTACCAAACGTGTATCTGAATGGGCGGCTCTTACAGGCCTGCTGTTTTTTATTGTTGCGTATACTTTAAGTCAGTTTGTATTCCCCGTGCCTCTCCATTACCTGCACGTGCTGGCCATACTGTTTGTTATTACCGTCGCGCTCATACTGCTTATCAATAAATGGAAGCCAGGAGAGGTGTCCTACACCGCCCGCAACCTGGCCGTGGTGGATCTGCAGCCCTGGCGACACCGGTACTGGTTCTTCCTGTTGCTGGTAGCAGGAATGGCAGGCGTTTTCCTGCTCTTTTCAAAAGCAGGTATTGCCGGATAATATACCTAATAATCCCCCAGAGATAAAACCTGAAAACATGCAATTGAAAAACTTACCTGGCAGGAGAAAAATCATCATAGCAACAGCATTGATCCTGCTTTGTATCTGCGCTTCTGTGGCCTCGGCCCAATCTGCCGGCAAAAAGGACTCATTGGTCATCATGCTTTTCGGTAAGAATGATCGCATCTCTTATAACCTGAACAACGGTACTTACAGTGTATTCTTTCATGACGAGGTCACTATTGGAAGCGCTTTTGCCGCTTATGGAGAGAAGGCTGCCATAAAAACAACCGGTCCCGGTCTGCGCAAGTATACAGTGAGCGCCTTGAGCGATGCCTGGGGAAAAGGAAAACTGTATACTATCGGGCAATCAACCAATGGCCTGCGCATACAACAACTCTTTTATGTTTACCCCGGCAAACCTTACTTCTTCACCCAGGTAAAAGTGTGGGGAAAGGATGTGGCTGCCAATTATATTGCGCCCCTCAATACGGATCACCTTACAATAGGAGCGACGGGCGACCTCCGTGGCCTGGTGGTACCATTCGATAATGATATGTGGGCTCGTTTTGATGCACAACCACTCAATAAAGCCAATTACACCGCCAGCGAAGTAACAGCCTTATACAGTAATGACACACGCCAGGGACTCATCATTGGTTCTGTTGAACATACCGTTTGGAAATCCGGTATCAAAGTACAGCACAACGAAAACAATACCATTTCCCTCACTGCATTCGGCGGGCTCAGTGATAGCGTGATCACCCACGATAAGATACCCCATGGAAAAGTATCCCTCAACAACACCGTATGTACCTCGCCTAAAATAATGGTAGGCCTGTATACCGACTGGCGCACCGGTATGGAACAATATGCAGCAGCCAACCGGCTGGCCGAACCCCATGTTATATTCAAATGGAAAAAAGCCACCCCCATGGGATGGAACAGTTGGGGCATCATGCAAACCAGGCTGAACTTACCCAAAGCCAAAAGAATAGTGGACTTCTTCGCCGACTCCTGCAAAGGCTTTCGCAATGAAGATGGCGCCCTGTATATCGACCTGGATTCCTATTGGGACAACCTTGTAAAAGGAGGACTGGATGGGGATGTCAGCGCCCTGAAAGAATTTGTGCAATACTGCCGGAGCAAAAAGCTGGTACCAGGTATTTATTGGGGGCCTTTTGCTGATTGGGGTAAGTACGACCGGAAAATTGAAGGCAGTACCTGGAAATATCCGGCCTCCTGGATCACCCAGCGTGGCATACCCACAGAAGTGGACGGCGCCAGGGCCATGGATCCTACCTATCCTGGCACCAAAGACCGGATTGCTTACTATATCAACAAGTTTAAAGAACTGGGTTTTGAAATGATCAAGATCGATTTCCTGGGCCATGGCGCCCTGGAAAGCGATCATTATTATGATCCGGCAGTTACCACTGGCATGCAGGCTTACAAAGTGGGGATGGAGTTTATAGACAGCGTGATGGCCGGGAAGATGTTGGTATATGCCGCTATTTCGCCTACCATGGCAACGGCGCGTTATGTGCACATGCGGCGTATTGCCTGCGATGCTTTCAGTGCCATAGACAATTCCGAGTATACCTTGAACAGTACAGGTTATGGCTGGTGGCAAACCCAATTGTACGATTATGTGGATGCAGATCATGTCGTCTTCAATAAAGAGTCACCCGGGGCCAACAGGGCCAGGCTGGCTTCCGCCCTGGTGACAGGCACGCTGATCACCGGCGATGACTTTTCGGAGGCAGGGGAGTGGAATGCAACAGCGAAACGGCTCCTGCAAAACAAAGACCTGCTCAATATCATCAAAGATGGCCGTAGTTTCAGGCCAGTGGAGGCCAATACCGGCCATAGAGCGCCTGAATTATTCCTGCGTACCATCAATGGCGCCACTTACCTGGCGGCTTTCAATTATGACAATAAGGACCGCCCTTTCAATATCCCTCTTGACAGGCTTGGCCTGAAAAAGGGGGCGACCTATGCTATACAGGAACTCTTTACCAAAGCGCAGTCAACGGTGACAGGCCATATCGACCTGAACATCCCTGCCGCCGATGTTATTCTTTACAAGATCACTAAATAAGGCAACGAGGCAGCAAGGCATAAAGGCCGCGAAGGGTAGTGCTTTTGTAGCTTTCGAAGCAAAGGGATGTGGCTTTCTAAGCAATCGTGTATTCCTGCCCCATAGGGGCTACCGCTTTGTAGATAAATGATTACGTTATTCAATGCGGCACCGTAGGTGACGCACCTGAGAGCTGTTTGCTATTCCCCCAATCCATTAAATCTTCAAATTCCCGGTCAAAAATCCCGGTCAAATATTTTGGCCAACTAAAAATAAATCTATATTTGTAGTAGTATAGGATAGGATAGTACAGATGAAGGGATTCTGCCCCGCATTTGTTCGAATTTGGTTCAACTAACATTGCTTAATTATGATTACACCAATTGCTTGCCGTTCCGGGCGATCCATTGCCCCTCCGCGCAACCCCGTCATGCTTCTTTCTTTCCCGCTATTGACTCTTTTATTATTGTTTTCCACCCGCACTATGGCACAGTCCGAAGGTGCCATATCAGGTACAGTATCCGACAGCGCCAATGTTCAGCCTTTGGGTGGTGTATCCGTAGTGATCAAAGGCACCAAACAAGGTACCAGTACCGATGAAAAGGGACGCTTTTCATTGGATATCTCAGCCAACCAGGCTGTACTGGAATTTTCCTTTGTAGGGTACCGGTCAAAGGAGATGCTCGTACGCAAAGGACAACCTGTGCGCGTGCAGCTTGCGCTCAGTGCCGATTCCACCGGCGATGTGATCGTGGTGGCCTATGGCCGCCAGAAGAAACAAAGTATGGTGGCATCCATCACCAGCATCAACCCCAAAGAATTGCGAGGCCCCACCAGCAACCTTACAACCATGCTGGCCGGAAGGATCTCAGGCGTCATTGCCTACCAGCAAAGTGGTGAACCCGGTGCCGATAACGCTTCTTTCTTTATCAGGGGCGTAGGTACTTTCGGCGCCGGTAAAAGAGACCCGTTGATCCTCATCGATGGTATGGAATCGTCCAATACCGATCTCGCCCGGTTGCAGCCCGATGACATTACCAGTTTCTCTGTATTGAAAGATGCTGCGGCTGCTTCCCTCTATGGTGCACGCGGCGCCAATGGTGTTATCCTCGTTGTTACCAAACTGGGGCAGGAAGGGAAGGCCAGATTCAGTATACGCCTTGAGTCACCCGTTTCTACCAATACCCGCAACTTCAAATTTGCCGATAATATCACGTACATGAAGCTGGCCAATGAAGCCGTGCTCACCCGCGACCCGCTCGGTGTATTGCCTTATTCACAAAACAAGATTGATCATACCGCCGCAGGCGATAATCCGCTCCAATACCCCAACAACGACTGGATCAAAACACTGATCAAGGATTACACGGTGAATCAGAAAGCCAATATCAATGTGAGCGGTGGCGGCAAAACAGCCCAATATTATATTGCCGGTACCTATAATGTAGATAATGGTATGCTGCGCACCGTACCCGGCAGCAGTTTCAACAGCAATATCAAGCTTCAGAATTACAGCGTACGTTCCAATGTAACCATCAATATAACACCCACCACCAAAGCCATTGTGCGCACATCCGGCCAGTTTGATGATTACAATGGCCCTGTTGGCTACCGCGATGGAGATGGCAACTGGGTCAACGGTGGCAAGGCAGTGTTCAACAGTGCTATTTGGTCCAACCCCGTCATGTTCCCGGCCTATTATCCTGCCAGCTATGCACCTTTCATCAATCACCCGCTGTTTGGTAACGCTTTTATTGGCACTACCACCAGCCTGTACAATAATCCATTTGCCAGCATGGTATCTGGGTTCCAGCAATACAATACCTCTACCCTCAATGCACAGATCGAGCTGAACCAGAATTTTAATTTTGTGACCCCGGGTCTCTCCGCCAATTTCATGGCCTTCACACAGCGGTATTCCTTCTTTAATGTGAACCGGAACTACAGTCCGTTCTATTATACTTTGTTCCCCGATCCCAATGGTAAGTTGACAGTATTAACTCCATTAAACAAAGGGCAGGGTACCGAATACCTCTATTACAATCCCGGCGATAAAACAATTAATACAGTTACGTATGCACAAATGTCGGTCAACTACAGCCGCACCTTTTCCGATAATCATGCGGTAAGCGGTATGCTGATCGGTATCATGCGCAACTTCCTCAATGCAAATGCAGGCAGCCTGCAATCCTCCCTGCCTGCCAGGAACCTGGGGCTTTCCGGCAGGTTCACCTATGGCTTTGATAGCCGTTACCTGGCCGAACTGAATTTCGGGTACAATGGTTCCGAACGTTTCGCTTCCAATAACCGCTTTGGGTTTTTTCCTTCTGCTGGCCTTGGCTGGGTAGTGTCCAATGAACCTTTCTTTGAGAAAGCGAAGGATGTGGTATCCAACCTTAAGTTCCGTTTTACCTATGGCCTGGTGGGTAATGACCAGATCGGAGATGTAAGGGATCGTTTCTTCTACCTGTCCAATGTAAATCCGAATGACAATAATCGCGGATACCATTGGGGCGATAACCAGGGCTATTATTTGCCTGGCTATTCCGTTAGCCGCTATGCCAATACAGCCATCACCTGGGAAAAAGATGTGATGACCAACTATGGCATGGACCTCTCCTTTGCCAATGGTA
>Ga0160449_1000030_pt1 | contig 238380 bp, 200 predicted proteins | sample HID1975I_E1MG_FD_108216 | JGI IMG/M metagenome (GOLD analysis project Ga0160449, IMG submission 108216) | Enriched soil microbial communities from UW Madison campus, WI, USA - HID1975I_E1 MG | ecosystem: Environmental > Terrestrial > Soil > Unclassified | place: USA: Madison, Wisconsin...
AGGTCAGTACTTTTATTATATTCCCCTTGCTGTTACTGGCGCTGCGGTTTTGGCTTGACCGCGGCGACCTGCATACCCTTTGGCTGGGCACTTTCTTCCTGGCAGCATTGCCTTCTACTGTTTCTTCTTCAGTGGTAATGGTGTCCATTGCCAATGGCAATATTCCGGCGGCTATCTTTAATGCCAGTATTTCCAGTCTGCTAGGAATCTTTATTACACCTATTTGGATGAGCCTGATAGCGGGCGGTAACCACAACAGCATCGATATGGGAGACATTATGATGAAACTTCTGCTGCAGATACTGGCGCCAGTTATATTAGGCTTGTTGCTGAACCCTACAAAACTGGGGAAGGTAGCCGGTAAATATAATAAGCAGTTGAAGTTTTTTGATCAGCTTACTATTCTGGCTATTGTATATACCGCTTTCAGTGAATCATTTGATAAGCATATGTTCAGCAACCTGGGTTTAGGAGAGCTGTTATTGCTGGGAGCTGGTATGATGATCTTATTCTTTGTGGTTTATTTTCTCATTGGTTATATTGCCCGCCTGCTGCATTTTAACCGGGAAGACAGGGTGACGGCCACCTTTTGCGGTTCCAAGAAATCAATTATTCATGGTACGGTGATGGCCAAAGTGATCTTTATGAATAGCCCGCTCACGGGCATCCTGCTTTTGCCCATTATGCTATACCACGCGCTCCAGCTCATTGCCGTCAGCATCATTGCGCAGGGCATGGCCAAGCGAGAACAACATCCTCATTAGTTTTAACATTTTGATGGCTATACAAGGTTGTAACCGGTGTACTAAAACGGTGCGCTTGCCGTTAGGGTGCTAACCCACACCGTTAACCATGTGTAAGCTACTGCCATGTTGCATAGTGTTTCTCCTCTTTTTATTTTCCTGCAGGAATCAGGATAATTCAGAGGCCTTACGGGCGATCAATAGAAGTTTATCGAAAGCCAATGAAGTACTTGCGGCTAATAATGAAACCGTTTATTGGACCTTGAATCGCAAACTCAATGATTCCCGGACGGCTCCCAAGGCCGGTCTGTGGGAGCCTCCTGCGCTTGCTGTCAAAAAGTTATCCGCGGAGGTCAATAAATATGTTGACAGTCTTAAGCAAAGGTTATCTGCACTTAAGAATAATGATGAAAGAGGGGTCCGGGAGTTATACGAGAAAGAAGAGGTTAAGCTTTATGGCAAACTGGTAAAATATGCAGCAGAAATAGTGAATGTGCTGAATCCTACAGTATTTTCGGCGTATCCTTCTCTCCATCAAAGATTAAAAAAGGATAAAGAAGATTTTCGGAAAGAAATCGCAGAAAGGCTTAATATAAAGCCAGATAGTCTGTCAGAAAGTTTCAACATTCCGGTCAACTGGGGCAGTAACTATTTTGAACACTCTATGCCGTTACAGGCATTGATCATGTTGAATAAAATACAATGCGATGTATTGTTGGCGGCATCCATTTTGATGTATTATTGTAGTAATCAGGTAGGATCAATGGATAATTATTTTACAGTTTTTCATATTATTGCCACACTGGACAGCAAGCATGTTAAATCGGGGCAGACTATTGAGGTGAATGCAGGAGTAGGAGAGTTTAACCGCCTGACCAGGCAATCTATTGAGATTGATGGGGTGGTTAGAAATGCCAATGATGAGGGGCTGGTGGTGCATTCATTCCGGGCAGTTGGAAAGCCTGGCAAATATTATATTCCCGTAAAAATCATGTATACCAGACCTGATGGAATTACTGATACTATTTCGAAAAAGCTCGAATACATCATTGCAAAATAAGTCACCCCTTATTCAACCCCAGGCTATGGTTAATATTCTTTCAATCCGTATTTACTTGCCTTTGCTGACGGCGATAAGCTTTACTGCCTGCAATAGTTCCTACAGCGAGGACCAAATAAAAGCATTAAGTCGAAATATAGAAGCGGCCAATTCAATGATAGAGGATGATATTGACCTGATGTATCGTAAGCATGATGATAATATTCATGACCCTGCCTATAAATCAATAGCTGAGGCGTTGGATCCAGCTTTAATGGGCATTAGAAAGCATACGGGCAATACAATTCGTTACCTGGACAGCTTGAAACGATGTGTGAGAAATGTGCGGGAACCCAGGACCGAAGGCATTAAGAAACTGATAAAGGGGCAGGAGGATGCTTTGTATAATGCCATTGCGGGAATCGCCGGTCATATTGATACCATGTTTAATGATGGACTGTTAGCAAATGATTCATTGGCCCAGTCGATGATCCGGAAAGATATGCTGGCCTATAAGAAAGCGATTGGTATACGGTTCAGTTCCGGGGGGGATAGCTTGACCATTGATAGAATAAGCGTTGAAGCCTGGTTGGTTAATCATTTTTCTGATGCTAGTTCAGCAATGGTCGTCGCCATGCTGAACAAGCTGCAGCATGATGTATTGCTTACGGAATATGATTTGGTTACTTATATCCATAGGTCGCAGGTATTTGATAAACTCCGATATTATTCTAATATGCCTGTTGCTATCCTTAATAGGAGTGCTGTAAAAACCGGTGATTCCATAGAGGTGAGGGCGGGAATAGGAAGCTTTTCTGAATTTGAAGGGTTGCAAATTACGATTGATGGTAAACCTGTTCCCGTGAACCAGCAGCATATAGGAATCTATAAACTTACGGCAAAAGGAAGTCCCGGGAATTATACTATACCCGTCACGATCCAATTTAAAGAATTCAATGACCGAAAAGTGCAGTCAAAGGAATACTTACACTATACAATTCTCCCCTAAATAATTGTTTATGCAAAAAGCCTGGCTGTTGGTCTTCCTGTTTGTGATCTCTTTGGCCGCCTGTAAGCAAAGTGCACATCAATACAGGCTGGAAGCATTGGAGCAGTCTGTATTCGAATCCAATCAGAATTTGAAGGCGCATGCCTTCCGGGCTTTAAGGCGTATAGATGATAAGTGGTATAATCCACGATACAGGCAACGGGCAGAAAAATGGAGGCTGAAGGCTGCCCGGGTTCAAAAGGTATCTGAAGAGGCTATTGCTTACCTGGATAGCTTGAAGTGTGTATTGACAGAGCATCAAAGCCCTTCAAAGCTATTGGATATCGAAGCTGCCGGCTCGCCTGTATATTACCGGTTATTAAAATACAAGACTGATATGCTGTCGGTGCTTGATACGATTGAATTCAAAGACTTTAGCCCGGAATTCCTGGAACAGTTGAAGAAAGATGTCAGCCTTTGGGATATCCACGTGGAATTGCTCCCCCGCGATACCACTGCCAAAACCACTTCTCAACAAACGGCGGCCATTAAAAAATGGACAGACAATCATTTTGGTGTAAGCTCTACCGGAATTGCTTTAACAATGCTTGGTAAATTACAAAATGATGTGTGGGTATCCCAGATCCAGTTAATGGATTATTTGAGTGCACAGATCCCCTCAAACTGGTGTGGGTATTTTGTCAACCAAGGCAAAGCCTTGGTCAGCAGTGCCGCCGTAAAAGAAGGGCAGGCTCTGACAATATACGCAGGCGCCGGGCATTTTGATTTTGACAACCATCCAAGATTTTTTGTACAGGATTCAATTGTTCTTGCCGATTATTATGGCTGGACAAAGCATCGTTTCAAAGCACACGGTACACCAGGTAAATACTTGCTTCCCGTGCGGTTTGAATATGAAGAGGGAGGACTTATTAAAACAGATACGCAACAACTTGAATACATAATTTTGCCTTAACAACCTGGCCCCAGCCCGGGCCCGCTTTTTGCCGCTATTTCCCAAAAACGAGCTATGACCACACAAGAAGTTGCTGACAAACTGGTATCCATCTGCCGTTCTGGCGATTGGACAAAAGCGCAAAAGGAACTATATGCGGAAAATGCCGTAAGTATTGAACCGGAAGCCAGTCCGGCCTTTGATAAAGAAACCAAAGGACTGGCGGCTATTATAGAGAAAGGAAAGAAGTTTGAGAGTATGGTGCAAACCATGCACAGCATTGTCATGTCTGCTCCAATTGTTGCCGGCAATTCCTTTGCCTGTGTCCTCGATATGGATGTTACCATGAAAGAAGGTGGACGCATGCCCATGAAAGAGCTTTGCGTGTACCAGGTAAAGAATGGTAAAATTATTGAAGAGCAGTTCTATATGTAACTCATGGCGCCATTCCGGGAAAGTCTTTCAACAGTTTTTCCAGTCGCGCTAATATATCCGGATAATTAGCTGCCAGATTAAAATGCTCACCGGGATCGGTTACCATATCAAAAAGTTCCGTGGTGGCAGCAGTGCCTGTTCCTGTTATCCGCAATTTCCATTTCCCGTCACGTACCGCCTGTGCCTGGTTGTGCACATAATAAAAGGGTCGGTGCGTGAAATGTGCCTGTTTGCCGGATAACAAGGGTACCACCGATTCCCCATCCAGGGTTCTGCCGGTGGGCAGGGGTATCCGCAGCCATTGAGCAATACTCGGTAGGATATCAAGTGATGAAACAGGGTCGGTAATAGTGCGGCCCACCGGCACATGACCTTTCCAATACAGGATAAATGGCACACGGTGACCGCCTTCATAGGTATTTGCTTTTTGTCCCTTGAAAATACCTGTAGTACCCACATCCCAGGGCTTTGTATAACCATCTCCCAACATCCTGTCGGGGAAATTGATCCAGGGGCCATTGTCACTTGTGAAAATAAACAGCGTATTATCGGCCATACCTTTGGCTTCCAGGGCTTGCCAAATGAGTCGCAGACTTTCATCCAGTTGTTCTACCACATCTCCATAGAGTCCGCCGGCAGAATGGCCTTTCCACTTGGAGGGTACTGCCAGTGGCAGGTGGGGCATATTGTGGGCCAGGTATAAAAAGAAGGGTTGTTGCTTTGATTGTGCATTGATATATTGAATGGCTTCCTGTGCGTACAGGTTTGTAAGAATGGTATCAGCTGGTTTGATGATAGCGGGCGTACGATTACGAAATATTTTCATGATCGTATCGGTCTGTACATACGGACTTCTGTAATCATGGCTGTACAGTGTGCCGAAAAACTGGTCAAAACCCTGGGCATTGGGATGATAATAAGGTTTTGTATCGCCCAGGTGCCATTTGCCAATAAGGGCCGTATGATAGCCCACCTTTTTTAGCATTTCAGCAATCGTCACTTCTTCATCGGGCAGTCCATTGGGTGCACCCGGACCAATGGGTACCGGCAGGTTCATACGGGTAGCATAACGTCCGGTGAGCAATGCAGCCCGTGAAGGGGTGCAGGTAGGAGAGGCTACCAGGAAATTGGTGCCCTTGATACCCCGGGAAGCCATCTTGTCGAGGAAAGGCGTTTTGATCAGGGGATTTCCAAAACAACTGAGGTCGCTGTATCCCATATCATCTGTTAATACCAGGATAATATTGGGGCGGTCCTGTGCATAGGCAGTCTGCAATACCATTAAACAAGCAGCCAGTATTGTTCTTATCTTCATACTGCAATTTATAGGGAAAACGTCTTACACTTCTTCTTTTGATAATACTTTATTGGCTACTTTACCAATGGAAAGGCCCTGTACCACAATGGAGAACACTACTACAAAATAGGTGATGGCAATGATGGGCTGTTTGTAAGGCCCATTGTCAATAGACAAGGCCAGGGCAATGGATACCCCGCCCCGCAAGCCTCCCCATACCAGTATCTTGATGGTGCCATTGCTGAACTTGTTCCGGAAAGGGATCAATCGTACAGGTATCCAGATGGAAATGAACCTGGCCAGTAATACCACCAGAATGGCAATGCCACCCATAAGCCAATAGCTGTTAAGATCACGTATGAGCAAGAGCTCAAACCCAATGAACAGGAATAGAATGGCATTCATGATCTCGTCGATCAGTTCCCAGAATTTATTGAGGTAATCTTTGGTGGTGGCCGACATGGCGGTTCTTTTACCATAATTACCAATCACAATGCCGGCGGCCACCATGGTAAGGGGCCCCGACATATGGAGGGTGTGGGCAATCAGGTAACCACCCATGACTACCGACAGCGTGATTAGTACAGTCACATTGTAATCGTCTATCTTCCGGATGGCGTTTGAAGCGCCCAGGCCCAGTAAAGCCCCTAATACAAACCCTCCCAGGGCCTCTTTCACCAGCAGCCAGCTGATATTGCCCAACGACATATCAATATCAGTACCCTGTGCCAGCTGGAGGATCACCGAAAAGACCACAACGGCCACACCATCATTGAACAGGGATTCGCCGGCTACCTTGGTTTCCAGTGATTTTCTTACGTTGGCTTTCTTCAGGATGCCCATTACTGCAATAGGGTCAGTAGGAGAGATCAATGCACCAAACAACAAACAGTAAATGAAGGGCAGGTCTATATGCAATACATTAAAAACATAGTACAGGATGGCGCCAATAACAAAAGTAGAGATCAATACACTTACGGTAGAGAATACAACAATAGGCCATTTCTGTTCGCGCAGGTCTTTCAGGTTAATATGAATAGCCCCTGCAAAGAGCAGGAAGTTAAGCATAGCTCCCATCAGCACCTCGGTAAAGTCAACATCCATCAGCAGGGTGGAGAAGTGGGAAAAGAATTTGGGGAACAGGTGGCCACCTATTACCAGTAGGATGGAGCTAAACATGGCAATGATCATGACGCCAATGGTTGACGGCAATTTCAATACCCGCAGGTTGATATAAGAGAAGAACGAGGCCAGTACGATCAAAACCGAAAACGAATAGTATAGCTCCATAGAGTGCGTTAAATCAGTACAAAATAAAAGCAGCAAAGATACCGTGGCCTGTTGGCGGGGCATCTTAGAATCACATTAGAATCCTGTAGTGTCAGAAGATGCTTTGTTCGGGGCTTTCTCATGCAACTGGAACCTGGTTTCTTTCAACAATATGGGATGGCCATACCCATCGGTGTAGAAGCTTTATCACTGTAGTTTATTTTACTCACTCATTTGAGGGAGTGGAAGCGAGTTGGCAAAGGCCTAATTTGCCCCCTTGTGTCAGTGAATATTATTTATCCTGACATATCTCTTTGAATCAATGGAACTTTAAAGCAAGCTTTTATGAAACAAGTAGTTTATGTCTTCTGTACAGTGCCCTTTCTTATCGGTGTGGTGAGTTGTAGCAATGCACAAAGTGAAGCGGCAAAGAAACAGGCGGAACTGATCAAGGAAACCATCAAAAATAATTCACCGGGTACTATAGCCACTTCCACCAAAGGATACTATATGGCTGCAAAAATTGATGGTAAGGACTGGTCCGCCAGCCATATGATGCCCGATGAGAATACCAACAGCGGGTACATACGCCTTTTCGGTGAAAGAGGTCCCGACAACATCAGCTTTCAGTTATGGAAGAGAGGGCTCGCTGTAGGTAAAAAGATAGAGTTCTCTGAAAACCATGCGGCCGACCTCAACCTGAAGGACAATCCCGCTTTTTTCGGCGGGCGGACAGGCTTTGTGGAAATCACTAAGATGGATGAGCAGTGGCTGGAAGGTACTTTTCAATTCACGGCCACCAGCAGTAGCACTGATAAAAAAGTACAGGTCACCAATGGCCGGTTTCGCGTAGCATTGGTGCCGAGCGTTAAATAAAGAAACACGATTGGTTTTTGAGGGGAAAGGAGCTTGTCTTTTTTCCCTTTTTGTTTCGGCCTTGAACGGGGAATCATAGGGCTTGCCCGTTATTACCAGGCTATGTGCAGGGAAATATTACCCACTTCCGGGCGGGTGAGTCCTTTGAATAAAGCAGACGAGCTTTTTTGCATGAAAGAAATACCCACATTGCCATGTGACAATACCGCGCCCCAATCAATGCGCGTGATCACCCTGCGCCTTTTAAGATCGGGCACACTGGTTTCTCCACTAACGGTGACCGGCGATTTTACGTCGTGGTTGAATACGCCTCCTTCCAATAATGCATTGGTAAGGACCAGTTCTGCTGCCGGTTGCACGATAAAATAGAATTGCCACCGATTTATAGTTGTCTTATCGGTACTGAACTGCTGTATGAGCCCATCAAAATATGGATTCATTTTGCCCAGTCTTAGGGTGGTGTATATGGCTGCGCCATTGACCATGGTTCCGGCAAATACCTGTCCGCTGCCGATCAATTCGCCCCAATGATCGAGTTGAGCCAGTTGTTTGTTGACGGTAAAATGATAATTGAGAAGCAGGTCTGTTGGTTTCTGGTAATCCCATCCACGGGGTGCCTGGGCCTGTATGATGCGGTGGATCAGTTTTTGTGTTTCTTCACCCAATGCCGGCGGTCCCATTACGCCCAGCACTATTTCTGATTGAAAGGATAACTTCTTAACGGGATTGGAGGAGTGCAGACTACGGGTGACAAACAGGGCGGCTGAATAGGGATAATCAGTTGGGTCGGGTCTGCGCCGCAGAATATTATCGGGCGTGATGATCACCTGCATAAGTCCCCAGCCATGGGTATTGATGCTGTTGGCGCCAGCCTGTGGGAGCAATTTGCTGAGAAAAGACCGTTTTTGCTGTTGCCAGAAAAAGTCGAGCCGGGTGCCGTTGGTATACCCTTTGTCACTGCCCAGTTCGTACAGGTTCATGGCATCATTGTCCTCATATACCCGGAACATATACCTGTTGCCCGGTTGTTGCCGGGCAACAATCGTTGAAAATGGCAAAACTGCAAAGCAGACAATTAAACACCAGTAACTTCCCTTCATGCTATGACTAAATATGATGCTTTTAAAACCAACTATTTCGGCGATTCGTATCAAAGGTGTTCCGTTACAACGGCTTACGAACTAATTTTGTTTTGACCCGGCGGTGAAGTTCGCGGTTTTATTTTGTGTGGAACCTATCCAAACCAACAATTTACACAAGGATAGCATCGCCTTCTTTTAAAGGTCAATGCCCGGGAAAAGAGGCAAAAAAGTAGTTGTGTACTTGCGCTGGCTTTTTGGCGTATGGTAATCAATACACTGCGAAAGCATTGAAAATCTTCAGGTTGGGCAATAAAAGAAAGGCTGCCCCAGCAGGAACAGCCCTCCAACCTAATGCACCTTTCTAATTTATTTGGACAAAGTTTCAAACTCTTTATCGGTCAATACAATGTCGCCGGCATCCAGGTTTTCCTGTAAGTGACCCAGGGAGCTGGTGCCGGGGATCAGCAGGATATTATCGGCGCGTTTCAACAGCCAGGCCAGGGCTATTTGTGCTACTGTTGCATTGTGGGCGGCTGCTATGCCCTTGATCTTATCGGCCAGGGTATCCGGACCTGATGCGAGGGGAAACCAGGGAATGAAGGCGATGTTGCGTTTTACGGTATAGTCCAATACATTTTCCCATTGGCGATTGCCCAGGTTGTACAGGTTTTGGACAGATACGATGGGTAATACTTTTCCCGCTCTTTCAATCTGTTCTATGGTGACTTCGGAAAGGCCTACATGGCGGATCTTACCGGCTTTTACAGCGGCTGCTACAGGCGCCAGGGTTTCTTCCACGGGCACTTTGCTATCAATGCGGTGCAATTGCCAGAGGTCGATGGTATCTACCTTCAGCCTTTTTAAACTGCCTTCAATGTTCTCGCGGATATGGTTGGGATTACCATTGGCTATCCATTGATCGGGACCGGGTCTGTCAAAGCCACCCTTGGTGGCAATAACGAGCCCTTTTTGATAAGGATATAAGGCATCCGCTATCAGCGATTCATTAAGCTTAGGCCCATATGCCTCAGCTGTATCAATGAAGTTCACGCCTCCAGCTACGGCAGCTTGTAATACCTTCTTAGCTCCTTCGCGGTCTTTGGCTTCGCCAAAAACACCTTTGCCTGCTAATTGCATGGCGCCATACCCTAAACGGTTGATGGTAAGATCGCCACCCAGGCTCCAGGTTGTTGATATCGTCTTTGTGCTCATCTTTTTTATATTTAAATGTGTGTAGATAAAAATAACAGCCTGAAAGAGTCAATGTTCAAACAGTGCATTGCATAATGCAAAGCATTTCTTGCAAAATTCAAACCATGGTGGCTGCCACTACAAAAGTAGGATGATCAAATGGGCTGAAAGTAATTTGCCTGTTGCGGTGTATGAATGAAGGGTTGTGTACAATCAACGCCCGGATGCGCTGCGCAGGTGGAACAAACATGACTTTCCATTAGTTAACAATTGGTTAAGCGTTTCTGTGTATACCATCCTGTTCAGTTTATCGTAAATGAGGTTTTCCGTTAGTATGTGGATATGAGTTTTTTGAGCGCTTGGGGTTTTTCGTTACATTTAGTGAGGTATCATTTTGTTAACCTTAAATTTTTATCGTTATGAAGCAAAACGAACAAACCGGGCAGCCATTTTTTGCCCGGTTCCTGGAGTCTCAAAAAAACAAACAACAGCGCTCCTCCGAAACTCAGGAGCAAGCCTGGCCTAATGTATCCATTCCCATCTTTGATTTTGACCACACCATGAAATACCCGTCTGACGGGGATGATGACCTGCCAACAAGATAATAGCCAATCGCAGGAAATCACGCAAACAAAAACTACCTTATCATTTTAAAATTCTATTGTCATGAAACAGCAGGAAGCAACAATGCAACCCTTCTTTGCCCAATTTCTTGAAGGGCAAAAGCGCACACAGGAAACTTCTGCCGGTGCAAACTATATAGACCTCGAGTCTATCATTACAAAGCCTTTTTTGGATATGGAACATACGCTGAAGTATCCTTCTGATGGCGATGAGGTCTAGGATTTCCTTTTTACCCGATTAATTCATTCTAATCAAGCAAGCAATAGTCAACCGGCTATTGCTTGTTTTTACTATTGCCATGGTCTTATGTATTACCCATTCCAACGATTATTATACTATTGATCTTGTACAGCAACACCTGGAGAAAATGGGTGTTCCTTCTTTTCGGTTGAACGTTGATGAATTTGCGATAGGTTATACCATCAACTATACGGTTCAGCAATACTGTTTATCTGGCAAAGGGCAGTCCATCATGGATACACAGATCGATGCTGTGTGGTACCGAAAGTTGTGGGACCTGAAAACACCGGAGAACCTGGATCCGGCATACCGCCCTGTGTTTACCAGGGAATACCTGACTTTTCGCGATCTCTTTTTTAGTGCACTGCAACGGGTGCCCTGGATGAATCCTATGCAGGCCGATCATGCTGTATGCCGTGACAAGCTGCAGCAGTTGCGGGTGGCTTATGCAGTAGGGTTGACGATACCTGCCAGTGTATTTACCAATGATCCCGCTGTTATACGTGACTTTTTTAAACGCTGTGATTACCAGGTGGTGATGAAGCTGCACAATGCCCTGTCTAAAAATATGAAGGGAGATGGCGCTTTCTTTCCTACCACCCGGTTGCAGGAGGCTGATCTTGAACAGCTGCACCTGCTGGCTTATTGTCCCATGATATTCCAGGAATATATTCCCAAGGCTTATGAACTGCGGATCGCGTATGTGGATGGAGAATGCTTTGCGGGCCAGATTGTCCACGCTCAGGAGGCTGCGCCAACTGACTGGCGTACGCTGACGAGCAATGCGGGACTATGGCAACCCTATGTATTGCCAGTGCCTGTGCAGCAAAAGATCAGTAAGCTGATGAAGAACCTGGGTCTTGTTTTTGGCGCTATTGATATGATCAGGCATACCAATGGTGAATACGTATTCCTGGAAGTGAATCCCCAGGGAGAATGGGGCATGCTGCAAAAATACCTGAACTATCCCATTGGAGAAACGATTGCTGAAAAACTGATAACACATATACAAAATGGCTAAACAAAAAATACTGATCGTTACACACAGTGTAGATAATACAAGCACGCAAACTGTTATCAACAATATCCGGGAGTCGGGTGGGGAAGCCATCCGGCTGGATGTAGACCGCTATCCGATGGCGATGGGGCTAACCACTGCTTTTGTTGATAACCGCTGGCGCATCCTGCTGGATACCGGCTCTGAGATACATGACCTGGATGATGTGACTGGTGTTTGGTACCGGAGAAGTCATAACCTGGGCAAGGGGCTGCAGGAGGCCATTGGCCCTGAGTACCTGCCGGCCACCATTGAAGAAGTAAAGCGCACGCTGATTGGAATGCTGGAAGGCTTGCATTGTTTCCAACTGGGGAGGTACAGTGTTTATCGCCGGTTGGACAGTAAGGAAGAACAATTGAAAATGGCCGTACGCCACGGGCTGCTCATCCCGGATACCTGCATCAGCAATGATCCGGAACAGGTGCGTTCATTCATACAGCGCCAGGGAGGAAGGGTAGTGAGCAAAATGCAAAGTTCCTTTGCCATTTACAAGGGTGCAGAAGAACAGGTGGTATTTACCAATATGGTAACAGATGATCACCTGCAGGAGCTGGATGCACTACAGTATTGTCCTATGGTGTTTCAGCAGGAGATAGCCAAGCAGCTGGAGTTGCGGGTAACGATCGTGGGGCAGGAAGTCTTTGCTTTCAGCATTGATTCGCAGCAGGTAACCAATGCACAGGTTGACTGGCGTAAGGAAGGCGTGAACATGATAAATGACTGGAAGCCTTATACTTTACCAGCCGATATCCACAACAGGTTGTTGTCGTTCATGGCTGACTATGGCTTGAATTATGGCGCCATTGACCTGATCCTGACACCTGATGATCAATATTACTTTCTCGAAATAAACGCTGCCGGTGAATACTTCTGGCTCGACAGGTTGTGTGATCATGCTATCTCACGGCAGATAGCGGCGGTGTTGATGGGAACCGTGCCGCGCAATTGATCCCTCTAAGTTAATCATGAAAATAAGACGGGATCGTATGATCATAAAAGGCTGCCCCAAAGGGTAGCTTTTTGTATGCCCGGTATGCTTGTTGTTTCCATTTATGGGGTTGAATACGACTAAGTGTTGGGGTGGTGAAAACCAAGCCATAGTAGCCCCTGTCCTAAATAATAAGCCATGTATTCGATCAAAAAGATTGCAAGATTTGCTGGATTGATCTATTTAGTAGTTGTACTGACCGGAATTTTTAGTTTAGCCTATGTGCCCTCCAGGCTGATCGATTGGAAAGATGCTGCTAAAACAGTGCAACAGATCTCCGCCTCCGAGTCATTGTTCCGATGGGGTATTGCCAGCAGTTTTATATGTTATATTGCTTTCTTATTTTTGCCGCTTGCCTTATACAAGTTATTAAAGCCTGTTCAAAAACAGGCTGCCAAACTCATGGTAATCATTGCCATTGTGAGTATACCTATTTCCTTCCTCAATATGCAGCACAAGTTTGAAGTGCTTACCCTCATCAAAGGAGCTGACCATTTGAAGATATTCGATAGTGTGCAGATCGCCTCACAGGTAATGGCGCAGCTTAGCGCCTATGATGATGGCATTTTGATCGTTACTGTATTTTGGGGATTGTGGTTGTTGCCTTTTGGTTTCCTTGTTTACCATTCAGGCATCCTGCCCAAAATGTTAGGTATCTTGTTGGTATTGGGTTGCTTTGGCTACCTGATCAATTTCTTCGGCCAGGTGCTCATACCTGACTTTAGTGAAATGACCATTGCACGTTATATCACCAAGCCTGCCAGTCTGGGCGAAATAGGTACCTGCTTATGGCTATTGATCATGGGTGTAAAGATCAAACCAGGCTTCCTGGCTCCTGAAGAAGATTTAAGCAAACAAGGAACCATACCGCAGATAAACCGGAATTAGAACAAGGTGAGTTGATCAGATTTGGGTGGTTGGGCCTTACCGAATACAGTTCTTCCGCCATGCTTCCAGGAGTCTTCTCTTTCTTTTTGAACCAGTGCGTCAAAGTTGGCATTGGGAATAAAATTGTCTTCAGCACGCGTTGCTATTTCCTGTAATTTCTTAATGGCTTCTGCTTTATCACTATTGCCCAATTTAGCTTTGTGAACAGCGGTTTGCAGTACAGCGATCGTCTCGTCATATACTTTCGTGGGTACTGGAAACGGATGTCCATCTTTGCCGCCATGAGCAAAAGAAAAGCGTGCCGGGTCTTTAAAGCGGGAGGGCGTTCCATGGATTACTTCACTCACAAGCGTAAGTGATTGCAATGTTCGGGGCCCTACACCCTGGAGTAACAATAATTCTTCAAAATTTTCAGGCCTTTGTTCATGTGCCAGCCACAATACAGAACCCAGGCGTTTAAGATTTACATCTCCTTCATGCACTTCATGATGGGCAGGCATAATAAGCCGTTGAAAATCCTTTATAAGGTGAAGGGGGGCTTCTTCTGTGATCTGCAGGATGCCGTTGCGTGTGGTACTTGCTTCTGTAGCTGTTAAGTTTAAGATAGCGCCCTGATTGATGCCGCAAATTCCGGTATGCGGTTCGTCAACAAATGAACGCACCGTATCAGAATGCCAATGATAGCGCCTGGCCGTTTTGTTGTGTGGATCCATTCCCTGTTGTATTACCGTCCACTGTCCGGTATCACTTACGATAAAATTATGGGTGTACAACTGAAAGCCATCTTGCACAGCCGTATTGTCAACTTTGGCACTAAGCTTACTGCAGCGCACCAATTCAGTGCCGTTGAGACCTGTACTGTCTGCCAGACGCAGGAGTTCTGCCGGCGTTTCTTTAGAGAATTTTCCTTTACCGCCGCAGATATAAATGCCGAGTTGTTTGGAATGCGGATTGATAGCCCTTTTTAAAGCGCCCATCACAGAGGTAGTGATGCCGGATGAATGCCAGTCCATGCCCATCACAGCACCAAAGCTCTGGAACCAGAAGGGATCGGAAAGCCGACGTAATACCTCTTCTTTACCATAGTCAGTAAGAATGGCTTCAGTGACCGCAAGGCCCAGTTTAGCCATCCGTTCCGCCAGCCACTTCGGCACATATCCATAATGCAGCGGAAGATCTGCTGCCCCCGAACGTTTCATGGGGTAAATGTACGTGGATGAACTGAAATATCCTGATCAGGTGGATTAACAGGCTCTGAGAAAAGCCCTGGCAGCCTGGTTTTCTATTTGATGGGTGAAAAGGGGAGTGGTTTCATGTAGACGGACTCCAGCTTCTCTATGATCTTTCCATTTTTTTCTGAATCATCACGGGCAGTTATCCATGCAGGATCAGCTACGAAGGAAGCGAATGACTTCTTTCCTTCCTCTTCACTTTTGTGTGCCAGTATGTAGATCAGCTTCGGCTGCGTGCTGTCTTTCTCTACGGTGGTCCAATAGGCAATATTGGTCATGCCGTGCTTTTCAAACAGTTTTAAGGTATGGTCACGAAACCGATTTATTAGCGTGGGCAATTTGCCGGGGTTGCAGGTATAGGTGCGCAACTCAAATACCCGTTCAGGACTTTGTTGGGATTTTTCGATCGCGGGGGAAACAGGGGCAGCATTCATGAAAATGGAGGTGACTTTGGCTACGATCTTGCCGTTTTTTTCCGATTTGGAACTTACCTGTTTCCATTCAGGATCGGCGCCAAATGCTTTCCAGGAAGCATCGCGGGCCTCTTTATTGGGATAGGACAATACATAATAGAGCGCACTGTCGCTATTGTTCACAGGAAGCCAATAGCCGATATTGGTCATGCCGTGCTTTTCAAAAAGGCGGGTGGTGTGATTGGCAAAACGTGCTTTCAGGTCATTCAGTTTACCGGGATGGCAATAATAGATCCTAAGTTCGAAAAGGCGGAGATCTATTGCTGTTATCTGGGCGGTGGCCAGCTGCTGCATAAAAAGCAGGGATAAGATGATTGGCAAGGTTTTCATAGGATAAATCTACTGCACAATATGCATTCTTTTTAATTTTTTCCGGTTTACTGGTAGCTGGTGCCATCTGAGGCCGGCAGGGGGTGACTAAACGTTCTTATTACAATTTGCCAGCAATATTTTCAACTGGTCGAAATCAGGCATCAGGGCCAATCCTTCCTGGCAAACGGCTATGCAATCATCGTATTGTTGGAATTGCCATAATTCCTGTGCATGGTGGTACAATTCTTCGCGCTGTTGATCAATGGAGGGGGCCAACCGGAAAAAACGGGCCAGGGCAGAAGGCTTTTTAAAATGCTTTCGTTTCACTTCGGGTCCTTTTTTATGGAAAGGCTCCTTATAATGAGCGGCAGCAATGTCTTCAAAGATCACTCCTGACTGTTTGGCTTTCTCTGCTACATGGTTATCGTAACTCAGTATGGCCAGTAATAGGTGGAGACTATTGGCGCCCTGTTCCTTTTGCTGATGGGCAAACCAGGTGGCATGCCAAATGATCCGTTCTGCCTCTGCGGTAAGGGGTAAGGAGTCGTCGTCTGTTGCGGTGGAGGTGGCAGGGTAAAGGTGCTGGAGCCAGTTATGGCAATCTTCCAGGGATAAAGACGACAGGTATTTGGGTGTGAGGCAACCAGTGGTAAGCATGGCGACCAGTAAATGATCGATATGAATAAATCCGTGCTTACATTCGATGGCCAGGTTTTTTGCTTCGTTGATGACCTCCCGAAGGTCTGCGCTATCCAATTGGTTCATAATGAGCTGTAAAGTTAAGGGCCTTTGTATTGGATGATTTAGCAATGGACTAACAGTTGTTCAGCTATATTGACCTGTCATTAGAAAAAAACACATTAAAAACCTGATTATCCGGATATATTTTAAGAAATTTGCATTTCCGTTTTAAATTATACAAAATGAGCAAAACGTCCGCTACATTATTTGACAAGGTATGGGATTCCCATGTAGTCAGGAAAATTGAAGATGGCCCTGATGTGTTCTTTATTGACCGCCATTTTATTCATGAAGTGACCAGTCCGGTGGCCTTCCTGGGCTTGGAAACCCGGGGTTTGAAGGTGATATTTCCCGAAAAGACTTTCGCTACAGCCGATCATAATACGCCTACTATCAACCAGCATTTGCCGGTACAGGACCCGCTTTCAGCCAACCAGCTGAAGGCCCTGGAGTCCAACTCCTCCAAATATGGTATTTCTCACTGGGGTTTGGGCAATCCCAAAAATGGCATTGTACACGTGGTAGGACCAGAAAATGGCATTACCCTGCCGGGGATGACCATTGTGTGCGGTGATTCGCATACTTCCACCCACGGTGCTTTTGGCGCTATCGCCTTCGGTATCGGTACCTCAGAGGTGGAAATGGTGCTTTCCTCCCAATGCATTATGCAGCCCAAGCCTAAGAAAATGCGCCTCAATGTGCATGGCAAGCTGGGCAAGGGAATTACACCCAAAGATGTGGTGCTGTACATCATTTCCAAACTCACTGCAGCCGGTGCTACCGGCTATTTCGTGGAGTTTGCCGGTGAAGTATTTGAGAACATGAGCATGGAAGGCCGTATGACCGTTTGTAATATGAGTATTGAAATGGGCGCCCGTGGCGGTATGATCGCTCCGGATGAAACCACTTTCGCCTATATCAAAGGCCGCGAAAAAGCACCCAAAGGCGAAGCCTGGGAAAAAGCGCTGGCTTACTGGAAAACATTGAAAACAGAAGAAGGCGCCACCTTCGACATGGAACATCATTTCGATGCAGCTGATATTGAGCCCATGATCACCTATGGCACCAATCCGGGCATGGGTATGGGCATCACCAAACATATTCCCACCGCACAGCAGGTAGGTGGCAGCAAGGCCAGCTACGATAAGTCGCTCGACTATATGGGCTTTCATGAAGATGAGGAAATGCTGGGCAAGAAAGTCGATTATGTATTCATTGGCAGCTGTACCAATGGCCGTATTGAAGATTTCCGTGCTTTTGCCTCCGTGGTAAAAGGGCGTAAAAAAGCCGAGCATATCACTGCCTGGATCGTACCGGGTTCTCATATTGTAGAAGCACAGATCAAGGAAGAAGGTATCCTGGATATTTTAACTGCAGCCGGATTCCAGTTGCGTCAGCCAGGTTGTTCTGCCTGTCTGGCCATGAACGATGATAAAATTCCTGCCGGTAAATATGCGGTGAGTACCAGCAACCGCAACTTTGAAGGAAGGCAAGGCCCTGGCGCCAGAACCTTGTTGGCAAGTCCTTTAGTGGCTGCCGCCGCCGCCGTAACAGGCGTGGTGACGGATCCCCGGGAGTTGCTGTAGGGAAAGCTTTTAGCCTTTAGCTCTTAGCTTTTAGCCTTTGTACGTTTCATTGCTAACAGCTAATGACTAACAGCTAACACCTTAACACAAAGGGATTCGGTCCCGGACCGGAGGGTAAACAAACATATCTTAATACAACATTCAATAAAAAATGGCTTACGATAAATTCACCGTATTGACAAGTGCAGCGGTTCCTATGCCCATAGAAAACGTAGATACTGACCAGATCATTCCGGCACGTTTCTTAAAAGCAACCGAACGTACAGGATTTGGTGATAATCTTTTCCGCGACTGGCGCTACAATGGCGATGGCACCCCTAAAAAGGATTTTGTTTTAAACAATAGCATCTATTCTGGTAAAATACTGGTAGGCGGCCGCAACTTTGGTAGCGGCAGCAGCCGTGAACATGCCGCCTGGGCCATCTATGACTATGGTTTCCGCTGTGTGGTATCCAGCTTCTTTGCTGATATCTTCAAGGGCAATGCGCTCAACATCGGCATCCTGCCGGTGACAGTGAGTCCTGAATTCCTGGATAAGATCTTCAAGGCTATCGAAGCCGATCCCAATACCCAGCTCGAGGTAAATCTGCCTGATCAAACCATTACTATCCTGGCTACAGGAGAGAAGGAATCATTTGATATCAATGGCTATAAGAAAGACAACATGATCAATGGCTATGATGATATTGATTACTTACAGGCTATGAAAAACGAGATCCAGTCATTTGCTGAGAAAAGCCTCTATTAATTAAAACAGCTGTAACGATTATGTCTTCTGCCAGGTATCTTGAAATAATGGACACTACGCTCCGTGATGGTGAGCAAACCAGCGGCGTATCCTTCTCGGCATCAGAGAAACTAACCATTGCCCAGCTTTTACTGACGGATGTAAAAGTAGACCGGATCGAAATTGCATCGGCCCGCGTGTCCGATGGGGAGTTTGCTGCGGTAAAAGCCATTACCAAATGGGCTAAAGCCAATGGCTTCCTCAATAAGGTGGAAGTCCTCACTTTTGTGGATGGTGATGTATCGGTGCAGTGGATGCAAAAGGCGGGGGCCAAAGTAATGAATCTGCTTACCAAGGGTTCATTGAACCACCTTACCCATCAGCTCAAGAAAAAGCCTGAACAGCATTTTGCAGAAGTAGCTGCTGTGATAGCCCTCGCCAGGAAAAAAGGACTGGAGTGTAATGTGTACCTCGAAGACTGGAGCAATGGTATGCGGCATTCGAGGGACTATGTGTTCCAATACCTTGATTTCCTGCAACACCAGCCTGTGAAAAGGGTAATGTTGCCAGATACCCTGGGTGTGTTGATCCCTTCAGAAGTATATGAATTCATTTCCTCCATCGTACAACGATATCCCGATCTTCATTTCGATTTTCATGCACACAATGATTATGACCTGGGCACTGCCAATGTGCTGGAAGGCATCAAGGCAGGTGCGCATGGCATTCATCTTACCATCAATGGTATGGGTGAAAGAGCAGGCAATGCACCCCTGGCCAGCGCCATTGCAGTGCTGAACGACTTCCTGCCAACGATTAAAACTTCGGTGGTAGAAAAATCATTGTATACGGTGAGCAAACTGGTGGAAACCTTCTCCGGTTTTCGCATTCCGGTCAATAAGCCGGTAGTAGGGGAGAACGTGTTTACACAAACAGCCGGTATTCATGCCGATGGAGATAAAAAGAACAAGCTGTATTTCAGCGACCTGATGCCTGAACGGTTTGGCCGTCAGCGTAAATATGCGCTGGGCAAAACAAGTGGCAAGGCCAATATTGAAAATAACCTGGCACAACTGGGGTTGCACCTCTCGGACCCCGATCTGAAAAAAGTAACGCAGCGCATTATTGAACTTGGCGACAGAAAAGAAGTGGTAACGCAGGCCGACCTGCCCTATATCATTTCTGATGTACTGAACAGTAGTGCTATCGAAGAGAAGGTGACCATTGAGAACTATGTACTCACGCATTCCAAGAACCTCAATCCATCGGTGACTTTAAAGATATCGATACAGGGTGAGTTGTTTGAAGAACACGCGCAGGGCGACGGACAATATGATGCGTTCATGAATGCACTGAAGAAAGTGTATAAAAAGCTCAAGCAGGAACTGCCTTCGCTTACCGACTACGCGGTACGTATTCCGCCCGGTGGTAAAAGTGATGCCTTGTGCGAAACGATCATTACCTGGAGTCATAACAATAAAGAGTTCATTACAAGAGGGCTGGACAGCGATCAGACAGTGTCAGCGATCAAAGCCACCCAAAAGATGTTGAATCAGTTATAAGGCAACGAGGCAACAAGGCATAAAGCCAGCCCTGGTAAATTATCCAATCAGAATATCTAAATCATAATAATCCATAATGGCTACAAAGCATATCTTAATCGTTCCAGGTGATGGAATAGGGCAGGAAGTAACAGCAGTTGGTAAGCAGGTATTGGATGCTATTGCTGCAAAATTCGGACATACATTTACCTATGATGAAGCCCTGATCGGGCACGTTGCTATTGAAGCAACGGGCAATCCCTTACCGGATGAGTCATTGGAAAAAATGAGGAAATCTAATGCAGTATTGTTTGGCGCTGTAGGCCATCCCAAATATGACAATGACCCTTCAGCCAAAGTAAGGCCTGAACAAGGATTACTGAAAATGCGCAAGGAACTGGGCTTGTATGCCAACCTGCGCCCCATCAAATTGTTTGATGAACTGCTGAGCGCTTCCAGCATTAAGCCGGAAATATTAAAAGGGGCTGATATCCTGTTCTTCCGTGAGTTGACAGGCGATATTTATTTTGGAGAAAAAGGAAGGAAGAATAATGGTGATACTGCATACGATATTGCTGAATACAGCCGCTATGAAGTAGAGCGTATTGCCCGCAAAGCATTTGATGCAGCCCGCACACGCAGAAAGAAATTGTGTTCTGTAGATAAAGCCAATGTACTTGAAACCTCCAGGTTGTGGAGAGAAGTGGTGCAGAAAGTAGCACTGGAATATCCTGATATTGAAGTAGAGCACCAGTTTGTAGATGCAGCAGCCATGTTGCTCATCAAAGACCCACGCCGTTTTGATGTGGTAGTGACTGCTAATCTATTTGGTGATATCCTTACAGATGAAGCATCACAGATCGCTGGTTCTATGGGTATGCTGGCGTCGGCTTCCATTGGCGATGGTACAGGTGTATATGAACCCATCCACGGTTCAGCGCATGATATCACGGGTAAAGGAGTTGCCAACCCGTTGGCTTCTGTTCTATCAGCTGCTTTGTTGCTCGACATTTCATTTGGCCTGAAAGCCGAGTCTGAACTCGTGATCAGCGCTGTAGACAAAGTACTGAAAGCTGGTTTCCGTACGCGTGATATTGCTGATGCTGCCACGCCTGCCGATAAGCTCCTGGGTACTGAAGCGATGGGTAAAGAAGTGTTGAAGCATCTGTAAACAAGATAGTATTGATAAGAATGGCCAGGCAGTCTGCTGATTGTCTGGCCATTTTTTATGGGTATATATCGAATGACTCGTTTACTCAATCCCGCTTGCCCTTGAAATAAGCTACGATCGCCATAGCGTGACCATGTCCCAGGTCAAAATCATCCTTGAGCCATTGTACGATCTCGCCGGCTTTTACTTTGGGATCGAGCACGCCCTTCTGGATGAACTTCTTCTTTTCTGCCAGCTTTACAAACTCTTCTGGTTTCTTGCCGGTCTTTGCTTTGATGTTGTCGAGGTAGGCCTGGAATGACATGGTGGTACTATTTTATAACACAAACTTATTGAGTTGGGCTCATATCCAGGCAGGGTATATGCGACTTTATAGGGTGGCAAATAGCGCCATGGCAGCCATCAAGGGTGTCAGTTTTCGCCTGGAGGCCGATTGCCTGGCTGCTGCTCTGGCTGCCAGGCTGAAGGGTGTGTATTGGCAATAGCTGGGCTCATTGTCGTAATAGTCAAGCTCCAGGATATTGTCCAGGTTGGCATCCCTGATCAGTACGCTGAGGGAGCCGGTATGCAATTCATTATTAGTGAGTGTCCCCCCACAAAGCGCCGCGCTAAAAGTAATGGTAAGGCCTTTAACTGCGGGGGCGCAGGCAATGGTGGATTGGAGGTTGGTGGTCTTAGCAATATAAACGGGCTCGTCCACATAAAAGATACAGTCAGACCGTTCACTTGAGATGAGCCATATCAGGTAGTTACCATCTACAAAGTCATTGTATAGATCATCGGTGATCACCAGCCCAAAGGAACCGCTGTTGTTGTAATAGGTTACCGGGCAATAGGATTGGGCCTGGGTAGTGGAGGAACTAAATACTGAAAACAGTATCAGGCAGGTAATACTGCACAGGAGAGGTCTTCTCATGATGATAAGGTTTTTGGTTTAAATGAAATGGGAAATGTTCTTTTAAGTTAAGAAAAAGGGCTGAGAGTTGTATAACTAAATGTGCTGTTCCCTGACTGTTTTTTAAACCAATCGATGGATTGTTTCTCCATTTTTGGTAGGTTTGGGTTATGCCGGGAAATTTTGTTGCACAGCTGGAATACTTTGCCAGCATCATCCCTCTCACTTATGTTGCTTTGTTCCATGTTATCAATCCGATCGGGTCGGGGGTATTGTTCTATAATATCACGCCCGGTGCGGATGGTAAGGAGCGCAGGCGGCTGGCCAAAAAGATAGCGATCAATACTGCTGTGATGCTCATTGTTATTTTAATGGGCGGCATTTATATCCTGAAGCTTTTTGGCATTACTGTGCCGATCGTTAAAATATGCGGTGGTATGGTGATACTGGCCATGGGCTGGCGTTCGCTGCAAAAGGATGATGATGTGAACGATAGTGATGATAAAGTTAAACTGGCTAATAGCATCCGTGGATTTGAGGCTTATAAAAGTAAATTGTTCTATCCCTTCACCTTTCCCTTCACGGTAGGGCCTGGCACCATTTCAGTGGCGCTTACCATCAGTGCCGAGTCGTTGGTCCATCAGGGCAACAGCGGGCATAGCATGTTGCAATATGCCGGCGCTATCACTTCTATTTTACTTATTGCGCTTACCGTCTACCTTTGTTATGGTTCTACCGATGTGGTAATGGGCCGTCTTTCCCTTCAAATGCGCAAGGTGATCATGAAGATCTTTTCTTTTATCCTGCTTTGTATTGGTGGCCAGATCGTTTTCAGTGGTGTGGAAGATTTTATTAAATACATGCTGAAGGCTGTGCACGGATAATATTATTCCTTAATTATTTTTAAGTTCATTATGTTTGAGCAGCACATTGCTAAACAGGAATAAACCTTATGGCGGAATCAACAGAAAAAATATCGATCTCCAGACTTAAAGCTATTATTGGCGGAGCTATCGGTAATCTCGTGGAATGGTACGACTGGTATGCTTATTCCGCCTTTGCTTTGTATTTTTCTGCTTCTTTCTTTCCTGCCGGCAATGCTACTGCCCAATTGCTGAATACAGCAGGTGTGTTTGCCCTGGGTTTCCTGATGCGTCCGATTGGCGGGTGGTTGTTTGGGCATATAGCCGATAAATCGGGCCGGAAGAAATCCATGACCTGGTCCGTACTCCTGATGTCGTTTGGATCATTGTTGATTGCCTTTACACCTACTTATGCCACCATTGGTATCCTGGCGCCGGTAGTATTGCTGGTGGCCCGGTTGCTGCAGGGATTAAGCGTTGGCGGAGAGTATGGTGTCTCTGCCACCTACCTCAGTGAAATGGCTACGCGCAACCGGCGGGGCTTTTATTCCAGTTTCCAGTACGTAACACTCATTGGCGGACAGTTGATCGCATTGGGCATCCAACTCATATTACAAAGCCAGTTGACCGAAGCGCAATTGCATGCCTGGGGATGGCGTATTCCTTTTATAATTGGCGCTGTCTTGTCCGTGATAGCCCTTTACCTGCGTAGTAGTTTGCAGGAAACACCCTCCTTCGCTTTGCAGCAGGCCAAGCAAAAAGAACGAAAAGGTACCATCAGAGAATTGCTGAAACATCCGAAAGCTATCCTTACTGTGGTTGGATTAACCCTGGGAGGCACGCTGGCATTTTATACGTATACTACTTACATGCAGAAGTTCCTGGTGAATACAGTACACCTTACCAAGGAACAATCAACCATGCTCTCCTTTATTTCTTTATTGCTGTTTGCCTTGTTGCAGCCTTTCCTGGGCGCTTTATCCGATAGGATAGGGCGAAGGCCCCTGCTGATTGGCTTTGGGGTATTGGGTGTTATTTGTACTGTGCCGCTGCTTACAGTTTTAAGTCATACCAGTTCATTGTGGATTGCTTTCCTGCTGTTGATGGCGGCACTGATCATTGTAAGTGGTTATACCAGCATCAATGCCGTGGTGAAAGCTGAATTGTTCCCGGCCGAAGTGCGTGCACTTGGTGTGGGATTGCCCTATGCCCTCACCGTAGCCATTTTTGGTGGCAGTGCTGAATACATAGCGCTTTGGCTAAAAAAGATTGGCCATGAATCCTGGTTTTACTGGTATATCACGGGCTGTATCGGCATCTCTCTATTGGTGTATGTGCTGATGAGAGATACGAAGCATTCCTCGAAGTTGAATGAAGAAGTAAGTTAAAGTTTATCTCCCCGAAACCTAATCGCCTGATAAAGAGCCTCCCGGCGTCCTCCGGTACCCGCTATACTTTTGTATACTGCTTACAAATAGGAACCTGGTATCCATTGTTCTAACTTTGCATTTCAATTAAGAAAAGGAGAATTTTTATGGAGATAGGAATAGACAGTTTTGCCGCCGAAATGACTGGCCAAAACGGTACAGCCAGAAACAACAGCATAGCCATGGCCCAATTGCTGGAGCGCATGGAACATGCGGATAAAGTGGGCCTGGATGTATTTGGTATCGGGGAACATCACCGCAAGGACTTTCTCGATTCGGCACCCGCGCTGATCTTAACGGCCGCTGCGGCCCGCACTTCAAAGATCCGCCTCACCAGTGCTGTAACCGTGCTGAGTGCTGCTGATCCGGTGAGGGTATTCCAGGAATATGCCACCCTCGACCTCATATCACAAGGCCGTGCTGAAATGGTGGTAGGACGTGGGTCCTTCACCGATGCATTTCCTTTGTTTGGATTGAACCTGCGCGATTATGATGAGCTCTTTAGCGAAAAGCTCGATCTGTTACTCAATATCAGTAAGAATGAATTTGTAACCTGGTCTGGTAAATTCCGCCCGGCATTGAAGAACCAGCCTATATACCCCAGGCCCGTGCAGGAGCCCTTGCCCATTTGGCTGGGCGTAGGTGGAACACCTGAATCATTTATCCGTGCGGGTATGTTGGGACTTCCGCTGATGGTGGCCATCATTGGTGGTGAAACGCATCGTTTCCGTCCCTTGATCGATCTTTACCGGCAGGCCGGACAACAAGCAGGCTTCACACCGGATCAATTAAAGGTAGGCATCCACTCACTGGGTTATGTGTCGAACACAACACAGCAAGCCATTGATGAGTTTTATCCGGGTTATGCAGCCAGCATGACCAATATTGGAAAGGAACGTGGATGGCCACCCATGACGAGAAGTCGCTTTGAGGCGCAGATGGGTGCACAGGGAGCTTTGTTGATCGGAAGTCCGGAAGAGGTAGCTGCCAAGATACTGCGGCATAGCGAGGCCCTGGGTGGTGTTACGAGGTTCACTTTCCAAATGGATACAGCATCCTTGTTACATGAAAAACTCATGCAATCTATTGAACTGATAGGTTCAAAGGTATCGCCCCTGGTGAATGCCTAAGAGAACGTATTACGCCAGTTGCTTCAATGCTTCTTTTGCTTTATTGATCCATACGCGATTGCTATTTCGCTCGCGGGAGCTGAGGTGGCTCGATTCATCGACAAGGGCTGTGAAAATAGCCCTTGCTTCCTGCTGTTGATGGCCTCTTTGCAGGAATAAACCATACTGGTAACGCGCCTCAAAATGAGAATAGCGCACGTTCATGATCTTAAATTCTTTTTCCGCCTGGTTTATGTTACCTGTATGCTCCAGCGCCATGGCATACAATAAATGCGCCTGGGAGCGGGCAAACTGGGGCGTTTTGTACAACTTCTGCGCTTTTTGTATTACTTCCTGGTAGCGCTGTTGCTGAGAGTAGGCAATGATGAGTTGCTTGAGCAGGTGTTCATTTTCGGTGAAGGCGCCTGTATAGCTGCCTTCATACAATGCTACTGCTTTATCCGTTTGGCCTGTAGCGAGATAAGCATCGGCCAACATAATGCGATTATTGAAAGTGTCGGAGAAGCGTAGGTTTTCTTCCAGTTTGCGCACCGTGCCGGAAGGATTGATCAGTGAGCCGATCCCAGATTGTACCTGCCTTACTTCGCGGCCGGTAAATATTTCGGAAAAGATGTAGACGATACCACCTATCAAGGGCAAAAACACAATGATCCATATCCACTTTTGCTGGTTGCCTTTTTTGATGCAGTGTAGCACACAAATGAGCTGCAATGCACCAGTGATATAATAAAAATTATTATTAAGAAAAGGGAACATAATATTGAAACGGTTGGTTAGGGGGCTATGTGATCCGCCTCAAAAATAATATCCTCATTCAAGTAAATGAAATATACTTCCATTTTTCCTGGACGCATCCCTATTCGCCTGTTATTCAGCCTTATGCAATTTCTCGATGATCTTCACCTGTTCTCCCGTGATGGAGTAAATTAATTGAAATTGATCAGTGATGGCTTTCAGGTCGGAGAGTGTTTTACGGACAGATTTTTCCGGGTTGCCGGGGCCAGCATTCATCTCCTGCCGCCTTTGTTCCAACAGCTGTTGAAGGCGGGCACGTATGGGATAGTCGCCAGGTTTGAGGTCAGATTTGGTGATCACCTGGTTGTCCAGCAGGTTGAGCGATTGTTGAAATTGATCATCCACCTGCTTGATGAGCGGCTGGAAATCTGCGGAAGCATATTGCGGTGCCGATCGCTGCGCGTAATAGGATAGCGAAGCGATGTGAGAAGTGAGCAAATGGCTGGTGGCTACAAACTGGTGGTAATGCGGAAGCCCCGGCTGCTTGTTCTTCGGCTCAGAGAGCATACGCTGAAAGTGATCCGACATATTGGCCAGGGCCACAAAGGCATCCTTGCGGGCTGTTCTGTAATTCTTGATCTCAGTGGCTTGCCCAACAAAGGACACAGATACTTCCGAGAAGTACTGGCGGTTAGCTTTTACAAACTGCAGAATAAACGGCTCAATCTGTTCATGTTCCCATAAGGGCAATACAAAGGTGCTCACCAGATAAGCGATCAGGGAGCCAATGCCTGTATCCACAATCCTGTCCTGCAGCACGATCGTCAATCCATCGGGATTCATGAAGTGAAAGCTCATGACCACATAAGCGGTAATACCAACTGATCCGATGAGGTAATTGAGCTTGAGGTAACTATAAGCCATGATCATGGCCACCAGCATGAGGATAAAAAGTACCGTATTGTCTTTTATAAAATACAGCAAGGCAAAGGATACGGCAGCGCCTATGAGCGTGCCTGCCAACCGTTGAAAATTGCGTTGCTTGGTAATGCTGTAGGCTGGCTTAAGGATGGTGACGATCGTAAGCAATATCCAGTATCCATGGCCAAGCGGGTACAGTAATGAAATGATGTAACCGATCATCATCGCCAGTGTGACACGGATGGCGTGTCTGAAATGCGATGATTTGAGCGATAGATTGTCCAGCAGCAGCCGGATATTGAATTCCTGACCTGCAGAGTCCTGTTCTTCCAGTCGTTCGGGGCCGATCATCGCCTTATTCTTGCTGATGCTGCGGTCGTAAGTAGAGTAATGCGCCAGCACACCGATGCGTTCTACCAGGTCTTCGATGCTGTACAGGATGTGCCGGAGTTTTATGAAACCTTCGATTGTATGCGGGCCCAGTTGCTGATCCCGCAGTGCAAAAAAAGCATCACTTGCTTCTTTGAAGGCGGCATCCAATGAATTATCATCTTTATAAGGTAATCCTTCCTGAACAGCCAGGCCGATCCTTTGCAGTTCATCAGAAGCCTGCATGATGAGGCGATGGTAGATAGGCAGGATCTGCGTATCGTCAAATTCTTTGTGAAGCGCTTCATAATCCTGTTGTGTGGTCATGATGCGCTCAAAGAGGTCCATACTATCCAGGAACATCATCATGAGGATGCGGCCTTTGCTGGTCGATTCCGTGATCACCCGGCGGGCGCGGAACAACATTTCCCGTAGCTCGTCCTGGTGCTGGTGTACCGTTACCTGAACGCGCATGAGTTCCCGGTACAAATGATCATTGTCCCGTTCTTTATCGTAAAAGGCTGCCTTCACACGCAGGTAGTCCGCAATTTCCATCAGATTTTCCCCCAGTAATTGCTGAATGGGCTTGAAGGGGCGCAGGGAATAGAGCGTAAGACTCAGTACCGCATACCAGGCGCCGCCGAGGGTAAACCAGGCAGCATCGCGCCAGATATTGAGTGAAGCGAGATGGCTGTCGATGTTGAAGATGAATACAAACAGGGCAATGATACCGATGGCATTGACCCGGTTGCCATATACGCCCACCAGGGAAAAGAAGATGCCGAAAATGACGATTTCCAGTCCGATGAGCCAGGGTATTTCCCGGCTGAAGCCTACGATCACCACCATTATAAAGTTGAGCAGAATGCTCACCAGCATGCCATTACGGCGATGTTGGGGTGGGCCGGGCGTATCCGTGGTGCTTACCACCAGGGCGCCAAGCGGGATGGCCATCATGGAGCTCAGGAGGCCGAAATGATTTAGTATTAAAGCGGGTATGATGGCGCCGGCTGTTATGCGAACGCCTGCGTATAAATATTGACTACTGATAAACTTCCTGAATTCCCGGGTATAATCCATAGCGTGTAATCATAACTAAGTTACACCCCGTTTTGTTGGCTTGGGCCGAATGGTGCCTTTAAATTTCTGTAACTCATTCGTTTGCAGAAATATTTTGGCGCAGATCAGGAGGAGAGGGGCTATCTTTGATCAGGCGGGGAGCGACTTTCAGAATAATTCAGAAAACCAAGCAAATTTCATCCACAGGGTGTGAAAATAAAATTGATTAAAAATTTGGTACAATATGTTTTTAGCGTATTTTTGCACTCCCAAAAACGATATAACAGTCCTGAAAATGAGACAGTTATTAAGTAGAAAGGGAGGTGAGATCTCGTAGCTCAGTTGGTAGAGCACATCACTTTTAATGATGGGGCCCTGGGTTCGAGTCCCAGCGGGATCACAAACAAATAAGAAGCCTTCAGATTCGATTGAATTTGAAGGCTTTTTTGTGTTCGACAAATGCATACCCTTTGCCCGGTATCGAACCCCGCAGATACAATTCACCCATAAGACTGTGTGGCGTGGACAGGAGTCAATATAGGATCAAAGTTCTTTCGTTTTACACATACAAAACTATCTTTGATCACGACTTTTATGAAAAATACACTACCTGAACAATCAGTAGAACCTTTGTTGGAGTATTTTGATCGTCTGATTCCATTGAACCAAACGGAGAAAGATTGGGTACTCGCCAGCTTTCATCCGCGATTATTCAGGAAAAGGCAATACGTATTGCAGGAAGGCAATGTGTCCACACTCTTTTACTTCGTAGTACGAGGCTGTTTGCGTATGTATAAAGTTGACAAAAAAGGTGTCACCCATATCTTACAATTTGCTCCTGAAAATTATTGGGTAATGGATATTAAGAGCTTTCATGGCGTCAAACCATCTGCCTTAAATATTGATGCGCTGGAAGATTCTGTTGTCTTGCAGATCACACGGGAAGACCTTATTTCTCTTTATTTGAAAGCTCCTAAGTTTGATCGCATTTTCCGCGTTCTGATCGAAAACAGTTACGCAAGATTGCAGGAAAGATTGTTGCAGAATATAAGCTCTACAGCCGAAGAAAGATATCAGACGTTTCAGGAAATCTATCCTCAACTTGCTAACAGACTTCCTCAGCTACAAATTGCATCGTTCCTCGGTATTACCCCAGAGTTTCTGAGCAGGCTAAGAAATCGCCGTACTAAGAACAACAACTCCTGAAATCTTAAACTACATCAAGACTTTTTCTTAAACCAGGTCATTGGACAACAGCGTTTTGTGATGGTAAGTTTGCAGTGGAAATCAATCACTTCAAACTAAATGAAAAGTATATGTCACAAGATTTGAAAGTTGCTGTCATTGGCCTGGGCAATATTGGTACTGCCGTAGCCACCAACCTTGTAAAAGGTAAAAGGTCAGTTATTATAGCAGATAGAAAATCCGAAAAGAGTGCTTCACTGGCTGCTCTGTTAGGTGAGCTGGCCAAGCCGCTCGATATACCCACTGCTATCAAAGAAGCCGATATTGTAGTTATGGCAGTATGGTTTGATGCCATCAAAGAGCTGTTGAAAACCTATGCAGGCGCCCTGGAAAACAAGATCATCATTGACCCTTCCAATCCTATCGCGCCTGATGAGAAAGGTGGATTCAAGAAAATCATTGGTGAAAAAGAATCAGCCGGAGAAATCATTGCAGCTATCCTGCCTAAAGGGGCCAAACTGGCTAAGGCTCTGGGCACACTTGGTGTAGCCTCTCTTACAGATGCTGCATTTCAGCAACCTGTTCACGCCGTACTTTTCTACGCTACTGACAATTCCTCTATAAATTCAGTAGTAGAAGCACTCATCCAGGACTCTGGTTTTGAGGCTGTTCGTGCAGGTGCCATTAACCAATCTATACGCATCGAGGTATTCGGAGATCTGCACGAGTTTGGTGCACTTGGCAAAACAGTTACTAAAGCAGAACTCGCTGGTAAGATTTAATTAACCATCAATAATTGTACTACATGAAAAAAGTAAAAGCACTTTTTATTGCCTTTGCCATCTTTGCAACAACTGGAAATACTTTTGCCCAATCCGCCCCTGATATGATCAAGGAATGGGAACGAGCTAAAGCCTATACGCAGGATTTTCTCAATACGATGCCTGATTCCGGATACGCCTTTAAGCCTACACCCGAAATGCGCTCATTTGCTCAACAGATGTTACACCTGACTGATGTAAACTACACATTTGCTGCGCAAGCGACGGGCGAGAAAAGTCCTGTTGAGGGATTGGAAAAATCTACCTCAGACCTCTCAAAAGCTTCTGTCAGTAAGATCGTATTGGACGGGTACGATTTTGTTATTAATTCCATCAAAAAAATGAAGCCCGAGCAGTTGATGGAAAGCATCAAATTGTTTGGACGTTTCGACCTCACAAGGGCTGGCGTATTTGAAAAGGCTTTTGAGCATCAGACACACCAACGTGGGCAGGAAGTAGTGTATTTGAGACTTATAGGTGTAAAGGCTCCGCAGGAAAAGCTATTCTAAACATTAATAAAGCTCTATATGAAAAAAGTTGGATTCATCTTACTTTGTTGCTGTGTGATTGGAAAGGGTTCATTGTTTGCACAATCCTTACGGTTGGATAATAACAATCTGTTGCCTGTCGGCGTATCGACAATTGCGATAAAGCAACACGGAAAAAATATTGTCAAAGTAATAAAAGATTCAGCAGTAACAGGGTTTGATGAACCAACTTTTGCCATCCTAAAAAATGTCCGGTTCAAGGATGGTGTAATTGAAGCAAAAGTACTCAGCAAGCTGTTGCCGAATGCGCCTGATATGGCAAGAGGATTTATAGGTATTGCGTTTCGAGTAAATGACAGCACTAATAAATTTGAGTGCATTTACATCAGACCTACTAATGGACGGGCAGACAATCAACTGAGAAGAAACCGCAGTATTCAATATTTTTCTTTTCCGGCATATAAATATGACCGTTTAAGGAAAGAGGCTGCCGGTGAGTATGAGACCTATGCAGATATGGGACTGAACGAGTGGATTTCATTGAAGATCGTGGTAAAAGGCACAAAAGCGCAGTTATACCTGAATAATAACAAACAACCCGCCCTCGTGGTAAATGACCTGAAATTGGGAGCTGATGTATCAGGTGGCATTGGCCTATGGGTTGATGTAGGCACTGAAGGCTATTTTGCAGACGTAAAGATTACACAGCAAGATTGATCACGGCGGTTCGTCCGCCATAAAGGAGGAGTTATGATAACAAGAATATCATTGTTGCTGGTTGGCGGGTTGCTTTGGCTCAATGGCCATAGCCAGCAGGGGAATAAGCTGCGGTATTTTGGCCAGCCTAATACTGTCCAATCAAGTGCTATACCCTAGGGAAACAACCCCCATACAGGACATTACATCCAGACCGGAGAAGATACAATGCCCTGTATTGGTCATGGCTGGTTATCACGATCAATTTTTGCCGACGGAGAAGGTTCTCGGGGCCGCCAGGATGATCCCCAAAGGGGAGTTGGCCATTATTCCTGGAGTTGCACACCAGGCATTTTTAGATAATTTCAGAGCGGTATGGGCAGGCATTGTCCCATTCCTGCATCTATAGATCCTTCGCTATCCTGACAAATATCCCGAAAGTTTTGTCTTGCTATCCCGCAGACCTGGGATCATTATGTCCAAAATCGTTTTTAATCAATAAAAAATAAACAATGAGAAGCGTTATTACAACCACAAGCCTGGCAATTTTGCTGACAGGGCTATTCGCAATAAGCAGTTGTGAACAGAAAGCAGAGAACAAGGAAATGTTGAAGCAGGTGCAGGATCTCGCTGCGGCCAATGCTGAAATCGCCAAACACCTACAAACTTTCGATACACTCGACTATACCGTATTCAGCGGAAGGGATTGGAACCGCTTGCATGAAAGTCATGCAAAAGATGTCAAAGTGCACTTCCCGGATGGTCACGTGGAGGAAGGGCTTGATCAGCATATTAAAACCCTGGATGCTATGTTTGTGTATGCACCGGACACCCGAATCAAAGAGCATCCATTAGCATTGGGTAGTGGCAACATGACTGCGGTGATGGGATGGATGGAAGGTACTTTTACCCAACCTATGCCTGTGGGGGACGGAAAATTCATTCAACCGACTGGCAAAAAGTTCCGTATCCCTATGGCCACTATTGGAATCTGGAAAGATGGAACCATGTCTGAAGAATACCTGTTTTGGGACAACAAGACGTATATGGACCAGATAGGAATAAAATAGGCTTTTTATGTTTCGCGGGGTAGGGAAGATGTATTTCCGATCACTCCGGGGCTGAATGTATTCTAAGAAGACAGGTTTGTTCGCGATATATGTTTTCGAGATGGAAAGGGTTAAGTCTGTTTTTGTACAAGTAATTGATTATTATTTTTTTAGGTTGTACAGGGCTTTGAAGTCATTCAAGAACGAGTTCGACATTTGTCCGAACGGGTTCACAAAAAGAGGTTATCAGAAATGATAGCCTCTTTTTTTGTGCTATAGCGATCCTAACGGAATCTGACAGCCCACTCCTTATTTTTGAAATAAGAGAAGGTGAGGTCCACGGCGCGCTGAAGGTCTTTGACTACTGCCGGCAAGTCCTCAATGGTTTCCGGGTTCCTGCCGTTCGGGAACCCCAGGTTCTCCCAGGCCGCTTCGGCCAATTCAGCGAAATATTCCACCAGGTCACCTGCGACGATCGGATCATAATGCTCCTGGTTCACCATTACCGTGCCCAGGAACGCCATAATAAAAGATATCCTGGTAATGGGGGCAGGATGCGAGCCTTTAATGTTGATGAGAGATTGCTGCTGACCAAGTAACAGAAACACGAGGTACACGCTATATAACGTTCTCCCATAGAGGGCGCCAGGATCATGTTCACAGCGCAGGTAATGCATGAATTTTTTACGATTCCGTGGCGTGCCGATGACATAACTGTATAACAGGGCTATGCCCAAACGATCGGCCTGCAGTTCAAAAGCCTGGGACAACCACTGCCCCAGGGACCTGGGGCCCGTCTCACTGATCCGGGTAATGGCCCTATGTTCAACAATATCTGTATGCCCGGAAATCAAGTGTCCGATCTCGTGAGCGATGCAGAAGCAGATTGCAATTTCGGCCATCTTGCTGGCCATGACCCGCTGCCAGCGTTCTTTGGGCAACGTATCCCGGATCAATGCGATGATTTCCGCCCGCAGTTCATCTGGCTGAAAAAAGCCGGCCATGAGCCTGTTCGGGAAAACATAACCTTCCGCTCTGGCGCTTTCATCTTCAACAACAGCCGTAAAAGGATTGGTAAAAGTGAAAAGGTTTTGCAGCATGGCTTGCAGCAAGGCCGGTAAGGCCGCAGAGATGCCAATGAAATAATATGACCCTTGTTTGGCTGCAAAAGCCTGAAAACGGCTGTCCTGCACATACTCGATGACACAATTACGGGCCAGTTCAGGTTTTCCGATTTTGGTGCAAAAGCTTTTAATCATTTCATACCCTACTTCCTGTGGAACCAGGTAAATTCCCCTTAAAGGTTCATCGATTAGCTCGTAATCAAATACTTTGGCATATCGCCCGAACGCAGCTATAGCTTCAGGGGAAGTGTAATTCGCCGTCAATCCTTTGAAAATTCAAAATGATCTTCCATATTTTTTGTCCCGCTGCGGATGCAATCCAATTGTTTATAAAGATGATCTGCGTAGCTAAAGTTTAGTTCGGACGCCATAAAATCAATGGTATTAGTCTTTAAATATAATATTTTTAAATTTCACGCTAAGCCAGGTAGTAATGAAAACATCCAAATAGTATCTGATCGATCTGTGTAATGAAATGCTAATTAATTCATTGTTCACCGATTTTTTAAAATATTAACAATGTCAGCAAAAGCCGATGCTTTACGTTTTTTAGAAGAGATTCAACAGCACTACAGAAGCAATGGCGGTGTGACCCCACTGAGGCGGAGATATCGTTATCAGCAAAAAAAGCCTTTTACGGAAGCAGGCTTCCTGGCAGTGGGGCAAGCCATGAGAGCTAAAGGGTATGTCCAGCCGCTCTCAGACTATCAGCAGTTCATGCAGGAAATAGAAGCAGTAAGAAAAGACTATTCCTCCCTGGAAGAGCCTACCAATATTTCCATGCTGGAATCCTTAAAGGCAGCGATAAAAGAGGTCTTTAGCCTCAACCGCGAGCCTTTTCCGGAAAACGTGGTGATCGGCACAGCCCAGTTCGGGCAGGTCAATGCCTTCGCGACAAGCCCGTCGCCTGGCTCGGATATCAAGGTAATCCTCATGGACGATGGTTTATTTATTTTCTTAAATGGTTTGAGCAAGATCATTTCCATGTTATTTGAGAAAAAAACAGATGGTGATGAACAACCCTTTGTAAGTATCCACCCGGATGATATCGATGAACAACTAGCTAAAAATGGGCAGGCGCATGAACTTTTCAGGGATCTGATGGTCAATTACTTTGTTACCGGCCATAGCGGATATTCCAAAAAATACATTCTGGAACAGGAGCATAATGTTTTTGCGGACAGGCTGCGTCAGACAGCAGAACTGTTCATCCTGGCGCATGAGTATGGTCATGTCGTCAACAATCATTTGGACGGGGATGCCGAAGAAGAGGAAAGTCTGGATGAGCAGTTACACTTAAAGACCTGGCCCAAAAGCTGGAGCCGGGAAAGGCAAGCTGATCTTTTTGCGTTGATGATCGTCATGCGGTATAACCGCTATTTGCAGGAGATGACCATTGAAATGTCGTATGCCGGTATCGCGATGTTATTTACCACGCTGGAGATGTTATCGGTCGCCAAGGGCGGTCCATATGTTCCTTCTTTGACCCATCCTGCACCCGGTCAACGCAATACATACCTGTTCGAAAGCCTGGGCTGGGATTCCCCCGATAAGAGTTTGATAGATGGAGTACTGCTGGTCAAAACAGCCTTTATCCAGGTGATACACCGATTGTGGGAGATGAACCGTGATCTGATCAAACCAGAAATAGCCCGCGCGCTTGCTGGCTGATCAGCTGTAAAAACCGCCAGGGCTGGGCACGGCGGGCGTGGTTCGAAATGAGATTATTTGTCGTTGTTTTGATTCGATTTGTCCACAGTAGGATAAGTTATTTATTTAATCTTGCAAATCCATTCAAAAGCAATTTATAAACGATATTATTAAACCCTAAGTACCCTATCTAAAAACGAATGAATAATAATAGCCTTGCCGCAAAGCCGCATTACCTCATATTAGATGGATTACGTGGTGTCGCAGCCATTATCGTTGTCACCTTTCACCTCACCGAGCCCTTAGGAACCGGGCACCTGGATATCCTGGTCAACCACGGCTACCTGGCCGTTGATTTTTTCTTTCTGTTGTCCGGCTTTGTGATCGGCTATGCTTATGACGACCGCTGGCATAAAATGACCATCGGTACGTTCTTTAAGCGCCGGATCGAACGGCTTCAACCAATGGTGGTATTAGGGATGACCCTTGGGGCAATCGGGTTCTATTTTACAGATTCAACGATCTGGCCGCTCATCCATACCATCCCCCTGTGGAAAATGCTGCTGGTGATGCTCATCGGTTATACTATTCTGCCTGTTCCCTTATCAATGGACATACGGGGTTGGGAAGAAATGCACCCTCTCAATAGCGTAGGCTGGTCATTGTTCTTTGAATACATTGCTAATATCCTGTACGCCATCGGCATCAGGAAGCTCTCAAAAACAGCGCTGGGTATTTTGGTATTGATCGCGGCCGCAGCGCTCGCTCATTTAGCCATTACCAGCCCCGCCGGAGATGTCAGCGCCGGTTGGACGCTCAACGCGGAACACGTACGCGTAGGTATTACCCGCACGATGTTTCCCTTCTTTGCAGGTCTGCTGCTTTCACGAATAGCTAAACCCACCCGCATTAAACATGCTTTTTTATGGTGCAGCCTCCTGGTCGCCCTCGTCTTGTATATGCCGCGCATCGGTGGCGCTGAGCATCTTTGGATGAATGGGGTCTATGAATCAGTATGTATAATCATTATTTTTCCGCTGATTGTTTATCTGGGCGCCAGCGGGGTAGTACATACTCAAACTGAACATAGGATCTGCAAATTCTTAGGAGATATATCCTATCCGCTTTACCTGGTGCATTATCCGCTGGTGTATTTTTACGTCGCCTGGATCAGCAACCATAAAGGCGTGACCATTGTGCAGGCCTGGCCCTATGCGTTGATGATCCTGATAGGGGCTATTAGTTTGGCGTATGCCAGTTTGAAATGGTATGATGAGCCGGTTCGCAAATGGCTGAGAAAAAAACTTGGGTAACAGGGAGGATAAAGTCTTATGCAGGATAATGTATTTAAGAAGATGGAAGCAAAACTCAACTCAGTGGTGCAACTGCCTGCTGAGGAGATCAATTACCTTTTCTCAAAGATGGCGGTTATCCAAATTCCCAAAGGGCAGCATTTGCTCAAAGAAGGAGCATCCGGTTCTGTTATTTACTTTGTGAACAAAGGTGTTTTACGAACCTATTTAACCACGGAGGAAAAAGAGATCAATACAGAATTCTTCTTTGAAGATTCGTTTGCCGGTGCGTTTACCAGTTTTCTGTTGCAGCAGCCTACGGCATTGAATATGGAAGTACTGGAAGATGCTGAATTATTATCCCTGTCTAAACAGTTGCTGGATGAATTATATACTCGTAATCCTCTGTGGCTCGCGATAGGCAAACACATCTTTGAAACAGAGTTCATAAAAAAGTGTAAAAGGGAAAGCTCCTTTCTCAAATTAAGTGCTCAGGAAAGATACCTCTCCCTGTTGCATCAATATCCGCAGATAGAAGAAAGGGTCGCTTTGCGGCATATTGCTTCCTACCTGGGTATCCAACCCGAATCGCTGAGCAGGATCAGGGCTTCAAAGATCTCAAAGGACTTAACCTACATCAAGTGAGGTTTTGCGATAAGTTTTATTCCTTTACACTCAATAAAACTTATTGAACATGGACAGGAGAGTCGTTTTTGATTTTGATATTGAATTCACAAACGGGGGAGGGATACAAGGCCAGGATTTCAGATTGGATATTGAAGGAGATGAAATTTCAGATAAGGCGTTGGCCGATTATATCGTGCAGGATCTGCGATTGTTAATGGTGGGTAAGGTCAATATCCTTAATAAATTCTATATCTCCGAAAAACATAAACGAAGCCCCATCAATGTGAAGGCAGATGAATACCTGGTAGACCTGAGCCATACCATATTTAACGGACTGATTACCTATAAGGGCTTGCCAGCGCCTATCATCTGCGATTACCTGAGCCGTGAAAGATCAAGGGCGTTGTATGAAGCCGGAACCGAATTCCAGATCGGAAGAATAGACATGGTATCGAACACCGGTACTTATATTGATTGCCCTTTTCATCGCTTTGAAAACGGTAAAGACTTGTCGGAAGTTGACCTGGAAGCCTTTGTGGATATTGATGCCATCTCCATTCATGCAAAGGGCGCAACAGAAATCGGTATTGAGTTTTTCAAAGCAAAAGAGATCCGTAATAAAGCGGTGTTGATCCATACCGGCTGGGCAGATAACTGGAATACGGAAAAGTATTTCGAAGATCATCCTTATGTGACCGCAGAGGCCGCAGGATGGCTAAGAGATTGCCAGGTAAAATTAGTAGGAATAGACAGTCACAATATTGATAATACCAAAGGTAAAGACCGCCCGGTGCATAGCACACTGCTGGGAGCGGAGATCCTGATAACGGAACATTTGTGCAACCTGGAAAAGTTGCCTGAAAGCGGATTCCTTTTCAGTGCCGTTCCACCTAAAGTAAAAGGTATGGGCACTTTTCCTGTGCGGGCTTACGCAAAGCTGCGCAGTTGAATTGCCTCTACAACTGTACTAATTGCAATTTATCAATGAAAGCTGCCGTGCCAGCTATATCAAACTCCTGTTCCAATACATATGCCTTTTTAAAGGCCAGTGGCAGGTATTGGCCCCATTTGCCAAGATAAAACCGGTCCGGATCAGCGTCCATTATTTCACTGATGCAGGCAGGCAGCAGCGCTAATTCCTGCTGGAGCCGTGGTATCAATTGCGACAATTCCATCACAACCGTTAGCGTGATCCCATGCTTGTCCAGGATCACATCTGCCTCCCGCAACAAAAAGGCAAGTGTGTCATATATCTTACTGCCAGCAAATACATACCAGGTAATCACCTCGTTGTTAACCAGCACAGGTCGTTCACGTTGTACATCTTGTATTTTGGTAGGATTAAATGGTAACCTAAGCGCTTCCAGGCAATTCACCGCATCCGTATCCAGACCTTCGATTGTTCTGCTGGAACAAAGCAATTCCAGCATCTTTTCATCCACCCTGGCATGTACATCTCCTCCCTCGCCTGGAAAAACTGCTTTCCCTTGGCCTATACCTGGCTCCACCGTTACCTTCGCAGCATTACTGTCTATATGTGTAATCTTCCAGCTTTTGGCAGCCAATAGTATTTGAAAACCCGGAAAGAGAGAAGGGTGATAAGGAATTGTACCGATGCTTTTGCCGGCATGGATCACTGTCAACATTTGCGGAGCGGTGAACATGGCATAAAAGTCCCTGCTGTTTGTCAATTGCTCTCCTTCATACCCCACTATTAGTTCCCGTTTAAGGTCTTCAACATAATCCGCTTTTATCATGTAGTCAATCAGCGTGATGATCTCTGCTTCTTCAAAATTGCTAAAGGCAACATTGCGTATCAGTTTTTTTACCAACGGCTTTTTAGCCATACCGGAGCTTCCCTTTAATACAGAAAGTACCTGGTGAAAAAGTATATCGAATGGTTTGGGACGGTTATAGAGCGGTTCTACAAATCCTTCCCGGTATAAATCCCAGCAGGCAATGGATTGCAACAAGGTCCAGGGATTAGTGGCATATACCAACAGGTTGCCCTGCGCATTTTCCTGCCTGCCACTACGGCCCGTGCGTTGTATGAGCGAGGTAATGGAATGGGTGGCATCCACCTGCACCACCAGGTCTACAGAGCCAATATCGATGCCCAATTCCAGTGTGGAGGTACATACGATGCAGAACGGATACCGCTTGTTGTTTTTGGCAAAGTCTTCTACATACTCCCGCACTTCTTTATTGACCGAAGAATGATGCGTGAAATAAGCAGTATGCCCTTTCTTGTTTTCTGCAGTTTGCTTCAGCTTTAGCGCCAGTTCTTCTACTTTGGCCCTGCTATTGGGAAACAGCAGTACCTTATGATCTTTTGTCGCTTCATACAGGTCATCAATGAATGCAGCAGGATAACCTTTGATGCCGGTAACCGGCCAGTACACAAATTGCGCCCGCATCTCCCTGGGCGTATTGTCTCTTAATACTTTTGTACGATCCGGCTCACCTGTAAAGCGTTTCACTTCATCATAGTCTCCCAGCGTAGCAGAGAGACCGATGATCCTTGCTGGGCGGGCCTTTGCCAATTGCCCGATGCGCGATACCAACGATTTCAGGTGCAGGCCCCGGTCGGTACCCAGGAAACTATGGATTTCATCGATGATAATAAATTTCAAATGAGCAAAAAGCGTCAGTGCATGCTCCGGGTGGTTGGCAAACAAGGCCTCTATCGATTCTGGTGTGATGAGCAATATGCCACGTGGTTCCTGCAACAATTTGTTTTTGGCCGACTTGCTTGCCTCGCCGTGCCACCTGGTGACCGGCACATCGAGGTATTCGCACAGCGATTCTGCCCGCTGAAACTGGTCGTTGATGAGCGCTATCAAAGGAGAGATATAAAGCACCTGCACGCCGGGCTCTTTGAAGTCCACTGCAGACAATACCGGCAGAAAAGCGGCTTCTGTTTTGCCAGAGGCCGTGCGGGAAACAAGTATATAATGATTATCCGTACCAAGTATTTTCGTGATAGCTGCCACCTGTATAGGGCGCAAGGCTTCCCATCTTTTGTCTCTTATGTATTTGCGGATAGGCGCCGACAGCATTTCATAGGCGGTCATAACTCTTCGATGTTTTCCATGGCATCCATTGCTCTTTCATCCTGTATTTGAATATCCGCTATCAGTTTCTTTTTATCTACCCCGGGATTCTGCCGCAATATGCTCAGGATATTCAGGAAATCACGGATCACCTCACGCGGTGTAAGAAATTCATCGGCTCCGGGCTTGTTGAAGATATCCTCCATAAACTGACGAATATCTTCCTTATCGATGTCGATGGTGGTTTTGTAATTAAGATCGAAGATGAGTTTCAGGTTTTGCAGCAACACAAAGATCTCTGTATGGTCCAGCGGCATCAGGCGAATAACCGGCTGTGCAAAGTCACGTATTCCCTTCTTTTCATGTTTATTGGTTTCCAGTCTCGATTTGAGTGCCTGGTAGCTGAACAAACCACGCCTTTCATTCTCCAGGAATTCCTGGGTGCCAGCTACATTGATGAAGAGATGGCTTACCTGGCCCTGGAAACAGTCATTATATATACTTAATAATTTCTCATAATTCTTTTCACGGTTATTCGACATGGAGATCTTATACAAGTTGATCGCTTCATCGAGGTTGATCATGAAGCCACTGTATCCCATACTAACAAACAAATTGCAGAAGTTCTTCAGCATAGAGTAGTAGTTATGATCATCAATGATCTCACGTACACCCAGTTCCATACGGGCTTGCGTTCTTGTAGTGTATTCTCCTTTCAACCACCTCAAAGCATTCTTGCGCAGTTCTTCATCTTCGGTAATATATCCGTCATAGTACGCTATGATCACCTTGATAAACTCAAAGCTTCCTCTGTCGATGACTGCACTGAGTTTGCGCTCCATTTTCTCCCTGATCTTGCGGGGGTATACATCTTTCCTGATCTCGTCGATCCCAATGTTCAGTTCTTCTGCTGTTTCGGCCATTACCTGCTCGATCCATTTTTCCAGTAAACCAGGCAATGCCCCGCCTTCGGGCCTGGTTTGAACGGCGAGGTTGTCCATAATGGAAGTATACAGTAAGGTAGCCTTCCCTTCATTGGAATATAAACGGTTCTCTGGAGTAAAATCGGCATTGGCTACCACAAACTTTTGTTTCATGGCCACCGCATTGAGCAAGTGCATCATGAATGATTTACCGGAACCATAATCACCTATCCAGAATTTCATCATGCTATGACCGTTCTTTACATCCTCCAGCGCGGTTAAAAATGCCGCTACTTCAGAAGAACGGCCTACCGTAATATGCTGAAGCCCGATCCTGGGCACTACACCGCTTAATAATGAATTAATGATAGCGGTAGCTTCTTTGGGTTTTATATTGTCGATCACGCAGCGATTATTTTATGATAATATTTTTCCAGTATCTCATATCCTGCATCTGTTTCTTCAATGAGTACATCACCAAGGATGGTATAGCAGCCCTCGTTAATGCTTTCTATTAACTGGTTCTTAAGAAAGCCTGTACTTTTAGCGTAAGCGTTCACAGCCTGGTTACTTAAGGTAAACTTGTTATTATGGAACAATTGTAAAAGATCAAGTTGCTGTTGGTTTAGTAATCCTTCAACCGCTTTTTTTACCACTTTTTCTTTCACGGGTGCCGTTTCTTCTTCCTCTGCCAGCAACTTATTGAGTACCTGTACAGTTTCTGCATGTTGAACAGCCACGTTATCGATAGCTGCTTCATCCAGCTCTACCGCAGCATATTTTTTATTAAAGATAAAAGGTGCTTCGGTCAGGGCAGCATTGATATCACCGGTGAGTAACAGTTTATTGGCTATTCTTTCAAATGTATCCAGTTGTTTTTTAGTTGTAAAGAATCTTCCATAGGTTTGTTTTAACCTTTGGAGGGGCCCGTTTTTTGCCTCGGCTGCATTGGCATGCAGGTATTTTAAATAAAAATCAACAGCCACCACAGGGTCATAGCTCACAAAGAATTTTGAAGCCTTGAAAAAAGCCTTATCTGCTGATCCGGCTGTACTGGCAGGCAGTGGCAAAGTGTTTATTAGCAACACCTTCTCTTTCCAATTGTCGGGAGTTACGCTTTCTTCAATGTCAAAATAAAGATCCAGCCAACGGTTGTTGAAGGTCTTATTAAGCTGTGTGTTTAAGGCATCATCGACTGGAGGAATGGTATCCGACTTTTCTTCTAGTATTTTATGAAAAGGCTCGCCCAAAAAACGTTCTAATGTCACATTGGGTCTGTCGTAAAAGAAAGTGTCGCGTACTTTTCTTAAATGATATTTCCTTCTGACGGCGTTTTCTGTTTTTTTTAATAGCAGATAATAGATGCTGTGCCGAGGGTCCCGGAATGGATCATCCTTTAAGATAGTTCTTCCTCTTTTTACCAACCTGTCTATAAAAGCTTCTACTGTTTCTCCCTGCTTTTGGCATTGTTCATCCAGGGTTCTCATGCACAGCAGGTACAATTGGGTGATTGTCTCATAGCAGGCGTCTATACCATAGAAAAAAGAACCGTCGGGACGCTCGATTGTCCAGGCTTTCTCTCTTTTGGTGAGGTTGAATTTGCCGGTCCGTTTTTCTTCCGGCAGGCCTTCAGCCTGGCCGGGCTTGCCGCTGGTATTTTTGCCGGAAGTCTTTTTAGCCATGGGCAACAAAATAAAACTTTTCCCTCAATCTCCCAAACAACTGATAATCATGTCGATCACGCAGCGATTATTTTATGATAATATTTTTCCAGTACCTCATATCCTGCTGCTGTTTCTTCAATGAGTACATCACCCAGGATGGTAGAGCAGTCCTCGTTGATACTTTCGATTAACTGGCTCTTAAGAAAACCTGTACTTTTAGCGTAAGTGTTCACAGCCTGGTTGCTTAAGGTAAACCTGTTATTATGGAACAATTGCAAAAGGCCCAATTGTACTGGACTTAGGAACCCGGCGACCGTATTTTTCTTTTTCTTGCTGACGGGCGTCGCTTCTTCTTCCTCCGCCAGTAGCTTATTGAGTACCTGTACAGTTGCTGCATGTCGAACAGCTACGTGATCAATGGCTGCTTCATCCAACTCTACTGCAGCATATTTTTTATTAAAGATAAAAGGCGCTTCGGCCAGGGCTGCATTGATATCACCGGAGAGTAAGAGTTTATTGGCTATTCCTTCAAATGTGTCTAATTGCTTTTTTGTTGTAAAGAATGCTCCATAAGTCTTTTTAAACCTGTGCAGCGCACTTCCTTTTACTCTTTCAGCATCGGCATGCAGGTGCCTTAAATAAAAACTCACAGCCGCCGCAGGATCATAATTCATAAAGAATTTTGAAGCGCTTATAAATACCTTATCTGCATAACCGGCATTACCGGCAGGTATTGGCAATGCATGTATAAGGACCGCCTTTTCTTTCCAGTTATCCTTGTTTACACTTTCTTCAATATCTAAGTAAAGATCCAGCCAGCGCTTAGCAAAAATTTCATTGAGCCTTCTGTCCAGTCCGTCGTTCAATGGAGGGATTGTATCCGACTTTGCTTCCAGTATTTTTGTAAAAGGATCACCCAATAGATGTTCTAATGTCACATTGAGACTGTCGAAAAAGAAAGTGTCGTGTACTTTGCTTACATGATATTTTCTTCTGACGGCATTTTCTGCTTTTCTAAATAACAGGTAGTAGACATTATACCGGCGTCCCCCCATGGATTCTTCCACCCGGTAATGGAGCGCTTTCGCTTTTCTCATTGCATTATCGATAAAAGTTTCTACTGTTTCCCCCTGCTTTTGGCACTCCTCATCAAATGTATTCATGCACAGTATATACAATGTTGTGACTGCTTTATAACAGCGATTGATCCAATGGATACCGGCACTGGGACGTCCAGTCAACCATGCCTGCTCCCTTTTAGTAAGATTGAATGGACCGGTACGTTGTTCTGCTACAGGCAGGCCTTCTGCGTGACCAGGCTTTCCCATTGTTGTTTTGCCGGAAGTCTTTTTAGCCATGAGTAACAAAGTAGAGCTTTTTCCTTAATCTCCCAAACAGCTGATAATCACTACACCAACTGTTCCGATCTATACAATTGTACAACCTGGCGATGCAGTAGTTTTGCCGCGAAGATTCCCCAGGGGTTGGAAATAGGCAGGGATCAATAAAGTAACGGTAATTAATAAAGCATGAAAGCATTAACCTTATCTAAGTTTGGTAGTTCCGATGTACTTGAATACAAAGAAATAAACGCTCCGGTATTAAAAGAGGGGAGATATTGGTAGAGATGAAAGCCATCGGGTTGAACTTTGCTGATATCATGCTCAGAAAAGGAGATTATCCCATGAGGGGCCATGCACCGGCAATCCTGATATCTGGTGGATTCACGAAATATCAAAAGCCGTTTTGTGAATAGTCACAAAACGATTTTCAGGCCCTTGTTCATTTTACAATTGTTTAATTTTATCCTGCGTACGCTTTTTTCCTCTCGTAAAAAACGCAGTGATGAACCGGCACCTGTATCTTTTGATCGCTTTACTGATCTTCCATTTTATGGCCACTGCCAGGCAGGCTGGTGATGCCAAACCGCCGGTATCCAAAGAAAAAGCAGGCTTATTAGAGCGCCTGGCCCTCACAAAACCTGATACGGGCCGGGTAAATGCGTTATTTGCCCTGGCAGATTTTCATTGGCGCAAGGAATATAGCCTTGACAGTATGATCAGTTATTGCAGTAACTCCATGGCCCTGGCCAGGCGATTGAAGTATGAAAAAGGATTGAATGAGAGCGCCAACCTCCTGTGCATAGCTTATACAAAGAAAAAAGAATTTGATAAGGCCAGAAGCCTCCTGCCCCAGGTCAGCAAAGAACAGCAGGCCCGTTTACTGATCCGTATCGGGGAAGAGTTCCTGTTTGAGCCAAATCTGAAAAAGCCTGACCTCGATACTGCTTTCCGGTATTTTAGCCAGGCCCTGCAGATTGCCCAGGAAACCGGATCTGTTACCTGGAAGCACGAAAGCCTCATTGCGCTGGGCAAGTATTATTATTCCTCAGACCAATTGCAAAAAGGGAAAGAAGCCTTCCTTGGGATCATTCACGACTTGCAGCTGTCCAAAGATGTAGTACAGGAAGCGCATATCTGGAACGAAATGGGCAAATACATGCCTGATGCAGATAGTTCTTTACGGGATCAACTGTGGGCCCACAACAATGCCCTGCGCTTATACTACCAGTTGAAAGATACTGCGAACCTCTATTCTGTGATGGAAGATATTGCCTATGTCAATATGGCCCATTCCCTGTTCGATACAGCAAAAGCGCAATTCCTGCAGGCTATACAATGGCGCAAGCAATTAGGGAGAAAAAATTTGCTTACCAGCACCCGTACGCTTGGCTGGCTGTGTTATGCCACTGGCAACCTGGAAGAAGCGCTCCAATGGACGCTGGCTACGGAAAAGAACCTTCAGGAGCTCGAAAAGCCCGCCCTTGCTTCTGACTTGTTACTCCTTGGTCTTATCAATGCAGAAGATGGACAATACCAAAAGGCTTTGTCTTATTTCCTTGAGGTCAGGGACCCGCCTGCATACTATCGTGCCCTTGTTCCCCGCAGGGTAACGGAACAATACATCCGGTTGGGGCAACCGGAAAAGGCCCTGGACTGGCTGAAAGAGTATGAAACCAGAATTCCACCTGGAAACCCGGATCACCAACAGTCAAGCGCAGCGACAAAAGGTGACATTTATGCCGCGCTCAATAAACCAGCGCTGGCCGGGCAATATTACCGGGAGATGATCGCGCTGGACGCGAAGGCGCAGCAATTCAGAGCCAGGGAAATATACGGGACACTCTTTAATATATCCGGCGCAGAAGCTCATTATAAAATGGCCCGCTTCTATGTGGAGCAACAGCGTTTTTCTGAAGCTGTACCCTATCTGGCCATCGCCGCAAGGATCAATTCGCGTTCCGGTTACCAGTTTTACACAGTCAACCTGCGGCGTGATATACGGCTGTTGCAGTACAAGGTCGACTCGGCCGCCGGTAATTACCAGGCAGCACTGGAGCATCACCTACAATACACGATCCTCAATGATTCTATTTCCAATGCTGTCAAGATCCGTCAATTCCACCAACTGCAGGCCCAGTATGAAGCAGACAAAAATAAATTGGCTATCCAGCAAAGGGATGAAAAGATAAAGGGCCTGACACAAACCGATCTCCTGCGACGCGACAACCTGCAACAGGCAAATCTCATCCGCAATATCAGCATCGTCGCTACGCTCATATTGCTGGCGCTCGCAGCACTATCGTACCGGCAGTACCGGCAGAAACAACGCGCCAGCCAACTGGTCACCATACAGAATATACAATTACAACACCTGCTGAAGGAAAAGGAATGGTTGCTCAAGGAAGTGCACCACCGCGTTAAGAACAACCTGCACACCATCATCAGCTTGCTGGAATCGCAGGCTGTATACCTGGAAAACGATGCACTTAAAGCCATTGAAAGCAGCCAGCACAGGATCTATGCCATGTCCCTGATACACCAGAAACTTTACCAAGTCGATAATGTCAAGACCATTGAAATGAATCAGTACCTGCCTGAATTCATTCAATACCTCAAACAAAGTTTTGGGAACACAAACAAGATCTTTTTCCAGATCGAGATCGAGCCCTTGTCCCTGGATGTATCCGTCGCTATCCCCGTGGCGCTTATTCTCAACGAAGCTGTGACCAACTCCATCAAATATGCCTTTCCAGGTGATCGTAAAGGCACGATAAGAGTGGCCATGTACCACAAAGGAGGAGAAACAATATTGGAAATTGCCGACGATGGCATTGGCATCGATGAGAACATCAAAGATCAAACCCTTAATTCGCTGGGTGTAGAGTTGATGAAAGGATTGAGTGAAGATATCAACGGACAGATTGAATTTGCCAGCCTGGCAGGAACAAAGATTACCGTCAGGTTTACAGGCGATTCTCTTTTCTATCCTACCTTACAACCTGAAAAAGAAATGGAGGTACCAGCATGAGCATCCGGATATTGATCGTAGAAGATCAGTTTATTGAAGCCAACAACCTAAAGCATAACCTGGTGGGGGCCGGTTACGAGGTATGTTCTATTGCCCGGTCTGTGCCCATAGCGCTTACCATCATCGAAAAGGAAAAACCTGACCTCGTACTGCTTGACATTTTTTTACAGGGACCGCTCACGGGTATCGACCTTGCCAGGACACTGGAGAAGAAAAATATCCCCTTCGTATATCTTTCAGCCAATTCCAATAAAGATGTGCTGGATGCTGCCAAAAGTACCAGGCCATACGGTTTCCTGGTGAAGCCATTCCGGAAAAGCGATGTACTGGTGATGCTCGATGTAGCCTGGTACCTGCACCAGGAAAAGCTGGCGAGCAGAACAGAGAACAGACCAGCAGCCAGCCCGCAAGCCGATGAAGCCATCGGCGGTATCATTGGCGGGGGAACGGCTCATGAGGAATTGTTGAAGAACATCCGGATTGTTGCTCCTTCCAATACCTCTGTGCTCATTGTTGGTGAAAATGGCACCGGCAAGGAGCGCGTGGCACAGGCCATTCATCAGTCATCCCCGCGCGCTAAGCAACCATTTGTGGTGGTGAATTGCGGAGCCTTGCCAGCCAACCTGATTGAGTCGGAATTATTTGGGCATGAAAAAGGAGCTTTCACGGGCGCTCTTCAAAAACGCGTAGGAAAATTTGAACAGGCTGATGGTGGCACAATTTTCCTGGATGAAATAGGGGAGCTGCCTCCGGATGCACAAGTGAAGTTCCTGCGTGTGCTCCAGGAAAAAGAAATAGAAAGCATTGGTGGCCGGGTTAAAAAGGTCAACGTGCGGATCATTGCTGCTACCAACCGTGATCTTGAACAGGAAGTAGCGGCCAGTCATTTCCGGGTAGATCTTTATTACCGCCTGAATGTATTCCCTTTGCGCCTGCTTCCTTTGCGCGAACGGAAAGATGATATTCTTCCATTGGCCCGGCACTTTTTGAAGATCCATGCCCGGGAAGCTGGAAAAAACATTAGTGGCTTTTCTAAAGAGGTCATTCAAGCCCTGCTGCATTATAGCTGGCCCGGCAACGTACGCGAATTGCAGAACATTATAGAGCGTACCGTATTGCTGACAGATGGGACGGAGATCGATCAGCTTCCTATGCAGGCGGAGGCACGTCGTCCGGCTAACAGCGTTGCAGCTGAAACGAAGAGGATCAAGACCATGGAAGAGAATGAACGGGATCACATTATTGCCGTTCTCGAAAAATGCAACTGGAAGATCTCTGGTAAAGGAGGAGCAGCAGAACTCCTCGATATTAATGCCAATACCCTTTTTTCGCGGATCAAGAAACTGGGCATAGAAAAGAATATCAGCGCCCGCAAAAGTGAAGAATAAGTTTCAAGCTTTCTATAGGTAAAAAAGCCCCGATGGTATTATTATTGTCCTGTTGGCCTGGGATTTGTGCTTCCATTAGCATACGTTCTTTTGGACCAACAAATAAAAAGTTATGGAAATAGTAATATATATCTATAATGGAATTACCGTATTGGATGCCATTGGCCCCTATGAAGTTTTAAAAAACCTGAAAGATGTGCACATTAAGTTTGCGGCAAAAGAAAAAGGGGTGATCACTGCCGATAGTGATTTTGTAACCTTGAATGCTGCCTATAGTATTAATGAAATAGAAAAGGCAGATATCCTGTTGATCCCTGGTTCCAGCATAGCATTTATACGGGAAATGAAAGACAAGGAAGTCTTAAGTTGGATCAAAAAGATCAATGACACAACACAAAAGACCGTAACGGTGTGTACGGGATCCATTATTCTTGCGGCAACGGGATTGCTGGAAGGGAAAAAAGCCACTTCCCATTGGAAGCCCATCAAATTGCTGAAAGACTTTGGCGTCATTCCTGTAAGAGAAAGGATCATTGAACAGGGTAAGTTCATTACAGCAGCAGGCGTTTCGGCAGGTATCGATATGGCCATTTACCTGGCCAATCTGATCGAAGGGGAGAAAGAGGCCAAAGCCTCCCAGTTAATAATCGAATACGACCCCCAACCCATGTTCAATTCCGGAAGCTTCCTGACAGCAGACCCAGAAATAATCGCATTGGCCGAACATAAAATGGAAGCCACTGCAAAAAGGAATTTATCCCTTTGGCAAATGCTCACCAATATCCCAACATTAATGAAGTTAAACCGCCCTGATACCGGTTCGTAACCAGATCTGCTAAGCTGGTTTTGTTGTAACATTATAAATCACTGCTGATATGGCTAATGTTATTATAGATATGACCATGTCGCTGGATGGATATATTGCCGGCCCTGATGATGGACCGGAATTTCCTTTAAGCAAGCATGATGGGATGTCCAGCTTTGACTGGCATTTTCACAACCCTCCGCCTATGCGCCTTTTAGGTTAACCCACTTCCAATACTTTCGCACTCCCTGCATGTTTTACCTGGCCAATTTTATTAAGTGCTTTTAATTCTCCATAAAAGATGCCCACTGCCAGTACCAGCGTAAAATGCAGGTCAGGTGGAATAATGGTAGAAGTGATCTCAACTTCCTGCGCCTCTGATCCTTCCTGTAAAGAAAACCATTCAGAATCTACATACGTTGAACCGCCGTCCCGGTAATCCGGATGCGTGGTGGTATAGCGGCCCTGGTCAAATACAATGTCCGGCACCACACCCAGCGAAACACGGAAAGCATAATAAGGATGGGTCACCGGCGGGGCAAAATTGATGCCCGGCATCAACTGCGGGATGTATACCTTGGCTGAGAGCGTTTCTCTGTCGATCATACCTGTGACCGGGAAACGGATCACCGTATCCAGTGGATTGTTTTTATTGAGTGAAAGGCCCTTGATAAAATAAGGGTGCTCCGAAAGCGGGATACCGCGTGTGCCAAACCGGCTTACCGTGTCCAGTTCCTGTACCGGTTTCATCAGGGCCGTGAGGGGGCCGGAAATATTGTAATCGGCCATGGGTTTTTGAGTGGTGATCGCCCGCATCAGGTATTTGCTCATGCGCGCCCGGCCCGCAAATTCCTCGCCTTCTTTCTTAAATCCCTGCAGTTTGGGATCTCTTTTAATCTGCTCTTTGGTATGTCCGGAGCTTCTGCGGACGACGGTCTCTTTCACTCCTTTCATTTTATAAAAGGAAAGTCCGTCAATATTTCCTTTCAGGCCATCTCCCAGGCCTCCTTTAGCGAATGCCATAGTAATAAGTTTTATAGTTAAGATAATGGATAGCTCCATCAAGGGCTCAACCTGGGATGGAAGCAGGATGAATTTACTAAAACTTATAAAATAAAAGAAATATAAGATCTATTTTAACTATTATTGAACGTAGATGTAGCGATCCTATTAAGGACCGTTGCATCTACGTTGGTTCATCGTTGGGTATACGCTGCATCATCGCTGCATCCTATTCTAATCCCTTGGTAATCTTATCTTTTACTATTTGTCTGAGTGGAAGTCGCCAACTGGGAGAGATGTTTTATGCCTGGCAGCTCTGAATGGCTGGTAAAAAGACTTTATTGGTTGATATCCAATTGATTATCTGTAATATATAGAAAATTATAGAAACTATCAGGCTGGAATTGCGGGGAGAGAATTGCGATATACGACCGGCTCATTAAAAATCATTCTTCAATCCTTTTTTCACTACAAACTTCCTGAAGTAAATAGTGTTGGATGTATTTTTTAACTTATTTGCAGCTTCTTCTTTTAATTCTTCGGGGGTATACTGAGTCACATAGCAATGCAAAGCTTCTATTGCTTTGTTTTCATCTTCCGTTGTGAAGCTGATTTTTACATTAAAATACTGCTCATCCACATAACCACCCTCGTCCACCGATTCTACCCCTTTTTCCCAGACAAAATGATATAACGGATATTTTTCCAACCAACCTTCAGCAAGAAGCAATTCAGTTACAGTGGCGCCGACGACAATGTGTTCCGAATGATGCGTATCACCGTCAGGTCCGGCAGTAATTATTACATCAGGGTCAAGTAAAGGTATTTTAACTCTTAATGAATCCATGAATCGCTGATGTTCTTTAAAGTATTTACCTACTCCGATTTTTGTATCCAGTCTTTCTATACCCAGGAATATCGGAGGCTCTACGCCCAATGTCTTACAGCCGCAGGCTGACTCTGCCTTTCTCAGCATACCCAATGAATCTCCGGCAGGAATTTTTGTAACCCTTGTGCCATCTTTGCCATCTGTTGCAATGATTATAAAAACTTTATTTCCCAATCTTGCATATTTATGCAGCACTTCGCTGATGGCAGTTTCATCATCAGGATGTGCTCCGACAAAAAGAATAGTTCTTTTGTTCTGTATTTTTTGTGCGGCACAAAATGAAGATGCATGAAGCAGAAGAAGTAACAATAGCTTATTCACCATGGGTTCTCTATAAATTGTTCAATTTTGGGTATTCTATCAATTAATTGCCACAGCTTTTGAAAGTATCTCAATCTACGTATTCATATTGAGATATATAAGTTAGGCAACTCTGGAGTATTTATCAAATATCTAAGTAGTTGAATCTCTTTTTGCATCCTTTCTGAAAATATAACAGTCTATTATTGAAGTTTATCAGATGTTTAAGTCTTTGACTTTGTATGAAGTCTTTCCATACTGGTCCGAAATTGGTCCAACCAAACCGACAAACAGATAAAGCGATTCAAGCTTCTTTCGCTGTCTCAATACTGTATGTCTCAAAGCTTCGATTCGGAAAAATTATCAATTATTGATTGTATATTTATTGTCAAGATTGGACTTAAATCATTAGTATGAAATTGCTGTATTGTTCCTTCATTAGCTGCCTGGTTCTTTTCCTGATCTCCTGTGACGAAGAAGCCCAGCCAGATCCCAAACAAGTTGCCTATAAAAGCTATTTTGATTCACTGCTCAACCTGAGAAAAGATCCCAACTTCGATTTCAGCAAATTCGCCTGGTGGACAGAACGCAGTGAAGGTGCAGAACGCTTCCCTGCCCAGATCACCGCCATTGAAACAAAGCTTAGAAAAGGGTTTTTCAAAAAAAGCCCAGGCGACGATTATGACAAAACCCGCGATGGTGATGGCTATGATCTTGTGATACGCTTTTCACTGACCAATCCGTATTCTACGACCAAAAAGATTGCTGTGAGTGATTATCACTGGGTTGGCTCAAAGGATTTTTTTACTTATTACGAGAAAACTACGTCTCACAAAGACTGTCAGTGTCGCATTGACAATGGTAGCGAAACCTATGAATCCACAGGTCGCAAAATTAAAGAGATTAGGGACCGGTGCACCGGGAGCGACCCTTGTATTGAATTTCAACCCGGGGAGACGAAAGAGTTTACAGTAAAGTTTAACCATCCGTTCTATGAAACGGCTAAGAAAATCTTTTTCGGTGGATTAAATCATTATTACACCGATGGCTATAATATGACCCGAGAGATCTATTTTATCATCGATGTTGATCAGAAAAAAGTGATCGGTGACTCGCTGGTTGAGCCTGGTTAGTTGTAGTTAGGAAAGAGGGTCCCGATATTCAAAAAAGGGCGTCTCCTGTTTATTAAAACATAAGAGACGCCCTTTTATTATGCTGTAATTTTCGAATTAAGCTCAATCAAACCTGTCCAGTTCCATCACCTTATTCCAGGCTGCTACAAAGTCTTTCACAAATTTGCCTTGCGCGTCTGAGCCTGCGTACACTTCTGCAATCGCTCTCAACTCTGCATTGGAACCGAATACCAGGTCGGCACGTGAGGCGGTCCATTTGGGCTGACCAGTGGCACGGTCACTGCCCAAATAAAGCTCCCTGTCTTCTGAAGTGGCTTTCCAGGCAGTATTCATGTCGAGGAGGTTGACAAAGAAATCGTTGGTGAGCTGGCCCGGGCGTTGTGTGAAGACACCTTGTTTGGAACCATCGAAATTGGTGTCTAATACACGCAAGCCGCCTACCAATACCGTTAGCTCGGGCCCTGTAAGGGTGAGCAATTGCGCCTTGTCGATCAGCAATTCTTCGGTAGATACATGGAGTCTTGTTCTGCGGTAGTTGCGGAAGCCGTCGGCAAGGGGCTGCAGGTGACCGATTGATTCCACATCGGTTTGCGCCTGCGAAGCATCCATACGACCAGGTTTGAAAGGAACAGTGATCGCTTGTCCTGCATCTTTCGCTGCTTTTTCTACACCAGCGGCACCGGCTAATACAATCAGATCGGCCAGGGAGATCTTCTTACCACCTGACTGGGCACCATTAAATTCCTTTTGAATGCCCTCCAGTTTACCCAACACTTTTTGCAACTGCGCAGGGTTATTTACAGGCCAGTCTTTTTGAGGGGCCAGGCGAATGCGGGCACCATTGGCACCACCACGTTTGTCGGAACCACGGAAGGTGGAAGCCGAAGCCCATGCGGTGGAAACCAGTTCCGCTACGCTCAATCCTGTTCCTAATACTTTAGCTTTTAAGCCTGAAATATCATTGTCATCTATCAAGGTATGGTCAACTGCAGGGATGGGGTCCTGCCAGATCAGTTCTTCTTTTGGCACATCGGGACCCAGGTAACGTGCACGGGGACCCATATCACGATGTGTTAATTTAAACCATGCCCGGGCAAAAGCATCTGCAAATGCGTCGGGATTTTCCAGGAAATGCCTGGATATTTTTTCGTAAGCGGGATCAAACTTTAAAGAAAGATCGGTAGTGAGCATGGTGGGGCGATGCTTTTTGGAAGCATCGTACGCATCAGGAATGATACCTTCTGCATCTTTAGCTACCCACTGGTGTGCACCAGCCGGACTTTTAGTAAGTTCCCATTCAAAGGCAAACAGGTTTTCGAAAAAGTTGTTGCTCCATTTGGTGGGCGTAGTGGTCCAGGTAACTTCCAGCCCGCTGGTAATGGTATCCGCACCTTTACCGGAACCGTAACTATTGCTCCAGCCCAGGCCTTGTTGCTCAATGCCGGCAGCTTCAGGCTCTTTGCCTACATGGGTAGCGGGCGCTGCACCATGGGTTTTGCCAAAGCTGTGCCCGCCTGCTATCAGGGCCACTGTTTCTTCATCGTTCATGGCCATGCGACCAAAAGTATCCCGGATATCCTTAGCGGCTGCAACTGGATCAGGATTGCCGTCAGGACCTTCGGGATTCACGTAGATCAATCCCATTTGCACCGCAGCGAGGGGGCGCTCCAGGTTGCGGGAGTGGATCTTTCCATCTGCATCGTCATCAGTCACCACCACGCCATGATGCTCTGCCACACCAGGGGAGCCGTGCGCATAACGCAGGTCACCACCCAGCCACTTGGTTTCGGAACCCCAATACACATCTTCATCGGGTTCCCACACATCGGCACGGCCACCGGCAAAGCCAAAAGTTTTAAAGCCCATTGATTCCAATGCTATATTACCCGTAAGGATCAGCAGATCCGCCCAGGATATTTTGTTGCCATATTTCTGTTTGATAGGCCAAAGCAGCCTGCGGGCCTTATCGAGGCTCACATTATCGGGCCAGCTGTTGAGGGGCGCAAAACGTTGCTGTCCTGAACCCGCGCCGCCACGGCCATCATCCACACGATAGGTGCCGGCACTATGCCAGGCCATACGAATGAACAAGGGGCCATAATGTCCGAAGTCTGCCGGCCACCAGTCCTTCGAGTCGGTCATGAGTGCATGAAGGTCTTTTTTCACGGCTTCCAGGTCGAGGGTCTTAAAAGCTGCGGCATAGTCAAAATCTTCACCCATCGGGTTGGATTTGGATGAATGCTGACGGAGAATATTAAGTTTTAACTGGTTGGGCCACCAATCGCGGTTCCTGGTGCCGCCACCGCCAACGTTCTGCTTCAAGCTGCCATTGTGAAACGGGCATTTACTGATGTCGTTAGATCCATTTTCCATTTGTGAAAGTTTATGGTATTGATAAACAATTGCTTGCACTGGTATTGGTGCAGGGGTAAAATTAGGGTTTTGGGAATATAATCGCCATCAATTAATTCTATATTTCAATAGCTAAAATCTATCAGGATATAACAGCCATATCAGGATTCATAGTTGGCCGGTTCAGGGTGGGAGGGAGCAAGTTAATAAAAAAGGGAGCGCCCTCCGTCAGCTGCAACGGGGTATGCTCCCTTTTCTTTTGCCAATGATCAGATTAGCTCAATGCACCAACGGTGGCTTCCTGCAACAGGAACCTGCCTGCCAGGCTGTGCATTAATGCCACATACCAGGCTTTGGTTTCTTCATACCGCTTTTCTTCGATCAGCTGAAGACAGGTGGAAAGATCGGCATGGTACAACTCATGCCAGATCGCGTCGCTGTCGGGCCGGTCATTGATCGCCGCTACCAGGCTTTCTGACAGGAAGTAATACAATTCATATAAAGCCTGCCCATTGGGCTGTTGCAGCAACCATTCGTCTCTGAACAAGCGCAACTGATCGAGCCTGGTATCAGGCTCTTTCAAAAAGTGTTGCGCTGCATCGGTAATGGTGCATTTCTTGGGATCATTCGGGTCGTCGCAGGGAGGGTCGCACTGGCCGTACTCGAGGAAAATGTTGAGGCTTCGGCGCTGGTCATCCACGGCTTCCAGCACATTGATGTACCGGCGGCATATCCTTGTGGGAACAGCATCGAACCCAAAATGAAATTCGACACCCGCGCAGGATTCCACCCCTAGCAAACCGGATAGTTTTTCAATACCCCAGAAATAACCACGGGGCAAACGGGCATGGTAGATTTCACTTTCTTCACTACTAAAATTACTTACGTGGTTGGCCAGAAGCTGCATGGCAGCATCCAGCACCACTCTTGAACCATCATCGCACAGATAACCTTGGGGAGAAACGGTACGGATAATAGCCGATTCCTCGTTCATACAGGCACGGGTAGGCACGAGGAATATCCTCCTGGAGGAAGGACGGGTAGGGTCTTCCAGACCAAAAAGGAAGAAGATACCGGAAACATCGGGCGATGCTTCTACACACTGCAGCAAAAGTTGTTTGCTGATAAACACCGAAGAGACCTGGGTAGGATACTTAGCTTTGAATGCAGCAGAGAGTTGATGACATTCTTGTGCGCTGAATGGCGCACCAACTGAAGCAGCTGGCTTTTTTCTGAAATTTGCCATAGGTCATGAAGGTTTTGAAGTGAAGAAATAGTGTATCTCTAAATTTAACCAATCCTTATCTTCTTCTTATCGATTTTGATATATATGAAACCTGCTGATAACCTGTAGCCTTACGCACTTTCCTGTCTTCCGGTAAAAACTTTATCTTTACAGGGAACGCTATATGCCCCTCCTCATGAACAAAATAATATGGCTACTATTATTAAGCATGCCTGTTAGCATGTGCGCATGGAGTCACTCTGCTGCCGACACCATAGAGATCACTACAAAGTCAAGGATGTTTGGTGTAATGCAGAATGGAGATCCCAAAGACCGCATGAATTTCATGCTCGACAATCCCGACGATATTAAAAATTTTGTACCCACTCTGACCGCAGGCGGCGAGATAAAAGCAAAATGGGGCAGGGCTTTATATTTAATTTCATTGGTAGATGAAAATGTACAACTGGCTGCCTGGCTGGTAAACATCGAGGAGAATTATGTCTTATATAAAGGACGCACCTATGCATTTGATGCCAAACAGATCAGGCAGCTGGCAAAGAACAACCGCTTTAAATACAAAGCCAAATTCATAAAATTCAGTACAAAGGAAGAGGCCGATAATTACCTGAAAAAGCAATTGCTCGACAGAAGTTTCATTATTGCGGATATTCCCCCGGTTATGTACGATGGCACCTTCCAGGTGAGAATACCCCGCAATAACCTGCATCCTCATGCCCGGACAGCTATCGACAGTTTGAAAAGAAGGCTGGAAAATATTACGCCACAAAATACATTCGTTATCAATTACGTGCTCAATCAAACGACTGTGCGCGATAGAAGTTACTATACATTACTCGTGCGCTGCAACAAAGATGTTTTTGATTTGTTCTCCTCAACCGGCTACAAAGCAGGTAAATGGCGGAAAGAGCCAACGCAGACTGTTTTCTTTTACAGAACCCATTAAGCACGGCAGCAAAGCTGTGGCTAACGATCTCCCTGCTTTGCAAAAAAGGAAATTATCAAGTTCCTGTCAATCATCCATAACATTCGCCACTCAAACATTCATTTTCGCTAATTAAGTCTACTGTATTAGTAGGGTTTATTTTTACACTATATTTGCAGCGCCAACAAGTCACTATATGATAACTGCTATTTCATAATACCCCCTGCGATAGCTGTATTACTTATAGTTGCCGTCCACTTGTTGCTGCAATACAGACCAACGACCCTTTTTGCCACTTACTAAAAATTACTGACAGGTTCGCACAGCTTGCTGTGCAGACATTGTTTTGCCTTTTACCGTCTTATCATGATGGTGAAAGGGATAACTATTTCATTTCTTAATTAACAAGTATATGCTACAAAAACAAGGCTTGCTCGCACTGATCCTGCTATTCAGTACCGGGCTATTCGCTCAAACACGACAAGTACGCGGCGTGATCCTGGCCGCGGAAAACAAACACCCCCTCGAAGGCGCTACCGTCGCTATCAACAAATCAACCCGCTCCACTATTACCAATGCTCAGGGACGTTTTGAACTGGCATTGCCCGATGATAAAGCGGTGTTGACTATTTCATTTGTAGGAAGAGAAAGTTCCCAGGTGGAAGTAAAAAGTGGACAGACAGACGTAACCATCCTATTGAAAACAGACAACAGTACACTAGAAGAAGTGGTAGCCGTAGCGTACACTACGGTAAAGCGGTCGGGTTATCCGGGCGCTGTGACCACTATTTCTGCTGACAAGGTGAATAACCGGCTCACGCCGAATGTTACCAACGCGCTCCAGGGACTTGCGCCAGGTATTCAAACTACTTCTGCCAATGGACAGCCTGGTAATGGCTCTACCATCCGCATTCGTGGCGTAGGAAGCATCAACGCTTCCAGCGCACCCCTGTTTGTGGTAGACGGCGCTCCTTACGACGGAGATATCAATGCACTTGATCCTGCAGACATTGCCACCATCAGCATCCTGAAAGATGCAACGGCGGCCAACCTATACGGCTCCCGCGCTGCCAATGGGGTGATCATCATCACCACCAAACAAGGAAAGAAAGGCGCTGATGTAGCCATCAATGCCACTATCAACCAGGGATGGAGCAGCCGTGCCGTGAAAGATTACGATAAACTGGGTACTGATCAATACTTTGAACTGTATTGGGAAGCCTTGCGCAATAAAGCACTCACCAATGGACAAACCGCAGCGCAAGCCGCAGCTACAGCCAGCGGCAGGGTAGTAACCGACCTGGGTATCAATCCTTATGGTCCTGGTTTTGCACAGCCGGTTGGCCTGGATGGTAAGATCGTTGCGGGCGCTAAACCCCTCTGGAATGATGATTGGGAAGATGCCATGCTGCAGAATGCGCAATACACGCAGGCGCAATTGAGTTTTTCAGGTGGAGGTGAAAAGTCTACTTATTATATTGGTGGCGGATATACCAATAATGAAGGTGCTTATCTCGCTTCCGGTTTTAAACGGTACAATTTCAGAAGCAATCTTACCCTTCAGGCAAAGCCCTGGCTGAAAGTAGGCCTCAACCTCAATGGTGCCAGCACTTCGCAGGATTACCCCACATCCTCCGATTCAAAGCAAACCAATGTGGTGCTGTTTGGTCGCACCATTCCCAGTTTCTATCCTATTTACCAACGTAACCCGGATGGCAGCTACAAACTCGATGCGAATGGCCAGCAACAATTCGACTACGGTACTTACCGGCCCAACGCTGCTCTGGCACGTTATAACCTCATTGGCTCTTTACCGCTTAATAAATCAAGAAATACCAATGAGAACCTGTCGGCCCGCACTTATCTCGAAGCTGCGATCACCAAAGCATTAAAAATAAAGACCAGCTTCAACCTGGATTATACCAACAGTAATTCATTGTATTATACCAATCCGGTTGTGGGTGAAGATGCGGCCATTGGTGGCGCTGTGAGCAAAAGCAGCAATCGTTTCCTCGCTTATACCTTTAACAATATCGCGACCTATGACTTCGACATCCAGTCGGCACATCATATCAGCCTGCTGGCCGGACAGGAATATTATAAGCTGAACACCAGCGGCCTGAGTGGAAGCCGTCAGAAGTTTGCACTGCCCGATCTATATGAGCCTGTGGCAGCCTCTCAGCTCAACGATTTTACCGGTAATTCCGATAATTATGCTAAACTCAGCTTTTTTGGACAGGGACAATACAATTACCTGGGTAAGTACTTTTTCACTGCATCGGTTCGCCGTGATGGTTCTTCCCGCTTCTCACCCGATTCACGCTGGGGTACATTCTGGTCTACCGGCGCTTCCTGGCGTTTGTCGGAAGAGGATTTCCTCAAATCGGTGGACTGGTTAAGCGCATTAACGTTAAAGGCCAGCTATGGAGCTTCGGGCAATGATAACCTTTCCGGCTATTATAATTACCTCGCCCTCTACAGCATTAAGAACAACCTGGGCAATGGTGGTGTGATCACATCGCGCCTGCCAACACCCGGACTGAAATGGGAAACCAACCTGAACCTGAACGTAGGTGTTGATTACGGTTTCCTGAAAAACCGTATCTATGGTACCATTAACTATTACAGAAGAACGAGCAAGGACCTGCTTTACTCCAGGCCGCTGGCAGGCTCTACAGGATTCACTTCCGTGAGCGCCAATATCGGTGAGCTGCGCAATACGGGTGTAGAACTGGAACTGAATGTAGTTCCTGTAAGTAACCGCGACTGGAGATGGACAGTAGGTATCAACCTCGCGCACAACAAGAACGAGATCACTTCGCTGCCGCAAAAAGAGATCATCAGTGGCACCAAGAAACTGATGGTAGGTACGTCGGTATATGATTTCTTCCTGCGTGAGTGGGCCGGTGTTGATCCTGCTACCGGAAATCCCATGTGGTACAAGACCGGAGCGGATGGTAAAAAAGAAACGACTACCACCTACGCACAAGGAACACAATACTATGCGGGATCATCCCTGCCGGATGTTACGGGTGGTGTTACGAGCTCGCTCAATTATAAGGAAGTTGAACTGTCTTTTGTGTTTGCTTATAGCATTGGCGGTAAAGTACTGGATGCGGATTATATTTCCATGCTCACCGGTGCAGTATCGCCTGGCCGTAACTGGTCGACTGAACTGCTGAACCGCTGGACTGCCGACAATCCGAACACCAACGTACCCCGTTTCACAACAGACGATCTGACCTGGACCTCCACATCTACCCGCTTCCTGTATGATGCTACTTATGCACGCCTGAAACAGGTATCCCTGGGTTACAATATTCCGGCAAGGGTATTATCGAAGATCGGATTGAGAACAGCTAAAGTGTATGGACTGGGTGAAAACCTGCTGACCTTCTACGGCCATAAAGGCATGGACCCCGAGCAGTCTATCGACGGTACTACTTATTATCAGTATCCGCAAATGAAAACGATATCTGTAGGACTGCAGGTAGGCTTATAATGTTCACATCAAATTATCAATTATGAAAGCATATAAATCATATATATACATCGCAGGGCTGGTGCTCGGTTTATCGGCCTGCAACAAGCAGTTAGACACATCACCGTCCAACGCGGTACCTGAAGACATTGTATTGAAAACCGTTGCCAACCTTACCGCTTTGTCGGAAGGTACCTGGGCAGCCATGATGGATGATTTTTACGGCGGCACCTTCGGTAACCCTGGTTATAAGACCATTTCTCTGGTGAGCGATGTGATGGGTAATGACGTAGCGTTGATCACCACCAAATACAGCTTTGCACCCGTATACCGGTTCACACAAATGAACGATAAAACACAAAGCCGTCTCAACGCTATCTGGAACCAGTTGTACAAGATCATCAACAACAACAATATCATCATTGCTAATGTTGATAAAGTAACCGGCGATGTAGCGGCCAAGAAAGTATTGAAAGGGCAGGCACTCGCACTGCGGGCAAATACCTATTTGACCATCGCTTCGTTCTATCAGTTCTCTTACCTGAAAGATTCACTTACTAAAACAGCACCGATCTATACCACGCCTACTGCCGACACTACACAGGGCAATCCAAAAGCAACGCTGAAAGAGATCTACGCATTGATCCTTTCCGATCTGCTGGAAGCAAAAGGATTGGTAGCAGGTTATCAACGCACAGCGAAATACAAGATCAACGAAGATGTAGTGAACGGACTGCTGGCACGCGCATACCTGAATATGGGAAGATGGATACCTGCGGCAGAAGCAGCTAATGAAGCATTGAAGAATTACCCATTGATGCCGCCTGCTGATTACAGCAAGGGATTCAATGATGTAAATAATTCAGAATGGATCTGGGGGCATCCTGAAATTCCCAGCCAGAGTGATGGCAGCTATGCCCTGCACTTCCTCGATGTATCTTCCCCATCTTCTTATTACTATAGCTTCATGGCCGATCCATTCTTTGGTGATCTGTTTGAAGCTGGTGATATTCGCAAAACCCTTTTCTCCTGGGATGGTAATCCCGGCCGCGAAGGAAACCTGCAATATAAAAAGTTTAAGTTCCGTGCCGATCAGACTGGTGACCTGGTATTGATGAGAAGCGCCGAGGCCCACCTGATCAAAGCAGAAGGTTATGCGCGTGAAAACAATATCACGGATGGTGCTGCTGCGCTCAATGCTTTACGCAGCGCCCGTGGCGCCACTGCTTTCAACCCGGTTGGTGCTACCAAAGAGCTGCTGATCGACTCGATCCTTATCGAACGCCGGAAAGAATTGTGGGGTGAAGGTTTTGCCCTGGCAGATCTTATCCGCAACCAGTTGCCTGTTGTACGCAAGCCATATGTTGATGGCAGCGGAAATGACCGGAAGGTTACCATTACCACACCCGACGGTGTTACCAAGCTGGTACCGGCCAGGTATCATACGGCGCTGAAATTTGCCGACGGTACCTCCTTTGTTGCAAACAGTCCCTATTATATTTTCGCGATCCCACAGGCAGAGGAACAAAACAATCCAAACCTGTTGAAATAACTTAATGCATCCAGGTAGTGATGTGAGTTTTATGCGATAGGATTAAGAAACACAAAGCAGCCTTCAAATTCAGAGAGTTTGAAGGCTGCTTTGTGTTTGAGTGTCAGCCTGAGTCCCGCAGAGCAGGATAAACTCTGTCGAAGGCGGTTTCAACAAGCTTAACCTGACAGAAGGGGCTTCGACAGGCTCAGCCTGACAACTTAGTTTACGATATGAAGAAATGCTGTTTCGATTTAGGGAATTTGGCAAAAGCAAAGGCTGCAAGGGTGTAATTTGTAGGCGGTTAGGTGTAAGCTCTAAATCGTTTCTACAACATGATCATCAAGAGTAAGATAAAAGGTGGCAATGAATGGTTGTTTATAGAAGATATTCCTGATGTGTACCTGGCTGGTAAGCCCATCAGCGAAAAACGGGTAGCTATTGAACGTATGCCGGTAAGAATGGCCAATTTCCAGCTTAGCAGTGCCGGGTTATTCTTGTTGTATTCCGACATGCGCTTTGAAGAACCTGTAGAGATCGTCACCGAGGTGGCAGGGCAGGTGATTGCCAGCCAGTTTATTTTTTACCGTTCTTCTTCCATGAAGAAGCAAAGCGGCCATGGACGCAGCCGCCACAATATCCGGTATATCCCTTCTGCCATTGATGAGTATGGCCTGATGGCGCATATGGAGTATGGCTATTTCCTGATGGTGCTTTCACGGGATTATTATTTTAACCTCATCGACCGCCATAGCTCCCTGCACGAAGATTTTGTACAGGAGATCGACAAAGGCGCTTATACCTCCTTTAAGCAACAGGATATGGTGGTAACGCCTGAAATGATTCGCATTATCAGTGAACTAAAAGACTCTCAGAAGACTGGGGAATTGCGCCGGTTGCATACAGAAGCAAAGGTGATGGAATTGCTGATCTGCCAGCTGGAGCAGTTCCAGGAAACAGATGATGGTCCCAGGTGGACGTTGCGTCATGCTGATGTTGAGAAACTGGAACACGCGCGCAGCATACTCGAAGCGAATTATACCAATCCGCCTACTCAGCGGGAACTGGCTACTGCAGTAGCTTTGAATGAATCGAAGCTGCGCAGGGGCTTTAAAGAATACTTTGCCACGACGATCCATGAGTACACGGTGAGGCTGCGCATGGAATATGCACGCCGGCTGCTGATCGAAGAAAGGAGATCCATTACCGAAGCAGCTGAGATCACCGGGTTCACACACCAGAACAATTTCAGCTCCGCATTTAAGAAATATTTTGGCATTTCGCCCAGTGATATTAAGGAATAGTAGTGTTAAGTAAGTTTGGAATTGAAGAGGTCTGTATTAAGTTTTATCTCCCGGGGTATGATATAAGGGTTGAGGGTGCGGGGATTGGTGACCACCTCCGTCTCGATGGAGAATACAGTATAGATATTGAGTGGGGTAATTACTTCAGAAGGGGAGCCGGCGCGCCAGCGCCTGCCGTTCTTCATCATGAGTATGTGGTCGGCATATTGTGCGGCGAGGTTGATCTCATGGAGCGCTGCCACTACCATATATCCTTTTTGGGCAAAGGCTTTTACGATGGCGAGCGTTTGCTGCTGGTAGAAAGCATCCATGGCTGCGATGGGCTCATCAAGAATAAGTAAGGAGCCGGGGCTATCCCATATCTGGCTTAGGATGCGGGCCAGTTGTACACGCTGTTGTTCTCCACCTGACAGGGTGAGGTAGGAACGTTCTTTAAGGTGTGCTACGCCACAGATGGTCATGGCTTCTTCTACTACTTCAAAGTCGGAAGCAGCGGGCCGGTTGCGGAAGTGTGGGTAGCGCCCCATCATTACAATGTCGGCCGCCGGAAAGGGCATGTTCACAACGTTGTGCTGACTGAGGGTGGCTCTTTTCCTGGCAATTTCCTCAATGGTATAGGCGGCCAGTGGTTTACCATAAAAGTTGATGTGACCGCTGCCGGGCGCCCGTTCGCCACAGAGCATACTGATGAGGGTGGATTTACCGGCTCCATTGGCTCCCAGCAAGGCCAATACTTCTCCCGGCCTTACGGTAAAGCTGATGTCCTTTACAAGGGGGTGCGTTTTTATCTGGTAACTAACGGCCTCTACGCTTAACATATAGCTGGCTTTAATGGAGCAATTTCTTTTTGTCTTTGATAAGGATGTACAGGAATACGGGTGTACCCAGCAAAGCCGTCACCACACCAATGGGCAGCTCGAGGGGAGCAACGATCACCCGGGCGATCATATCGGCCAGGGTAAGAACCAGTGCGCCCAACAATGCGGAGGCGGGTAGTACATACCTGTTGTCTACGCCACCGAGTAAACGAATGGTGTGGGGTACCAGCAGGCCTACAAAGCCGATGATACCGGATACAGCTACGGCGCTTCCCACGGCCATGGTAGACAGGAGCACGATGGTTGTTTTCACCCGGGTGGTGCGGATGCCCAATTGATCGGCCTGCGCTTCTCCCAGTACGAAGGCATTGAGCTTTTTCCCTTGCAGGGGCAACAGGATAAGGGGGATGATGATGAAGGGCGCTACACAACCCAGCATTTCCCAACTGGCGCCTGCCAGGCTGCCCAGCATCCAGAAGGTGATCGTACGCAATTGCTGTTCGCTCGACATATAAGTGATGAGCCCGGTGATGGCCCCGGCCAATGCATTGATGGCAATACCTGCCAGCAACATGGTGGCGACGCTGGGCTTGCCATCACTTTTGGAAAGTTGGTATACAAGAATAGCTGATGTACCTGCACCTGCAAATGCACCTGCCACGAGCAGGTATTGTCCGAGTGATTGGCTAAGTGTGGAGAGTAAACTTGCTTCCAGTGCTATCACGATGGCGCTGATCAGAGAGGCTCCTGCTGAAATGCCTATGAGGCCAGGCTCTGCAAGAGGATTGCGAAAGATGCCCTGTATGGCTGCGCCGGAAGTACCCAGGGCGGCGCCTACCAGGATACCGAGCAATAGTCGCGGCAGGCGTACGATCATTAATACGGCTTCGTATTGCGTATCAATTTGCGTAGCTGTATCGATGCCTGCTTTTTTGCCGAGTATGAGCAATACCTGCCGGATAGGAATATCCATAGCGCCTGATGCCAATGAGCAGGCGAGGGTAATAAGGAGTGCTACCGTGAGGGTTAAGTAGATAATGTTCTTTTTCAAGCTTGCTTTATTCTAAAGTGATGCTGCCTGCTGAAGTTGTTGGTTGAGTTGCCGGATCGCTTCAGACAACCTGACGGAGAAGTTGACCAACAGGGGGCCATCCATTTCTACAATGGCTTTGTTCTTTCCGGCATTGGTGGCTGTTATGCCCGGCATTTTGAGTAAGGCATTTTTACCGCCGAGGCTGCTTAGGCCGAAGTCGAATAGCAGTATGACATCGGGATTGGCTTTGATCAGTGCTTCTGTGCTGTAAGGCTTGAAGTCGGAGAACTCCTGCACTACGTTCCTGGCTCCGGCCAGTTGTATCATAGCGTCCATATTGCTTCCTTTGCCTGATACGGACATGGCTCCGGCACCTCTTGCATAGATAAACAATACGCCCGGGGTTTTTTTGTTTGCCTGTTTAATACGGGTGAGTTCTTTGTTCACATCAGCTTCTACCTGGGTGGCAAGGGTTTGCCCTTTTTGTTCCAGGTGTAGTGCAGTGGCTACGGTACGTATAAACTGCAAAGCTCCCTTTACCGAAAATTCCTGCCTTACAATGACGAGGGTAATGCCTGCCGCTTTTAATTGAGCCTGTATGGCTTTTGTGATATGGCCTTCGGGGGCCAGCACCATATCGGGTCTGAAGGCCATAATACCTTCAGCCGAGAGTGCGCGGTTCCTGCTTACTTTAGGCAGTTGATGTACGTAAGCGGGATACTCGCTGGTGACGTCTACGGCTACTATATTTTTACCCAGCCCCAGTGCATCGGTCACTTCTGTGAGGGCACCACTTAAGGTAATGATTCTTTGCGGAGGATCGGCTGCCCACAGCGATCCACCACAAAATAAGAGTAGAGAGAATAGTACTGTTCGTTTCATGGGAGTGCAAAAAAAAGATTTATCCCATTAACTTCTGTCAGTCATTCAAAGAAATCTAATCTGCAAAATCAGTCGATTTCCTGATTTCGTAAATGACTTATGTAATTAACAACACCGTTATACTCAATCGCTTATCGCATGCTTTATGGGCAAAGGATTTACTCAACAGTTGTTTTTGAGGCCTCAGTTCTATCGTTTTTCATATAAAAAAAATCGGATTGCATATAATTGAAACCGGATATCGTAAATGTAAAAATGAAACAAGTTTGAACATTTGCACTCATAAAAAATGTTCATGCCAAGACTTTCGCACCGCTCCTGTTTTCCCCTGTTGATATTGGTTATGCTATGCTCGGTTTCCTGCAAAAAAGAGAAAGACGATGTTACTTCATTGGAAGATGGCAAGAGTACTGTGATCTATGACCTGGCAGGTGATACGGGCGCTTCTATGGGCGATGGGGTGGATGGCAAGGAGAAACGTCCTTTCTTCCCTTTTGTCTTCCGATTTAGCGATAAGCAACAGATATGGGTAAAAACAACTGCCGACTCGGCTGCCTACCTGCGCACTACGGATTGGGATATCTGCTTTAGTGGCGTGTACAATTCACTGGTATCCTGCAATGGGGGAGGGCTGATCGCTAATCCTGGTTATGGCGGGCCGGGACAAAGCACGGGCATTGTGATGATCGACAAACCTTATAACGAGGTAACAACGGCCCCTTCGGACGAGGTATTTGCCACCCAGGCATACAGTGGCGCAGGCTGGGATAATGGTAGCGGGGTTGGCTGGTACTTTTACACGCTCTCCAACCACATAGCAGTGCCTATCAGGAACAGGACGTTCGTACTTAAAACCGCCACCGGCAAGTTTGCCAAGCTGGAGATCATCAATGTATACCAGGGAAACCCTCCCACAGTGACTGATCTGCACTGGCCCGCGCCTTATTTTACTTTCCGGTATTATGTCCAGGAAAATGGCAGCCGTGACCTGTCGACACAATAATTCATCTTTACAAAAGTATCAATATGATTACCCGCTTTTCCCTCAAAAACATAATAGCTTATAGCAGTTTAATAGTCCTTGTCATATTTCTTTTTTCCTGCAAAAAAGAAACGGCAACACCCGACCCGGAATCCAACGGTATTGTAACTGGTGTATATGCCTTAAACAACCTGCCTGCCGATGTAAATGCTACTTCGGCCAGCGATGCCAGGATACTTTATTATAGCCTGGAAGAAAACAAAGTGGTAGATGAATCGCAAAAATATACCACCAATTGGGATATTGCCTTTGGCGGCATATACAACAGCTCCATTATGATCAATAATGGGAAAAGCAGCGTTTCTCCGGGCTATGGTGGCCCGGGAGCAGGTGCAATTTACCTGGTGGTAGATCGCAAGTTTGATGCGCAGTATTATGACACACTCAATTTCTATGTTACGAAACTGCCGATTCCCGTTCATTTATTCGATGCCTCTTTTAATTCGGTTAAAACTGCTCCTGACGAGAGCAAAATGAAGACGAATACCCTGATCAGCCTCGACCATTTTCAAAGCACCAGCGATGGATGGGCCTACTACGATTTTTACGGCTCCCTCTTCCCCGGCAATCCTAAAAAAGCCCATGTCGTATACACCATGCCACGAACCATCGTGATCAAAACCGCCAAAGGGAATTATGCCAAGATCTGCATCCAGAGCATTTATAAAGACAAGCCCGAAGATCCCGACAGGGATAGTAAGCCGGGCTATCTCACTTTTAAATATGCTATACAGAAAGACGGCAGCAAAAACCTGGACATCCAGCCCTGATATAATTAAACAAAGGACAAAACAATTATAAAGACTAACAATGAAGATAGGAATTGTATTATCTGCAACCCTTCTTGCGCTCGTTGCAGCCTGTACCAAAACAGAAACATTGCCTGTACCCGGCCGGGGCGAAAACCGTATGTTGAGCTATACCATTACCAGTGTGCCCGATGGCGTGGCGCCTGTCGTTGGCGCTATAGATGATGCCGACAGCACCATCACAGTATACCTTTCTTCCTGGTACGGCCTTATCGCCATGACGCCGCAGATCAACGTGCCGGCAGGCGCTACTGTATCACCAGCAAGTGGCGCCACGGTTACCAATCTGCTCTCTATGATGCGTAAAGACTCTACGATCACTTACCTGGTTACAGCAAAAGACGGCAGCAAAAAAAACTATACCCTCCATGTAAGATCATTGCAACCCCAAACGAAGATTGATGAGATCAGTACAAGCGTCGATAACCCTAAATTGGTTACCATCTATCCCAAATACGGCGCCAATGGTTATGGCGTAGTAGCACTTAAAGGCAGCAATTTTCTTACAGCCAACAGAAGTACATTGACACGCATGACTTTTACTGACAGTGCCAACAATATCATTGATATTCCCTATACAGGTGAAGGCGTTTCGGAAACCGCACTAACGCCAACAGCTTTATCGTACAGAATATATCCCACTAATACGGACCTCCTCAATAAATTGGTAAATAATGCTGTCTATTATGTGACCTTCTATAATTACGGGGAGCAAATAAAATTAAAATATCCTATCCGGTTCCGCATATCCAATTAACAGATAAAGTATAATTAACAGAAGCATATATGAATCTCTTGAAATATAGAAACCTGGCAGCAATACTGGCCCTGCTTATATACAGTACCCTGAACACCGCCTGTAAAAAAGAATATGAGCAAACGCCCTATAACTATACAGATATCTTGTCTTTTTCCTATACCGATACGGCCGGCGTAGTACGCAAGGCTGCTATTCAGGGCGACAGTATTGTGGTATACTGGCCTCAACGCCTCACGCAAACCACGGATATCACGCCGACCATTGTGGTGGCAGAGAAGGCAAGGGTCAACCCGGCCTCGGGCAGCCCTGTTAAGCTGGCCAATGGTACCCCCATTACCGTAACAGCGGAGGATAGCACAAAAAAGACCTATTATATAAGGCTGGTGCAAAACCTGCCAGATATTACATTCGCAGTCAGCGGAGTTACCGGCGAGCTGGATTTGTCCATCACACGCGGTGCAACCACCTCGTATGGGCTCGATAGTGGTATGAGCAGGCCGGGCACTGCAATAATTGTATACGTGAAAAATTTTTATGCGGACGCCACGGATACTAAATTTTCACTTATCGGGGCCGGTGACAAGGAAATACCGCTCAACTTTACCATAACACCCGAGTATAATGTAAACTTTGCAACAGGGTTTGATATCGATACGGGCAGGTATAAGTTAAAAGTGGTGAATGCAGGCAGGACCAAAATAAGCAGTAAACAAAATGTGATCGTGAAGTATAACGCACAATTGTATAGCACGATCAGCGCCAACCTCACACTGACCAAAGGAGGCACTGTTACCATTCCGGGCACGTATGACCAGGATTTCCCTACGATAGTGTCGAAACTCAAACTGGTTAAGTTACAGTTCAGCTATATTCATACACCCGATCCGGATACTTATGGTAATGTTATAACAAACGATACGCTTACTTATGAGTTTCCGTATGTAAGCCACACGGCCACCGCCGCTACGTTCAGGGTACCGTCCAATATACCCACTATGGATCATTTCTACGGTTGGCACTTTCCCAATACAACAGAAACGGACCCCTGGACGGTAGGTTTCTGGGACGGAACAATTTCCAACACAGCATCGTTCACAAGCAGGATTATAAATGCATCCCCCGGTGTCAGAATTACGATTAATGATTAGCGGGTAGTTGCTAAGCAGATCATCCGTTTCAAGTATATAAAACGCAGTAAAGATAAAGCAATAAAAAGGGGGTGCGCTAACACCCCCAGGGCAGAGCCCGGTTATTTCACTAAAAAAACCATTTTATGAAACAAGAAACCTATGTTATGAAACAATTGGTACAGGCCCCGGCGCCAGGACGTAAAATTAGCCAAAAATGGCTGAATATGATCGGTTTTGTGGCAGTAGCATCTCTGCTACTTACTGCATGCTCCAAAAACAATGATCTGGCAGCACCAGGCGGATTAAAACCTCCCACGCTGGCGGTAACAATTCCCAGTACTAATACCTGGCAAGGACTTACAGGGCCGGGGGGATTTACGGGAGATTCCATCAAATACGATGGCAGCGTCTATTCCGTGAAAGATTTTAAGCAGACCTATAACGGGACAGGCGGTGAACCACCGGCAGGTAACTTTTATTTTAGTTTTTGGAATAACAGCGGCACTCTGGCCAACGATTCTGCGGACCTACATTTTTCAGGGATTGCAACAGGAGATATTACAACCTTGAATGCCGGCGACGAGCTTAGGTATATAGACGCAAGCTTCAGCAGTGTTACCGACGCCTCGTGGTCATCGGCTAGCACACCCGATAACAACACAATTGGCATGAACCAGGTAATAGGTACAAATGTTCCTCCTTTTGTGCAAGCCTATGCCAATTCAAAAGGCTGGTATATCTACTATTGGGATAATCATACAGTAGCTCCGGTAGCAGGAAGGGTATTGCTGTTAAAAAAGAGAAGTACTGCTCCGTACAATGCAGGGAAAATTTACAAATTCCAGTTTTCCAGTATGTACTTAACGGGCACAACCAGCTTCCCTTATTTCAGTTTCAGCTACAAGCTTCTCAATTAGTATTCAATCATGTTTAAATATCGGTTTCTGCCCTTTATTGCCAGCCCGGGATCACCTGATATGCGGTGATCCTGGGTTCTTTATTATACAAATAGCAGTATATACATGCATAAACGAGGTATCTTATTTTTTCTGGCAGGCTGTATCGTATTTACCACCTGCAAAAAAAACGATGCGGGGGATGGTGTCACTCCACCGCCCGCCGGTACCCGTTTGGAACTTAGCCTCGATTCGCTTTATCTATATGCCAAAGAAACCTACCTGTGGTATCAATCACTGCCCGATTACAACAGCTTTGCTCCACGGCAGTATGCAGCCACATCGCCGGATATGACAGCCTTGCAAACAGCCTTACAGGCGATCACCAGCAAAGCGATCAATCCTGCTACCGGCATTTCTTTTGAATACAGAACAGGCTATTTCCAGCCCTTGTATTCCTTTATAGCAAAAGGCAATATCATTACCGGACGTTCCGCTTCGGTAGGGCTCGATGACAAAGGCAATGACCTGGGATTGGGCGTTGCTGTTGCCAATAATACCGATGTGTATATCCGGTTTGTGGAACCTGGTTCTCCGGCAGCTGCCGCCGGCCTGACAAGAGGCATGAAAATAGTGGAAATGAACGGCGTACCGGCAACCACTAGTAGCGAGGAATTAAAAAGCATGCTGGAAGCATCTTCTCTTTCCCTGCTGGTGCAAAACAAAGCGGGAAGTTTATTGCCGGTCTCCATCAACCGCGCCAGCTATACAGCATCTCCTGTACTGAAAGCATCCATCCTGGATGCCGGCAGCAAAAAAGTGGCCTATATTGCGCTGGCAAGATTCAGTGAAACAGCCAATGCGCAGGGGGCGTTGCAACAGGCTTTTTCCTCCTTCGGGAATAAAGGCATTTCCAACCTGGTCATCGACCTGCGATATAACGCCGGAGGTTATGTAGAAACTGCACAATACCTCGCCAATCTTGCCGCACCCGCTTCTATCAACGCACAGGTGATGTATACAGAACATTACAATAATCTATTACAACAAGGCAAGGCCCCCATCCTGAAGCAAATACCTTACCTGGATGCCAACCGCCAGCCAGTATACGTGAATGGAAGGCCTGCCACTTATGCCGACGCCGACTATACGGTGAAAGGCAATACTTACCGGTTCGACAAGAAAGGTGATCTTAACGGTATCAGGAGTGTAGTATTCATTGTAAGCGGCAGCACTGCCTCAGCCAGTGAACAACTGATCAATTGCTTGAAGCCGTATGTTGATGTAAAGCTGGTTGGCAGCACTACTTATGGTAAGCCGGTAGGTTTTTTTGGCATCGGCATTGATGTATATACCGCTTACCTGGCACAGTTCCGCATACGCAATGCCCGGGATGAAGGTGATTACTATGCAGGATTTACACCGGATTTCCCGGCAATGGATGACGTAACGCACGATTTTGGCGATCCGGAAGAAAACTGCCTGCAGCAGGCTTTGCAGTACATCAGCCGTAGCCCATTCCGCTCCGGCAGGCAGGACATGAGGATACACACTGTTACATCAGTGGGAGGGAGGGAATTGTTTACAGGTATGATAGAGACGCGGGTGCCCTTAAAATAAACCGGATTTGATATAAATGAAACCGGATTACATGGAGGCCACCGCTTCAACTTATTGAATATTTGCGCAAATCTTTTAAAACATATTTATGCTCAGTACGAATATCAAAGAGGCTACCAAACCTGCTCACCAACAACTGGAAAAGATCGTTGTCTTACGTTTAAAGTCTATTCGCAGCAATGCAGATTATGCCGATCTGCTTAAACATTTTTATGCGTATTTCAGCACACTGGAAAAAGGATTTGCTCCTTTTATGACAGCTGCTGTATTGCCTGATTATGCAGAGCGCCGTCATGCTGCTTTCCTGAAAGCGGATATTGAGGCATTGGGGTTTGATGTGAATGAATTGCCGGTGGCCACTGCGCCAGCCATTACCAACGTGCTGCAGGCTTTGGGAGCTATGTATGTGATGGAAGGCTCTATCATGGGCGGCAGTATCATTGTGCAAATGCTTGCCAAAGGTGGTATCACCAACGGCGTGTCTTTCTTCTCCGGCTATGGTCAGCGGACCGGTGAGGTTTGGGGTAAGTTTGTGGGCGCTATGAATGCGCAGGCGCATTCGGCTGATGAGGAGGCGATCGCTATTGAAACCGCCAATGAAACGTTCCGTCGCTTTGGTGATGTTTTTGAATCTGCAAAGGTTTTATAATAAGTGATGCAAAGAAAATATTTTGTTTGGTTCTTTCTTGCCTGGCTACCGGCCGGGCTTTTTGCACAGCATGGGATGCTGAAGGGACAAGTGAATAGTGACAAGGGAATAGCGCTCGGGGGCGCTACCATCCGCCTGGAGCCCGACCGTCACCTGAAAGTAGCTGATGCAAAAGGCGCTTTCTTGCTGAAGGTATTATATGAAGGGGAATATGTGTTGTATGTAAGCCATGCGGGTTTTGTGACGGATACGCAAACTGTATCGATTAAACAGAACGCAGTAACCACGGTAACGGTGATCCTGAAGCCTGGCGCCACTGCCATGGAAGAAGTAATAGTGGCTGCCGACCTGACCTCTTATGCGCCGGATAATTTGCTAAATGTTCAGCGGTCGGCCATGCCGGTGACAGTCATTACGCGCGAAACGATCGAACGCATGGGCAGCCGGCGACTGGATGAACTGTTGAAGGAGCAGACGGGCATGGCAGTAGTGAGTGATATCAGCGGTGGGGCCCGCGCCACCGGTATCCAGATGCAGGGCTTTGGTTCGGAATACATTATGATCCTGATCGATGGTCAGCCGATGGTAGGCCGCAACTCAGGTAATTTTGATCTGTCGCGCATCAGCGTCACTAATATTGAAAGGATCGAGATCATTAAGGGCGCTTCTTCCTGCCTGTTTGGAAGTGAGGCGCTGGGCGGCGCCATTAATATTGTAACAAGGCATGGCGCTGTACAACCACAGGCGCTGGCTACGGTGCAATATGGCAGCCTCAATATTGTAGATGCCACATTGGAAGGCGAAACTCCTTTTGCACATAAAAGAGGTGCAGCCAATCTATCGGCAAATTTTTACCGCAGCGATGGATTCAACACCGATAAGCAGTTTATTACACAAGGCACCACAGCGCCGCCTTATGATGATTACAGCATCCAGGGGCGTGCCCGTTACCGCCTGAGCAAGGATGGTATCGTGGGCATCACGGGTCGTTATGCTTTGCGCCGGTCATTCATGGAAAAGATCTTTACCGGTGCGGGCAGCAGCAACAGAACAGGTGATAACCAGGATGTGAGCGATCTTAATTTATCGGCGTATTATAACCACCATTTTGTAAATGGCCTTCAAAGTATGAGCCGTTATTATCTTACCCGTTATGTATCGGATATGAGTGTGGTGTGGAAGAATGGGGGTGTGGCCAGCGCCGACCAGTTTATTCAAACACTGCATCGCTTTGAACAGCAGTTTGCTTACCGTGTATATGACCGGTTGAAACTGACCGGCGGCCTCGGTGGCAGCCTGGAACAGCTTTCCAACAATGCCTATGCACAGGCAGACGATATGCTGACTGGCTTTGCTTATTTGCAGGGAGAATGGCTACCTTATGCCAACACTGCCATTACCGGCGGGCTTCGTTACGACAGGCACAACAGTTATGGTGGCCGCCTCAACCCAAGCCTCGGGCTGCAACAGCAGCTGAATTCCTGGCTTAGTTTTAAACTGGCTGTGGGAACAGGGTTTAAAACACCTGATTTCAAGAACCGCTACCAGGTATTCCTGAATCCGCTAAGCAATTATATGGTGATCGGTACAGAAGTGTTGGCCGAAACACTGGCCCAACTAGAAGCAGCCGGCGAAATTTCCGAGATACGTCAATATGTATTTAAGCAGGTGGCAGGTAACCTGCAACCGGAGCGGTCTGTTTCTCTCAATGCAGGTTTCCAGGTAAAGCCTTCTGATAAACTGAAACTGGAAGCGGGTGCTTTTTACCATGCCATCCGCAACCAGATCAACAGCATACGGGTAGCTACGGGTAGTAATAACCGGCAGTTATTTACTTATCAGAATTTGCCAAAATCTTTTAATACAGGCGTGGAAGGTTCCCTGTCCTGGACGCCTTTAACTGGATTGGAAGTAAATGCTGGTTATCAATTCCTGATTGCGAAGGATGAGAGTGTTGGGGATAGTATCCGTGCGGGAAATTTTCCCTGGTATAAGATCCGGAACAATGAAACGGGTGAAACACGTAGTTCGAAGACTGCTGATTATTGGGGTATCGAGAACCGTTCACGCCATATGGCCAACCTGCGTATTTTTTATTCCTGGAAGAAGATGGGTATCAATGCTTCTCTACGGGTAAATTACCGGGGGCGTTATGCTTTTGGCGATGCCAACAACAATGCTTTTATTGACCGCTATGATACTTTTGTGGATGGATTTTTTATGGTGAATGCAACCGTGGAAAAGCGACTCCTTAAAGATCACCTGAGCATACGCATCACAGCTGATAATATGACGGATTATACCGACAGGCTGATGCCTGCACAACCGGGCCGTATTATTCTGTTGGGGGTTACCTATCGCTGGTACAAGGATTAACCCTGTATATCAATCAGAGACGAAGCGATCAACTACCCATTACTTTACATAACAGGTAGTTGAACAATGCTTCTTATTCCTGCAAGCCTCGCAGGTAGGCGGGATAGTCCGCCGCCATCAGCGCTTCATCGGCTTTTCGTTTTGCGGTGAGTTGATCGCGTACATCCGACCAGATAGTGCCCATCGCATCCACTCTTTTCTTTAATTCATCAAGCGGGATATCCCGGCAATAAATGGGCGTACCAGGTTGCTGCTTCCATGATTGCACAATGGAGCCTATATCAAAAGGGTCAAAGCCCAATTCCTCCACCAGCTTAAATACTATCTCCTTCGCTTTTTTATTGTCGCCTGAAATCGCCATTGCAATGCGGTCTTTATCACCCCTGGGTCTGCCAAGCGCTTCAATGCTGGTGGCCAGGATGGAGTTGAATACTTTCACCACCGGAACGCCTAATTGCTGCTGCACCCACCAGGTTTCGATGCCGGTTTGATCGATGGCTGTGATGGCGCCATCACGCAGGTTGGGGTAGTAGTTGCCCGTGTCGATGACCACTACATCCCCGGGTAACGCTCTAAACAGGTCAATGGGAAGGTCGGGTATATTTTTAGTCGGGATGGATACAATGATCACTTGTTTGTGTTGGATAGCTTCTGCTACAGTGCCTGCTATTGCTCCAATCTCCTTCGTAAATGCTTGTAAGGTGGCGGGTCCACGGGAGTTGGCCATCGTAACAGCATGTCCCCCTTTCACAAACTTAGCTGCCAGGCAGCGTCCCATTTCACCAGAGCCTATAATTCCTATATTCATAACGCTTGGTTTAATCAATACAAATGATCTATCCGTTCGGCTTGTGCAGCGCGGAGTTTAATTTGATTATTTTTTAGGAGGTGATTTTTTATCCATTAGTGATCCTAACTTCTTCAGTTTCGAAGCCCAGAAGTTATCAAAGTAGGAGAGCCAGGCCTTTAGTTCTTCAAAGCCATCCTTTTTCAATGTGCAGTACCGTTCGCGGCCAATATCTTCGATGGCAATAAAGCCTGCATTGTACAGGATTTTGATATGCTTTGATACAGCAGGGCGGCTCATGTCGAAATTATCTGCCAGGTTGTTGATGGTGAGGCTGTCTTCAGAGAGCAGCATCAGCATCTTACGCCTGCTGGGATCGCCGATCACCTGGAATACATCAAGTGTTGATGGTGCCATGGAATGCAGGGTCTAAAAGTTTGACGATGTTGTTGAATTTTTCCACCCAGCCATGCAGGAAACCGTTGTAAAAGGCCAGGTTTTCTTGTTTTGCAAAACCACTGTGTTCTAAGAATAGGTCCGTGCCTTTCTCTGTTGGTTGCAATGTCCATTCAACGACCGAATCGAGCGAGATCTCTCCATTGCCGGGGCCGCATTTCCAGGAATAAGTCAGCTTTTTAAAGGGCACCAGGGCCAATACTTTGCAGTAGCAGATTCCGTCAAAATCAAGGCTGGGTATGGGGTTGGTCCTGAATTGAAAGTCGAGCCCTACGATGGGCTGGAAATCATTTTTCATGAGCCATTGTGCCAGCAATTCAGGCTTCGTCAGGTATTCCCAAACCGTTTCAACAGGGTGCTCGTAAGAGAACTGGTGTTTAATTATCTTAGTCATAATGAGTAACTTTAAAGTTACCCAAAGTTATAGGTAACTTTTGAGTTACCCAAATGTTTTTAAGTTAATCTATGTGACACCTTGGTTAGGCAAAAGCAAAGCAGCATTTTTTTCAGTTATAATCTTTCCTGCTCTTCAATGCTGTTGGTCCTTCGGGGCACCAGTTTGCCGCCGATATGGTAGCGAATGGAAAAGCCTATACGGTGCGCATCGGGCCGGTCGTAGTATTGGTAGTTGGTAGCATCGGATTGGGATGCGCCCTGGAGCCGGTAAGTGCGCAGGAAATCGGTAAAGTTGAGCTGCAGCGTGAGGTTGTCTTTGAAAAAGGATTTCCTGATCCCTGCATCTGCAAAGAACAATTCATCTTTCAGGTAGATGCCCCACAACTCACGTGAATAAAAGAATGCAGCCAGCTCCAGTTTGAATCCTCCGGGTAGTTTCCATTGTTGCTGTAGCTGCATATTGGCAGCCCAGCGTGAGGCCGTAGCATCACCCTTCACCTGCAGAAATGGATACCTGGAGTAGTTCACACCCGCTGATGCCTGCAAGCTCCAGATGCCCAGGTTGAAGGGGGCAGAGAACAACAGGTCCAATCGCTGCAGGTGACTGAAGTTGGCCGTCTGACTTATCACAGCCTGGGCAGCTGAATCAACCGATAATCTTTTGGTCATGTAATTATCCCGATAACCATAAGTGGCGGTGAGTATGTATTTGCGATGAAAGGTCCAGGCGGCAGAGAGCAGCCAGGCCATTTCCGGCACCAGGGCCGGATTGCCCGCATAATAGAAATATTGATCGGTATACCAGCGCACAGGGTTCAGGTCGGCATAAGTGGGCCGGTTGATGCGGCGGCTAAGGGACAGGTTGAACTTGTGTTGCTTCAACTCCTGGTCTATCGACAGGCTGGGGAAGAAACTCGTGTAGGCCCAGCTATTGGTAAATCCATCTTTTACGGTATAGCCTTTCGCATCGGTATGCTCTACGCGAAGACCAGCCAGTACACTGGTGCGCTTTATCTTTTTCGATACAGAGAGGTAAGCTGCGGCTATTTTTTCTTTGTACAGAAAATGATTCGACATAGACGCCGCTTCTTTAAAGGAGCCGGCGATCAGGGAATCGAAGCGGTAATTGTTGTCGTTGGAAACATAGGCATATTTTAAACCCGCTTTGATCAGGAAAGCCTGGTGAGGCCATTCAAGGTCTGTTTTGGCCGACCGGATGGTGATATAACCTGGCTGGTGGGACCGCAAGGCATTCTCCTCCGTCACCATACCGCTTACAGCATCTTTGTTCTCACTCGTCATCAGGGCATCGGACAGGTTGCGGTAGCTGATATAATGGACCTCGGTGGTTAATTTTTTGCCCGTGCTGTCAAAACTCCAGGTATGGGCCAGGTTAAAGGCATTGTAATAATAGGGCTCTACAATATTGTTTTGTGTTTGAACGATGGAACGTAATACCTGGTCATTGTCGTATTTCCGGGCGGTAGCAGCTTTGGGCGCCATAAAGTCGTCGAAGTAGCCGTGATAGCTGGCACTCAACTGGTGATGTTCATTAATACGCCAGTCGGCTCCTAACCGGTAGGTATAAAATTTGATCTTGTACAGACTTGTATTGGTTCTTTCCAACCTGTACTGGTTATTGTTTTCAGTGACATCATTGCTGCTTTTGCTGGTGAGCTGCCTGTTGGGGGTATTGTAATCAAAGGAAGCCAATAGACTGAGGCGACTGGTGTTGATGCTGGCTGTAATATTCTCATTGACCATCCAGGTGCTGGCCCTGGTGATGCCCGACCGCAGGTCAATAGCATAACCCCGGCTATTTCTCTTGCGGGTTACAATGTTGATGAGGCCGGCATTGCCTGCCGCATCAAACTCTGCGGTTGGCGAAGTAATGAGTTCGATCCTGACAATGTTATCGGCTCCCATGGCTTTCAGGAAATCAGACAGCTGTTTGCCGGAGAGGTAATTCATCTTCCCATCGATCAATACATTTACGCCCTCCGTTCCCCGCAAACTGATATTATCATCCTGACTGATGCTGATACCTGGCATTTTCTTCAGGATGTCGAAGACGGAGGAGCCGGTAGTAAGGGCACTGTTGGTGAGGTTCATCACGATCCTTCCGTTTTCTACCTGTAAGCCATTCTTAGCGGCCACCACTGTCACCTGCCGCAGAGAATCGGTGCGTGGGAATACAGCAGTATCTTTCCCATGGGCAGGTTTCGGTTTACCGGAAATACTATCGGGTATAGGTTGTGCCCATGATGTGATAGACACAAGGGTAACGAGCAGCCAGGTGAGGATAGGTTTCAATGGTTATCAATTTAGGTGATGCCAATGCATTAAATGGTTTCGAGATAAAGCTGTTGCAATCGCTGTGCGTCGATGTCTTTAGCGCTGAGTACATGGATCAGTTGCCCCTGCTTCATGATGCCGATGGTGGTGGCCACATGTACCGCATTGAAAATATCATGGGTGGCCATGAGCACGGCTTTGCCCTTGCTGCCCAGCTGTTGCACGATACCGGTAAACTCATTGGTGGCTTTGGGATCGAGGCCACTGGTAGGCTCGTCCATCAGGATTACATCGGCATCTTTGGCAATGGCAATAGCGATACCCACTTTCTGACGCATACCCTTGCTGTACGTATTTACTCTTTTGGTAAGAACTTCCTGATCCAGGCCTGCTTTGTGCAGGAAGGTTTGCAATTGCTCCCTGGTGTACCTGAATCCCGCCAACCTGCTGAAGAAGTCGAGGTTTTCCAGTGCGGTCAACTGACCATACAACATCACCACTTCTGGTATATAGGCAATGAATTTTTTAGTGGCATTGCCGGAGGGAGTTACAGTAACACCATTGATGCTGGCCGTTCCTCCACTGGGGGCAATAAAGCCCAGGAAGATATTGAGCGTGGTGGTTTTGCCTGCGCCGTTCTGTCCCAACAGGCAAAATATTTCTCCTTTTTCTACAGTCAGGTTGAGGCTGTTGAGTGCCGTATGGCCTTTATATTGTTTGGACAGTTGTAAAGCCTGGAGTGCGGGCATATATGCGTTATTTAAAAGTTGGTTATTCTAAAATGTCATTTACTAAAGTTGTAAGCCTGAGCTTGTCGAAGGCGGTTTCGACAAACTCAACCTGACAGAAGATGGCTTCGATAAGCTCAGCCTGACACCCTGAGTCTGTAATAAGCGATGGATGCTACTATCGCGGTGAGCAACCAGAGGGTTAACAATCCTTTTAGCATAGAACCGGTGTCTATGCCAGGAGGCGATGGGTTGAAAACAGGTATATGGTTGAGATCTGCTTTGGTCATCATCCTGCCTGCAAACAAGGGGTCATAACAAAAATGACATAGCTGCCGGTGAAAAGCTGCTATGGACCTGCGAAACTGAAAGGCATCTTCCAATCCGGTATGGCCGAGTGTATTGAACAGGTTCTGGGTATTTACTGCCGGGTTGATAAACCGGAAACCGGCAATTTGCTGGTGACGGTCCCATACCTGTTGATAGTAAGCATCCACAGCTGGTTTGGCTTCAGCATCCAGTAAGGTCACAAAGGCCGAATAGGCCTGGAATTCGAAGAAGCGTGCGGATGCGGCGGTGTCCACGGGTTTATAGCCCGGGTACTGGCGGTAGAAGCGATCCAGCACAGCCTGCTTTTCCTGTTTCGATTCTCCAAGGCCCTGACGGCGGCGGATAAAATCGGTAAGCCTGGTAGGATCAGCTTGTTGCTCATCGCTAAAAGAAAGATTGAGCAATGCTGGTATTACTACCAGGAACAATAGCCAAAGGCCCAGGCTGCTCATGGCATTAAAGGCGCTGCTGCGGTTGAAGGCATTGATCAGTAACAGTAATCCAAACCAGCACACTGTGTAGGAGAGAGCGATCAGCATCCACCAGGCTATATATCCGAAGGAGCTGACTGATATATCGCTCCATAAAAAGGCGATGAAGGAGATCAGCAACAACAGCAGGGTTATAATACCCAGCCAGAAGAACAGTTTACAAAGAATGATCCGGTGAAGGGGCACCGGTTGTATGCGCAGGATAGACAGGGTGCCGAGTTCCCGTTCGTCCGACAGCAGGTTGTAACCAAAGCTGATGATCAACAGGGGCAGCAGGTAGATGATCACAAACGAGAGATCGAAGTTGCCTGCCAGCAGTTTGCGCGGATTGGCGATCTCCGATCTGAAGAGTTGCAGGTAAAGATTCTGTGCATTGAGCTGCAGGTAATAAGGATCCACATCCCGCTGGCCAATAGATAACCTCGCAAATGGCTGCGGTCCATTGATCGCATAATAGTTGAGAAAGAAGCGAACTTTGGAAGGGTAGGCTGCTTTTTCGTATGCAGCCATTCCTTCCGCAGTAGTGGTATCGGCGTCCAATCCCCTGGCAAATGCCTGTTGCTCCAGGGTATTCTGCTGCCTGATGTATTGTACGGTATGCTGCTGACTGTCGATCACTGCATTACCGTAGTGGATGGCATACAGGGCGGCTGCCATAAAGATGATCAGGATAACCAGTTGTCCATAATTCCTGGTCAACAGTTTCCATTCACGCCCACAGATAATGGTTAGGGTGTTCATATTTGACTGATTACAGGAATTCGTTTGAGTATAAGATAAAAGAGCAGGAGGGATACCAACACAAGCATTGCCAGCGAAAGGAGTTCTGTTCTGTAGAGCAGTATTACCTCAGGTACAGGTAACACCTCATACCGGAAATCGGGCACGGATGCATATAGGTTGCGGGAGGCTTTGTAATTCCAGTCGCCCAGTGTGGAATGCTGCATCATGTCTTCATTCATCTTTTGTACAAATGCCCTGCGGTAGGCTTCGGTCTTTTGCTGAAAGTCGATATGTGTATAGATATCGGTAGCTGAAAGTCCCATGGAGATACTCTGCAAAGAGAGGAAGGGATCGATCAATCCGGCCGTACGCGGCAGGCGATCCTGGTCAATAAGTGTTTGCTGTAACCGATGAAAGTATTTGTCATAGACTTTACTACTGTATTCTTCTCCTGCCTGCATTACATAGCCTTCAAAATTGAATGGAAGCTCACTTACCTTACTTACATGATATTGTTTAAGCACTTGCGCTTCCAGTTGCCTGGCCCTTTCATCTTTGGTATTGTGACCATCGATGCCCTGGGCAATATCTTTTTGGATCGCCTCCCGGAATGTATACTGCGAGGGGAGTGGGTAGCGGTCGCTGCCGATATTGGCTGCGGCCTTGGGTATGATGATGCAGCCAATGATCCAGATGGAGAGTAAGGTGAGCAGGGCATTGCCGGCTGTCTTACTCAGAGCAGATACCAATACGGTGAGCAGAGTGAAAAAAAGGAAATAACCACTATACACCACCAGCAACAGCAGCGCGCGAATCTCTCCGTCGCTGCCAGTTTCAGGCGCTTGCCAGGCAAACAAGCTACCGGTAAGCAGAAGCACGGGTAATAAGAGCAATAGCAGGGCCAGAAACAGGCCCAATACTTTGCCTGCTGCTACCTGGTAGAGCGAAATACCGCTGGCCAATATTAGTTTGAGCGTGCCATTATCTCTTTCCTGGGTGATGGAGGCAAAGCCCATGAAGATGATGAGCAGTGGCACGAGCAGTTGCAGTACCATGGCCACCGAGAGTTGTCCAAAGCGGATGGTGGCGCCATATCCTTCAGCGGGTTTGAATACAAAATCATTTTGCCGGTGCGGTTCCAGGTAGGCATAACTACCGGCATAATTATCCAGTCCGGCATCAAACATACTGTACCAGGTTTTGGGCTTGTAGGCAAAGGTGCCAAAATGCGCTGCTATATGCGGATGCTTGGGATCCTGGTGCAGCCATTGTTCCCGTTTTTCGCGCTGGGCTGCGGCACGGATATTCCTGGTGGTTTTGTAATTGCTAAAACCTCCCCAGGCTGCCAGCAACAACAGCAGCAGGATGATGCCTGCAGTAAGCAGGATCACCTTGCTGCGGTATACTGTTACCAACTCTTTCATGGCTATTTGTGGAATAATGCCTTTCATGGTCGCTTACTTTAGTTTATCGAAGCCGGTACATTTGCCACCGTTGAGCGTGATCTTTTTGTCAACGTTGCCGTTCTGTATGGTATAGCTGTACAGACTATTTTCTGTTTTATTGGAGAAGGCAAAAAGGATATTAGTAGTATTGAAACGATTCATCACCGCTCCGCCGGAGCCATATACATCGGGCAGACTGCCCAACTTGCCCGCACTTGTTTTTTGCGTTACGTTGATCTTGTAAAAACTGTATGAGGGTCCGTTGATCTCATAATCATCATTGGGGTTTACAAGGGCCAGCGTAAAGGCAAGGCCATCCTCGAAGAGGGAGATGCCCCGGCACTTGCGACCGGTGGCCGCATCGAGGTCAAAGAAATAAGCAGGGTCGAAATCTGTTTGCCCTTTTTTGATGCGCAGGATGCCACTGGGTCGGTTGGTGTAACCAAGACCGGCTACGTAGATATCGCCGCTCTTATCGATAGCAAAAGAATTGTAAGCCAGGAATACGCTGCCTGTGCGAAAGTCTTTGATCAGTTTTTCTATTTTGGCTGTTGCCAGGTCGATTACTGCTACATAGGCGGTATCATTGTATTTTTCTACAAAGCCTGCTCCCTCATAAAAGACTCCCATAAACAATTTGCCGTCCCGTGCTTTCATACCGAGGTAGTACATCACAGGGGCTTCAGCACGAAGGATGGGGGAGAGATCAATTTCTCCGGTACGCTCCATGGTGGTGGGATTGAATTTGATCACTTTGGCCAGTCCGCCTGCTACAGAGGCGTAGGCTTCTGTGGGGCTTACAAACTCAATAGTAGAATAAGTTTTCGCGCCGGGCACCACCAGTTCTCCCGACTTTATGGCTTTGCCCGTTTTGTCGAAAGTATATTTCGTCATGGTGGCCGGCGAGTTGAATACGACTACATAAGCAGCGCCGTTATAAGCGATCATGCGGCCATTGCCGGCCAGTTCTGATGCGTTGCCATTGCCGAGGGTTGCTGTATCAAAATTAGCCAGTCCCTGGATATACGTGGTCTGCGCATTGCCCGTGCCTGCCACCAGTGCGATCGCATATTGATCGGCATCTTTGTTTACGGTATCGTTGTTGGTTTTGTCTTTCTTACAGCCGGCAATAGCCATAGCTGCTACCAGGCAGGGGATAAAGAGGGTTGCTACCAGTGTCCTGTTTTGTTTCATTTTTACTTTGTATTTATCGGTCAATGAATAATCTGCATTTAAGGTTCCAGGTACGGCCGGGCAATTGCACGTTGAAATTGTCGTACACACGATTATTGCTCAGGTTATGTACTTCTGCGCTGATGGCGGCCCTGTTATGGGCAATGGCGTAACTAATACCTGTCCGCTGTACCAATTGAGTTGGGATGGTAGCCTTGGTATCGCGCCGGCCATCGTTGGCCCAGTACAGGTAAAACCAGTTGACATAACTGATGCCATACCAGCATTGAAGCGTACGGCCTTTTTTGAACAGGTTATTGCGCGTCCATTGCAATTCACTATTGGCAAAGAGAAAAGGCTTGTTGGGCAAACGCAGGTTATAGTACCGGTCATCAATATTGCCCGTGTTTTCCTTTTTACTCTTGTTGATGATGTGCTGAAAAGTGCCATTGGCCCATAAGGAGAGGGAAGGAGAGAATTGATAGTTTGCTTCTACCTCCACACCGGCCGATAAGGCTTTCAGCAGGTTTTGGTATTGTGAACTCCTGGGCGAAGCCTGCAGGAAGATGATATTATCCGTAAGTCTGAAAAAGCCATTGATGCCAGCCGATAGTTTCCCGGGCTGGTTGTACCGCGCCATCAGGTTCATGTTATGACTGTTTTCCGGCTGGATGGATGGGTTGGCTTTTACCAGACTGAAATCGCCAAACACCTCCATCTCATCCGGTAGCCTCGTGGCATATTCGTAGGATAGTTTAAGCAGCCAGTGTGAATTGATATCCCATTTAAGCGCTTCGTTCCAACCCAATTGTTGTGCGGAACGGGTGGCAGGATTAAATACCATATTGTCGATGGTAAAGCCGTTTGCATGGTACCAGTTGTATTTTACCGAAGTAACACTGGTAATGTTGTGGGCAAAGGCATGCTGCCAGGCCAGTCCTGCCGTATTCTTTTGCAGTTGTACCCTGTGCCCGTAAAAGTTCTGTCCATAATATTTTTCAGCTATCGAGTCTTTTCCTGTACGGGTAAAGAAACTGCTGGTGAGCGAGAAACTGAATTTGCTATTACTGTCGGCGACGAAATCGAGGAGTAATCTTCCTGCAAGGGTTTGTGTGGTAAAGAGCAGGTTAGTGCGCGAACTGGAAATTTCTCCATAGGCAATTCTTCTTTCATATACTTTGCCATCCCAGGTCCAGGCATTGAAAGAAGTATCTATAAAATGTTCTTTTATCTGACTCGCATTGCCAAAAAAGGAAAGATTCAATCGGGGCAGTAGTTGTCGTTTCACATAGCGTATTCCTGTGTTCCAGGTATTTTCATGACGGGTAATGGCGCCATAAGGTTCCGTCATCACCATATTGTGTTGAACATCTTTATCCATCGTATACAAGGAGCCATGCACACTGAAGAGGTCGGCCCATTTTTGTTGGGTGATGCCTGCTTCTGCATTGAATTGGTAATCACGGTAGCGGTCATGAAATCGTTTTACTTTTTGGGATACCGGGTTGCCCAACTGGTCGGGCACATCAGCCGTGATGGTGTAATTGTTATCGCTATAGTTGAAGAAGCCACCGGTCCGGATGAAAAAATGATTGCCGAGGTTGCGATACGTATTGATGGCTGCCTTGTGCGTATTATAAGATCCGATGCTATACACTGCATCCGTGTAATTGGAAAGTTCCTGTCGTGTAACGATGTTCACGGCGCCGCCCAGCGCATCACTGCCCAGTTCGATGGGTACTACACCTTTGTACACCTCAATGCGGTCAATAGCATTGACGGGAATAATATTGAGGCGATTGCCTGCGCCCAGGAAGTCTGCCGGAATGCCATTGATAAAGAATTTTACCTGCCGGCCACTGATGCCATTGATCGAAAAGTCGGCCTGGCTGCCCAGTCCTCCATCCTGCCTCACCCTTACGCCCGGCGACTGGTTGATAAGGCTAAGCACCGTGGCCGGCCGGGTGTAATATTTTTTTACGTCAATAACCGTTACTGCCCTGGTAGATTGTTGAAGGTTACCGGCGGATGCGGCACTGATCTGTACCGATTTTAGTTCATGGGCCTTTTTTTTCAGCGTATCCTGCCGGCGGGTGCTATCGGCAGTGGGCAATGACTGGGCATCGGCCTGTTGTGTGAACAACAGCCCTGTCAGTATCCCAATTATATACAATAGTCTCTTCATAGTATTTCAGTGATGAGCTGGTGTTTGATCATTTCATCATACATGGCCCTGTCTTTTTCCCGCAGGGCTTCCAGGGTATTCATGCCATCGGCTGCTTCCCATATGTCACGCATCAGGCCAGTGAGGCGCCAGGCATCATCTCCTTCGCGTGGCAGTACATAGGTAACGGGTATGCCTGTTTCTTCTTTGCGCAGGAAAAGATATTGTTGGTTGCGAAGAGGGCGGGACTGCCTAAGGCTATGCAGGGGTACTGTGATCCTTTCTTCATTGTATACCAGGAATACCATTTTGCCGGCGCTACTTACTGTATGTGTGTTATGCGGGGCCAGGTAAAATACTTCCAGTGCTTCCGGCCTTAGGTGATCGTCTTTGGCATAAGTAATGAGTTTCACCGGCACAGGTTCGGGACCAGGGTTGTGGATGATCACTTCGCCAGGGGCATTGGTGCTGAGGTCCAGCTGCTCTACATAGAAAAAGTCTTCAGCGGCTGTTCCTGAATGTTTGACCCTGCCTTCGAGGTGCATTTCCGAAAGCAGGTTATACTTGCCGGGCGGTGCATCGGGCGGCACTGTCCAGGTAAAATAATAGTGTCTGCCGTTTTGAATATTGGTCAGTATCTCGATGAGTTTTTCCCTTTGCTGTTGTCCTGCCAGGTAAGCTGCCAACACCACCAGGGGCGTATGTTTGTTGAGGTATTGATAAGTACCGCTTTGTTGCAGATGAGCAGGGGCGGGAGCTGCCGTTGATGGCAGCAACAATACATGCTCTTCAAAAAGCATATCCGTATGCCCGCCGGGGCTGATAATGCCGATGCGTACAAAAGGACATATCGCCGCTTCCATGCCAGCGGGGAGCGTGAGATTCCAGTGGATGGTGACGGTGTTGCCGGCTATTGTACGTTTGGGGAAGATACTCATATCAGTATTTGCGAAGATTTTTGATGGCCTGTTTGCTGTATTGGTTAGGGTATTGCTGGAACCATTTGACAACCGTGTCTGGTCCCAGTTTATCGTAGGCAACCGACATCAGCCTGGCGATCTTTTCATTGAAGGCATTTTTCACAGCAGCCGCATCTGCAGCCAACTCTTGCTGGTGCTGTGTTTTGACAGCTTTGGTAGCGGGTGTATGATGCAGGTAGCCTCCGAAATAAAAAGCACAAAACTCCTGGTACTCTTTTGTGAAGAGTATAAAGTTGTGCCACATCTCATCTACGATCAGCAATTCATCCGGGATAAAGACACCCGGCTGATGGCAGATGAAGAGGAACTTCTTCGTTTCTGTAAATATGTCTTCGGCCTCCTCACCGGTAACATCCATCAGGTCCGTAAAGCGGGAGAGTACATCTTCATTCCTGTATTGCATCAGTTCTGAAAGCATGATGGTGCTCATGACAGTAACGTTTTAGGTGTAAGAACAGCGGAGGTACACCCTCCGCTGTTTTTTTACGACAGACTAACCACTAATCCTGGGTACTGCAGCAATGGCTACCGCCACAGCAATGTGTACCAATACCCCAGGCTCTTTCTTTGATGATGGAAGCAATAAGTGCATCCTTGTTGATGAGTTCCATAGTGAAAATGTTTAATTGTTGGCGCCTACTATTTTGGGAAAGAGGTGTTCGGCATTTTCCTCTGTTGCCATAGCTGCACGGGTACCGCGTGCCTGTACGACAATTCAGTATGTACAACAGGACATATTGTCCCGGACAATTCAATGCTGTAAAAAAAGGAGTGAACAGGTACTGGCAGTCTGCGCAATAGCTAATGCCAGTGGGAGAAGACACACAGGAGATCAATTATGTGCACGGCTTTGGTGGCCACGCAATTAATGACTTTGAAAATGGTGTCTTTGAATTAAGACAGGGGAGGACCTCTGCCTTCAATAGTGATTAAGCGGCTGGGATTGATAGACGTTAGCAGCCAGGTGTAAATAGGTGAAGTATACACAGGTGCTATTACCAGGAGTAGCTCACCGGTGAAAGGAGCATCTTTGGCCAATTGGAATTCGCAGATGGCACAGGAGCCGTGTACGGTGGTGGCCTTGGTAATACTATTTTCCTGTTGGCTGTGAGAACCTGCGTTGTTGGAAGGGTGGATGTGCAAGGCCTTGGTGAGGTGCACCAATACCAAAATGATCATCAGCAGTGCCGATATCAGTTGTTTGGTATGTACATGCCTTGTGTTTCGCATCAAAACAAAGATAGGGGAATTTGTAATTAATGCAACAAAGTTGTATTTTATTTTACAACTTTGCCCTAAACTATCCGTGTATGACTGACATCGGTTATGAAGTAGCGGTTATTGGAGGATCCCATGCGGGCCTGGCTGCTGCCCATACACTGGGCAGGAGTAAGCGGCGCACCATTGTGTTTGATACGGGCAAACCAAGAAACCGTACAAGCAACCAGTCGCATAACTTATCTGGCCGTGACGGCACTTCTCCTGTTGATCTTCGGGCTGCTGCGCATCATGATCTCAGGCAGTTTGGGCATGTAAAGATCTCTCCGGAAGCGGTTGTTAAATTATCTGTTTCAAAAGAAGGTTATCAGCTCACCACTGATCAGCGGCAGGCATTTACTGTGCGCAAGATCATACTGGCTACCGGTGTGGTCGATCAGCTCTTGCCCATTGAGGGTTTGCAGGCGCTTTGGGGAAAGAAGGTATTTCACTGTACGTATTGTCATGGCTGGGAGGCCAGGGACCAGCCCGCGCTGGTATTGGTGAAAGGTATGATTGCCTGGGAAGTAGCCATGACCCTTAGTCAATGGAATGATCAGCTAACTTTTCTATTGCATGGTACTACTGTGGAAGATGCTGCCAAAAGAGCCCAACTGCTGCAAAAGGGATGGTCCCTTATAGAAACGCCTGTTGAGCGTATAGCCGAAAGCGATACAGGATTGATTGTTTCATTAGCTGACGGACAAACACTGACAAGCCCTGTTGTGTATACCAAACCCGTACGCGTACAATTCAATAACAAACTGGCGGAGCTATTGGGCTGCGAGTTGAGCAGGAGTGGTTCGGTGCTCACCGATGCTGCCATGCAGACCTCAGTACCCGGTGTATTTGCTGCCGGCGATCTTGCACACCCGGGTTATCACCAGGTGTCAGAAGCCATCAGTACCGGGCATAAGGCGGCAGCTTTTTGTAATAATCAATTGAGTATGGAGGGATTTATCATATAAAATGTCTACTACAAATTGAGTATTTCCCACGCAGCCGGAACGATGAACTTTTGCATACATCAATCACTTTAAGTTCCAGGCAATGAAAAAGATAATCATCAACCTACTGCTTTTAGTCCTTATCGCCCAGGGCTGTCGCAAGAACGACAATAACGGCGGCACCGACAATCCCCCGCCCATTCCTGACCTTCCCAAAGAAGGCGTGGTGGTAACCACCAACGTATTCGGAAGGATCGTGGATGAACTGGACAAACCGCTGTCGGGCGTAACCGTAACAGGTGGCGGCAAAACCACCAATACCGATGAAAACGGCATCTATATGCTCACCGGCGTGCAGCTCGACCAGGCACGCGCTTATCTTACGGCTGTAAAGCAAGGCTACTTCAAAGGCTCCCGCATCTTTCAGCCCATCAAAAATGGCATGTCAAAGCCAACATTGATCAAAATGCTCACGATGAAAAGCATTGGCACCATTAGCGCTACTGCTGGCGGAGCAGCCGAATCTACCGGGGGCATCAAGATCGAACTGCCTGCGGGCGCCATTGACGGCTATACGGGCCAGGTAAACGTGGTAGCCAATTATGTAAATCCCACCAGTCCCGATTTCTTTGCCCGCATGCCGGGCGACCTGGCTGCAGACAATGGCGACAACAAAAGAGGTGCACTCATATCCTATGGCATGTCCCATCTCGACCTGCTGGATGACAAAGGCAATAAGCTTACCATCAAAGCCGGCAAAGAGGTGACGGTTACCTTACCCGTACCACAAAAGCTGCAAAGCTCGGCCACCACTTCCATCGACATGTGGTACTTCGATGAAACAAAAGGTATCTGGAAACAGGAAGGAAAGGGTACTTACCAGAATGGTAAATATGTGGGCAAGGTGAAGCACTTCTCGGTGTGGAACTACGACCACTGGAATCCCATCATGATCCTGCCGATGTTCCTGCGCTGGATATTGCCCAATATCTCCAGCATGCCGCCCGATGATATCGACAAAATTGTCAATAATCCGCCCGACTTCATCCTGCAGGTGCGTGATAAAAAAACACAAACAACGCTCTATACCAATACCTTTCCTACACCCGTACCCAATCCCAACAACAATCCTCCCGGTGGCACCAGCACCGTTACTTTCCCACTGCCCAGCATGACTGACGTGATGGAGGTCACGGTCATGCCGGTGCAACCCGGGGGACCCGATTATCCCACCAACCCCAACTATACGCCCACGGGCGGCGAGGTTCCTCCGGCTGCACCCACATTTGCAGATGAAGGACAAAGCGTTACTATTGAGGTTACGCCCACCAATCCTCCTTCTACCATCACCATTACCGTTCCTCCCGCCAGCAGTGGTGGTGGCAATGGCGAAACGGTGGTCAATGTAAATGGCAAAGCAGTGAACTGCGAAAACAAAGCGGTGACGACGGGTTATGCCTTCCTGAGTATGCGCAGCGGCAACACCATTGTGAAGAGTACTACGGCGCCCATCTTTGGTACAGAAGGAAGGTTCACGGTACAATACCTGTTCATGCGGGCACTCACCAACCGCATCGACAATGTAGTGCTCACGGTGTACGATATAGGTACCGGTAAAAAGAGCCAGGATATAAAGATCAACGTCAATCCTTCCGTGGCGCATATGATACAGGAGCCGGTGAAAGTATGCGACAATCCAGGCCCGGGCCCCGGTACTGGCACGGACAAAACATACCAGGGCAATTATTCGATTAATGATGCCGCCACGCTCAAAGCATTTATTGATTCCGCCTATACAGCGGTAAACGGCATCCTGTATGTTTCAAACATGACAGATCTGGGAGGCATTATTAAACTGAAAAAAGTATGGGGACTGGAATTGCGCAGGAATAATGTTACCAGCCTGGGCGGATTGGCAGAACTGGAAGAGATGTCCTGGTTATCGTTGGTAGAAAACGGTCAACTGGTCAACGCTGCCTTTCCCAAACTGGCCACTAAAAGTGTGCAGGGTATCCATATCAACTACAATCTTTCACTGGTGGCGCTCACGCTGCCCTCTATCGAATCGATAAGTCCGCTGGGCAATGATAATATTTCCATTACGGGCAATCCCCTATTGAAAACATTGTCCATTCCGAATTTAAAATCGGTAGACAAATGCGGCTTTATTGAGATCACCAATACCTTGCTCACCAACCTGAATGTCTTTGCCAATGCGAGCGGTACCCTGGGATCCTGGGGATTGACGCTGACAGACAATCCGGACCTCACTTCGGTAAGCGGACTAAAGAATATTGTGTGCACGGGAAGATTAACGATCGATCAGTGTATCAAACTGACCACGCTTGAGGGGATCAATATACCATCGGTGGTGACGGATTGGGTGGCGCTTACGCGTAATGATGCGCTCACGGATATTACCGCAGTTTCCAATAAATTAAAGTCTACTGCAGGACTAACGATTAGTTTACACAAGGCATTGAAAATAGCCCATTTCCCACTGTACGAGAAAGGAAGTATTTCCTGCAAGGACAATGGAGAATTGACCACACTCACCTTGCCGGTATTCAAAGAAGCGGAAGGCATTGATCTTACACACAATGTGAAGCTGGCTACGATCAATATGAATGCTTTGGAAAAGGTGCCCAATTCGTTTTACATGTCCGGTGGTTATGAAGTGGTGCAGGCGCTTACTGTCTTCGATCTGCCGGCACTCAAGACCTGTGGCAGATTTATGATTCTTAATTGTCCTGGGATCACGAACCTGGATGGATTTGCCAACCTGGAAAGTGTAGACGGAGATTTTACGATTTCAAATGCCAATATCCCGGGCGCCAGTATAAAGCTGCAGACGATCGGCGGATTTAACAAGTTGACCAATGTGAAGTATTCACTTGGCCTTGAGACTGCTGCCGGGTCGGGAGATCAATTGGTTGGGTTTGACGGCCCACTCAAAAGCATCAAAGGATTTAAGACTTTGAAAACGGTGGGGGCCATGTTTAATATTGGTGGCAAGAACCTGACAGATATATCAGGTTTTGCCAACCTGGAGAGCATTGGGCAAGACCTAAGGATCGTGACAACAGGGTTGACGGGACTGGGTGGTTTGGCTAAACTAACTACCTCAGGGTCTATCGAAAACCGGTTGATCTATATTACCGATAATACAAAACTGACCTCCCTTAACGGGCTGGCAGCTATCACCAACTTAGCAGGTATATATATAGCCAGAAATCCTGAATTGCTCAACCTGGATGGCCTGGAAAAAGTGAAAGCGTTGCGTTATGGGATGACGATCGGGCAGAATAATAAACTGGCCAACCTCAATGGACTCAGCAATGTGGACGGCGCCATTACCAGCATCAGTATCAATGAGAATAAGGTATTGAAGAATCTCTGCGGCATTACCAAAGTAGTGAAGGCAGGAGCCATCAGTGGTGGCTATTATGTTGCCGGCAATGCTTATAACCCCACCCAGGCGCAAATAATAGCCGGGCAATGCAGTCAATAACCCGGAAACTGGTATGTTTGAGGAATAATACGGCTTACATGATCCGCCTTACGATAGTCCTGATCATACAGTTGATGTTGGCAACCATGGTCGTTGCTCAAACCAGCAGGATAGACAGCTTGTTACAGGCTGTCTATCGTGCCGGTAATGAGCGGGATAAACTGACTGCTATACTGGACCTCTGCGAGGAGTACCAAAGTGTGAACCGCGATACACTCGATCAGTATGCCTATAAGGCAAGAGCAATGGCCATCAAAACGGGTGATAAAAAAGCGATAGCGCTGGCAGAAATAGCGGTTGCCAACGATTATTTCAGGTGGGGATGGGTAGATAGTGCGGTGGTAGTTATTGAACCTGTCATAAAAAGCAACAAGGTGACAGTGCCTGACGAAAGGCCCATCTATTTCAAAGCGGTACGACAACAGGCGCTCTATTATGGAGGCCGGGGCAAATATCCGGAAGCATTGACCAACCTATATCGTATCGTGAATGAAGCGGAAAGATATAAAGACACGATGGCGATCAGTACCAACATGAATACGATCGGCTCCATCGCGATCGCCCGGGAAGCACCCACGGAAGCCCTGCAATGGCTAAGGCGTGCTTTGGCTTACCTGGATGAGTTGCCCCGCTACAACATGGTGCGTGCTTCTGTGTATGTAAATCTGGCCCAGGCGCATCTATTGAGCAATCACCTGGACTCCGCGATCTATTATGGCGAAAACGGAATACAGTTGCTAAGGAATGGACAAAACCTCAACACCCTGGCCATGGCGCTGCAAAGGCAATCAAACATCTATCTGAAGGCGGGCCAACATGACAAAGCAGAATCAGCACTGCAGGCAATGATCGGCGTAAGGGAAAAGATGGGGGATGAAGCAGTATGGACGGATGACCATATTTCACTCATCAATTTTTACATCACCACGAAGCAAATAGATAAGGCTATTGCTTATTGCAACGAAAAGCTACAGCGTGGAGACTTAAACAGTGCGGTGACCGGAGAGGCAAAGACTTTTACCAATACCCTGAGTCTGCGCATTGGTTATTATGACCTGCTGGCCAAATGTTATAAGATCAAAGGCGATACAAAAGCCTATGAACAAACACTGGAACAGATCATCCTTGCCAAAGACTCTTTATCCGATGCAGAAGCTGAACTGGCCATCGCAGAAATACAAACCAAATACGAAGTACAGAAAAAGGAAAACACGATCATACAACAACAACTCACCATTGCCCAAAAGAACAATATGTTATTGCTGGGATTAAGTGCGGGCGCCCTGGTGATCGTTGTTTCCTTTATGGTGTTCAGGGATTACCGGAAAAAACAACGACTTAAAACGGAGAAGCTCATTGAACATGAGAAACATTTGTCCATTAAAGCCATTGCCGATGCGGAAGAGAATGAGCGCAAGCGCATCGCTGCCGACCTGCACGACAACCTGGGAGCCTATGCCGCTTCCATTGCATCCAACCTGGACATTATCCAGGCCAATGGCATCAGCGAAGAAAACCGCACAGCGCTTGCCGAATTGAACAACAATTCGCAAACCATGGTGGCGCAATTAAGTGATACCATCTGGGCATTGAATAAAGACAGTCTAACGCTTACGGCTATCAGCGACCGGATCAAAGTGTTCCTCAATCGTATCCGGAAAAGTCACCAGGGTATACAAATGGATGTGATAGAGCATATTGAGCAGGATATTTCGATACCACCTACGCAGGCCTTCCACCTTTTTCAGGTGATACAGGAAGCCATTACGAATGTGGTGAAACACAGTGCGGCCAGCCAGATCAAGGTAGAAGTGGAAGGCAGTAGCAGCTGGAAAATAAGTGTTACGGATAATGGCAAGGGCATGAGCCAGGAAATTTCTACCTTACAGGGTGGGGGCAATGGCCTCAGGAATATGCAAGCCCGTGCTTCGGTGGCAGGATGGCATATAACCTGGGAAGCCGCCGCGCCTTCAGGAACGAAAGTGACCATTGAACCTGTGTAAATTTAAAATTGATACCATGGAATTCAGGATAGCGCTGGCAGAAGACAATGCAGTAAACCGGAATACTTTCATGCAGAAGCTGAAAGTGTCAGGACGGATGGAGCTCGTGTTTGCAGCGCGCAATGGCAATGAATGTCTGGAACAGTTGAAAGGATTGTCGCATACTGGTTTGCCGGAAGTGGTCTTTATGGACCTGGAGATGCCGGAGCTGGATGGTATTGAAACGATCCGTATTGCCAAAACACTGTACCCGCATATCCAGTTTATTGTGCTCACTGTATTTGATGATGATGGTAAGATATTTGAGGCCATCAGGGCCGGTGCATCGGGCTATATATTGAAACATGAACCTGCTGCGGTGCTGGAAGCTGCTGTAGTGGAGGTGCTGCAAACCGGTGGCGCCCCCATGAGTCCGGCCATTGCACGCAAAGCCCTTCAGTTATTAAGCCGTGCCACCAGTCCGGCACAGGAGCTGACCACCACGCAAGAGATACCGGTCAATATTACTGAAAGAGAACAAGAGATATTACAACACATGATAAGCGGATGGGATGCCAAACGTATTGCGGTGGAATTGCAGGTAAGCGTACTCACCATCAGAAAACACATCGCCAATATATACGATAAATTACATGTCAACTCCCGCGCACAGGTGATATCCCTGGCACACAAGAACAGATGGCTGAAAGGGTAGGAAGTCAAATGTCAGGCTGAGCCTGTCGAAGCCGCCTTTTAAAGGTGATCACAGGTGATCGATCCGTATCCACCGCATACCCGCAGCTTCTGCTGCCTGCACACCGGGTACCCCATCCTCAAATACCAGGCACCGCGAAGGCTCCACAGCAAGTTTGGTGGCAGCCGCTAAAAAGGGATCAGGAAAAGGCTTGCCCCGGGGCGTTTCTCCCGCACACACCAATACCTCCACCAGTGTACTGATGCCCAGCATCCTGAGCGTACGGGACACAGAGGCGCGGCCGCCGCCCGACACCACAGCGATCCGTACCTTTCCTGCATGAGCCTTCAAATGTTCCACTACAAATTCGATCGGTTGAGTTTCCTGGATAAAAGACACCTCATACAGTGTATTCTTCTGCTGGACAAAAACAGCCGGATCAAAATCAACACCATACCGCTTCCTGATCTCCTCAGCCACCTGTAAAATGGGCCATCCGGCCAGTTCATCAATAATGGCGTCATTCAATTCAAACCCATACATGGCAGCCACCGCCCGGTAAGAAGCCTTATGCGCGCCCATATTATTAGCCAATGTACCATCACAATCATACAGGAAGGCTTCATAATCACCGCTGCTAAGCCGCGTGAGGATCGCTTGTTTGTCGGGCAGAGAAGAATCAATCATAAACAATATGCTTAAGTAATTTTTTGCAAATAGGAATCGAAGAACCTCGAAAACCATCCCGGGCGGGAAATGCCGCGCTCCACCAGGATAATACCAGCTGCCGCCGTGCACATGCCTGCCAGCACATCCAGCACATAATGATGGCTTGTATAGACAGCCGAACACCAGATGCCGGTCATGATCACCGCGAAAATAATATTTATATAACCGAACCGGCCTTTTGCTCCATAAAACAACACAATTACAGGGTAAGCAGAGTGCAAAGAAGGCATGGCGGCAAAAACATTCGAGCCCTTTGCATACAATGATTGAAAAATAGTAACGCCAGCCAGCTCGTCAAAGCGTTTCAGGCCGGCTGTATTACCCGGTGTGGAAGCCACAAAATTAAATCCATGCTCCTGCACATACCAGGGCGGGGCTGCCGGGTAAATATAGTAGACCACAAAACCAAGCAGGTTCACTACAAAAAAAGCAAGGGCAAATTGCAGGAACAAAGGCCGGTGCTTAAAAAATAAATAAGTAGCAAACAACAAAGGAATAGGTACCCAGCACAGATAGAAAGAACCGCTCAGTACGTCCAATATCCAATGATGGTGCTGCTGAAAAAACTCATTGGGCGTAAGCACGCCAGCTGCGGTAACAATGCCAAACCATGCTTTCTCGGCACGGTACAACCCCTCAATATGCACCTGCCTGAAAAGATAATTGGGGAAGGCCTTCATGTAATCAAAAATGATCCAGTAGACAATGAAAACAGAAAACCCCGTAATGAACTTCCGGGTGATGCCAGCACTATAATACATCACATTGAAAATAGTGATCAGTACCAGTTGGTCCTGCTTAAATCCTACCAGCAATACAGACAGAAGCAGGTAGGCAACAGAGATGAGCGTTGTTGCCAAAAAAGTCTTAGGGGCAAAAAATACAGCCGGGGCAGTTCTAATCATATTACCTTTTCTTCCTGGGAAAACCAGATCTTAAAATAGCGTCCCACAAAGAGGAACTTACGCCGTATCCCTTGGTGGGGTCATCATAATGGTGCAGCATATGGTGCTGTTTCACCCGCTTCATCAGGGAACTCTTAAAATTATAATGGTGCATGGCATAATGCATCATATCATAGACCAGGTATCCTGCAATAAAGCCACTGTAGAAAGGATACAGGTAAACCTTATTCTCAAACAGTACATAAAACAGGAAATAAAAACCAATGGCCAGCGGAATACTGGCAGAAGGAGGCATTACCAGCCGTTTGGCATCTTTGGGGTAATCGTGGTGCACGCCATGAAAAATGAAATGGATGCGCCTGCCCCATTCGGAGGATGGCTCAAAATGGAAAACAAAACGGTGCAGCAGATATTCTGTAGCAGTCCAGACTATAATGCCCGCTGCCACAAATAAAAAGTAATAGAGCAGGGAAATCCCCCCATCAAAAGCACGCCAGGTCATGAACCCGATCACAGGGATATAAATAAACAAGGGAACTGAAAAGTGAACCTTTGACAAAGCTTCCATCCAGTTGCTTTTAAACATCCTCACCGATTCCGTAGCATTTGAAACATACAGCTTTTTCATCACATGGAATTTTAAACTATTGATCAACTTTTGGCCACATCCTTCAATACCTTCTTCCGTTCCGAAACTGCTTTGCCGGTAGCAGGATCCCAACCACTCAATTCGAAATACTCTATGTCAGGCGACCACATGGAGCCGCCTGTGATCTTGACAAAAATGCGGTCCAGTACCATCAGCTGCTGGTTGATGGGTGCATATATTCTGTATTTACCGTCGCCCCCTTTCTTCAGCGTCATCGAAAAGTGCGAATAAGAAACCAGCTTTACAATGTAGCTGCTATCCGGCTGCATCTTTACTTTAATGCCATAAGCAAACGTGCGCTGGATAAAATTCAACTCAGCCCTTTGGCTCTGCTCGGTGTACCTGATCCAGAAAGGGTGGACCGGATTGCGTAAATCAAGTTTGCCATTCTTGAAATTCAACTCATACACAATGGTGTTGTGGTTGGAGGTTCGTTGCAGGTAAAACAATTGCAGGGCATCTCTTACCGGAACGGGAAAGCCCTGCTGTGCTGTGCCCGATAAAAATGACAGGCAGCACAAAACCATCAGCATATAATTACGCATCATACTTTATTATCGAGTGCTTTTTTAGCATCCATCAATCTTTTAATAGCGGTAATATTGGTCAAAACAGCCATTACCGTAATCGGGATCGTAAAAACCGACATCGTTTCAAATACATGGAAAGGAACCCCTGGCACCGACAGTTTATAATCACCACCGATAATGGAAGCGGTAACGCCACAGGCAATAGCCGACACGGCTGTCAATACCACCCTTTCTGGTCTTTGCATCATCCCTCCCTTGTTTTCAATACCCAAGCCTTCACTGCGGGCCCTTGTATAACTTACCATCATAGAACCGATTAGCGCTATAAAGGCAAACAAGGAGCTTAAGAAATAATGATGGGCCACCAGGTAATAGCAAATACCCAGGAACATAAAAAGCTCACTGTACCGGTCCAGCACAGAATCATACAAAGCGCCAAACCGGGAACTCATATTGCCCACCCGCGCTACCTGGCCGTCCAGCATATCAAACAGTCCGGCAAACAGGATCAAAGCGCCCGCCCAGCCTACATATGACAGGTCTCCCCGGTTACCTTCTTCGGCCCCTATAATAAAAACTACTGCTACACCAATATTCAGCACAAGGCCCGTCGTCGTCACGAAGTTTGGGGTAACACCCACCTTTACCAGGCCCCTTACCACGGGGTCTATAATTCCATAAATTCCTTTTTGCAAACGATCACGCATAACCATCTGGCTCATAATCAAAAGATTTAATTAAAAATCAAACTTTACCCTCGCCCTGATGCCCCAGTCGGGCGCATCCGGATTCTCGAGATAGGTAAGTCGCTTCACCAGGTCAACACGAAGCACCTTGAAAATATTCCCAATGCCCACATTGGCTTCCAAGTAAGGCTTCTTGCCCAGCGAAAAAGTGGTTGTCTTACCATCTTCGTCTGTTGGGAACAAGAATGTATTCTTATTATAAGCTGGATTATTTTCCTTGCGCACGCCACCATACAGCAACTTGAAACCGGCCACTTCCCTAAGCTTCAGCTTTTTGATCAGCGGCAGTTTATTGAAAATAAATCCATTGAAATAATAGTCCGTACTAACAGAAACGTAATGGTCGCTCACAAACTCCATGAAGTTCATCATGTTGAAAGAATTCAGTTGGTAAGCATAAGTCTGGTTGGCCCGGTGTATGGTGAGCAGCGGGTAGGGGAGTTGCCCAAAAGTATAGCCACCTTCTGTTACCACATCTGCATAACCAAACTGCGACAGGTAGAACCGCTTGAATATATTAAGCGTCACTTGCTGATAATCATAATCGCCCTTGACCAGCCCCTTGATGCCGGAAATATAACGAAGGCGGAAAATGGGATACTTGTTATAAATAGGAATACGATAAGCCTTGCCCTGGTAAAACTGTTCATGAGGCGCCCAGCGCAATTCTGCTGAAAGTTCGGTGGTAGTGATATCCGGAACAGTGGCCACATTAGGGCCGTCGGGTTTCTGATAAACGATAGTCCCTGCGGCCTGTTGCTTCCAGTTCTTAAATCCAAAAGTGTAGCTGATATTCTTGCCAAACTCCCGCACATACTCTGCGGTGAAAATGTCATTGTACAACCACTTATTATTATCCCCCCGCTTAAAGGAGAGGAGGAAGTTGTCTTCCTGTACAAATTGCAGTTCCTGTCCGGGTATCTTCGTATCATGTTGGAAACCCACCCGCACGTAATTCAGGGGAAAAGAATAAATGGACTTGGCGTTGAAGGAATAAGCGCCCGATAAAAAATACTTCACTTTCTCATCCTTAAAGCCATAAGCCGCATAGGTCTCAAAATAAAGCCGTTTGCTAAACTTGGGTGTACTGCGTCCTCCAAACCTGAGCCTGAATCCTTCCACCGGGTTAAAGCTATAAAATGCATTTACCGGCCCGATGTCAAAAGGCCCGGCAGCTTTGTATCCGGCCAGGAAAAAAGTGGCCCAATCCATCAGTCGCCGGTAGGACCTCATATTTTTTAGGCTGTCCATATTCGTGTAAGCCTTCTCCTCTGTAGCAGAAAGGGCTGCATGCCGGTTAACCACCAAAAAACTATCTGTAGTGGCAGCAGGTGCATCCACCAACACTTCAGGTCTGCCTTCATATACCGAATCGGGACCCGGTTGGTTGATCAGGTAATCCTTGTAAGAAACAGAGCGTTCACCTACCAGGCCACCGGAAGCTTTTTTCGATAAGGCGAATTCTGAAAGTATATCGCTCATGACTACATGGTACCGGCCATCGGTACCACGCTCGAAATCCTGTTTAATGCGCAGCTCCCTTGTCCAGTTGAGGTTGGCATGCTTTGCCAGGTCCATTTGTATCTTCTGCACCGCATAGTTACTATCGAGGGTGACGTACATCATTCCCCTGAACAAAAGGTCATTGGGATTGCGGGGTGCGAAATTCAAACGCACCAGTTTGATACCATCTAATTCAATAGTATCCCGCAGGTAAAATCGGTAAAAAGTAGGGGCAAGGTCCGAAATGGGACTTAATAATTGATTCGACAGTAAAGTAATATTGGGCTCGTAAATGTCGATGGGCATGTACATGCTATTCAGGTAGCGGGTAATGCCGTCATTGTCTACAAACTCACCAAGGTTGACTTTCTTTTTGGCCAGTACATAGGTCTTTTCCTTGCGGGGGGCTTTACGGTAGAACTTGTTGGAGATTGTTTCTTCGATATAAATAGGCACAAGGCTTTTCCCTTCGATCTTCGAAGTATCCTGGTTCTCTACCAGGAACTTGTAATTCTTCAAAAGCCGGCTGTTCATCAGCTTTTCCGGTTTGTTGGTAAGAGAAAGCTCCATTTTCTCGTACTGCTGGTATTGTAAGAAATCAGCAGCGCTCATCCGGTTGCGGTCCCTGTTGTCCACTACCTTCCTGATCAGGTCTACTGCCGGGTTGTTCTTATTACTGTATTTGGTCCTTCTTCTCTTGTTCACCACCACTGCTTCCATCTCCTCCGGTTCCATAACAACGTCGAGGTCTTGTGTAGTGCCGGCAACGATTGTTTTCTGCAATACTTTATATCCGGCAAAGGAAAACTGCAAGGTTATATTCTTCTGGTTGGTGGTGGAAATGGAATACCTGCCATCCTCGTCGCTCACCACGCCTTTACTGCCTTTGAAATACACGCTCACAAAAGAAAGCGGGGTGCGTGTTTGTGCATCCCTTATAATACCCTTCACCACAGTTTGCCCCTGCGCAGTGAACAACAGGCCGGTAACAAAAATGAATAAGGTTAATCCTTTCCTGAAATCAATCAAACTGCTCATCATCTACCAATTATTGCTAAACACAAATTTTTTTTGTAACGGATAATTATACAGGAAAGCAACCAATAGAGAAGTAACAACTTTCGACGCTGCATAATGAAGACCGGCACAGTAAGCAAGCAGGTATACGCCGCCTGTATTCAACAACAAATTGCCGGTCCATACCAGCAGGTATTTAAAAAGCTGCCTGACTGCCCTTTCATCATCCGCCTGAAAAACCCAATGCCTGCCCATTAAAAAATTGATCACACCACCCGTTATGGTACCTGCCACAGCCGCTGCCACCACATTTGTCTTACACCATTGTACTAACAACACTGTCACTAAAAAATCACTCCCCGAAGCCACCAGTGAAGCCATATTGGCTTTCAAAAAAGTGATCATATCAAAACAGTTTAGCCATCACTATTATCCGCAAAATAACCTGGGCGTACACACCTGCCAGCACATCATCGGCCATTACACCTACGCCACGCGGCAGTAACTCTGCCTTCCTGATGCCCAGCGGCTTTACGATATCAAAAAAGCGAAACAACACACATCCAATAAAAATATAAACGATATCATAGGGCAAAAAAGCCAGCGAGATCATCATGCCAGCCACCTCATCGATCACGATCTTATTGCTGTCATGCTCCCATACCGCTTCCATCCTGGTGGCGCTCCAGGTGCCTGCCACCAGCAATAGGATCAGTAACAAAACCTGGTACGCATACCCCATCGGGAAAAAGTACCAGGCAATACAAAAAGCAACTGCGGCGGCTGTACCTCCACCTTTTTTGAGGAAGCCAATACCGCCCGCAGTTGCAATTATGCTGGCAATACCCGTCATAAAGCTGGCACCCTTTCTTTGCTAAGTTCCAATACAGGAATATCAATGGGCTCCTCCTGCATTATCGTGCGCAAAACATTTTTCAACGTATTCAGTTGTTTAAAAATATCATTCTCTGCAGGTAAGCCATTTTGCGTTTGTGGAGACTTAAGATAAAAAGACAACCAGTCCTGCACACCATACATGCCCGCACGTTGGGCCAGGTCGGCAAATAGCGCCAGGTCAAGAACCAGCGGGGCTGCCAGTATTGAATCACGGCAGAGGAAATTGATCTTGATCTGCATAGGGTAATTCAACCAGCCAAAAATGTCGATATTGTCCCAGCTCTCCTTATTGTCGCCATGAGGAGGGTAATAATTGATGCGGATCTTGTGGTACAGGTCGCCATAAAGATCGGGGTGCAGGTCGGGACGCAAAATATCTTCCAGTACACCCAGCTTGGAGATTTCCTTCGTTTTGAAATTCTCTTCATCATCCAGTACCAGGCCATCCCGGTTGCCGAGGATATTGGTAGAATACCAGCCTGTAACACCCAGGGAGCGGGCTGCCAACCCAGGCGCCACAACGGTCTTCATCAAAGTTTGCCCCGTTTTAAAGTCCTTTCCACCAATAGCGGCCCTGTTTTTACGGGCAAGCTGTATGATAGCAGGAATATCTGTTGTTAAATTCGGAGCGCCATTGATAAAAGGAATTCCCTGGCTTACGGCTGCATAGGCATATACCATGCTGGGGGCAATGGCAGCATCATTATTCTTTAACCCCGCTTCAAAAGCAGCGATCGATTCATGCACTGCTGATGCCTCGATGTACTTCTCTGTGGAGCCGGTCCAGATAACAACCACACGGCTTAGATTATTGGCCTTCTTAAAATTGTCAATATCCCTGATCAGTTCCTGGGCGGCATCCCACCTGGTAGCTGATTGCTTGATAAACTTACCATCCAGGTTCTTTACATAATCCCTGTCGAAAAAGGCTCTCATAGGCTTAATGAGTTCCAGTTCGGGCCTGATCGAGTCCAGTAAACGCTGGTCTAGTACCCTTGCATGCGTCGCTGCCTGGTATACATTGTCCTCATAAATATCCCATCCTCCAAACACCACATCTTCCAGCTTAGCCAGCGGAACGAAATCCCTGATCAGGGGATAACGGTCTCCTGTTCCACTTCCCAGTTCGATATGACCAGTTTGTGTAAGCGATCCGATTGGCTTGGACAAGCCTTTATTGGTGGCGATAACCCCTGCGATCATAGTAGAAGCTACTGCGCCCAACCCAGGGAGCAGGATACCTAATTTTCCTTCTGCCGGCAATACTTGTTCTTTCATAATCCTTATTTTAATAATTATATCCAATTGTGTTGGCGGTACCAGTGCAAAGTCTCCCTGAGTCCCTGCTCCAGGGAATACCGGGGATGAAAACCCAGCTCTGCTTTCGCCTTATCTATACTGCAATGCCAGTTCACTGCTGTGAGCTCCTGCAATTTTTCCACATTCAGGGCAGGCGTCTTTCCCCGCCATCCGTACACCCGCTCCATCCCAAAGGCAAGCGCTTTGATGATGCCATGTGGCACATGTAGCCGCCATGTTTTCCTGTTCAGTATCTGTTTGGAGAGATCAGCCAGTTCATACTGACCATAGCTCCTGCCATCTGAAATATTAAAAGCAACAGCTGACAATTCAGAAAACAAAGCATTAATGGCTACCGAAGCCAGGTCTTTTACATATACAAAGCTCAGTTGCTGTTCTACTCTCCCGATATAAGCTTCCATGCCGCGACTGATGGTGCGCAATACGATCAGTATATCCTTTTCACGTGGGCCATAGACCGCAGTCGGTCGTAGTACGATCAAAGGAAGGAGTGGGAGTTCCCGTAGCTGACGTTCAGCCAGTAGCTTGCTTCTTCCGTAAGCTGTTACAGGGGCAGGAACAATTTCTTCTGTGATCAACATGCCCCGCTTATCTAAAGGACCAAGTGCTGCCAGGCTACTGATGAACACAAATTTTATCAGTTTGTTGCCCAACGCTTGCATCGCCGCACGGGCCAGATTTACAGTATAACCCGCATTGATAGCATTATACGCTTCCTGTGAATCCGTTCGCGTAGTACCGGCCGCATGAATAATATATTGACACCCGATCGTTTCCAGCTGTTTTGTCAACAGCTCCACATTATCATAATTCAATTCACAGAACTCGATATCATAGCCTTTCAAATGCCGCACATCACTGCCGGCCCGTACAGCTGCATAGACTGTAAGTCCCCTGTTCAGCGCCGCTTCAATCAAATGAAATCCGATGAAACCACTGGCTCCTGTTATGAGAATGCTTTCCTTCATAGTGGTTTTTCGTAGATGCGGTAGCGCTTATACACCTTACCATTCATTCTTTCAAGGCCCTTATTCATCAGTTCATTGTGTTCCAGTATCCAGGATGCTTCGCCTCCTGTCATTTTGCGTGCCCCGGCTCTTCTGATAAGGGCTGCATAAAAGCAGGCTTCAATACCCATCTTCCTGTATTCCTTCGTAACGCCCAGTGCCAGCACACGCACCCGGTTGATCTTCTTCATCCGCAGCAATATTTTGAAGATCCCTGTAGGAAGCAGCCTGCCACGCCGCACCTTGATCAGTGCCTGGTTAATATCCGGGATCGCCAATGCAAAGCCAACCTGTTTGCCTTCGTGTTCTGCAATCAAGCAAAGCTGTTCATCCAGCACCATCTTCAGGTCTTTGGCCAGGTAACTGAACTCCTTATCCGTCATCGGTACAAAACCCAGGTTCTTGTCCCAGGCGGCATTATAAACTTCCTTCACCTTCAGGGCTTCATTGGCCAGGTCTTTCTTATTAACCGTACGAATAGTGATATCCTTCATTTTTAGCCTGGCCAGCAATTTCTCTTCCAACTGTACAGGTCGCTCATCCACCGCTCCGATAGGAAGATCATAAGCCAGCAGGTCTACCTTCTTGCGCAGGGAAATGGAGTCCATCAGCGAAGCGTAATAAGGCTTATTATAGACCATCATGGCCAGCGGGGGCATATCAAAGCCTTCCAGCAACAGGCCGCAAGGCTCATTCGTGGAAGGATTGACCGGGCCAATAATTGTAGTAGCCCCTTGTTCCTTTAGCCACTGTTCTGCTGAGGCAAACAAAGCGGCAGCTATTTCCAGGTTATTGACAGATTCAAAAAAGCCAAAGAAGCCATCGGTTGTATTATTAAAAAGATTGTGGTTATTATTCAGGATAGCAGCAATCCTTCCCCGGATGGCTCCATGTTTATAATACAGGAAAAGCTGCACCTTTGAATGGTCGTGAAAAGGATGCTTGCCAGGCGTCAGCAGGTCGCGCTGTGCAATGAAAAGCTCTGGTACATAATTACTGTCTCCCGCATATAGGTCATGTGGGAAATCTATAAAAGCTTTCAGTTGTTTAGATGTGCGTACAGTTACGATACCAGTCATGCGCTTGCCTTTTTTAATTCCAGACCAATACCCAGCATAAGGGCCGTCTCCCTCATCTTGTCTACCGCCTCTTCAATCTGGCTGAAAGAATGGGTGGCCATTAATGAGAGCCTTATCAGGGAAGATTCTGAGGGGACAGCCGGTGATACCACCGGATTTACAAAAATGCCATTGTCCTGCAATGCTTTGGTAAACAGGAAGGTTTTGTGATTGTCTCCGATGCGAACGGGAATGATCGGACTTTGTGTATCACCTGTATTAAAGCCATTCTCCTTCAGGAGCATGATCATATGGTTGGTGTTGTCCCATAGCTTATTGATGCGTTCGGGTTCTTCCGCTATAATATCCAGCGCAGCGATCACACTGGCTGTAGAAGCAGGCGTCATGCTGGCGCTGAAAATAAGCGACCTTGCTTTGTGCTTCAGGTAATCTATCACGTCTCTGTCGCCTGCAACAAAACCTCCGAGCGAAGCCAGCGATTTGCTGAATGTACCCATGATCAGGTCTGTCTCCTGCGTAAGGCCAAAATGAGAGGCAGTGCCTGCACCATTGGCGCCAATAACACCCAACGCATGCGCATCATCCACCATAACGGCCGCGTTATATCTTTCCGCCAGCATGGCTATTTCCGGCAGGCGGGCAATATCACCTTCCATACTGAAAATACCATCCGTTACAATCAGTTTAAATGCATCTGCAGGAAGATTGCGTAGCCGGTGCTCCAGGTCCTCCATATCATTATGGCGGTACTTGATCACCTTTGAGAAAGAAAGCCTGCTGCCATCGATAATAGAAGCATGGTCATACTCGTCCAGTAACAACCAGTCTGCCCGCCCGGCAAGTGCCGACAACACGCCCAGGTTTGCCTGAAAACCGGTACTGAACAGCACTGCGTCTTCTTTTCCTGTATAAGCAGCCAGCCTGCTTTCCAGCTCTACATGAAGATCGAGTGTACCATTTAAAAAACGGGAACCTGCACAGCCGCTGCCATATTTTTCTATAGCGCGGCTAGCTGCTTCGGCTATTCTTGGATGATTGGTAAGACCTAGATAAGAGTTAGAGCCAAACATCAACACACGCTTTCCATTGAGCATTACTTCTGTGTCCTGCCCTGATTCTATTACCCGGAAATAGGGGTAAACGTTTTGCTCTCTAATCAGATCCGCATCCCGAAACAATGAAACCTTTTGCTTTAGTATATTTCGCATGTATCAACTTTCCACTTGTTTATTCCGGCATTGGAATATGTGCAAAGTTGGAGATGCATTGACATTGTGGCAATGTCTGAAAGTCTCCGGTATATGTCTAAAATTCTTCTCGTTGCATGTGTGCGAAATAATTTAAAAAATACATTTCATCACCCTGAACAATAGCTTGTCCTGGCTTGTTCTGTGCGCCACAACCCTTACTGGCAGGCGCACAGAAGCCGTTGCCAACGAAGGCAACGGCTTCTGTGTCGTGTATCACTAAGCGCGTTTGCGGTAATCTGAGGGAGTTACCCCGGTATAACGTTTAAAGAATTTGCTGAAGAAAAATTGATCACTGAAGTATAAGTGATCTGCCACCTGGGCAATGGTCAAAGATGGATCACGTAGTAAATTCTTGGCTTCTACGATCACCAGGTCATCAATATACTTGCCGGCCGTTTTCCCGGATACTTTCTTTATCGTTTGCGTCAGGTATTTCGGCGTTACATAAAGCCTGTTTGCATAAAATTGTAAGCTGCGCTCCGTCTTAACGTGCTCTGGCAGTAAGGCAAGAAACCGCCACAGCAATTCTTCTTTGCGGTCATGCACCAATATCTTCTGATTCGAATACTTATAATAAAGACCTGCCAGTTCAAACTGGAAGACATTAAAAAAGTGGCGTACCACCTCAGCGGCAAAAGGATTGCCATCCTCTGCAAAATTCTTTTCCTGAAGCATGGCGATCACTGCCATAAACCGGGCTGCGTCCTCCGAAGACAGCTGCAGGTGGGTACAGGGGCTGCGCGAGAGGTATTCGAAGGAATCGATATGTCGTTGGGATATACCAGCTTCAAAAAGAAAGTCGGGTCTGAAAGCTACGCAAACCAGGTCGCAGCTGTGTTCTTTAGCAGAGGGCTGCCGGATGGTGTGCGGCGGCACGATCAGGAGGTCATTCTCCCGCAACACATACTCCTTGGAATTCAATTGAATACTCAGGGTATCAGCCGCTGCTTTATTCGTTACGAGAACAACCCAATAGGAATCAGACCGGAAAGGCTGGTGAAAATTATGCTCATGGCCTTTGGGCTTGCGAAGTAATATCTGAAGATCGTCCGGGTACCAGGAATGGCCGGCAATGTCTTTCAGTTCCCTGATTGTATGTAAACCAACAGCATTAGCTTCCATACAAACAGGTTGAGGTGGACATGAAAGGGATGCCTTGACCTGGTATATTTAATAATATACGATAGACCAATTTGAATATCATAGCAGTATAGGTTCTCAGGCTTCACCGGACCACATGGCATGGCGGGCAGCCTGATTAAAGTTGAAAAGAAAGAAACATTAGAAACCGGGGGATGGTTCGGAAGTTTTGGAAAAAAAGATCATTTTTTTAAAAAATAGTTGGCCTGGGAGGGACGGCGCGGAAGTGGCTAATTTTGAAATCGTATCTTGCCCTTCACTAATAGTCTTTCTTTTATGCAACCCATTTCCATCCCCCTTAGCAAAACAAAGATCATTATACTGGTCACAGGCGCTTTGCTTTTTGTGGCAGGCGGATGCTGGTTGGTTATAAAAGCCTCAGCGATTAATAGTCCTGTTGTTCCCAATGTCAACGTGATAAGAGCTGTTGGTGTGGTAGCCATTCTCTTTTTCGGACTCTGTACAGTATATGGTACCCGGAAATTATTCAGCCATAAGCCTGGTTTTGTGATTGATGATTCCGGAATCACGGATAATTCCAGCGGCATTTCAGTAGGCGCCATTCCCTGGAACGATATCTATAATATCAATTTCGTAATGGCCCAGCGGCAAAAGTTTATTATGATCTATGTAAAGAATCCAGAGGAATACATCAACAACCAAAGCAGTTTTATTAAGAAAAAAATGATGCAGATGAATCACAAGCTCTATGGCTCTCCACTGGCCATTTCTGCCAATAGCCTCAATACTTCCTTTGGACAGCTGTTCAATCTCCTGCGCAATGAATTTGAAACAAGGAATATTAAGCCGCAATAACCTGGCTGCAGGTCCTTATCCCCGGATGTAGCGCCCAGGACCCGGCTGTGTCATTATCCCCATCACCTTGACTGCGTATATACGTTCCGTTCTATGAACTGTGCCGCACCATCAAACTTAACCTCCTTGCGAAAAGTAAAGGAATGTGAGGTTATCGTATACGTGTGACGGATCAAGGCTTTTTTGTCATCATCTTCTCCGTCCTTTTCGGTGATAATCAATAATTGATCGTCGCCCCAGGTCTTTTTTATTACCGTTTCGCCATTCAGCATCCTCCCATTGTCACTGATCACCAGCCTGCCTGTTGAATTGGCCTTGGGTTCGTTGGGATATTCGTATACCAGTTGAAAGCTGTCCGATCCCGGGGTCGCCTGATCGATCCGTATATTGGCTTTCATGGTATAGGGCTCGCCCGATTGATAATCGAGGTAGGTGAGGGTACCCATCCATTGACCTCGAAAAGTGGCCAGTTCTCGTGCAAATACAAGTTGATCTCCTGTTGTATTAACTGCGGATCCCTTGCCCGCAGGTACCTCTTTTTTATTGGGCCCATTAGGTGCCTTCTGTTGTTGGGCACAGGATGTCAAAGTGAGAACGCCGAGCAGGAAAAGCATACCATATCGCTTCATAGTTGTAGTTTTTTACAACACAAAATTGATTGCTTTTCAGCGCCCGGTCGCCCCAAAACATGATTTGAGACCAGGTTTAGGCGCCTCAAAAAGGGTCTGCTGCTAAAAAAGGTGGTTAAATGGGGTGGTGCTCCTCCATCCATTGCCGGGGAGATACACCGGTTGCCTTTTTAAAGGCCCGGTTGAAAGTAGCTTTGGAATTGAAGCCCGAATCGTAGGCCATCCCCAATAGCGTTTGATTCCGGTGTTCTCCCTTTTCGATCATTCGCTTTATGGCTTCCACCCTGAACTGATTCACGAAGTCATTAAAATTGAGGTGAAATCCTGCGTTGATCATCCTGGAGATCAGGGCCGGATTGGTGCCCAATTGCCGGGATACTCCTGTAAGGGAGAGTTCCGGGTCTTCATAGGCACGTTGCTGTTCCATTAGTGCCCATATCTTCTGCTTCCATTCCTCCAACAGCGCCTCATCCCCCTGCTTCTCCTCCATCGCAGTATTGAGCTCGATAAATTCAACTTCTTCTGTTAGGGTACCTGGAATAGCAGTGGGCTGGTAGTGTAGGAGCAATTGAGGCCGGTAGCTGAGCAGGTTGGGTCGAAAAGCGATCTTTGTTTCGATCGAATTGGAATAACCCGCGATGGCGATATAATAAAATATGATCGCAAATACCAGGAAATACCACCAGGAATTTGCATAGTTGTCGGTGAGGAAAGAACTGATGATATAAAATCCTGCACGGACCACCATCATAAGTAAGAAGGCAAACAGGAAATTGCGGATCCATCTGAACATCACTACATCGGCATAGCTTATTACTTGCACCATCAGTTTCCAGTATAAGGAATAATACCGGATTGAAAGTATAAAATAGAACAACATGGAAAGTAGTCCTGTCAATTGATACCAGGTATCGAAATCAGAATCGGTTTCGGAAGCCAGGAAAAAATACCGGCGGAGCACCAGTTTGTCGGTGACGAACATAACTCCGCTAAATACGATGTACAGTATTCCTGGCAGCAAGTGCCAGCATTCTCTTTTGCCAAAGCGGAACGAAGGGTTCAATTGGCTCTGAACATAAAAGAAGATCACCGGGCCCATGAAGTATAGGTGTTGGAAGGGAATGTAGAACAAAAGATCACGGTAAGGCTGGTTATCATACCAGCCGGCAAAACCCACCATCCAGGGGCAGATATACAGCACACAAAGCAGTAGAAAGTATCCAAGCCATTTATCCGATCGTGTTGCCTGAACATAACTTTTCCGGAAAAGCAGGATGGCATAGACCAACCCATGCACAAAAAATATTAGCAGCAAGGAACTGAACATATTGAACCCAAATCTCATAGCCATGCAAAATAAGGAAACACCAGTCTAACACCTAATTGTACCAGCCTTATACAATTTTCAATTGGATCAAAGACTTTCCTGGTCGGCATTTCTTTACTTTCTGCAATGGGCCTTTCAACAAACAAAGTTTGGACTTTTTAACAAAGCTGCACAAGGGGTGCCTGATCTACTTTTGTATTACAAAAATGATCAGGCTATGAACAGTAAACAACAAGCCACGGTACTCGTAACAGGAGGGACCGGCTTTGTTGGTGCACATTGTGTGCTGCAATTATTACAACAAGGATATCATGTAAGAACTACGTTGCGCTCTTTGCAGCGCAAGGAAGAAATATTAATAATGCTGCGCAATGGCGGTATAACGGATTTCAACAATCTGTCGTTTTTTGAAGCCGACTTAACCAGCGATAAAAACTGGGACGAAGCAGTTCAAGGCTGCGACTACGTACTGCATGTAGCATCTCCCATATTCTTACGATTGCCCAAAGAGGAGGATGAGATGATAAAACCTGCTGTAGAGGGTACCCTGCGTGTGTTAAAAGCAGCCAGGAAGGCGGGTGTAAAACGGGTGGTAATGACATCCAATTTCGGCGCCGTAGGCTACAGCCATAGGGATCAGAATACCCTGATCACCGAACAGAGCTGGACCGACCCGAATGAAAAAGGCTTATCCACTTACAACAAATCAAAAGTCCTGGCAGAAAGAGCAGCCTGGGATTTCATGGCCAGGGAAGGCGGCAACCTGGAGTTGGCAGTGATCAATCCCATGGGCATTTTCGGACCGGCCCTTGGGCCTGCTATGTCCAGTGGTTTTGAATTACTGAAAAAAGTGATCACCGGTGCTATGAAAGCCTTACCCAATATCACCCTGGGTATTGTGGATGTGCGTGATGTAGCCGACCTGCACCTGCGCGCTATGGTCAACCCGGCAGCAAAAGGTCAAAGATTCCTGGCCTTGAGCGGTGGTACCCTATCGCTGGTGCAAATAGCCACTTTGCTCAAAACAAGGATGCCTGAGGTTGCCCGTAATGCTGCTCTAAAAAGATTGCCCGATTGGTTGCTACGGTTCTCCGCATTGTTCAATGCCCAGGCCAAAGCCATTGTACCCTTGGTAGGTATCTATCGCGAGGCGAGTAACGAAAAAGCCCGTAAAATGCTGGGCTGGCAACCTCGCAGCAATGAAGAAGCTATTCTTGCTACAGCGGAAAGCCTGGTGAAATACAAACAATTGTAAAAGGTTTAAATTAGCCTGACAATAAGAGGATGGCCTATGAAGGTGAATGAAATTAAGAGTTGTTATATCGGTCCGCAGATCTCGCCGGAACAGTTTATCAGCGAACACTTTTTTCTGTACCTCGTCAAAGGCACCATGGAAGGTTATGACGGGCATGAAAAATATACCCTCCAGGCCGGGGAATATTGCATGGCGCGCAAGAACCACCTGGCCCGCTACAACAAACAAACCGAGGCAGGCCAGTTTGAGAAAGTGGTGGTCATCTTTGATGAAGCATTCCTGAGAAGCTTCCTTGAAAAATACCAGCCTGCTTTCGAAAAGAACGCTATCAACAGCGCTTTCATACTCTTGAACAAAAATAAACGGATACCTGAATTTATTCATTCTTTAACGCCCTACTACAATGGCGAGGGGAAGATCGACGAAACCTTTTCGCAGGTAAAACGGGAAGAACTGCTACTGATATTATTGCAGCTCAATCCCACACTCGCAGGCATATTGTTTGATTTTGGCGCACCTGAAAAAATAGACCTCGAAGCCTACATGAACCAGCATTATAAATTCAATGTGAGCATTCAGCGCTTTGCTTACCTCACAGGCCGCAGCCTGTCGGCTTTTAAAAGAGATTTTACAACCATCTTTTCAGACACACCAGGGCGCTGGTTATTGCAAAAACGTTTACGTGAAGCCTATTTCCTGATCGCCAAAAATGGCCGCAAACCCTCCGATGTATACCTCGATCTGGGCTTTGAAGACCTCTCTCACTTTTCCTTCGTTTTTAAGAAACAGTTTGGAAAGAATCCCTCCGAAGTGGCAAAAGGCTAGGGATACGGAACATCCGGAACAGTATATTATATAATTAATGCATATTTTCGTGCCGTTCTATTATCCTGCATACCATGAAAATCACCATCGAACCATACCAGCCTGCATGGGTAGATAAGTTTCAACAGGAAAGAGCGATCATAGAAGCTGCACTGGCTCACCTTTCGCCTGTTGTAGAGCATATTGGCAGTACTTCGGTACCCGGCTTAGGCGCTAAGCCTATCATTGACATATTGGTAGGAGTAGATCAGGAAGACCGGCTCGATCAAACCATTCAGCCTATGATGGCAGCCGGATATACCTATTTCCGTAAACATGAACCTGCCATGCCTTACCGGCGATACTATGTTCGCCTGATCAGTTCGCAGGGCCAGGAACCTCCTGCCAAAGTAGATATAGGGGAGGGATTGGTAATTGGACAGGATTTTAAGTCCGTCACTCATATCCACCTGTTGGTGAAAGATACCCTCCACTGGACAAGGCATATTGCCTTCAGGGATTATTTAAGGACCCATCCTGCTATTGCTGCACAATATGAGGCATTGAAAAGAGCCATATCATTGCGGGATTTTAAAGATGGCATAGCCTACAACGAAGCCAAGGACCACTTCGTAAAAAAAGTAGAAGCGGAGGCTTTAGAATGGTACAAGCGTTTGTGAGAGTTATGTTATCTTTGTACCTCAATTCTGCATGAAAATATATTCCGCGTTACAAATTGGTGAATACCACCTCAATCATTGTGAAGATTACCTGTTTATCGATCAGCTGGAAAAAGACAAACTCCTGTGTGCTGTAATGGATGGCTGTACTATGGGAACAGATAGTTACCTGGCCTCCACCTTAACAGGTAAATTGCTGCGTAAAATTGTAAAAAGCATTAATTACAAAGCATTATACACTTCCCAACATATCGAAGCAACGCCGGAAACGATTTTAAAGTCAATCCTGGCCGAACTATTCCGGGAACTGGCAGCCATTAAGAACCAGCTTTTGCTCAATCAAGACGAATTACTGACAACTTTAATACTGTTGCTTGTTGATACGAAAAGTAGTGAAGGAATGGCGTTCGTCATTGGTGATGGCCTCGTAGCTGTTAATGGTCATATTACCGATTATGATCAGGATAATAAACCAGACTATATCGGTTTTCACCTGGGCAAAGACTTTGAAGAATGGTATACCGCCCAAACACAAAAAATTTACTTTGAGCACCTGGAAGATGTTGCCATTGCCACGGATGGTATTGGCTTGTTTACAAAGATCACAGATCAAAAAACGGGCATCGTAGATCCGGTAGACTTCCTGGTAAGGGACAAAGATGACTACCCAAAAGAGGATATGCTGGAAATAAAACTAAAGAAACTGGAACATCAATTTGGTGTTAAACCAGGTGATGACCTGGCTATTATTCGGATAATCAATACCGACTATGTAACTGCTTAAAACAGAATCTCCTTAATTCAATATTTTTGCCGCCCATATATCAAAAACACATGAAACAATCCTTAGCGCGCATAGCCCTGGTAGTAGACGATTACGATGATGCCATAGCTTTTTATACACAGAAATTACATTTTACCTTAATAGAAGATACTGTATTAAACCCTGTAAAAAGATGGGTGGTTGTTTCTCCTCCGGGATCAGATGGCTGCTGCCTGTTGCTGGCCAAAGCGGCCAATGAAGAACAGAAGAGCAGGGTAGGGAACCAGACCGGCGGCCGCGTATTCCTCTTCCTCTATACTGATAACTTTGAGCGCGATTACCAGAACCTCCTGGACCAGGGGATCACCATAGTACGCGAACCCGTATTGGAAACCTGGGGCAGGGTAGCGGTTTTTGCCGACCTGTATGGTAATATGTGGGACCTGATCGAGCCAAAATAAAGTTGGCACTAATGGTAACAATGTGGTCGATTGTCTTACTAAGTAATACAATCAACCATTAGCCCATTAAGTATGTACAATATGAACCTGACAAGACCCGCAACCGCCATCATCCTTGTATTTCTTTTGGGCTGTAATGCCTCCCGGAAGGCTACCAACACCCCTGAGCCGGCGCAGCAAAGCGTGAGTGCGGCCCAGGCTGTCAGCGTTTGTGGGGAAGCGGTAAAATTCTATGCCGAAAAAATGCTGATCACCCAAACAGGGCAGATCATGGATGTGACCGCAGAACTGATCGTAGATCCCCTGGCAAAAACCATCACCGTGTCGGCAGAAATGGCGGGACAAGAAAAGGCGGCCTTCGAAATAACGATCGAGCAGATTGATTGTGCGTTTAACAACGACTTTACTGTAGGAGCGGCCCTATACACGGGTTTCATCAAACAAAAGGACGGCTCCGTCACCAAACAGCTACTTAAGCTGGAAGCAAAAGATGGCAGCCTCTTATTCACGAACGGCGATCCGGATAAACCCAACGAGCTGACGATGTACGTTTCAAAATGGGAGATCATTAACAAGCAGCAGTAGGGATTGGGTCAATAGCGCATTGGATTTTGTACTATCTTGAAGTGCCCCATGCGCCCCTTCATTGTATGCATATTTTGTTTTATGTCAACACTGGCTTATGCCGGTGATACCGCCTTCCTGAAAGTGCATTTCCTTTATGGTTCAAGGCCGCTAAAAGAATACCAGGACACAGAAAAGAAATGGTTTGGCGGCATACTAGGTGGCCATGTTGGCATCGAAGGAGATAGCAACAAGATCATTAACTTCCTCCCATCAGGCTCCTTTCACGTATTTAAAAAAGAAAGTAACCGGCATAGTACCTATGCTGTCCACAATGAAAATAGCTTCTATGCCATATTGGGCGGCGATCCCGACAGCGTAAAGAAAGCCATCATCTATATCCCCGTTACTGCACAACAAAAGCAACAATTCGACAGCATTGCCGCCGCCTACCTGGCAGAAACACCTTACGATTATGCGCTCTTTGGTATGCGTTGTGGATCGGCATCTTATGAGATACTGGGACAATTGGCCATCCTAAAAAGTTATTCCCGCAAGAAAACTGCTAAAAAAATATTCTATCCTAAGAAACTTCGGAAAAGATTGCTCAAAAAAGCTACTGCCAATGGCTGGATTGTTGAAAAGCAGGAAGGATCGCACAAAAGAAAGTGGGAAAAGGATTGAGGGCGTAACTTTATATAGTGGTTTAAAAAAGTAAAAAGACAATGACGATCATTGCTGAAACCGAACGGCTGCTACTCCGTGAACTTACTGTTACAGATGCTCCTTTTATCTTTGAGCTTGTCAATGAGCCTGCCTGGATTGAGTTCATAGGCGATAAAGGCGTCAGGAATATAGCCGATGCCGAAAATTATATCATCAATGGGCCGCAAAAAAGCTACAGTGCCAATGGCTTTGGTCTTTGGCTCATTGAGTTAAAAGAGCAAAACATCCCCATCGGCATGTGTGGCCTGATCAAAAGAGACGCACTTGAGCATGTTGACATTGGTTTTGCTTTTCTGGCTGTACACAATGGTAAGGGATATGGCTATGAAGCCGCCACGGCTGTCCTGGAACATGCTAAAAACAAGATTGGATTAAAACACATACTTGCCATTACCAACCAGGATAATGTCCGCTCTATCCACTTGTTGGAGAAACTGGGCCTTAAGTTCGAAAGACTCATCACCATGCCCGGAGATGCTAAGCCCATCCGCCTCATGGGCGCCAGCCTTCTACCTGGCCGCTAATGATCTAACACTAACCACCAACTCCCAACAGCAAAAACTGATAAAGCAAATCTAAGCCAGTTCCCATCCCGTTTTTCAAAAAATGGGTCGGTATCCCCGGACTGGCGGGACGAATGACCAATGTATTGGGACGAATTGCAATTTCTCCCCGAAAACACCTGGCAATTTGGGACGGCCCTTTCCAAAACCTGGGACGAACAGTACATACTCAGGGACGAACGACACACTTTCTCAAATTGCTCCTCTTTGCCTCCCCGGATTTGCCCTGTTTCTCCCCGGATTCTCCTCTTTGCCTCCTCGATTCCTCCTCTTTGCCTTCCCGGATTTCGAGGAAGCAATGAGGACCCAAAGAGAAGGAATTAAGGCCCTGGCCAGGAACCATTGAGGACAAACCTGGATATCCACACAAGGGGGCACTGAAATCTAACCCGATCCAACTCCTCTAAATCCTTCAGATCCAAAAAATCGAGGTTCAGACATAATTCATTATTTTTGTTTGACTTAACCGGTTATTATGCAGGATGCAATCATAGAATTAAAGCACATAAATGTATACCAGGGCACCAATCTCATTCTGCAGGATGTGAACCTCAGGGTACAAAAAGGTGAGTTTGTGTACCTGGTGGGTAAAACTGGCACAGGCAAATCAAGCCTCCTGAAGACCCTCTATGGCGATCTGCCCCTCAAAGAAGGCGATTGCACCGTAGTTGGATTCAACCTCCGGGAAATGGATTGGAAAAAAGTGCCCTTCCTGCGGCGTAACCTAGGTGTAGTATTCCAGGATTTTCAGCTGCTCACTGACCGCAACGTGAATGACAACCTCAAATTTGTGTTGCGTGCTACCGGTTGGAAAGACGAAAAGCTCATGGATGAAAAGGTGCTCGATGTGCTGGATAAGGTAGGTTTAAAATCAAAAGGATTTAAGATGCCTTTTGAATTAAGTGGTGGCGAGCAACAACGGGTGGATATTGCCCGCGCCTTGCTCAATTCGCCCAAGCTGATCCTGGCCGATGAGCCTACCGGCAACCTCGATCCTGAAACCTCCGATGAGATCATGCAGCTCTTGTTCCATATCTCCCGCGACTATGGTACCGCTATCGTGATGGCTACGCATGACTATATCGTTATCAACAAATTTCCGGCGCGTATGGTACGTACGGAACGCGGCAGGGTAATAGACAATGCAAGCATCGATATGGTATGATCTCCATATTAATTCCCGTATTCAATCAGAATGTAAATACATTGGTAGCCCGGCTAAGCGCCGGGCTTTCCCATTTAGGGCAGGCCGGTGAGATCGTTGTGATGGAAGATGGATCTGATGCCGCTTACCAGCAGATCAACAGTCCCCTGGCCACACTACCTTTTGTGCGTTACATTCCCCATGCACAAAATCATGGTCGCATCCGCATCCGGCAAATGCTGGCCGCAGCAGCAACGGGAGAATGGTTGCTTTTCCTGGATGGAGACAGTGAATTAGGTTCCGACAATTTTCTGCAACAGTATTTCCTGGCCATTGAACCCAATACCGGGGTATTAGTTGGTGGCAGAACGTACAGCGCAATGCCGCCAGATGACTGCAGGCTTCGTTTGCACTGGAAATATGGATCAGCGAGGGAATGCAGAAGACCGGGAGAAAAACAGCAGCCTGCTTTTATGACCAATAACTTTCTTATTCAGGCCCAATATTTCAACCAATTGTCTTTTGATACGGGTGGGAAAGGATATGGCCATGAAGATACCTGGATCGGCATACAGGTGGAAATGGCTGGCATATCGGTGGCCTACATTGATAACCCTGTTTTACACGCGGGACTTGAAGAAAACACTACATTCTTAGCCAAGTCGGAAAATGCCTTGCTGAACCTGCACAAATTAAGCACCCAGGTGCCTGGAGATATGTTAGCGGGTCATGTAAAACTTTTCAGGGTGTATCAGTCATTCAAAGCGTGGAACTGCCTGTGGATACCCCGATTGGTATATGGCCTGATGAAGAAGTATATTCATCGTAACCTGCATTCCTGCAACCCTTCTTTAACCTTCTTTGATCTCTACAGGCTTCAATACTTCATCCGCCTGAACAATCAAAAATAGTTGTCCTTGCCTTTCTCGTTGCCTTGTTGCCTCGATGCCTTGTTGCCTCCCTAGTGCCTCGTTACCTCTTCATTCTGCCATACCAGCTTAATAAGTTGCTTCGTCAATTGTCCGTGATTCATGAAAGGGGCTAAGATCTCTTTGCGCAGTAATAATTCGTGTTCATCAAAAGGTTGGTGGTACAATTGAATAATGATCGATTGGAAAGCTTCGGCCGTAGTAGCTACATGGCAGGCGGTGTCCAGGCCGGAATTATTGACCATGGTGGGGTTTACTACACAATGCCTGCCCGCGAACAGGGCATTTAATAATTTTACCGACCTGCTTTTTCTGCAAAAAGAAGGTAGTACGTGTATTTGTGCCTTCCTGAGCAGGTCATTCATTTCCTGCGCAGAAGGATTGGCGATCAGGCAGGCATGGCCATGCAGGTTCACCTCACGTTCAAGCCGCGGAGTAGGGTTCTTTCCTGCTATAATAAAAGGAACATCAATCTTATTGAAGATATTCGTCAGCAGCCAGATTGCTGCTTCTTCATTTTCTGCTACCGAGAGGTTACCATGGTACAAACAAAAACAGCCAATGCCCGTTTCCGTTTCTACTGAAGTGAAGGGCAGCATAGGAGGGAGGCATACCACATTGCGGGCGTTTAACTTCTGCCGGTAGATCGCTACATCCTGTTCCGATAAAGCCAGGAACAACGCCTTATCGGCGATCGTCTTTTCATAATTCTTCAGTAACCGGCTTTCATGATGATAATAGATCTTTTTCAGCGGCTGTAGAACGGTAGTTGTTTTGCACAACTGCTCATAATATTCATACTCCACATTCATCAGCCTCACCAGCGTCTGCCTGTTATTAAACCGCTCATCATTCAACAGGTAGGTACAGTGAATGCCTTCCAACAGTATGGGATAATTGTCTTCCAGTAATTTCTCGCGCAGTTGATTGCAGGAGCGTGAAGCCACTATATAAGGGAGCTTGGGCGTAATACATTTATGGCCCGTCAATCGCTGATAATAATGCACTGCAGCGCAATACTGATCCAGCTCGGGTTGCTGGCCACGACCATCATCAAAACAATGCAGGTGAACCTTTACGCCTGCGCCATGCAATGCTTTAACTGTACAAAATACATCAATTACACCGCCATAATCCACGGGGTAAGGAACGTCCGACGAAACGATATGTATGTGCTTTTCCAAAATACTATGCTCAGGTATTCGTTGAATAAAAAGCAACCAGTTTTTTTTCTTCCTGTTGCCAGTTAAAAATCGTTCTCGCAGCTACGCAGTTTTGTTGTAATTCCTTGTATAAAAGCTCATCATTTAACAATCTGTTAAGTTGATCAGCGATACTGTCAGGGCTCAGGTCGTTAATTAGAACAGCGATTGGGTACTGATTGTTTATTTCCCGGTAAACCGGGTAATCCACACCCAATTGTGGAATTCCGGCCTGTAAGTAATCAAAAAAACGGTTGGCCAGGGAATAATAGTTACTTAGACCCTTATTTTCAAACAAAGTCACCCCAATCCACGCATTAACGGTATAATCCCGTAATTCGTGTGGCAATATCCGCCCTTTAAATATTACCCGTTCCTCCAGTCCATGCATAGCCACCAGTGCCCGCGCCTGCTCCATAAAATTGCCATCCCCGCAAATGATCAGCTGCGCCGCTACCTGTTTCATGGCGGGTATGAGTGTTTCAAAGCTCCGGCCTTCATTCACCGTACCCTGGTATAAGATGTATTTCTCTTTTTTTACCGGGATCGTCAATGGCTGTAGTACCGGTACATTGCGGATCACGCCGTAATCTACCCCATACATTTCCTTAAACGCATTGGCAATCGGTTGGTTGACTGTATAGCCCGACAAAAAGCGGGGAACGGCAAACCGTTCGATCCGTTTCCAGAACCGGTAAACCCCAGGGCGGGTAACCACCTCCTTCATCTCGCAAAACAGCTCGTGGGCATCATATACCCGGGGGATCCGTTTTAGCTTAGATACCCCATAGCAGGGGAGAATGGTATCCAGGTCGATAGCGCAGATGATGTCTATTTTGCTGATTATCAGGTAGAAAAACAACCTGATATTGTATTCGATATAAAAGCCTTTGCCTTTGGAGAAGAAGCAGGACAGCCTTTTTTGACGAAACGGCTGCTCCCGAAGGGGTACTGAGCCACGCATTTTCCGGCCTACCAGCGTCACCCCATACCCCGCCTCGCTCAGCGACGTACAGATCCGTATCATACGCTGGTCGTAGCTAAGATCGTTGGTAACAGTACATACAAGTTGCTTCATGCCGGTAGGAGAGGTGGGTTAGGGAATAAGAGGAGAAGAGGTGTATATTTTCTCAATGATCTCTACTGTTTTCAACGCTTCACCAGCTTCCACAAAGCGGTAGCCCGGATTGTCCAGCGCCTGGATCAGGTGATAATATACCTTATCGTGGTTACTCATACTGCCTTCATAAAAACCGTAATTATTGGAGCTTTGCCCGGCCGGTAAGATCGGAGCTGTTTCATCCTGTACAGCAAAGAAATCAATATTATTAAGGTATTGCCCTCCGATCTTCACCGTACCCCGGTCGCCGAAGATCGTTACAGAGCCTTCCATATTTCGCTGATGGCTGTTAACGGTATATTGTAAAGTGCCGATGGCGCCGCTGGCCAATCGTAGCAGGGCCACACCCGTGTCTTCAAAGTCAATGGCGTCACCATGTATAAAATTGGAACGTGTTCCCTGTGCCGATTCAACATCTCCCAGCAACCAATACAGGAGGTCTATAAAATGGCTGAACTGGGTAAACAGGATGCCGCCATCCAGTTCCCGCGTGCCGTGCCAGCTATCTGTATAATAAGCCACCGGCCTGTTCCAGAAACAATTCACCTGAAAGCTGTGAATCCTGCCCAGTTTTCCTTCCTCCAGCAGCTTTTTAATAGCTTCTACCGGCGGATTATACCGGTTCTGCTTCACCACATAAAGTTTTTTGCCGGCTTTTTCTGCAGCAGCCATCATCCGCAGACCACTTTCCCGGGAAATACACATCGGCTTTTCGCACAATACATGGCAACCGGCTTCCAGGGCTTTGATCGCATGTTCCGCATGCAGGCCATTGGGTGTACACACACTCACTACATCCGGTTTTTCTGTGGCCAGTAGTTCCTCCACAGAAAAATAGGGCCTGGCTTCATATTGAGCAGCCAGCTCCCGGGCCCGGGAAGTCACTGTATCACAAACGGCCTGTAATACGCCATAAGTGGCAATCTGGGCCGCATGACGCCTGGCTATATGCCCGCAACCGATTATAGCAAACTGATAACTCATTATATTCTAGTCTCTTTATCTTTGTTCTCCCTTTTCTCTCATCCCTCTTTTAATAGCCTGCGCAAAAAAAATCGGGCAGGCAAGATATTAAAATCACGATTAATTCCATACCTTTGCCGCCAAATTATAGAAGAAGTAAAAAATTGGATGTTCTAAAAAAAAATTGAGATGCCGTATTTAACCAAAGAAAAAGTAACAGATATCTTCACACAATTTGGCGGAACTGCCACCAACACCGGTTCTATCGAAGGCCAGATTGCTTTGCTGACTGAGCGTATCAATGGGATCTCCCAGCACCTCCAGCAAAATAAGAAAGATTTCTCTACCCAACGAGGATTGATGAGATTGGTAGGTCAACGTAAGCGCCTGCTGAGCTACCTGAGCAAACACAACCTGCAAGGGTACCGCCAATTGATCGAGAAACTCGGAATCAGAAAGTAATCAGTATATGCTTTAAAATACTATTCCCAACTGTTGAAACCGGTTGGGAATACTTGTTTTACTGACATACTGTTTTTGAAGATTGTAAACTTGTATTTTAAACCTGGTTGCGCACACAAACCACTACTTCCCGCCTGTCCGTTTGCGATTGCCAACCTTAAATTGAGACAACATGCTCTCTCAACCTATTAGTGTAACATTTGACATCGGTGGTGGCCGTATGGTAACCATCGAAACCGGTAAATTGGCTCGCCAGGCTCATGGCTCCGTTACCGTTCGCCAGGGAAACAGCATTATGTTGGCTACCGTTGTAGCTAATAAAGAACCTAAAGAAGGACAAGATTTTTTCCCCCTGGTTGTAGATTATAATGAAAAATTTGCCTCTGCTGGTCGTATCCCGGGCTCTTTCTTCAAAAGAGAAGGCAGACTGAACGATTATGAAGTATTGGTAAGCCGCCTGATCGACCGTTCATTGCGTCCCTTATTTCCTGAAGATTATTTCTGCGATGTACAGGTGTTGATTACCCTCGTATCCAGCGATAAAGAAGTAATGCCCGATGCCCTCGCATGTTTGGCTGCTTCTGCCGCACTCGCAGTATCAGATATTCCCATTAAGGAAGTTATTTCACAGGTACGTGTAGCGCGTATCGATGGAAACTTTGTCGTTAACCCAAGCCGTACAGAACTCGCTACTGCTGATATGGACTTCCTGATCGCTGCTACTGATAAGAACCTGATGATGGTGGAAGGCGAATCCAAAGAATGCAGTGAAGAAGACCTCGTAAAAGCACTGGAAATTGCACACGATGCCATCCGCATTCAGATCAAAGCACAGATCGAACTCCGTGATAAAGCAGGCGTAACTGGTAAACGTGAGTATACCAAGCCCGTTGTAAACGAAGAACTGCGCGAAAAAGTAGCTGCTTTTACAAAAGACAGGATATATGCCATCGCTAAAAGCGCTTCTGCAAAACATGATCGCAGCGATGCTTTCGATAAGCTGAAAAAAGAACTGATTGAAAGCCTCGGCGAAGAAGTAGAAGACAGCACTAAAAAGCTGGCTAAAAAATATTACGAAGATCTCCAGTGGGAACTGGTACGTGACATGATGATCAATGACCGTGTACGTCTTGATGGTCGTAAGCTTGATCAGGTTCGTGGCCTCGCCATGGAAATTGATCCACTGCCTTCTCCACACGGATCAGCTTTATTTACCCGCGGTGAAACACAATCGCTCACTACCGTTACACTCGGTACGCCATTGGATGAACTGCTGATAGAAAGCGCTGCCAACTCCGAATATTCTAAATTCATCCTGCATTATAACTTCCCGCCATTCTCTACCGGTGAGGTGAAAATGATGCGCGGCCCCGGCCGTCGTGAAGTAGGCCATGGTAACCTGGCTATGCGTTCACTGAAACAAATGATGCCAGGCAATGAATATCCTTACACCGTACGTATCGTAAGTGATGTACTGGAATCAAATGGTTCCTCTTCCATGGCTACCGTTTGCGCAGGTTCATTGGCATTGATGGATGCAGGTGTTCCTTTCCCTAAGCACGTTGGTGGTGTGGCAATGGGTCTCGTTACCCGCGCATCTGACAATAAATATGCGATCCTTACCGATATCCTGGGCGATGAAGATCACCTGGGTGATATGGACTTCAAAGTAACCGGTACACGCGAAGGTATTTGCGGCGTACAAATGGATATCAAGGTCGATGGTCTTAGCATGGATACCATGCGCGAAGCATTGGAGCAAGCCCGTAAAGGCCGTTTACACATCCTCGAAGCCATGTACGAATGTATACCGGCTGCCCGTGAGGAGGTGAAACCACATGCACCTCGTATGGAGAAACTGTTCATTGATAAAGAATTTATCGGTGCAGTGATCGGGCCACAGGGTAAGATCATCCAGGAGATCCAACGCGAAACAGGAACTACTATCAATATTGAAGAAGTAGGCAACTACGGTGAAGTAAGCGTATTCAGCCCTGCCAAAGAAGGTCTGGAAAAAGCAGTAGCCTGGATCAAAGGCATTACCGCTATGCCTGAAATCGGATCTGTTTACGAAGCAACCGTTAAAGGCATCAAAGAATTCGGCGCATTCGTTGAATTCCTGCCTGGTAAGCAAGGTTTATTACACATCAGCGAGATCTCTCATAAGCGCCTCGACACCATGGAAGGCGTATTGAAAGAAGGTGAAAAAGTAAAAGTGAAGCTGATTGGCATCGACCACAAAACAGGTAAATTCAAATTGAGCCGTAAAGTATTAATGCCCAAACCAGATGGCGCTCCAAGAGCTCCGCAGGGTAATGGCGCTGCTCCTCAGCAGTAACCGATTGGATTATTAATACATAAAATGTATATAAAGGGTGGATCGTCTTCCAAAGGTGATCCACCCTTATAAATTATGGTGGGTAGTGAATGGTCAGTGTTGAGTAAATCTCATTTGCGAACCATTCATTCACAACTCACTGCTGACAACTCACAACTCACATTCTCATGTCCCACTACATCCATCTGAAATTCAACAACCCTTCGAAAGAAATCAAAGAGATCTTCATCGCCCTCCTGAGTGATCAGGGTTTCGAAGGATTTGAAGAAGGCACAACTTACCTCTCTGCTTTTATTCCCGAAGTACAATGGGATGAACAGGCCGTGGTGGACCTGATAGGCGCTTATGAGGTTGCCTGGACTACCGAACGCATTGCCCAAAGAAACTGGAATGAAGAATGGGAAAAGAATTTTGAGCCCGTAGTAGTAGGGGAGTTCTGTGCCGTGCGGGCGCATTTCCACCAACCAGCGGCAGGTGTGCAGTATGAGATCATCATCACACCCAAAATGAGCTTTGGTACCGGCCACCATGCTACTACCTACATGATGATAGAGTTCATGGAAAAACTGGATTTCACTGGTCAATCTGTGCTTGACTTTGGAACAGGCACCGGCATCTTAGCGATATTGGCAGAAAAAAAAGGAGCTACAGAGATAGTGGCGATTGATAATGACGATTGGAGTGTAGAAAATGCCGCAGAGAATATTGCCGTAAACCAGGCCACAAATATCGTGCTGGAAAAGGCAAACAATTTAGAAAAATTTGGAGTATTTAACATCATACTGGCCAACATCAATAAGCACGTTTTACTCGCAAATATGGGTGCGTTACAACAACATTTAACACCAGGTGGCGTTATTGTAATGAGTGGCCTGTTGGCAGGCGATCGCGCTGATATTGAAGCATCCGCAAGTAGTAATAAATTGAAAATTGTGGATGAAAAACAACATCAAACCTGGATCGCTTTACAATTAACCACTATGTAACCAGAATAATGCAATGGATAACACAGAATTAACCTGTTTTTTCTTATATTTGAATTTTCCAACTTTTCAACCAACTATTCAATGAAAGAAGTGCTCGTCATTGTAATAGCATATTTGATCGGCTCTGTTCCAACCGCTGTTTGGGTCAGCAAAGGTTTCTTCGGCATTGATATCCGTGAATACGGTAGTGGCAATGCCGGCGCTACTAATACCTTCCGCGTGCTGGGCTCCCGCTGGGGAACCTTCGTCATGATCATGGATGTGCTCAAAGGTGTTGCCGCCACCAGTTTATACCTTTTATTACCTTTTTACGCCAATAGCGTCAACGAATGGGATCGCACCAACCTCATGGTAGGGCTTGGCCTTGCTGCTGTACTGGGGCATATATTTCCCATTTGGGCCGACTTCAGGGGAGGTAAGGGTGTTGCCACCTTATTTGGAATGATCCTCGCCATTCAGCCCCTGGTGGCCGTTTGCTGCGTAGGCGTTTTCCTTCTCGTTTTGTACCTCACTCGCTTTGTATCCCTTAGTTCCATACTGGCCAGTATTGCCTTTGCAGTATTGATCCTCTTCATATTTAATGAAAAAGAACCATTGTACAGGGGATTTGCCATAGCTGTGGCCCTTCTGGTAGTGCTCACACACCAGAAAAACATTACCCGTTTACTCCGTGGTAGTGAGAGCAAAGTGCCCATCTTTAAATACCGCGACCGCAAACGCGAACGTCGCCGCCTGGCCAAAGAAGATTAATCGTTTTCCACTATATGTACTTACATCCGCTACTTTTGTGGCGGATGTTTGTTTTTATGACAATTGATCCGTTCTTCAAATTATTACGTACTTTTTAATTATTCAGCAGGTTAAATGCGCGGTAGCCATATTGTATTCTGAATTCTATATGCTGTATTCTTACCCCTTCCCCAAGGCTGGTATTATTTTAGTACTATTTTTGACAAAATAAAAACTCCATGAAACGAATCCTCGTTGCGGCCTCTCTTTTAGCCCTGATAACAGGCTGCAGCCAAAATGCCGTTACCGGCAGAAATCAGTTGTCACTTTTTAACGAAGCTGATATCCAGAGTATGGCGGCTACCGAGTATGCCCAGTTCCTGAGCCAGAACAAAGTGGTGAGTACAACAGCCAATAAAGATGCTGAAATGGTACGCCGCGTAGGACAACGGTTAACCACTGCTATCAACAGCTTTTATGCTTCGCAGCCCAACATTGCAGATGACCTCAAACAATATAAGTGGGAATACAACCTGGTAGATTCCAAAGAGGTCAATGCCTGGTGTATGCCGGGAGGAAAGATCGTCGTATACACAGGGCTGTTGCCCATCACCCAAAATGAAGCAGCCCTTGCGGCGGTAATGGGCCATGAGATAGCCCATGCCCTGGCCAAACATGGTAATGAACGCATGAGCCAGGCCCAGGTACAACAACTGGGTGGGGTAGCTCTGCAGGTAGCAATTGCCAATAAAACACCCGAAGCGCAGAACCTCTTCATGAGTGCTTATGGTATCGGCTCACAGGTAGGCGCCTTGCTGCCTTTCTCCCGCAAGCAGGAGTTGGAAGCAGATCGTTTGGGCCTTATTTATTCAGCCATGGCCGGTTACAATCCCCAGGAAGCCATCGCTCTTTGGGAACGCATGGCGGCTGCCAGTAACGGCCAGAAGCCACCGGAATTACTGTCCACGCACCCGGCCGAAGCAACCCGTATTGAGAAGTTGAAAGAACTGATGCCCGAAGCCCTTAAGTATTATAAACCAATGGGTAAATAAGCATATAGAAAAATTATAATAAACATTTTTCAACTACCCGCCATGGCGCTATTAATGCCCCTGGCGGGTTTTTTAATGCGAAAAGTACACAATCGTACGCTATTTACCGTACCTTTGCAATCCCGTCTAAACTAATCCTAAATCACTTACTAAAAAAACTTCTCAGGCATGTCGCAAAACTTGTTAGATAAGCTTCAGCTCCAGGAAGAAAAAAATGTACTGATTCAGGGACTTCCTTCTTCAATCGAAAAACAGTTTGTAAAATTAGCCTTCGCTAAAAATGTAACTCCTTTGCTGAAGTCGCGCAAAATCGACTTTGCACTGGTATTTGCAGTAAACGAAAGCCAGTTGACAGGCATTATGAAGGATGTACTACCTGCATTACAGGAAGAAGGTAAATTTTGGATAGCGTATCCAAAAACCACTTCCAAGATCGTTACAGACCTCAATCGCCAATGCAGCTGGGACTGCATCCGGAATGCCGGTTTCGAAGGCGTAGGTGAAGTAGCATTGGACCACGTATGGACAGCCATGCGTTTCAACAAGATCCCTGCTGCCGCTCCTGCAACAAAGCCTGCCCGCAGAGCCCCCGTGCCAGGCAAACGCCTGCCAGCACCCGCTATGGCCGATTAATCAATCCGTCGTCACACACAAACTTATTGCTAACAGACCCATTAACTAATGGGTCTGTTTTACTATTCCTGCCAGGCTCATTTCATTACCTTGTTGTCTCTAAGCCTTGCTGCTCAATGGTATTTTTGCTCGTAGCTCGAAGCTCACAGCTCGTAGCTTCTTTTCCGCTCTCCCTCGTTGCCTCAGTGCCTCGTTGCCTTTATGCCTTTTCGTTCCTCACCTCTCTTTCACCGGTGTGATCATAACCCTGTTCCCTTTCATAAGCGATCATGGCAGCCGGCCTGTAATTCGTAATAAATGCCCGCCGCCTGCTGCCGGTAGAATTACCCCTGGAATAATGCAGCGTATGCCCATGATGAAAGATGCCTGCGCCAGGTGGTATTTCAATAGCGATCCCTTCTGCTTCATCCGCCGCACATTCCAGCGCACCACCACCTTTACCAGCAGGGAAATGCGTGCGTATAGGAAGCTGGTGAGAGCCCGGCACGTACCACATACAGCCGTTATCCCGCGTAGCTTCATCCAATGCTACCCAGCAACTCGTGGCCCGCGTATCAGGCATCGCAAGCCAGTAGGCGCAATCCTGGTGCCAGGGCGTAGGTGTATTGCTAAAAGGAGCTTTATCGATCAGCATATCAAAGTCCAGGTCCATATCATTGCCCATTAACTGTTTTGCGAGTACCAGCGCCTTTTGGTGAAGCGGCTGAGTTAGTAGTTCCGGTACAACACGGCTGGGCACCATGATCTGCGTGATCCTTTCTTTTTTGGCTGTGCCATCAGTGCCTGCATGACTCCCAAGATCCGAACGGTACCTCGAGGCATCGATCTTATTATCCAGAAAATCTTCATACAGATCACGGTAATATGTCACTTCTTCGGTTGTCAACAGATCAGGAATGATCAGGTAACCTTCCCTTTCAAAAAACTCGATTTGTGCTGGTGTGATGCTTACAGACATATACGATGAATTATAAAATGAATAAATTATAGCATGCCGGCATACCTGTTGCGCAGCAACCGGCTCATGTACAAATTGATGTCCCATTGATCTCCAACCGGCTGTTGCGTAAAAGGCGCCGTTGGCATATAAGGCACGGGGCCAAACTCGGATGTGATGGTGAAATAATCGACTCCTGCGGCCCGCTTCTGTTGTATAACAGTATCCCACCACTGCAGGTGCTTGTCCAGTGCATATTTCCATTCAGGCAGGCGCGGGTCCGTTACCTGTGCGCCCTGCGGATGACCTACCCTGGCATGCAGGTGATGTACATGCGGGAATATCCGCTCCATCGACCCCTGCTGCTCTTCCAGGTAAGACTCCGACACTACACAGAAATGCGAAAAATCACCGGTCAGTCCTAAGGCGGGTAAGGCATCTATATATTGTAAAGTGGTGGCCACGCTGTAAGCAAACTTGCCCCGGTGGGTTTCATGCACGATGCGGCAGCCCGTTTCCTGCTCAATACCAGCGGCCATTTGTATCAGGGCGATGTTTTCTTCCACCGAATAAAAATCCCGGCCCGTTTGTGAATTAATGAACAGCGGCTTAAAAGAAGCCAGGTACCGGAGATGCGCTTCAAGGCTTTGTGCATAGGCAGCAAAGCTATTGCCGGATGCATCATATTGTTGCGCCACCACCTGTAAGTTCAGCTTACTGGCCAGTTCCATAAATACGGGCCTGATCGGATCGTGCAGCGAACAACCATACTCCACGCCATCATATCCCGCATCTTTTATCTTCTGCAGTGCATTCTGCAGCGGTATGCCAGCCATTCCCCATATGGGGCATATCATCAATAACTTCATAGTGTATCCTTTTATTTAGGCGCAGTTGGCACCACCACAGGCTTCATCACAGGCGTAAGCCAATGGATCACCAGCCAGGCCAGCAGGAATGAAAATCCGCAAACAACAAAAATGATATTATAACCCGTTACCATTTTCCCAATGCCTTTGTAATAATCCAATATAACACCAATGAACAAGGGGAATATGACACCCCCGATAGCGCCCGCCATACCACCAATACCAATCACAGAACTGACCGACTTCTTCGGTAGCATATCCGATACAATGGTGTAAATATTGGCGCTCCAGGCTGCATTACCGGCTATTGCCAGGCTGATCAGGGCTACAGCCGTCCACATATCCGTAGCGAAACGCGCTGCCAGGATGGGCAGCACCAGCAGTGCAGAGATGAACAAGGCTGTTTTGCGTGACTTAGATACCGTCCAACCTTTACGGATGAACCAGGATGATAATAACCCGCCGCCAATAGCACCCACCGTGGCCGCAGAGTATACGATCACCAGTGCCAGCCCGGGCTTTTTAAGATCGAGGTTAAAGGTGGTATTAAAATAGGAGGGGAGCCAGAACATAAAGAAATACCAGATCGGGTCTGTCAGGAACTTACCGGCAATAAAAGACCAGGTAGCTTTTAGCCTGAACAGGTGAGTCCATTTGATAGGCGCTGCTTCCTCTGCACCTTTCTCTGTTGCCTGCTCATCATCAATACGGATATAGGCCAGTTCTTCTTTCGTTACTTTCTTATGTTTATCCGGATGCTCATAGAATATACGCCAGGCGATCAGCCACAGAAAACCGATAGCCCCTGTAATAATAAATGCTTCGCGCCAGCCATAGGCGCCCAGTATCCACGGTACCAGGATCGGCGCTACACAGGCCCCGATATTAGCCCCTGAATCAAAAATACCTGTAGCCAGCGCTCTTTCTCTTTTCGGAAACCACTCCGCCACGGTTTTTACGGCAGCAGGAAAATTGCCCGACTCTCCAATGCCCAATGCACCACGTGCTATGCCAAAGCCCAGGGTACTTTTTACCACTGCATGCAGCATGGCAGCAATACTCCATACCGTTACAGAAATAGTATAACCCAGTTTGGTACCGATCCTGTCAATGAACCGCCCAAATACCACCAGCCCCAGTGCATACGTAGCCGTAAAGGCCATTACAATATAACTGTAGTCTTTTTCCGTCCAGTTAAACTCCTTTTCAAGCACTGGTTTCAGCAATCCCAATACCTGCCTGTCAAGGTAATTGATCGTCGTGGCGAAAAAGAGCAAGGCGCAGATCGTCCACCGGTAGCTTCCTGACTTTTGATGCATGTTTGGATAATTATGATGTTACAGACAAAGATGGATAAGCGATAGCTTGTTTTTTGCCTTTTAAACTATAATAGATAAGATACAGGTACACCGGAACCAATAGCCAATAAGCCTGCTGGTTGTTGAATACCTTGGCCAGCCAGCCGTAGACCAGTGGAAGCAATGCGCCGCCGGCAATGCCCATGATCAGGATGGCCGATCCTTTGTTCAAAAGATTACCCTGCAATCCCTTCAATGCCTGCGGCCAGATGGCCGGCCAAAGCAATGCGTTGGCGCATCCTAACAGCGCCACAGAGAAAATAGAGTATTGACCGGGAAGAATAAGGATCAGCAAGGTAAAGAAAAGACCCGCCAGCGTGGAATAATAAAAAGCATTTTGTTGTGATACATACTTTGGGATCACTACAATGCCCGCCAGGTAGCCAATCATCATACCGCCCAATGTATAGGAAGTAAGGCTTTTGGAAATATCCAGCGATATTCCATGATACAAACCATAATTACCAATCGTATCGCCGGCCATCACTTCAGCCCCTACGCAGGCAAAAATGGCCAGGAACCCCAATACAAACTGACGGCGTACATCCGGTGTAAGCACAATGTTTTTTTCAGGGTTTGTGTTACTGGCTGTTGCGTCTGGTACATTGATCTCCGGCAGGTGCGCATAGCGGATAGCTACCGCTACTACCAACAGGATGACTGTGAGACAGACATAGGGCAGTATCACTGCTCTCGATAATTCATCCAGTCTGATCGTTTTTGCTGCAGGAGCAAGACGATTCAGCTCCGCTATAAGTCCGTCAGAATTTTTCAGGATAATGCTGCCCATGATCAGCGGAGCAAGTATCCCCGCTACTTTATTGCACACCCCCATAATACTGATACGGCGTGCTGCCGTGCTTTCCGGTCCCAGCAAAGTGATATAGGGATTCACGGCCGTTTGCAGCAAGGTTAAGCCCGTACCTACTATAAACAATCCCAGCAGGAATAATAAGTAGGAGCGGGCCAGTGCTGCGGGTACAAAAGCCAGGCACCCCACTGCCATCACGATCAGCCCCGTACTCATACCATTCACCATGCCTGTTCTTTTCAATAAAACGCTGGAAGGCATGGCCATAATGGTATACGATATATAAAAGGCAAAGGTGACCAGGTAAGCCTGCCATTCTTCCAGCTCACAGGCTATCTTCAGGTAGGGGATAAGCGTACCATTGATCCAGGAAATGAAACCGAAAATGAAGAAAAAAGCGCCAATGATGATGATCTTTTTTCCATGCCGTTCTGTTCCCATGCGTTATTGTTTAAGGTTTTCTACCGCGGCCTGCACACTGCCATAGCGCAGTAAGCAGTCTTTTGCAGTGGTGTAATCCGTCATGCCCAGTTTGTCCATCAGCATTTTAACGCCCCGGTCCAGCAGCTTGTCATTGCTGATTTGCATATGTACCATCCTGTTGTCGTGCACACGGCCCAGGCGTATCATCACTGTGGTGGAGATCATATTCAGCACCATCTTTTGTGCCGTGCCACTCTTCATTCGCGTACTGCCCGTTACAAATTCAGGCCCCGTGATCACTTCAATGGGGTAATCTGCCTGTGCCGCCACGGCCGAGCCGGGATTATTGACAATACAACCTGTAGCGATCCCATGTGCCCGGCAGGTTTTCAATGCCCCCACCACATAAGGTGTGCTGCCACTGGCTGCAATACCGATCACCATATCCTGTGCAGATACCTGGTGTAGCTGCAGGTCTTTCCAGCCGCCTTCCGGATCGTCTTCTGCATCTTCTGTGCCCGTTCTCAAAGCCGCATCACCGCCAGCCATAATGCCCGTTACCAGCGATTCAGGCACCCCGTAGGTAGGAGGGCATTCACTGGCATCCAGCACACCGAGTCTTCCACTGGTGCCGGCGCCCAGGTAAAACAACCGCCCGCCGGCTTCGAGTTTATCAGCCGCTGCTGTTACCAGCCTCGTAATTTGCGGCAATACTTTTCCAACAGCGATCGCCACCGTTCTGTCCTCCTGGTTGATCAACTGTACTATTTCTGACACCGGCAACTGTTCAAGATGCCGGTACGGCGATGGCTGTTCTGTAATTCTTTCCTGCACCATATGTCAATGTCCTTAAATAAAACAACTGTCTTCCTTTATCTAGCCCAGTAGGGCAACCCTTCAAAGCAAAAGACTGCCGACTCAAGGCGTAAACAACAACGGATAAAACTGCCCCTCCATCTTTGCTCCCTGTGGTATGCCCGGTGTCTTCGGCAACAACTCCCCATTGGGCGAATTGGACAAGGTTCCGTCTGCAAACACATTCAGTACAAAAGCCCGCCTCGGCTTGGGAGAATGATTGGCATAAGAACCATGCACCATCAATGGGTGGTGGAAAGCGCCATATCCTTTTTTAAGTTCAATGGCGACCGGCTTAAATGCTGCCTTCTGTTCATCCGACAGGTAATCCATTAATCCTTCCATATCTCCGGCCAGTTCAGGTTTGTCCAGCAATCCCCAGCGATGACTATAGGGCACATAATACAGGCAGCCGTTTTCCGTGGTTGCATCATCCAGGCCCGTCCAGCACGTTAAATGTTGCATCGGCGTAGTGCGTGTCCAGTACGAATAATCCTGGTGCCAGGCCACCACACCACCATGCTTAGCGGGCTTGTAGAACAACTGATCGTGCCAGAAACGCACCGCCCGGTCTCCAAGCAATTGGCTGGCTGCCATCACAAAGGCAGGGTTCCACAACACATCATGAAAGCCTGCCGTTATCCGCCAGGCGCCCAGTGCATGAAACAATACTGAATTGGCATCAGCCGATTCATTCGAATAGAACTGGTAAAACAGGTCATTGCCCGGATGCGAAGCATCCGTGATGGCTCCCAGTTCATCATTCAGCTGTTCGATCTGCCAGTCATCCAGCAACTTGATATTACTCACATACCCGTACTCATGGTAATGTTCCACCTGTTCCTTTGTAAGGCGGTATTGGTCCCATTCCGCAGGCGAGGATGGCCAGCGAAACAGTTTGGATTTAAGCGCATGATGTTTCGACAAGTCTTTAACCATTCCTGACTCCATGACGAATAAGTTTAGTTAGTACTTACCATCGGCTTCCACACAGCAAGCTGCTGCACCTTCGCTGCACTCGCAGGGTCGAGAAACAGGATGGCATTCGGCAGCGTACGAAGGATCGTCGACGGATATTTTTCAGAAATATCACTCGCAAGTGTATGATATACTGCGTCTGCTTTAGTACTTCCCGGCACCATACAGTAAATCGTGCTGGCCTTCAGCAAAGCTGGTACTGTAAGCGTGAAAGCATCATTCGGCACCTCGCTCACCTCTGCAAAACAGCCTTCATTCACTTGCTGCTGCTTACAGGCTTCATCGAGATCTACCACTTTTACCAGTACAGGGTCATTAAAATTGGCTACATGCGGATCATTGAAGGCCAGATGCGTATTCTCCCCAATCCCCATGCAGGTAATATCCGGTGCATGCTCCTCCAGCAAGGAAGCATAACGGGCACATTCAGCCTGCAGATCCGCAGCCTGGCCATTCAGGTAAAATACCTGTTTGAACGGAACCTTGTGAAAGATCTTTTCATTCAGGAAATAGCCAAACTGTTGACTGGCCCCCTGCGGTAAACCGATGTATTCATCCATATGAAAAGCATTTATCCGGCTCCAGTCTATCTCTTTCTCAATAAGCGCATCCAGGAATTCAAGTTGCGAAGCTGCAGCGGCAAAGATCATGTTTACACTTTCCTGCTGCGCCAATAATGCGTTGATATTATTCGCTACTATCGTGGCCGCATCTGCTCCCAGTTCTGTCCTGTTGCTATACACTTTTACTCTTAACTGATCTGCAATTCCTTCTTTCATGATAAACGATGTTCTTTATATTTAATGATGATTTACGCACATTGCATCGGTCATTGAAATGTGAACCTCTCGAACCTACACCAGACCTCCAGACCCGACAGGTTTTGCTTAGCTATCCGGCCCTGCAAAACCTGTCAGAGTCTACCCCGCTCTGCGGGGTCTAAAGGTGCCTGTCAAAACCTTTCTTCTTTCGCTCGTAGCTCGTAGCTCGTAGCTTGCTTTTTAAAACCTCATCTTAACACCCGCACGGCCCCAGAAAGAATAAAATTGCTTTTGGTACATTCTGTCTCTTTCGCCATAGTAATCCAGTTGCGGAGCCTTTGTGAGGTTGAGCGCTTCTGCATAGATCGAGAACATTTTGTTGATACGGTAAGATGTATTAGCATCTACCTGAATCCTGTCATGCCTGATCACGTCTGTGGCATCTTTATCGCCCAGTAACACGGTATATGCGCTGTTATAGTTCAGATTACCCTGGATAGAGAAGCCTTTGTAGGCAAAAGACAAGGAGGCATTGGCGGTATGATCAGCCTGGCCTGGCAGGCGGAGATCCTTCCGGAACTGTGCATCTGCTTTTGAATGTGTGTACGTGTAATTGGCCAGTACAGAGAAACCTTTCAGAATGCCGGGCAGGAAGGTAAGGTTGGCTTGTGCATTCAGTTCGATACCAAATACATCGGCCTTATCGCCATTCAGCGTTCTGTACCATCTCCAGCCAGTATAATTTGCTGCATTTTCAAACTCATTACCTTGCAGCGTAGTGACACTGTTGTACTGGAAATTATTGATCCTCTTGTAGAACACACCCGCAGAAAGGATACCCAGGTTGCCCAGGTACTTCTCATACATCAGGTCCCAGTTGGCAGCAGAAGCAGGTTTCAGCTCGGGGTTGCCGTCTGTTACTGTCTCACTCAAAATGCTCGTTACACGACCGGGAACCAGGTCCACAAAGTTGGGACGGGAATAACCATAAGTAAGCGCTGCACGGATCAGTGATGATTTGTTCAGGTCATACTTGAACTGGATATTGGGCAACACCTTCACATAATCGTTCTTTTTCTGATTGGGAGTGGTTGATATCCACACGCCGTCTTTGTCCTGCGCTATGATATTGCCTTTGTAGTCAACCTTAGTGGATTCTATACGTACACCGGCCAGGAACATTAATTTATTGAACTGGATACGGTTCATTGCATAAACAGACCTTACGGATTCCACCGCATCATAAAAATAAGAGTCGATGCTCATCCGTGTAGCTGGTACATTAATAGGGAAGAGACTGCCGCCCAGGTTGGCATCCAGGAAACTAATGGTCTTGTTCTTATCCACACCCAGACCAAAATTCGTATTACCATCCAGCAGGTCGTCAGATACCTCTGATTCACCGGCAAAATTACCAAGGTTGCCTGCTGCGGCTGCACCTGCATACGTGGTAACGATCGTATTGTCAGGACGGAAACGGATATTGTGCATGCGTTTAAACTTGCCGCCTATCTTGAACGAAGAAGAATTCTTTCCCAGCATATAAGGCAGTGTAGCATTTAGCCTGGCTGTAAAGTTCTTACCATTCGTAGTCCACCAATCCCGCTCCACTGTATTATAAGTATACAACGCTGTATTGTTTTTCCAGTCTGATACGTAAGGCGACAGGTAGTCGGTAGCAATATCCTTGATCCGTAACGGAATATCGCCTGTAATGAAATTATAAATGCCCGACAGGTTCTTGAATTCAGATTGGCTCATGGAAATACCCGCATCCAGCTTCAGTCTGCCCAGCGTGGTTTCACCACTTAGGTTAAAGTTCAGGTTGCTGTTCTTTTCTGTAGCCGATTTTATTTCATTGTAGCCACGCCCCCTCGTAGTTACATATTCACCATCACTATTCAGGGTCGTGCGGCTGCTCTGCATACGCGTACGCTTGCGATAGCGGATCAGGTCATTGTTATGATCGGCATACATGAGGTTAGCCACAATGCTCGTCTTTGCATTGATATTATAATCCACCGTTAAAGACGCCCCTGTTCTCGTACGTTCGTTTTCAACGTACAATAACCGTACATCCGTTGGGAAAAACACATTCCCCTTGCCATAGTCTTTTTCTTCCCACACCTGTGCCCTGATCTCATCATATCCGTTCTTTGTTTTGAAATAACTACCGGTGGCCATAATACCCAGCCTGCCATTGGGGCTGCTGGCCGAAGGGAAGAAACGTTGACCGATCGATACATTGCCAATCGCATTGAGGTTGCTCCGTAGATTATTATAACCTGTACCCAGATCGATGGCCACCTTTGGGCGTAATGATGTAGCTGTAGGTGATTTCATATTGATCTGACCGGCAATGGCATCTCCATCCAGGTCAGGCGTCAGCGTCTTGATCACTTCCATAGAAGACAGCACATTCACCGGGATCACATCCAGCTGTGCATTCCTCGATCCGTCTTCCTGCGTTCCCATGATCTGTTCACCATTCACATTGATATTGGTGAAATTGCCCGGCGTTCCCCGCAATTGCACCGTAGCGCCTTCGCCGCTGCTGTTCCGGCCGATCGTTACACCTGGCAGACGTTGCATGGATTCTGCCACATTCAGATCAGGATAGCGGCCCATCAGGTCGGCAGAGATCACCTGTTTGATATTGTCCGCACTTCTTTGCTGGTTGAGCGCTTTCGCCTGCCCTTCCCGCGCACCCACCACTGTTACCGAGGTGAGGCTTTTGCTAAGCGTGGTTAATTTGAAATTGAGCTGAGCCGTTAGCCCCGCCTTCACCGTTACTTCCTTTTCTACCGGGGCATACCCCATGTAGTTCACCACGATCGTTTGTTTTCCTTCGCCTACACTTGCCAGCGTGAAATTACCGGCAAGGTCCGTGGCAACACTGTTGGTGGTTCCTTTCACGTTTACAGAAGCGCCGGGAAGGGCATTCCCGTCACCATCCGTAATTTGCCCTTTTACAAAGCCACTCGTTTGCTGGGCCATCACAGGTGTAAAAAAAGCTGGCAATACAAACACTGCTACCAGTAAATAAACGGGCGTCAGCAGGTTGTTGATGAATCGTTTCATGTGCGAGTATTTAGGCAGTTAATGAATGTGGGGTTATATATTATTTAGCGTGGAAACTCATATAGTCAACCAGAAAGCGGAGACCAAAGCTGGTACCAATATCCCTGTTCGTCAGCCACACTTTCCCTTTCCTGAATCGTATCCTGGTTTCCAGTACTGCACCGCGCAGGTTGGGGTCTGGATGATCCTGTGCATACCGGTTGTTCACCAACCACTGGGCTGATTTTTCAATATTGCTGTCAAATTCTTTATAGCCATATTTTGACAGCTCAATCCACACGATACCAGCTAAGGCTACCGCAGAGCCCGTAACAGAACCTTTATCAGGCTGCCGGTCGCTCATATAATTATCGTAAAAAATAGTCCCGTCTTTTTGCTGCGCTTTTACAAAAGCACGCGCTGTTTTTGCAGCCCCTTCCAGGTATTTCTTATCCTGCGTCAGTTTATAGGCTTGAATAAGCGATTCTGCATACCATAAAGAAAACCGTGGATGGAAACTCTTTTCTTCTACGAAATTGGGCATAAACTGCATCCACACACCTTCCGGCCCCTGCTTCTCAAGCAGGCTATTGCATAGGTTGATATAGGCATCCCTGAATTTTTTATCGCCCGAAAACTCATAAGCATCTTTAAACAGCCAGCCTTCTGTATTGGGGCGTGAAACATCAAACAGCTTTTGATCCTTTTTATCTTTCTGTTTCCAGAAAGGGCTGTACTCTTTCAATACCTCGCCCGTTTTGGCGTCGATATTATCATAGCAAACCCCTTTCTCCGGGTAATACATGTTCTTCATCATCCATGCAGCCGCATTGGTGGCAATTTGCGCATAGCGCTTATCTTTCGTTACACGCGATAGTTCATAAATACCGGGCGTACCATCGGAGATAGTAGCAAATACAATAAACTCATCTCCCAGCGCATCCCCATGCACACCCGCTACAAGGCCCTTCATCACGGGGTGGTCTTTGATCTCCAGGCTGGCCCAGAAATTACCGCCCCTGATCGCTGCATCCAGGTATGCTTTTTTACCTGTTTGTTTATAAGCCGCCAGCAGCGAATACACCGCCTGTCCCGTATGCCAGGGCACTTCATACGGATACCATTTGCCTTCCGTGAGGTTGTAGTCACACCGCGACTTCCCTTCTTCATCCAGCAATACATTCGATACATAACCGGCCATCTGGTCAATTGCCAGCAGCACTTCTTCTTTTTTTACTTGTGCCTTTACATTGAGCGAACAAAGTAAAAAGACAAACGAAAAAACATACAGCAAACCGTTATTCAGCTTCATATACTTTGTTTTGGGGATTAGTCTGATATTTATGTTTTGAATTTGTCACCTGGATATCCGCTGCCAGTCTGAACGTAAACTGCCAGGGAGTGGCGCCTTGCGGTATCTTCAGCAATAAATGGTTGATACCTGCCTTAAAGGATAAGAGATACTTCTTTTCTCCGGTTATCGTATCAGTGCCTGGTACAGTAGCCACCTGTATTCCGTTGAAGAAAACCTCAGCACCTGCGGGGGCCGAAAGAAAAGAAGCAGCAACAGCCGCTTCTTTTGCCGTGATATTACAATAGGCATAAGCGCTGCTATGCGTGTTGTTGCCAAAACGTTCATCCAGGTCGATGATACCTCCATTGGGAGTGGCAAACTTGTGCCAGCGATACGTTTTCCCCTGGTACATCGTAAAGTCTCCGGGAGAAGGAGGCTTATTGTACTCAGTGTTCTCGGCATACAGAAAAGCAGGCACCGAACCATTGTCACTTCCCGGGAAGGGGCCTGTCAGCATCCAGTTCTGGAAAAAACTAAACCGCGTTTCCACAATATTAAGCCTTATGCTATCAGCGGGTGGAAGTGTTGCCTTTTGGGTGATGGCAGCGGCGGCAGCCAGCAGGCCTGCTTCAAGCTGGCTTAAGTCCTGTATCTTTTTATCATAGGGCAGCAAGACCTCCTTTAGCCAATAGTCCTGGTTTTCCCGTTTCCATGCAGCACGGTAACGGTCCTTCATGGCCACGTAACGGTTGGCCATAGTATGGATTCCCTTCGCTGTTGAACTTAGTAGTGCCTTCGCTTCCTGTGGACGCGTAGCGGCCATTCCTTGTGCTTCCTGGTAATACTTTACCGTTTCCGCCAAAGTAGTACGCGTGTCTATTGCAATCTGGTACTGTTCAATGGCATGTTGTAATGTGCCTGCATCATCCTTGTTCCATAAGGGCGCAGCGCCGGCTATCAGCTTCGATGCTTCCTGCAGGATGGCATTGGCAGCAGGAACAGACGTATTGTTCAGCAACATCTTTTTCCCTTTTTCAGGAAGCAATACCTGTTGCCACACCAGCTCATTAAGATTGTAAGTCAGCTTCAGTCCCCTCAGCTCCATTAACTTGAACAAGGCTTTCACATAACCGCCATTGCTTGTTCCATAAGCATTGACCTCATACCGGCTGTCAAAAGAATCATCCTGGATGGTGTCGATATTCCAGCTCTTCTCAGCAGCGGCATATACCCCGTACCAGTCGGCGGAAAACAGATAAGTGCTGCCATCATCCCAGATGGTGGTGAATGCCCCCGTAGCTCCCTGTTGCTTTCCCGCAGCCAGGAAGCCCGCAATATTAGCTTTGGCCATCACCATATCAGGAAACAGGCGGTAAGAATTGAGTATGCCCGGGCAAACCATAAACTCCAGTTTGCGGTCTGCGAAGGGTTGTATCCACCGGGCATAACTCTGCTGATCGCCATATTCCCAGGTCAGGTAAATAATATCACGCGGCAACATATCCGGGATCTCTTTATACTGCAATGCAATATCTCCCCACATCATCATCTTTTTATGATGCTTCGTTACCACGTCGTACAGGAACTTCATATGGTCGGAATAAAAACGGGCTGGGCCAATACTATCTATATAGGCTTTCGACCTTCCTTTATTCAGGTCAAAAGTTTCATCACAGTTTACATTGAACCAGGGCGCGCTGAACGCATCACACAATTCACCGATCACTTCTTCCAGGAACTTTCTCGCCTTCGGATCAAGCGGAGAGATCAGCGTATTCGTTTCTCCCATCGACTTGTATTGCGGCAGTGCAAGTATCTTATCAAAATGCCCAAAAGATTGGAAACTTCCGATCAGTTGCATATGGTAATTCACCGCATAGGCCGAAAGCTCTTTGATCTGCGGGATCGTGAGTTTACCGTTGGCGGGTGCAAAATCAGGGTAGGAGATGGGCTGTACCACATGTTCAATATAGAAGGAGAGATAATTGATCTTCAGCTCAGCCATCCGTTCGATCTGTTGCTTTATATATGCCACTGTGGAAATAGGCCCCCGGCTGATATCATCATAGATCACCCGCGTGGCAAATGCCGGCCAGTCTACAATTAAAACGGCTTTCTTCCACTGCGCCCTCGTTAACTGCTTCAGCGTTTGCAGGCCATAAAAAAGACCTGTTTCAGTATGGGCAGCGATCGTGCGCTCCTGTTCATTCATGATCAGCACATAACCCTCCTGGCCAATTTGCCGGAAAGCGGCGCCTGCCTTTTCCTGCAAAGCTTTATCCTTTTGCGCATCCTTCCCCAGCAGTACCAATGATACGGTAGCTGTGCCGGCCACAGGGTGGGAGAGGCCCGATACAAAACTGTTCCAGTGGCCTGTCAGCCTTCCCGCCACTTCTGCGGGTATGCCTATAGACTGAAACCGGAGCTTGCCAGGATAGCTAAGTGCACTTTGATTGTCTGTTACCTGTTGCGGGTACGGCAATACCGGTAACGTATTGGCCTTCGCAGTGCCCAACAGCAACAGAAAAAACAATACCGGTATCAATGTCCTTGCCATCATGGATGATCAGTTGAAGGTGAATAAGGGATCGCTATAGCCATAGCCGCATCATTATTCACCGTAGTTATTTCTTTTCCCTTGAATATCGTCTGGATCGTAATAAGATGTTTGCCATCCGTTGCTTTCCATGGAAAGCGGACCAGCTGTACACGTGGTTCCAGGTCATTGGGCGCTTCGATCAACCGTATCACCTGCGAGTCCGTTATTTTGCCATCCACCAGCAGCTGTACCGTGATATCCCTGGCAGCCACGCGACCGATATTGTGAACGGTACATAGTATCTCAGCTGCATCATCAGCTTTCAATGCCTTAGGCTCTATTGTAATATCTCTTTCACTAATGGCCACATCAGCCCTGTTTGCATCCACAGCGGCAGCCGCGCTGATTTGGCGGAGCTTTAATACCACACCTTTCTTAGCCGGTAAGGGCACTTCGATCCGGCCAACTCTTTCGCTGATGGTCATTATCTTTTGGGTCAATAGTTCTTCCGCCTGCAAATCGTCATTACCATCCGTACCGATCGTGAGTTCATAGCTACCCGGTGCCAATCGCCAGGTATTCATCTCAACAGTCTTAGCCATATCCCGGTTATAAAGCGATATCACTGCCGACCTGGCATCGCCACTGCGCACGAATACAGACACTGCCGGCCCGGTATTTTTCCAGGTAGCCACCATGGCCGGAAACTCAAACCCTCTTCCAAAATGCCCCGTATACATGCCTGTCAGCAGATCACTGCCCCGTACATATACCCGGTCGGTAAATTTTACTTCACTCGTCAGTAGCGGGAAATTATAGCGCAGCGAAGCCAGAATAGGAGTGAACCCTTCCAGTAAGTCCGTCACCTTACCCGTGATGGAATATTTATTATAAGGAGAAGCCAGTTCGCTCACAAGGCTATCAAACTGCTGTTGTCCGCTGAGTAATCTTGTCATCGCAAATACCTGCCCCAGTGGATGTACTCCTGCAGTCTTGTCTTCCCCACCATTGAGCATGATCCTGTTCGCCCAGGCGGCCGAACCCTTTGCGGCTTTTTGATCAGGAGCATTCGCCCGGGCTTCCCGGATGATCGCCGCAGCTTCATTCACCGGCTCCAGGAAGCGCTTGTTATTCGTCAGGTAATACATACCTGATAAATGATAATACAATTCACTTACATGACCCAGGTGGTCCCAGTTATAATAATCGTACTTTAATTGAGGATCATACCACTTGTCTCCAAATCCATCATCACTAAAGCGCACAGCAGCAGGAAAAACGCCCGCAGGTTTGCCATCTCTGGTACTGGCCGCATCCGCTATCCAGGCATTCGACCATTCGGTAAACGACTTCAAAATCGTTGGATTTTGATTGTACCAGGCTGTCCACAAGCCAGGCAACAAGGCCCGCGCATTCAACGGCACATCCACGCCATAAGGAGCCTGCGGCCAGGCTTCTGTTGCCGACAAAAAATACGATTTGAAATGACGATGTCCCGCCGGCGTAATGCCCGACCATACATCCCTGAAATGCTGCATGCTTATCATACACCTTTCTACATAGGCCGGATCGCCATATCGGATCATAAACATGCCCGGATGTGAATCCCTGAACAGCTCGGCAGAATGTTCTACATCATCTACGCCTTTTGAATAACCACGATACAATAGGTCACTGTTCCAGATGCCATCCGCGATCCGCGTGTATCCCTTCCGTGCTATAGCATCATCAGCGCCCACCACAGCCGGAAGCCACCAACGCAGCATTTCTACATCATCCCCAAACTTGCCGCCGAGTTCTCCATTGGCTGCTTGCTTTTCCTCTACCCACCAGTGTATCACCTGCTGCATCCGCGTCATCGCCTCATATTGCAGCACAGCCCAGCGCGGAATACCTGTCGTATCCCCAGCGTTAAAAGCAGTTGGTATTTGCCTGCCCAGGTACATCTGGATCACTTCGTGATCCGGGAACACCCTGGCCAGCTCCTTAAAGTAGACGGTGGCCTTACTCTCTGGCAGCAATTGATCATCCTCCTGGTAAAGCCAGTAATGGATCCTGGCCAGCAGGTACAAGGCTTTGTAATAAATGGGATCAGCAGGATCTGCCACCACCTGCTCCAGCAGGTCGGCCGCCGTATACATCCGCTGAATTTGATTCATACCAGTTTTTTTGGTGGCCCATCCCCAGCCGCCCTCGTTGTAATACCTGCAGGCTTGCAGGTACTGACGAAGCGAGTGCAACTGGTTGAAGGCCGCCGTGGGATTGCTACTAACGCCTATAACCTGAACGAGTTGATTCACAAATTGGGCTGCTACAGCCGTATCCTGTTCCGGGCTCTTGTCCGTAAAAGGAATATCCTGAAATGCCGTAGCAGGTCTTAATTCAATACTGAAAATTCCTACCCCTGTTCCAGGGGCGCCACCTATGCTGACGATGGCTTTATGATCCCTGATCTTTACTTTCTTCCGGATGCTTTTATAGGGCAGGCGAAACCACGGTGTCCCCACACTATCTGCTATCACTTCATCATTCACCGCAATATGCAGCAGCATCTTGTCAGTCCCGTGATGTCCTGTAACTACTGTAATAAAATAATCGCCGTCCGGAACATCAGCCCTGAAAACTAGACTGTCCATACCGGTTACTCCATCTTTCAATAAACTATCCGGTAGTTTATGATACATCGAATCAAAACTGCCTGTTGGTTTTACCAGCCAGCCAGAGCCCCGTTGGGCATCATATATACTTGCCGGACCTATCCTGGTATATCCCGGAGCGGTAGCAGAACTGTCACTGCCCATATCAAACAGCAAATGTTGCCCCTCATGGCTGCTATCTGAAGAGCAGGCGCATAACAGGCAGCAGGCCAGTGTGTATAGCAGCAATGCTTTTTTCAACGGTGATCTTTGTTTTTTTGATCCAGTTTCGAAACTTCTATCGCAGCAGTAATGACAGCGCCCAGTCCCCTGGGGTCATTATCCAATTGTTTCCGGTCGAGGTAAAATTGCTCATCAAACCCGATCTCTGTGCCCCGGCAAATGCCGTGAACAAGACCATTGCCCTCAATGTTCCGGGCCACGCCCTGCCAACCCAGTAAAGCATATTTTTTATAAGCGGGTGCCAGCCATCCTTTGCTCACCCCTCTGGCAATGGCCAGTGTAAACATTGCTGTGCAGGATGTTTCTGCATAGGAAGCAGGCCGGTTGAGCAACTGTGGCCATAAGCCAGTTGGCAGCTGGCATTTTACAAGCGCCGCCACATGTTGACGAAAAGCTATCAGTACTTTTTGATAATCCCGGTGTTGCGGAGGCAGTACATTCAGCAACTCGGCCGTGGCCCATACGATCCAGCCATTGGCCCGGCCCCAGAATGCTATCGCTTTTTCCCGGCTTGCGCTAAACCAGCCATGCTTGTACAGGCCTGTTTTTTCGTCAAGCAGGTATCCCTGAAACTGTAGTACCTGTTTGGCAGCTTCATCAAAATAGCTGGCATCACCAGTAGCCCTGGCCATGATAGAAAGAAAAGGCACACTCATAAACAGGTCATCCGCCCACACGGTAAAAGCGGCCGGTTCTGGCCGGCAGAAAGTACCGTCCGGCAGCCGCAGCTGCGCTGACCGAACTACCCGTGCAATGGTATCTACCAGCGTTTTCAGCGCAGTATTATTCGTTGTGGCATATTGGGCTGCAAAAGGTAAAATAGGAGCCCCTGTATCATCCAGCATCGTGCGGCGGAACAAACGGTGCAGTGTTCCGCGGTAAGCATGCTGTTGTTCGTATTGATATTTGAAATAAGCGCTGTTGTTGAGTACAAAATCCGTATACTTCTTTACAAATCCATTGTATCCAGCATTGTCTGTTGCCCCGGCCAGTTGCAAAATGCTCCATACAGCGATCCCATGCGAATAATGCCAGTTGGCATACGACTCCCGTTGATAGGCAGCTGTGCTGTCGATCTTTAATGTAGGTAATAACCGTTGCGGAGCCTTTTGCCAGCTATACAAATTGGCACCAGGTAATTGAGGGAACTGCATCGAGGCTGGAAGGGGAGTAGCTACCCCTGTAGCAAAAGGCCCTGCATACAGCCAGGATGCGCCTGTTTCAGCGCTATTGAAAGCAACAGCGCCATCAAGATCATCCGCTACTGTTTGTGGTCGCAGCAATACTGCGGGAGAACTATTGTTGCCTGCTTCCAACAGGATCAGCCATTTGTTAGCTCCTTTTTGTTGCCGTGCAGTGAAATATTTGTTGAACGGGAACTTGCCATAAGCCACCTCTCTGGGAGCTGCATTCATACCTGCCTGTTGCTCGTACACCAGCACATCATTGAGCCATATCTTTATGTTTCCTGCACTGCTTACACCAAATCGTACCAGCGTATCTGCAGCAGCCTGCGAATTACCCAATGCATAGGACCGCTGGCCGGGCTGCAATGCCAGGTGAGTGAAATCCACTACCTGCATCCCCAGCACTTCTTCCTGCGGCTCAAACACCAGCTCAAAGCGCGTATCAGCTATAAACCGGTCCGCTACCTGCCTGGCCAGCGAAATGGCCCTGACTGATTCCTGCCCATAGATGCTACTGCCGGCTGTCAACAGCGACAGTAGCATAAGTGGGATCAAACGGTACAGATAGGGAATGCGGTACTTCATGCCATTATTTAATGTATGCAAATTCTATTTTATCACTTTGATATTAACACTTTGTTGATCCTGTTTAACAAGCCGGCGTACAGGAAACTCAGATACATTGCTTTCCACAATCCCGTTCTTGCTGTCCTTCACCAGTACCACTGCTTCTGTGGTCGTAGCGCTTTGTACATTCAACCCTTTCAGGGTAAAGCCATTGGTACCCGAAACAGCAAAAGCAGGTCTGGCATCCGCTGTTTTATAGCGCAGCCTGATATCAGATAACCGCACATCCGTAGCATGACGAATAAAAAAGCCATAGGCCGGCAACTTGCCAAACATCGTAGCCTCCGGGTAATCCACTTCTTTTTCCTCCGGTACCACCAGCGCATCTGCCGCTGTTCCGCCGCCACTCATTTCAATGCTGATATTATGCAACGATATATTTTCAACAGGCGCTTTTGCCAGTCCTGAAATAGAACAACCAATATCATTGGCGCCTGTAGCGATGACATTTGAAATGCTGATGTTTTTTAACTTGCCGATGGCTGGAATAGGAACTGATGCAATATGTTGGCGGGCGCGGTTGCCCAATCGGATAAACAGGGGTACTTCAGGACCTTCGATCACCATATTGCTAATAGAGATATTTTCCATGATACCCCCATCCACTACTTCCAGCGCAATACCGCTGATACCTGCCGGCCGGCCATAAATGGTAGCAACCTGTGCAGATGGTTTGATCACACAATTGGAGATCACAATATTCCGGTAACCACCGGTAGATTCAGTACCAAACTTAAGTGCGCTGCAATGACTGCTCAGGATGCAATTCGTGATCGTAATATATTCCGAGATCCTCGCCGAAGTACTCTTGATCGTAATGCCATCGTCATCAGAATCTCCCGTTACATTCGAGATCGTTACATACCGGCAGCCATCGATATCCATCATATCATTGTTCTTGTTCGAATGATTCCAGATATTGATCCCATCGATCAATACCTGCTCACAACCCAGGTAATGCTGCATCCAGAAAGCAGAATTCCGCAACCTTACCCCGGTAACAGTTACTTTCTTGCAACCGGCAAACCAAAGCAGGTAAGGGCGGTCTTTATAGCGGTCTGGCTTCTTGATCGTATTGATCACAAACGAGGCGCCTTGCCCGTCAATCACCCCTTCACCTTCGATCTTTACATTCTCCTGGTTCTTGCAAAAGATCAGTGCCTGCTTCGCCCAGTCTTCACCATAGAAAGGAATGCCTGACTGCTGGTAAGGATAATGCCTGGTGGCCGGCTGGCCCAGCAACACAGCTTTCGCCGACAGATGAAGCGTCACATTACTCTTCAGCACGATCGTTCCCGATAAGAAAGTGCCGGCTGGAAAATATACGGTGCCTCCTGTTACTGCACAGGAGTCTATAGCTTTTTGAATAAAAGCCGTATTGTCTGTCGTTCCATCACCTACTGCTCCCGAATTGGCTATATTATACTGTTGCGTATAGCCTGCAGGAATAGCCATACACCATGCCATAGCTGCTAAAAAAGAACCCTTGAAATATTTACCCGACATTGCCATGAACCTGTTTTTATGATAAATACCGGTTGATCTGTTGATCAAGCCAGTGAGCCGATCGCTTATAAGCCTGTTCTATATCTTGAATATTTGTTTCAGCGCCACCCACATCAAGGGCAATCCTGCCTTTGTAACCCACCGCTTGTAAAGTGGAAAAGAATCCATCCCAGTAAATACTACCGTCGCCCGGCACCTGGTGTTCTACCTGCCTGCCCGAATTGTCCGACAGATGGATATAACTGATCTTGTGCGCAAGGCGCAACACACTCAGCGACAGGTTTTCCTTCAGGAAATACTGATTGGCCGTGTCCAGATTAAAGTACAGGTTGGGGGCGCCTACCGCATTTGAAAAATTAATGAACCCATCCGTGCTCGCCGTAAGACTTCCTTCACAGGGATGCAGGTGATAGGTTAACCCATACTTGTCTGCAATCCTGCAGGCTTCCCGGAATGTACCGGTCAGTCCATCCCAGTAAGCGTTCCAATCAAGGTCACGCGACGGTAACAACCTGCCCAATACCTCATCATTATAATGACGCATCACCGGCATATCGGCGGGATAGCTGAGCGGCAACAGCGGACCATTATCCAATACCCCCTCTGCACCCAGCGCACGAGCTGTGATACAGCCCTTTTCAAAAAGCTCCAGGCTCCTGGTGCGCTCTGTGGGATTAACCGAGCCAAGCTCCGGCAGCACAAGACACAGTATCGGTACGGTGCAACCATATTTTTCCAATGCCTCCGCAATGGGGGCGCGATTGCTATACAGGTGATCGATATTATCTCCTCCAATACCTTCCAGCTCGATATGCCGGAATCCCAGGCCCGCCATTTCTGCTATATGTTGCACCGTATCCTTCACCGGTGGAGGATAGCCATATTTTGAGATAATATAGAGGTAAGCGCAACACATACGTTCACTATGATCGGTCATATCAAGGGCGGTTTTTCATTATTACGGGTACGTGCCCGAAAAGGGAGAAAATAAAATCCCGTTACGGGAGCTAATAAGGTTTAAACAGAAAAGAATGCTTGCGTAGGATAAGAAACGGGCACGTGCACGAATCTAATAAAATAATTCAAAAGAACAAATAAATTTCACGGTTTCTTTACCCCACTACATCCACTTTAAGAAATCGTTTGTTATCGTGTCGAAGGGTGGGTCGCCCTTCAAGGGCGGCTCACCCTGATCTAAAAGACCGGTCAAAACCTTTTCTCGTTGCCTTTATGCCTATTTGCCTTGTTGCCTATTTCCCAATCCATATCCTGTACTTAACCTCTTTCGTAAATCCACTCACCGGCGGCGCTATTTCCACCTCCACAGGATAGGCCTTCACAGCAGGGTAGGGCATCCAGAAATGTTCTGCATTGCGTCCTCCATACAACTTCCCCTCTCCGCCTGTAATGCCAAAATAAAGCTTATGCTGCCCGGTTTGTATCATCAGGCGATTACTGTCCACCTGCTTGAATACCGTTCCCTCATTGTCTACAAACGGCTCCCGCACCGTAATCACCGGAAAGGCATCGTGATAAGTTAAGCGAATCGTTTTCTCGATGTAGTCATCTGCAAAAACATACAGGATATGGTAAGCCACTGCGCCATTGATCCAATCCTTGTTCTTCAACTCTCCCGTAGCTGTTACCTGGAAAAGATGTTTGCCCAACTGCTTCGTCGATAGACGACTGTCAAATTCATACAGGTTCGTAAAATAGCCCGTGGTATCCTTGTAGAAGATCTGTGGCGTAAGGCATTCTACTCCTGGCGCTTCCGGAAAGCTCATCGGTTCCGGACGTGAATAGCTGGTTACACTCGATACCTGTAGGGCTCCAACATCCTTCATCCATAAATAGGATTGCGTGCCCCCGTTTGGCCGGTGCATATATTTACTCCGCGCCCCTGCTGCCTGGTCCTTATAGCGATAACCAGTTATAGTTGCCATGAAGTTGTTCGTTCTTACCTGCACCAGGTCCAGCGTAGGAAAGGTTTTCATCCAGCCCGTCGCATCTGAAGTTATGGGCGTAGCAACATGCCTGGATACCTTGTCCAGTTCATATGCCATCGCAAGGTTTTTCGCTTTCGTAAAAGTGGGATAGATACAGGGTGCGGCATTCAATGTCCGGTAATGATGTGGACCGAAGCCGATCAGTCCTTCCGGTAAAATATTCTTGCGCAGCAATTGAAGGTTCCGCAGGGAGGCTGTGGCATAACGCGGATCTTCTTGCGCATACAAGGCAAACAAAGCCTGGCATCCATCAGAAGTAGCACCTCCATACAAGGTCCATTTATTAGAACGGATGCCCCAGGAATTATCCAGGGATCCATCCGGGTAAATAAAATACAGATGTTCTTTCAGCGATCTTTTTACATAACCGTCTACCAGCGTATCATGCGTTATACGTGCATACAGGCCCAATCCCCACAAGCTCATTTCCATCTCATAGCCCAGGTCCACGCCCAGCTTATTGCCAATGCCCCGGCCACCTTCTCCATTGATAAAACCATATTCATCCATTTTGGAGATCGTGCGGTGCGCCAGTTCCCTGGCCTTCTGTAAATGTTGTTGATTGTGTGTGAAACTGTAGGCCTTGGCCAGCGTGGCCGTAGTAGTAGCTACATAATTGATACTGGCAAATTCAGGTTTCATCACCTGGTACAAATAATCCGCTGCTTGTTGGATCGAGGTTTCCCACATTTGCCGTTCGCTGACCGTAAAATGCGGGTTGATGAGTTCATAGGCCAGCATCATCATCAGCAACTGGTCAGTGGTGGTGCCCGTCCATTCTTCCGGTGTTTCCTTCCAGCTGCCGTTTGTTTCCTGTTGCCTGATCAGCCAGGCGCCGGCTTTTTTAGCTGCCTGCAAATAACGGTCTTCACCCGTAATCTTATACGACACCGAAAATGGATAAACAGCTTCTGCTGCCCTCGTATGCCGTACGTTGCAGGATTGGCAGGCAATAGCGCCGCAATGCGGATCATTCCCCTCCTGTACTTGTAGCTTCAACAACACATTGGTGAGTTGTAGCAGCGTAGCGGAATACTCTTTTTTCATATCCAATACCTGCGCCTGCGTACAATACCCGCAAAGCACAAATAATGCAATGGCAACAAGCGTTCGGTGCATCGGCAACCGTTTTTAAGATGATGTTCCCGGATTTACGGGCACGTGCACGAATATAGAGCAAAAAAATATTCCCGTGATCAGTTTCTGTAAAATTTATAATTCGCCCGTGTAATAATATCGATCGGCATCAGGTAGTTTTCTTCCACCGGTGCTGAGTAAACAAGACGTTGAAATAAGGTCATGATCCCTCTGTAACCCTGTTCCTGCGGCTTCTCGCAAATAAGGAAGTCAATGAATCCCTTTTCAAGATAACTTACATTTTCATCCAGGAAATCGTACCCGATCAACAGCACATCCTTCCTGTCCACTGCTTCCAGCCACTTTGCTACCAGCGAGACCCGCGAATTGGTTACATAGATCGCTCCGAGTTTTTCTTCTGTCTTCAACAACTTGGAAAGCTTGGCAGCGACAGACTTATAATCTGTATCCGTCGAATTGAAAGGCAGTACCAGCTTTTCAGATAAGTTCTCTTTAAAATAAGCCCGGAAACCTTCTTCTTTACGGAGGATGGCAAAATTGTTATCGATCTCCCGCGCAATGTTGGCAATTATTACCTTTTGTCCCTTCTTCACACAATAGTGCACCAGTTGAGCAGAAAGATAGCCACTGTGAAACAACTCCGGACCGATATAAGAAAGCCTGTTGTATCCCGATATATCAGAGTTGATCAGTACACAGGGAATATTCCTGTCCGAGCAATAGGCCAGTAATGTTTTGGATTCCTCTTCAAAGGTGGGAGATACCAGGATGCCGTCAGGTTCGGCTTTCATGATGCGCTGCGCCTCTGCTTCAAAAGAAGCTTTCACATTCTGATCGAAGAAATAGCGCTCAATTTGTACCCGGTACTGTTTCGTCTCCGATTCCGCTTTATTCACGCCTTCCAGGGGCGCTTTCCAGTATTCCGTTTCTTCAGAAATGGCAGGGAGTAATACAGCCAGCCGGAGCGTTCCCCGGGAAGCCAGGGCCAGCCTTTGCGCCAGCACATTGGGCTGGTAATTCAATTCCTGGATGATCTTATTGATACGCTCCTTGGTCTTTTCCGAGACCCCCGTTCTGTTGTGAATGACCCTGTCCACAGTAGCTGTTGAGACCTTCGCGCGTCTGGCAATCTCTTTTACTCCAGCATTACTATCCGTATTTTTTTTCATGTTAGACCTTGGTAGAATAAGCACCAAATATAAAAAAAGCGGCATAAATTGTTCTTATATACTTTTACCGCATGTCATTTATCAATATTGAATTGAAGGCCAGAACCGAAAATGCAGCGCAGATCAGACAATATCTTCTCAACCGGGGAGCTGAATTCAGGGGCATTGACCGGCAGACCGATACCTACTTTAAGGTGCCCATTGGGCGGCTCAAACTGCGGGAAGGTAAAATTGAGAACAACCTCATCTGGTACCAGCGTAGCGACCAGGCTGGCCCCAAACAATCTGATTTCATACTAACACCTGTACCTGATCCTGTTTCCTTAAAGCAAACGCTGACGAATGCCCTGGGTATTAAAGTAACTGTAGTAAAGAACCGGGAAATTTATTTCATCGGCAATGTGAAGTTTCACATTGATCAGCTCGATGAATTGGGCAACTTCGTAGAAATCGAGGCCAGCAACAAAACCGAAGACCTCCCCGTAGAAAAATTACAGGAACAATGCGAATACTACCGCAAAGCATTTGAGATAAAAGACGAAGACCTCCTCCAATTCTCCTACAGCGATATGCTGTTAAATAAAAGTTGATCAGCCGTATTCAATTATCCGTTTTTATGCTACCAACTTAGGAGGTGGTTTGAGCCGGGTGGCCTGTATCTTTCGCCAACGTTCTTCCTCTTTCTTCCTGCGGTCCTGGTGTCTTTGTTCTTCGAGCCAGGCCAGTTTTTGTGCCCGGGCTATGCGTTTGCGTTCCTTTTCTATTAATTCCGGCGTATTGTCGTAGGTGCTTTTCCAATGGTTGCGGCCAATGAGCCTGCGGTAGCGCCGGCGCTTTGGATTGCCTGTGCGGTGTTTGAGGCGGGTGTTATAATCCCTCCCACGCTTTGCGGGTTGTTGTTGGCGGCCTGTTTTCAGTTGGATGCCGGTGGCCTGCTGGTAGCGTACCCAATATTCCACATAGGTATTCCAGAGATGATCGTAGGCGCTCTGCGGCGTGGCGCCATTGTTGAGCATGGTCATGGCTTCGCCGGTGAAGCCGCGGTACATCCAGAACTGCCGCCAATCGATGGGGAGGTCGCTGTAGATGGAAGAGGCGATCTTTGAAGCAACGGTCAGGGCATTGGCATAAAGTCTGGTATTGGCAAAGCAAGGATGTGTGAGGACCTTTTCGCGGGTAAGGCGACTTTTCTTGCGCACAAAGTACCACTCCCCTGTTACGGGAAAGGACATCTTGTAGAAAGTGAGATCATCCCAGGTACATTCAAAAAATAATGGTCCGCACTGCAGTGCCATAACTGGTTGGTTGAATAATTGAATTTACAATGGTTTATCGGTGTTATTCAATACGGGTGCTAAAATGGACACATATTGCTACTTAATGCCTCTTATGACCGGGATTGTGGATGATTGGATCCGACTGATCCCGTGTATTGGGGGAAGTATAGACCTTGCTGTGTCATGGGGAGGAAGATCCAAATGTTTATAAAAATGCGCCTTTACTACCCTCGCGGTACCCTTCGGGTACGGGTGGAGTAGGGGTGCTCCCGTTAAGAGATAAGGGAAAAAGGGGTAGGGTTCCGGAGACACGAATTAAAAGTTTCGGATTGCAACATACAATGGGTTTTGCTTCCCGGGCATCCTAAGGATCCATTTTAATTTTTGTATTTCGAGCAGGTCGGCAAGATAGAGATCGAATCCAGCGGCCCCGGGTTTGCGATTTTGTTCGATTTTAATCAATTATGCTCGTTTGTTATCGTTTTTTTGCTCGGGACTTTAACTAAGACAACAGGCTTTCGGTATTAACATACTATTTGAAATAATTTACAAAGTTTACATTTTAATTTACAATCCTGAGCCTTCAAGCTGAAAGGCAAAAAGTAGTTTCGTTGTATCAATTGTGATACGATATGAAAAATAAAAAAAATATCTATAAACCTGAGGCTCCGGAAACGCTAGCAAAAAATCCAACACTGAAGCGCATTTTGATAGCACTTCTGCTTATAGCGGCTGCATGTACCCGATGCTGGCAAGGCAACTCCATGATGTCAGAAAATACAACCGCGGTTAATGCTGATGCTGCGACGACGACCTTTACAACTGGAAATATCAATGAGCCGGATATGGTAACGGTGCAGGGCGGCAGGTTTGCTATGGGTAGCAATGAGAATAATAATGAAAAGCCAATACATAATGTTACGCTAAGCAGTTTTAAAATTGCTAAGTATGAAACTACGTTAGCACAATGGCAAATGGTTATGGGCAGCAATCCTTCTGGTGGTAAAGACCGTATGGATTGTCCGGTAACAACTGTAGGCTGGGATGATATACAGACATTTATAAAAAAGCTGAATACCCTATCCGGTAAGAACTATCGTCTGCCCACAGAAGCAGAATGGGAGTATGCTGCAAGAGGCGGTACTAAGAGTAAGAAATTTGAATATGCAGGTAGTAATGATGTCAATGCGGTAGCTTGGACTTTTGCCAACAGCAGACTAACTACTCATCCTGTTGGCCAAAAAGAGGCCAATGAATTGGGAATATATGATATGTCGGGCAATGTATTTGAATGGTGCAACGATTGGTATGATGAAAACTATTATGCTAAAAGTCCGGGAAATGATCCGAAGGGTCCTCCAACAGGGCCGCATCGTGTTTTCCGCGGTGGTAACGTGGCCAGCGAACCTGCTAAAAGCCGCGTAGCCTATCGCAACCCCTTCAAGTTAGGCTACGGCACACTGGGGTTCCGGCTCGCTTCTTCTCTTTAGTATACCGAGTACCGGTGAGCTAAAATAAAAAGAGGTTTGCTTAAAGAGGCCGAGGTCTCTATCGTACTATAAGCTATGATTTTGAACATGTATAAGTGAAAAGCAATTTGTTAAACGCCATTTGGCTCGGACACTATAAATCTTACAAGATACCTGATAGGGTATATAATTAGCACCGTTTTTTTACCCATTATGGAACTACAATTAAAGCTTATTGGAGGTTATCAAATATCTAAGTCGTTGAATATCCATTAAATCTTCTAAATACTGGTTCGAAATTGGTCCAGTCAACCCGACACTAAAAAATAAACCCTTCAGATCGTTGGATTTGAAGGTTTTTAGTTTCAAAGAATTTATATTGCATTTACATTTCTTTTTCAATTGATTGTTTAATAATAACTTGATTGGTTCGAACAGGGAGGTGCACAATGCAAAAAGGTTCATGCAGCGACGACGTTCACGGCTTGGCGATGTATATTGCTTGTCATTACCAACCCAATTCATTTCCTGTTCTGTCAAAAAAAAATCCTGTTTCTGTACTGTCTGAGATTGCATGCTTTACAATTATACCTGCCGCCTGTTCTACAGTTTGCGTTCCTTTATATTCATTCAGATTAGTGGCAGTATAACCCGGTTCTACACTATTTATTCTAAAATTCGTGTCTTTAAATTCCCTTGCTAATAATACAGTTAAAGCATTTAGTGCTGCTTTAGAGCAACTGTAAGCATCATAAATTCTGTGATTGGGATTTTGTGAACTGCTTTGCATGGTCAGCGAACCCAATGGGCTTGAAACATTTATTATTGTGGGCTTATTTGATTTTTTTAAAAGGTCGATAAATTGCTGTGTGGTTTGTACTGCTCCAAAAAAATTGGTTTCAAAAACATTCCTCAAATTTTCAATGCTTCCTGTAGAAATATTTTGGGGCTGCATTCCCGCAATGCCTGCATTATTAATCAATAAATCCAATTGTTGTGTTTTGTTTTCCACTGTTTGCTTTGCTGAAATTATTGAATATATGGATGTTACGTCCAATCCAACACTCTCTACATTGGTTAGTCCTTCTGATTTCAATTTATCAACGGCATGTAATCCTTTTTCTAAATTTCGACTTCCGAGGTAAACGTAATAATTCAATTTTGCTAATTGTCGGGCTGTTTCAAAACCAATGCCCTGATTAGCTCCTGTAATGAATGCTGTTTTCATTTTTTTGTCTATACAATTGCTGAATGAATATTTAGTTACTTAAGTTTCTTATTGATTTTTCTTTGTTGTACAAATTGGTAAACAGAACCTGCAATAAACAGAATTAAAAGAATAAGAAGCGTTTTAGCGATTAAGGGGTCTTTGGCATCCTTTGCCCAAGGATGGCCCACTGGAATACGGGTAAATGTTTCATTAACTGTAGGAAGCCATGATAAGAAAAAACTAAACGACAGGCAAAAGTTCTCAAAAAAACGAGCTCTGTTATTCCCTTTCTTTCTGGAATGAAGGAAATAAGCCACCAATACCAAAATTGCAATAAATATAGCAAAAGCATGACCAGGATTAAAGCCGCCAAGTTTAGATATGCCTAATGCTGTTAAGGATGTAATAACCGTTCCGTAAAAGTATATTTTTCCGGTAACATGTGTTAAATTTATCTTGCCAAATCGTACATAAGAGATGATTGCAGCTATGATAGTAATGATACCGATAATTGTATGAAAAATTCCTAAATTAGATAGTCCCATAATTTTTTTTAAAAATTGATAAGTAGCCTATTCGTTTAAAAATGTGTTAGCTGCTTCAATAAGCGACTATACAGGCACAAGTAAACTTTAGGTAAAAAGTTTTTACTATTACATTTGAGTTAAGGAATAATATGGGCTTCTGAACTGATGGGTATATTCAATACCTTGGAGATTAAACAATTCTGTTCTGCAGCTTTCGTAATAGCTTCAAATTCATCGGCAGTAATACCAGATACAGTACCAGTAATAGAAAGATGTATTCCTGTAATATCAAAGCCTTCCATTGATAAAGTGGCTTCAGTATTCAATGATATTGGACTCAGTCCCTTTTCTGTTAATGCAAAGCTAACAGCCATTGTAAAACATCCTGCGTGTGCTGCCGCTAACAATTCTTCTGGATTTGTGCCTTTTTCCTCTCCTGTAAAACGAGTTTTAAAACTGTAGTTTGTTTTGCTTAAAATTTCACTTTGTGTAGTTAATTCGCCTTTACCTTCTTTTATACTACCTGTCCAATGTGCTTTTGCTGTACGCTTCATTTTTTGTTATTAAATTTTGGTTGTCAATATTGACAATCAAAATTGCACTGAAAATAAAAGAAGGGTTTTGTGGATTAGGTCAATTATTTGGCAATTTGGTTCAACCGGTAATGAGTTGGCGTAGCATTGTATTTGTCATGAAAACTTTTAGTAAAATTGGCTAAATCATTAAATCCGCAATCAAAGGCAATATCTGTTATGCGATTATCGGAAACCAAAAGTAGTTCGGCAGCTTTTTCCAGCCTTTTGGTTTTAATATAATTGGCAGGAGAGTCATTGTACAGCTTTGTAAATTCTCTTTTAAATGAAGAAACGCTTAAGTTAGTTTTACATGCTAACTCTTCCACACTCACTTGTGAAAACAAATTTGCTTCAATTATTTGTTTAAATGTATAGGTAATGGGCGAAAAAAGTTGTGATAATATTACCTGTATGGCTTCGGCATTTCGTGTTTGCGATAGTAAGAGAATGATTTCTTTCAATTTTAAAATCAACATTTCATCATTTACCAAAGATGGGTTTTCAAAATAAAACAACAGACCTTCAATATATTTTTGAATTAAAAAGTCATTATTTATTTTTTCGCTTGACTGATTGGTTACGCTATTCCCTGGCGATTGCAGCAACGATGGAAGTTCTTTTTCATAAATTTTCTTTAGCATGTCTGCATAGAAAGTAACAATTACAATCTCACAAATACTTTCCGAATGGTGTATTTGATTTCCTGCGTGTAAGCAATTTAGAAATAATGAATAGTTGGAAGGAATGTCTATTTGATAGTCCTCAATTTGATATCGGAATGCACCTTCTTTTACAAATAAGAAACAAGCTTGTTCGTTAACAGGAAAATCATATTTAAATGGTGGTTTTAATGCAAATTTTTGTATGAACGTTTTTCCAAACAGATCAAATTTTTTATAGTCATTTGTCATAATGTTTTACCCGATTACGTTGCAAATTTACAAAACAATTTCTCGTGCTTTCGTAAAGAAAAAATGAACCCTTCAGATCGTTGGATTTGAAGGGTTTATAAATTTACAAGAAAATCTCTTCTTGAATCTATTGTGTAAATTTTATTCCGCCTATCATTTCAGATTAAGCGGCCCATTTTTTCAAACGCTTATTATTTATCTTTTTTTAGAAACCTTGCCATTACGGGTAAATGGTCACTAATGGTCTTCATGGTGTCCGGTGAAAAGAATTTAACAACCTTTGCCCCTCCATCCAGTATTTCTTTATTCATGTTTTCGTTCACAAGAATATAATCCAGGCGTCTTCCTGGCGCATTTGACGGATGGGAGAAGACCTTGGGGTCAATGGTATCGAAGAAGCGATTCTTTAGCGTAGTAGATGTAGTTAACATCCCTATTTCTTCACTTTCCGGGGTAGCATTATGATCGCCGGCCAATAGCATATTCTTCTGGTTGTTTTCCGCTATATATCGATTAAATGTTTCTGTGAGCAAGCTGATCTGTCCTTTTCTCATAGCCACATCCCTGTCGGTACGCCCAGCCTTCAGGTGTACCCCCGTCAATAAAAACGAATACCCTTCGGAAGGAAAAACATCTACAGACCACATGCGGGTATTGATATTGTTCTGGGTTTCGGCCTTGCCCTCCTTAGTAAGAAAGCCCGGCAACGGAGTTGTCGCTAAGCCATAACCAGTCATAAGGCCCATTGGGAACCTGCTCATTATTACCACGTTCATGTAATAGTTATGACTTGGAATATCCCCAAAATAACGATAGCCCATATTAGACAACGAATCCTGGGCCAGTTGTCTGAGAAACTTAGCACTTTCAAATTCCTGTAATACCACAACATCGGCATCTGCTATCCTCAAGGCTTTCAGAAATAGAGATATACGCAGACCCGTGTTTGCAGGTGGATTATTTTCCCGGGGGTCCTTGATATAAGGATCATCGTGGAGGTCCACAAAATGTTCCGCATTCCAGGAAAGCACTTTAAATGAAGAGTCTGCCGGATAAGTATAATCAATTGGTTTTACGATACTGTTCGTATGTACTTGTTGGTTTGATTGTGCGGGCATGCTTATTTTTTGTGCACAGGATCCTATCAGAAAACTAATTAAAACAGCATATATGGGCTTTTTCATGCAAAAAAATAAAATTGTAGATAATTAAATTTAGTAGAGAGGCGCCTGTCCGGGCTATGCTGAACAGGCACCTCTGAATGACTGCTATTTAAAAACCGAGTCCGTCATTCCAGCCTGGATTCTGGGCGAGGTTATGATTAAGCGAACGTTCATTGATGGGTATCGGATAGAAGTAATCTCTTTGTTCGTTGAATCCTGCCAAAGTGATATTGCTATGGAAGAATACATTGCCTTTGGTGCCTTCGGTGAGGATAATACCACCATTGCTTACCGGGGTGCCAATCTCATACATTTCTACACCCACCTGGCTGGGTGGTTTGGTACCCCCCTTGTTGTAGAGAATAAGGTCGGTTTTTCCGTCGCCCGTCAGGTCGTACGCGCCGGCGCCGGGAAAGTAGATACCCACTAAAGGCTGGTCGATGCAGTAGCCTGCTTTCCACCTCACGAGGTCGTCAATCCGGAAACCTTCCTGAACGAGTTCGATGGCCCGTTCGCGGCGGATCTCGAGGATCACGCCTTGGTTGCCAGCGGTTACGTTCTTGTATCCGGTTGCAGCCGACGAGAGGTAGGGGTCAGGGTTGGCGTTGGCCGCGCCCATATCGAGATTAGGCATTCCCACCCTGTCGCGGAGCAGTTTGATGGAAATGTCTATATCGCCCTGTGTCAATGTTCCCAGCTCGGCCTTGGCTTCAGCATAGTTGAGCAGCACTTCGGCGTAGCGGAAAACCGGAAGGTCGTTGGACGAGTATCCTACACGAACATCATATCCTTTGGTTTCGTCTTGTAAGAACTTGATGGGGTGATAACCATCTACCGATATTGCGAATTTATTGGGGAAAGGTTTGTTGTCGGACAAGGTGAATTTCGGGTTGCGGATGCTTTGGGACAGGCGCGGGTCACGGTCTTTTACCTCGTCGAGGAAGGTCATGGTTTGCCAGCCGGGCTGATCGGTGAAGCGTGTGCCGTCCTTCATCAGGTAGGTATTGACAAACTTCTTGGTATACGAGGGGCGTCCCTGCGCCGCAGACATGGTAAAGGACGACGCGTCGTGGTTAACACGGGGGCTGGAGCTGTAATCGATCGCCAGGATATACTCAGCGGGGTTGGCATTGTCCTGGCTAAAGAGGGTGAAATAGGCTTTATCTTGTCCGCCGGTGGTGAAGAGACGGTATTGATTCCCATTCTCATCCATCAGCTTTTTGGCGGCCGCTGCCGACAATTCCAGGTATTTGTTGGCCTCATTCCCGCCCTGATATTTCCGGAAGGTGCCCTCATAGAGACAGAACCGCGCCTTGAGCGCCAAAGCTGTCCACTTATTGACACGGAAAACACTTGCCTGCGTGGGTAGATTGGCTATAGCATAATCAACATCCTCTATCATCTTGGTCATCACCAACTCACGCGGATCACGTGGTTTATAGAGGCTCTTATCCGAGGAGCTCAATTCGGTGTCGTACCAGGGTACATCGCCAAACTGTTTGATCATGTTGAAATAGAACATCGCACGGAAAAAGCGCGCCACAGCGGAATATTTGAGTACCGCAGCCTCGTCCTTACACTGGTTGACGCGGGCGAGCAGGGTGTTAATTCGCCTCAGATGGACCCAATCCCATCCACCGCCCGAGTTGGGAACGGTACGACGGTCCCCGCCAATAATCATATCGGATAGCGTCATTTGAACAAGATGGTCGCTTTGCAGGCGATCATTCATGTTTAGCATGGTGTACAGCGGGTTGGTGAAGAACTCAAGGTCTTGCGCGTTTCTAAAGTATCCGCCCTCCGGAATTTCACTCAGTGGCTGCTTGTCGAGCGCATCCTTGCTGCAGCCCGACAAGACGCCGAAGAGGACAGCAAAAGAAAGTATTCTAACTATTTTTTCCATTTTTTTATCTTGTTTTCTAAGGTTAAAAAGTGATATCCAAACCGAACATAAAGGTTTTGGACCACGGGTAGTAGCCCTGGGCGCTCTCTCCCTGATCGGCAAGTTGTTTGTTGCGGAATACATATGCCGCTTCGGGATCGAGATACTGGGTGTTCTTTTTCAGCGGTGACCAGTAGAAAAGGTTCTCGCCAGAGAAGTAGAACCTGGCCTGCCCGATACCAGCCTTTTGCGTGAAAGAGACAGGCAGTGTATATCCCACCGTCAGACTTTTGAGACGCAGGTACCTGATGTTCTGGAGATAGCGATCATTGGTTTTGGAGAGATAGCCGCCTGTGGCCAGGTAAGCTCTTGCCCTGGGGAAATAGGAGTTGGGATTTTCTTCCGACCACACCTTGTCTATAAAATTGTAAGGCATGAACGATCCGTAGGATGCGGAGTAGTGCCCCCAGAAGTCTCTCACGTTACCATTGAGGTAAACGTAGTGGTTTCCGGTGCCCTGGAAAAAGGCTGACGCGTCGAAGCCCATCCAACGTATGTTTGCATTGAAGCCGTAGGAGAGCGAAGGGAGCGAATTACCCAATTTTACCATGTCGCCCGGATCGTCCACTGTGTTGGCGCCAATGCTCCATTTCTTGTCTCCGTTCAAATCGAGGAATTTGAGGTCGCCGGCCTGCCATCCGCCCGTGAGGCGTGAAGTAACGTAGCTTAGGTTTACAGCCTGGGCATATTGCTTGGCTTCTTCATCGGTTTTGAAAAATCCGTCCGTCCTGAATCCCCAGATCTCTCCCCACTCTTCCCCCACATAATGGGCTTTGGCGAACGATCTTTCGGGGTTGTCGTATTTGGTGACCACTGTTTTGTAATCGCTGAGGCCCAAACCCACGCTGTATTCAAATGGCTTACCAGCCAGCTTGAACTGATCTTTCCAATTGATGGCGAGTTCGTAGCCTTTGCTTCGCAGGTCGGCTGCGTTCATTTGGGGCGGGTTCGCTCCGTAGACAGCGGGCAGCGCCACGCCGTCGGTGAGCATATTCTTGGTGTCGCGTATATAAACGTCGGCTGTCACGGTCAACCGGTTGTGCAGCATACCCAGGTCGAGCCCCAGGTCCCATTGCTGGGCGGTCTCCCAGGAAAGATTGTCGGCCAGGGGAGCTCCCAGCGTGGATTGTTTGGAAGGCGTGTTTCCGCCGAAGAGGTAATTCAGGTTGCTGATCGATACTGTTCGAATATAGGGATAATAGCCTGATACGTTCTGGTTTCCCAGGCTGCCGAAAGAGCTTCTCAGCTTGAGGTTGTCTACCAGGTTGCTAACCCCCGCGTTCTTGAAGAAAGATTCTTCCGAGATCCTCCAACCCACCGAGGCTGAAGGGAAAAATCCCCAGCGGCTATTGGAAGCAAAACGTGAGGTACCGTCGTAACGACCGCTGAATTCGGCCAGGTAGCGTCCCTTGTAGTCGTAGTTGACACGCCCAAAGATTCCCATCAGGGCGTACTCGCTTTGGCCGCCACCAACACTGGTGATCACTGCGCCATTATCATCTGTACCTACCAGGGCCAGGTCGTTGATATCGTCCACAACAAGGTTTTGGCCAGCCGCCCGGACGTTTTTGGTGCGCCGGGTTTCGTAGTTGAAACCGGCCACCGCAGAAATGTGGTGGGCGCCGCCAAAGGTTTCGTTGTAATTGGCATAACCGTTGAACGCCTTGTAGATGTTGGTGCCTACACTTTCACTCAACTGATTTTGACCGGCTCCGGTGGTGTACTCCCTTATAGGATCGTCGGGATATACACGGTAGGCCAGGTGGTTACCACGGGCAGTACTGCGGCTTTGGTAGAACCGGTAGGTGAAGTCTCCCGTGATGGTGATGGTTTTGATCGGATTTATCACCAAACGCGTGGTGGTTGACAGGTCGCTGTTTGCGTCGATTGTAGGATGCTGACCATTTACCAGCATAATCTGCCGGCCGTTCCCCACTTTGTATGTTCCAATTAAACCATCAGTGTCATAGATACCTGATCCATCAGGGTTGAAGAAGGGAAAATTGGCGAGGGCATGGTTGGCCAAATTGTCGATAACGCCGTCTATTCCGTTCTGGTTGTTGTATTGGGAGTTGAACAGCGAGGTATTGTTCGACAGGGTAGCCCACTTGTTGATATTGAAATCAATCTTTGAACGCAAATTGTAGCGGTTTAACACATCGGGGTGGTCTTTCTGCATACCCTGTTCGCGGTAAAACGCCCCCGAGAGCAGGTATTTTACATCGCCTGATCCGCCGCTGATCGAAAGACTGTGTTGCTGGTTGGGGCGTTGTTTCTTGAAGAGCCCGTTCCACCAATCCTGGTTAGCGTAGTAGAGCCATCGGTTTTTGCCGTTGCGTACCTCTTCAACGACCCACGGCCGGTCAGGGTTTTCGGTTTTATCGTTCACGCGGGCCCACAACTCAGCCATATCAGCGTCGGTGTACTGGAGGTATTTGTTTCCTGAGTCGGCCTGCCAGAACTTGTTGACCAGGAATGCTGACCAATAACCACGGTATTCATAGTCTTTGGAAGTAGTAGACTCTTCCCAGCCCATGCGTCCGCTGTAATGAACGACAGCTTTTCCGCCCTTGGCGCTACCGCTCCTGGTGGTAACCAGGATCACGCCGAATGCCGCGCGTGCGCCATAGATGGCTGCGGCCGAGGCGTCTTTAATGATTGAGATTGACTCAACGTCTTTCGGGTTGATGCGGTTCAGGTCGCCTACAGCACCATCAACCATCACCAACGGCTCGGTTGCGTTGATTGAGGTTATACCCCGTATATTGATGTCGGGCGTTGAGCCGGGCTTGCCCGCGGACGTGGTGACGTTGAGGCCCGGTACGGCTCCCTGTAACATGCCGGTGACGGTGGGGGTGACGCGATCCGAGAGTTGGCTACCGCTCACAACTGAAACGGCTCCGGTCAGATTGACACGTTTTTGCGTTCCGTAACCAACCACAACCACGTCTTCCAGCTGGCGATCAGTTGAATTTAGGTTAACGGAAAGTGTAAGCACTTTCTGGCCATCATAATGGTAATTCTTTAACACGGAACCAGCGTACCCTATTGACGTAACCGTAAAGTGGTAATTTCCCACAGCTAAATCATAGAAGCTGAAAACACCTTTTTCGTCCGCCACAGATATACGTGAAAAACTACTGTCACTATTGACGATTTTCACGGTAGCCTTCGGGACGGGTTTGCTTGTTTCATTGAGTACGACTCCCTTTATAGATAATCGTTGTGTTTGCCGGGCCATGCTGCATAGCCCTGACAGAAAAAGCAAAATAATTAATAAGCAGCTCTTTAACGAGCCTGGACTCCGTTTCATTTTTTCAATTTTTGTTTTGATTGGGACAAATAGTTTCCTTACCCCCTTGACAGGGGTATTTTTTGATATACTATGTTTTTTGTTTTGTTACTTTTTTACGATCCGGTAAATAGTCGTATCTGCATCCTGCTTTTCTATGCTTAGATCATTCACGGTTGTGATGATCAGCAATGCCTCTTCAGGTAATAATTTATTTTTGTCAATAGAACCGGAATAAAGACTATTTTCCAGAACTGTTGTTGGAATACCAGTGATGTCAATATGAATGTGAAACAGTCTCTCAATAACTTTAAATACCACGGTCAACCTGGCATTTTTAAAATCTGCCACAGAATCATTGGCGCTATAGGAAGAGTCTTTGAATATAAATGTGGGTTCGACTGGAATAGTACGTTTTTTGCCAGGCAATGTATATTTTATCAGTCCATCTCCATTAAAGTCACACTTTTCACCCGGTAATAAATATATTTTCTCCGATGAACGTTCCGTGTTTTTCACTACTACTTTACCTTTCAAAAGACTTACAACTATATTTTTTTTATTGTCTGGATGATGCACAGAAAAGATCGTCCCAAGTGCGGTTGTGCTTATGTTTCCTGCTACTACTGTAAAAGGTTTTTTCTCATTTTCAGCGACTACAAATTTGGCTGTTCCATTTAGTTGTAATAGTCTTCTATTGACTTCAAAATGTTTTGTGTACCGAAGCGTAGATCCGCTTCTCAGGAACACAATTGATCCATCTGACAATTCTTTACTTTCAACGCTTCCGCTATTATTGACCCATACAACGCTGTCGCTGATTATGGCCGGTATGGTTTGTTTTACAGAAACAGTCGTTTTTTCAGGTTTTTTAACGCCGTAATAATGAGATGCGATAAATATACATATCCCCAATAGGCATGCTGCAGCCATATATTTCACAATGAAAACAGATCTCTTTTTGCTGCTGCCATTTTCATTCAGTTGAACATTGCTTTTTATTTTTTTCAATAAATCTTTTTCCACATATGGAATTTCATTTATTGGTCTTGCTTGAATTTCTTCCAGCCATTCCCCTTCTTTAAAATAAGTATCCATCATATCCGGATGCTGTATCAGGTAATTGCTGATAACCTCAGCCTCATACCTGCTACATGCTCCACTGAAAAAACGCTTGATTGTATTGTCGTCTATTACCATTGAATACCTTCTGTTAAATGATTACGTTGAAAAAGGGGAAAGCACCTACTGTTAACAATTACATAACACAGGCCGCTTACAGGAAGAGGAAAAGGAGTAATGCTGGTGAAATGTTCGCCAGCTTGCGTAGTTCGTTATAAGCAGTATTGATATTGTTTTCCACTGTTTTTACTGTTACGGTCAGCAGTTGAGCTATTTCCCGGTTGGAGTAACCATCCAGTTTTAGTCCCAGTATTTTTTTCCTGGTGGTAGGTAAGGTCTCTATCAGGCGAAGCAGTTCCGTTCTTTTCTCCTTATTGATAGCTTGTGTATCAACCTCTTGGATCTGATCGGCATGTTCCTCATAAACAAAGCTGACAGACTGCATCCGTGCATTGCGCCGTGCTACATCTATCATTGCAGTTCTGGCAATGCGGAACAATTGGATCTCAAATGTCAATTGCTCGTCGAGATGTGTACGATATTTCCAAAGGCGGGTAAAAGTTTCTTGCACAAGGTCTTCGCAGATAGTCCTGGAATGGGTACGCTTATAGAAATAAGCAAATAATTGTTTGTTGTAATTGTAATAGATCTCGTCAAAGCAAGATTTGTCGTCCTTGCCAAGACGCACAACGTAAGAAGCACCCATTGCATAGTTATTTGGGGCGCAAATTATATTTTAATGATCCTATGTAAATATTAAGTTTTTATTAGGAATGGGTCTCCTACTGAACATGTTTTTCGCAAAAACGAGGGTACTATTTGGAATAATTTACAAAAATTACACTTTAATTTACAGTCCTGACCCTTCAGGCTGAAAGGATCAAAGTAGTTTCGCAATATCAAGCTTAATTATGAAATACACACTCATCTATACATTGTTCCTGATGTTTGTTTGTCACACCTCCTTTGGACAAAATCAAACTGAACCACATAAAGATAATATCAATTACAATATCAAAGACACAGTCACTTCCTACGGGCCTAACAGAATGGTTCGGAATGTAAAGCAAGCCAGCAACGGAGACATTTTGTTTGCTGCATCATGGGGTGGTGTTTTTAGATATGATGGGAAATCTTTTACCAATGTTACAAGTAAAATCGGTTCGCACAGATACTGGGATGTCCTGGAAGATCGACGCGGAAACCTTTGGTTTGCCTCTACTGATTCCGGAGTTTATAATTACAATGGTAAAACCTTTCAACATTTTACAACAAGAGAGGGACTTGCTGGTAATGGTGTCTTTAAAATTTATGAAGATAAAACCGGCATTATTTGGTTCGGCACCGGAGATGGAGTAAGCCGTTACGATGGGCAATCTTTTCGAAATTTTACAACGAAAGACGGACTGCCCAATAATGATATCAGGACTATCATGGAAGACAAAACTGGGAAATTATGGATTGCCACAGGGGACGGGCCTTGTTTTTATGATGGAAAAATATTTACCGGTTTAAAAAACAAAGATGGCCGGGTTTTTAAAAACGTTAGGTCTATAATCGAAGACAAAAAAGGCAATATTTGGTTGGGTGGCAGCGATGGCCTTTGGCGCTATGACGGTGGTGGTGGTACATTTACCGGCATCACCCAGCAGTTTATTGGTCATATTTACGAAGATAACAAAGGAAACATCTGGACAACTGGTGAAGTAAAACCCAATGGGCATTGGGCACTTTCCCGTTATGATCAAAAATCCTTGTACAATAAAGCGCCTACCGTAACCGAAATAATGTCAACAGAAAAAATGCTTTGTGGGATTTTGGAAGCTAACGATGGAAGTATTTGGTTTGGATCTTTGTACGGACTGTATCGTTATGATGGAAAGACCATCACGGACTTTAAAAGTAAAGACGGTCAAAAATAATTACAGATAATGCGGAGATATCACAGACCCTTCAGGAACACAAAGCACTGACTTTGTGTTCCTTTTTAACGAAGCACCATAACTTTTAGGATTATTTCATGCCGGTTAGTTTGTTTTCTTTACGAATTGTTTATTGCCATACATCTCCATCCAAAAACCTGGCGGCTTACCAGTCGCATTTTCGAAATGGATATTTAAAAATTGCGCGGTGGCGTAAAAATCCAATTCACTGGCTGCATACAAAGTAAATACCTGGTTGCCGAAATAGAGCATCAGCTGCCCATGCTCATTTTTGAGCTGCAAGGTCCGGCCGTCTGGTAATTGATAAATACCGATATATCTGTTCAACACCATGGGCGCCAGGTTCAATTTGGGTCTTTCGAAAACATATTGTAACCCACGGGCATAGGTTTCATTCTTGGTGCCTCCATGGCCAGTATTCTCCAGAATCTTTGAATGCAGCCGAACGGATGGATTTTTGTGCGCCACCATGTTTGCGGTAAATTTTTCGAAGGCGGAGCGGGTTGTTTCCACGTCGCCCACTGTCATATACACACGTACCGGGTTGGGCAAATGCTTTTTAGAAAAATCCTGCTCATACTTATACAATACGCCATCATCCCAGGGAATATACGGAGTGGCCGCTACATAACCGGTGAACAGGTCGGGCTGGGTAAACAAGGTGTACAAGGTAAACACCCCGCCTCCCGAACAACCCATGAGTGTCCTGTTCTTATTATCCGCCTTATAGTTAGACTCGATGAAGGGAAACAGTTCCTGCTTCATAAATGCCAGGAACTGATCCGCTCCACCGCTTTGCGGCAAGGCATCTACTTTAGTGGGCGAATAGTCTCTGATGCGTAGGCTGTCGTAATTGGCATGTTCGCCACTCCAGGTTACACCTACAATGATCAGTTCGGGAATAAACCCATCATAGTAATGCTCGCCATATAAACCAGTAACCAGCGGGAAATCCCATTGAGAATCCATCAGATACACAACAGGATATTTTTTGTCGGCAGCCTTGTAACCGGCGGGTAGCATGATGTGCAGTTCATATTCCTGGCCTGCTACTATTTTTGAAGTGATCTTCCTCACCTCAGAACCCCGAATGGTCACTGCAGGGTACTGTGCCTGTACTTTTGTAAATACAAGCACCATTAAAAAACTGATAAGGTATTTCATAACAGATTATTTAAAAGCTGTAAAAGATAGCTTTTAAAATTCCCGCGGGCATTAATAATCCCTCTTGTATTCTTTTCCTTCCTTTAGGAGTACAACGCTTTCTCCGTTGTCAATCCTGAATTTGGTTTCCAGTGTTCGCCATTTGTCAAAGGCTGGCAGAAAACTGGCAAAATGTAAATGCGGTCCGCTCGACCAGCCAACATTTCCACTGTATCCAATAACACTCCCTTTCTGTATGGAGTCTCCCGGTTTCAGTTTCGATCCGTTGTATTTTATGTGGGCATAATATCCATAGGAGCCATCAGCATGCATGATTATAATATAGTTATTGTATTTTTTGCATTCTTCCTTTGGACAGGATTCGGTGTTATTTTGTACAACTTGAACAACCTTGCCTTCTCTGGCCGCTAATATTTCAGTGCCTTCCGGCATTGTAAAATCAATAGCGTTTTCGTTTTGATGGGAAAATATACCATTGTAACCCTGATGAACCGTGAATAATTTACCTTTTTGAAATGGTAGATCATATACAAATGACGTATCGTATTTTTCTACCGTTATATCGCCCAGCGCAGTTTTATAATTGTATTTGAAATTTGTTCCTTCGTTTTTTTTCACTGGTGTCAGTTCGCCGATTTTGTATCGTTCAGTTTTGGGAGGGATTACAAAAACTTTTTTATCCTTATCAGAAAAAGCCAGATTTGACAAATCCAGGTTTATAGTAAGGGATACAGGGTACAACTCATTATTGCCGGCATAGATCACAAATTCCTGCCCCTTTTGTTCGTAAAATACTTTTATCGTTTGAGCCATGCCGCTGAAAACCAGGTTAACGCTTAGGAAAAGACTACAGAAAAATACTTTCATGCAAAATTTCTTTTTAAAATGGTTAAAGTTATTCCGACCTACCCTTCAGCCAGAAAGAACCATACTGCCATGCTTATCTTAAGATAATCAAAACGGACCTGACAATAAAATAATTCTGCTATTTAAAGAAATCAAAAAATGTCCCGTTATTCTAATATGTCAATTCCTGCTATATGGTTAAGTTTTTCAGCTTACAACCCCTTCCTGACCTCTTTTTTAACTTCTTTCTCAAACTTTACCGGGTCAAGTTCATTATGTATTGCGGATACAAATTCTCTCTTTTCATGCATTATCAACGGCTTGAGTTTTTCATTGTTTTTTTGATTGTAAAAGTCAATGTCCCTCACAAGATTATAGCAAGTAACAACATGATTTAATGCTGCGACTCTGAATCCCCTATATGCTAGTGATTTATATTGCCCATTTTTGTCAATGTCAGTATTGGGCAAGTAGAAACGTCCTTTATCAATTTCAGCGGACAGTGTGATCAGTAAATTGTGTCTTTTCGTACCCCACCATTTTTAGGTTTAGTCGGGGTTTGAGAAGGTCAGTTAAAAACTCCAAGTGTAAGTATGCAGCGCTAGCCCTGTGCGCCGGCGTACTTGTGCCCTCGAAGCAAAGGATTGCCTATTGCCTATTGCCTATTGACCTCTTCCCCCGCCAACGGCACCATCACTACAAACCGCTCTTCAGTAGCTTCAATTTGAATCCCTTGCAGGTTCAGCAACCGGAATTTATTATTGATATTGGACAGGCCTACACCATTAGACATCACCTGATTCTCTTTTTTCCGGATCTTATTCTCTACGATAAGTAGGCCCGTTCCCATGCAACGGATAGATACTTCCAGCGGCTGTTCCCGCGAAACAATATTATGCTTCACCGCATTTTCCACCAGCAATTGTAGCGTCAGCGAAGGGATCAGGCAGGAACGATATTGATCAGCTACATCGATCGAAAGCCTGAACCCATCTCCATGTCTTGTTTGCAGCAGGTGCGCATAAGAAAGAATGAATTGCAGCTCTGCGGCAAGCGTCACCATTTCCTGGTTATTACTTTGCAACAGGTAGCGGTATACCTTGCTTAGTTCGTTCGTGAATTGCTCCGCCTTTGCCGGGTCTTCTTCGATCAGTGAGCTCAGCGCATTTAAACTGTTGAACAGGAAATGGGGATTGATCTGGTTCTTAAGCAGGTCAAACCTGGCCTGCCATTCCGAGTCAATCAGCTTTTCTTTTTCAGCAAAGGTCTGCCGCCATTGCTTCCACAGGTAAGCTCCTTCATAGATATTCAATGTCACTGTAGCATAAAAGATCAGCACCCCCAGGCCCGAAGAATAATCCACCAGCGTGGGCCATTGCAGCGGATAACTACCCACCATACCGTGTATGAGGTTACGGATCAGAAAGCCCAGGTGAGAGAGTAAGATAATAGCCAGGATGAGGAAAATGAGCCGTTGCCGCGTACGCTCCAGGCCAGGCAGCTTGTATTGAATAAACAGGGCCGTCAGACGCGCCAGTTCCCAGCCAATAAATCCACTCGTTATAGCCACCGTCACCAGGATAGGTATTTTGGCGTGCGGTGTATCCAGGTACATCTGTAATCGAAAGAACAAAGCACCCACTATAAACAATACAAGAGGCCCCAGCAGCCTTAACCGCCGGTCGGTGGAAGAATAAAAAGGAGAGCGTAAGAATGCCATCAGATGATACTCTCCCAAAAGTACTTGTTTACCCTTATATCCCTGTTAATGGCATGATATGGCGGGATGCCAGTCGTATGAACGGCGGAAAATGCCGTATGAATTGTAGAAAAGGGCTTTTTATCGCTGGCCACAGGAAACCGTTACCCAATCCGGAAAAATCAATATCTTAAATAACAAAACCTGTATCCTCTCACCACTGAATGACAGCTTGAAGCTTTAAAACAACATACCATGACCACCAGCAAAAAAGCAGTTAAGACGGCTAAAAAAGCCGCTGCTCCCAAAAAAGTAACTTCAAAGCGTGTTACTAAAAAAGTGTTGCAGAAAGGAAAAGCACCTCAGACCGGAAAAACAGAAGCCCTCACAGCAAAGAATTTCCTGGAAGCCCTGGAATTATTGGTGTCTGAAGCCGAGCTTCAGAAGATCCGGCGCTACTTCAAATCAGGGGAAGGTCAATATGGCGAAGGCGACCTGTTCATTGGCGTGCGCATGGGAGAGGTGTTTGCCCTGGCCAAAGCCTATATTCAAATGCCCTTAAAGGAAATTGAAAAATTACTCGAAAGCAATATACACGAAGCCCGGGCCGGAGCTGTAAGCATCATGGATTTTCAGGCCAGGGGCAAGAAGACCCCCGAAACCAGGAAGAAAGAACTGTTTGATCTTTACATCAGGCGACACGACAGGATCAACAATTGGGACCTCGTCGATAGAAGCGCACAGTATGTCGTAGGTGCCTGGCTTTTTGATAAGCCCCGTACCATCCTCAGTAAACTGGCCAAATCGAAAAATGTATGGGAACGCAGAACAGCCATTGTAAGCACCTCGTATTTCATCAGGCAGGGCGAACTCAACGATACTTTCAAAATGGCCGAAACCTTACTCGGCGATAAGCACGACCTCATCCACAAGGCAGCAGGAGGGTGGATACGCGAAGCGGGCAAACAGGACAAACAAATGTTACTGGCCTTCCTGGATAAATATGCCGCCACCATGCCCCGCACCATGTTGCGTTATGCTATTGAGCACCTCGATGGCAAGCTGAAAAAGAACTACATGGACAAATGATGCTACTTGCATCTTTAATAGCTATACCCTAATTTACCTGCCAAAACTCCTTATTATGAAATTTAATGCCTTATTACTGACCGGCTTGCTGTTCCTGTCTGTCAACCCCGGTTATTCCCAGGATTTTGAAGTACCCCAATATGAGCTGAATGCCCCGGCGGATTATGCTAAGTACGAAAAAGATATTATTGAAGCTGCTAAATGGTTGCTGGCAACCCCCTTTGATGAACAGGCTGAAAAAAGGAGCCAGGTGACTAAATTTATTATGACGTGGGTGAACGGATCTCCAACCGTAAACGTCGAAATAAATCCTACTATCATGGATTTTGAGAAGAGAAATAGTGGAATGATGGCCCTTTATTTTGCCGGCTCGGCACGGTTTGTCCTGGAAAACAATTATTCAAAGGATATGCGGGCCAAACACAAAGCCACGCTGCACGATATGATCAAAGTTTACAAGGCCGGGAAAGGAATCAGGAAAGATAAAAAAATGGATAGACTCATAAAGAGTGACGAAGAAGGCAAATTGGATGAATGGCTGGCTGAAAACTTAAAAATCAACCCCCGTTAGAATTGCAATGAACAACGACAGTCACACCTTCCGCTCTGCTAATAAAAAATGCCCCGCACACTTTCGTGTACGGGACATCAGTATATCACTTTCGGTGCTTACAAAATAACAGCTGTTACCAGATCATGACCCGTAAACAGGAAGCTTGGTACAATGCTATGATTGTGGCTTCGCGTTTGCAGCTGCCGGTTGTTCCAGCATCCCGGCTGCCCGATCCTGTAAAAGAGTATGTTTGCTATCCTGTATTCATCGTTTGTGCTTTTATGTTGAAGCGAACACGCAAGTGTTGCAACACTTATCATCTGACAGCAGTGCTTCGGGGCCCCGTCCGCACTGCTGTCCGCTTCCGCTCCAACAAACATACAACTTCAGAATACCCGTTTCCAAATGCCTGATTGTCGATTTGGTATATTTCGTAAAAATGGTAAAAAATCGACGTCATTTACGTCGATTTTTTACAAAAAATACCAAAATAACGAAATCGGCCATGCCACATTTGGATCTGGCATATTTCATGTCGTAGCTTTATAGAGCGCCATTAGAAGTCAGTATGACAGCGGCAGCTGACAACAAAGCCAGCTACCAGCTACCCTTCAGTATGGCTTCAGTATAGCTTCAGTATACCTTCAATATGGATACAGTATACTAATAGCATGAAACACCAATACAGGCGGTTTTCGCGATAAACAGCCTTGAGTTACTATGTAAAGAGATTAATGCCCGATCCCGGTAGGCTACCTGCACACTACAAGCGAAGTTGTCAACAATCAACTCCCTGCCTTGCCTGTTTACCTAAGCCAGATGCCTGTTAGCACGGGTAGAATTATTGTGAAGTTAAGTTTCTGTAACTTTTTTGTCCTCTTTTTCAACTCCTCTCTATTCCCGACTCTCAACTCCCAACTCCCAACTCTATACCCCTCGTCTGCACATTTAGCCCTTGTGTCGATTTCCCTGCCAGATTAATATATTTTAACCTCCCTGTCAGACTGCTTCTTTTAATTTCAGCGTCTAACCGTTGCGACTGCTGAATTCTAAAGGAATTCTAAAGAAAGTAGTCATTCTGCCAAAACTTATACAGCTATAAGCCCTGCCCAAGGCGGGGTACAGAAATTGCAGTACAATCATTACCTAACAATGAACTGATACGATATGCACAAAGACGAAGTCTTTAAGGAAATATACCAGAAACCTGTTGATTTTAAATTCAGCAGCAAGGTGGCAGGTGTATTTGATGACATGGTCAACAGATCCGTGCCCTTTTATGAAGAAATGCAGCGCATGGTGGCTGAACTGGCCGCCGACCATTGCATAGACAATACAAAGATCTACGACCTCGGCTGCTCTACAGGCACCACCCTCATCCATATGGATCAGACCGTACCGGGCCATATAGCCTTCGTAGGTGTAGATGATTCTGTAGATATGCTGAACAAATGTCGCCAAAAACTGGAATCAATTTCATTTTCCCGTCCTTACGATCTGCAGGTTGAGGACCTCAACCGCCAGCTCTTTATCCAGGATGCTTCCGTAGTGGTACTTTGCCTCACCCTCCAGTTTGTTCGCCCCATTAACCGCGAACGTTTATTGAAAGAGGTATTCGATGGCCTGGTACCCGGTGGTGTTGTTATCATCATAGAAAAGATCCTGGCAGAAGAAAGTGCCTTCAACCGCGATTTCATCAAATATTATTACGACATGAAGCGCAGGCACCAATACAGCGAAATGGAGATCGCACAAAAAAGAGAAGCCCTGGAAAATGTATTGATCCCTTACAAACTCAGTGAAAACATCACCCTCCTGCAAAAGGTAGGATTCGATCAGTGTGAGGTCTTCTTTAAATGGTACAATTTCGCAGGCATCATCGCAAAAAAGTTTTAATGATCAGCATAGGCAACTTCTTCTTTAAGTACAGGAACCTCCTGTTTATCTTTCTTTATTTACTGTTGTTTCTTCCTTCTCCTTCCTTATTCAGTGAGCAATATTTTGGCGCCACTTATTACTGGTGGCCCCTGACCATTGGCCTCCTGGTCACTATAACTGGCCAGCTCATTCGTGGGGCTACCATTGGGCTCGCCTACATCATACGCGGTGGAAAGGATGGAAAAGTATATGCAGAGGACCTTGTTACCACCGGCATCTTCCACCATTGCCGTAATCCCTTGTATGTAGGTAATATCCTGATGTTGCTGGGCGTGGGTATTCTGTCCAATTCTCTCTTGTATGTGGCTGTTGTGATGCCTGTATTTATGCTCATCTATCATGCCATCGTATTGGCCGAAGAAAACTTCCTGCGTGGAAAGTTCGGACAGGCATTTAATACCTATTGCAGCCAGGTCAACCGCTGGGTACCTTCTCTGAAAGGCATCGGCGCCACCTTTTCCTCCATGCAGTTTAAATGGAAACGATGGCTTCTGAAAGAATACAATACCCAATACATCTGGCTTTCCGGTATCGTATTGATCCTGCTGATAAAATATCCACAGCTTACCGGCTACAATGAGCTGCACAGAAACACACTCCTCGCCGTTATATTGCCCTTATTGCTCGTTTGGTACCTTTTTGTCCGATATTTGAAGAAATCGGGAAAGTTGAAGGAATAACAGCAATAGTTCAGCCAGACAGTCTAACCGTGAGCCCCAGGCACGCAACTTTATCAACAAGTTGTAATGTCAACCAGCTACAACGGTCAGACGGTCAAAGGCAATCCTACAAATCCCATAAATCCCATAGATCGTGGTTCTGACAGTTCAATGCATAGACAGGGTAGGGCTGGTAGCCGCCATTTCAGGCGTACTGGCCCGTCAGCAGTTGAATATCATTTCCCTGCGCGAACATGTAGATAAAGCCGGGAACTTTTTTTTCCTGCGCGTGCAGGTAGAGCAGCATGCTGATCCCGATGGCATAGAAGAACAACTTCGCGAGGTACTGCCGCCAGGCGCAGTCATTATCGTCAATCCATTGCCCGAAAAAAGGGTAGTGGTTATGGTTACCAAAGAATACCATTGCCTGGCCGATATCCTCGTCCGTCATTATTTTAAAACACTCCAGGCTTCCGTTCAGGCTGTCATAGGCAATTATGACACATTACAGGATGTCTGCCACCGTTTCGATATCCCTTTTCACCATGTTCCCCACGATCATATTTCCAAAGAGACCTTCGAACAGCAGATCAGTACATTGATACAGCAATATGCGCCCGACTATATTATCCTCGCCAAATTCATGCGTATCCTTTCACCTGCTTTTGTAGCTACATTTCCCGGAAGGATCATCAATATCCACCATTCATTCCTGCCAGCCTTTGCCGGCGCCAATCCTTATCGCCAGGCTTTTGAACGCGGCGTAAAGCTCATTGGCGCCACAGCTCATTTCGTAACCAACGACCTCGATGAAGGTCCCATCATTGCCCAGCAGATCATTCCTGTCAGCCATTCCCTTACCGCAACCGACATGATGCGAGCCGGTAAGGAAATTGAAACCGCTGTCCTAGCCAAAGCACTAAGGCTGGTCTTCGACGACCGCGTATTTGTGTCCAACAATAAAACAGTGGTTTTTGAATAATTAATTATATACCTTCCCTCCGTCGTTCTTTTACCAACAGACAGGGAATTGCCTTAGCAGCGACTTCCATTACCGACTGTCAATTGCCGATTCACGTACCTTTACCCAAAGCGATCCGTAATGAACCTCGAAGAAAGAATACAATTAGCAGAGACGAAGATCTTCAAAGCAGTATTTCCCAATACCACCAACCATTATGATACCCTCTTTGGCGGCACCGCCATGGCCCTTATGGATGAAGTGGCATTTATTACCGCTACCCGGTTTGCACGCAAGCGCATGGTTACCGTATCATCCGACAGGATTGATTTTTCACAGCCTATTCCGGCCGGCACCATCATTGAATTATGCGGCAATATAGCCCATGTGGGCAACACCAGTTTGCAGGTACGGGTAGATATCTTTGTTGAGGAAATGTATTCTATACACCGCTTCAAAGCCGTAAGCGGCACCTTCACCATGGTAGCCGTCGATGAAGCCAAAAAGCCTGTTAAGATTCTGGAAGAGTAAACCAATGTCAGCCAGAGCCTGTCGAAGGCGTCTAAGGAAGTCCCATTGCCGATTGTCGACTGCCGATTGCCGTATTAGAATTTATGTACCAATCCCAGCCCCACGGCTCCATCCTGGTAAGTAGGCATGATCACCGTATTCGGTTTCTTGTTTTTGAACAGTCCTCTTTGTATAATGGGGTATAGCCAGTAAGCCACTCTCGTAGAAGCGATACCCACGCCTGCGCCCGCTACTACATCACTGAACCAGTGTTTGTTGTTATACATACGCAGGTAACCCGTGGTGGCAGCTACAGCATAACCCGCTACGCCATACCAGGGGCTCACATCTTTATATTCCTGCCGCATAAACTCTGCCGCCACAAAAGCATTGGCGGTATGCCCTGAAGGGAAAGAATAAAAATCAGATCCGTCGGGCCGTTGCTCTCCGCTGAATTTTTTGATGGAAAATACCGCACTGTTCGAGATCAGCATCGACATCCCATACAGGATTGTCCTGTCTTTAAAATTATGCTTGCCATGGATGCCCGCTGCATTCAGACCGTATACAGCCAGCGCAGGAGCGTATTGAAGATAATTATCGATCGAAAGTGTTTGATGGGGATGTTCTATCGCAATCTCTTCTTTGAGATTGTTGTTAAAATTCTTCAATTCATGATACCCCAGCGAGGTCACCCCATACGCAATAAAAGCTGCTGGAATAATGAACGACTTCAACGGGAATGCATTCGAAGGCACAGGTGTACTCCAGTTTATCTTCCTGGGTACTGTGTCTATAGCGGGAATCACCTTGCCGGTAGAATCCGCAAATTGGGCACAAACAGGGGTCAGGGCCGGGCATGTTATCAATACCACAGCCATAGCTTTTAACCGGTAATGCATGAATTTGTAGTGGGCTTTAATTATTGCAAACTAAACGTAAATTTTAAAGAAAAATTGAAGATCAGGGCCTGCCAAATAGCCTCCACCCGGCAAAATGACATTAATTAGTCATGTATCAGATTCAACAGATCAACCTGTTACTTCCTAATTGTCTTGTACGCCAATGAATCTCAACTGTTTACTGACGCATAAACACTACAACAGGATGCTACCGGGCGCCCTTTCGCCACCCCGCACCACATGGTTAAAAAAAACTTAATATTACGGAAGCCCCGAAAAAGTAGTCTTTCAGCCATTAGTTTACCCACGTACCAACCCCCAATTGCCAGCCTGAATGCCGCAGAACGGTTAAATGCTGTCGAAGGCTTCGAAGCAAACGCATTGCCGACTGCTGATTGCCGATTGCCGGGATGTCAGCCCTTGCCGCAAGGCACTGTTTTTGTAGTATACAGGTCATGAGTCAGGCATTTGTAAAAGAAAGTGATGAACAGTGGCTGCATGAAATTGCTCCCACCATGAATGCATTGATTGTTTACCTTACCCGGGAGAACAATGGTATTCGTGTCTATGAAAAAAGTACCCATACTGATCCCAAAACAGGTAAAGAAGTACATGTAATGAGCAATGGCCTGCATTACTCCAAAGACAAAGACGGACGCTGGGCCATAGTATAACGTTATTCCATTATATTACTCACTTACGCAGAACATTCTCAATTATTCCCGCAGAAACCAATTTTTTCCCTACTTTTAAACGCAATTCTTCTTTTCGTTAAGTTGTAATGGTAAAAACGAACGGGTTTTTTACTGGTTCACACAGCAACGAAAAGAGTTGGAAGCTCGCTTTCCGTTGCACCTGGTTAAGGTTCCGGGGGATAAGATCCTCCGGGAAAATGCGCAGCCACATGCCAGATTCCCGTTAGTTTATTATCTTTAATAGGGAATCCTGTTTTCTGCTATGGGTTAACGCAACCTTCTCCTTTTGCATAGGTCTGCAACAATGCGCTTAATAACCCAAAACCTTCACTGCGTCGTCCTTTTGAAGTGATTCCCCAATGCTGGTTACGGTTAATTATTAGCACAAGTCTGATCAACTCTTTTATTCACTGGTAACTTGTAATGACCTGTTCATGAAATCAGCGGGAGACGCATTAATACAGCTTTTTCAACAAGGATCTGAAAAGGCCTTTGCAGAGATTTACAACCTGCACTTTACGGCTATCTATTACTACGCCAGGCATTTCGTGCCCGATTCCCAGGAGGCCAGAGATATCACTGCCGAAACATTTGTGAAGCTCTGGAAGCTACGCGCCAACTTCGATAATATTCATAAGATCAAAACCTTTTTACACGTTACTGCCCGCAACGCATGTATTGATGCCCTGCGCCATCAGAAATGGAAAGCAGGCAAGCACCAGCAATTGATACAACTCCTCATGGATGATGATGAATCAATGGTGGCCCGCCTCAATTCCCCCATGGCTGCAGCCACCCGATTTGTGAACGGATTGGTAGAAGGCGAATTACTCAGCCGTATATACGAGGAAATAGAAAACCTGCCCCCGCAGCGAAAGATTATTTTCAAACTGTCCTATCTCGAGGGTATGAAGAATGCCGAAATAGCCGCGCAGTTAAACATCAGCATTCAAACCGTGCAAAACCAGAAAACCATCGCCCTGAAGTTTCTTCGCCTCACCGTTCTGACCCAAAAACTGGCTTGACGATAATTTTTTTACTACAACATACGGTACAATAGCACACCTTATTCGTTACATACTTCGATCCCCCAAGCTTCAAAAGATGTCTGGCGGCCCCTGGGTGATTACCGCTCATTTTTTTTCTATACTGTATCAATGCATTTCACTATGCGTGAACAGTAGATTTCATCCGGACTTGATGATAAGTCTGGCTCTATGTCCCGGCCTTTCCCGTTTAGGCCGGGATTTTTTTATAACCACCAACCATCATTCCTCGTTGCATGATATACGTGATAAAATATTATCAGTTTTATGTAGCTTCAGAAAAATATAGTACGAAGGCGGTATCAACCTTACTTTTCTTCGTTGTATGTATTGTCATAACTATTAGCACGGACAAAACCTGTTCCCATGGATAATATTGTAAAACGAAAGGCCGACCTCATCACCAGGTACCTGAAAGGTTCATTGAATGCAATGGAACAGCAGGAACTGGAAGAATGGGTCAGTGAATCAGATGATAACCGCTACTTATTTGAATCACTTACAGACCCTGAACACCTGCGCACCGCTTTAAACAGGTACGACGAAAAGAGAAAAAAGATATTGAACAAAATACAGGCATCCATAGCTATCAATAATATCCATCAGTCTGGATGGTGGTTCCGCTGGCGTCGCTGGATAATAGGTTCCGGTGTAGCAGTTGTACTCGTCGCAACTACCTTTATACTATGGCCTAAAGAACGATCCCGGCAAATTGCCGCTGCCCTTCCCGAACGATACAATAATGAAGTATTGCCTGGTGGCGATCAAGCCAAGCTCACCCTCGATGATGGGTCTGTTATTATTCTTGTAGATACCGTCAATGGTCTACTGGCTACCGATGCCAGCGGCCGTACCCGTGTGCACAAAGAAAACGGATGGCTTTCTTATCATTCTACCGATCTTGGCGATAGCATTTATTATAATATCATCCGCGTTCCACGGCAAGGCCAATATAAACTCATACTACCCGACGGAAGCAGGGTTTGGCTAAATGCCGGATCCAGTCTGCACTATCCCGTCGTATTTGGAAGTAATGAACGCCGTGTAGAGTTGAAAGGAGAAGGTTATTTTGAAGTGACCAGTTTGCCAACTCCACTTGCTGGCAACGCTATGCCGCTCCCAGGTACCCTGCCCGCTATTCAGCCCTTTGTCGTAAGCCTTTCTACGGCTGCTGGGAATGCTGAACTGCAAGTTGCCGGTGCCCGCTTCAATGTAAAGGCATACGACGATGAAGCCTATATCCATGCTACATTACTCGAAGGGGAAGGCAGGCTTTTCCAGGGAGCGAATGAGCTCGCCCTGAAGTCCGGCCAGGAAGGCCTGTTGGAAAACAATGGTCAGGTAGCTATACACAACAATGTCAATACAGCAGAAGTGGTTGCCTGGAAAGATGGCTTGTTCAGGTTTAAAGACGCCAATATTGACCAGATCCTGAAACAGGTAGAGCGCTGGTACGATATAGAGGTTGTTTATGAAGATACTATCAACGAGCTGTTTACAGGCAGCATAGAAAGGAATACCCCCTTGTCACAACTATTACGATACCTCGAACAGCTTCACCACGTCAGATTTACGATCTCCGGCAATAAAGTTATCGTCATGCGGTAAGACCGCCTCATCCATAGTTCACAACAACGAAACCAACGATGGTGAACAACCTGATCAAAAGAAAAGCTGAACTCATCCTCAGATACATGCAGGATGGCCTCACCGGCATTGAACAGATTGAACTGGACAATTGGGTAAGCGATGCCGGAGAGAACAGGAACCTCTTCGAAACACTGATCGAACCCACCCGCCTTAAACGCGCCCTTGCCGACTATGCCATTAATAAAACCAAAACCTGGGAACAGATTATCGGTTTGATTACACACGAACAAGATAATTCTACCGCTAATAATCCCCTCCATTAACAGCTCCCTGCTTGATATAACGGAAATCGACCATGCGAAATATGCCAAACCGCGCATAACTGTAAGTGTTTCCCTCTACAACCATTTAAACGTTAGCGACTAAATCAGTAAAAAACAGCCCAATACTGCGGGAATATTTTTTTATGCCTTCGTATATAAAGTTAGATTTGGAGACTCTCCTCAGCAACGCTCCACATCCTTGACCGACCCTTTGATAGCATTCCTGGCTAATGCCGCCTGATGGTATTTGTAAACTGTTTATTACACAGTTCAATAATTTTATCATGGGTAACTCCAGATTTCAAATGCTTACACATGACGGCCTTCGCCGGCTTGTTGAGCAGTTCCTATATCGTGATGTGAACCTTATCGCTATGCGTCCATTTACTGAGAAACTATTGTGCAGCCCTCTTGATCCGGCTATCCGATACACCCCCTTCTTTTATGGGCTGCTGCCGGGTGACCACCGGGTATTCGCATTAAGACCCTTTTGTATTCCACTCGATCTGCCGGTTATTTATAATTGGATACAGGAATATTGTACGGCCCCTGGCAAAAATCCATTTTCGCCTGTCCAGCAATTGCTCGAAGCGTATCACGACCTCCTGACAGCCGATTATAGCCAGTCATTGATAGCAGAAGTAGGTGGCACACCCATTCTGCAAATCGATATCATCCGGGCCGATCAGGACGAAATAAGTCTTAAAGAAGATATTCAGGCAGGCGATTATTGTATACACTTTTTGTTTTCGCCCCATTTCGATGAACCCATGAGCTTCTTTGCCAGTGCGCTCAACAGTTGTCTCTATAGTTTCTTTTCTTTTCCGGGAATCAGGAGAGTATTTTGTAAAGCAGCTGCCACCGACAGAAGGTCCAACCTCCTCCTGCAGGAAGCTGGCTTTATACTGAATAAAACAGTGAGAGATTATCCCGGTAAAATAAACATCTATCGGCATGACCATGTGCCTACAGTAACCGGCTGATCGTGTTGTCAGGTTGAGCCTGTCGAAACCTTTCGACGCAAACGTGTTGCCGATTGCCAACTATATAAACCTTTTTTCTATTAGCCTTGAGCCTTATTCTATCCTTACAAGTCCCTTCCCTGACTAACCATCGGGAAGGGCATTTTATTTTCAGCCATCAATGGCGAGCTTGTAACCCTTGCCATGTACATTAATGATGCTGATGCCAGGATCCAGTTGCAACCGCTTGCGTAGCTTGGAAACAAACATATCCAGGCTGCGTCCTGTAATCACCCCTTCATCTTCCCATACTTCCTTCAGCAGCCTGTCCCGGTCAATCACTTCATTAGGACTGGCGGCAAATACCTGCAGCAACTTCGATTCTTTGGCAGTAAGCGGTATCGTCTCTTTGTCAAATTCCAGCAACTGTTTGCCTGTATAAAACCGGTAGCGGCCCAGGGGAATAAAAGGGGAGGGGACTTCAACTATAGGATCAGTTGCTGTAGCAATGACAGGTACAGGTGCATTGACATCCACTGTTGCTGCAGTTGTACGGCTTCGTTTCTTATACAGGAATCTTACCAGCAGCGATAAGCCGATTGCTGCCAGGCTGCCTGCCAGCAAATATTCGGTAGAAGAGGGCGGAGTGGTAGAAGGGAACTGCAACTTGATCTTATAACAACCCTTTACCTGCTCCCTGCCAATGCAGGGAACGACATTATGAGCACTGTCTTTATTAATAGAGAAACCAAAGATCACATCATTGTCGAGGCATGTGATCACTTCCACCAGGTAAGTAGGGGGGAGCTGATGCGTTTTAACCACCCGGTCAATGACCTTAACCAGCGAATCCGGGACAAAGGTGAAGGGGGTTTCAAAATGCAGTACGTATTCATGTTCGCCCGTTTGTTGTACAGGCAGTATCCGGGAAGTGGAATCGCCCACATGCAAAAGCACCTGGTGCCCGATATTCCGCATCATGATCATTTCATTGGCCTTCTCAAAAGCAGGGATCGATTTCCCCTCCCGCGTAGCGGTCCAGGAAAGGATCAGCACAAGGGCTACAGCCATAGCCAGCAGCGACTTCCATCTCATACGTAAAAATAGCGCATTTACGCGCGCAGGAGCCGCCTTTTGCACAGAATTTACAGTCGTTTACATAGAATTTACACCCCTTTTACCGCTCCTGCTCAGGTATGCCGGCAGTTTGCATCACAGGTCCTAAACCTGGTGGTTAAGAAAAAGGAGCAGGAGAAAGTCACTTTTCCGCGCGAGGTAACGGATAGGGATATTTAATATTTCGGCAATCACAGGCGATCGGCTAATTTCGGGCCCCGAAACTCCCCTGTTTATGATTCCTAAATCCATACTCTTTCGCGGAAGAGTACCCTTTTTTTGTGTATTACTCATTGCTACCCAATTTATTACAGCCGTTGTCGATGCCCAGATGCGGCAGGTGTACCTGGATAATTCCCCACAGCATAATCCCATAAAGAGCATTAGCTTTTATTCCCCCTCCGCAGGATATGTAGCTTTTAACGACTGGATTGGATATACTGCCGATTCCGGACGCAGCTTTACCCGGAAATACCTCACCAACGGAAATATAGATTTCTCCGGCTCTCCTCTCATTGGCTTGCTGGGATATGTGAACAATGGTGTACAGGCGCTCGATCAGCAAACCATCCTTGCCTATGGTCAAAGGATTATGGATGCAGTCATATTTCGTTCAACTGATGGCGGCAATACTTTTCGGGTGGCTTATTTTAGGCCAATAGACATCAATTTTGGAGGATCAGGGATAGTTGGGATGAGCTTCCCGCAAAACGGTGCTATAGGATATGCTATTGATGACAAACATGTCACGAAAACGGTAAATAGCGGGCAATCCTGGTCAGTTGTTTACAGCCAACCAGGTGGTTTAGATCATCTCCAGGCCATAGACGCTAACAATGTTTTTATTTTTAATACTAGTTCCATAGGCAGTGACGGCCCCAACAATATGTTTAAGACTGCCAATGGAGGCGCCAGCTGGCAACCTGTTACATTGCCATCGGATAATTTACACGGCGCTTACTTTCTAACGGCCACCACAGGCTGGGTAAGTACAAAAGAAGGATTCTATCAGACCGTGAATGGAGGAACTTCCTGGACAAAGCAAAACCATCCTGCTGTTCCTTTTTTCAGCACAAAGTTTATTTTCACGGATAGCCAAACGGGCTATTCATTAGGCACTTCCTATACAGTATATAAAACTTCTGACGCCGGAAAGATCTGGGAGCCTTTGCCAAGAGATAACAATTTTTCTTATGATCCGTTTGGACTGGATGATCTTTTCTGTTACAGTAGTAACCAGCTGTGGGCTGGTGGCGGACATGGTTTTTTGGAACTTTCCACCAATGGCGGCGGCACCCCCTTGCCTAAAGCATTCTTCAGTAAAGACACTACAGGTCTGTATACAACAAGAACCGTCAACCTGACCAACCATTCCAAAACCAGCTACAGTTTTAAATGGTTTAAGAACGATACCTTGATAGCGAATACCTATCACGCATCATATACCCGGTCGGCATATCCCTTGCGTGATACCATTATGTTGGTAGCATCTAACGGAATTAATGAAGATACCACCATACAGTACCAGGATTTCCATGAACCCGCATACATCTCCTCCTTTACGCCTGCAGCAGCCAAACCTGCAACCTCCATCACCATTTATGGTGCGCATTTTACCGGTGCCACTGCCGTATCTTTTGGAGGAACACCGGCCAGTTCATTTACCGTTATTGACGACAACACCATTACAGCAGTTGTAGGAACCGGAAGCTCCGGCAATATAGCAGTGGTCACTCCCTTCAGAGGCATAGCATCCTTGCCGGGATTTACTTACCTGCCGCCTCCCACTATAACTTCCTTTGCGCCGCTTGCCGCTACTGCAGGCACCTTCATCACCATTACAGGCTCCAATTTTACGACAGTAGAAAGTGTTACCATCGGAGGAGTACCAGCTATATATACAGTCGTTTCATCCACTACCATTACCGCTACGGCGCCTTCCGGCAGATCGGGCGCTGTTGAAGTGAAAACAAAGGGAGGCACCGCACAGCTGCCAGGGTTTACAGCTATTCCTGCTATTGCTGCTTTTTCACCGGCAATAGGTACCGAGGGAACCATCCTTAAAATAAAAGGAACCTCCCTGCTTGATGTAACGGGTGTTACCATTGGAGGCATCCCGGCTGTATCCTTCACCGTTATTTCTGCAGATAGCATAACTGCCAAAGTAGGTTTGGGTGCTTCGGGAAGCGTGGCGCTCATTGCACCAGCCAATACCGTATCGAGGCCAGGCTTTACCTATGCCAATCCTCCTGCCATTACCTCCTTTACCCCCTTATCAGGGCCAATTGGCACTGCTATCACCATCACAGGTACAAATTTCCACCCCGTTGCTGCGGAGAATATTGTTTTGTTTGGCACCCTGCGTGCTACCGTCACTGCTGCCAGTGCTACTTCATTAACAGTTACTGTTCCCGCTGGCGCCACCGCTCACAATATTAGCATAACCGCCAATGGCCTTACTGCTTTTTCATCCCGTACTTTCCAAACCACCTTCACAGGTGGCGGTGCCATCACACCCACTTCTTTTGTAAAGACCAATATCACTACCGAAGGGCCAGGCGTATTCCGTGACTATTTAGAAAAAGCTGTGGGCGATATCGATCGCGATGGAAAACTGGATTTGTTGATAACGGATAACTGGATGGGCGGCATGGCCGACATTCTGCGCAACACCAGTACGGGCAGCACCTTCACCTGGATGCCCTACCTCAGGGCAACCGAGTCAGCCATAGCCTTTGTTCTGGCTGATCTCGATGGAGACGGTGTGCCGGACTATGTAACAGCCGGAGGTGGCGCTGTTCAGCTTTTCAAGAATCAATCCACACCAGGCAATATTTCCATGGGCGACTGGACAAATAGGGTCCAATACACAACTGCCCCCTCAAGGTCCTACCAGAATGTAATGGTCAATGATATAGATAAAGATGGGAAAACAGATATAGTGGTCGCATGTCAGGATAACATGTACGTATTGCGAAATATAGGAGAACCAGGACTCATTGCTTTTGAGCCCGTCGCTTTACCTTATGGCGGATACGACCTCGATTTGGCAGATATTGACCTCGATGGCCGGCCAGATATCATTCAGTTCAGCCCGGCCACTAATACCATCACAGTTTATAAAAACACCAGCACAAAAGGACTCGTTTCATTTACTCCAGCCGTTACACTTCCCGCCACCACGCCTTTTGCACTTGTCACAGGTGACGTAGATGGGGATGGCCTGGCTGATATTGTTGCCGGTTCACAGGACGGCAATAAAATAGAAGTTTTCAGGAACACCACCACCGGCAGTACCATTGCTTTTGCTACCTCTAAGCAATATCCCATGCCCGCAATAACTTACGATATTGTATTGGCCGATCTCGATGGGAATGGCAAGCCCGACATTACAGCGTCCACCGACACCTATCACTTTGTTACATTTACCAATATATCTACGGCCGGTAACATCAATTTTGAGCCCTCCGTCAACCATTCCCCCAATACCTACATGAACTATAGGGGGTACAGGTTTAGGATATCTATAGGCGATCTTAATGGCGATGGCCGTCCTGATCCCCTCATCATCGATAAGGAGCAACAAGCCCGGCTCTGTCTTTATACGAACGAAGCCATTGCAAAGCCCTATATCCGTGAGTTTACACCGGCCAACGCATCCAAAGATGCCCTGGTCACTATTAAGGGCCGTAATTTCACAGGCGTTACAGCTATTAGCTTTGGAGGTGTAGCCGCTGCTTCATTTACTATTGTCAACGATACCATTATCCAGGCAACCGTAGGCACTGGAGCTACGGGTAACCTGTCCGTCACCAATCAATATGGAACCACCGAAATAGATGGTTTTGTATTTGGCGCGATTCCCATGATCACTTCCTTTTCCCCGGCTGCTGGTCCCGTCGGATCGCAAGTAGAACTTACCGGATCAGGTTTCGATCCCATACCTACTAATAACATCGTATTTTTCGGCGGCGTAAAGACCAACGTTGTCTCCGCTACCAGCACATCTCTTACCATTACTGTTCCTGCTGGAGCAGCCCCCGATTGGATCTCCGTTACTACCAATAGCCGTACTGCTTATGCCGGGAAACACTTTGTCGTTACTTTCCCGGGCAATCAGAACGGCTTTTCGGCTACCTCTTTTCTAAACGTCCCACTATTGGCGGCCGGTACAGTGGCTAGTCTTGCCGATCTGGACAGAGATGGAAAAAATGATTTCATATCGGTTAACCAACAGGGTGTTTTTGTAAACAGGAACATCAGTCCAATAGGCAATGTCGCCCTCAGTGCAGCACTTGATCTTGGAATGGGACAGGGCGCTGTAGCCGCCGCTTCCGGCGATCTGGATGGGGATGGACTTATCGATGTGGTTGCGGCGAGCGCTATTGGCAATACTTTCCAGGTTTTTAAAAATACTACCACTGGAGCAACGATCTCCTTTGCGCAAGGTATCACCTATAAAGGCGTTGATGAGCCACAGCCAGGCAATGGCATCGCCATCGGCGATGTGGATGGCGATGGAAGACCGGATGTCATTTTCTCCAGCGCCAATGCCAGACGGTTTACCGTCCTGAAAAACCTGAGTATGCCGGGAAGGATCAGTTTGGCAGATCCGCTCCAGTATGGATTTAATGGAGCCCCGTATGGAGTTACCTGCGAGGATATAGATAATGATGGAAGGGCCGAAGTATTGATGCCAGCCTCAAATGATGGAATTGCCGTATTCAAAAATACCGGGACTTCCGGAACAATTAATATGACAGAGGCTCCAGGAGCCGGTATAGGCGGGTCGGTGACGAACGTCGCATACGGAGATCTCGATGGAGATGGAAAGACGGATGTATCCATCGGTAGTTATTTGCCGGCTGGCCTTTCTATTTTCCGGAACATAACAGCCACCAGCAACCTTTCATTTACGCCGGAATTTAACATGCCGATCCAGGAGGCGGGTCGTACAAAAGTGGGTATAGGGGACCTGGATGGCGATGGCAAACCGGAAGTAGTATTAGGTACCGACAACAAATGGGGAACCTTATTGTATAAAAATATAAGTACGCCCGGCAACATCATATTGAAAGAAAAAGTGAACATCAGTCCCGTAATGGATGGGGTCATGTTCGTAGATATTGATGGCGATGGGGCATTGGATATGATCAATTATTGGGGAAGCGCAGCACTCAATAAAATGGCAAAAGATACAGTAGTGGTAGATCTTTGTCAGGAGGCTGATACTACCTTACTTGCAGGCCTTACAGCTACCGGATACCAATGGCAGCAGGATGCCGGCAGTGGTTTCGTAAATATCCAGGACAACAGTAATTTCGCTGGCGCTACTTCCGACAGACTTCAGCTGAAAGATGCGCCTGCCTCCTGGAACGGCTATAAATACCGTTGCCTCGATAATAATTTGCAGACCGTCAGGATATACAAACTCAGTATCAGCAATACAAGCGTCCTGCCATCGGTAACGATTACTACCCTGCGCGATACCATCTGCGCCGGTGCCGATATAACATTTGAAGCTACACCAGTGAATGGTGGCGGTACGCCCACCTGGCAGTGGCAGGTGAATGGGATCGCTGCAGGACAGAACACAAGTACTTTTGGTACCAATACCCTCAATGATGGGGATGAAGTAAAAGTGATCATGACCAGCGATGCCGCCTGTGCATCCACACCAACGGCTGTCAGCAATATCATTCCCGTAACAGTCAGATCAACACTCGATGTAGCTGTTACCATAAAAGCCTCGCCCGATAATGCTTGTTCAGATGGAAAGATCAGCTTTACTGCTACAACAGTTAATGCAGGACTTACGCCTATGTTCCAATGGGTAGTCAATACCTGGGGAGCTGGAGAAAACAAAAACACCTTCTCCTCCGATGAGCACAGCCTCAGGAATGGCGATACCGTCAAAGTTTTGTTGGATATAGGTTTTGGCGGAGGGTGTTCCTCCGTGGGAAGAGTCTTCAGCAATGTGATAACCATCGGTGGCAACGCACCTGGCGATCCTAAAATGCCTGTAACACCGTCAGTAATTATTACCGCATCCTCCACCAATGTATGCACCGGCGGAGCTGTTACCTTTACAGCAACACCGAAAGATGGGGGAACTGCACCTGCTTACCAGTGGCAGGTCAATGGTGTCAACGTGGGACAGAACAGTAATACCTTTACCTCTTCCACGCTAACAGCGGGTGATGCTGTAAAAGTGGTCATCACTGGTAATGCACCCTGTACGGTTGGACCTCCTGTAGCAAGTAATACGATTACCTTAACAGGTGGCGCACCAGTCACCCCATCCGTAACTGTTACTCCTTCTTCTACCTCCATCTGCGCAGGTTCTGAAATGAGTTTCGTTGCAACACCGGTCAATGGCGGCAATGTCCCGGCTTATCAATGGCAGGTCAATGGCGTGAATGTGGGACAGAATGCAAACAGCTTTGCTTCCACCACCCTCCATGATGGCGATAAAGTGACCGTTGTTCTTACCAGCAGTATGGCATGTGCAACAATACCTTCAGACACTAGTGATGCCATCACCGTGAATGTAAACCCGATCGTTACTCCGTCGGTCGTCATTACTGCTTCAGCGACCAGTATCTGCCCCGGAGGAAATAATATTCTCTTTACAGCTACTCCGTCCAATGCCGGTACCATACAAAGTTACCTTTGGGTTATTGAAGGAAAGGGCGGATCGGGAAGTTACCATGATAATTACTATGTCGCAGGTTTACCCACGCTGACAGATGGTGATAGAGTGTATGCAGTTATGACAAGTAATGCCTCTTGCGGTTCCGCTCTTTCTGCCACCAGCAATGTTATTACTATATCTGTAGGCACAGCCGTCACACCATCCGTAACCATCACTGCTTCCGCCACTACGTTCTGTTCAGGTACCAATGTCACCTTCACGGCAACCCCAACCAATGGTGGCAGTGCACCCACTTACCAGTGGCAGGTGAATGGTGTCAATATAGGACAGAACTCAAACGTCTTTACAAGTAATAGCCTCACCAACGCGGATGTTGTAAAAGTGATCATGACCAGCAATGCGGGTTGTGTTTCATCTGCTACGGCTACCAGCAATAGCATTCCGGTAACTGTTACCGCAGGCGCTGCGCCATCGGTAAGTATCACGGCCTCCCCTGCTACCATTTGTACCGGTGCTCCTGCTACCTTTACAGCAATACCCGTCAACGGCGGAAACGCTCCCACTTACCAGTGGCAGGTCAATGGCGTCAACGTAGGGCAAAACTCAAGCACCTTTACCACCAATACCCTTACCAATGGTTCCATCGTTAAGGTAATATTAACTTCCAATGCTTCCTGTGCACCAGGTGCCTCCGCAACCAGTGCCATAACCATTACGGTAAATACTTTCGTTACGCCGGTAGTAGTATTGAGCGGTAATACAACAGTGGACCAAACCAGCAGTACCCTGATCATTGCTGCCACCCTCAATGGAGGCAGTTCGCCAGTGTACCAATGGCAGGATAGCACAGCCACCCATGGCTGGCAGGATATTGCGGGTGCAACAGGCTTTTCAATAAACTATGCGCCTGCTCAAACTGGTGACAAGCTCAAGGTTCGTCTTGTAAGTAGCTCGCCATGTGCAGTTGCTTCCACCGTCTTTAGTGCACCCATCTCTTTTGTGGTCAACGGGCTCACCGGCGGCAGGGTAGCACCCAACCCCGTACAAAGCACCCTCCATATTGATCAATTGCAATTGAGCGATAACTGGGAAACCGTGGAGATTGCCAGCATAAGCGGTGGTACTAAATTCATCGTGCGCAGCGTGGCCAACCAAACAAGTATTGATATACCCGTAAGCCAATTATCCAAAGGATTGTACGTGGCAGTATTAAGAAGCAAGTCGGGTGCCACCAGGCGAATAAAATTCATGAAGCAATAAGCCGCCTGAACATAAAGCAGCTAAAAGTAAAAACCTTGTAAGGAGGACTTACAAGGTTTTTACTTTTAGGTATCCTTTACCCGGTCTCTAATAGCTAAAGGCTAAAACCTAACAGCTAACACCTATTTCTTCTTCCCTTTTGCAGGTTGTTTCGGAGTCTTAATGGCTTCCGCTGTCCTTTTATGCTTAGTGAGATAAACCTCATAGATCATATTGTTGGCAAAAGTGGGATAAGCCTCACTGGCTTGCGGACCAGTAGCTTTAATACCCCCAAATATCCAACCCACCCGTATGGCCGTATCTGCCGGCAATTCGAAATAGTTAATAATGAAGCGATTCTTCTTATAGGTTTTAATAAAAGGGTCCGGAATAAAGGCCGCATTGGAACCAATATTTCCTGGCAGGGCTGGCGCGTACTGCGGGTATTCCGTATACACGCCTGCTTTGTTCCTGCCCACCGTGCTCAGGTGATTGAAGAAAGGCATGTAATTACTGTCCGGGTCCGACGGCAGGATCTTACCATTGCCATCATAATAATAATCGGTAATGCCCCCAAATAGCGTCGTGTACATATTTTTACCCCAGGGGTCATACACCAGCATCCGCGCACAATCATACAAACAAAATTTTTGCCGGAAGCTGGTATCAATACTTGTCGACACGACTCCATTGGGAGAAGAGATGGCGATCGGGTGGGGGAAAGGCCCATCCTTTTTGGTAAATACACCACCCAGTGCGCCAATACCCTCCGTGCCATCGGGCAGAATGGTAGGAAAGACATTCAGATCGCGGCGGTGAAATTGCGACAGGCCCTGGTATTTTAGTGAGGTAACCGTGCTGTCATAATCACTGATCGATATTTTTCCCTGTGCCCGATTGATCTTAAACCGGCGGATCTGTTCAGTATAAATGCCCGTCACGCCGCCCTTGTAAATACTGTTGTAGTTCTGACCAAATACGAGGTAGAAATAATCACCTATCTTTTCCAACGATCCACCCGTTACCCGCATCCGGTCATCGGTCATCGTAGCCATCCACATAGGTATGTTATCAGGTGGGCCGAACGTGAGCTGACTGATCACTCCTGGCACATAAAGCTCAGTAAGATTGGGAAAGGTCTGGTAACAGGAAGCTGCATCACTGCTATCGCAGTTGGAGCCATAACCTCCGGCAATGTACAGGAAGTCGCCGTCCTGGCAGAAGGCCATATTGGTTGTTCTCAGTGGCAACAGGTAGGGAGCCGGAATAGCTGCACTGTCCATTCTTTTTCGGTCAAGGTCGATCACCCTGAATTGCACGTTGTCAAATTTAGTAGGGAAGGTACGTTCCTGGTCGGAAGTACGGTGGAAGCCATTGATGCGCCCGCCCACGAGGAGCAGGTACTGACCCGATTGTGCCCAGGCAAAAGAATGCATACCAACGGTTAAGCTGCTGTCCACGGGCCTCACTTCTACCGTATAAGGCGCTTGCGCACAAGTGCCGCTGATGGCCAGTATAGTCATCAGGAATAGTACATATTTGCGGATGGTCAACATAAAGCAATTGATTATGGATGTTAGAAAAATTTGTTGCACCAGGCCGTGATGAGGTCCCGGCGCGATTGAGAAAGATCCCTCGTTCTGGGCATTGCCATGCCCGTATTCCAATACGACAGGCTTACGTGTTGCTTAAGGCGCCGTGCCATATCCGCACTGGTCCACTCGTCCGGATCATTGAGCGGTATACGTTGGTTCATGGCCGGGTACAGCAGGTAATAATTGCGTAATACTTCTGTATAGATCACCTCAAAAGTGAGCTGGTCATTGCCCACAAGAGGATCCGTAGGATTTTGACGCGGCAGATAATATTGATCGAAATTCTTTTCCTGGTCGTTAGGCAGAATGCGGATATTGATCAGTGGACAATAAGTGGACTTGAAATCGGTGTAATCGGCCGGAGGGGGAGCATCGCCATAAAGTACAGCCGTGATCAGCCGGTTGCCGGGTTGACTAACGGATATGCTGATGGGTTGGCCCGCCTGATATTTCGGCATTAATGGTTGTAGCGTATGGCCCTGGTTGCTGGGACCGGGAGTGGTATCGTAATAGTATAAGGTAAGTGTTTCCACGTTGGAGAGCTTGCCCCGTTTGTATACCTGAAAGGAGGTAGGCACGAGGTCCGGCCCGTTATTGCGAAAGGTAGCAGCCGGCGAAGCGGCCTGCTCGGCATAGAGTCCCGATTGATCGGAGAGGATGAAATAAGGTATCTCCTGCAATAACATCCCGTATTGAGCGCTTTCAATAGCAAAAAATCCATTTTGCAACGCATCCTTTATACCTTCATTGGTAAGGTCGATGTCGAAATCGAATAGCCATCCCTGCTGATTGCCAGTCGTTGCGTCCTGGTATGAAATGGACTGGCTGTATACCACTTCGTTACTACTCCCATTATACAACTTGAGGGTTATTGCTCCAAAATCCCATTTGGGGTTGTCTTTTGTTTGCGTTGGATCATAACCATAGGTCTTATCGTATTGATCCGGAAAGGTAGCCGAACAGTCGATCGATAAGGTACTTTTTGAGGGGTCCTTCAGCGTGTAGATGCTGGCTACAGCCGGGCAGAGACTAAAAGCCGGCCCGTTGCCAATAGAATCCTGAGGTACCGGAATGGTTTTGCATTTTTCAGTTGGGATCAGCAGGCGTCCTACAGGGCAGGATTCCGGCTCTCCTTCAAACCAGGGCGCAATCGTGCCTTGCAGTTGGATATAATCAGGGTTCAGCCCTTGTGTGGCATAGAGAGTGGTCATTTGCTCTATCCACACCGAGGTAGGCTTGTATTTGAATACATTGATCTGCTGGAGCGGCCGGTACAGGGTATAGCGGAAAACAATGCCTTTTAGTGGAGCCCCATCCGGTGAGGCGGGCGGCAGGCCTTGCAGGATCGGTTGCCCCTGCAGCTCCGAAAGTGGTACACACATCTGGAAAGTGCCCGCAGCTCCATTGGCGCCGCCGAGGTAGATATTACGCTGAAAATTGATCCAGCGCGTGATACCCTTGGTGGGTTTGCCTGAAAAGAGAAAGGCGCCATTGGCTTCCAGCGACAGGAAGTCGGCAAACATTTGTGAACAATTCGAATCCTCCGGGTTTACATCCGTGATCACACCCGTGGTTTTGCCTGCGCCGGGAGGAGGGTTGGGCACAGTACCGCCCGGGCGATTATTGAAGCTGAGTGCGCCGTTTATCAGCGAGCTTTTAAGCGGGGCAGGAATGATGCCGCCAGGGTCAGTAATACCGGTTACCGTCACGCCTTGCATGGTGAGGCCCATATCACCAAAATAATTCCATTCTCCTGGAATGATTTGAACCTTGTTCGGATCTGCATCAGCGTTCCCGCCCTCTCCTTTATTAAGGACAGGCCCCTGTGGGGCCACCTTGCTGATCGTTAAAGGCGTTATGGCCCATTGCAGCCATTCTGTGTCTGATATTTTTTGGGTCCCGTCCATGGGCGTGGGCTGAACGTTTGGTGAATCGGCCAGCATCACCGGCTTGCCTGCTGCATAAGGCGCACCAGGAAGAAAGAATTTGTCGTAATAGTCGTAGTTATTGGCCGTTCCAACATTCACCAGCAGCAGGCCATTCACATTGATACGAGGATAGTGGAAGACTCCCATAGCAGAATAGTTTAACGGTGAGTTACGTAAATAACCAATGCCCGGATTGGGTTCTATGCTGCTATCAGTGACTATTATCTTTATGCGTAATTATACTGTTGCGAAAAGCTGGCGGCCTGCGCATAATATTGGAAAAGCAGGCTGTATTGTTATATTTCGTCTCATCTGTCAAGACTAAGCAGTAAACCGATATAACAGCTAAAAGCAAAAGCCCTGTAAGTATTGCTTACAAGGCTTTTTTTCAGGTTCATTATAGGACGTTTAGGGCAATCTTCTTAGCTTGTATTCCACTTTAATTTTTTTAGAGGTATAATTGCAGCCGCCGCTGTTTTTATATACCAATGCTTCAAGGTCACTCTGCATAAAGCTACCCACCGGTACCACATCCTCTAAATACGACGCTCCGTTAAATATGGTCTGGCCTGTAGTGCAATTGGAATAGAAATTATAATACCGGTCTGCCCCAAATCCAATAGAACAGGTGAACTCCTTGGGTTCCCGCATACTGCCACCTTTGTAAATGCCTTCCACCAGGCCGCCATATACGATGGAAAGGTTTTGAATATTGGCTGCTGAACCCGATATGAGGACCTGGGTGCTGGAAGTCCTCAAACTCACATTGGTCGTCAGCAGCGTTTTCACACTGTCTACCGTTACCATCAGGTATTCACTGGGGCGTAGCTCTGCAAATCCCAGTAATAGCAATTGGCCTGTACGTCGTACGCCGCCTGGCGCTGAAGGATCCTTGATAGGCTCGATGCCATTAATGATCACCTCAACCAATACGCCCGTTATATTAGTGATGTTGATAGGCGGAGTATAAAGTGCGGAGTTCAGGATGCCGTTTTCGTTGCCAGATATATAAGGCGTCAGCGTGCCTCCGGAAGGGCCTTCCACTACGCGCCAGCTCTTAATGGAAGTAACATCGTTTTTGGAGAGTTCCCTGTAACCAGAATACTGCGCCAGCCCATTTAAAGGGGTCAGCAGGTCATCATCAGTTCCGCTCGTTTCTCTGGTATACGTCTTTCCGATAGTAAACCTGATTGGCTGGTCGGCTGCTGTACTGGCATATGACCCCAGTACAAATTCAGTATAGATCTCAAAATCACTAAAGCTTGTCTTTTCTACCGTCAGCGTTTTATTGGCTTTGTCCAATGCCGTTGGCAATATTTTCCAATGTCCGGCTTCATCCTGCCAGGCCACCTGCAATACATCCTGCATATCACCCAGGTAATTGTCAGGGTTATACTTGAATTTTATATTAATCGGTTTAGCAAAAGTTACATTATGAGGCGCAAGCCGGTAGTTCGTTTTGTTGGGTGATACACTGTCCAATACTGCCGTAGTAGGTTGAATGCTGAACGTGGTATTGCTTGTTACGGCACCGGCCGGCACAGTTACCGTTACCATCCCATCGCCCGAAGTAAAACTGCCGCCCTCCGGGCCAATATCTTTGGTAACAGCCGGGCCCGTAGGTGTACCATGGGCCGTTACCAGCGGTGCGCCATCTGGCTCTTTCGATCCATCATCCGTAGATGATCTTTTACTGCATCCAACCAGCGTGCTCACCGCAATCGCCAACAACAATACATGTCTGGTCATACCTTTTAACGATTTTTATAAGCGAAGCTATGCCCGTTGCCAGGCATAACTTACGCTCTATCGCTAAAATGCTTGTATAAGTGGTTTAATGGTCGCTAATGAATGCTTAAATGCAAACTCACTTTTGCTCCACCGCCCCCGGTTTATTCAAATCAACCACCAGAAAACTCCGGGCTTCCAGGCCTGCCAGCTTGGGTGACTTATTTCCTGGTTCCTGGACGTTTATGCTAACTTTAAATGAACGAAAGCGTTTATATGATACACCAGGTTGAACAACCGTTCTATGAGTTTGCCCTCTCGGAAGGGGGATTAGTGCAGTCAAATAAAATGTCAGGTCCTGATGAGGTCACCGCCTGCTGGATCAGGGGAAAATTTGAACACCTCATCGAGTTTTTATTGACTTCGTTTGACAACCACGCGCACGGTTGGATTAGATCACTTGACTTGCAATGGATCAATAACCCCACAATCAATGCATGTGCATACCCTGGAGCCGAACGATGTTATATTGGTTTTGCTATTGGTATTGTTGGCAGGCTGCGTCATATTTTTTATGCCGTTGCGCTCCATCCATTGGTATTCGAAGATATGCCGGGCAGTTGGAAAATGGAGGCTGGCACTGAGTTCCGGAAATGGAATAACATCCTGGTAGGCCTGATCACGAAGAAAAAAATGAATGAGGCTACATGCGCGTTGCTTGAAACAGAAATTGAGCTCTTAATAAATGAAGAGCGCAAAAAACTGGCTCTTGAATTGTATGAAGCGGCGATTGATTTTATAATGGTTCACGAGATCCAGCACTTCTGGCTGGGACATATCTATGGACTGGCAACCTTTAGCAAGCTTGGAATTACAGAGTTGCCATCCGGAAAAAACTCCGGTACACCATATACACTGAGGAGAATGGTTGAAACGCATGCCGATATTTATGCGTCAAGGCATGCATTCGGTTTATTTGAATTCCTTGACAAAAAGGAACGAATTGTCGCCAATACCAAATGGCGGACAGCCATCGCCATCCTTTTCATGGCCCTGGAACCGAATCCGGTAGCCTATGACCAATGGGATATGGAGCAATACCCCCATCCACACTTAAGGCTTGCATCCCTCTTCAACTGGATACAGGCGACGATCTCAGCCTTAGATCTGGACGAGACCGAAATAAATTCCATGACCCATGGGTGGGTAAACGTTCTTTCAAAGATTGAGTTGCTGGCAAAAGGTAAAATAGCATTTCCGTTCAGGGAGATGTTAAAGGAGCCTGAAATGTATAGCAAAGAAATAGAGCAATGGGCTGAAACCTACCGGGCCAATGCATCTATGTTAGATGATGGCCAAATTACCATGCTGCGTCATTTTAATAAATAAACCCGCGTGGGGGAGGCCTGCAAGGCCAGCTTACTGCTGATTCCTGAACTCCCTGGGCGATACTCCTGTTTTGTTCTTAAACAACTTGGTAAAGTGCGAGGGATGCTCAAAGCCTAGATCATAGGCAATTTCACTCACGGGCTTTTCCGTACCCCATAAGAGCCCTTTGGCTTTGTCAACCAATTTTAAGTGAATATGCTCCTGCGTGGATTGGCCCGTATATTTTTTTAGCAGGTCCGACAGGTAATTCGCCGACAGGTGCAACTGCGAAGCGAAATATTTTACATCCGGCAGCCTGGCATCAATGAGCGACTCCTGGGCAAAGTAATCGATCAAAAGCCTTTCAAATTGTTGTACAATATCCTGACTGGCTTTGCCCCTGGTGAGGAACTGGCGGTCATAGAAGCGGGAGCAATAGGAAAAGAACAATTCCAGGTTGCTGAGGATCACGTTGTGAGAATGGTTGTCAAGATTATTGGATATCTCCCGTTGAATGTTTTGAAGACAATCTTCCAGCGTATGCTTTTCGGCATCTGAAATATGGAGTGCTTCATTCGTATCATATCCAAAGAAAGATAGCTCCGTTAATTTGCGTCCCCGCGTGCTGGCATGTAGAAATTCCGGGTGAATGTAAAGTCCCCAGCCTTCAATGATCTTGCTGTCAATGTCCGGAGATAAAACCTGGTTAGGCGCTGTAAACATCAACGAGCCTTCCGAAAAGTCATACGTAGTACGGCCATACTTCATCACCCCTTTGAGTATTTTGCAGGAAACCGAATACAGGTCCAGTCTGTATCCTACACCAGGCTTTCTGTGCGACCGCTCTACCTTTGCCAGGTCCACAACAGAGATGAGTGGATGCAAGGGCTTCGCATAATGAAAGAACTCATGCAATTCCGATATTGATTTGATGTCCTGGTATTCCATAATGCGTCTGGTTGATCGATAGGAAACTCCTTATGTAAGTTAACATTTATGAAACAAAATTATACCTGCTTTCTGCCATCCATTTTTACCTGTAAAGGCAATACTTATACATTTTACAGATGGCGATTATTTAAGATTTCTTAGAGGATTTTTGGTATTCCTGACAGGAAAATTAGTTAAGCGATTGCTAAATAGTGTTTAAGCGGGTGAATTTGAAGGGCCGGGCCGTTTACACCGGTGTACTATTTATAAAAAAGGAAACGTATCTTTATGGAGATGAAACGGATAATCCTTTTTGCCGCGATTTTACTCTCCGCTGTAGCTGTAAAAGCACAGTCTCCTTTGGGCTTTGGAGCTATGAATGGCATGCAACCCACATTCTTCAGGCACTTCGACCAGCGGGCCGACACCAGCCATCTTCAAAAGAAATGGTTCCTCACCAAATATGCCGGCATTTCTGCAGGCTATGTAGGTTACAATGGGGGAGGTTCCACCTTTTTATCGGCACCATTGGGATTGCAGATTAACCGGCAATTAACCAACAATGTAGTTGCCTTCGCCGGCGTTACTGTTGCGCCTTCTTTCTTCCCTGCCAATAATTCATTGTACCAACCAGGAATGATCAAGAACTATGGTTTAATGAACGCCAATAACTTCGGCAGCTATTCAGCTGCACATGTAGGCCTGATGTATATCAATAATGACAGAACATTCTCCATTTCCGGCAGCTTTGGAGTAGGCCGCAGCAACTACAATGGCTATTCTCCCTTTTATGGTCCTGTTAATGGGCCGGGTAACGCTCCCGTGTTAAGAAATAACAAACACTAATTATTACCGCCACATTTATCCCACCGCGAGTATCTTGGCACTACCCACATAGGGTGCTTGCCGCACATAATCAGCTGTCTCCATTATGCCATAGCAAATGCCTATGGAAAGCACCAGCGTAAAATCAGTATCGGGTGGCAATACACGTAAGGTGAGTTCCTGATCGATAGCCAGAGCTCCTTTGACAATCGGATACCATGCTGACCTGAATTCCTCGGTAGGGATATTATCATAAGCCTGGCTGGAAGGGAAATACCTGATCTCGTTTAAAAAAGCATCTTCAACCCTGGTTGCCGTACTGATATTATAGGTTTGGTCCTTCCTGCCATCGGGATAAAGATCGGGCACTACTCCCCAGGCTATCACCAGCCGGAACATTGCATAATTATCGGGAGTAAATAAATTGATGGCAGGCATGAGTGGCGGTATGTGTACCCTCACCGAGCCCGTTTCCCGGCTGATGGTATAATCGACCGGGCAGCGGACCACCGAATCGAAGCGGGTCTTTTCGGTAAGCGGAAAACCCTTAATAACGAGTGGATTGGCCGACAACCTGACGGTACGTTTTCCTTTATCGCCCTCGGTATCCAGTCCCTGCACCACCCGCAGCAAGGCGCCCAGCGGTCCGGAGATGTTATAGTCGGCCATAGGCAGTTGTGCATGAAGCACCCTGCGTATCCATTTGCCGGCGGTGGAGCAGCCACCAAATTCTGCAATATTGCGCCTGGTGGTGTGCATTTTGGGGCTCTTTTTGATCTTTTCTTTGGAAGGCCCGCCTTTTTCCCGCACAACGGTTCCTTCTACGCCCCGCATTTTGTAAAAGGAAAGACCGCCCAGACTTCCTTTGAGGCCATCTACGAGGCCACTGTTGAGTTTTGCCATAATTGTAAAGTTTTGTGGTTTCAAGAATATCAGTCTCACAGGAGACTAAATCTAAGCTGTAGCTAAGTTATGGTATATTTAAAACATATAAAATAAATAATATTCAAATAAAGCAGAGATGTACCAGATCTAAAAGGACTGGTATATCTCTTAGATATCTGTGCTATATCTCTGGGATATCTCTGGAATATCTTACCTGTTGCCGGGAGTTAGCTGAGGGAATGAATAGGGGCAATCATCACTTCAACCAGCATAGTGGAACTTACTGCAGAATGGGTTGGTATTTAATAAGATGGAATTGCTGGCTGACCAGGAGTTGCTAATATTTACCCCAATTCGTAAAATATTTATTGTTTATCGATAAATATTTATCTAATTTCACATTGTGAATGTCAAAAATGAACCATTATGCAAATCATAATCACTACCAGGCAGGTACTTACCATACTGTACGTCATTTCCTGGGTCATCTTTATTGGTGTGTTGGTTGATGCAGGGAGTTTCTTCTTCAATGCCGTTTATTCCGTGGCCTTCAATCCCCGGGCGGCCGACTACTTTCAATTGTCACCCCTCCTTCAATACGACCGCGGCCATTTCCTGGTGCAGCTCTTACTGATGGGCATACAAGGTGTGCTGAAAGCCATCATATTTTACCTCATCGTGAAAATACTGATGGATAAAAAGCTGGATATGGCACAGCCTTTCAATAAAGAAATGGGACGCTTCATCTTCAGCGTAGCTTACCTGGCTTTGGCCACAGGCGCATTCACCCACTGGGGCATGAAATATGCACGCTGGTTGGCACAGCAAGGCGTACAAATGCCCGATACCCAGCACCTCCGTTTAGGTGGGGCCGATGTTTGGCTGTTTATGGGCGTCATCCTCTTCATCATAGGCCATATCTTCAAACGAGGAATAGAAATTCAGTCCGAAAACGAATTAACCGTATAAACCATGCCGATCATTGTGAACCTCGATGTAATGATGGCCAAAAGAAAGATATCCCTGAATGAGCTATCCGAAAAAGTAGGTCTGTCACTGGCAAATCTCTCCATCTTAAAAACAGGCAAAGCCAAAGCCATCAGGTTCAGTACACTCGAATCCATTTGTAAAGTGCTCGACTGTCAGCCCGGAGATATACTGGAATACAGGAAAGAATAATTTTTTACAACGGCTGTGAGGTTTTACGCCTTGCTGCGAATAATGTGGTACAGGTCGATGGCCCGTACCCGGCAGGCGTAGCTGTTTTTACTGAGTAAGTTGGTTGTTCCGGCCGTACGCATCCGGCTGTGGCGCCAGGGTTTTCCCTTGTGCAGGCCTTGTATTGCCATTCCTGAAAAATGTCATCATTAAAACTATCTATAGTATGATACCATCATCAAAAAGCGCTGGCATCAGTGCCATGCACGTTACTGTTATTGTCTGCTTACTCCTGTTGGGAAGTTGCAAAGACAATAGCGCCTCCGCACAAAAAGCTACCACCCAGGCGAAGGCCAAAGTGCCCGGCATCGATATTCACACCGCGGTGCTGAATGGAAATGTGGAGGCGCTCAAACAACACCTGGCAGCGGGCACTGATATCAATGCCAAAGATCCTTTTGGTGGATCAAGTCCATTGATCACCGCCTGCTTGTTCGGGAAAACATCCATGGCCACCATCCTCATCGATGCCGGGGCTGATATGAACTTTCAAAACAATGACGGCTCTACACCACTCCATACCGCTGCCTTCTTCTGCCGGCCTGAACTGGTGACCCTCTTATTGAAGAAAGGAGCCGACAAAACCATAAAGAATAAATACGGACAAACAGCTTATGAAACCGTAGCAGGCCCCTTTGCCGATGCTAAAAAAGTCTACGATATGCTGGGCAAAATGCTCGGCCCCATGGGCCTGAAGCTGGACTACCCTTACCTCGAAAAGACCCGGCCCGAAATCGCAGCGACCCTGAAGTAAATCTTGTTGCATTCAGAAACGAATGTCAGGCTGAGCTTGTCGAAGCTTTCCGGACTTTTAACAATAAACAACATGTCATTTACCAACAGAAGATACGATATTGATTGGTTAAGAGTCATAGCCATCGGCTTGCTCTTACTATACCATGTGGCCATTGGCTTCCAGCCCTGGGGCATGATGATCGGCTTTATTACCAACGACAAGCCCCTGGTATCAGTATGGCCCCTCATGGCCATGCTGAATGTCTGGAGAATACCCTTGCTCTTCTTTGTGTCCGGCATGGGCGTTTACTTTGCCATGCAGCATAGATCCTGGAAACAACTGCTCATAGAACGCGCAAGGCGGATCCTGATCCCTTTTGTATTTGGCATGTTCGTGATCGTGCCCATCCACATGGTCCTCCTGCAGCATTATTATAAATGGGAGATCAGTTACCAGCCCGGCCCCGGGCACCTGTGGTTTTTGGGAAATATCTTCATCTACGTGATCATCTTATGTCCCGTGCTTTATTACCTGAAAAAGAATGAGCAGGGCGCAATCGTCACCCGGTTAAAGAAGTTATCAGCCAATCCCGTCTGCCTGCTGCTGGTGACAGCCGCCTTCCTGGTGGAAGCATTACTGGTTGATCCAATGCCTTATGAACTGTATGCGATGACATGGCACGGCTTCTTCCTGGGGCTGATCGCCTTCCTGTTTGGGTTTTGCTTTGTGTTGGCGGCTGATACTTGCTGGACCATGTTATTGAGATGGCGATGGGTCTTTGTAATTGTTGCCATGTTATTATATACCTGGCGTTTACTACAGCCTCAAATGAGTGTATCAAATATCCTATTGGTCATCGAGTCAAATGCCTGGATCTTTTCCGTCTTTGCGTTTGGGCACAAATATCTAAACCGTCCCGGCAAGACATTGCGTTATCTAAGCGAGGCCGCTTACCCAGTCTACATCATCCACATGATATTCCTGTACCTTTCATCCCTGCTGATATTTCCATTGCATATAGACGTACACCTGAAATTCCTCCTGGTATTATTGTCTACCGGTATAGCATGTTTCATGTGCTATGAGTTTATCATCAGAAGAGTAAATTTTATCAGGCCCTTGTTTGGATTGAAGCCTGCTACAGCGTCCCCAGTTGAGAGAAGCTAATATACTGTACAAACCTGGGCAGGTCAGAATGATTGGGGCTGGCCGCATGCGGCAAAGTTTGTAGCCAGCATACAATATCTCCTTTTTTCCCGGGTACCGGTATAGGAGTACAGGTTTCTTGCATCACTTGTTGCGCCATATGGGGATCGGGATACAACTGTAGCCAGTCTTCAAACCGGTGGTGAAAGCCAGGCACTACCATCAAAGGCCCCCTGTTCCCGGGAACATCGTTGAGGTACACCAGTCCCTGGATATAATGCCGGTCCGCTTTGGCAAAATCAATGTCCCAATGCAGCCCGCTGTGCCTGAATTTCCAGCTATCCGTTTCCGGTGGATTAAAGCTCACTTTTTCCGTATTGGCAATGATATGTGAAGAGCCGTATAACTCAACAAATAACTGTTGAATGACGGGGAGCGTTTTGATCGCATGGATACTTTCGTGCTGGTACGATTGCAGCATCAGTCCATGCCAGCCGGGATGATCACTATACCAGGTATCCGGGGCATCCAGGTCTGCGCTTAACTGCGAGCAGATAAACTGGCAAACAGCATCACATAATTTTTCGTCTACCAGGTTACTGATCCTGATATATCCCTGCTGTTGCCAGTCCAGCCATTGGTTCTTGCTTAGCAGCTTGGTGGTGGGGCTGGCAGGGAGGGTGGGGGCAGCTGTTTGTTGCGACCACGCATCAAAGGCCATTGTGGAATCCCGAATCTGTTGCACTCCTTTAAGCGCTATCATCCAGTTCTGCAGGTGAGCAACACTGGTGCATTGCGTATAGATGAACTGGTAGGTTTCAAATTTCCCCAAACCATAAAACCCCATCCAGATATTTTCAACAGTCCCGAAGTTGTTAAACTCAGGAGGGGCAATGCCTGCTTTAACAGACTGGTGATAGGCATAAAATACCGGCAGGAAAGAGCAATTGATCATGGCAATACAGTTTGGCTACCGGAAGATAACAAAAATGCAAGTCATATGCATGGCCCCGTTTAGCCAACAATACCTTGTACTGCTTAAAACTTATAACTGTAGCCCAGCCTGATCACCTGCGTTTCATAATAATCCGTGCTCACATACCGGAAGCCATTGCCCCTTACTTCCCTTTTTACCCGCAGCGTATTGCCAATATCCGTCGCATTCACAAACACTTCTCCCTTGCCTTGCTGAATGCCTTTCTTAAGGCCCCCGTCAATCGAAAAGCGCGAGAAAGTTTTACCCTGCGGCACCAGGTCCGGCGCCTGGTACACAGCCGTCAATTGTGCTTCTACTTTTTTAGGCAGGTGAAACAAGGCATTGAATTTAACATTGCCCGAAAAAATGTTTTCCCTGCCCGCTGAGTACACATGCTCCACCGGGTATTTGTTCACTACCGTAAAGGCATCGATAACATTCTCATAGCCGTTCAGGTTCAGGCTGAAGGTACCCCATTTGGCAGCGTTTTGAGAGAGCATCAGTTCAATACCTGTGTTGTAGCTCTTGCCTGCATTCTGAAAAATATTATAGATGAGCGTGCTGCCTGGTACTATGCTGCCAATGCGGATGATCGTAGCTTCCATCCGTTTGTGGTAAACAGAGGAGAACAGGTAACCATTGTTCCAGTTCGTCTTATAGCCCAGTTCAATCGTATTCGTAAACTGAGGTCGAAGCGCCGGGTTGCCCACCTTAATGATCTCCGCATCATCGTATTTGGGAAAGATGCGGAGATCCACTTCATTCGGCCTGTCTACCCGGCGGTTGAAGAACAGCGACAGTTTATTGTTGTCGTCGATCTTGTACGCCAGCCGCAGGTTGGGGAAGGGTTGAAAATAGTGGTACCCGTCACTTTTATACACAGGGTGGTTAGGGTTCACATCATATTCCAGGTCCACATATTCCAACCGCACACCAGCCTCTATTTCAAAAAGGTTGCTTTCATAAACATAGTTGCCATAGAGGGCAGGTATCGTTTCCGCGTAATTGGCCTGGCCACCTGCATTGGCATCGATAGCGGAATGTACCCCCGGCTTAAACTGCATATTCACCGGTATCCACCTTCTCCTGAACTTCAGGCCCGTTTCAAAACGGCCATGCTTCAGCGGTTGCACATAATCCACATTCACGTCGGCCACATGCTCATCAGACAGTAACTTGAAAGAATCGAGGCCCGTATAATCAGGCAGGATATTAGTAAAATTATACTTCTCGTCTTCCCGGTGAAAAGTATAATTAAAGCCCACATTCAGCAGCCGCCCGGGCTGTTTGAATTTGTGTTGCCAGCTGGCCGTGGCCGTAACAGTTGTCTTCAGCTCATCTTCCAGGAACTGCCACAGGCGCTCCCTTTTCACCAGGTCCTCATTGAAAAAAGGCTCATCGCCCCGGTCCAGTATCTTTTCTGTGCCATAGAGCCCTGCCACCGTGATCGTATTGTGGCTGTTTAGGAACAAGTCTATCCCTGTTCTCAACGTAAGGAAATTGGTGGTCCTGTTCCTGTTCGTTTGTTGCTTCACCACCGTGCCATCATCATAATACCTGTCTACGAATTCATTTTTGTTCAGCGTCTTCGTGTACAGGTCATCTCCCTGGAAGAAAAGGTTCACTTTGTTTTTCCGGTAGTTGAGCGACAGCGAAGGATTGATCTTGGGGGTTGCCTGGTATTGCGGACGAATAGTAGGGTAGCTCTCCTTTTTGATCCAGAGCGCACCCAATCCCCCCGTCAGGCCCACCTTGCCATTGAACCCTTCTTTCTTTTCCTTTTTGTAAATGATATTGATGATGCCGGCATTGCCATTCGCGTCGTATTTGGAAGAAGGATTGTTGATGATCTCTATTTTTTCAATAGCCGAAGCAGGTATATTGTCCAGGCCCGTTTGTCCGCCAAAACCCGTTAACGCCGTTTGTTTGCCATCGATCAGGATCATCACTTTGTCGCTGCCCCGCAATTGTACTTTGCCATCCTGGCTGGTGGTGATCCCCGGCAGGTTTTTCATGGCTTCGAGTGCTGAACCGCCTGTCTGGCTGATATTATCCGCAAGGTTGAAAGTCTTCTTATCCATTTTGGAAGAGACCGCCTCCTGTTTGGCAGTCACCGTCACTTCGTCCATCGATTTGCTTTCAGCCTTCAGTTCTATCGCGCCAAGATCGAGGAAATTGCTTAACTGCCCGATCAATACCGGTTGTGTGTGCGGGGCATACCCAACATACGACACAAGCAACCGGTAATTACCACTCCCAATATCAGGCAGCTGAAACCGGCCGTCTTCCCGGGAAATAGTACCCGCCACAAAGCTGCTGTCCTTCGCCGATTGGAGCGTGATATTCACAAAAGCCAGTGCGGCTTTACTGTTCGCATCTTTCACCGATCCCGATAAGGTCACTTTCACCGTTTGTGCCTGTAGAAAAGCAGTGATCAATAATAAAAAAGAATAAGGTAAAAATTTTAGCTGCATGAGTCCATTATGTATAGGCAATGCTACCGCCCAATTCTAAAAACATTCTGAATACAATTTCGTTGAATTAAGGAGAATGTCAGGTTGAGCTTGTCGAAACCGCTTTAAAGTGTGTCTAATTTGCTTTGAATGCATTTCGACAAGCTCAGGGTGACAGCTTAAATTCAACGACATAGCTGCTGAATGGGCTGATTTTAGTTAATATCTGTGTAAAATGGAGAAGCCCGTTCATCGAACGGGCTTCTTCTATATTCCCGGAGCTGGGTTCCTGGATCAAATAGTATGTATAGCCTGATTAATTGACCAGATCGGGTATATCAAACTCATGTACATCGAACTTCGATTTCAGCCGGTTGGTGATCGCCTGCGGAATATCTGTTTCCTTTAAACGGTTGTAAATACTGATCTCACTTTCATATTTATTATCCCTGTCTATTTCGTTGAATGTTTCGATGAACTGGTTTACATTCTTCAGCAGGTTGGCCACCTGGTTCACTTCCACCGACTGCGATAAGTAAGGATAAAATACATGAATGCTATTGTCGAAAGAACGTTCCTTTTCCTTATGCAGTTTGCGATAACTTAGGGAATTGATCCTGTCTATTCGCCCCGTACGTTGTTCCATATCACTCGGGTTCCAGGCAATGCCGTAATGGTAAATATTCTGGCAGTACGTATGCAGGTCTTCCCCTTCACGAAATATATCCGTAGTCACCAGTACATAGGGATAGCCGGGCATCCTGAACCGCGTTGCGATCGCGCCCCGGTTCTTTCCATCCTGGCCGCTCGTGCCTATAACCGGTACCAATTGCTGTAAAGCCACCTGTATCTTCTTCACATCCTTCCCCTGGAAATTAATGGCTACCAGCAGGTCGAAATCCACCAGGATCGTTTTGATCTCCTTCAGCAAAAAATGAAAAGGCGCATCGGGTTTCTCCATCAAATCGATCAGGATAGCCTCAAACTGTGCCGGATCGGCCGAATAAGCTACAAAGCAGGGGAGTAGCCCCGCTCCATTCCTGAACACACTCGTCAGGATCGTATTCAACACTTCTTTATCCGTTTGATCCCGCTCCTTCGATAGCCAGCCTGCCATCTCTTCTGCACAATAATTGAACAGTAACGTACTGATAACAGTATCCTTCTTCTCAAAATCAATAGTGAACCAATCCCTGGCAGACAGGTATTTCCTAAACCGATGCCCGCCTTGCCCCGGTTTAAAATACTTGATAAAAAAGTAAGTACTGTCTTCCACGTCTGCAGCTACCTCCTCCCGGTCCTCAACCTGCAGCAACTCTTCAAGATGTGCAATGAACAAGGTGCTACAGCTCTTCAGGGCAGCGATGGTCAGCTCTTTCAACTGAGGCGATATCTTCTCCTTATTCCGGGTAATAAAGGTGCCCACTTCCTTCCTCAACACCTCATTATGATCGTAAGCATACTTTACAAACAACAACATATGTTCCGCCTTGTCGGCCAATAGCTCCTTACAGCATTTCACGATCTCCGGTCTGCTTACCAGTTTTTCAAACAGTTCATCTTTATTATCGGCGATATGCTTCTCGTTGAACTCATTCAGCATCGCTTTCAACCTGTCTGATTGATACTTCATGAACCTTCCCGGCAACTTCAGTTGCTTTGTCGCCACTTCCTGTTCATATTTTGCCAGCAACCTTTTCTCCAGTTCATACACCGTAGCGATCCTCCGCACAAATACCAGCGATTTCTCCTGCTGGCCCAGTTGCTCCACGATCTCCTGTTCCAGCTTGTTTTGTTTTGGGTGCGGGGGCAGGTCATGGCTGAACCGGTTTTGGTAAGATTCCACCATTCCCTTGATTACATTCGAGTCCTGGCTCACATTCTTATCGCGGTGTACCACCTGCTCATACTCCTTGTCTTCCATTATTTGCACGCGCTTGCTCATATCCAGCTGGTAACTTTCAAAACCTGCCAACATACCTGTTTCAAAAGAAGCGCCGTTCTTCTGTTCCAGGTGCTTCAACGACTTATATTGCATCAATTGCCAGAACACACTTTCAAAAGAATCCTCCAATTGCAAGGGGATAGGCTCTACCCCCTTATTCGTATTGCCCAGCCGGTGTTCCCATCGACACTGGTTGCGCGATATCTCCTGCTCATTGAACTGGTACTCCAGGTTGCCCCTGATCATAAACTTCTTCAGTACGCCCTTCAACTGTTCTGCGTTCTGAATTTCCGACAGCACATGCCGGTTGCTGAAGCAATTCAACTGGTTTTTGATCTCCATTAAATTCCTGTCTTTCGGGGTTGCCGACAAACAGATCACCTTTTCCGCCAGCGGAAACTTCACCGATTGCCTCAATGCCCGGAAATCCAGCAGCAGTGTTTTATCTTCCTGCGCACCCAGAAAGCGGGCGGTTAGTTCATTCCGCAACGAAGCGTCATGGTCCACATTGCCCAATCCATGTTTGTAGTTATGTGCCTCATCGATAATAACACTGTGGAGCGCCGGTGAAAGCGCATTCAACAGGTAGGCAGTTATCTTTTTTAGCCGGTTTTTATCGTCCTTATTGAAATACCCTTTTTCCCAGGCAATGCCCAGTACCTCCTCCGCCATGGGATGAGAATTAAACACCTCATGCAACAACAGATCATACAACTCCGTATGCGCCCTTCGCGGCTGAGCAAGATAACTGAACGAAGACATCTTAAGGATCGTCAGCGGGTCTGCTGCGCTGACCGGCGTCAGCTTCCTTTTAATAGCTTCTCCATGACAGTAATGATCCACAAGCAGCGTATTGCCACCCCGGTAATTATTGCTGGTGAAATTCCTTAATTCCTTTTGCCACTTCTCCTGCAGGTTTTCCTTGGGCACAATGATCAGGTCTTTATGTGCGGCCATATCCGGGCTGAAGTGCCTGAAAAGAGAAGCGATCCCGGCAGCAATATATGTTTTGCCAAGTCCCACCTCATCAGCGATGTAGATCACATTATTGCCCGGCCTGGATAAATACTGATAGGACTTCTCTATCACAGCCAGTTGACGATTCGCCAGTTCATGCCCGATCGAATCGTTCGTTTTCAGGTTAAGGATCCCTTTCATCATAGTGTAGTAAATTGTTCAATGGCCCATTCCCGCTTCGGCACATCAAAATCTTTGATATCCTTTGTATGTGTAGCCGCTATCTTTTGTATTTGTTTGATCTTGGCTTGTACAGCTTCCCGGAAAGATTTCCATTCGGCCGTCTCGATGGCCGAACGGTATTCCCACTTCAATACCCGTTTGTAAAACTGGGTGATTAATATTTGCGAGATCATCCAGAAAAAGCTTTTCTGGATCTTGCCTTCCTCCATCTGCTGCTCGATATCGTGCCAGTACGATTTCAGCGTATCGATATTATGCGCCAGCAAATAATACTTCAACAATCCAAATCCGGCCCGCTGATCGCCCTTCGTTGCCAGTTTTCCAAACAACTTACGCTCCAGGCTGATCAATCCCACAAAATGCGTAGCCATTATATTCAACAGTGAATCCTTCAGCTGCAATTTCTCGTTTGTTACCCCCGATTCATCCGTCACCAGCTCTGCCAGTTGCCTGCTCATCAGGTCTTTTATAAACGGCTCATCAAAATATTGCCAATACTTCAATATAGAGGCGGCATCCAATCTGAAATCCAACGGCTTCACCTCGAAATGCTGGTGCTGGGGATAATAACAATATATTTTGTCCTCTTCATCCACTATCCTGATCAGGGAGTTTTTGGTCAGAAGACGCATATCTGCATCGTCCAGCGGTATTGTATACTTGCCTGCCAGTAAAATCTGTTCATTCAGCAGATCGGCAAACCGGCAGGGCGCTGTTATTTTCGCCACTACCTGCAGCGTACGCTCAGCCCAGTCGATCGTAAATTGCAGGTCGGGCGCATTCCTGCCTGTTGCTATGCCGTCTGCATTTTCCAGTGATTCTTTTTCATAAAAACGCAGCGCATCTGCATCGATATTTTTGCGCTCCTGCAACCAGGCGCTTCCTGCTTTTTCCTGGTATAAGATCGCAGATTCAATATTTCCCTTGTTATTCCGCTGTGAATACCCCCTCCAGGCAGGATGGCTAAAATTGACTGAGCCTATGATTGTGTATACACTTGAAATGCCATACAACCGGTATGCTTTTGCATGGAGGTTTCTCACCTCTTCATTCATGCTTTTGTTTTTCCAGTCGCACCACTTGATGCCTGTCTCTTGCAGCAACTCAAATGTCTGCTTGCTCATTTGTACCTCATCGTTTCTCAGGGTAGGTATCAGACAGCGTATCTTCTTCACGCCCTTATCCCTTAACTGGTCTACCAGCAAGGTGTCCGTAGCAAAATAAGGCGCAATGATCTCCACTTCGCTGATCTCGTCATGTTCAAATACTGTCCTGTTGAGGAAGTCGGGGAAGGACTCGAATACACTGCTGAAGTAGGGCATGTCAAAATCCGTATAGCGGAGAAAGTCATATACAAGACGCACGGCATCCGTATCGCTTTTCATACCTGCCACCTGGCATATGCCCGTAATGTATTCCTGCAATGTATTGGTCGTCGTTTTATTTGGGTATATCCTGTCTTTTTTGATCTCCAGTACCGAAAAGCATTCCAGGTTATCACACCAGCCGCCGGGTGTCATATTGCCCGAACCCGTTAGCAGCAATAATACCTGCTGGCCCTTTACATCTTCCGTGAGGATGAACATGTTCTTGGGGTGAAAATTGCAGATAGCTCCCTTTACCGCAGGCGTTCGCACACATAAAATATCATAGCCCATGGCGGGAGCAACAGAATTATCCTTGGCATAATAATCGCAAAAAACAGTGATCGCGGGCATCAATCCCTCCTTTAGACAGTTGCGCCAGAGTATCTTATTGTACAGCAATTCATTGCTGAAACTCTTCTCTGGCACAAACAGGGGCATGACGTAGTTTTCGAAGAACAGCGTGTCAAAATTGAACGTATTGAACAATGCGGCTATCACCTTCCTGTTCTTCAATAGCTCCTCTATCTTTTCCTTTAAAATTAATTGCTCCACGTTAATCCAGTTGATGGTATATCTTTAAAAATGTATCCAGAAAGTAGGCATTGTCGGCATCTTCATCCGGGTTGAAACTTTTGCTGCTGGCGCCCTGGTAATGGTTTACCTCCAGCCCGCTGTCTATAATAGCTACCCAGGGCGCGAATCCCCGGATGTTCATCACTTCCTCATTCCTTGCTACCAGTCCGCGCACCAGTTCTGAATTCGACAGTTGCAGCAGGTATGCCAACGACCTCGTTTCCCCATCGAGGTAAGCTTCGTCTGGTTTTGTACGCCAGCCACGGATGAATTTATCTTGCTCTATCTCTTCCCAGGTCCAATAGCAGCGGGTTTGCAGATAGCGGAAAATGCGGTTCATTGGACAGATCACTTTCTCGGTATGTTCGATCATGCGCAGCAGCCATTTAAATCCTTCGTTGTCCGAATATTTATCCAACAGGTAAAGCAACTCATAAAGTCCATAGTCATCATGCAGGTCTTTATGCCGCTGCAGCAGTTTCCACAATTCATTGCCGCAGGTATCTGTCAGCAGCAGGTCGGTAAAAAACTTTCTTTCTTCCTTGCCAGGATGTTTTAATACATCTACATAACCATCCAGGTCTTTCGTTGGCACTTCAGATGCTTCATTTGGTTTCTTCCTGGCAAGAATACCCACCTGCCTGAAAAAGGACTTCAGTTCAACAATGCGGGGAGCATAGATCGTATCGATCTCCGGTGCTTCTCCCATCCTCAGCTCAGAGAACACCCGGTTGTACTTCGACCATATCCCGTAGTTGCGCTGGTTCGACAACAGTTGGTCACCACCAAGGTTAGATATCCTCACGCGCGATGGTTCTTTGGACATGATCTTTCTCACTTTATCTACCCCATTAAAGCCCAGCGAATCATCCTGCCGGAAGCGCACATAGCCCATTAGCTGCTCGAAGCGGATAAAGAAGGATTCGAAATCTTCTTCCTCCATCTTCCATTGCTTCCTGATGCAATGAGCAGCGCAGAGTATCTGGAAATCCTTAATGTTATTGGAAACAGTAGACAGGTGTGGGATCAGCCGCTTTCCGGCATCCTGCCAGATTTTCTGGAATCCCAATGGATCGCGGGATCCTTTGACGGTGTAATTAGGGTCTTTTTCCGTAAAAAAATACATAGGGCAGTCAGAATATAAGGGTCAAACTACAAATTATACACATTGCAACACAATGCAAGGATGCGAGACAATATTAAGTTGATCAGGCACAATTAATGACTTATGTCAACAATCGCTAACAAAGCCTGGCCTATCTCATTGACATATACTTAAACGAACCAGTCTTCTTTTTCTACTATTGGAATAATTCCCTGAAACAACTTACTACACGAAAATACCCGGTTTCCTGGGCAGGGGAGTAAGGGAACCCGTAATGTGCCACCACCCCAATCTATACATCGCGCCAGCCAGGGCAGGAGGCTGGTGGCATTTTTGCTGGTAATCGAATAAAGAACAGGAATGGGGAAATCACGAATAGGATCATACAGCGCAGGTACAAGCGGGCTGGTATTGCCCGTACCCAATAAACAGGCTTTTCCCCCGGAGTTCAGGGATAAGAGCCGGCTTACCTATTATAGTTCCTTGTTCAATAGCCTGGAAGTAAACAGTTCGTTTTATAAGGTGCCGCAGGCCGCTACCGTTAGAAAATGGGCAGAAAGCGTACCGGATGATTTTGTCTTTACGTTTAAACTTTGGCAGGAAATTACCCATGTAAAAGGGTTTGCGTACAAACGGGAAGATGTGTTGCGGTTTATGGACGTCATCGACCAGGCAGGCTCCAAGAAAGGATGCCTGCTCATACAATTCCCGCCTTCCTTAACAGTAGACAAGTATGGCCCGGTAGAAGATATGCTGGGCATTATACAAAGTATTGCACCGGAACATGGCTGGAAGGTGGCCCTCGAATTCAGACATCCTTCCTGGTATATTGGAGAAGTATATGAACTGGCCGATGAGTATGCCTGCAGCATCGTATTGCAGGATATACCTAAATCGGCCAACAGGCGGCTTAATAAAGCAGCAGCATTCGTATACCTCCGTTTTCACGGACCCGCCGGTGATTACCGGGGTGGCTACCCCGACGACTTTTTGCAGCAACAGGCAGAACAGATCGCACATTGGCGCCAGGAAGGCAAAGACATGTATGTTTACTTCAATAATACCATTGGGGATGCTATTCAAAATGTAATGACCTTGAATAAGATGGTAGCTCTTCAGGCACCGTAAGAGGTAGTCATCAACCTTTAAAAAATAGTACTATTTTGAGGAAAATCTAAGCTAAAACCAATCAAATGAGAAAGCTGATCTACGCCATCAACCTCACCCTGGATGGCTGCTGTGACCACACCAAATTAAATGGTGATGAAGAAGTACATGAATATTTTACAAACCTCATGCAGGATGTAGACCTGTTCCTCTATGGACGTATAAGTTATCAATTGATGGTGCCTTTCTGGCCGGATGTTGCAAAGAACAAGTCCGGACAAACAAAAGCCATCAATGAATTTGCCCAGGCATTTAGCGCTATCAACAAACTTGTTTTCTCACAAACATTAGACAGCGTTGAAGATAACAACTCGAGGATAGCTCGTACAAACCTGCAGGAAGAAATACTTAAACTGAAACAAGCACCAGGCAAAAGCATTCTAACGGGTGGTGTAGCGCTGCCCTCACAACTTATAGAGCTTGGCCTGGTGGACGAATACCATTTTGTCGTTCAGCCAATAGTGGCTGGAGCGGGAAGGAGATTGTTTGACACTACCAACCTGCAGGAGAAGTTACAATTAAAACTTGTTGAGTCCAAGACCTTCCAATCAGGAACCATTGCGCATCGGTACCTTAAGCAGGGATAGGGAGATAGGTTTCTCTGCAGGAATAACTATTTAAAAGACAATTATTACTCGAAAAGCATGGCCAATAACATTTTTAGTAATATAAAAATTCTTATCATCTTGCTCTATTTGATCAATAGATGTAATTAAAGATCCATCTTTATATATTCTTTCATTTGCCTTTAACTTTACACTTTCACGAAGTTGGTGGGAAAATAGCAATTCATTGGCATAGCTAAAGTAAATGCTGCTGCTTAACCTCAGACAAAAACCGATTCCTCCTTCAAGACTTTTATTAAAGGATAATTCTTTTTGAGCTTGTGAAACTTCTAGCAAGTTGACATTTGCAGTTAATCCAATATTTTGAACAAGATACAGTAGGGTCTTTGTTAAGGCTAACCCCCATAAATTCCTTTTTTTGTAAGCACTAGAGCTATCTTTACCCATAAGTTGGTTTTCTTTTAATTCCAGGTTTCTTTGCCGCCAGAAACGTAGGTTTTTATCATTTTGCAGGATTATTTCATCCAGCCACTTTGCTTTTACAAAAGGGCTGATCACAATAGAAGTGGATAATATAAAAGCATCTCTGTCTAGGTCCTCTAATTTCAAAGTTGAATCTATTGGAGAAATACTGGCACTTTGGTATGACGAAGCATAATGATTTCCAATTTTTCGGTAAGCAATACTAATTCCGGCTCTAACAGACTTTTCCGTAAGCCTATCTAATCTGCTATTTATTTCATCTATCTTATAAAGTATTGAATCCTGATGATCATGAACAAGGTCCTTATTCTGGCAATAAGAAGCTTCAAAATAAAGTATAATGGCTATTGTTATAAACCATTTAGCAGCTTGATGTTTCATTTTGTATTATGCTATTAAGAGTTATAAATTCATTGCACGTTACAAAATGCAAGCTTAAAATTTTCAGGTATAAACACCCTTTTCGGTCGACTAAAACACCCGAAGTCTTGTGATCATGTGGTAGATACTGGACGCTCCTCTGGATATATTAATGCGAAACCGGAATTTTCAAGATGATCCTGAAAGTTCCTATTTCGTATCCCTAACGGGGACAATGGTCGAACCAATTATTGGGGATTTGATTGCTTGTACTGTGTTGCCTGATCTGTCAGGCTATCCATTCTTGAACTTTTAATCATTTATACTCCCTTCTCTGGTTAAGCATTCCCTTCACGTTCAGTAGTAGAAAAATCATAAAAGACCCGAAACAGGTTGCCGTCAAGGTCCGCGACGGTGAATTCATGCAAGCCCCAGGGTTTTGACGCCGGCGGCGAAACGATCTTCGCCTGACTGGCACTCCAAAGCGCGAACAGCTCGTCAACCTGCTCCTTGCTGTCGAGATTGAGCCATACCATTACCGGAGCGGCATTGCCGTAATGCTCCCGAAAGGCGCCGTCAGTAAGAAACATTCTACAGTGCCCTTTTGAGATCCCCGCAATATTGCCATCCTCCCGGCCCCAGTCTATACTGAAACCAAGATTGCGCTCATAGTAGGCAATAGCCTTCTTCAGATCGCTTACCGGTATCTCCGGCACAGCGCCAGGAAATGCTGCATTCATAGTAAGTTCTATTTCAACAAAAATACAAAATCAGGCAAAGTCGTTAATCGTTGCAGGACGAGCTATTTTCTTTATATTGCGATCCCCGATTGGCTGCCTGTACATTTAAATACTAAAAATGAGAAAGCGCCAATCTATCACTACTGCAGGTTTATCATCGATACAAAGGATCGCATTGCCCGTTTTATTACTTGTATTGTCTTACGCCATGCCATCCTATGGGCAGGTCGTTGATAAGGAAAATACACAACAGATTGTACAAAAACTGGCCGCAGCACTTACCGACAATTATCCCTTCCCGGAGATCTCGGCAAAGTACAGCAATACATTATTGAAAAACTTATCAGACGGGAGCTATAACAACCTTAGCGAATCTGCCTTAGCCGAGCGGTTGAATGCTGATTTGACAAAGGCTCACAAAGATGTCCATTTGCATGTGCTAAATAATGCAGGGTTATTCAGCAGTTTAACCAGTCCCCAGGCCAATGAAGAAGCCTCCAACTCAGAAACGGAATCGCTGCGGCGTGGCAATTATGGTTTTAAAACTGTTGACCTGGACGCGCTGACCGCCACGGCCTATATGAATATCCCAGGCCCATTCCATGCCCGGCAGGAAGCCTTCGAAACGGCGGCTGCAGCCATGAATTTAACGGCCTATAGTAAATATGTAATTCTCGATATCCGCTCCAATCCGGGCGGGTCAGGTGAAATGGGGCGCTTCCTGGCTTCTTATTTTTATGAAGCAGGCAATGAACAGTTCTATCTGAACGGATTTTTTAAAGACAGGACAAGAGATGTCCAGGAATGGACCTATTCCTTTGTACCGGGAAAAAGAAACCCTCATGCAAAAGTATATATATTGGTAGGACGGGGCACCGGTTCTGCTGCAGAGGGATTCGCTTATGCCATGCAAAAGCTTAATCGTGCTACGATAGTAGGTGATACCACTGCCGGAGCGGGCATTGCCGGCACCTATGTGCCGCTTGGCAATAACCTGGTCGTTTTTCTTCCTTTCAAAATGGTGGTTGCCCCCAATACCAATACCGGCTGGGAAGGAACGGGGGTGATCCCGGACTCGCTTACCGAAGGGAAAGATGCCCTGGCTGCGGTACGACAAATGATCTTAAAAGAAATACTAAGCGATACGACAGCAAAGGCAGCACATGAAGTGGTGGAATGGCTTATTGATGATAATAATACGACAGTGCCTGCAACAACAGACCTGAAAAACAGGTATGCTACACTGGCTGGCAAATACAACAACAACCTATCTATTACCTACACCAAAAATGGTTTTACCTGGACTAAAGCAGAACCAGGCAAAGCTATACAGAGCTTTATGATGAAAGAAGTGAAGCCGGATGTATTTACCATAGTTGATCTGAATAAAGAATATGGTTCCAACAGTTCGAGGGTATATATCATCCGGAATGCAAATGGTAAGATTGAAAGCCTTACCCGTAAAACCCTATTGAAGGATGGCACTATTTACGTTACAGCACAGGCTTATCAACCTTTATAGCTGTTATTGCCTGGTTGTTGGATTGTGCAACCGGTTGCGCTTTGTTGCCGCCTTTTTGTAACAAGGAATAGTGGAACTTTATCGGAAATCCCTTCCAGGTATGGTTACACGGCTGCATGGTACAGTAAAAATGGTTGGTCTCTTTTCTTTCATAATCGTTTTAGGATTGAGTGTATCTGCTCAGGGCCCATCCCTGAATGCGCCACCCTTCGTGATCCCTGCCTTACAGGAATGGAAAGGAGCAACTGGCTCCTATAGTTGGAGCAAAAGATCAAGGCTCGTGATAGACCAGGCTTTCAGTCGCGAATTGAAGCTGGTTGCCAGCTTACTGGCCGAAGACCTGCAGGTGGCTGGATATGCCGGGAAACCAACAGTACGCCAGGGCCAGCCGGCCAGTGGTGATATCTACTTTACACTAACGCCTTCGGATACCAGCCAGCCTGCCGAGGGTTATATGCTCGATATCGGAGATTATATACAGATCAAAGCAAAAGACGTTCAGGGGGCGATCTGGGCCACCCGCAGCCTGCTTCAGATACTGGAACAGGATAGCCTTCACCAACGTATACCCAAAGGAATAGCCCGCGACTTTCCGCAGTACACCGTTCGTGGTTTTGTACTGGACGTGGGCAGGAAGTTCTTTTCCCTCGATTTTCTACAGCACTATGTAAAGTTCATGTCCTATTACAAGATGAACGATTTTCACATTCACCTCAATGATAATGGCTTTAAGGCATTCTTTAACGATAACTGGGACAGCACCTATGCTGCCTTCAGGCTGGAGAATGAGACCTATCCCCAGCTGACAGCAAAAGATGGGCATTATTCGAAAAAGGAATTTGTCGATCTCCAGTTGCTGGCACAGCGTTACGGCGTCAACATCATACCAGAGATTGATGTGCCGGCGCATTCCTTGTCCTTTAGCCGGGCTGTACCGGGTATCGGCAGCAAGCAATACGGTCAGGACCACCTGGACCTGAACAATCCTTTGACGTATACGGTGATTGATAATGTATTTAAAGAGTATATCGGAGGGCCAAAGCCGGTCTTTATCGGCAAGGAAGTGCATATCGGTACGGATGAGTATGATAAAAAGGAAGCGGAGGGTTTCAGGAAGTTTACTGACCACTATATCCGGTTGGTGGAAAGTTATGGAAAGCAGGTGCGTATGTGGGGCGCACTAACGCATGCAAAAGGCAATACACCCGTGAAGTCGGACGGTGTGACGATGAACCTATGGTACAACGGTTATGCTGAGCCCAAGGCGATGTTTGAGCAGGGATATCGTGGTATCAGCACGCCCGACGGCTGGCTGTACATTGTGCCGGCAGCCGGCTATTATTATGATTACCTGGATGTGCAGCACCTGTACGAAGCGTGGACGCCCAACCGGATCGGCAAAGAAGTATTCCCTGTTGATTATGCCCCCATCCGGGGAGGGTCCTTTGCTGTATGGAATGATCATGTAGGCAATGGGATCACCGAAAAGGATGTACACCACCGGGTGTTCCCGGCCATGCAGGTATTATCGCAAAAAATGTGGGGCGGTACTATTACGCATAGCGGCTATGAGGTGTTTAAGCGGCAGGCCCGCCAGGTGGGCGAGGGGCCCGGGCTCGATATGCTTGGCCGGCCGAAGGGAACCGACTCGCTGCTGTTTACTTTCAAGCCAGGCGGAAGTCCGCTGACTGCTTACCGTACGCATCATGCCCGGGTGGATGCTGCTGCGGAAACTATTTCACTGCAAGGTGGAAGTAGTTATCTGCAAACCGGGATTGCAGGTATTGGGTATGGATATACGGTGAGTTTCCTGGTCAACCCGGAGGAGGGGAACCCGGCGAATGCCGTGCTGTTTGGTTCGTCCGATGCGGTCGTGACGCTCAATCAGCAGGGTAGTGGATTGCTGGGGTTCTCGCGCGAAGGCCATCACTATTCGTTCAATTATCAATTGCCGGCCAACCAGTGGACGCATGTTGCCATTGTGGGCAATCATAAAGGCACCAGCTTATATATTAACGGCAAGCTGACCGATAAACTGGAAGGCGCGAAACGCATCTTTAAGAACGGCAAAGAAACAGCCAAAGTACAAACGCTTTTCTTTCCCCTGCAATACATTGGCTATCCTACGAATGCTGGCAAGGCTTCGCTTACTAAGCTGTGCGTGTATTATCGTGAACTGGATGCGGCTGCTATTGCCTCGCTGGCAGGCAGTGTAGTAATACCCTGATACCGGGCCTTGGGGCCTTGCCGGACTGTTTAACCTAACAAACTATTTACATAGGTCTTATACATTTTACCGACAGGCACGATATGATCTCCGATCGATATTTGATTGCCTTCAATGCTTTTGATGTGTTTGGGAGCTATTGCAAATGATCGGTGTACTTGCAAAAACTCCTCGGGGGGCAGGGAATTTAAAAGAACCGTGAACGTATCTTTTACCAGAATGGTGTCTTTTCGTGTAATCACTTTCACAAAGTTACCGGCAGCTTCCAGAAAAAGAATATCAGCAATACTTACCTGTATATATTTGTTCTCCGAGCGAAGGAATATGCTGGCAGATTGATGGCTTGCCAGAACGTTTTTAGGGACTGTGGATGGTGCTGAAGCGCCTATTGCCTTATTGACTGCTTTCACAAAACGCTCAAAGCTGAATGGCTTCAGCAAATAGTCTACTACATTGAGTTCGTATCCCTCCAGTGCAAACTCCTGGTATGCGGTGGTTACAATCACACCGGGTGGCGACTGCAATGTTTTAAGAAATTCAAAACCTTTCAATTTGGGCATTTTGAGGTCCAGGAAGATAAGATCTACTTTATGTTTATTCAGGTATTCCAAGGCCTCAATGGCATCATAACAGTTCTTCTGCAATACTAAATTAGGTAGCATATCGCAGTAACCCTTAATGATGTCGTGGGCTATGTGTTCATCGTCTATTATCAGGTACCTGATCATAAATTCTTCAAAATTAGTGCTGCCTGGTACTCGCCATTATGTTGAGCAAGCTTCAATTGATGGTTGTTTTCGTAAGCCAACGTCAGCCTCCGTTTCAGGTTGTTTAAGCCAATACCAGCCGCTTCTGGAGCTATCGAATCGTCAAAATTATTCTTTATTTCAAAATGAATTTCATTATCCACAGTGGTAAGTGTCAGGTGAACAAAAGCCTTCTCGCGCAGGTTTTCCACACCGTGCTTAAACGCATTCTCTAATAATATGATAAACAGTAGGGGCATCACCCTATATCCTTCTTTTATATCGACCTGGAAGTGTACATCTATCTTTTTATGATAGCGCATTTTGTGTAACTCAATATAGTTGTTGAGGTATTCAACTTCTTGTTCAAGCGTTACCTGCTCACTTTGCGCTTCATAAATACTATAGCGCATCATATCTGAGAGCTTAAGCACCAGTGCAGACGCCTTTTCCGGGTCCGTTTTGATCAGGCCATACAGGTTGTTGAGTGTATTAAAAAAGAAGTGTGGATTCACCTGGCTCTTCAGGTGCAGTAGTTCGGTCTTCTTTCGCTCCTGTCGCAACCGGATCACTACAATCACTTGCCAGATTAACCAGGGAATAACCAGGAACACGGTAAAGAACAGTCCGGCAATCAGGAAGTATAGTTCGTATTCCTCCATGAGAGCAGCCATCACCAATAAGGTGAGATAAAAGACGGCTATAGCTGACAGACTATACTTTTTAAGAAACGATACCATATCCAAAAATAGCAATTGGAACCAATAAATGGGGTGAACTACCGCGGTTTGGCGCCAATACGGTGGCGAACAACCATGGGGTGGTGTCGAACACCCGATGGGTGTGGGTGGAAATACTTTGCCCCTGTTCAAATGTTGTATACCTGCTTTATGGGTGGTTCGGGCACATTAGTTTGAAGAAGCCCTTGCCTCACTGTAGGTTTGAATAAACCAACAATGACGAAGATGGATACACTTACGATATCGGGACTATCAAAGAGGTACGGAAACGGGGTTCAGGCACTCAGCAATGTGTCGTTAACTATCCCGGTAGGAATGTTTGGACTTTTAGGACCCAATGGGGCCGGTAAATCCACCCTTATGCGCACAATAGCTACACTACAGGAACCGGACAAGGGCACGATCATGCTGGGAGAAACAGACGTTCTCAGGAACAAACAGCAGGTAAGAAAAAAACTGGGTTATTTGCCGCAAGAGTTTGGCGTATACCCCAGGGTTTCTGCTGAAGTATTATTGAACCACCTGGCGGTGCTGAAGGGAATCACCCATAGAAAGGAGCGAACAGAAGTCGTTAAGGCGCTGCTTTACAAAACCAACCTCTATGAGAAAAGAAAGAAGCACCTGGGAAGCTATTCAGGTGGAATGAAACAACGCTTTGGTATTGCCCAGGCTTTGCTCTCCAATCCGCAACTACTCATCGTAGATGAACCAACAGCGGGACTTGACCCCGCGGAAAGAAACCGATTCCATCATTTACTCAATGAATTAGGCGCCGCAACCATTGTGATCCTTTCCACGCACATTGTGGAAGACGTAAAAGAACTCTGCCCCCATATGGCCATTATCTGCCATGGTAAAGTTCTTTTGAAGGGTAATCCTTTACAGGCCATTGAGGAGGTGAAAGGGAAAGTATTTAGCAGGATTATTCAGAAAGGTCAGCTCGGAGCATACAAAGAGCGGTATATGATCATCGCAGAACGGCTATTCCAGGGTAATACCTTCATTCACATATTCAGTGAGGATGATCCGGGTGAAGGATTTAAGCCGGTGGAAGCCGATCTGAGTGATGTGTACTTCTCGCAGATCTTTGGTCCATCTACCCCTGTTCAAAAGCAATACTAATTCCAACCCCTAATACTTTCTTCATGCTGTTTGAAATATGCAGGTTTGAGATCAATTATCGTATCCGGCAGTATAATACCTATGTCTATTTTATCATACTGTTGCTGTTTGCAATTGTCGCAGTGGATTTCGTTTTTGAAGGTCAACCCGGCCCCCTCAAAAGAAATGCGCCAATCATTATTGCCAGAACGATGGGTATTATGACTGCACTGACCCTGATGATACCCTCTATGATCATGGGCGTGGCTGTGCTGAGAGATTTTGATCACCGGATGGAATCTTTACTATTCGTGAATCCTATTAAGAAAAGCGATTATCTGCTTGGCAGGTTTCTGGGATCTTTTGTAGTTCTGATTCTCATTTTCACTGCTATTCCTTTGGGGATGATGGTGGGTGATCTGGCGCCCTGGCGTGACCCGGATACACTTATACCATTTGATTGCTGGCATTATCTTCAGCCCTTCCTTTTTCTGGTAGTGCCGACTTTATTCTTTAGTGGCGCTCTCTTTTTTGTTACGGGAGCATTAAGCCGGAAATTACTCATCGTATATATTCAGGGATTTTTGTTCCTGCTGGTTTATCTTTTGGCAATCAACCTGGCAAAAGAGGCTGACCATCCGTTCCTGGCAGGTCTTCTCGAGCCTTTTACCTTTCAAACAGTACTCATAGCCACTTCATCCTGGAGCGTCATTGAGCGTAACACTGCCATGGTGCCCCTTACGGGCATACTGCTTTACAACCGGTTGCTCTGGATAGCGCTCGGCATACTCATCCTTGCGATCGGACACCATTTCTTCAGCTTTAATGTGTTGAGGGATAATATATCTCCCAAAAAGAAACAAGCCGGGGAAGCGGAATATAAAAGCGGGTATAATGCGGAATGGGAACCCACACCGCTGGTGTTGACACAAGGAGGGATACGAGCCAGTATCATGCAGCTTTTCCATCTTACGCTGTTTAGTTACAGATCGGTAGTTAAAACAGTTTCTTTCCTGGCGATCGTATTCTGTGGAATAGGTGTTTTATTCATCAATTCATTCAATCTCGGCACTTCCTATGGGGTGAACAATGTGCCCGCCACCTATCTTATCGCCGGTGAATTGGTTGAACTCACGTTGATCTTCTTCGTGGCCATCGTTCTTTTCTACTCGGGCGAACTCATCTGGAAGGAAAGAGATAGCAGGATCAATCTGCTGTCTGATACCCTGCCCGTATCAAACCTGGTAAACCTGAGTGGCAGGTTCCTGGGGCTGATGCTTGTACTGGTACTACTCATATTCACCATGATTGGTGCAGGTATGCTGTTCCAGACATTCCAGGGTTACTACGACTACGAACTAGATGTTTATTTCGCAGCTTTTTTTGTGGAGGTTTTCCCTTTTCTGTTTTTGTTGGGTATTGTTTGTTTTGTTTGCCAGGTGCTGGTGAATAACAAATACCTGGCACAGCTGGCAGCACTTGTGTTTATCGCTGTAAGCTCCTTTGGATGCAGGATACTGGGGCTGGATCATGGCCTTGTTATTTTTGGCGGCTCCTTACCGGGCACTTATTCCGACATGAATGGGTATGGCCACTTTTTGAAACCCTACCTGTGGTTCAAAGTATATTGGATTTCCTTTTCTCTACTGCTATTTATGATAGCAGTGATTTTTTTAGTGAGAGGTACTGAGTCCGGATTCAGGAGACGCTGGCGACAAAGCCGGGCTCTGTTTAGGGGACCTGTAAAGCGGATCTCGGTTGCAGCGATCATCGCCTCTATTGTTGCAGGCGGGTATATCTTTTACAACACCAATATCTTAAACAGGTATGCATCCCGGACCACCCAACATGCGTATAGGGCTGCATACGAGCAGTTGCTGAAGCCGTTTACGGCTCTTGCTCAACCTACAATAGCCGCGGTATACCTGAAGCTGGACCTGTATCCAGGCAAAAGAGAATATTCGGTTAATGGACGTTACACATTATTCAATCCGGGAGAAAAAGCTATTCAGGAGATCCATATCCAAAAGCTGCCAGGTGACCAGGTAGCACTGGAATGGCTTGCGGTTGAAGGGGGAGCTATTGCAGATAGCACGTACATCCGTTTTGGCTATCATATTTTAAAACTGCATCAGCCTTTGCAACCGGGAGATTCTTTAAAAATGGAATTCAGACAGCTTTTTACCTCTCCCGGATTTACAGAGAATACTGATGCCTTTGTGGTCTTTAACGGAACCTTCCTCGATAACTATCATTTTCCAACAATTGGATACAACCAGGATATTGAGCTGGAAGATCCAACTATTCGTGCAGCATTCGGATTGAAGCCACAGGCTGGAATCGCTAAGATCGACGATCCGGCAGCTCTGCTTGAAGGCAAGTCAAATGGTGATGGCGAAGAGATCGGTTTTGAGGTAATAGTCAGTACAGACCCCAATCAGTCAATTGTAGCCCCTGGTAATTTAAAAGCGACCTGGACGGAACAAGGCAGGCATTATTTCCATTTTGCTTCGGACAAGCCAATCTCCAATTTCTATGCTATCCTTTCGGCCCGGTATGAACTTCTCAGGGAACGCTGGCATCCGGACAAAGAAAACACTGTTCTGGAGATATATTATCATCCGGGGCATACTTTCAACCTTGATCGAATGATGCATGGCAAGAAACGGTCTCTGGACTATTACAGTCAACACTTTGCTCCTTATCCATATCAACAGATGCGTATTGCAGAAACGCCCGTTTATAGCGGGAGGGGACAATCTTTTCCTGGGCTCATTGCAATTGCTGAAAATGTCGGATTTATCATGAAAATTGATGATGAGACAGATATGGACATGCCCTTTTTTATCGCAGCGCACGAAATGGCTCATCAATGGTGGGGCGATCAGATCAACCCGGCGAATGTGCAGGGTAAGACGATGATCTCAGAAACCCTGGCCCAGTATTCGGCGCTGATGGTATTTAAAAAAGAATTCTCTGAGGAGAAGGTGAACGATCTTCTGAGATGGAATAGGGGACAGTATATAAAATACAGCGCGCAGGAAGCCGTTCCTGAACCGCCACTTTCATTAGTAGGAACCGGACAGGAATATATTCACTACAGAAAGGGGATGATCAACCTGCATGCATTTCAACATTACGTTTCTGAAGATAGTGTCAATAAAGCCTTACAGCGTTTTCTCAGGGATTGGAATAGCTATACGGGATTGAAAAAGAAACATACGGGCCGGTATCCCACTACAGATGATCTGCTGGGTTACTTCAGGGAAGTAACCCCGGACAGCCTGCAATATATTATCCCGGATCTGTTTACATCCGTGATACTGTATGACAACAAATTGCGCTATGCGGACTATGAAAAGGTTGCTGAAAAACAGTATTCAGTGACTGTGTCGCTGGATATGAAAAAAATAAAAATGGATAGTCTGGGTAAATCTGCATCCACAGCCATTGATGATTGGGTGGAGCTGGGGGTATATGCAAAGGATGAACAGGGGAAAGAAAATCTTGTCCTCTTACAAAAGGTTAAGATCCATGAAGAGCAGACAACGCTGAAGTTGTCTGTTCCTCAAAGACCTGTGAAGATCGTACTGGACCCCCATTTACTTTTAATGGATAAGAACATGATCGACAATGAAAAGTCGTTTGATGATCATTGACGGGGAAGGCACTATACTGATTGGCTCACACAAAGCATTATAGAGGAGGGCTTACTTCTTATTAAAAGCCGGCAACACGTATCTGGCAATCAGTTCATCGGATGAGGATTGGCTGTTGTAACTGCCAGCCGTTACGATTGTCACCATGTTTTGTTCGGGCCAGATACTGATCCTTTGGCCGCCATTGCCTTGTGCAGACCTGTTGTAATACTTTGTCCCATTAACATTCAGGTATTTGATCCACCACAGGTACCCATATTTATTGTTCTGCACAGTGGCATGCTGGGCCAGCGACTGATCCACCCAACCCGCGGAAATTGTCTGTTCACCTTTCCATTTGCCACCATCGAGGTACAGCAGGCCGAATTTGGCCATATCCCGGGGACGCAGGTACAACTGGCAGAAGGTTTCCGAACTGCTTTGATCAGCCTTGAAATGCCATTTGAAGTGCGTGATGCCCAATGGCGCAAAGAGTGTCTGCAAGGCAAAGTCGGGGAGTGGCTGCCTGGTCGTTTTTTCGATGATGCGTCCCAGTGTGACAGGATTACCGGAACAATACATGCCTTTACCACCGGGAGAATCGATCATGGGCAGGTCTAGTGTAAACTTCACCCAGTCCGGAGAATAGCCCATCTTCGTTTCATTGCCTTCCGATTGGCCGTTGCTGATATCACAGTCGAGGCCGGTCTGGTTGGACAGCAGGTTTTCGACCGTGATCTTTTTCTTGCTTTCGGTGAAGTTATTCAAAGTATATTCCGGGAAGAAAGAAAGCGCTTTCTCCTCTTTACTTTTGATATACCCCTTATCGATGGCAATGCCTGTAAGCGCAGATATGAAGCTTTTGGTAACGGATCGTAGCTCGTGCAGGCTGTCTTTATTGTACTGGTAAAAATATTCTTCAAATACCAGTTTCCCGTCTTTAATGATTAATATGCTGTGCACATCTTTATAAGTGCCGTCGATGATCTTTTGCATCATATCGGACAGTAGAGATGCATCTAACCCGGAAGCAGCAACATCCCCTGTCTTCAGACCATCATTCAATGCAGCAGGTTGTTGATACCGGTAACCTTTTTTGCGTTCCTCCTCCGGCCTTGCATACCAGATAGTAGCCGGAAAAGAAACATTTTTGTCCAGCAGCCAGAAGGTGTCATTACGGACGGAATAGCCTGTTACAGCATTGTCTTTGTTCCTGAAGAACCGGACTTTGTTCTTCGTTCCGTCCAGGAACAGATCCTGCTCCGCAGGCTTTAGCGGATACATGCTTTCACCAATGACGGCATACAGCAGGGTGTCTTTCGGAGAGGCTGCTATTTTAAGTGTGGTATGGTTGGTGTATTCGTAAACGCCCTGGAATGCTTTGAGTTGCTGATAGGTGACCGGATAAGGTTGTTGTGCAGATACCGTAAGGCTGGTTGCCAGGAGTATGATGAACAGGTGGAATTTTTTCATTTGGTGTTTTATATGCCACCTATCAGTCCACGGCCGTGCCAATTCGATAACTCATTAGTAATCAGAAGCAAGTTTGACAACGCGGAAATGGTTACTGTACGCTTTTGGTACGAACGCCGTTCGTTTCCGCCTTACCTTACAACATTAAGCCACCCGAAACTCACTTACGCGTTTCCAAAAGGTTTATCAATGGACAGGCTTGGCTGGGTAAACCATTTTGCTCCTGTTGCTGTCATGTATACGCAATCTTCGAGGCGCACGCCAAATTCTCCGGTCAACACGATCATGGGTTCAATACTAAAGCACATGCCCGGTTCAAGCAGCTTTTTATTACCGAGCACCATATTGCCCCATTCGTGGCCGTCCATGCCAATACCATGTCCTGTGCGGTGCGGCAGGCCTGGCAATTTATAGCCCGGTCCGAAACCGGCATCTGTCAACACTTTACGGGAAGCAATATCAACGTTCTCACAAGGAGCGCCCAGCTTTGCTGCTGCAAAACCTGCGGCCTGCGCCCTTTTTTCCAGGTCCCAGGTTTCGCGTTGACGTTTAGTGGGTGCAGCACCGAATACCACGGTACGTGTAATATCCGATGTATATCCCTGCACAGAGCAGCCACAATCCATCAACACGATATCACCTTTTTTAATTTGCTCAGGTTTAATGCTTCCATGTGGCAATGCAGAAGAGGCTGCAATATTCACCAAAGCGCCAGCAGGAGTGCCACCCAGCTTACGATGGGCCTCACTGATATACGATGACAGCTCCGCGTTGGTCATGCCTTCCTTTAAATTATCCGTAGCAGTTTTAATGGCGGCTATTGTAATGTCGTTGGCTTTTTGCAGCAATGCTATTTCTGCAGGAGATTTTATCATTCTGCACGGAACTGTTACGGGATCACCGCTGATAAAGTTGATGCCCGGCGCTTCTTTACGGATACCATCATACACAAAAAACCTTAATCGCTCTTCCATGCCTACATTACCGCCGGTAATACCGTACTCTTTCAGCAGATCCGCAATGAGTTTATAGGGGCTTTCATGTTCTTCCCAGGTTTTTATGTCGCTGCCAATTGTCAGCAGCTCCCGGAACCTGTCTGCTTCAAATGCAGGACACACATATTTCACTTCGCCTTTTGCCGGAATGATGGCCACCATGGTCCGCTCGCTTGCACCCCAGCGAATATTGGTGAAATAAAGCAGTGATGTTCCGGAGTCGAGTATCAATGCCTGGATATTATTTTCAACCATCAGCCGCTGTGCTTTGGCAATACGCTGTTTTCTTTCCTCTACGGTAATGGGTACCACATCGGCGGTTATATTTTGCAGGCCATCGAAGATGGATGAGTTGGTGCGTGAACTTGCTTTTATGATGTTGATGCCTGAAAACAGGGCGGCGCTGGTTGCTGACAGCTTAATGAAATTTCTTCTTTGTAAACTCATAAACCGGAAATTAAAAGATGCATGATGAAATCAGGGAACGGGAATTAAGGTAAGGGTTTATTTTAAAAGGCAGTTTTTCCCTGACGAATTGGTTAATATTGGTAAAGATGTCCAGGCCTGCACTATATAGCAGCAACTTGTACCTGACACAAACAAAAGCCCGGAAGCAATACTTTCGGGGCTTCATGGCCATACCAGGGCAATTATCGAGCAGGGCTAAAAATAATACTGTCTATCGATAAACTACCTAAAAAAGGTGATTAAACGGTAGGCTGGTATTAAGAAATTCGTCATATTAGCATAAGCCACCTGTCGGCACTTGCCAGCACGTGGCAGTTCCCATCTTGCATGATGAAAAACAAACCTGACCAATGATCAAAAAACCGCCATTCAGAAAGTTGCGGGGATATGCTTTCGATCCCAGCCTTTCGTTGCAAATGGACACGGCCCATATCAACGATATTGTTTACAAAATACCCTGGGAGGAACTATCTCCCGGACCTTGCGGGGAATATGTAGAGGTGATCGACTATGATCCTACCGTTAAAAAGTATTACCTGCCTGCTGACCTTAATGACCAGTATGCACTGGTACAGGATGGCTTCGATCCCAGTGAAGGCGATCCGCGCTTTCACCAGCAAATGGTCTATGCAGCAGCCATGCTCACGATCAAAAACTTCGAAAAAGCACTGGGCAGAAAAGTGCAATGGGCTTTCCGGCGTGTGCTGGATAAGCGATACGAAGTATTTGTGCCCAAACTACGCATCTATCCCCATGCCTTCCGCGATGCCAACGCCTATTATAGCCCGGTGAAGAAAGCGCTGTTATTTGGTTATTTCTCTGCTTCGCCGGTCGATGAAGCGCTCAATATGCCCGACTCGCTGGTATTTACCTGCCTCAGCCACGATATAGTTGCGCATGAGACCACGCATGCGATCCTCGATGGGATGCACAACCAGTACAATGAAGCAACGAACAGGGATATGCTGGCCTTCCACGAAGCTTTTGCCGACATTGTAGCGCTCTTCCAGCACTTTACCTTTCCACAGGTGCTCGAACACCAGATCGCCAAAACGAGAGGAGATCTGAAAACGCAGAACCTGCTGGGACAACTGGCGCAACAGTTCGGCACAGCGATCGGCAATTACGGCAGCCTGCGGGATGCCATCGGTAAAATAGATGAAACGACCAATGAGTGGAAACCAGCGCAACCGGATCCGGATAATTATCGCCGGGTGACCGAACCGCATGCAAGAGGCTCCATACTGGTTGCGGCCGTCTTTGAAGCCTTCATCAGTATTTACAATAGCCGGGTGGCAGACCTGCTGCGCATTGCCTCCAATGGCACGGGTATCCTCCCGCTGGGCGATCTGCATCCGGACCTGGTGAAGCGCCTGGCCGATGAAGCTTCCAAAGCTGCGGGACATGTGCTCAATATGTGCATCCGGGCGCTGGACTATTGCCCGCCCATTGATCTCAATTTTGGCGACTACCTGCGGGCTATCATTACTGCCGACATCGACCTCGTTACGGATGACACCAGGAAATACCGGCTCGCTTTCATCGAGGCGTTCCGGCGACGGGGCATCTATCCCGAAGGGATCAAGACGCTTAGCATCGACAGCCTTAAATTCCCGCTGCTCAACATCGGGTTCCAATCGGGTAAGAAAGAAAAAAAGAAACATAACCCAACACCGGTATTCGAGTTTGGCACAGAAACTCAAAAATTATTCAATATCATTATCGTGTTCCTGAGGGACTATGGCAACCAGATCAAATATGTGAATGACCGGCAAGATATATTTGAACTTACCAGTGATTATATTGGCGGCGCACCCGCGAAAGAGGGAAGGCCGGAGATCCTTGGTCTGCATAAAAGGATCAATCTTAAGTTCTCCAATTCCAGCGAATTTGGCAAACTGACCGGCCTCGTGTTCAGTCCCGAGGCGGCCAGGCTGGGTATCCGTCGTTCTGTACGCTACAATGGTCCGGCTTTCCAGATACAAAACCTCCGGCTGGTGTCGCGTACCGGCCCCGAGGGCAACCAGATCAATGAAGTGATCTTTGCCATTACGCAAAAGAGTGGCGTGATATTCAAAGGGGGCAAGTTTTGGAAACATTATATCCCTGAGCCTTCTATCGATCCAAAGGATCCCAAAAAACAACCGGCCCCGCCTCCGGCTGACGGGTTCGAATTCAAAGGCGGCTGTACGTTGATCTTCGACCTCGATTCGGAGCGCCTCAAATATGCGATCGCCAAGCCGATCATTGATATGGACGGCGTGCTTTCGGGCAAGCCGATGGAAATAAACATGGTCCGGCTGCAAAAGCAATACGATGTGCAGCACGGCACCGACGACCTTTCGATAAATGAATATGCCCGGTATTTCGGAAGTGGCGACCACCGGATTGCCGAACCATTTGCCTTCTTACACAATCATTGATCCATGGCTAAAACAACCCATAAAAAAGCAAAGGCCCGGGCGGCTTCTTCCCGTAAAAAGACGGATGCCGCCGCAGCTGGCAATAAGATCCGGCCAGCCACCGCAACCAGCACGACCGCTGGCAGCGGACAGCATGCTGCGCCAGCAGGTGTACAGGCACTCATCGATCCCGATGCGCCTATTGATAAGGTCAGCATACGCATGTATTGCCTTGGCACGGGTGACTGTTTCCTGATCAGGTTTTACCACGAAGAAACCCTCAAGTTCACGATGATGATCGACTGCGGCAGCTGCCGGGGCAATCCCAAAGCATTCAGGCCCTATGTTCAGCATCTTGCCAATGAGGTCAGGAATAATATTGATCTGCTGGTCATCACCCACGAGCACAATGATCACGTGAATGGTTTTTATAAATGTGCGGACATCTTCGCGCAGATGACCATCGGCGAGGCCTGGTTTGCCTGGACGGAGGACCGGGATGATCCTACAGGTGCGGCAAAGGAACTGTTACAAAAAAGATCGGGCATGAGGAAGGCGCTCGACAAGGCGATCAAAAGCATAAAGGCCAGCAACAGAAAATTATCCGGCAAACTGAACAGCGAATTCTATGCGCGGGATATGATGCTTAATAATGGGAGCTATCTGAATGGGCTTCATACGCTGGCGCGCATTAACCTCGATGGATATGACACGGATGAAAAAGCTGCTGCACCAACTGCCAACAAACCTCCCGCAGGCACACAGGCTGCTCCGGAGCCTGAAAATTCTTTACCTGGCATGACAGCCATTAAGAAGATACTAAAAGATAAAGGGGTCAAAGTACGTTACCTGACGCCGGGAGATTCCAGGCAGATCGAGCGGGCCACGGGTATTAAGTTTCATATACTCGGTCCTCCCATGGAACGGGCGTATGTATTCAAGAATGGGAAGGAAGGGGTGGATGTGTACAAGAAGAAGTTGGCCCTCTACGAGAGTTCGCTGGCCGCTAATGCTTTTCTGAACATGGATAACACGACCATGAGCGATTGCCCTTTCCAGCCGCAATTTGTGGTGAGCGGTAATACCAAAAATACTCCCTGCCAACAGGTGATAGATGCATACGAACATCGCAATAATAATTGGAGAAGAATAGACGATGATTGGCTGATGAGCGCGGGTTCGCTGGCGCTTCGGCTAAACAGTCATATCAACAATACCAGTCTGGCATTGGCCATTGAAATGCCTGGCAAGCAGGTATTGCTGTTTCCCGGCGATGCGGAATACGGCAGTTGGGCCAGCTGGCATGAGATCGAAAAATGGAAGCCCAAAAAGGCCGGTGAAAAGCATTTTGTGGAAGACCTGCTCAACCGCACGGTATTCTATAAAGTGGGCCATCACCTGAGTTACAATGGTACGGCGCTGCAAAAAGGCATCGCCATGATGGAGAGTGAGCAACTGGCAGCCATGGCAACACTCGACCTTGACCGCATCTCGGAGGGATGGAAGAAAACGATGCCCAACCAGTTCCTGATGCAGGAACTGATCAGAAAATGTAAAGGGAAGTTCTTCCTGATGAATGAAACAGGTGTCGACAATGCACCAACGCATACCTATCCAATCGCGGCATTGAAAGAAGGTATTTATAGTGTGGAGCATTTTGATCAGACTGAAAACCCCATCTTCCATCAGTACAATTGTCGTATCAAATAACCTGGAAACAACACTGCCTTAGCATCCATAACATGATTACATGAAATACACTGTTTTTATAAACTACAGTTGGTAGAACGATGTTACGATCACCTTAAAGCTTTCCTATTATGAGACTTCTAAAAACTGCTATCATTTCATGCCCGAGGTTTTTGCATTGGCTGGTTATTTCTTCCTTTCTGATATTAATAGTAAAATTCTTATGGCTTGACAGCATCCCTGCATTTTTCCCAAAAGCAGAAGAACTCGGTAATCTGACAGTTGATATTTTAGTTGCAAATATTGCCGGATATGTTTTCTATATCTTATCTTCAGAAATACCCAAAGCAGTTGATAAGAAATTTAACGGCAAGAAAATTATGAGGCTGGCTGAAGGAGTTGCACATAATGTGACGGGATTTTTGCAAATGGCCTATTATACAAACAAAAGCCAGCATCCGGAATTAGAAGCTATTTTAAAAAAGAATACTGTTACCAAGGAGATCGTTAACAGGGAGTTTTCATTGATCTCTCCCAATGACTTCGCACCAATGGTTGATGGAGCATTGGGCAATTCTTTAACATGGTTAGGAGCAATGGCAAAACACGACTTCTTCTCCAAAGATTATATTTCAAAATTGTGGAGACTCTCGCCATTCATTGATGCGGAACTGAGTGGGTTGTTGCTCGAAATTGAAGACTCCAGGCATTCACATGGAATGCAAAGTCTGAAAGATTATGGATTACTTAACCCCGGAGCAAAAATCCAAAATACTGATCTTACGACGTGGACTGACAATTATTACGAATGCTATGATGTTGCCAGGCGACTTTTAGCATACTGCCAGGAGTATAGAAAAAATTATGGAATTGAAGATGACTTTTAGTACATGAGGAAAGGCGGGAACTGGAGTTTCGGGGTAGTCAGCTCTTCATCCTGCGCTATTATATGAAGCAAGTGGCAGCCATGTGAAATGCCCCCAAAAGAGTTTAACTTTTGGGGGCATTCTTATACCTGTTGCAGTTTATCCATTGATCAGCTTATACAATTCATCCAGCTTGGGTGATAATATAATTTCTGTTCTCCTGTTTTTCGCTCTTCCTTCGGGAGTCGTGTTTGCATCCACGGGATCGTACAGGCTATGGCCAGAAGCCACCACACGCACGGGATCTACCTGGTAATCCTTTGTCAGGATACGCACTATGCTGGTAGCCCTGGCGGTGCTAAGGGCCCAGTTGTCTTCGAAGCGGGTGCGGATAGGAATTGAATCTGTATGCCCCTCGATATTTACGGTAATATCCTGGTTGGCGTTGAGCACTTCGGCCAATTTACCCAGTGCTTCTTTTCCTTTTGCATTTACAACGGCGCTTCCTGAAGGGAATAAAAGATTTTCCTGTAAGCTCACATATACCTTACCGTTCTTTACTGATACGCTCAGCTCGTTGGAGTTGAACTTAACAAGGGCCTCGGCCATTTTCTGGCGAAGCGCATCGGCATTCTTCTTTTGTTGTTCCAGCAATGATTGCAGAGATTCCAGTTTACGTTGCTGATCTGCCAGTTCCTGCTCACTTTTTTGCAGGGCATTCTTCTGACTGGCTATGGTTCCTGCCGCTGCACGATTGCTGGCATCCATTTTTTGGTTAAGGGTAGTCAGGTTTTGCTGAAGACCGGCCACATCTGCCTGCAGGCCGGCTATTTTCTGCTCAAGCCGTGCGCTATCGGTCTGCAGGCTGCTGATCGTGTTTTGGGCAGCTACCAATTTCCTTTTGGCCACACAGCTTGTCATCAACAATGGTACGCTTGCCACTAATAACAAGATTATTACCTGTTTTTTCATAAATGAGTGTTTTATTTAATAAAAACAGGGTATTCAATAAGCATACCAGCATACGATATGGGCTGTAATAGGATGGATTTCAGTTAATCTGGTCAGATGCTGCCCCACTATAAACATTAGCTCCGCCGGTTGCAGGCAAAGCCATTGTGCAAATAAAAAGATGATGATAAAATCAAGCTTATTTCCCAATCCGGAACGCCCCTATCTTCGTTGAATAATTCTTAGCATTCTTTTTAAGATAATCGCCCACATACCAGATTGTTCATCGCCTGGCTGTGCGTGTATACTCACTCATATGGCCGAATAAAGCCTCCACAGAAATTGAGTAAGTTTGCGCTTTTCTCTCTTATATGATGACTATACGACCTGCTACTTTACGCGATACGGACGCTATTTGTGTGCTGCTGGGCGAACTGGGCGGCTACGATGATGCCCGGGAATTTTTGCCTGGCCGCCTTGGTGCTATTATCCACCATCCCGATCACTACCTGCTTGTATGTGAGATAGACGGGGAGCTGGCTGGTCTTTCGTCGCTCCATATCATTCCCGAACTGGGTTTGCCTTCTGATACGGCGATCCTTCGTTACCTCGTGGTACGTGCGTTGGGCCGTGGGCAGGGTGTGGGCCGGCTGCTGGAGCAGCGCTGCTGTGAGATTGCCCGGCAGCGGGGTTGCGGGCGTATACAATTGCACTGTGCTGAGCAGCGCGCGCGGGCACATGTGTTTTACAGGGGACTTGGGTATGAGGAGTCGCCGAAGTGGTTTACAAAGGGGCTGGGGTAGGGGGCACTAATTATTTGAAGATAGCGCGTGACAGTTCTAAGTGGCGAGTCGGCAATAAATGCACGTTTGCTTCGTCGGCACAAGTACGCCAACGCACAGTAGCTCTGCTACATCCTTGCGCCAGGAAAAGCAACCTTTGTACAGCCATGATTGCTTTGGGTAGGAGGCGCCAGCTTCCCTGCCACTTTGTGCAAAAATGGGCTGTTTTTGTGTTTCATGCTATTAGTATACTGTATCCATATTGAAGGTATACTGAAGCTATATTGAAGCCATACTGAAGGGGTG